>Ga0302136_1000002_pt1 | contig 379719 bp, 379 predicted proteins | sample CBN3_20m_MG_FD_203116 | JGI IMG/M metagenome (GOLD analysis project Ga0302136, IMG submission 203116) | Marine microbial communities from Western Arctic Ocean, Canada - CBN3_20m | ecosystem: Environmental > Aquatic > Marine > Oceanic | place: Canada: Western Arctic Ocean | collected 2017-09-15
CCACACTGCAGGCATTCTTGCCCAAATCAACGCCAAGGATCACAATAGACATCGGTCCGCTCCTTTCCTCTTCAAGCACCAGCATCATATCCGATGCCGGGGAAAAGGGGCGGGCCATCCCATAAAGGCGGAGCCGAAACCCCGCCCTCCGACGTTCAGACCAAATGCCCGATCAATCCTCCGCCGCGATCCGCACCCGCAGCCCGTCCTGCGCCGCGCCGAACGGCAGCTGGCACGACAGGCGCGAGGTCGCATCGCGGTCGCTGGTCGAATCGAGCAGGTCGTCCTCGTCCGGGCCGATCGCGGGCAGCGTACCGGCGAATTCCGGATCGACATGCACATGGCACGTCGCGCAGGAGCAGCACCCCCCGCACAGCGCCAGCAATTCGTCGACACCGGCGTCGCGGATCACTTCCATCACCGACAGACCGGCCTCGCCGTCGATTTCGCGTTCTTCCCCGTCGCGGGTCACGACGATAAGCTTGGGCATGTCCATTCTCCTTGTTGGCGGCGGCTCTGCCGGGCCTGAACGCGCGGATCAAGCATCATGGGGCTGAGTGCCGAACAGATTCGCGAAAGCATGGATGCGCTCGCCGCCGCCTCGCCCGATATCGCGGCCGCGTTGGGCCGGATCGGCTATCCCGAGCCGCGCATTCGCGAACGCGGCTATGCCACGCTGGTCCGAACCATCTTGGGCCAGCAGGTCTCGGTCGCCTCGGCCAATGCGCATTGGCGACGGCTGAACGAATTGCTGGGCGATGCGACCGATCCGACCCGGATGCACGGCGTCACCGACGAGGAACTGCGAAGTGCCGGCATTTCCCGGCAAAAGGCCGGCTATCTGCGCAGCCTGGCCGAAGAGGTGACCAGCGGGCGCCTGAATCTGGCAGACCTGCCGGCCGATGACGAGGAAGCGATTGCGCAACTTGTGGCGGTCAAGGGAATCGGCCGCTGGTCGGCGGAGGTGTATCTGCTCTTTGCCGAGGGGCGGACGGACATCTGGCCGGCTGGCGACCTGGCGGTGCAGATCGAGATGGTGCGTATCCTGGGGCATGACGCACGCCCCTCGGAGAAGCTGGTCCGCGAACTGGCCGAAGCCTTTCGCCCGCATCGCAGCGCGCTCGCCATCTTCACCTGGCATCATTACGGGGCGGGAGCCGACGCCGCGCCGGTGTGAAGGCTATCGGCGATCGGGCTTGGGCAAATGGCGGGTCGACACGCCGACCAGCACCGCCGTCGAAAGCAGGATCGACGACACCAGCCCGCCAATGGCCAGCAACCCGCCGCTGGTCAGTTCGATTTTCACCCCAATTTGGATTTTGCGCCCGGCGGCGATCCGCAGCACGGCGCGCTGCCGGGACGTCCTGGGGCCAAGTGCATTGTCGAGCTTTGCCATAGCGCCTCAACGTGGCGCCGGGGCATGCGGTTCAAATGGGCCTGACGAAAGGGCCAAGGATGCGCCGGCGATGATCCGAGCGGGGCGGGATGATTGTCGGAACACGGGCACTGGCATCCCCGCGCCCGCGCCCTTAAGTCCTGTCGCATGTTGACTCCCGAACAGGCCCGCGATCGGGCCGCCGATATTGTCGCCCGCGCTCGTGCTGCTGGAGCCGATGCCGCCGACGCCGTTTTCGCCGCCGATGCCGCGCTCGAAGTCTCTGTCCGGCTGGGGCAGTTGGAGGATGTCGGCCGGTCGGAAAGCGAGGAACTGGGGCTGCGTGTCTTTGTCGGACGGCGCTCGGCCAGTGTCTCGACCTCGGACCTGTCGGGCGATGCGATGGACCGCGCGGTAGAGCGCGCCGTCGCGATGGCGCGCGAGGCGCCCGAGGATCAATGGGCCGGGCTCGCGCCCGAAGAACGGCTGATGCATGGCCAGCCACCGATGCTCGATCTGGACGATGGCGGCGAGGTCGCGCCCGAGGCATTGCGAGCCGCCGCGCTGGAGGCGGAGGATGCCGCGCGCGCGGTGGCCGGCGTCACCAATTCGGAAGGCGCCGGTGCCTCCGCCTCCCGCGTGGTCTCCGCGCTGGCGACCAGCCATGGCTTTGCCGCCGGCTACGCCGCGACCGGCTATGGCCTTTCGGCGAGCGTGGTGGCGGGCGAGGGCGCGGGCATGCAGCGCGACTATGCCCATCACGGCGCGCGCCTCCGCCGTCTGCTGGAAAGCGCCGAGGCGATCGGCCAGCGTGCCGGCGAGCGGGCGGTGGCGCGGCTCCATCCCGGCCGGCTGGCGAGCGGGGCCATGCCGGTGGTCTTCGATCCACGTGTCGGTTCGTCGCTGGTCGGGCATCTGGTTTCCGCCATCGCCGGCAGCGCGATCGCACGGCGGACCAGCTTCATGCTCGACGGCCTGGGCGAGCGAGTGATGGCCGAGGGCATCCGCATCGAGGATGATCCCCACCGCCCGCACGGGCTTCGCTCACGGCCCTTCGACGGCGAGGGGCTGGCGGTGTCGCCGACCGCGATCGTCGAGGACGGGGTGCTGGAGACCTGGCTGCTCGATTCCGCGTCGGCCCGGCAATTGGGGCTGGAACCGACCGGCCATGCCGCGCGCGGCACGGCGGGCGCGCCGGGCGTATCGACCAGCAATTTGTTCATGGCGGCCGGCCGCGTGCCCGTCGACACGCTGATCGCCGACATTGCCGACGGCGTCTATGTGACCGAACTGATCGGCAGCGGCGTCAATCCGGTGACCGGCGACTATAGCCGGGGCGCGGCGGGCTTCCGCATTGTCAGCGGACGGATCGCCGGGCCGGTTGCGGAGTTCACCATAGCGGGCAATTTGAAGGATATGTACCGCGCGATGACGCCGGCCAATGATCTGGAATTCCGCTATGGCGTCAATGTGCCGACGCTGCGCGTCGACGGCATGACGGTCGCGAGTGGCTGATCTGGTCCCGGCCCCTGATCTGGTTCCGGGGGTGGTCGCGGCGGCGCGCGAGGCGGCGGCGATGGCGCTTTCCCGCTGGCGCACCGATTTCCGCCAATGGGAAAAGGTGCCTGGCAGTCCGGTATGCGAGGTCGATCTGGACGTCGACCGGATGCTGCATGCCCGGCTGACGGCGCTGATCCCCGATGCCGGCTGGCTGTCGGAGGAGACGGCGGACAAGCCCGATCGTCTGGCTGCGCGCCGCGTCTGGGTCGTCGATCCGATCGACGGGACGCGCGACTATATTCGCGGGCGAGAGGGCTGGGCGGTGTCGGTCGCGCTGGTCGAGGACGGGCGGCCGGTCATCGGCGTGCTTGCCGCGCCGGCGCGGGGCGAATTGTGGCTGGCCCGTGCCGGCGGTGGGGCGACCCGCAACGGGCGGACGTTGTGCGCGGGCTATCGCCGCGAGATGCCGGGCGCGCGCGTGCCGGTTGATGCGCTACCCAAGGCGGACCGCGATCTGGTCGCGGTGTTCAAGCCCAATTCGATCGCGCTGCGCATCGCCATGGTCGCTTCGGACGAGGCGGATCTGGTCGCCACCCTGCGCTGGGGCAATGAATGGGACATTGCCGCTGCCGCGCTGATCGCGTCGGAAGCGGGGGCGGGGGTGGCCGATGCACTGGGCCAGCCGCTTCTGTTCAACAAGCCCGATCCGCGCGCCTTCGGCGTGCTGGTGACGGCGCAGGGGCTTCAAGGGCCGGCGGTCGAGCGGCTCGGGCCCCGCGCACGCGAAGTGATCGTGCCGGTCAGCGGCTGAGCATTTCATCCACCCATTGCGGGACCAGCGTCGCGGCAGGGCCCAGCCGGCTTTCGTCGAACCAGCCGCTGCCCTCCGACCGATCGAGATTGAGCTCCAGCGTCGCCGCGCCGTAAGCATTGGCCAGGCGCACGAACCCCGCCGCCGGATAGACCGCGCCCGAGGTGCCGATCGACACGAACAGATCGGCTTGAGTCAGTGCCGCCTCGATCCGCTCCATATGATAGGGAATCTCGCCGAAGAAGACGATGTCGGGCCTGAGCGCGGGCGCGGCGCAGGCGGGGCATGGCGTGCCCGGCGGCAGCGCATCGGCCCAGCCGAACCGTTCTCCACAGGCCGCACACAAGGCCTGCTTCAACGCGCCATGCATATGCAGCATCCGCCGGGTCCCGGCCCGCTCATGCAGATCGTCGACATTCTGCGTGACGATCAGCAAGTCGCCGGTCCATTCCCGATCCAGCCGCGCCAGAGCCTCATGCGCAGGATTGGGCCGAACCGTCTCCAGCGCCGCGCGGCGCAGGTCGTAAAAGCGGTGGACGAGTTCCGGGTTGGCGGCCAGCGCCTCGGGTGTGCAGACATCTTCGACCCGATGCCCTTCCCATAGCCCGCCCGGACCGCGAAAAGTGGCGATGCCGGACTCGGCGGAGATGCCGGCGCCGGTGAGGATCACGATGTTGGCGATGCGGTTCATGCTGCGCTCTTACCCGTCCATGCGTTGCAAAGCATCGCCGATCGTCGAGCCGGACCGATGGGCAATCGGTTTCCCCGGCCATCAACCTGTGTCAAGGAGCGCTCCCATGACCATGTCTTCACCTTTCAATCGGCAGGAGCAGCTATGACCGCGATCGGCATTTACGGCAGTGCAGGACGCATGGGCCGCGCCATCGCCCAGTTGATCGAGGATGAGGGCGCGACGCTGGCAGGTGGCTGCGATTCGCATGACGATCCGACGGTTCTGGCCAAGAATGCCGATGTGCTGGTCGATTTCTCGATCGCGGGCGCGCTCGATGCGCATCTGGCGGCGGCGCGGGCGGCGGGGACGCCGATCGTGATCGGTACCACCGGCCTGTCGCCCGTGCAGCATGCCGCGATCGATGCCGCCGCCGCCGACATTGCCGTGCTTCAGACCGGCAATACCTCGCTCGGTATCACGCTGCTCGCCAATCTGGTGCGCGAGGCGGCGGCGCGGCTCGGCACCGACTGGGATATCGAGATCACCGAGATGCACCACCGGCACAAGGTCGATGCGCCCTCGGGCACCGCGCTACTGCTGGGCGAGGCGGCGGCGGCGGGGCGGGGGCATAGCCTGTCCGACCTGCGGGTCGATGGTCGCGCCGGGCTGGTCGGCGCACGTACCGAGGGGACGATCGGCATGGCGGCGCTGCGTGGCGGATCGGTGATCGGCGATCATGAGGTGATCTTTGCGGCCGAGGGCGAGCGGCTGACGCTCGGCCATTTCGCGCAGGACCGCAGCATTTTCGCACGCGGCGCCGTGCGGGCGGCGCTGTGGCTGGCCGGGCAAGCACCGGGCCGCTACCGCATGGGCGACGTGCTGGGGCTCTGAGGAACGCGCGGTGAAGAAGGCCGATATCGTCGAATTCTACCACCGGCTGGCCGAGGCCAATCCGCATCCCGAGACCGAGCTCGAATTCCGCAATCCCTATACGCTGGTCGTCGCGGTCGCCCTGTCGGCGCAGGCGACCGATATCGGGGTGAACAAGGCGACGCGCGCGCTGTTCGCCGAGGTCGACACGCCCGAGAAGATGCTGGCGCTGGGCGAGGATGGGCTGAAGGCGCACATCAAGACGATCGGCTTGTTCAACACCAAGGCCAAGAATGTCATCGCCCTGTCGCAGATGCTGGTCGACGACTATGGCGGCGAAGTGCCCGCCGATCGCGAAGCGCTGGAGCGGCTGCCGGGGGTGGGGCGCAAGACCGCCAATGTCGTGCTCAACGTCGCCTTCGGCCATGAGACCTTCGCGGTCGACACCCATATCTTCCGCGTGTGCAACCGCACCGGTCTGGCCAAGGGCAAGACGCCCTTGGCGGTCGAACTGAAGCTCGACAAGGCGACGCCGGCACCCTTCCGGGTGCATGCGCATCACTGGCTGATCCTGCACGGCCGCTATATCTGCAAGGCGCGGCGCCCCGAATGCTGGCGCTGCCCGGTCGAGGATCTGTGCGCCTATCGCCCCAAGACCCCCGCGCCCGCCACCAAGGTTGGAAAAGCGGAGGCCGTATAAAAAGGGCTGGCGCGGGGTGGCGGGCAATGCTAGTCGGCTCGCCCACGCACCCGTAGCTCAGCTGGATAGAGCGCTGCCCTCCGAAGGCAGAGGCCACAGGTTCGAATCCTGTCGGGTGCGCCATTTGTTCTCATCTAACATATTGAGAATTCAGCCGTTTAAGGCTGATGTGGCGGCTGCGTACCACCTTCGTTCCCTCATCGTGTGCTTGTCGTAGGCGCTCGAGCACGAACGATGGCGGTCATAGGTCGTTTATTCCATCCCCGCCAAATATGGGGGATGAGCGAAGAAGCGACACCAGACCCAATTCCTGTTCCTACCAGTGTCGCGCGCGAATTGCTGCGGTGCTGCCCATATGGACGTGAAGCGCTGCGTGATGCCGAGGATGCAATCCAGCGCAAAGAGTTGCGCTGCTGAGTTCGCGCGAATGATCCGCACTGTTAGACCGGCTTCAGTATATGCCTCGGCTGCCTTTGTGGCGGCGGCCGAACCGGCAGCGTCACCGTCGACCCCGATGACGATCGCGCGGGTCACGTCCGCAAACGTCATCTGTGGCATCATGGAAGTGCCTGCCGCTGCCCACACAGACCGCCCCAGCGCCTGGACAAGCGTCAGGACGTCTTCACGAAGTCTGGTACATCGCCAGTACAGCCACAGCCGAAGCAATGGGCGCGCTGATCTACGGACGCCGAGACGAGAAACTTATTCCTTCGGATAGCAATATTTTTGTCACGGTCGGTTTCTAACGTACATGTCATGTTCGACTCAGCGCAGGGCGGCTGTGTCACATGGGGGGAGTGCGTATGCCGACGTCGGTCTTCATCAACGAATTCCATTATGACAATGCCGGGGCCGATACGGGCGAGTTCGTCGAGGTCGCCGGCACGGCGGGCACCGATCTGACCGGCTGGAAGATCGTCCTGTACAATGGCAATCCTGCGCAACGCTCCGCCTACAGCACGGTGGCGCTGACCGGCACCATCGCCGATCAGGGCCATGGCATGGGCACGGTGAAGGTCGCCTATCCGACGAACGGCATCCAAAACGGCGGTTCCGGTGCCGCCGGGGAGCCCGATGGCCTCGCGCTGGTCGATGCGGCGGGGAATGTCGTCCAGTTTCTCAGCTATGAGGGCAGCTTCGTTGCCGCCGATGGACCGGCCAAGGGCATGACGAGCGTCAATATCGGCGTCTATGAGGACGGGACGCAGAACGGCACCGCGCTGGGCCTGGTCGGCACCGGCACGACGGCGGAAGACTTTCATTGGGCGCTGATCAACACGGCGACCGCCGGCGCGACGAACACGGGCCAGACGTTCGGCAGCGCGGCGCCGACCCCGACGCCAGGCACGCTGGCCATCGCCGACGCCACCATCGCCGAGGGGGACAGCGGTACGCGTGACATCGTCTTCACCGTGACGCGCAGCGACGGCACGGCGGGCGAGGTGTCGGCGACCTGGACGCTGAACCTGGGCAACGGCACCGCTATGGCCGACGAGAGCGACTTCGCCACGGGTCTGGTGCGCACCGGCACGGTGACGTTCGCCGCGGGCGCGACCACCGCCGAGATTCGGCTGCCCGTGCTGGGCGACACGGTGTTCGAGGCCAACGAAACCTTCTCCGTCACGCTCACCGATCCGCAGGGCGGCGCGACGCTGACCCGTGCGGTCGCGACGGGGACGATCACCAACGACGATGCCGCGCCGCCCGTCCCGCCGGCGAATGTGTTCATCAATGAGATTCACTACGATAATAGCGGTGCCGATGTCGGTGAGGCGATCGAGATCGCCGGTGCGGCGGGCACCGACCTGTCGGGCTATAAGCTGGTTCTGTACAACGGCACCAACACGCCTGACGCGGCGCCGGTCTATGCGACCACCAATTTGTCGGGCACGATCGATGACGAAGGCAACGGCTTTGGCGCGGTGGCCTTCCGTTATCCGGTCAACGGCATCCAGAACGGCCCCGCCGACGGCGTCGCCCTGATCGCGCCGGATGGCACGGTGGTGCAGTTCCTGTCCTATGGCGGCACGATCACCGCCGCGACGGGCGCGGCGGCGGCCGGCATGACCAGCACGGACATCGGCGTCGCCGAATCCCCCGCCCCCGGCATCGGCTTTTCGCTGCAGCTCAAGGGCGCCGGGTCGAGCGCTGGCGATTTTACCTGGACCGCGCCGAGCACCGACAGCTTCGGATCGGTGAATGCGGGACAGAGCTTCCTGTCGGCGACCGGCACGGGGCATTTGCGCATCGACGATGCCCGCGTCGTCGAGGGCGATAGCGGCACCACCAGCCTGATCTTCACCGTGCGTCGCGCGGGCGGCACCGCCAACGCCGCAACGGTCGACTATGTGGTCCATCTGGACGGCACCGCGAACGCCGCCGACCTCGCGGCTTCGGCACAGCTTGCCGGCACGCTTCGCTTCGCCGCGGGCGAGACTAGCAAGCAGATCGTCGTGCCGGTCGTCGGCGATACCATGGGCGAGGGCAACGAAACCCTGTCCGTGATGCTGGGGACCACCAGCGGCGATGTGGTGATCGATCGCGGCACCGCGACCGGCACGATCGTCAACGACGACCCGATCGCGCTGGCGATCGGTCAGATCCAGGGCGAGGGCCACAGCTCGGCCTACATCAACCAGACGGTGGCCACGAACGGCGTGGTCACCGCGGTCGACTCCAACGGCTTCTACCTGCAATCGGCGGTCGGCGACGGCAATGCGCGCACCTCCGACGCGATCTTCGTCTTCACCAGCACCAAGCCGACCGTCCTGGTCGGCGACGAGGCGACGGTGCGCGGCACGGTGTCCGAATTTGCCGGGGACGCCAAGAGCCTGACGGTGACGCAGATCGTCACGCCGACGATCACCGTCGCCAGCCATGGCAATGCCCTGCCGGATGCGGTGCTGATCGGCACGGACGGCATCCTGCCGCCGACGCAGGTTATCGATGACGACCGGCTGACCAGCTACGACCCCGCGCATGACGGCATCGATTTCTGGGAGTCGCTTGAAGGCATGCGGGTGACGATCGACGCGCCCCAAGCGGTGTCGAACACCAATCAATATGGCGAGACGGATGTGGTCGCGTCGCATGGGGTCGGCGCCACGGGCATCAACGATCGCGGCGGCATCACCATCGCGCCCAATGCCGACGGCACGATCGACTATAATCCCGAGAAGATCCAGATCGACGACGACAGCGCGATCTTCGCCGGCTTCAAGCCGGGCTACACCATCGGCGACCAGCTCAGCAGCGTGACCGGCATCGTCAACTACTCCTTCGGCAATTACGAGGTGCTGGTCACGGACGCGGTCACCGTCACCAAGGACGTCACGTTGGCCAGGGAGGTGACGCAACTCCAGGGCGACGCCAACCATCTGTCGATCGCCACCTATAATCTCGAGAATCTCGACCCCTCGGACAACAAGTTCGACGTGCTGGCGAGCAACATCGTCTATAATCTGCGCGCGCCGGACATTCTGGCCGTGCAGGAAATCCAGGATGCCGACGGCGCCGGAACCGGCAGCGATCTTTCGGGCACCGTCACCGCCCAGGGGCTGATCGACTCCATCTATGCGCAGTCCGGCCTGCGTTACGCCTATATCGAGGTCGCGCCGACCACCGCCAATTCGACGGGCGGCGAACCCAACGGCAATATTCGCAACGGCTTCTTCTACAATGTCGACCGCGTCTCCTATGTCGAAGGCAGCGCGGCGCTGATCACCGGCAGCGCCTATAACAACAGCCGCAATCCGCTGGTCGCGCAGTTCGAATTCGCCGGCCAGAAGGTCACCGCGATCGACGTCCACTTCACCTCGCGCGGTGGCAGCGATCCGCTATGGGGCAACAACCAGCCGCCCGCCGACGCCGGCGATGCGGCGCGCACCGCACAGGCCGCCGGCGTCAAGGCCTATATCCAGGAGCATCTCGCCGACGATCCGTCGTTCAATGTGGCGGTGCTCGGCGACTGGAACGGCTTCTACTTCGAAGAGGCCCAGACCCAGTTGACGGATCCCGCCAAGGGCGGGGTGCTGACCAACCTCAATACGCTGCTCAGCCCCGAGGAACGCTATAGCTATCTGTTTGGCGGCAACGCGCAGCAGATCGACAACATCCTCGTGACCGGGGGGCTGGTCACCAACGCCCAGTATGACTCGGTTCACCTCAATTCGCAGTTCGGCGAGGATCGTGCGACCGATCACGATCCGCAATTGGCGCTGCTGATGCTGGGCATGGCCCCGCGCGACCTCGTGCTGAGCCAAGCCGCGGTCGACGAAAATCTCGCGGCGGGCGCCATCGTCGGCAGGCTGTCGGCGACCGACACCGCCAACGACATGTTGACCTATGCCCTTGTCGACGACGCGCAAGGCCTGTTCGTGGTCGATGCGACGACCGGCGTCGTGACGACCACCGCGCCGCTCGATCATGAGGCGTCATCGTCCTATGCGCTGATCGCCAAGGTCACCGACAGCGGCGGGCTGTCGATGCAGCAGACGTTCACGATCGCGGTCGGTGACGTCAACGAGGCGCCGTTTGCCCTGGCGCTGACCAGCGACACAATCGCGGAGAATCTCGCCGCCGGGGCGGTCGTCGGCACGCTCGCGGCCAGCGATCCCGAGGGCGATGTCCTCGCCTACAGCCTGATCGACGACGCCCAAGGCCTGTTTGCGATCGATGCGGCGACCGGCGTGGTCACGACCACCGCGGCGCTCGATTACGAAGCGGTGAAGAGCTACCAGATCGTCGCGCGGGCCACGGATATTGGCGGCCTGCATACGGATTACGGCTTCACCATTTCGGTAAATGACGTCAACGAGGCCCCCGTCGCGACGGCCGATGCGGTGGCGGTAGACGAGGATGCGACCACCGCCAATTTGTGGTCGACCCTGCTCGGCAACGACCGCGATCCCGACGCCGGTCAGGCGCTGTCGATCGTCAAGGTCGATACCAGCGGCACGCTGGGCAGCGTGATCTTCGACGCCGCCACGCAGACGCTGAAATATGTTGCGGACCATGACGCGTTTGATGCGCTGGCGACCGGCGCGTCGCAGATCGATCGCTTCACCTACACCGTGTCGGACGGCCATGGGCTGACCAGCACCGCGAGCGTGGCGGTTACGGTTACCGGTATTGCCGATGGTGTCGTCCGCACCGGCAGCATCTTCGCCGACACGCTGACCGGCACCGCGGGCGAGGACAGGCTGTCCGGCGGCTTTGGCCACGATACGCTTTACGGGCTGGGCGGCCATGATCAGTTGAATGGCGGGTTCGGCGACGACCGGCTGTTCGGGGGCGATGGCAACGACGTCCTGTTCGGCGGGCTGGGCAGGGACGTCCTGGACGGCGGAGCGGGCAACGACGTGCTGTTCGGCGGGCTCGGCAACGACATTCTGACCGGTGGGGCCGGGGCGGACGTCTTCCACTTCGGCCGCCTGGATGGCAGCGACACGATCACCGACTTCGACACGGCGCGTGACGCGCTGGTGCTCGACGACGGGATCAGGCTTGCCCATTCGCGGGTGCAGGACGTCAATCGGGACGGCGTCAAGGATCTCGTGCTGTCCTTCACCCAGGCAACCAGCGTGACGCTGCTGGGCGTCAACGACGTCAAGTCGGTCAAGTTTTCCGGCCCTGATCACTGGTCGGACCGCCAGCCGGGGTTCGACGGGCTGCTGGACGATATCGGCGATTTCCTGGCATACCCGCAGCCCGGCTTCGTCGACCTCGGCTACGGCTTCTGACGTTCCATCCTATCGGTTATTGGCCGTGCGACCCGCTGATGGATCGCGCGGCCTTGCCATTTTTGCCATACAGCGATGCGGATCGGGCACGACCTCGAGGCCAGTGTTCGAGACGGCATCTGGCGGCCTGTCTGCCGCCGCCCTTCCACTGAACGAACGGCGGCTTAAGCCTAACTGTCGCCCAAAAGCGGCAGTGCCTACCCTCGGCAGATGCGAGCCAGAGTCAGCTAGCACAGCCGGCTAAAGCGACCGCCCGGACGTGGCCACGCCACCTGCGGCAGGCGAGTCCCAAAGCTCGTCGTACGTCTGGATGCTTGCTGACTCCCCAGTCCTCATGATTCAGGCGTGACCTTACCTGTCGAAGATAAGCGTTGGACGCGACATCATGCATATATGTCGGCGACATAGCGCACGCCCTCCCGCTCGATCCGCTCCGCCCAGGCAAGCGCTTCAGCGTGACTGGTATCGGTTTCGGCCTCGTAGATGCGGATGAAGGCGTCGCGAACGGCCGGTGCCATGTGTTCGCCATCACCACACAGCAGGACGCGTGCCCCCGCGCGGAACAGGGTGGCAATCTCCGTACGGTCACGCCAGATGGCATCTTGGACATAAGCGACGCCGTTCTGTCCCGTCACGGAAAAGGCCATCCGCAGGCTTACCACCCCCGTATCCTGCCAATGCTCCAGTTCCTCGCGGTACAGGAAATCGGTATCCGGATCGCGCACGCCGAAGAAGAGCAGCGCCGGGCCCAGCCGTTCGCCAGCCGCCTTGCGCACGGCACGTTCCTGAAGAAAGCCGCGGAACGGCGCGATTCCGCTGCCGGCGCAGACCATGATCACGGGCGTCAGCGGATCGGCGGGCAGATGAAATCCCGTCTGGCTCGGCCGCACCGCCACGCCGAGCGTATCGCCGTCCTTCAGCCGAGCGAGGAAGGTCGAGGCAACGCCTCGATGCAGCCGATCGACCCCCAGCGCTGGCACCTCCAGAACCGATACCGTCAGCGCGCAGCGGCTTGGATCGACAAGCGGTGACGAGGCGATCGAATATTGGCGCGCCCGCATCGGCGGAAGAGCAGCAATGAAGACGCCCAGCGCCATGTCGGCCGATGCGAAGCGCTCCAGCAGGTCGAGCAGCGTCACCCGCCGTGCCAGTATCTCGGCGGCATAGATATCTTCCTGTGCCAGCCGCTCGGCCTCCTTGCGCTCCGGCGGGCATGGGATGATCGTGGCGAGCGTGGTGATCTGTCCGCGCGTCGCTGGCTGCTGCAACTCCAGATAGTCGCCGAACAAGGTTTCGGCGGTGACGGGCCTGTCGACGGGCAGGACAGAGGGCACGCCGGGCGCGCCGTGAACGATTACTTCGGCGTCCGGCTCCAGGCCGAAGCGGGCGAGGGCGCGCCGCACCGTTTCGGGCGGATTGCTCGGCAACACCGCCAGATAGTCACCGGCGCGATAGGTCATGCCCTTGGGCAGGGCGATCTCGATATGCCGTTTCGAGCGGGCACCGGGGCGTTGCATGTCGACCAGTTCGCGATTGATAAGGACCAAGCCCCGTTGCAGTTCATCGAGCTTGAGCAGGCGTTCGCGCGTCCCGCGTCGTACTTCCACATCGATCCGGGGCTGGGCCTGGACGGCCGGTTCCCGCCCCTCGGACGCCGCGAGCGAAGACCAGAGATCCGCGTACCAGCTCTCGAAAGCGCCGAACAGATCGCCGGCGGCATCGCCCTCGCCGCGCGGGTGGAATGCCTGCGCGCCGGCTTTTGCAAGCGCGGCATCGACGCGTTTGGGGATCGCCTGCCAGGTGCGGGCCCATTGGCGATTGCCGCATCCGAACACCGTATAGCGCCGACCTGCGAGCGCCTGTTCGGGCAGACACTCCAGCCATGGGACGAAACGTGCCGCATTGTCGGGCGGGCGTCCTTCATAGGACGCGGTGGCAATGATCAGGGGCACGCCATCGGGGAGCCCGGAGGCGTAATCGTCCAGTGGTGCGACGGTCGCGGCATAGCCTTGCGCGGCGGCATCGGCGCCGATCCGCTGGGCGAAGGCTTCGCTGGTGCCGGTGTTGCTACCGTAAAGGACAAGAAGGGACCCATTGTCGCCCAGGCTCGGTGCTGACGCCGCGGCGAGGGGGCGTGTCGGCGCGTCTTGCGCCGTGCTGCGGGGCCGTGCGACCAGCCCATCCCGGCGACGCGCATGGATATGGAGGTTGGCGGGCTTCAGCGTCAGCGTCTCGCTCACCACTAGCTTATAGTCGCAGTCGGCTAGGCTGATGTCGAACCGCTGGAGCATCAGCGCCATGACCAGGATCGCCTCCTGCATGGCAAAGCCGCGCCCGATGCACGCGCGCTGTCCGTTGCCGAACGGCTTCCACGCGTGGGGCGGCAGCTTGGCGGCGACCTCGGGCGCGAACCGCTCGGGGCGGAATGCCTCCGGCTCGTCCCAGACGGTCGGGTCGCGGTGAAGGACCGGCGTCAGGATGAGCAGCGTGTCGTCCGGAGTGACGGCATAGCGGCCGCCGATCGTCGTCGCCTCGCGCGGGTGAACGCCAAAGGCAGGCGCGGTCGGCCAGAGCCGCAGCGTTTCCTGCAGGACCTGCTCGATATAGGTCAGCCGCCCGATATCGTCGACCGTTGGTACATTACCGCCAAGCACGTCATCGACATGCGCCTGCGCCTTGGCGAGCGCTTCCGGATGGGTGAGCAGCAGCCAGGTGGCGAAGCTGAGCAGGCCGCTGGTCGTCTCGTGCCCTGCGACGAGGAAGGTGATCATCTGATAGCCGATATTATCGCGGCTCAGCATCTCGCCTGTTTCGGGATCGCGGGCGGTCAGCATCCGGTCCAGCAGGTCGCCGCGTTCGCCCAGGCGCGGATCGCCATGGCGTTCTTCGATCAGCCGGTTGGAGACGTCGCGCAGAATCTTGATATCGGCCTCGAACCGGCGATTGCGCAACAGCATCAGCTTGCCCGCGCCCGGGGGCAGCCGCGACCGTCGTCCCGATTCCTCAAGCGCCCCCACCATCGCCGCGACGAAGGGGTGCATCTGGTCCTGATAGAAGCTGTTGAAGCGATAATCGAAGGCGCACAGCGCGATCGTGTCGAGCGTCAGCCGCGTCATGTTGTCGGCCACGTCGATGGTGGCACTCTCGCCGAACCGCTCCCACCGCACCATCATCTGTTCCGCGATGTCGTACATACGGTCGAACATCGAACGCAGCCCGAGCGGGCCGAAAGCGGGCATCAGCAAACGGTGCGCCTTGCCCCAATTGGGCTCCTCGTCATGCGCCGTGAACAGACCGTCGCCGCCGACATAGCGTGCCTCCTGCAAGGGGCGGTGCAACGCCTTTTTGAAACGCGCCTCGTCGCACAACTCGGCGGTCAGAGCCTGGCTGCCCACGATCACCAGACCGCGTCCGAACATCTCGATACGGAACAGCGGGCCGTGTTCGCGCGCCAGGCGCATCAGGCTTTGCACCGGTGCCTTGGGATCGAGCTCGGCAATGTTGCCGATCAGGGGATAGCCTTTGGGCTGCGGAATGGTGGCCATGATTCAGCGCCTCCAGATCATGATGGCGGCATCGATGATCGACCGGACGTTCAGCGCGTCAGCTCCCTTGCCAAACTGCAGCGGTGTGGCGGTGGCGCCAGGAAGATTATCTCGATGACCCATCGGTTTGCTCCTGGCCTGCAATGTAGGAAGGCGAAAGCGATATGGAAACCCATTGGTTTCCATGGTGCGTTTTTCATCAAGATCGGCGTATCTGACGATGATGGATGAAACGCTTTCAACGGACCGCCTTCCGGCTCGCCTCTTGGAAAGTGCTCGTGCGGAATTCGGTCGATATGGTTTTGCCAAGGCCAATGTCGGGCGGATCGCGGCGGCCGCGATGATGTCGAAGAAGACCATCTATCGCCATGTGGCGTCGAAGGAGGCATTGCTGTTCGCGGTGATCCGCTCGGTCGTTGGCGAACTGGCGGCAGCGGCCGGGCCGCCCGCGCCCGATGCGCCGCCTAGGGAATGGCTGACGGGATATCTTGGGGCCTTTTGCCAGCTCGCCTTTTCTGACGAAGGCATAACCTCCTACCGCCTCGTGATGAGCGAAGGTTCGCAATTCCCTGACGTTGCCCGTATCTATATCGAGACGGTCAAAACCTATGGGATCAGGCCACTGGCCGACCAACTCGCCGCATATGCAGCGGTCGGGCGGATGATCATTGATGATGCGGAAGGCAGCGCGATGATGCTGGTCTCGATGGTCGTGGCCGATGTTCTTCGTGACGCTGCTCTTGGGTTGTCATCCCCCCCGGTAGACACCGTATTGCAGGGGCTTATCGAGCGTGCCGTCACAATTTTTCTCGTTGGCGTCACCTCGGACTCTCGTTGATCTCCGCCTGGAATTCGGCAGGCTGACGTCCTGCCGCCCGCAATTCATCCGCTCTCAAGTCCTCAACCTAGGTCTTGGGGTGCCAGAGGACCTATCGCCTGTCTGATGCAACGAATCCGTATTGCAAGCTGGCCGCGGGCGATCAGCAGGGTGGTGTAGACCTTGCCAGGTTCATTTCCCTGAAGATGCGCCCGGCCTCATGCGCCCCAACAATCCGACGGGTAAGGTTCTGAAGATGCCCGCGCGTGATCGCATCGGTGGCACGCGCCGTCGCATCGACTAAACGGAGGGCATGGGATCGGCCAGCGACAGAATCATCGATGCCGCGATGGCGGCGGTGCTGGACAAGGGCATAGCGGCCGCCAGCCTGCGTGATATCGCCAAGCGCGCCGGTGTGTCGCTGGGCGCGATCGATCATCACTGGGACGGCCGCGGCCATTTGCTGAACGCCGTGATCGATCGGGCAGCGGCGGACCATATCGCGTTGGTCGACCGCTGCTGCGCGGCGTTGCGGGATCTGATACCGTTGACGCCCGCCATCGCCGTGTCCGTGGCGCGGCGATGGCTGAGCGAAGTCGAGCCCGTCGCCCGCCGCACCGCGCAGCTTGCCAGCGCCTTTCTGGCCCATGACGCGCGAAGCGGGGTGCCGTCGCCGGGCTTGGTTCGCATCATCGCGCAGGAAGAGGCTCTATGGCGCCGTATGTTTGAGGGGCATCCCGATCAGGTGCGGCGCGCGGCGGTGATGGCCGCCTATCTGCACGACGAACGGCCTTTCGCCCTGTCGCTGGGGGAGGATGTGCATTATCCGATGCTGCGCGACATCACTCTGGCAAGCACGGCGCATGGCTTCCGCCGGGACGCCTCGGCGAGCACCGATTTCGACGCCATGGTGTCCGCCATCGCCGTCCGTACCCGCCCGATCGCCGAGCATCGTGCCCCGCCGCCGGGATCGCGCGCCGCCGCCCTGTCGGATCATGTCGCGACGGTGATCTTGCAGGGGGGCGTGGCGGCCGTCACCCATCGCCGGGTGGCGCGCGAGGCGGGGGCGCCATCGTCCAGCGTCGCCCATCATTTCCCGACCCGCAGCGATCTGATGCAGGCCGGCGTCGATGCGCTCTATCTGCGGATGTGGCGGGCGCTGGCCGATACGGGGGCAGGGGCGCGCGCGCAGGATCATGGCCGCGCCGTGATCCGCATGACCCATGACATTGCCGTGGCCGCGCATCACGAGCCCGGTTTGCGCCTCTTCGCGCTCGATATGCGCCGCCGTCGGGCGGAGAATGCGCAAAGCCTGCTCGTCGGGCCCGATGGTTTCGACCGGGCAGGGGCGCAGGCGCTGATCATGGCGTATCATGGCGAGTCGCTCGCCGCACAGGCGTCCGGTTTGCAGCCACCCGAGCTTCGGTCATGGCTGGCCGGCCACGCGCCGATGTAACACAGTTGTTACCTTTTCTACCCCTTGTTGTCATGAAGCGAACCTAAGGCGACCCTCATCAATTCGGGGGATTTGTCATGTCTGTATCCTGCAAGGCCGCCAAAGACCGTGCGCCGTACATTCGTTCCGCTTTTGTCGGCCTGCTCCTGTCCACCACGCTTGGCGGCACGGCCTTTGCCCAGCAGGCCCAGACGAAACAGACGGCCGATATCGCGGCCTCCGATACGACCGAGGAGCAGGACGCGACCAAGCAGCCGTCCGACATCGTCGTCACCGGCACCGCGACCGCGCAGCGCAAGTTCGACGTCTCCTATGCCGTCACCTCGCTGTCCAACGCCGCCATCCGCCAGCTCGCGCCGCTGAGCTTTGCCGACCTGCTCAGCCAGGTCCCCGGCATCCTGGCGGAAGCGACGGGTGGCGAGGTGCAGAATGTCTATCGCCTGCGCGGCATCCCCAATGAGGGCGGGTTCCAGGCGTTCCATCAGGACGGGATGCCGATCTATCACGACAATGACGGGTTCTTCTTCAAGGGCGATGTGCTCAACCGCATCGACCTGATGACCAAGACGGTCGAGTTCGTACGCGGCGGCCCCGCGCCGATCTTCGGCTCCAACGCCTCGGCGATCTACAATCAGATCACCGTCACCGGCACGCAGACGCCGCACGGCGCGGTGCAGTTCACGGCGGGCAATACCGATCTCTTCCGGCTGGACACCATGACTTCGGGACCGATCGACGAACACACTACCTATGCGATGGGCGGCTTCATCCGCCATCATCAGGGCTATCGCGACAGCGGTTTCCCCAGCGATCGCGGCGGCCAGTTCCGCGCCAATCTGCGTCACGAGGCCGCGTTCGGCACGCTGACCGTGTCCGGCCTGTATCTGAACGACCACAATGTCTTCTTCCTGCCGATCCCGATCGCCGATCCGCGCAATCCGGCCGTGTCGCTCGATCCCTATATCGATTACTTCACCGGCACGCTGAACACGCCGGTGCTGCGCAACGCGACCATGCGCTATGCCGTGCCGGGCGGTGGCCAGACGACCGAGACGCGCGACCTGGGCAATGGCCGCTATACCCGGCTGTTCAGCGGCGCGATGAGCTATGAGGGCGATTTCAACGGCTGGCAGCCCTCGTTCAAGATGCGCTTCACCAAGGGGAAGCTGAGTTTTGACGCGCTCTATTCCACCTCCAATCCGGCGGACGGCAATGGCTTTGCTGCGGGCTATCTGACACGCGCGCGCACCGCCTTCGGGCCATCGGTGGCGCGACTGGGCTATGCGATCGGTGGCACTGGCGGCGCGCAGGTCTATGATCCCTATGCGGCGTCGGGGCTGGTCATCGCGGGCCAGTATCGCGCGGTCGAGGCGGACTTCTTCTCCGCCCAGGCCGATCTGCGGCTGACCAAGGCGTTCGATACTGGCATCGGCCGGCACGAGGTGACGGTCGGGACTTACGGCGCCAATTATGGCGACGATTTCCGCATGCGCTATCAGGATTATCTGTTCGAGGTCGCCGCGCGCCCGCGCACGCTGGATCTCTATGCCTATGATGCCAATGGCCGCATCCTGGGTTCGGTGACCAAGAACGGGGTGCTGCGCTATGCGACCACGGTCAATGGCGGCAAGTCCGACATCACCATGTATGCCCTTTACGGCAACGACAATTGGCAGATCACCGACCGGCTGCGCATCGATGCCGGCATCCGGCACGAGAAATATGCCTTTCGCGGCTATGGCCTGCTCCAGGGACAGATCGACCTGGGCGACCGCACCACGCTGGCGGACGACGCGACCCGCTATTTCACGGGCGCGGTCAAGTACAACCCCTATGACATGTCGGTCACCAATTGGACGGTCGGCGGCGACTTCGACCTGACCGACCGGATCGGCTTTTACGGCCGGGTCAGCCGCGAGGCACAGGTGCCGGGCGAAGGCATCGTCTATTCGGGCGCGGTGCCGGTCATCAACCGCGCCAACCAATATGAGGCGGGGGTGAAGATCGATTATCCGATCCTGTCGCTCTACCTGACCGGTTTCTATACGAAGTTCGATCCGTACAACGCCTCGTTCATCGCCTATAATCCGCAGACGGGGCGCACCGACCAGTCGCTGACCTTCATCGGCACCGCCAAGACGAAGGGCGTCGAGATCGACGCCACGCTGCGTCCCGCCCCCTGGTTCCAGTTGGCGAGCGCCTTCACCTTCAGCGACCCCACGATCGGCAATCTGTTCAACGAAACCGGCGCGAGCGCGGCGGCGGTCGAGGGCAATCAGTTGATCCGCCAGCCGAAGAATTACGGCAATATCCGCCCGACCTTCACCTTCCACAGCGGCGACGCGACCATCGCGACCTATCTACGCTGGAACTATGTCGGCCGCCGCTATGTCGACCTGTTCAACCGGACCCAATTGCCGTCCTACAACACGCTGGCGGCGGGGATCACCATGTCGCGGCCCGGCTGGGAAGCGCAGATCGTGGGCGACAACATCACCAACGCGCGCGGCCTGACCGAGGGCAATACGCGCACCGACACGCTGTCGGGGCAGGGATCGCCGATCGCGATCTATGGCCGTCCGCTGTTCGGCCGCAATGTCCGCCTTGTCCTGACCAAGCGGTGGTGAGGATCGTGAAGGCCTGGCATCGTCGCTTCGCTGTGGCGGGTGCGTTCGCGCTCTCCGCCGGATCGGCGGGCTCCAGCGCGCCCGCCGATCCGGCGGAGCAGTTGCGGCTCGATCAGATTCAGGTCGTCGGCACGCATAACAGCTATGCCCTGCCAATCGACCGCCGGGTGGTGGCGCTTGCCGGGCCAAAATTGCGCGCGATGAAGGAAGCGATGGCGGGCAAGCTGAGCCCGGCGCAACAGGCCGCGCTGCGCGACGAGCATCCGGGGCCGCTGGACGATCCCATCCAGGCCTTCGGCTATATCCAGCAACCGATCGAAGCGCAGTTGCAAAGCGGCGTGCGCAGTATCGAGCTGGACCTGCAGCCCGACCCCAAGGGCGGTCTTTATGCCGATCCGGCGCCGTATCGCGCGCTGAGGGCGCAGGGCGCGCGCGACCTCCTGCCGATCTACGAGCGCGAGTTGCGCCAGCCAGGGTTGAAGGTCTTCCACGTCGCGGACTTCGATTTCCGCAGCCAGTGCCCGACCTTCCGCTCCTGCCTGACGCTGCTTCGCTTATGGTCGGATGCGACGCCGGGCCATTCGCCGGTCTTCGTCCTGCTCGAACCCAAGCTGGCGGGAGCCGGTACGGCCGGCATGGCGCCGTTCGACGCCGCCGCCTTTGCTGAAGTCGATGCCACGATCACCGACATACTCGGTCGCGACAAGGTGGTGACGCCCGACGATGTGCGCGGCGATGCGCCGACGTTGGAGGCGGCGGTACTCGCCAGGCACTGGCCGACCGTGGCGCAGGCACGCGGCAAGTTCGTCTTCCTATTTCTGGTACCGGGAATGAATTTCGGGGCGTTCGCGCCCTATCTCGACGGGCATCGCTCGCTGGAGGGGCGGATGGCTTTCGTCCAGGGCCGACCCGGTATGGCGCATACGGCGTTCCAGTTGTTCGACAATGCGCTGACCCATCGGGCGGAGATACGCGCGGCCGTCGCACGCGGCTATCTGGTGCGCAGCCGTGCCGATATCGACACGGCGGACGCGCGGGCGAACGATGTCCGGCGGCGCGACGCGGCGCTGGCCTCGGGCGCGCAAATCATCTCGACCGATTATCTCAGCGCGCCCAATGTTCATGGCAATGGCTATCATCTGGCGCCCTTCGCCTCCGGCTGGCGCTGTGACAAAGTGAGTGCGCAATGCTGAAAGGTGCCGTTCTGGCGATATCGCTGGCCTTGGCGGCCGCGCCTGCCCCCGCACAGGATCGGACGATCGAGACGTTGCAGGCGCGCCTCTTTCCGGTCCTGTCACGCCGGGTCGCGGCACATCGCGCGGCGCTGGCCCATGATCCCGCGCTGCGACGCCTGGCTGAAGCGCGTGCGGCGCGGTTGGCGGAGGCCGAAAGCTGCACGCCGCGCCCGGCCTGTATCCTCGACCGGCACATGCTGAGCGAGGCGGATATCGCCACCATCGACGACGCGCTGCGCCGTCTCGCCCCGTCGACCGACATCGGCGCATGGCGGCGCGACGCGGCGGCGATCAACCGGATCATCGCGGTCTATGGCAAGGGCGAGGCACCGCGCTATCCCAAGATCGACGGCATGGCGCTCGATCCGGCGGCACAGGATTTCCCCGGCCTGATCGCGACCTTGGACTTGGTCGCGCAAGGCGAGGAACCGGCGGCGATCGCGGGGCCGATGGGGTTCGCGCTGGGCCTGCTCGACCTCAACGGGCGGGACGAGGCGGCGCGTTATGGCGAGGCCGAGAATGCGTCCGCCTTCGCCACCGCTCGCCGCATCGACTGGGCCAAGGCCCCCTATAGCGCGATCATCGTGCCGGGCGCCGGGCCGGAGGACGCTCGGGTCGCGCTCAGCGCCTGGGGCAAGCTGCGTCTCGCGCTGGCGGCGGCGCGGTTCCGGGCGGGGGAGGCGCCGTTCGTCATCGTCTCGGGTGGCAACGTTCACCCCGACCGCACGCCCTATAACGAAGCGGTGGAGATGCGCCGCGCGCTGATCGAGCGTTTCGGGATTCCCGCCGACCGGGTGGTGCTGGAGCCCTATGCGCGGCACACGACGACCAACTTACGCAACGCCGCGCGTCTGCTGATCGCCATGCACGCGCCTGCGGCCAAACCGGCGCTGATCGTCACCGATCGCTGGCAAAGCGGCTATATCGACAGCGACGCCTTTGCCCGGCGCAACCAGGACGAACTGGGCTATCAGCCGGGCAGGCTGGGGGCGCGTATCTCGCCCACGGCTTTGCCGTTCACGCCTTCGCCTGACTCGCTGGCGGTTGATCCGCGAGACCCGCTCGATCCATGACACGCATGCTGGCCCTGCTCGCACTGTCGTTCGCCGCCCCGGCCGAGGCGCAGCGCGCGGTCGATCTGGTCGATCCGTTCGTCGGAACGCTGGCTGATTTCGGGCAACTCTCGCCCGCCGCCGTCGCGCCCTTCGGCATGGTGCAACTGGGGCCTGATACCGACCCGGCCAATCATGCCGGTTATGATTTCGCCGCACGTCGTCTGCTTGGCTTTTCGCATACCCGCGCGGTCGGCGTCGGCTGCGGCGGGGGCGGCGGCGACCTGATGGTGTCGTTGCTTCCCGCCGGCGCGGTCGGCGGAGCCGCGATCGACAAACGCCGCGAAAAGGCGAGTGCCGGGCGGTACCGCGTGACCTATGCCGATGGCATCGCCGCCGACATGACCGCCACGCGTGGCGGCGGCCTGCTCCGCTTCACGGTGCCGCGCGGCGGGCGCTACACGCTGCGGCTGGATGCGGGCCATGGCTATACCAAGCGGCAGGCGACGCAGTGGGTGACGATCCAGGGCCAGGATCTGCGCGCCGCGATGACGGCGGGCACGGTGTGCGACGCCGGGCGCTATCGTCTCTACAGTGCCAGCCATGTGACGATCGGCGGTATGCCGCTTAACGCACCGGCCACGCTGGACGGCACCGTCGCGGGGTTCGAGTTGAGCCTGCGCCGGGGTGCGGTGGTGGAAGTCCGCACCGGTTTGTCGACCGTCGATACCGCCGCCGCCGCGCAGGTGCGTGATGTCGAACTCGGGCAAAGGCCCTTCACCGCCATCCTCGCCAGCACCCGCGCCGCCTGGCAGCAGGCGCTGGGCCGCGTCGCGATCACCGCGCCGCGCGAGATACGGGCGCTATTCTACACCTCGCTCTTCCGCGTGATGCAGACACCGGTCGCGATCGACGACCCGGATGGGCGGCACCGTGGTAGCGACGGCGAGATTCATCGCTCCCGCCCGGGTGAGACCCGCTATACGAGTTGGGCCTTGTGGGACAATTACCGGACCCAGTTGCCGCTATTGGCGCTGCTCGATCCGGTACGATCCGCCGACATCGCCCGCTCGCTGGTGGCGCTGTACCGCGAGGGCAAGAGGTCCTGGTCCACCATGACCGAGCCCTTCCTCACCGTGCGGACCGAACATGCCGGGATCGCGCTGCTCGACTTCCGGCGCAAGGGGATCACCGGCTTCGACGCTGCGGCCGCACTGGCGGCCATGGCGGCGGAGAGTGACACGCTGCAACGCGCGACGCCCGACCAGCAGATCGAGGCGGCCTATGACGACTGGGCGACCGCCGAGCTTGCTTCCGATCTGGGCGATCGAGCGCTGGCCGACCGCTTTCATGCCCGTGCCATGGCCTATCGCCCGATGTGGCGCTCGGTCTTCGAACGGCTGGGCGACGATGCCGATGTGGTGAAGGCGCGCGGCCTGTATCAGGGGACGCTGTGGCAATATCGCTGGGCACCCGTTTTCGATCTCGACTGGATGGTGGCGACGCTGGGGCGGCAGCGGTTCCTGGGCGAGCTGGATCGCTTCTTCGCCGACGGGCTGTTCAACATGACCAACCAGCCCGATATCCAGGTGCCGTGGCTCTATGCCGCGCTGGACGAACGCGACCGGACCGCGCGGCTGGTGCATCGCATCATGACGCAAGCGATCGACCATCCCTATACCAATGCCGGAAAGCGCGATGTGCCGTTTCATGGCCGCAGCTTCGCGCTCGCGCCGCAGGGCTTCGCCGATGGCATGGACGATGATGCCGGGGCGATGACCGGCTGGTACGCCTTTGGCGCGCTGGGCCTGTATCCATTGATACCGGGCAGCCCGCGCTATGCGATCGGCGTTCCGCTCGTCCGGCAAGCGCGCCTCGCGCTGTCGCAGGGGCGCAGCGTGACGATCGAGCGTATCGGCCCGGCCGATGGTGCCGTCACCGCCATCCTGTGGAACGGAAAGCCGGTCGCCACGCCTTGGCTCGATCATGCCGCGCTTGTTTCGGGCGGCGTCTTGTCGGTCTATACCGCGCCCATAGGCTGACGCGGTATCGTGCGAGCGCGCCGAGCGCGAATTGCTATCGCCATTCCGCTCCGAGGGGTCGCCACTTTCCGACCTTCGCCATCATTTGCCGATTCCCGGCGACTCGAGCGCTCCTTCATGGTCAGCCAGCCACCCCCAATCGCGGATTTGCGTCAAAAACTACTCTCATGCTTCCGTGTGGCTGCTCAACTGACCTTGAGAGGGGATCATGAAAATTCCGTCATCTTTCAAGGCGACTACGGGCTCGAAAGCATCGTCTAACACTCTTGAGGTGACCTGATATCCATTCTTAACAGCATTAATTTGTCTTACTTTTGCCTTTACATTCCTCTTTCGTCTGTCAAATTCGATCATGAAATTATGTTCATGATTGAAGATGGAATGGGAGAGTGACATGCGAAAGGACCTACCGCCGCAATCATCACGCCTTGCGATCGCGTTGACGGCATGTGCGCTGGCATTGACCTTGGCCTCATGCGGTAACGACGGCGCATCCGACGCCATCTCGGTCGTGCCGGGCGCGACGTCCGCCCTGTCCACACCGAGCGTGGGGACGGCAACGGCCGCCGCGACCAATGCCGCGACACCATCCTCCGGCACCACGGCCGCCGCCCCGGCGGAACTGGAACTCTATACGGTCGGCCGACTGACATGGTCGCTCGATACCGATGTGTCCGAGGATATCCGCAACCGCATCACCGATGCGATGAACTGGACGATCAATCATACCAATACCCTGGCCGGCTATGAAGGCCATGTCAGCGTCACCTATCACCCCGGCACGCCCACGGCGGAGGCCGGCTATCGCTGGCGCATCCAGTTCGGCGGTTCGATCGGCCGGCGCGTGGCGCTGCACGAAATGGCGCATTGGCTCGGCTCGGGCACCTATGGCGAATGGGGAAATTACATGGTCGATGGCCGCTGGAGAGGGGCCATCACCAATGCGCGGATCAAGGCGTTTGACGGCCCCGACGCGGTGCAGTGGGGCGACCGCATCCATTTCTGGCCCTATGGCCTGAACTACGACAATGAATTCTATGAAACCCAGCGGAACGTCCAGTTGGTATCCTCGCAATTGGGGGACATGGGGCTGGGTGACGCCGCGACGCAGTTCGCGGGCGATCGCCGCTTCGTCAACCGGTCGAGCAAGCTGTTGCTGGACGGGACCGGTACCGAACCCGTCGCCGGCAGCGGGACCGGCGCGACCCTGACCTGGAATGTGCATTATGCCGACGGCTATGTCGAATTGGTGAGCGCGGATGGCCGTGCGATCGACTCGGCGGGCAACACGAACAATGGGGACCCGACGGTGCTCGCGCCGCGTTCGCAGAGCATCGCCCAGCAATGGGAACTGCTCACGACCGACGATGGCTGGTTCCTGTTGCGCAATCGCCAGACGTTCAAGTGCCTGGACAATGTCGGCGAACTGGGCGCCGGCGCGTCGATCCGCGTCTGGGATTGCGGTGGGCATCCGAACCAGCAATGGCATCTGGTGCGGTAAGTTGAAGCGGGGGCGCCCCGGTCGGATCCGGGGCGTCCATCGGGTTCTGACATTTCACCCAACGCGACAATTTTAGTGTTGGTCGGGTGCCGATCATCGCTGAGCAGATCGCTCTCACCAAGAATGGCGATACCGGAGCGGCGATGTTTTGTCAGACTTTATGCTTCCGCCTCAGGTTAGCGAAGACCTTCGCGGAGGCGCATCCTGTCCTTCGGTGCTCGACCGGCCCTTGTCGAGCGTATCGTTCGGCCGGCGGGCGTCACCGGGTTTCTGATGCTCGGTCGACAGGTTGGGCTGATCGGTTTCGGTGCTGGACTGGGGGCAGTCATTCATGATCGTCTCCATAGGCTAGGACCGGTGCGATATGGCGCCGATTGAAGCGATCGGGCCGGGCGTCGGCCTGTTCCGTGATCAAGATCTGGGGCCGCTCGATCCTCGGTGGCATCGGGCTATGCGCTGCGATTGGCGCCCCGAGCAGGGCGAGGGCGGGTATGATCGTGACGGGCTTGGGCATGATGATCTCCCATGACTGTCATGGCGGGTGCAACCGGTCACCGCTTGGCCTGTTCCGATAAATCATTGAAACATGACCCGGATCAGCCATTTTCGATGGGCTTGTGACCAAGCTCGCCGACCAAAAAGACGCCTGCGTGCGATTAGCGCATGACACCGCCGCATCCGGTCTGATAGCCCTGTCACCATGCCCGTTTCGGCCGCCGCCTCCGCCCGCGAAATCCTCGTCCGCCTGCACGACGTCATGGCGTCGCGCGCGCCCGCCCAAGCCAAGCTGAACCAGGTCGTCCAGATCATCGGCGAGTCGATCGGCAGCGAGGTCTGTTCCATCTACCTGTTGCGCGAAGGCGTGCTGGAACTGTTCGCCACGCGTGGCCTCGCCGAGGAGGCGGTGCACGTTACCAAGCTGGCGCTGGGCGAGGGGCTGGTCGGCACCATCGCCGAGGATGTCGAGGTGTTAAATCTCGACGAAGCCGCCAGCCATCCCGACTTCGCCTACAAGCCCGAGACCGGCGAGGACCGGTTCCACAGCTTTGCCGGCGTGCCGATCATCCGGCGTGAGCGGGCGGTGGGTGTGCTGGCCGTCCAGCATAGCGAACCGCGCAAATATGCCGATGTCGAGATCGAGGCATTGCAGACGGTCGCCATGGTGCTGTCCGAGCTGATCGCCAATGCCGGGTTGATCGATGCGGCGGGTGCGGCGGGTGCGCGGCCGCAGATGACCGCCTCGATCCGGCTCGGCGGCCAGAAGCTGGTCGATGGCATGGGCAGCGGCTTTGCCGTCTTCCATCAGCCGCGCATTGTCATCGAACACACGGTCGCCGAGGACATCGATGCCGAACGTCGCCGCGTCTATGCCGCGTTCGACAAGATGCGCGAACAGATCGACCGCATGGCGCGCGAGGCCGAGTTCGGCGTCGCGGGCGAGCATGTCGAGGTCATCGAGACCTATAAGATGTTTGCCTATGACGAGGGCTGGGCGCGCCGCATCAACGAGGCGATCGACAGTGGCCTGACCGCCGAAGCGGCGATCGAGCGGGTGCAGCAGCGCACGCGCCAGCGGATGCGCCAGATCGACGATCCCTTGCTCGCCGATCGCATGCACGATCTGGAGGACCTGTCCAACCGGTTGCTGCGCATCGTGTCGGGCCAGATGGGGACGGCGGCGCAACTGGGTCTGCGCCAGGACACGATCCTGATCGCGCGCAATCTGGGGCCGGCCGAGCTGCTGGAATATGACCGGCGGCGGTTGAAGGGCGTGATCCTGGAGGAAGGGTCGCTGACCGCGCATGTCATCATCGTCGCGCGCGCCATGGGCGTGCCGGTGCTGGGCCGGGTGCGCGAAGTGCGGCGCCAGATCGCCGATGGCGATCAGTTGCTGCTCGACGTGACCGAGGGCAGCGTGCTGGTCCGTCCGACCGCGGCGATGGAGGAGGCTTTCGAGGCCAAGCTGGCGCTGCGTCAGAAGCGGCGCGCGGCCTTTGCCGCGCTGCGCGACGTGCCGCCGGTGACCAAGGACGGGCACCGTGTCACGTTGATGGTCAATGCCGGGCTGCGCGACGATGCCGCTGCACTCGATACCACGGGCGCGGACGGGATCGGGTTGTTCCGCACCGAATTCCAGTTCCTGGTCTCCGCCACCCTGCCACAGCGCGAGCGGCAGTTGCGGCTGTACCGCGACGTGATGGAGGCGGCGGGTGATCGCCCGGTCGTGTTCCGCACCATCGATATCGGTGGCGACAAGGCGCTTCCCTATCTGAATGTCGAGGCGGGGGATGAGGAAAATCCCGCCATGGGCTGGCGCGCGCTGCGCCTGGCGCTGGAGCGCGAAGGGCTGATGAAGGCGCAGGCGCGCGCGCTGATCGAGGCGGGCGCGGGCCGCACGCTTCACGTCATGTTCCCGATGGTGTCCGAAGCCTGGGAATTCGACGAGGCCAAGGCGCTGTTCGAAGCGCAGCGGGTGTGGCTCGCCGGGCGCGGCCGTCGCCTGCCGCTGGAGGTCCGCTACGGCGCGATGCTCGAGGTGCCGGCGCTGGCCGAGCAGCTCGACCTGATCCTGCCCAATGTCGATTTCCTGTCGATCGGCACCAACGACCTGACCCAGTTCCTGTTCGCCGCCGACCGCGCCAACCCCAAGCTGGCCGAGCGTTACGATTGGCTCAGCCCCTCCATCCTGCGCTTCCTGCGCCGGGTGGTCGAACCGGCGCGTGCCGCCGGGGTGCCGGTCGGTGTTTGCGGGGAAATGGGGGGGCGCCCGCTGGAGGCGATGGCCCTGATCGGGCTGGGCATTGATCGCCTGTCGATCACCCCTGCGGCGGTCGGCCCGGTCAAGGCGATGATCCGATCGCTGGACCGCGACGGGGTCACCGCCGAGATGGCGCGGCTGCTGGAAAACCCGGTGCGTGACATGCGCGGGGCGCTTGGTGCCTGGGCTGCGACGAATGGTGTGGAATTGGCCTGATCCAGGCCGGGGGTTCGCGTTGACTTGATCCCAGCCGTCTGAAAGAACGACCGCGATCATGGGGTGGGCCATGATCACTTCGGAGTTGAGAATGGACGAGGTCAATCCGGGCCACGATGCCGCACCATCGGCACCCGCCCGCGCCGGTGACGTCCTGCGTGCGGCGCGAGAGGCACAGGGGCTGTCGCTCGGCGACATCGGTGCGCGGACGCGTATCCCCAGCCGCCATCTCGCGGCGATCGAGGCATCCGATTATCAAAGCCTGCCCTCGGCAACCTACGCGGTGGGCTTCGCCAAGGCCTATGCCCGCGCGGTCGGCGCCGACGAGGTCGCGATCGCCCAGGCGGTGCGCGCCGATGTCGACCGGGTCGGTCGCCGGATCAGCGAATATGTGCCGCAGGATATCGCCGATCCCGCCCGCGTGCCGTCGCGCGGACTGGCGATCATCAGCGCGGGCATCGCGCTGGCGCTGCTGATCATCGCGGGGCTCTGGTACGGTACCGATCTGTTCCGCCGCGACCGCACCGCGCAGGACGTGCCGGCCGTGACCCCGCTGGCCAATACCGCCGAGGCGGCGCCCGTCGCGCCGGCCGCCAGCCCGACGCCGGTGACCGGCGGCAAGGTGATGCTGACCGCCAATGGCGAAGTGTGGCTGCGCGTCTATGACGCCGACAACAAGACGCTGAAGATCGGGACGCTGAAGCAGGGCGAGCAATATGAGGTGCCCGCCGACGCCAATGGCCCGATGCTGAATGTCGGCCGCCCCGACAAGTTGACCGTCACGCTGAACGGCAATGCCATCCCGCCGCTGGGCGACGGATCGCGCGCGATCAAGGATGTGAAGCTCGATCCGGCCTCGATCGCGGCGCGGGCCTCGGGCGCGCCGCTGGCGAATGCGCCCAGCCCGCGTGAGACGAGCGCGCCGCGCCGTACGCAGCGCTCTGCCGCCACGGCGCAGACTGCACCGGCACCCGCACCGTCGCCGAGCCCGGCGACGACGGCACCGGCCGATCTGTAAGGGGCTGATCTTTAAGGCTGGCGACAGCTTCGGCAGGGCAGATAGGATGTCCCGTCTTTTCCATGAACCCACCGGGGGGTGAGAGCGATGCGTAACCTGTTGCTGGCCGGCGCTGCGGCCGTCCTGATCGTGCCGACCATGGCCAGTGCCCAGTCCAATATCGAGGGCCGGGTCGGCAAGCTGGAAAGCGAAATGCGCGCGGTGCAGCGCAAGGTGTTTCCGGGCGGTGCGAACCAATATGTCCAGCCCGAGATCACCGCGCCGCAGACCCAGGCGCAGGCCCCCGGCGTGCCCGCGACCAGCGCGCTGGCGGACCTGACCGCGCGCGTCACCTCGCTGGAGGAGCAATTGACCAGCCTGACCGGCCAGGTCGAACAGAGCGGTTATCGCACCCGCCAGTTGCAGGACCAGTTCGACGCGTACAAGCGCGCCACCGACGCGCGGCTGAAGGCGCTGGAATCGGGGCCGGCCCCGATCGCCCCGGCCGGACAGAGCGCCCCGCTCGATACGCCGACCGAGGGCGCGGCGACGGCACCTCGCCCTGGCCGTACCCCGGCGGCGGCGGTGGCCAGCGGCGATACCGCAACCGGCACGCCGGCGGCGAGCGGCGCGGCGACGGTCGACAAGCCCTCGACCGGCGATCTGGCCGAGGACGCCTATCTCTATGGCTATCGCCTGTGGACGGCCAAGCGCTATGCCGAGGCGGAGACGCAGCTCAAGAAGGTCGTCGCCGACTATCCCAAGAGCCGCCGGGCGAGCTTTGCGCAGAATCTGCTCGGCCGCAGCTATCTCGACTCGGGCAAGCCGAGCCTCGCCTCGATGGCCTTTTACGAGAATTACAAGAAGTTCCCCGATGGCGAGCGCGCGCCCGACAGCCTGCTCTATCTCGGCCAGGCGCTGACCAAGCTCAACAAGCCGGCCGATGCCTGCAAGGTCTATGACGAACTGACCGACGTCTATGGCGGCAAGATTTCGGCCGCGATGAAGGCCCAGATCGAAGCGGGACGCACCACCGCCAAGTGCAAGTGACGCCATGATGTCGGAGCATCGGGCGTCGCGGATCCGCGCGGCGTCCGATTTCCGATGCGGGTGATAGGCATTCGGGCCGGAAATCGCTTGCGCGGGTGTCGGGGAGGGGCCTAGAGCCGGGCATCCCTGACCAGCTTTGAGAATATCATGGCCACCGACGCCACGGCCGAGGATCAGATTGCGCGCTTCGCCGCCGATCTGACGCCGCTTCACGATCTCCATACCAATCCCGCGCCGCTGTTGCTGGCGGTGTCCGGCGGGCCGGACAGCATGGCGATGCTGATGCTGGCGGCGGCGGCATTTCCGGGGCGGATCGCGGTGGCCACGGTCGATCACGGCCTTCGACCCGAGGCGGCGGAAGAGCTGCGCATGGTGGCGGAGCATTGCCGGATATTGGGCGTACCCCATCATGGCCTGCGCCCCGCCACGCCGATTGAGGGGGCGAGCCTTCAGGCGCAGGCACGCGAGGCGCGTTATGCGCTGCTCGCCGATCAGGCACGGGCGATCGGTGCGGCGGCGATCCTGACCGCGCATCATGCCGATGATCAGGCCGAGACCTTCCTGATGCGCGCCGCGCGCGGTGCCGGCCTGTCGGGCCTGTCGGGTGTCCGGGTGCGGACCGAGATCAATGGTGTCCCGGTTTTGCGGCCGCTGCTCGACTGGCGCCGTGCCGAGCTGCGCCAGATCGTGCGCCGGGCGGAGGCGCCCTTTGTCGACGATCCTGCCAATCACGATCCCCGGCATGACCGTACCCGGTTCCGTCAGTTGCTCGGCGCCAATGAGTGGCTGGGCGTGGCGCAGATGGCGCGTGCTGCTGCCCAACTGGCGGAGGCGGACGCCGATCTGCGGGCGACGGTCGACTGGCTGTGGCAGGAGCGGGCGCAGATCGATGACGACAATGTCCGCATTGCGGCGGCCGACCTGCCGCGCGAACTCGGCCGTCGGCTGGCGCGCCGGGCGATCGGCACGGTGCGTCAGGTCGCAACAATCGAAAACCCCGCCTGGAGCGAGGGGGGCAATATCGAGAAACTGCTCGACGCACTCGCCGCCGGCAGTCGTGCGACTCAGGCTGGCGTGATCGCCAGCGTGCGCTCGGGCGTCTGGCGCTTCCGCCCCGCACCGCCGCGCCGGACCGGCTGATCGGGGCGATAGCGGCCTCTCCGGGTTGATTCTGCGTTGCCGACCGGGGCAGCCGTTACCGATCGATCACTTTGATCGGTGTTGTTCCATTGCCATTAACCTCGCCGCGCTTATCTTGGAGGCGAAAGGTATCCGGCACCGATGAACGATAACGACAAGCAGCAGAGCCCCGATCCCAATGGGGGCGGCAACCCCTGGATGAAGAGCCTGTTGATCTGGGTGGGCATCCTGATGGCGCTCGCGCTGTTCGTCAGCCTGTCCGGCGCGGGGTCGTCCGCGCAGAGCGGTAACCCGATCGAATATTCGACCTTCCTCGACAAGGTCGACGAGGGGACGGTGAAGACCGCCACCATCTCGCGTGATTCGATCACCGGCACCCTGTCGTCGGGTGAGAAGTTCCGCACGACCCCGGTTCCCGATTCGCAGTTGATCCCGCGTCTGCGCCAAAAGGGCGTGACTTTCACGGCGAAGACCGAGGAAGGTCCGTCCATCTGGATGCTGATGCTCTATAATTCGCTGCCCTTCATCCTGTTCATCGGCATCGCCTTCTTCGTTCTGCGCCAGATGCAGAAGGGCGGCGGCGCGAGCGGTGCGATGGGTTTCGGCAAGAGCCGCGCGCGGATGCTGACCCAAAAGGAAGGCAAGGTGACCTTCGACGATGTGGCCGGCATCGACGAAGCCCGCGAAGAACTGCAGGAAATCGTCGAGTTCCTGAAGGATCCGTCGAAGTTCGCCCGCCTGGGCGGCAAGATCCCGAAGGGCGCGCTGCTGGTCGGCTCGCCGGGTACGGGTAAGACGCTGCTCGCCCGTGCGATCGCGGGGGAGGCGGGCGTGCCCTTCTTCACCATTTCGGGCTCGGACTTCGTCGAGATGTTCGTCGGCGTCGGCGCATCCCGTGTGCGCGACATGTTCGAGCAGGCGAAGAAGTCGGCCCCCTGCATCGTCTTCATCGACGAAATCGACGCGGTCGGCCGTCATCGCGGCGCCGGCCTGGGCAATGGCAATGACGAGCGCGAGCAGACGCTGAACCAGTTGCTGGTCGAGATGGATGGTTTCGAGGCCAATGAAGGCATCATCATCATCGCCGCGACCAACCGCCCGGACGTGCTCGACCCCGCGCTGCTGCGTCCCGGTCGCTTCGACCGTCAGGTCGTGGTACCGCGCCCGGATATCGATGGCCGCGTGAAGATCCTCGAAGTTCATATGAAGAAGGTGCCGCTGGCCCCCGACGTCGATGCCCGCGTCATTGCGCGCGGCACGCCGGGCTTCTCGGGCGCGGACTTGGCCAATCTGGTCAACGAGGCGGCGCTGATGGCGGCGCGCAAGGGCAAGCGCCTGGTCGCCAATGCGGAGTTCGAGGAAGCCAAGGACAAGGTCATGATGGGCGCCGAGCGCCGCTCCATGGTTATGACCGAGGACGAGAAGCGGATGACCGCCTATCACGAGGCGGGCCATGCCATCGTCGCGCTGCACGAGCCGGCGTCGGATCCGATCCACAAGGCGACGATCATCCCGCGCGGCCGTGCGCTGGGCATGGTGATGCGTCTGCCGGAGCGGGACTCGTACAGCTATCACCGCGACAAAATGTACGCGAACCTCGCGGTCGCCATGGGTGGTCGCGTGGCCGAGGAAATCATCTTCGGCTATGAGAAGGTGTCGAGCGGCGCGAGCGGCGACATCCAGTACGCCACCGGTCTGGCGCGCGACATGGTCACGAAGTGGGGCATGTCGGACAAGGTCGGCCCGGTCGAGTACGCCCAGCCGGAAGGCGAGAGCTTCCTGGGCTATTCGTCGAGCCAGCCGGTGCGCATGTCCAATCAGACCGCGCAACTGATCGACGACGAGATCAAGTCGATCGTCGAGGGCGGCCTGCACCGCGCCAAGCATGTGCTGACCGAGCATGTCGATCAGCTTCACCTGCTGGCCGGCGCGCTGCTCGAATATGAGACGCTGTCGGGCGATGAGATCAAGAAGCTGATCGCCGGCGACGATATCGGCCGCGACGATCCCAAGGCCAAGTCGGCGCCGATCGCCAAGGCGGGAACGTCGATCCCGAAGACGCGCCGTGGCACGGGTCCGTTCGGAGCGCCGAGCCCGCTGGGCGCCTGATCCGTCCGGATCGGATGACGAAGGGGCCGTCCCGGTTGGGGCGGCCCTTGTCATTTGGATATCTATGGGCGGCGGCTGATAGCAAAATGTCCGCACAGAATTGGCCATCATTGGAACCGGCCGCGTTTGGCTTAAGATGACGTCCCATCGCCGTCCGCCGTCATGGCGAGCGTAGCGGAGCAACCCAGGGCCTGGACAGGGAACTCTGGATGCTTCGCTCCGGACGGGACGAACGGCACTTACCCCAACTCCGTTCAGCTTGAGGGCAGTCGATCGCCCCGCCTCAACAACACCCGCTTAATCCTTCAGCTTCGCGATCTCCGCCGCAATGGTGGGTGTCGTGCAGAGCCGCACCTCCACGGCACTGAGCGGCGCGTCACCCGGCTTGGCGCACCGATAGGCCGCCTCACGCGCCGGGATCATGTCGAGCGGTTCGGCCGAGGCATCCTGCCGCGCGATCACCGGGCCGAGCTTGGTCAGGTACGCATCCCAACCCTCACCGACCCCCGGCTGCCCGAGCAGCGCCATCGCATCCCGCCGCATCGCCTCGGCACCGGCGAAATCGCCCATCTGCCGCAATTGGTTGGCGGCGCGGGCGGTCGACCATAGACGGTCCTTCAGGCTGATATTGGCTGGCAAATGGCGGACCCGCTCGACGAACTCGCTGGCATAGCGCGTTCGGCGCGCACGCATTTCGGGAGTGTCCGGCCCATCGCGCGGGCCCGGCGTCTGCGCCCACAAGGCGGCCTGGAGCCAGCCGAGCACGGCGGATTCGGGCCGCCCAAGCCGCGCCGCCAGCCATGCGGCCCGATAATGGGCCGAATCCTTTTGCGCGACCAGCTTGGCATAGACGGGCGTGGCGATCAGCACCGCGAGCGCGGCCTTGTCCGTCTCCGAGAAGCGATCGAACACCACCAGATGATTGTCCGGGCATTCCGGCACGGGAAAGGGGAACTGCATATAGCTATAGGGACGCCCATCAGGACGCTCGCCATAGGTGGAATAGCTGCCCATCTGCCATCCGGAGAATGTCTCACCGCCGATCGGGCAGGTCATCGGCACGTTGCCGCCATGGATCGGGGGAGGCGGCGGTGGTGGGGTTTGCACCTGCGACTGGAGCAGGGCCCATGCGATGATCATCATGTTCTTGATCCTCCCCTATGATCCATGCCGAGCCTAGCCGATCAGGATGCCAGCGACTATGCTGATGGCGTGGTCGCGATGGGAGCGAAGGGTGGCAGGCCCGCCCCGCGCGGCCGGATGGAGGATGTCCGCATGACCGAAGTCCCCCCGACCGAGACGCTGCGCGACCGCGCCGTTCAGATCTACGACGCCTTCACCCATGAGCATCATGACCGGCGTACCCTGTTGCGCCAGATGACTGCCCTGGCTGGCTCGGCCGCCGCGGCCGAGGCGTTGATCCTGGGCATCGCGGCGAGCCCGGCGGCGGCGGCGATCACCGATCCCCATGACGCCCGCCTGCGCATCGATCGTCGCGAGGGGATGGAGGCGGGGGCTCGCTCCGCAGCCTATATCGTGGTGCCGCGTGACGCGAAAAAGCGGCTGGGCGAGATGCTGGTCATCCATGAGAATCGCGGGCTGACCCCGCATATCGAGGATGTCGCGCGGCGGCTGGCTTTGGCGGGGTTCCGCGTGACCGCCCCCGATCTGCTGGCGCCGCAGGGCGGCACCCCGGCGGACGAGGATCGCGCCCGCACGCTGATCGGTTCGCTCGACTATGATCAGGCGCTGGCCCAGGCGCGGGCGATGATGGCGCATGCGGCGGCGGACAAGGCGGGGACGGGGCGTGTCGGCGCGGTCGGCTTCTGCTGGGGCGGGGCCTTCGTCAACCGGTTGGCGGTCGCGGCGGGGCCGGCTCTGGCGGCAGGCGTGGCCTATTATGGTCCCGCGCCCGCGCCGGCCGAGGCGGCCAAGGTCCGTGCGCCGCTGATGCTCCATTATGCCGGCAAGGATACGCGGGTGAACGCCACGGGCGAGCCCTGGGTCGCCGCGCTGAAGGCCGCCGGGCATCCGGTAGAGGCCTTTACCTATGCCGGGGTCGATCATGCCTTCAACAACGACACCAGCGCCGAACGCTATAATGCCGCCGCCGCGACCCAGGCCTGGGCGCGGACGCTCGGCTTTTTGCATCGCCATCTCGATCATGCCTGATACCCGATGAGGGCTCGGGGCAGCAGCATATAGGGGAGATATCGCATGACCGCCGAACTGATACTCTACACCAATCCGCAATCGCGCGGCCGGATCGCGCGCTGGATGCTCGAGGAGACGGGCGCCACTTATGATACCGTCATCCTTGACTATGGTACGACGATGGTGGCGCCCGAATATCGCGCGATCAATCCGATGATGAAGGTGCCCGCGATCGTCTATCGCGGGCAGGTGGTGACCGAGACGGCGGCGATCTGTGCCTATCTGGCCGAGGCCTTTCCCGATGCCGAACTGGCGCCGCTGCCGCAGGAGCGCGCGGATTATTATCGCTGGCTGTTCTTCGCGTCGGGGCCGCTGGAGGCCGCGATCACCAATCGCGCGATGAACGTCACGCCGACGCTCGAGCAGCAGCGCATGGCGGGCTATGGCGATTTCAACCGGGCGGTGGCGGTCGTCGACCAGGCCGTGGCCCGGTATCCTTATATCGCCGGCGAGCGCTTCACCGCCGCCGATGTTTATCTGGGGTCACAACTCATGTGGTTCACCCAGTTTGGACTGATACCCAAAACCGATTCGGTCATGGCCTATATCGGCCGACTGGCCGATCGCCCGGCGCATGTCCGCGCGACCGCGCTCGACGATGGGAAGGTGGAAGACGTCGTCGTCGACTAAAGGCCGATCATCATCCCGATATCCTTGCCCATGAGCGTGGATATCAGGATTTCGTTCAGCCCCTTTGCGTCAGGCTGATCGTGGTTCAGCCGTGATCGCGGACATCCGGCTGCTCGGGGCTAGCGGCGCGCAGGATATCGAGGCCCGCCGCGATATGATTGCCCGCAAGCGGCATGCCGAGCGCGTCGGCGCCCTCCATGGCGGCCTGTGCCAGGGCGATGACATGCTCCAATGTGACGTTCGGGTGGCTCATCGGACTATCAACTCGAAAAGAATCACGACCGTGTCAGCGCGGCCGGGTAGGAAAGCTACGAATCGAAGCTTGCACCAAACTAATCGTTATCGCGACAAGTATTTATGCAATCGATTCTGACCACATGCCCCCAAGCGGGACGCCGTTAGGGGCATGTGGTTCCCGATCATCGCATCAGGACGAGTTCTTCCGACATGGTCGGATGCAGCGCGACGGTGGCGTCGAACTGTGCCTTGGTCAGTCCGGCCTTCACCGCCACGGCGGCGGCCTGGAGGATTTCGGGCACGTCGGGGCCGATCATATGCAGCCCGACGACCCGGCCGGTCACGCCCTCGCACACCATCTTGTAGAGGGCACGCTCGTCGCGACCCGCCAGCACATTCTTCATCGGGCGGAAGTCGGAGGTATAGACCTGCACCGATCCCAGCTTCTGCTTGGCCTCCGCCTCGGTCATGCCGACACCGGCCATGGGCGGGTGGCTGAATACGGCCGCAGGAATGCAGTCATAATCGACGCGGGTCGGCTTGTTGCCATAGACGGTGTCGGCAAAGGCCTGGCCCTCGCGAATGGCGACCGGGGTCAACTGGACACGGTTGGTGACATCGCCGACCGCATAGATGCTGGGGCAGGTCGACTGGTTGTCCTCATCGACTTTGATCGCCCCGATATCGTCCAACTCGACGCCCGCCGTCTCCAGGCCCAGGCCATAGGTGTTGGGCACGCGGCCAGTGGCGAACATGACCAGATCGACCTCGATCGGGTCATGGCCCGACATGGAGACCTTGAGCGATCCGTCGTCCAGCTTTTCGATCCCCTGGAAGGTCGCGTCGAAGCGGAAATCGATCCCCTTCATCATCGAAATCTGGAGCAGCCGGTCGCGGATCGTCAGGTCGTAGCCGCGCAGGATTTCTTTGCTGCGATTGATCAGCGTGACGTGCGCGCCGAACTGGTGGAAGACGCCGGCAAATTCATTGGCGATATAGCCCGCGCCCGCGATCAGCACGCGCTTGGGGATCGAGTCGAGATGGAACGCCTCGTTGGAGGTGATGCCATGCTCATGGCCGGGGCAACTCGGGATGGCGGGATGCGCGCCGACCGCGATCAGGATGCGCTCGGCGGTCTTCTCCGTGCCGTCGGCCAGCCGCACGCTGTTGGGACCGGTGACGACGGCGCGCTGGTCGATGATCTCGACGCCGTGGCTTTCCAGCGTCTTCTTATAGGCGCCGTTCAGGCGATCGACTTCGGCCAGGACATTGTCGCGCAAGGTCGCCCAGGAGAATTCGCATTCGCTCGGCACCTGCCAGCCGAAGCGGCGCGCGTCCTTCAGATCCTCGGCGAAATGCGCACCGTAGACGAGCAGCTTCTTCGGCACACAGCCGCGAATGACGCAGGTGCCGCCGACGCGATATTCCTCGGCCACCGCCACGCGCGCGCCATGCGCCGCCGCCACGCGCGAGGCACGCGTGCCCCCGGACCCTGCGCCAATGACGAACAGGTCATAGTCATACTCAGCCATGGGGTCAGTTTCTCCGGGGAATAGGTAAAGGGCGATAGCGCCTGCTTAAAAGCACAACGGGGGACGCCGAGCCAAGTTCAGCGTCCCCCTGACAGTGATCGGTTATTCCAAATTCCTCACCTGCAAGGGGGGGCAGGGCGTCAGCCCTGACGGAGGGGTGTCGCCCTCTCGATAGCGGGACACCCCTCCACCAGCTTCGCTAGTCCCCCTCCCCTTACAGGGGAGGAAAGACGCTTACCCAAACGCCCGCTGGATCAGGTCCTCGGTCGAGGGATCGAAATCCTGCCCGCCCTGGTCGGCCGCCTTGGCCATTTCCTTGCCCAGCTCGACGCCGAACTGGTCGAAGCTGTTGATGCCCAGCAGCACGCCGTTCACGAACACCCGGTGCTCATAGAACGCGATCAGCGCGCCCAGCGTGCGCGGGTCGAGCGTTTCCAGCAGGATGGTCGAGGACGGACGATCGCCCGAATAGCTGCGTGCGGGGTCGTCGGTCTTCTTGCCCTTCATCAGCGCGGCCCCTTGCGCGAACGCATTAAGCAGCAACTGGCGATGATGCTCGTCGCTCAGCACATCGCCCGGCTCGACCACCGCGATGAATTCGACGGGGACCAGATGCGTGCCCTGGTGAAGAAGCTGGAACACCGCATGCTGCGCATCGGTGCCGACGCCGCCCCAGGTGATCGCGGCGGTGGGACGTCCCACCGGCTGGCCGTCGACAGTGACGCCCTTGCCGTTCGACTCCATCTCCAACTGCTGGAGATAGGAGGGCAGGAGGCGCAGGCGCTCGTCATAGGCGAAGGGCGCGCGCGTCTCGGCATGGCGGACCTGGGTGTAATAAAGGTCGGCAAAGGCGGCGAGCGCGGGGGCGTTCTGGCTGAGGTCGGTCAGGCGGAAATGGCGGTCCATTTCGGCCGCGCCCTCCAGCAGTTCCTCGAACGCGTCCCAGCCCAGGCCCAGCGCGGCGGGGAAGCCGATCGTCGACCAGAGCGAATAGCGGCCGCCCACCGACTCGGCGAAGGACAGGATGCGCGTCTCATCCACGCCCCATTCGACCGCCTTGTCCGGGTTGGCGGTCAGCGCGATGATGCGGCCATAGGGGTCCTCGACGCCATGCTCGGTCATCCATTGCAGCGCCGAGGTGGCGTTGAGCATCGTCTCGGTGGTGGTGAAGGTCTTGGAGGCGACGACCAGCAGGGTCGCGGCGGGGTCGAAGCGCTTGAACACCTCTTCCAGCGCCATGCCATCGACATTGGACACGATCGCCACGTCATACCGGTCGCTGTCGCGGCCCAGCGCATCGACCAGCAGATCGGGGCCCAGCGCCGAGCCGCCGATGCCGATGTGCAGGACATGGCGGATCGGCCCCAGCGCCTCGGCCTCGATCGCGTCGATCAGCGCGCGCATCCGGGCGTGCGAGGCGCGGGCGGTGGCGACGCTTTCGGGATTGCCCTCGCCGCGCTCGGCGGTGTGCTCGACCGCGCGGCCCTCGGTGACGTTGACGACTTCACCGCCGAACAGCGCGTCGCGCTTGGCGGCCAGGCCGCTCGCCTTGGCGAGTTCGGCAAAGGCGGCGACGGCTTCCGGCGTCAGATGCGTCTTGGACCAGTCGAAATGGATACCCGCCACGTCCAGGCTGAGCGACGCCAGCCGGTTGGGATCATTCGCGAAAAGATCGAGAAGCGGGGTCTGCGGGAGCGATTCGATCGTCGACCAGTCGGCAGCCATGATGCCTGTTCCTTCCTTGACGGGCCCGGATGGGCGCTTCGCCCACGGCGTTAGACAAAGCGGGGGCGCAAAGCCAAGCCCTAGATTGGTATGCTGTGGCCGGGATAGGGCGATGGGACGCCGATCCGAGCCATGGCGGAGCTGCCGGGCCGGAACCGGATGGCCTATAGCGTGATCCGCCGCGGCTGTTCGATCACGCGTCCATGCTTGCCGATACGCTGCGCCGCGCATTGCAGAATATGCTCGGCGGCGAATTGCGGTTTGCGACAGCGAGGTTCGACGCGGAGGCGGGCCAGATCCCGGGCGCGGTAGATCGAAGTGCAGAAAACCGGTGCGTCGCCGACCTGCTCCACGGCACAGGCGATGGCGATATAGCGTCCGTTGCGCGCAACCTCTGCTTGACTGCAGTCACGTTCGATCAGGCGTCGGGGGCCCCGCAACATCCTCGACCGCCATCCGCAGGCCCTCGCGCGGGTCATTGGCGGCGGGCGTGTACCAGGGGCGCAGCAGCAATCGTGACTGGATCGTCGTGACGATATCCGACCCCCCGAAGTTGATCGGCGTGTCGCGCATCGCGGCAAAGCTGGGATCGACCGCCGGCAGGCCGAGAGCCGCGACACTGCCGGGCTTGGGCGTACAGTGCTTTGTATAGCTGCCTGCCATCGGCTTGCCTGCCGGGCGGGCACGGCCCGGCCAGCCCAGCACATAAAAGCCGGGGCGAAACTCGGCGCAGTCCGCCGCCGATAAAACCCGCGCGCCCGGCGCGCGCCTTGCCGCGGCTACCCCAACCAAGGCGAGAGGGTCGCGGGCGGTCTGGACGATCATCCAAGTCGAACCGACCGGTTGCGCATCGGCTATTGTCATGGGTAATGCGACGCACACCGCGCCAAGGGTGATGGCATGCCGAAACGGGTAGTGGATATCCTTCATAGACCGCTCTCCCGTTTCACTTGGCGGAGCTCCGAATTCTGACGGCCTTGCAAATGCGCCCAGTCACGAAATCCCGTCCAATCGCCACCCCATACCAGGCCTTGCGCCTTTCCAGCTTTCCCGAGCGTGCGGAAGAAGATGTGACAATCCGGCTCGTTCCAGCCTCAGCGTTCGTCAACGATGTCGACCGCCCAGGCATTGGGACGTCCCTGAGGCGTCTGTGCGTTATGAAAGCTGAACCGCACCTTGGTTACGCCCCTGCGCGTCAGTTGCTGCTGCACCGCCACCGATCGCCAACCAAAAACGATGTCGGGACGAAATCCTTGCGCGCGAAGCGTTTGCAGTACGGCTTCGATCTTTCTGCGAAATCCCGGTTCCAGGCTGGCCAGCTTTTTATCCTGCGGCCACTTGCTGCTGTCGCCGGTCCAATTCTTCGGTTCGCCGCCGGAGCCTGAACCACTTCTGGGCGCAACGGTGAAAGCCGCCACGCGATCCGGCTGAACCATATGGCGAGGCGCCGCCCGCACCGCGCCGCTTTGCAAGCGGGCAAGTGTGATGCCGCCAACATCAACCCTGCCATCGGGTCTGGTAAGAAAACGCTGCTGAAACCCGACAATCGCCGCAATGATACGCCGGTCCGCAATGTGATCGATAGGGCCGGGGTCCATCCCCGCGCGCTTCAACAGGGATTGAACCAAGCCGACATCGTCATGCCGATTGAGGCCGTACCTTCCCACGCTTCCCGTGATCATGGTCGCACCTGCTTGTTATCGCGACACTATATTGCACGAATTTCAGCTTTATTTGCAACGTTATAAAATTTATCAGCCGAGATGCGCATTTGTTAGACAGGCGTTTTGTGCCCTTTCGGCCTTACCGATGCTTCGCCGCTACAGGATCACGGACTACGCCCACCTCAGCGAAGGGGCGGGGTTCTGCGGGATGCGTCGCCGGCTCGGCGAGTTCGCGCTGCCAGTAACCGACGTCGATCCAGCGGCCATGCTTGTGGCCCACCTCGCGAAAGACGCCGGCGCGGCGGAAGCCGACCGCTTCGTGCAGCTTGATCGAGCCGTCATTGGGCAGCGCGATCACGCCCATCGCCTGGGTGAAGCCTTGCGCGGTCAGCGTGTCGACCAGCGCCTCGTAGAGCAGTCGGCCGACGCCGGCGCGCTGCGACACGTCGGCGACGTAGATCGTCGTTTCGACCACCCAGCGATAGGCCTCGCGCTCGCGGAAGCGGGCGGCATAGGCATAGCCGATCACCGCCTCCTCGCCGCCTTCCTCGCTGCGCAGCGTGGCGACGATCCAGGGGTAGAGCCCATCCGCCCCCGCCATGCGCGCGCGCATCGTGTCCGCATCGGGCGCCTGGGTCTCGAACGAGACGACGCCGGCCAGCACATGCGGGGCATAGATGGCGGCGATGGCGGCGGCATCGTCAGGGTGGGCGGCGCGGATCGCGATCATGTGGGTCTCCGGAAGCGGTGAGCCTGCCTAGCGCGGGGAAGGCCGCTTCGGAAAGACCCGATTCCCACATCCGTTCAGCCTGAGCGAAGTCGAAGGCCGCGTCCTGCCCCGTCGACAAGGGATTGCCGGGCACGGTGACTTCGCTCAGCGCGACCCGAGAGGAATTCCCTTGGCCTTCGACTACGCTCAGGCTGAACGGGTGTGGGCCGCGGTTACAGCCCCAGCCGCGCGATCAGCAGGTTGAGCAGGCGTTGATCGCTCGCCGTCGCCATCGGACCCAGCGCGCCGCACTCCAGGCAGCGGGCCTGGACCGAACCGCTGCGCACCAGCCGCTGGACATCGCCCAGCGCGCGGGCCGCGACCGCCCGCCGCTCGGCAGCGGCGATGGCGAAGACGTCGCTGCCATCCTGGGTCGAATCGTCGTCATCCTCGAACCCCTGGATTAGCTCGGCGGCGAAGCCCGGCTTCTTCTCCAGATATTCGGCATGGATATTGGCGGGGTCCAGCTTGGCGCGGCGCGCGGCTTCGGCGACCGCGTCGGACAGATTGCCGAAGCGGTCGATCAGCCCGATCTGGCGCGCGGTGCCGCCGTCCCACACGCGGCCCTGCGCGATGGTATCGACCTTTTCGGGCGTCATGTGGCGCGACTGGGCGACGCGGGTCAGGAATTGGCGATAGCCATTCTCGATCCCCGCCTGCAGGATCGTGTCCAGCATCGGCGTGAAGCCGCCCAGCACGTCGGGCTGGCCGGTCAGCGGGGTGGTCTTCACCCCGTCGGTGGTCACGCCGATCTTGGCCAGCGTGTTCTCGAACGAGGGGATCAGGCCGAAGATGCCGATCGAACCGGTGATGGTGCCGGGTTCGGCGAAGATGATGTCGGCGGGCGTCGACACCCAGTAACCGCCCGACGCGGCGAGGCCACCCATCGAGACGACGACCGGCAGCTTCTGCCGCTTGGCTTCCAGGATCGCCTGGCGGATCTGCTCGGACGCCAGCACCGATCCGCCCGGCGAATCGACACGCACGACCAGCGCCTTCAGCTTCTTCTTGGCGAGCCCGTCGAGCAACGCCTTGGAGATAGTATCGCCCGCCGCGGTGCCGGGGCCTGCGTCGCCATCGACGATGTTGCCGGCGATGGTCAGCACGCCGATCGCATCGCCCTTGGACGGGAGCGGATTGGCGCGGACCCAGGCGTCATAGCCGATGGTGCGGAAGCTGCCGGCGGGCTTGCCGTTCTCGACGCCCGCAATCTCGGCGACGCGCTTGCCGAAGGCCATGCGGTCGCCCAGCCTGTCGACCAGCCCGGCCTTCAGATTGGCCTCGGCGATATTGCCGTTCGCGGCCAGCACGGCGCGATCGGGCTGGGTCAGGAAGCCGTCGATCTGCGCCTTGGGCCGGGCCTTGGCGACCGATTCGCGCCACTGGGCGAACAATGTGCCATAAAGCGCCTGCGACGCGGCGCGCGCATCGGGGCTCTGGTCGGTGCGGATATAGGGCTCGACGAAGGACTTGAACTTGCCGACGCGGTAGACATGCGCGGTGACGCCCAGCTTGTCGATCAGCCCCTTATAATAAAGCTGGTTGCCACCCGGCCCCATGAACAGCGTGCCGCCCAGCGGATTGACCCAGATTTCGCTGGCATGCGCGGCCAGGCGATAGGCGCCGTCGGTATAGGCGGTGGCATAGGTCAGCACCGGCTTGCCGCCTTTGCGGAAGCGGGCGAGGGCATCGCCCATTTCCTGGATCGCCGCCGGATAGGCGCCGCCGAACGCATCGAGATCGAGCACCAGCACCTTGACCCGAGCGTCGTCGCGCGCGGCGTCGATCGCGCGCACGACATCGCGCAGGCGGAATTGACGCGGGCTCCCCCGGCCCGACAGCATGGCGAAGGGGGCGACCGTCTCGGGCTGTTCGACGACGGGGCCGTCCAGCTTGAGCAGCAGGGCGCCGTCGCTGATCGCCTTGGTCCCCGGCCGCGCGTTGAGGGCGGCGAAGATCAGCCCGAAGAACAGCAGCATCGCCACCAGGACCAGCAGATCCTTGATCCCGACCAACAACCGCCACGCGCCCCGCACCAGCCGCCATCCGCTGCGCCGGCCGGGCTTGCGCCCCGGACGGCTAAAATCCTGATCGAGGGGAGAGGCGGGCGGAAGAGCGTCTGCGCGAGCGTCGGTCATGCGTCATGGCTAGCCCAGCCGGGAAAACGGGGCAATGGCCCGTATTAGCTCGCCAACACGGACGATCGGCGCGCCGAATTTTGTTCCCGCGGGCGGGGCGCTTCGTCGAAATTTTTTGCCGGGGGTCGTTGACGGGCTGAATGGCCGTTCACATATCCGGGGCGTTGGCACTCGCATGGCTCGAGTGCCAGAAAAGTGTAACATGCCAGATAAAGGGACATGGCAATGAACTTTCGTCCGTTGCACGACCGCGTTCTCGTCCGTCGCGTCGAGGCCGAGGAAAAGACGGCCGGTGGGATCATCATCCCGGATACCGCCAAGGAAAAGCCGCAGGAAGGTGAAGTCGTCGCCGCCGGCACCGGTGCGAAGGCCGAAGACGGCAAGGTCACGCCGCTGGACGTGAAGGCGGGCGACCGCATTCTGTTCGGCAAGTGGTCGGGCACCGAGGTCAAGGTCAACGGTGAAGACCTGCTGATCATGAAGGAATCGGACATCCTCGGCATCATCGGCTGAGCGACTGATCCTCTTTCCGTTTCCCAACATTCCAGATTGAAAGGGTAGCCACCATGGCAGCCAAGGAAGTCAAGTTTTCGCGCGACGCGCGTGAGCGCATCATGAAGGGCGTCGACATCCTCGCCGATGCCGTCAAGGTCACGCTGGGCCCGAAGGGCCGCAACGTCGTGATCGACAAGTCGTTCGGTGCGCCCCGCATCACCAAGGACGGCGTTTCGGTCGCCAAGGAAATCGAACTCAAGGACAAGTTCGAGAACATGGGCGCGCAGATGGTGCGCGAAGTGGCGTCGAAGACCAACGACATCGCCGGTGACGGCACCACCACCGCGACCGTTCTCGCCCAGGCGATCGTCCGCGAGGGCATGAAGTCGGTTGCGGCCGGCATGAACCCGATGGACCTGAAGCGCGGCATCGACATCGCCGTCACCAAGGTCGTCGAGGACATCAAGGCCCGCTCGAAGCCCGTTTCGGGCTCGAACGAAGTCGCGCAGGTCGGCATCATCTCGGCCAATGGCGACCGTGAAGTCGGCGAGAAGATCGCCGAGGCGATGGAAAAGGTCGGCAAGGAAGGCGTCATCACCGTCGAAGAGGCCAAGGGTCTCGAGTTTGAACTCGACGTCGTCGAGGGCATGCAGTTCGACCGTGGTTACCTGTCGCCCTACTTCATCACCAACCCGGAAAAGATGACGGTCGAACTGAACGACCCGTACATCCTGATCCACGAGAAGAAGCTGTCGAACCTGCAGGCGATGCTCCCGATCCTGGAAGCCGTCGTCCAGTCGGGCCGTCCGCTCCTGATCATCGCCGAGGACATCGAAGGCGAAGCGCTGGCGACCCTGGTCGTCAACAAGCTGCGCGGCGGCCTGAAGGTCGCAGCGGTCAAGGCACCGGGCTTCGGCGATCGTCGCAAGGCGATGCTGGAAGACATCGCCATCCTGACCGCGGGCGAGCTGATCTCGGAAGACCTGGGCATCAAGCTCGAGTCGGTCACCGTCGGTATGCTGGGCACCGCCAAGCGCGTCACGATCGACAAGGACAACACCACCATCGTCGATGGCGCGGGTGATGCCGAAGCGATCAAGGGCCGCACCGAGGCGATCCGTGCGCAGATCGAGAACACCACCAGCGATTACGACCGCGAGAAGCTCCAGGAGCGTCTGGCCAAGCTCGCCGGCGGCGTCGCCGTGATCAAGGTCGGTGGTGCGACCGAGGTCGAGGTGAAGGAGCGCAAGGACCGCGTCGACGACGCGCTGCACGCGACCCGCGCGGCCGTCGAAGAAGGCATCGTCCCCGGTGGTGGTACGGCGCTGCTGTATGCGACCAAGGCGCTCGACGGCGTCAAGGGCGTCAACGACGACCAGACCCGTGGCATCGACATCGTTCGCAAGTCGCTGACCGCGCTGGTTCGCCAGATCGCTCAGAACGCCGGCCATGACGGTGCGGTCGTGTCGGGCAAGCTGCTCGACCAGACCGACACCTCGTTCGGCTTCAACGCGTCGACCGACACCTATGAGAACCTGGTTGCCGCTGGCGTCATCGACCCGACCAAGGTCGTGCGCACCGCGCTCCAGAACGCGGCGTCGGTCGCCGGCCTGCTCATCACCACGGAAGCCACCGTGGCCGAGCTGCCGGAAGACAAGTCGCCCGCCATGCCCGCCGGCGGCGGCATGGGCGGCATGGGTGGCATGGACTTCTAAGTCGGATCGGAAACCGGCGGGCTTGCCCGCCGGGGACCGGACCGGCTTTGTCCTTGCGGCACAGTCAAACACGAAGGGCCTGGGGAGCGATCCCCGGGCCTTTTTTGCGTCTGCTCTATTTTCCGGCGCTCCGTTCGGCCTGAGCGAAGTCGAAGGCCACGAGAGTCATCCGGCGTAAGGGGAGGGCATGCACTTCGACTTCGCTCAGTGCGAACGGAGGTTGGGATGAGAATGGTCATTCCACGGACGTGAGGCGAATGGCGCGGCCATGACTATGCATGCCACCCCGGCGAAGGCCGGGGTCCAATAGCGGTTCGGCTGATGGCGCGTTACGCGATGCCGAAAGCGCGCGGTCGGAGGGTGTGAAGGGGCTTCCCATGCGACGTTCGACGTCCCTCCGAACGTAACGCAACTGGACCCCGGCCTTCGCCGGGGTGGTCTTCGTTTGGGGGAAAACAAAAAAAGGCGGCCGGACCTTCGCCCGACCGCCTTTCCTGAAACCAGAAACCGCCCCGCTTAGGCGCCGGCGTTCTTCAGCGCCGCCTGGACGTCCGACCAGCTGATCGCGCCCTTGAGCGGCTGGCCGTTTAGGATGAAGGTCGGCGTGCCGGTCACCGTGCCGTCGGCACCGCGATCCTGGGTCTGCTTGGTCAGGCGGTCGATCTGGGTCATGTCGGCCAGGCACTGGCGCGCCTTGGCTTCGGGGATGCCGCGCTGCTTGACGAAGTTGATCAGGTCCATCTGCTCGGCCATCGCCTTGATGGCGTCGACCGGCTTGGCGTTCTGAAGCTGCTGCTGCATGGCGGGCGGCATCGCCTGCAGCTTGTCGTTGAATCCCTGCTGCGCCTGATACATCTGCTCGAGCAGCGGGAAGAAGATCGTCTCGCCCTGGCAGATGCCGAGCAGCGCCGGCGGCAGATCGGGGGCGCCGTGGATCAGGAATTCGCGGAATTCCCAGCTGACCTTGCCCGACTTGACGTAATTGTTGGTCAGCGGCTCGAACCCTTCACGCGCGAAGGCGCCGCAGGCCGGGCACAGGCGCGAGCCATATTCGACCAGCTTGATGGGCGCGTTGGGGTTGCCCATCACATAGCCCTCGTCGGTCTTGTGAACGACCTGGGTCCAGTCCTGACCGGCCGGCGCGGGCACGGCGGGCAGCGGCGAGGCGGCCGGGGTGCTGCTATTGGCGGTGTTGCCGCTGCCGCCACAGGCTGCGAGCGCCAGGGGGAGGGCGAGGAGGAGAAGGCGAGACTTCATCGACAATTGCTCCGAAGGGAAAAAGGAAATCAGCGGGCGCCGGCGGCACGCAGCAGCGGTTGCAGGGCTTCCCAGGTGAAGACGCCCTGAGCCTGCTTGCCGTTTATGAAGAAGCCCGGCGTGCCTTCGATGGTGTCGGGCGCAGCGGTGGTGATCGCAACTATCCGGTCGGCGGCAGCACGATCGGCCAGGCAGGCACCGAGTTGCGCATCGCTCAAGCCGGCGGCCTTGCCGATCGCGGTCAGCCCGGCACCATCGGCCAGCGCGCGCATCTGCGCGGCCATCGGATAGGTGCCGATCCGCTGGCCATTGGCCTGCTCGAACTCCATGCCGCGGGCCAGCCAGGTCTTCTGTTCGGCAAAGATCGTCTGGTTGAGGCCGGCGAATTTCGCCGCTCCGCCACAGCGCGCGATCAGCGCGGCGGCCAGGTCGAGCCGGTCGCGGATGAAATGGCGGATCTCGACGCTGGTCGAACCCGACCGGACCATCTTGTCCTTCAGCACCGGCGCCGACTTGACCGCGAAATCGCCGCAATGCGGGCAGGTATAGCTGACATATTCGACCAGCTTTACCCGTGCGGCCGGATTGCCGATGATATAGGCACCCGCCGGCGTCTGAGTGACATGAGCGGTCCAGTCGGCGGTCTTGCGCTGCGCCTGTGCGGCCATGGCGGTGGCGGGGACGGCGAGGCCGAGCGCGGCCAGCGACAGGAAAAGACGCATCATGACACCTTGGGAAGGCCGCGCGTCGCGGCGACGCCGGCGGCAAGCGATTCGAGCACGGCGCGAAGCTCCGGATCGGCGATTTGGCGAAGGCCGTCGCCCATCTCCGGCGGCACCGGCTGGGGCTTGGGCGGCGCGGCGCGGCGGGGGGCGGCCAGGGGCAGCTCGCCCTGCCGAATCTGCAACCGCGCGACCGCCGGATAGCCGAAGAAGCGATTCACCCGTTCGATGATCTCGGGGGCGATATGCTGCATCATCGGCGCGTGCGCCCCGCGTACGACCAGGGTCAGCACGCCATTCTGTTTCTCGCCCTGCGGAAAGCGAATCGACTCCGGTGCGCTGGCGGTCGACAGGCGGGGACCGACAATGTCGGGCCAGCGGCTGACGATGGCGCTCTGGACGAAGCCGAAGCGGCGAAAGGCCGCGCCGCCGATGGCGGGCAGCAGTTCGGACACCGCACGAGGGCGATTCGATCGGGGGGGCGGCTCCTGGGGGGCGCGGACGCGCTTGCTCATATCGGGCTCCATGCCATAGCGGGCCGGTGGACGCCAAGCATTCATCATCGCCCGACTATTCGGACAGCCCCGCCGCCCGGCTGCTCGCCTGGTATGACCGTCACGCCCGCGACCTGCCCTGGCGCGCGAAGGCCGGGGAGACGCCCGACCCCTATCGCGTGTGGCTATCCGAAGTGATGCTGCAACAGACGACGGTGGCGGCGGTAGGCCCGCGCTTCTCCGCCTGGGTCGAACGCTGGCCCGATGTCGCGAGTCTGGCGGCGGCATCGGACGAGGACATCATGGCCGCCTGGGCTGGGCTAGGCTATTATGCCCGTGCGCGCAATCTGGTGAAGGCGGCGCGGGCGGTAGTCGCCGAGCATGGCGGGCGCTTTCCGTCGACCGAGGCGGGGCTTCGCGATCTGCCGGGGCTGGGCGCCTACACGGCGGCGGCGGTGGCGGCGATCGCGTTCGGCGAGCGCGCGGTGGTGGTCGACGCCAATGTCGAGCGGGTTGTCGCGCGCCTCTTCGCGATTCAAACGCCGCTCCCCGCCGCGCGGCCTGCGATCCGAGAGGCGACCGACCGCATCACCCCCGATGCCCGCGCCGGGGACTTCGCGCAGGCGATGATGGATTTGGGTTCCTCCATCTGCACCGTGAAGAAGTCGCAATGCCTGCTCTGCCCGATCGCGGTCGATTGCCGGGCGCGGGCCGAGGGGATCGCCGAGTCGCTCCCGGCCAAGGCGCCCAAAAAGGCGAGGCCCTATCGCCATGGCACCGTCTTCTGGATCGAGCGGAAGGGCCAAGTCTGGCTGGTCCGCCGCCCGGACAAGGGATTGCTGGGCGGGATGCGCGCGCTGCCGACCGGGCCTTGGGCGGACGAGCGACCGGGCCTGACGGACGCGCCGGCCAAGGGACCTTGGGTGATGCTCAACGACACGGTCGTGCATGGCTTCACCCATTTCGAGCTGGAACTGGCGCTCGCCAGGATCGATGGCGAGCCGGCGGCGTCCGTCGCGGGCGAATGGTGGCCGATCGCCGATCTGGGAACTGCCGGACTTCCCACGCTTTTCGCGCGGGCAGCCGATCGATTGAAAGGGGCCGGAGAATGACGATGCGCCGTGTGATGTTGCCGGGCGGGGCGATGCTGGCCCTGCTGAGTGCCTCCGCCTCCGCTCAGGTCGCGCAGCCGGCCCAGGCCACGGCCACCGCCATGCTGCCGGCGACTCAGGCCTTGTTCGACAGCTATGTCCGAACGGGCAAGATGCCGGGGATCGTCGCGGCGATCGGCCGGCCGGGCCAGCCGCCCGTCTTCGTCTCCGCCGGGCGCACCGCGCTGGCCCCGAACGCACCCGCCGTTGGACCGGACACGCTGTGGCGGGTCTATTCGATGACCAAGCCGATCACGGCCATGGCGGCGATGATCCTGATCGAGGAAGGCAAGCTCGGCCTCGATCAGCCGCTGTCGGACATCTATCCGGCCTATAAGCAGATGCGGGTTCTGACCAATGCCGACGCCTCGCTGGAAAGCCGGCCGGCGACCAGGCCGATCACCATTCGCAACCTGCTGACCCATACGGCGGGGCTGGGCTACAGCATCACCACCAAGGGGCCGCTGCTCAAGGAATATGAGCGGCTGGGCATCGTCCCCTTCGCGGCCAATGCGCAGGTGGAGGCGGCGTTGCGGCCGAAGCGACCGGCCAATCTCCAGCAATTCGCCGAGCGGGTCGCCACCCTGCCGCTGATCGCCGAGCCGGGGACCAAGTGGAGCTATTCGATCGGCCTCGACGTGTTGGCGGCGGTGGTGGAGAAAGTTGGCGGCATGCCGTTTGAGCGCTTCGTCCAGACGCGGCTCTTCACCCCGCTCAAAATGAATTCCAGCTATTGGCAGGTGCCGGCATCCGCCGCGAACCGGCTGGTCACCAATTACACCTTCCTCGGCGACCGGCTGGTGCCGGTCGATCCGGCGGCGCGCTCGGTCTTTCTCCAGGCGCCCAGCTTTCCCTATGGCGGGGCGGGCCTTGTCATGTCGGCGCGCGATTATGACCGTTTCCTTCAGATGCTGCAAAATGGCGGGATGGTCGACGGCGTCCGGGTAATGAAGCCCGAGACGGTCAAGCTCGCCATGTCCAACCTGCTGCCCGTCGGGGTCAGCTTCGGCGGCGTGTCGGGATCGACCGGGGGCAGCGGCGGCGGAGTGCCGACCGGCTATGGCGCGGGCGGTTCGGTGACGCTGGCCGATACGCCGGGCGGGCCGGGCAAGGGCACCTATGGCTGGGGCGGTGCGGCCGGGACGGTCGCCTATGTCGATCCGACGCGCGGGCTGCGCGGCACGATCATGGTCAATTATTTCCCCGCCGACCGCTGGCCGCTGCGCCGCGATCTGGCGGCGACGCTGTATCAGGATCTGGGAGCGGCACGACGGTGAGGGATATCGGTTTTACCGGCGGGCGGCTCGATCGTGCCGATCCGCTGCGTCACGACGAAGCGGGATTTGCGGCGGCCCTGGCCGATCCGGCGGCGCGGCGTCTGGTCCTGCAGGGCTATGAGCCGGAGATGGTGGACGGGCGGCTCGGTTGGACTGGAATCGATCCGGAGGACGGCCCTGACGACCATGTCTTGCTCGGATTCGAAGACGGCGTACCGCATTTCGCGCGGTTGACGGCCGAGCCCGCCAGCGGGCGATCGTTCGAGATGATCGCCGCGCTCCATGCCCTGGAGCCGGGGGAGGCGGCGACCTATGCGGCGGCGCGTTCGGTGCTCGACTGGCATGCGCGGCATCGCTTCTGCGCGCGGTGCGGGGCGGAAACCCAGCCCTTCCGCGCGGGCTGGGGGCGGCGCTGCCCGGCGTGCGGCACCGAGCATTTCCCGCGTGTCGATCCGGTGGTGATCATGATCGCCGAGCATGACGGCCGCGCGCTGCTGGGGCGCCAGCCCGCCTTTCCACAAGGGCGCTATTCGGCGCTGGCGGGGTTTCTGGAGCCCGGCGAATCGATCGAGGAAGCGGTCGCGCGCGAGCTGTTCGAGGAAGCGGGCGTACGGGTGACCGATGTCCGCTACATCGCCAGCCAGCCCTGGCCCTTCCCGTCGTCGCTGATGATCGCCTGTATCGCGACGGCGCTGGACGATCGGCTGACCATCGACCGGACCGAGCTGGAGGACGCGATCTGGGTATCGCGCGACGAGGTCCGCGCGGCGCTGGCGGGGGATGCGACGCGTTTCGGTGTGCCGCCGGCCTATGCGATCGCGCATACATTGTTGAAGGAATGGGCCGAATAAATCCTCCACGGACCGGGGAGGGGGACCATCCGCAGGATGGTGGAGGGGCGTGCCGCAAAGGACGTTCCTCGTAGCAGCCCCCCTCCATCAGGGCTTCGCCCTGCCACCTCCCCTTGCAGGGGAGGAAATTTGCGATTTATCCCCGATCGCGGGCCTGGCGGTAGGTTCCCAGTACCCGCACCCATTTGCTGTGGAAGCCCAGTTCCTCGATCGCTCGGTCGAAGGCCGGCTCCCCCGGCTTGCCGACAACGTCGCAATAGAATTCGGTCGCCGCGAAACTGCTGCCGCGCTGATAGCTTTCCAGCTTGGTCATGTTGACGCCGTTGGTCGCGAAACCGCCCATCGCCTTGTAGAGCGCGGCCGGAATGTTCTTCACCTCGAAGATCAGGCTGGTCATCCACGGGCCGTCGCCGACCGGCGGCTGACCGCCACGCGCCAGCACGACGAAACGGGTCATGTTGTGCTCGCCGTCCGACACGTCCTCGGACAGCAGCTTCAGTCCGTACAACTCGGCCGCCCGTGCCGGTGCCAGCGCGGCGACGCTCGGGTCGGCCATCTCGGCGACGCGCGCGGCGGCGCCGGCCGTATCGGCATAGGCGATCGGGCGCAGGCCATGCGCGCGCAACCAGTGGCGGCACTGGCCCAGCGCTTGCGGATGGCTCATCACCTCGACCAGCTCGTCGCGCGTGCCCGTCGTCATCAGCGCATGGCGGATCGCCAGGAAATGCTCGCCGATGATGACCAGCCCGGATTCGGGCAGCAGGAAATGGATGTCGGCGACGCGGCCATGCAGCGAATTTTCGATCGGGATGATCGCGCGGTCGGCCTTGCCCGACTTCACAGCCTCCAGCGCGTCGGCGAAATCGAAGCAGGGCAGCGGCAGACCATCGGGAAAGGCCTCGATGGCGGCGACATGGCTGTTGGCGCCCGGCGCCCCCTGGAACGCGACGGTGCGCGCGGGCTGGGCCAGCGCGGCTTGGGTCATCGCCTCGACGATCGGGCGGGCGGGGGCGGCGTAATTGTCCATGGCGGCGTGGCGTAAAGCGGGGGAGGCATGCGATCAAGGCGCGAACCCCGAAGCAAAACTTGCCGTCCGCGAAAGCCGCACCTAAGGTCGGCGTTCAGGAGAGATATTGGCGGGGCAGCGAAACGCGATGGACCTAAAGACCAATACGATCGCGGGATGGGTGCTTGGCGCGGCTGGCGCGGCATTGGGCCTGTCGATCGTCGGCGGCATGATCTACCACGGTGGGCGCCCGGAAAAGATGGGTTACCCGATCGAAGGCGTGGAGGCCGAAGGCTCGGGCGGTGGTGCCGCCGAAGTGCCGATCGCTTCGCTGCTGCCCACCGCCGATGCGGCCAAGGGCGCCGAGGTGTTCAAGAAATGCGCGGCCTGCCATACGATCAACCAGGGCGGCGCGAACGGCATCGGCCCCAATCTCTATGCCACCATGGGTGAGGCCATTGCGCAGGGTAAGGGCGGCTTCGCCTTCTCCGACGCGTTGAAGGCGGTCGGCGGCACCTGGGATTGGGACAAGATGAATGCGTGGCTGACCTCCCCACGCAAGTTCGCGCCCGGCACCAAGATGACCTTTGCCGGCCTGTCCAACCCGCAGGACCGCGCGAACGTAATCCTGTACCTCAACCAACAGGGATCGAACCTGCCGTTGCCGGCGGCCCCTGCGGCCAAGGCGGAAGCGGCGGCGGGTGGCGAAGCGCCCGCCAATGGTGCGGACGCGGCGGTCAAGAAGGTCGAGGAGGATCCGCGCGGCGAGACCGGATCGATCGCCAATACCGGTACCCCGGCACGCGGCGCGCCATCGGTCGATCCCCAGGCCGCGATCGAGGGTGCCAAGGCACCGCGCTAAGGCCGGAGCTTCGTCATGGATGCGTGTCTTTCCGTTTTAGGGATCACGCATCCTCTGTTGCAGGCACCGATGGCGGGGGTCTCGACGCCCGCCATGGCCGCGGCGGTCAGCGAGGCGGGCGGACTGGGCGGCATCGCGCTCGGCGCCAGCGATGGGGCCCAAGCGGCGACGATGATCGCCGAGACCCGTGCGCGAACCGATCGGCCGTTCAACGTCAATCTGTTCGTCCATGCCCCGCCGCGACGCGATGCCGCGGTGGAGGCGGCGTGGTGCGAGGCATTGCGGCCCGCCTTCGCCGAACAGGGCGCGGAGCCGCCCGTACGGCTACACGCCATTTACCCGAGCTTTGCCGAGGATGACGCGATGCTGACGCTGCTGCGTCAGGCGCGCCCTGCGGTGGTCAGCTTCCACTTCGGCCTGCCCGATGCCGCACGGATCGCGGCGCTGAAGGCGGCGGGATGTCTGTTGCTGGCGAGCGTGACCTCACTGGCCGAGGCACAGGCGGCCAGCAGCGCGGGCATCGATATGCTGGTGGCGCAGGGCTATGAGGCGGGTGGCCATCGCGGCATTTTTGATCCCGACTCGCCCGACGATCGGCTGGGCACGTTGGCGCTGACCCGGTTGCTGGCGGTGCAGGGCCACCGTCCGGTGATCGCGGCGGGCGGGATCATGGACGGCGCGGGCGTATCGGCGGTGCTGGCACTGGGCGCAGTGGCGGCGCAGCTTGGGACCGCCTTCATCGCCTGTCCGGAAAGCGCGGCGGATGCGGGTTATCGTGCGGCGCTGATGGGGGAGGGGGCTTCGCATACGGTGATGACGCGTGCGATTTCCGGGCGACCGGCGCGTTGCCTGGCCAACCGGTTTACGGCCTTGGGGGCGACCTTATCGGTGCAGGTGCCCGATTATCCGGTGGCTTATGATGCGGGAAAGGCGCTCAACGCCGCTGCGAAGGCGCGGGGGGAATCCGGCTATGGCGCGCAATGGGCGGGGCAGGGAGCACCCTTGGCGCGAGCGATGCCGGCGGGGGATCTGGTGCGAGCGATCGCGGGGGAGATGTAGGGGCGTGGCCTTCGACTTCGCTCAGGCTGAGCGGAGTGAAGGGCCCTTTTTATGTGTCCCAACGTCCGTTCAGCCTGAGCGAAGTCGAAGGCCAAGGGACAAGGCGTCGGCTCCCGCCCGAAGGGCAGGAGCCGGCAGAGCTCAAGCCTGCTCCGCTTCCAGCCGTGCGCGCTCCTCATAGAAGTTGCGCACCACGTCCCACGCTTCCTCAGCGGTTTCGACATAGGTGAAGATGCCCAGATCGCGCTCGGACACCACGCCTTCCTCGACCAGCGCCTCAAAATTGACGACGCGTTCCCAGAAGGCGCGGCCGAACAGCAGCACGGGGATCGGCTGAATCTTGCCCGTCTGGATCAGCGTCAGCAACTCGAACAGCTCGTCGAACGTACCGAAGCCGCCCGGGAAGGCGGCCAGCGCGCGGGCATGGAGCAAGAAGTGCATCTTGCGCAGCGCGAAATAGTGGAACTGAAGCGAGAGCGAAGGCGTGACGTACGGATTGGGCGCCTGCTCGTGCGGCAGGACGATGTTCAGGCCCACCGACTCGGCGCCGACGTCATGCGCGCCGCGATTGGCGGCCTCCATGATCGAGGGGCCACCGCCCGAGCAGACCACGAATTGCCGCATGCCGCGATCGTCACGGGGCAGGCGGCTGGTGATCTGCGCCAGCTCGCGTGCGATGTCGTAATATTTGCTCTTGGCGACCAGATTTTCGGCGATCCGGCGTGACTTGTCGTCATGCGCCAGATCGAGCAGCGCCTTGGCCTTGGCGGGCTCCGGGATACGCGCCGAACCGTAGAAGACGAAGGTCGAGGCGATCTTGGCCTCTTCGAGCAGCAACTGCGCCTTCAGCAATTCCAACTGGAAACGGACGGGGCGAAGGTCTTCGCGCAGCAGGAAGTCCATGTCCTGAAAGGCCAGCGTATAGGCGGGGCTTTCGGTCTGCGGCGTCGAGACGATCGTCTTGGCGCTCTCGGCGTCCTGGCTGGCATTGGGGAAGACGCGGTTCGGTACTTGGGTTTTATCGGTCATTTTGGGTGATGTAGGGTATCGATTGCGCCTGCGCTACCGGCAAAAGCGTGCGTTATCGTCTTCCAGATGCAGGTGGTTGCGGTGCGCGGCGTTATAGTCGGGGCTCAGCACCGTGCCGAAGCGGCGACAGGCCGAGGCGCGGATCACCGTCCAGAATTGGCGGATCTGCGGATCGGTCGAATACCAGTCGTTCAGCAGCGTGATTCGCCGCCCGTCCTTCAACACGAAGCCGCCGACATCGACCGCATTGGCCAGCGCATGGCCCGATCGCCGGTCGCCCATCCGCGTGCTGCCGACGATATTGCGACAGGCATAGGTGCCCATGCCCTCGACCTTGACCAGCGGCGAACCCAGGATCTGCCAGGCGGCGGGCGCGACGGCGTTCCTGACCCATCCGGCAAAGGCGCGCGCATTGCCACAGCGCATGGCGGTCACGCCGGTCACGGGTACGCCGATATCGGTCAGTTGCACCGCGCCGTACAGGCCGCAGCCGGGGCCGAGTTCCTTATCGGGCAGGCGTCGGTAATCGACGCCCTCACGCCGCAAATCGGCCTCGCACTGCGCCGTTTCGCGTACCGGCGGACGATAGGGTTCGGCACGGGAGGCCTGTCGGGTCGGCCGGTCGGGACGGCCGCAAGCGGAGAGGAGCATAGCCCCCAGAATCGGAATGACGAGAAACAGGGGGACGCGAACCATATGCCCCCTTGTTCCCCGCCGCTTCGCTTTTGTCAGCCCCGATCAGCCATGCGGAGGCGTGTCTGCGACATGCTCCAATATGTCGCCCGGCTGGCAGTCGAGCACGGTGCAGATCGCATCCAGCGTGGTGAAGCGGATCGCCCGCGCCTTGCCGGTCTTCAGGATCGACAGATTGGCGAGCGTCAGGTCGACCCGCTCGGCCAACTCGGTCAGCGACATGCGCCGGTCGAGCAGCAGCCGGTCGAGATTGATGCGGATCGCCATCAGATCGTGCCCTCGGCATCCTCGCGCAGGCGAACGCCCTCGCGAAAGATCTGCGCCAGCACCAGCGTCAGCAGGATCGCGAACACACCGTCCACGCCCATCGGCTTGACCATGCCCTGCGACTCGAAGGGCAGGATAGGGGGCAGGATGATTTGCAGCAGATAGGCGACCGCGATGGTCCCCGCGATCCAGTTGAGCCGCTTGACGTTGGCGAGGGTAAAGGGCGCGCCCGCCGCCGTGCTGCGCAACATCTGGATCAGCGGCAGCAGCGCGGCCCAGGCAAGGCCCAGGACCATCAGCATGACCGCCAGCGCGGCGGCGACCACGGTGGGGGTCTTGGCGTCGATCGCCTGCACATTGACATGCACTGCCCCCAGCGCCCCCGGCGAGATCGCATCCACGATCAGCACGCCGACCGACGCCAGGATGATGGCCGTGACGAACGCCAGAATGGCGAGCAGCGCGGCGTACAGCAACGTGCTGATATGGCTGGCAAAGCGTGTCATGACTTCCTGTCCTCCCATTCCGAATCAATATCGATATTCAATAATGAGATATTGATTATCGATCAATAAAGATATTGAAAAACGATATGGAGGAACACTGAAACCAAAGGGGTGGGATGATCGGCGTCCTGGGCGTTCCGATCGTGCGGTAAGCCATGGAGCAACCGAACTTTGTAAAACCTCCACGCGCCGGCGCTTGGAGAATGCAAAATTGCGCCATGGCGATTGTAGTTGTCATCTTCGATCGGCATCGCTAGGGCCGTCGACGGGCCACGCGGTCCCAACGCCGCGCGTGCTCTCTGTGAGGAGAGTCTTAAATGACTGATACGATTGCCGCCGACGCCACTCTTGCGCCTGCGAAGCCCGCCACGAAACCGGCGCGCCCCTATTTCTCCAGCGGTCCCTGCGCCAAGCCTCCCGGTTGGGACGCGGCCAAGCTCGCGACGGACAGCCTCGGCCGTTCGCATCGCTCGAAGCTGGGCAAGCAGCGGCTGCAATATTGCATCGACCTGATGCGCGAGTTGCTCAAGCTCCCCGACACCCACCGCATCGGCATCGTCCCCGGCTCCGACACCGGCGCGTTCGAAATGGCGATGTGGACCATGCTGGGCGCGCGCCCCGTCACCACGCTTGCCTGGGAAAGCTTCGGCGAGGGCTGGGTGACCGACGCGGTCAAGCAGCTGAAACTCGACCCCACTGTCCTACGCGCCGATTACGGCCAGATCGCGGACCTGAACGCGGTCGACTGGTCGAACGACGTCCTATTCACCTGGAACGGCACCACCAGCGGCGTGCGCGTGCCGAATGGCGACTGGATCGCCGACGACCGCGAGGGCCTGTCCTTCGCCGACGCGACCAGCGCGGTGTTCGCCTATGACCTGCCCTGGGACAAGATCGATGTCGCAACCTTCTCGTGGCAGAAGGTGCTGGGCGGCGAGGGCGCGCACGGCGTCCTGATCCTCGGCCCGCGCGCGGTCGAGCGTCTCGAAACCTACACTCCTGCCTGGCCGCTGCCCAAGGTGTTCCGCCTGGTGTCGAAGGGCAAGCTGGCCGAGGGCGTCTTCAAGGGCGAGACGATCAACACGCCCTCGATGCTGGCCGTCGAGGACGCGATCTTCGCACTCGAATGGGGCAAGGGTCTTGGCGGCGCGGAGGCGCTGGTCAAGCGTTCGGACGCCAATGCGGCGGCGCTGAACCGAATCGTCGAGGAGCGCGACTGGCTCGGCCATCTCGCCGCCGATCCGGCGATCCGTTCGACCACCAGCGTCTGCCTGACGGTCGAGGGTGCGGACGAGGCGGTCATCAAGAAGATGGCCTCGCTGCTCGAAGCCGAAGGCGCGGCCTATGACGTGGCGGGCTACCGCGACGCGCCCGCAGGCCTGCGCATCTGGTGCGGCGCCACGGTCGAGACCGCCGATATCGAGGCGCTTGGCCCCTGGCTCGACTGGGCCTACGCCACCGCCAAGGCGGCCTGATCCTTTCCCGAATGACCCCCGGTCAGCGGGCCGGGGAGCTTTCCCATTCCATAACCCCGGCCGTGCCGGGGTGACGAGGTAAACCATGCCTAAAGTTCTCATCAGCGACAAAATGGACCCCAAGGCCGCCCAGATCTTCCGCGAGCGCGGGGTCGAGGTCGACGAAATCACCGGCAAGACGCCCGAAGAGCTGAAGGCGATCATCGGCGAATATGACGGCCTTGCGATCCGCAGCTCGACCAAGGTCACCAAGGACATCCTGGAGCACGCGACCAATTTGAAGGTCGTCGGCCGCGCCGGGATCGGTGTCGACAATGTCGACATCCCCGCCGCCAGCGCCAAGGGCGTGGTGGTGATGAACACGCCCTTCGGCAACTCGATCACCACCGCCGAACACGCCATCGCGCTGATGTTCGCGCTCGCCCGCCAGCTGCCCGAGGCCGATGCCTCGACCCAGGCGGGCAAGTGGGAGAAGAACCGCTTCATGGGTGTGGAACTCACGTCCAAGACGCTGGGCCTGATCGGCGCGGGCAATATCGGCTCGATCGTCGCCGACCGGGCGCTGGGCCTGCGAATGAAGGTCATCGCCTTCGATCCGTTCCTGACGCCTGAGCGCGCGCTGGAGATGGGCGTCGAGAAGGTGACGCTGGACGAATTGCTGGCGCGCGCCGACTTCATCACGCTGCACACCCCGCTGACCGACCAGACCCGCAATATCCTGTCGGCGGAGAATCTCGCCAAGACCAAGAAGGGCGTGCGCATCATCAACTGCGCGCGTGGCGGCCTGATCGACGAGGACGCGCTGAAGGCCGGACTCGACTCGGGCCATATCGGCGGCGCGGCGCTCGACGTGTTCAAGGTCGAACCGGCCAAGGAAAGCCCGCTGTTCGGCACGCCCAACTTCATCTCGACGCCGCACCTCGGCGCGTCGACCACCGAAGCGCAGGTCAATGTCGCGATCCAGGTCGCCGAACAGCTGGCGGATTTCCTGGTCTCGGGCGGTGTTACCAACGCGCTCAACATGCCGAGCCTGACCGCTGAGGAAGCTCCCAAGCTCAAGCCCTATATGGCACTGGCGGAAAAACTGGGTTCGCTGGTCGGCCAGCTGGCACACGGCGCGGTCACGGGTATCGCGATCGAAGCGGAGGGTGCGGCCGCCGCGCTCAACCTGAAGCCGATCACGGGCGCCGTGCTGGCGGGCTTCATGCGCGTTCATTCGGACACGGTGAACATGGTCAACGCGCCCTTCCTCGCCAAGGAGCGCGGGCTCGACGTGCGCGAAGTGCGCCATGACCGCGAGGGCGATTACCACACGCTCGTCCGCGTGACGGTGACGACGGCGGACGGCGAGCGCTCGGTCGCGGGCACGCTGTTCGGCGATCAGGCGCCGCGTCTGGTCGAGCTGTTCGGCATCAAGGTCGAGGCCGATCTAGCCGGGCCGATGCTGTACGTGGTCAACGAGGACGCCCCCGGCTTCATCGGTCGCCTGGGCACCACGCTGGGCGAGGCGGGGGTCAATATCGGCACCTTCCACCTCGGCCGCCGCTCGGCGGGCGGCGAAGCGGTGCTGCTGCTCTCGGTCGACGAGGCGGTGGATGCGGAACTGCTGGCCAAGGTCAAGTCGCTGCCGGGCGTGAAGACCGCCATGGGCCTGGTCTTTTAAGATCGTAGGCGCTGCTCCTCTTGTCAGAGGAGCAGCGCCGTCTTCTACGTTAAGCCAAATGACCCTTAACTTTGACAGTCGTCGGCAAGAAGTCCCATGCTGCCATCGACTCGTCGGGAATCGTCTCCATCCGGCATCGTCATTATATGTGTTGCCCGATCATCGGTGATGGGAATGGACACTTTTCCCTGTTCCGTCCTCGCTGCAAAATTGCCGACTTTACTCCAGTTGACGGTAATGGACGTCATGGGTGTCACAAAGCGCGTATGGCATCGATCGACCATCTGAACGTCCGAGATCATCGCGCCGTCAATTTGGCCTGTGCCCGCCAATTCGGATTTCAAGGACTGGTGGATTGTGGCGTGGTCAGCACCCGGTAAGGGGTTCTGCGGCGCTTGTTCGGCCACGGCGGACGGGGCCTGAGGCATTGCAGCATTGGCCATAGCCTTTTCCGTCACATTCGAAGCGTCCGGGCCAGCCGATGTCGGCGCGCTGCAGCCGATCGTCGAAAACAAAGCCATGATGGCGACGCTGAAATGGCGGGTCATTGGTAAATTCCATAGAGAAACAGCCGTGCTTCGTGTTGGCGACGCCGAACCAGGCTAGCCACGATTTTCGGACCCGATCTTACATGGCGAGCAATCTCCGCCATTGCTTCTCGTGGAAGATGCTGGTTCACGAGTTGGGTCGTTTTGCGCCATCCGCTGCCTGGATTATAAGCGTAGGAAACCAGCGCATCAAATTCGTATTGATAGAGGGGAATGCGAATGCGGCTTTTGACCATCGCTTCATAGTGAGGAAGGATTTGGTCCAGTAGCGCGGCTTCCTGGCGAAGGTCGATCCGCACGAGATTTTTATTCTCGTTTACGAAGTCACGCGCGCTATGCCCTTTCAAACCGGCAGCGCGCGCCACGGAACTGGCAACGGGGCGCGGAATACCGATGCCCAATAGGTCGCGTATCACGAAATCGGGCTGACGAGCGCCCATGTCATATCCCGGTCCCAGCGTCACCCCGCTAACGCCGCCTGGCCAGTGAAGGCGATCCGAAACGCCCCTCATTGCCTCATGGGCTATGATGAATCTACGGCCGCTTCGCGATGTCCGAAGGCTGGCTACAGCTATTGCAGCCTCGCGTGGCGTCACCTTGTTCTGACCTGCGTCCAGAGCCGCCAGCGTTTTCGGACCTGCTATGCCATCGTCAGGAAAAACGGATAGTCGCCTTTGGGCTAATCGGACCGCACGCTCCGTCAATGGCCCAAAGATGCCATCAATAGGGAGCCTCGGTTCGAAATCCTTCAGCCGTCGTTGAAGGCGTTCAACATCTGGCCCCGTACTTTTCAGTCTCAGCATTTTCCAGCTCCGACTTGACTATCATTCATAAGTCGTTCGCTGGGCGGCTGCAAGCCAGCGCAAACGTCTTGCCAAGCAAGAACATCCAACGGCGGCGCGGCTGTGCTGTCAGCTTTGCGTCCTCGTTCGTCCGCTCCATCCGGCGGATGGTTGACGCCGCTGTCCTTAGTGACCAATCACGAAGCCATCCGTCGCAGGCCGACGATCGAACGACAGGGTATTTCGCGCGTGATACGTTTCTCCACCTCTGACCGTGAATGCTACGAGGACAAGACCCGATGACCGCGCTCCTTCCCGAAGGCTATCACGACCGTCTTCCCCCCTATGCCGATGCCGCCGCGTCGGTCGAGGCGCGGGTGCTGGAGGCGGCGCGGCTGCACGGCTATGAGCGCGCCGATCCGCCGTCGATCGAGTTCGCCGAGGCGCTGGGGTCGCGGTTGAAGGCGGGGGGGCTGCATGATGCGGTGCGCTTCGTCGATCCGGTGTCGCAGCGTACGCTGGCCATCCGGCCCGATCTGACCGCGCAGGTGGCGCGGATCGCGGCGACGCGGATGGGGCATCATCCGCGCCCGGTGCGGCTGTCCTATGCGGGCACAGTCGTGCGTCTGCGCGGCTCCGAACTGGCGCCTGCGCGCGAGTGGCGGCAGATCGGGGCGGAGCTGATCGGGCTCGACTCGACGGCGGCGGCGACCGAAGTGGTGCGCGTCGCGGTCGAGGCGCTGATCGCCGCTGGTACGACCGGTATTTCGATCGACTTCACGCTCCCCGATCTGGTCGACCTGCTGGCGGCCGGCCCTCTGCCGGTGGCGGCGGATCAGGTGGCGGCCTTGCGCGACAGGCTGGATGCCAAGGATGCGGGCGGGGTGGCGGCGATCGCGCCGGACTATCTGCCGCTGGTCGAGGCCGCCGGACCGTTCGGCACCGCCATCGAGCGGCTGCGTGCCTTTGATACCCAGGGCGTGCTTGCCAGCCGTCTCGACGCGCTGGAGGCGATTGCGGCGGCGTTGGGGGAGGGCGTGTCCCTCACCCTCGACCCGACGGAGCGGCATGGCTTCGAGTTCCAGAGCTGGCTGGGTTTCTCGCTGTTCGTCGCTGGCCCGCCGCGCGAGGTCGGGCGTGGCGGCACCTACACCATTTTCCATGAGGATGGTGCCGAGGAGAAGGCCACCGGCTTCTCGCTCTACGCCGACGCGATCGTTGCGACGGCGCCGCCTACCGAACGGCGGCGACTGTTCCTGCCCTTCGGCACCGAGCCCGCGACAGGCGCATCGCTCCGGGCGGAGGGCTGGGTGACGGTGCAGGCGCTGGAGGACGGCGACACGCCCGAGGCGCAGCTCTGCACTCATATCCTGAAGGATGGTCAGCCGACCGCCATCGTCGGTTGACATACGGGGCCGCGTCCCGCTAGGCGCGCCCCGCACATCATTGGAAACCCCCATCCGCCGAGTCCTGTCGAAGGGCGCATGGGGTCCGTCCGGCAGGCGGAGATTGGCATCCATGGCAAATGTAGCAGTCATCGGCGCGCAGTGGGGCGACGAGGGCAAGGGCAAGATCGTCGACTGGCTGGCCGAGCGCGCCGACATGGTCGTGCGCTTCCAGGGCGGGCATAATGCGGGCCACACGCTGGTCGTCGGCGAGAATGTCTACAAGCTGTCGTTGCTGCCCTCGGGCATCGTGCGCGGCACCCCCAGCGTCATCGGCAATGGCGTTGTCCTCGACCCCTGGGCTTTGAAGGCCGAGATCGAGCGTCTCGGCGAGCAGGGCGTTCATGCCTCGCCGGAGACGTTGCGAATCGCCGACAATTGTCCGCTGATCCTCCCCATCCACCGCGACCTCGACGGTCTGCGCGAGGATGCGAGCGGCGCGGGCAAGATCGGTACGACGCGGCGCGGTATCGGTCCGGCGTACGAGGACAAGGTCGGTCGCCGCGCGATCCGCGTGTGCGATCTGGCGCATCTCGACGACCTGGGGCCGCAGCTCGACCGGTTGTGCGCGCACCATGACGCGCTGCGCGCCGGGTTCGGCGAGCCGCCGATCGATCGCGAGCGCCTGCTGGCCGATCTGCGCGAGATCGCCGCTTTCGTCCTGCCCTTCGCCAAGCCGGTGTGGCGCGACCTCAACGAGGCGCGGGCAGGGGGCAAGCGCATCCTGTTCGAGGGCGCGCAGGGCGTGCTGCTCGACATCGACCATGGCACCTATCCCTTCGTCACCTCGTCCAACACCATTGCGGGTGCGGCGGCGGGCGGTTCGGGCCTGGGGCCGTCAGGTGTCGGCTTCGTGCTGGGCATCGCCAAGGCGTACACCACCCGCGTCGGTTCTGGGCCTTTCCCGACCGAGCTGGAGGACGAAACCGGCCAGCGTCTCGGCGAGCGCGGCCATGAGTTCGGCACGGTCACGGGCCGCAAGCGTCGCTGCGGCTGGTTCGACTCGGTGCTGGTGCGACAGTCGGCGGCGGTCGGCGGTATCACCGGCATCGCGTTGACCAAGATCGACGTGCTCGATGGGTTCGACGAGGTGAAGATCTGCGTCGGCTACAAGCTGGGCGACGAAACGCTGGACTATTACCCAACCCATGCGGCGGATCAGGCGAAGGTCGTTCCCGTCTATGAGACGATGGAAGGCTGGCAGGAATCGACCGCGGGAGCGCGGAGCTGGGCGGATCTGCCGGCGCAGGCGATCAAGTACATCCGGCGGATCGAGGAACTGATCCGCTGCCCCGTGGCGCTGGTGTCAACCAGCCCGGAACGCGAGGATACGATCTTGGTTCGCGACCCGTTCGCGGATTGATTGGGGAGGCCCCGGCGGCAGTCGGGGCCTTTTTTGTTGGCAGGTTTCCACGCTTCCACCTGGCCGTCACAAAAAGGCCCGGCCGCTTTCGCGACCGGGCCTTTTCCGTAGTGACGCTTATCCAAGAAGGATCAGCGCATGCCGCCGCTGCTGCCCGGGGGCGTGGTGGTGCCGCCCGTGGTGCCGCTACCCATCGACCCACTGGTCGTGGGATCGCTGCCCAGCGAGCCGCTACCCGTCGTCGTCGAGGAGCCGGTGGAATCCGGCAGCGTCGACGGCGTGTTTACCGTGCTGTCGGGCGTGGTCGTCCGGCTGCGGCTTTTGCTGCGCGTCGTCGAGCGGGTGGTGGTGCTCGGCGTCGTCGTCATCGTGTCCGGCTGGCCCATGGTGGTCTGGCCGGGCATCGTGGTTTGGCCCGGCATCTGCCCAGGCATTGTCTGACCCGTCGTGGTGCCGGTCTGTCCAGACATCCCACCCGTCGCGCTACCCGATACCTGCGCAAAACCAGCGGCGGGGATCAAAAGGGCACCGGCGGCGATCACATGCATATAACGCATTGATTCTCTCCTGCTTTGTTCTCGTCGTCATCAACGAGGCAGGATGGTGCACGTTCCTCTATTCAACCACACTGGCCGCGATGAAGCAACGCCTGATCGGCTAAAACCAGGGCGACCATCGCTTCGACCACGGGAACGCCGCGAATGCCGACACAGGGGTCGTGACGGCCCTTGGTCGCGATCTGGGTTTCCTCACCGGTACGGGTGATGGTGTCGACGGGGGTCAGGATCGAACTGGTCGGCTTGAACGCGACACGCATCGTCACCGGCTGGCCGGTGGCGATCCCCCCCGCGATCCCGCCCGCATGGTTGGCAAGGAAGCGGGGGCCGCCATTGCCGGCGCGCATCGGATCGGCATTCTGCTCGCCGGTCAGTGCGGCGGCGGCGAAGCCGTCGCCGATCTCAAAGCCCTTGACCGCGTTGATGCTCATACAGGCGGAGGCGAGCTCGCTGTCCAGCTTGGCGTAGAGCGGCGCCCCCCAGCCGGCCAGCACTCCGGTCGCCTCGCAGGCGACGACCGCTCCCACCGACGAACCCGATTTGCGCGCGCCATCGACGATCGCTTCCCAGCGTTCGGCGGCGGCGGCATCGGGACAGAAAAAGGGGTTGGCGTCGATCTGCGCATCGTCGAACGCGTCGTAGTCGATCCGGTCGCCGCCGATCGCCTCGACCCAGGCGCGGATGCGGACTTGCGGGATGACCGCCCGCGCCACGGCACCCGCCGCGACCCGTGCCGCCGTCTCGCGCGCCGAGGAGCGCCCGCCGCCGCGATAGTCGCGAAAGCCGTATTTCGCGTCATAGGCGTAATCGGCATGGCCGGGGCGATAGGCGAGCGCGACGTTCGAATAGTCCTTGGACCGCTGGTCGACATTCTCGATCATCAGGCTGATCGGCGTGCCGGTCGTCCGCCCCTCGAACACGCCCGACAGAATGCGGACCTGATCGGGCTCGCGCCGTTGCGTCGTGAAGCGGCTGGTACCCGGGCGGCGCTTGTCGAGCCAGGGCTGAATATCTTCTTCCGACAGCGTGATCCCCGGCGGGCAACCGTCCACAACTGCGCCCAGCGCGGGCCCATGGCTCTCGCCCCAGGTGGTGAAGCGGAACAGGCGGCCGAAACTGTTGAAGCTCACGCAGCGTCTCCAAGCCGGGCAAAGGCCGGCGCATGGGTGGCGGCCCCGCGCACGCCGCAGGGGATCAGGCCGCCCTGCAGCGGCACCGCCAGGAAATAGTCGCCCGCATAGGGGCTGTCGAAACCGCTCGCCACATCGGCGGCGAAACCGAACCGGCCGTAAAAACCGGGATCGCCAAGCGCGAAGCAGAGGACCACACCCTCCTGCTCCAATCGTTCGATCCCGGCGGCGACCAGTGCCTCGCCGACGCCCTGCTGGCGCCATTCGCGCGCGACGGCGATGGGGGCGAGCGCGACCGAGTTGATCGGCTTGCCACCGATTTCGACGCTCATGCGACTAAACGCGATCGCGCCGATCAGACTGTCCGTTTCCTCATCGACCGCGACCAGCATCAGGACCATGTCGCCCTCGACGCACAGGTCGCGGACCAGGGCGGCTTCGGCGGGCGCGGGAAAACTGGCGACGAGAAGCGCGTCGAGCGCGGCGACATCTTCGCCGCGCGCGGGGCGGATGGTGATGTCGGCGGGGGGCTGGTCGGACATGGGTTCGTCTTTAGCGGGCCGGTGGCGGAAGACGCGATAGATAATGTTGGCCGCCTATTCCTCCCCTAGAAGGGGAGGTGGCAGGCCGCAGGCCTGACGAAGGGGTGTCACGGTTGGCGATGGCAGTCTGACCTCGCTGCCGGTTACACCCCTCCACCAGCTTCGCTGGTCCCCCTCCCCTTGCAGGGGAGGAAAAGTTTATTACGCCAGCGCGATGTCCGGTGCGTCTTCGGCCTTCATGCCGATGACGTTGTACCCGGCGTCGACATGGTGGATCTCGCCCGTCACGCCCGATGCCAGATCGGACAGCATATAGAGACCGGCGCCGCCCACATCCTCGATCGTCACGGTGCGACGCAGCGGCGAGTTCAGCTCGTTCCACTTCAGGATATAGTTGAAGTCGCCGATGCCGCGCGCCGCCAGCGTCTGGATCGGGCCCGCCGAGATGGCGTTGATGCGGATATTCTCCGGGCCGAGATCGACCGCGAGATACTTCACGCTCGTCTCAAGCGCCGCCTTGGCCACGCCCATGACATTGTAATGCGGGATGACCTTTTCCGCGCCATAATAGGTCAGCGTCAGGATCGATCCGCCCTCGGGCATCATCTCACGTGCGCGCTTGGCCACCGCGACCAGCGAATAGGCCGAGATGTTCATGGTCATCAGGAAATTGTCGAGCGTCGTGTCGTAGTAACGCCCGCGCAGCTGCGACTTGTCCGAAAAGCCGATCGCATGGACGACGAAATCGATCGTCGGCCATTCGCCCTTCAGATCGTCGAACAGCTTGTCGAGCGATTCCATCTCGGACACGTCGCAGTCGAACAGACGCGCCACGCCCAATTGTTCGGCCAGCGGGCGGACCCGCTTTTCCATCGCCGCACCCTGATACGAAAAGGCGAGCTCCGCGCCCGCCTCCGAAAGCTGCTTGGCGATGCCCCAGGCCAGCGATTTGTCATTGGCCAGGCCCATGATGAGCCCCCGCTTGCCTGCCATCAATCCGTTCACGCCGTTACCGCTCCTGCCGGTTCACCATCTTCAATCGCCCTCTCTAGCGCCGGTTCGGGCGGTTCCGCCAGTGCCGCGTTCAAATGCGCGCCGAAAACCAGACCCAGACCGATCAAATAGAAGAACAACAGCATCACGACGACACCGGCCAGGCTGCCATAAGTCAGGTCGTAACCGCCCAGTTGCGACAGCACGACGGGCAGCAAGGCGGTCATGCTGACCCACCAAGCGGCGGTGAACAGCGCGCCGGGCCATTTGGGGCAGTCGCTTTCGCGATATTTGGAAGGGGTGACCGAATAGAAGAGCATGTAGAGCGCGCCGAACATGACCGCGCCGGGGATGAAACGCGACAGTCCGACCCAGCCCGCCACGTCCTGCGCGAAGGGAACGAGGCGATAGATGAATTGCTCGGCGGCGGTCAGAACGCCCGCGACCAAGAAGGACAGCAGCGCGATCACGACCGAGGCGACGATGACCAGCGTCGAGGACAGACGCGATTTCCAGAAGGCGGCGGTCGCCTTCACGCCGTAGGCGCGGTGGAAGATGTCGCGGATCGTCTCGATGAAACCGCCGACCGTCCACAACCCGACCAGCCCGCCCAGCCAGAGCAGCGAGCCCGTTCGCGCCGCCAGAACATCGGCTATCGGCTTGCGCAGAAGATCGCTGACATCGGGGGGCAGTACGTGAAGGAAGCTCTCCACCGCATGCTGGGTCTCGTTGCTCTGTCCGAACAGCGAGAGCAGCGCGGCGGTGGTGATGAAGAAGGGAAACAGCGTCATCAACGCCAGATAGGCCAGGTTCCCGGCATGGATGAACCCGTCGTTGAACACGCCCAGGCTGGTCCGCTTCAGGACTTCAAAGGCATAGGAGCCAGGCCGGACCTTGGCGATCTGCCGGTCCAGCCTCTGACGGGCCTTGCCTTGATGATGGGCACGTTCTTCTGGGGTCAGGCCGTTCGCATCGCTCATGGAACGATCAGACGCCCATGGCGGCCCTCGGGTTCCTGCCGTCGGTCCATTCGGCGGCAAAGCGTTGCAGCTCAGCATCATCGGCCGGGATGTCGATCATCAGCGTGATGAGCTGATCGCCGCGCCCGCCATCCTTCTTGTGAAAGCCCTTGCCCTTCAGGCGCAACGTCTTGCCCGAGCTGCTCCCCTTGGGGATCGTCAGCATGACGGGGCGCTCGACGGTCGGCACCTTGACCGGACCGCCCAGCACCGCTTCGTTCAGGGTGACCGGCAGGTCCAGGCGGACGTCGTCGCCGTCGCGGGTGAAGAAGGCATGGGGGCTGACCTCGATCGTGACGATCGCATCGCCGGCGCCGCCCGCTCCGGGCTCACCCTTGCCGCCCAGCCGCATCTGCGTGCCCGTTTCGACCCCGGCGGGCAGTTTCAGGTCGATGGTCTTGCCATCGCCCAGCGTGACGCGCTGTGGGCTGAGCGTGGCGGCATCAATGAAGGGGACTTTCAGCGCATAGGCGATATTGGCGCCCTTTTGCGCGGCCCGGCGGCCACCACCGCCAAAGCCACCGAAACCGCCGCTGAATCCACCGCGACCAGCGCCACCGAACATCCCCTCGAAGATGTCCGACATGTCGGCGCCTTCGCCGCCAAAGTCGAATTGCTGGCGAAACCCGCCGCCACCCGCACCCGGGCGCGGGCCACCCCCGCCGCCAAAGCCGAAGGGCGAGGCGGGATTGCCGTCCCCATCGATCTCGCCGCGATCGAAACGGGCGCGCTTGTCCTTGTCGGACAGAAGGTCATAGGCGTTGGTCACCTGGCTGAACTTCTCCGCCGCCTTGGGATTGTCCTTATTGCGGTCGGGATGGAGTTCCTTCGCCAGCTTGCGATAGGCTTTCTTGATATCGGCTTCGCTGGCCGTGCGGCTTACGCCCAGCGTCTGATATGGATCGGCCACTCTGTTCCCCGTTGCCAGTGTATTACGAATCTATGTGGGGAAGCCTGCGCCGGAGCGCAATCCGTTGCCCATGCGTTATAGACGCCGGACAAGGAGACGGAACATGACCGAGCCGATGCAGGCGACCGGCAAGGACGGGAAAATGGGCGACGCCAAGAAGGGCGCCCCCGATGGCGTCTCGGACGCGCCCGGCAAACATGGCGGCGAGAGCCAGGGTGGCGGCTATGAAGGCGTCCCCGAACGCAAGGGCGATTTCCACGGTGGCCAGAGCGAGACGGCCTATCACGGCTCGGGCGGCCATCCCGATCCGGACAAGGACAATCCCAATGCGGTGACGGACGAGGGGTGAGACCCCCTGTCATCGCCGTTCCCAAGTTCATGCCTTCGGGCTGAAGGGGCTCTGGTCAGGCGCAACCGTCGAGCATGACGTCGCGATTGCCCTGCGGTTGACAGCGTCCTGCCAATAGCCGCTCGATCCGGCGAACGCGCTCGTCAAGCCGAGGATTTGGGCCGATAAGGTGGAAATCGGCTGGTGCGACCAAGGCTGCCACGAGCCTCAGCCATTGTGGCTTGGTCAATGCAGCGGGTGGCTTGCCATATAGCTGTTCGCTGGCGGCAAACATGCCCTGCATCCAGCCCTTTGGCCCGAGGTTGAGTTGCGCGCTGTCCAGGAAGAGTGCCAGGATTTGGCGCTTGGACAAACGCGCTTCCAGGCCCTTGGCATAGGCCGTTTGTCGAATTTTTTTGAAACCCGGCTTGAAGTGGTCAAAGGCGAGTTTTTTGGACAACGACTGGGTGATCGTCGTGACGCCCGCGCCGGGCGTTTCGTTGTCCACGCCATGATGGTGCCAGAAATTGGGGTCTTCGACGCGGATCAATTGCCGCAGCTCGGCGGGTGTCAAAGCATCGGGGCCGCGACGTTGGTCGATCAGTCTGTTGGCGCGCGCTTTCAGACTGGGGGCATCGCGCATCGCGTCAATATAGCCGATTGCGGCATAGGCCAGAATGGCGAGGAACCCCGCCAGCAGGGCGATCGACATGATCCTGAATGCCGATCTCGCCCTGTTTGGTCGTCGGACTTCCATCATGGCATCGATCCCCCCAAATCGCGGTGACGATCAGTCGGACAATATGGTTTCCGCCATCACCGGATCATCGACGGGCGCGACGTCGACGCTGACGTCCATCTTCTGCGCGCCCGAGCCCAGTACGACGCCGTCCACGGGGGCGATCTCGGCATAGTCGCGGCCGATCGCGACGATGATATGGTCGCCCGCCATCCAGATGCCGTTCGTCGGATCGACACCGACCCAGCCATGCTCCGGCCCGCCCCAGATCAGCACCCAGGCGTGGGTCGCATCGGCACCCACCAGCCGCGGTTGTCCGGGCGGCGGTAGGGTGCGGATATAGCCAGATGCATAGGCCGCCGGGATGCCCGCCGCGCGTAGGCCGGTGATCATGATCTGCGCGAAATCCTGGCATACGCCGCGCCGCTGGCGGAACGCCTCGGCCGGGGGCGTGTCGACTAGGGTGGCGGCGGGGTCGAAGGCGAATTCGCGCTGGATGCGATTGGCGAGCGCAAAACCGGCTTCCAGCGCACCCCGCTCGGGCGACAGGTCGGCCGCGCACCATTCCGCAATCGCGGGGTCGAGCGGAATGAGGGGCGAGGGGAAGATGTAATTGGCCGGCCCCACCGCCGACAGGTCGCGGCTCGATCGGGCGAGCGCCGACACCTCGGCCAGCGTCGGGTCGTTCGGCGACGGCATCGGCACCGGCCGGTCGACCAGCATCCGCGCGCGGCTCTCGATGGTCAGGCTGCGCACCGGGCGATCCACGACCAGCCGCGTGACATGCGCCAGCCCCGCCTCGGCCCGCGCCGCACGGGTGCGCCCGACCGGCTCGACGATCAGATCATAGGACTCCAGCGTCTGACCGGGCCAGTCGATCGGTTTCAGCCGCAGGTTGCACCGCGCATATTTGACCTGCGCGCCGTAATCGAAGCGGGTGATGTGGCGGATGTCGTAGATCATGCCAGGGTAAGCCCCCCGGCACGCAATGGCTCCGCGCCTTGCAGGAAATAGCGGCGCGCAATCGCTTCGGAGAGCAAGCCCAGCCGCCGCTCGACATCGCCGAGCGTATCGACGTCGAGGGTGCGCGCGTCCGCCGTCTCGATCGCCGCACGAACCGCGATCGCCTGGGCCTGTTGCGGCTCGGCCATGTCGTCGTCGGACAGGACGGGCAGGCGCGACAGGCAGTCGGCGATGCGCGCGGTCTGATAGGCCAGCGCGCGCGGATTGTTGGGGTCGAGCGCGACCAGATCGACCACCGCGACGCGCGCGAGGCCAGTCGGATAACGCTGGCGATAGCTGATCTGGCTGTTGGCGAGGTCGAGCAGGGTGGACAGGTCGTCCGCAGACGCGCCCGCCATGCCGAACAGGCGCGTCGCGCGTGCCACCGCCATGGCGCGTTCCACCCGACGGCCGAGATCGTGGAAGCGCCAGGCGGTGGTGCGGACCATATGCTCGGCCGACAGCCCGGCGATCGCGGCATAGCGGCGTTGCAGCGAGCCCGCCCGGTCGAGCATCCCGACATGGCTGGGGAAGGGCGCCTCGAGCAACCGCACCATGTCGGCGGACAGACGATCGCGCGAGCCTTCGCTGATCCCGCGCGCCAGGCGATTGATGCGGGCGACCGAGTGCCAGCCCTCATCCTCCATCGCGGTGCGCGCGAACTGGGTGAGGGCGGCGCGGTGCAGGCTGTCGGGGTGCGGGGCCGCACCCGCGCCGGTGATGAGGCCGACCAGTCGCCCGACGGTGCGCGTATCGAGCGCCGCGCCGCCATCGGCGTCGATCGAATTCCCTAGCATCACCCGGATCGCCGCCAGCAGCGCCTCACCCCGCTCCAGATAGCGGCCCAGCCAATAGAAATTGTCGGCGACGCGGCTGGGCAAGGTTCCCGGATTGCGGCGGACATGGAGCGAATCGGGGTCGGCGAGCAGCGACATCGGCGCGACCGGCTCGGGCCCGTGGATGCAGACATCGGCGGACCATAGCCCTTCGCCGATCATCGCGGCGGTCGCCTCGGGATGGTCGCCGATCCGGCCGAAGCCGCCGGGCAGGACGGTCCATTGGCCCTCGCTATCGCGCGCGGCGAAGACGCGCAGCGTGAAGGGACGCGGCTCCAGCTGGTCGCCGATGACGACGGGCATGGTCGACAGCCGAACCATTTCCTGCCCGACATAATCCTGCGGGCGTTTGACCATGTCGGCAATCAGCATCGCGCGCTCTGCAGGCGACAGGCTCGCGCCCGGCCGGGTGCCCTCTGGCAGGCCCAAAGGCCTGGGGCCGAAGGCGGGGGCGATCAGCAGATCGTCCAGGTGCTCGGCGACATAATCCGCCTGCGTCGACCCGCCGCACCACCATGTGGCGATGGTGGGCAGCTTGAGCGGGGCGTCGAGCAATTGCTCGGCCAGCACGGGCAGGAAAGCGGACAGGGCCGGGCTTTCGAGCACACCCGCGCCCGGCGCGTTGGCGATCACCACCTGCCCCTCGACATAGACGTCGATCAGGCCGGGCACGCCGATCTGCGAATGGCTGTCGAAGGCCAGCGGATCGAGCATCCGGGGGTCGAGCCGCCGCCACAGCGCATCGATCCGCTTCAATCCGGCGACCGTGCGGACATAGACCTGTCCCTCGATCGCGGCGAGATCGGCCCCCTCGACCAGCAACAGGCCGAGATAGCGGGCGAGATGCGCCTGTTCGGGATAGCTCGGGTTGAACCGGCCCGGCGTCAGCAGCCCGATGCGCGGGTCGGCGCGGCGGCATTGCGCGGCCAGCCCGGCGCGGAAGGCGGCGAAGAAGGGGGCGTGGCGCTGGACATTCAGGCGGTTTTGCAGGCCCCCCAAAGTGCGGCTGACCGCCAGCCGGTTCTCCAGCGCATAGCCCGCACCCGCCGGATTGCGCAGATGATCGGCCAGCACCCGCCACTCGCCGTCCGGCCCGCGCGCCAGGTCGAAGGCGACGAAGCTCAAATGATGGCCGCCCGGCGGCGTCACCCCCACCATGGGCCGCAGGAAATAGGGGCTGCCGGTCGCGAGCGCGGCGGGAATATGCCCCTCGGTCACCAGCCGCCCGGGGCCGTAGAGATCGGCGAGAATCGTCTCCAGCAGCTCCGCGCGCTGGACCACGCCGCCCGCGATGCGACTCCATTCGCCGGTGTCGATCAGCAGCGGGACGGGCGAGACGGGCCAGGGGCGCTCGTCGGTTTCACCGATGATGCGAAAGCCGGTGCCGATATCGGCGGCGTGGCGCTGCACCCGCTCGCGCGCATGGGCCAGGTTGCTGGCGACGGCGGCGAGTTCCTCCAGCATCGCGGGCCAGGCCGGATCGTTCGATCCCGCCATGACGTCCGAGGGCGTCGCGGCGCTGCGATAGGCGGCGGTCCAGGCGGCGGCCTGTGCGGGGCTGTCCTCGGATGGGTCCATCGCGGCGGAAAATCGCCGCATCGGCCACAGGTTGCAACAGGCGATTAGACATCAGGCAGGATTTGATCAGCCACGCCCCATCCCCGCAGGCCTGCGCTGGCGGCCCGTTCGAGCAATTCCTCGGCATCCCGGATCGTCCAGCGTGCCGCCGTGTCGACCTTGTCTAACTCGCGCCATGCGACTGGGGCCGCGACCGGTGCCCCGGCCCGCGCGCGCGCCGAATAGGGCATGACGGCGGTCGCCCCGCGCTGGTTGCGCAGCCAGTCGATGAAGATCCGCCCCTGTCGCTTGGCCTTGGTCGCGACCGCCACGAAGCGCGCCGGATCGCCTTGCGCCAGCGCCTTGGCGAAGCGTTCGGCGAAGTTCGATACGGCGGGCCACTCGGCTTGCGGCGTGAGCGGCACGACGACATGGACGCCCTTGCCGCCCGACAGCATGGCGAAGCTGGTCAGTCCCAGTTCGGCCAACTGGTCATGGATATGGACGGCGGCGCGCTTCACATCGTCGAACGAGACCGATGGATCGGGGTCGAGGTCGAAGATCATCCGGTCGGGCTGTTCCAGCGTCGCGATGGACGAGCCCCAGCCGTGAAACTCGATCGACCCCATCTGGATACAGGCACGCAGCCCCTCGGCATCCTCGACATAGAGATAGGGTTCGGTGCCGCCGTCCTTCTCGCGGATCGGGATGGAGTGCACCTGCGACCCGAAACTGCCCGCGTCATGCTTCTGGAAGAAACAGGCGCGGGCACGGCCTTGCGGGCAGCGCACCAGGCTGACCGGCCGCCGCGCGACCCAGGGGAGCATCAGCGGTGCGAGCTTGGCGACATAATCGGCGAGGTCGCCCTTGGTCAGATCGCTGTCGGGGAAGATCACCCGGTAGGGATGGGTGATGGTAATGGCGCTGGCTTCGGGCGACGGGACGGGGGCTGGGCGTTCCTCGACCACCTGGTCGGCGGGCTTGTCCTCGCGCAATCCGATGAAGCTGGGATGGCGGAGCAGGCCATCGGGCGTCGTCTCGGTAAAGGCGATTTCGGCGACCAGATCGGGGCGGACCCAATGCGCGCCGCGCACCATCGCGCGGGGGGCTTCGACGGGGGTGGTCTTGCGCGTACGGGCGTCGAGTAATGCGCGGAGTTCGGCCATGCGTTGCTGGGTGAAGCCGGTGCCGACCTTTCCGGCATAGGCCAGCTTGCCGTCGCGGTTCACCCCCAGCAGCAGCGACTTCAACCCCCGCCGTGCCTTGTCGGACGGGAGCCAGCCGACGATGACGAACTCCTGCCGCCTCAGGCATTTGATCTTCAGCCAGTCGCGGCTCCGGCCATTCGGGTAGCGGCTGTCGGCGCGCTTGGAGACGATGCCCTCCAGCCCCTCGGCGCAAAGCTTGTCGAACAGCGCCTCGCCCGATCCGGTGATATGCTCGGCGAACTGGATCGTCTCGTCGCCCTTGGGAATGATGCCGCGCAGCCGCTCCTTGCGCTGGACCAGCGGCAGGCCGGTCAGGTCTTCGCCGTCGAGCGACAGCAGGTCGAAGGCGAAGAGGCTCATCGGCCGGTCGGTGCCGATCGCATCCTTCAGCGTCGAGAAATCGGGCCGCCCATTCTTGAATGCGACGATCTCGCCATCGATCAGCGCGGACGTGACGGGCAGGTCCGCAGCGGCCGCGACGATGCCGGGGAATTTCGCACTCCAGTCGAGGCCGCTCCGGGTGAAGACCTGCGCCTTGCCGCCGCCGATCGCGATCAGCGCGCGATAGCCGTCATATTTGATCTCGTGCAGCCAGCCATTTCCGGCGGGCACCTGATCGACCAGCGTGCACAGCGCCGGGGATCGAAACTCCGGCAGCGTGCCGTTCTTCGCCTTCGCCTTGCGGGCGGCGACCTTTGGTTTCCTGGTGGGCGTTTTCTTCGGCGGTTTCCCCTCGGCGATCTGCGCCATGGTTCGGCCGGTCGCGACGCTGGTCAGCGCCTGATCGGTCAGCGTGTCGGTGCCCCCGGCCTGTGCATCCGCCACCTTGCGGAGCAGCCAGTTCTCGCGCTTTTCCTTGGCCCGTGGCTTCATCCGGACGAGCAGCCATTCGCCCTTCATCCGCTCGCCATCGAGGATGAAGTGGAGGTGGCCGTCCTCCAGATCCTTCGCGCTCTTGCCCGCGACCGGCGACCAGGTGCCGCGATCCCACAGCATCACCGTGCCGCCGCCATATTGACCCTCGGGAATCGTCCCTTCGAACGTCGCATAGGACAGCGGATGATCCTCGGTCCGCACCGCCAGCCGCTTCTCATCGGGGTCCAGGCTCGGCCCGCGCGTGACGGCCCAGCTTTTGAGCACCCCGTCCACCTCCAGTCGGAAGTCCCAGTGCAGCCGGGTCGCGTCATGTTTCTGCACGATGAAGCTGTTGCCCTTGCCGGGCTCCAGCGTGCCCGCGGGCTCGGCGGTGCGGGTGAAGTCGCGCTTGGCGTTATAGCGTTCGAGCGGATCAGCCATGTTTGCGCGCCGGGGCTTTGCGCGTGGTCGTTTTCTTCGCGGGCGTTTTCCGCGTCGTCTTGGGCGGTGCTTTTCGCGAGCGGCTGCGGATCTCGCCGCCTTCCATCGACTGTTTGAGCGCGGCCATCAGGTCGGCGACGTTGCTCCCCGAGCGGGCGGGAGCGTCATCCTCGTCCTCGATGATCTTCTTGCCCTTCGCCTTGCGCTTGCGGTCGATCAGGCGGTAGAGCGCCTCGACATAATGATCGTGGAATTGCTTGGGGTCGAAGGGGCCGGATTTCTTCTCGATCAGCGCCTCGGCCAGGTCGAGCAGTTCGGCGTCGGGCTTGGCATCACCGATATCGCTGAAATAGGCTTGCGCCTTGTTGACCTCGTCGGCGTAGCGCAGCGTCTCCAGGATCAGTCCGCGTCCGCACGGCCGCAGCGAGACGATATATTCGCGGCCCCGCAGCGCCAGTTGCCCGAGCCCGACCTTGCCCGTCCGCTTCAATGCCTCGCGCAGGACGATGAACGCCTCCTCCGCCAGGTCATCGGCGGGCACGACGAAATATGGGCGTTCGTAATAGAGGACGTTGATCTCGCTCGCATCGACGAAGCGGGTCAGTTCCAGCGTCTTTTTCGACTCCAGCTTGACCGCGTCGATCTCTTCCTGGTCGAGCAGGACGTAATCGCCCTTGGCGACCTGATAGCCCTTGACGATCTCGTCGGTGTCGACCGGGCCAATATCGTTGACGACTTTCTCGTAATGGATCGGCTTGCCGCTGGGTTCGTGGATCTGCTTGAACTGGATGGTCGCGCCGCTTTTGGTCGCCGGATAGAGCTCGACCGGGATCGAGACGAGGGCGAGGCGGATCTGACCCTGCCAGTAAGCGCGTGCGGGCATTGGGAAAATCTCCGTTGCGTAACGGGATCAATGACGGACCCAGCGTTTCCGTTCCCGACATTGGTTTTCGTCCATCACAGGCGTATGGACGCGCGCATGGCTGACGATCCCTTTGCCCTGTTCGACACCTGGTTTGCCGAGGCACGGGCAAGCGAAATCAACGATTCCAATGCGATGGCGCTGGCGACGGTCGATGCGAGCGGTCAGCCCTCGGTGCGCATGGTGCTGCTGAAGGGCCATGACCCGCGCGGATTCGTGTTCTACACCAATCGCGAGAGCCGCAAGGCGCAGGACCTGGGCGAGGGCAGCAAGGCCGCTTTGCTCTTCCACTGGAAATCGCTGCGCCGTCAGGTTCGGATCGAGGGGCCGGTGAGCCGTGTTTCCGACGCCGAGTCGGATGCCTATTTCGCCAGCCGGGGTCGCGACTCGCAACTGGGGGCCTGGGCGTCGGAGCAATCGCGCCCGCTCGCCGATCGCGCGACCTTCGAGGCGCGGTTCGAAGAGATGCGCGCCCGCTTCGAGGGCGGCGACGTGCCGCGCCCGCCGCATTGGGGCGGATACCGCGTGACCCCTGAGCGGATCGAATTCTGGCTCGACCGCGAACACCGGCTGCACGAGCGCCGTGTCTTTACCCGCACCAGCGAAGGCGGCTGGGACGAAGGATTGCTGTTCCCGTGACCCAGGACGAACGCAAGAAGGTCATTCCCCTGGCCACCAAGGCGGCGCTGGCCAGCGTCGCGATGGCGCTGTTCCTGCTGGCGCTCAAAGGTTTTGCCGCATGGCGCACCGGGTCGGTCGCGATGCTGGGGTCGCTCGCTGACACCGCGCTCGACCTGCTTGCCAGCCTAGTGACGCTCTACGGCGTCCGGCTGGCGGCGACGCCGGCCGACCATGACCACCGGTTCGGCCATGGCAAGGCGGAGGCGCTGGCGGCACTGTTCCAGGTGGCGCTCATCACCGCCTCGGCGGCGGGCATCGCCTGGCGCGCGGTGATGGCGCTGGGCGCGGCCGATCCGACCAGCGACGCGGAGTTCGGCATCGGCGTGTCGGTCGTCGCGATCCTCGCCACGCTGGTCCTGCTCGCCTATCAGCGCAGCGTCATCCGGCAGACGGGCTCGGTCGCGATCCTGGCCGATAACGTCCATTACCAGTCCGACGTGCTGCTCAACGGATCGGTGATCGTCGCGATGGTGCTGGACCAGTATCTCGGCTGGCATGGCGCGGACCCGATCTTCGGTATTGCCATCGCGCTCTGGCTGGCCTGGGGCGCGTTCCAGGCGTCCTCGACCGCGATCGACCAGTTGATGGACAAGGAATGGTCCGACGACCAGCGCGCCGCCTTTCTCGACGTCGCCGCGCGCCAGCCGGGGTTGAAGGGTATTCACGACTTCCGCACTCGCCGATCGGGCAGCCACGACTTCGCGCAATTCCACATGGAGGTGGAGCGCGATCTGACGGTTGCCGCCGCGCATGACATCGTCGAGGGTGTCGAGCGGGCACTGCGCCGCGCCTTCCCCAAGGTCGAGGTGCTGATCCATCTCGATCCCGAAGGCCATGTCGATACCGACAATCCGCTGGTCGAGGCGGACGTGACCCCGCATTGGTTCGGCAAGCGGGTCTATTGATGCGCATTCCCTTCACCCAGGTCGATGCCTTTGCCGACGCCGCGTTCGGCGGCAATCCGGCGGCGGTGATGCTGCTGTCGGCCTGGTTGGACGACGCCGTGCTGCTGGCGATCGCGCAGGAGAACAACCTGTCGGAAACCGCCTTCCTCGTGCCGTCCGATGGCGAAGAGGCGGATTTCGAGTTGCGCTGGTTCACCCCGGGCGACGAGGTGGAGATGTGCGGCCATGCCACGCTGGCGAGCGGGCATGTCGTGCTGTCATCGGATACGACACGCGAGCAGGTGCGGTTCGCGACCCGCCATGCCGGGGTGTTGGAGGTGGCGCGGGACGGTCTCGGCTATAGCCTGTCGCTGCCGGAGCGCACGCCGTCGCCGGAGCCGCTGCCGGAGGTGGTCGCGGCGCTGGGCGTGGACGGCGTGGTCGAGACGTTGCGTCATCCGGCGGGCTATGCGGTCGTGGTGGTGGACGGTGCAGCGCGGGTGCGGGCGTGTACGCCGGACTTTACGGCGCTGGCCAAGGCGGGACGTTATGTCGTCATCCTGACGTCGCGGGGCGGGGAGGGAGAGGCGGATGTCGTCAGCCGCGTCTTCGTGCCGGCTTTCGCCATCGACGAGGATCCGGTGACGGGCGCGGCCCATGCGGTGATCACGCCCTATTGGACGAAGAAGCTGGGGCGCGAGGCGTTCACGGCCGAGCAGGCGAGCACGCGGGGCGGGCGGCTGACCTGCGGGCTGGAGGGCGACCGGGTCGTTCTGGGCGGCGGGTGCGTGACGGTGATCGAGGGCACGTTCCTGCTGCCGTGAGGGGCGGGCGTAGGCGTCGACTTCGCTCAGCCTGAATGGGAGCAAGGGCAGTAAACTATAAACGACAGCACCACCCCGGCGAAGGCCGGGGCCCAGGTGCCACTAAGCCCGTGGCGCGCTGATCGGTCCGCGAGGGCAAACGTAAGGAGCCCGACGATGGCGCGTAGCAACTGGACCCCGGCCTCCGCCGGGGTGGGCTGATATAAGGGCGGATGTTACTCCGCCGCCAGTAACGTCTCCGCCGCCTGCAAATCCACCGACACCAACCGGCTGACCCCGCGTTCGATCATCGTCACGCCAAACAGCCGGTGCATCCGGCTCATCGTCACCGCATTATGGGTAACGATCAGATAGCGCGTGTCCGTCTCGCGCGTCATCCGGTCGAGCAGCCCGCAGAAGCGGTCGATATTGGCATCGTCGAGCGGCGCGTCGACTTCGTCCAGCACGCAGATCGGCGCGGGGTTGGTCAGGAACAGACCGAAGATCAGCGCCACCGCCGTCAACGCCTGCTCACCCCCCGACAGCAAGGTCAGCGACTGGAGCCGTTTGCCGGGCGGCTGCGCCATGATCTCCAGTCCCGCCTCGAGCGGATCGTCCGAATCGACCAGCGCCAGATGCGCCGAACCACCGTCGAACAGCGTCGCGAACAGCGTCTGGAAATGCCCGTTCACCGCCTCGAACGCCGCGAGCAAGCGTTGCCGCCCCTCGCGGTTGAGCAGCCCGATCGAACCGCGCAGTCGCGTCACCGCCTGCGCCAGGTCCTCGCGTTCGGCGGCGTTGGCAGCGCCGGAGGCTTCCAGCTCGGCCAGTTCCTGTTCGGCGACCAGGTTGACCGGCCCGATCCGCTCGCGATCGGCGGAGAGTTTATCGTGCAAGCCCGCTTCGACCTGCGGCGAACCGACGCTGGCGCCGTCGAATTCCAGCCGCTCGGGCAGGACCGGGGCGGGGCAGGCGAAGCGCTCACCGGAGACGCGGCCGAGTTCGACCCGGCGCAGCTCATGATTCTCCACCCGCGCCAGCGCCCCCGCACGGGCCTCGCGCGCGGCGGAGAGCAGGGCATTGGCGCCGGCATGGGCGGCCTCGGCCGCGCGCAGTTGGCGTTCGGCCTCCGCTTCCTCCGCCTGGGTCCGCTCGGCATCGGCGCGGGCGGCGTCATGGGCGGTGGCCAAGGCCGCAATCTCTTCGGCCAGTTGCGCGGGCCGATCGGCGAGCGCGGCGGCATCGCGCTCCAGCGTCGCGGCGCGCGTGTCCATCTCGGCAATGCGCCCCGCCGCCTGACCGGCGCGCTGGTCCCAACTCTCCGCCTCGGCCGTGGCCGCGTCCAGACGATCGCGGGTCTGGGCCAGGCTGCGGTCCAGCGTCGTCCGCTCCGAACGGGCTAGTGCCACTGCCGACCGCGCCAACTGCGTCTCGGTCTGCAGCCGCGCCGTTTCCGCCGCGCTGGCCGAGCCGTCGGGCAAGGCGTCGAGCGCGGCCGCGGCGCGTTCGCATTCGGCCAATGCCTCGTCCATTTCGGCCGCAATCCGCTCGGCACGGGTGGCGAGATCGGCACGCTGCCCCGCGAGCCGCTCGACTTGCGCCTGGGCGCGGTCCTCGGCGCGCTGCGCGTCGCGGTGTGCGGCCTCCGCCTGGGCAAGCAGGGTCCGCGCGCTCGCGGCGGCGAGGCGGGCGCGGGCGATACGGTCGTCGATCGCGGTGCGCGCCTCGGTCGCGATGCGCAAGCTCGACTCCACCGCCGGGCGCTCTTCCTCCAGCTTGGCCAGCCGGTTGCGACGCTCCATCCGCTCGGCCGCCGCCGCGCCGCCACCCTCGCCGATATAGCCGTCCCAGCGCCGCAGCCGGCCCTCACGCGTCACCAGCCGCTGTCCGACCGCCAGCGCCTGACCCGAATCCGCCTCCACCAGGAAAATCTGCGACAGCCGGCGGGCGAGGGTGGGCGGCGCCTTGATCCGAGCGCCCAGCGACAAGGTTCCGACGGGCGCCGGCGGATCATCCTCCGCCAGCGGCGATCCATGCCAGTCGGCCAGCGGTGTCTCCAACTCGTCGCCTAGCGCAGCGGCCAGCGCGCGCTCGAACCCCGGCTCGGCCTGGACTTCGTCGAGTAGCCGGTCGCCCCCCTTGCGCTCGGTGGCACGGGTCAGGGTCGCAACCTCGGCATCCAGCGCGGCGAGCGCGGCGATCGCCTGTGCACGAGCCGTCTCCGCCGCATCGCGCTCGGCGGTGGCGGTGAGTTCGCTTTCCTCGGCCCAGCCCAGCGCGGCGCGCGCCTTGTCCGCATCGGCGCGGGCGGCGGCCTGGGTGGCGATGGCGGCTTCGCGCTGTGCCTCCTGATCGGCCATGTCGGGTAGCGCGGCGATGGCGGCGGCGACCCCGCGCGCGTCGCGCTCGGCGCGTTCATGGCGTCCGCGCGCCGCCGCCAGCGCGCCCTCGGCGATGCGGCGTTCGGCGGCTTCGGCGGCCTGCGCCGACAGGGCTTTGGCCAGCGCCACCTCGGCATCGCGATTGCGGCTTTCCGCCTCGGCGAGCAGCGCATCCAGCCGGGGCATGGCCTGTTCGGCATGGGCGATGCGGGCGTTCAGATCTTCGCGCTCTTCGGCCAGCCGGCGGATCGTGGCGGCGGCGTCATGCGCCAGCGCATCTTCGCGCGCCCGGTCCTCGTCGATCCGGGTGCGCGCGGCGGCCAGTTCCTCGATCCGGCGTTGCAGGCCATGGCGACGGTCGCGCGCCCGCGACAGGGCATGGCCGGCTTCGCTGAGCGCATCGCGCGTGGCCAGCGCGGCGGCGCGGGTGCGGGCGGCGAGCGCGACCGCCTGTTCCTGCGCCTGGGCGGCGGTGCGTTCGGTGGCGGTGGTCTCGGCCACCTGCGCCTCGGCGGCGGCGGCCTCGGCCTTGGCGGTGGTCGCGGCGGCGGCGGCATCGCGCCAGCGCGCGAAGATCATCCGCCCCTCCGCCACCCGGATCTGCTCCGACAACAGCCGGTAGCGCTCCGCCGCCCGCGCCTGTCGCCGCAAGCTTGCGACGCGCGCGTCCTGATCGGCGATCGCCTCATCCAGCCGCGCCAGATTGGCTTCGGTCGCGCGCAGCCGCGTCTCGGCATCGCGGCGGCGGACGTGCAGGCCGGAGATGCCGGCGGCTTCCTCCAGCATGGCGCGGCGCTCGGCGGGCTTGGCGGCGATGACCGCGCCGATCCGGTTCTGGCTGACCAAAGCGGGCGAGTGGGCGCCGGTCGCGGCATCGGCGAACAGCAGCGCCACGTCCTTGGCGCGCACGTCGCGTCCGTCGATCCGATAGGCCGAGCCCGCGCCGCGTTCGATCCGGCGGACGATCTCGGTCTCCTCGCCCTCGCGCTCGGCCAGGATCGTGACCTCGGCAAAGTCGCGTGGCGGGCGCGTCGCGGTGCCGGCGAAGATGACGTCTTCCATGCCCGCGCCGCGCATCGACCGCGCGCTGTTCTCGCCCATCGTCCAGCGCAGCGCTTCGAGCAGATTCGACTTGCCGCAGCCATTGGGCCCGACAACGCCGGTCAGCCCCGGTTCGATGACCAGATCGGCCGGATCGACGAAGCTCTTGAAACCCGAAATGCGAAGCCGCTTGATCTGCACGGACCCGGTCGCTGCCCTCACGTCGATACGTGGTTAATCGATAGCGAATGGGGGGGGATTGTCGAGGGGGCGTGGCAATGACCGAGCTTCGGGAGCAGGCGCTTCCGGGCGAGCTCAATGGGTGGATGCAATAAGTGCTTTTAAGAATTGCATCACCTTGCGGGGCCCTCGCGTGCGACCAGACTGCCATGAAGGAGAAAAAGGCTGGCCGCGGTGCTGATAAGCGTGAGCGCGGAGCCTGCGGCTTCGATGATCCAGTCGCCTCTTGCCACGGCGAATATGAGAACGGCGGCAGCCACAATAACGCTTAGAAGCAAGGCTGGCTTCCAAAAGCGGACCGCGCGGGGTTCAAATCGTCCCAATCCACTTAACCACCAGATGACTGGTAGCATTAGTAGCCAGTAAAATGGATTTTCGCGCGCTTGATACTGACTTCCGGTCACAAGCAGGCCTATCAGCGATACTGTCGCCGAAATACCTGCGACGGCAGCAAAGCCGGCTGCCCAGTTTGAGCGCTTATCCTTGCGGAGGCGTTGCCAATAATCTTGATCCCTGCGTATCACGAGCGTTGCCCTGTTTCTTCAGTGATCCAAACCACCACGTCCCAAAAGCCCGAACCCAATTCCCCGAGCGCACCGGAGTAGCTGCTGGCGAACAGGCCGATCACGCCAGCGACGCCGTCCATCAACCGCTGTCGCACGACCTTATTGATCACGATACCGGGAACTCGGCGCGCCCCTTGCAGATCCAGGGCCGAAGTCAGCGCTTTACGCATCGGTCTGCTAATCGTTTCTCCTTGGCTGGCACGGCTGAAGGAATAACCAGCCTGACGCAGTACGGCATTGGTTGCCTTGAGTTCTTTCAACGCGCCGCCAGCTCCCACAAGGCCGACGACATCTGCGGCTAGCATAGTGCGCACATACCAGCGATTCGCATCCCAACTGCGATTCACGTCCGCGCGGCCTCGCTCGACATTGACGACTCGGGCTACGGATACCACGCATTGACCAGTGGCCGCCGCCGCGCCTCCATAGACCATTGCGGCACCGAAGCCGCTCAGACCACCGGTCGCCGGCGCCAGCGCGGTAAGGCCAGCCACACCAATTCAAGCGAGCGCCGCACCGCCACAATTCAAACCAAGATTGATCCATTCGGTCGCCGGAGAGGTGTCGGCCGTACGTGGTCGTTGTGGGGCTTGTGCTCGTTTGACTGGGGCGTTGCCGGATTTTGCAAGCATCGGGGGTGCTGTCACCGGTTTAACGCGCCGCTCGAACACGACGGTCGCCGTGCTTGGCGGCGGCTTGCGCAAACGCTGCATCCGTCCGAAGTCAATGAGTACCACCCCAAGCCCTCGGGTCTCCGGAACCAGATCAACGACCCTCACAAGGTGTCGGGCGAATGTGGCGCCGTTTGGAGGAATGTTTCGAGATGACGCGATGGTCGGTGGAGCACTGGCCATGTTCATTCCCTCAAGATTTCGTGTCGCTTGGTAAGCGACCACAGCAACCCGCAGCGAGCGCCAATCGGAAAGGATGTATCCTCATGTAGGATTTTCCGATAGTTGACGCATAGGGTCAATCACCAGAGTGAGGGAATGCCAATTTTGTAGCGCATGGCTGCTCGTTACCTTCTAAAATGAGGCAGGCATTTGGATCGACGTTTTTTTGCGTCAATGATTTCATTTATGGGGCAGAGCGTAACGCTCAAGAGCGCAAAATCACCGGCATGAAGAGTAAGACCCCGCTACCTGATCAAGCTGGCTGCGACAAATAGGCGGCTGGAACGTGCTGCGATTGCGCGTGATCAGCGAAAGCGCTCCAAGCTGAACGATCCCAGTGGAACCATGGTCGCATCGCCCCCCAACAACCCCGCGACCAACTCCCCCGTAATCGGCGCCAGCGTCAGGCCGAGATGATTGTGTCCGAAGGCATAAGACACCCCCCGCACGCCCCGCACCCGGCCGATGGCGGGCAGATAGTCCGGCAAGGTCGGCCGTGCGCCCATCCAGGGCTTGGCATCCTCGCCGATCGGCAGGCCGAGCGCCGCGATGTGGTGGCGCAGGCGGTTCCATTTGGCGTGGTCGGGCTTGGCGTGCGCGCGGGCGAATTCGACGATGCTGGCGGCGCGCAGGCCCCCGGCGAAGCGGGTGACGATCATCGAGCGGTCCTCGAACACCACCGGCGGCAGGTCGGCGGGCCAGTCGACCTCGGGCCCCGTCTGGAGATGATAGCCGCGCTCGGCGATGATCGGCGCCTTGACCCCGAAAGGACGGAGCAGGTCCGCGCTCGCCACGCCCGCCGTCACCACGATCTCGTTTGCCGACAGGCGACGACCATCGGCAAGCCGGACTTCCCCCTCGCCAACCGCCGTCACCCGCGCGATGATCCGCGTCCCGCCATCGGCCAGGAACCGGGCCAGTGCGGTCTCGGCGAGCTGGCTCGGGTCGGCAATCTGGCCGCTCCCTTCGAACCGGATACCGCCGACGATCGGGCTGGCGATCCGGGCCCGCCAATCGTCTAGCTCCGTGTCAGTCAGGGGGCGGAAGCGGGCGGTGCCGGTATCGGCGGCCTGCCAGCCGGCCAGCCCCCGTGCGGCACTGTTGGGGGTTTCCCACAGGACGATATGGCCTTCCTCGCGCAGCAGTTCGGGCGCACCCAGCGCCGCGACATGCCGCCGCCACGCCGGCATCGCCTGCGCCAACAGCGCCGCCAGCGCCTCATGCGCCCGCGCATAGCGATCCGCGCGCGCCGCTCCCAACAGCCGTAGTGCGAAGGGCAGCCATGTGCCGATCTCGCGCGGGGGAAGCGCCAGCGCGCCGCCCCGGCAGAAGAGCTTGCCGGCAAAGCCGCGCACCATCTTGGGCGAGGCGATCGGCTCGGCTTGCTCGGTGGCGATATGGCCGGCATTGCCCCAGGACGCGGCCCGCGGGATATCCTCCGCCTCGACCAGGGTCACGGCCCAGCCGGCGCGCTGCAACGCCAATGCGGTCGTGGTCCCGACGATGCCGCCGCCGACGATCAGCGCATTTCGATTGGCGACAGGGGAGAACGCATTTTCCGACTTGGGCATAGACCATATGATACCGTATACGGATTGGGTAGCAAGGAAATCCCGATGACGACACCGACGATCCGCCACACCTTTTTCTGCATCGACGGCCACACCGCCGGCAATCCCGTCCGGCTGGTGGCGGGGGGCGCGCCGCTGTTGCGCGGCGCCAGCATGGCGGAGCGCCGGCTGGATTTCCTCGAGCGGTTCGACTGGATCCGCACCGGCCTGTGCTTCGAGCCGCGCGGGCATGACATGATGTCGGGCGGCTTCCTCTATCCGCCGTGCGAACCCGATAGCGATGCCGCGATCCTGTTCATCGAGACGAGCGGCTGCCTGCCCATGTGCGGACATGGCACGATCGGGATGATCACCTTCGGCCTGGAAAACGGCCTCATCACCCCACGCGAGCCGGGCAAGCTGAAGGTCGAGGTGCCAGCGGGCACCATTCATATCGAATATGAGAAGGAAGGCGCGAAAGTCACCGCCGTCCGCATCCGCAACGTGCCCGCCTATCTGGCGGCCGAGGGGATCGAAATCGACGTGCCGGGCTTCGGCCCGCTGACGCTCGATGTCGCCTATGGCGGCAATTACTATGCCATCGTCGAACCGCAGGGAGCCTATACCGGCCTCGACGATCTGGGCGCGTCGCGGCTGGTCGAACTCAGCCGTATGATCCGCGAATTGGTGCGCGAGAAGTTCGAGCCGGTGCATCCGCTGGAACCCTCGATTCGCGGGGTCAGCCATGTGCTGTGGGCCGACAAGCCCTCGGCCGAGGATGCCGATGGCCGCAACGCGGTCTTTTACGGCGAACGCGCGATCGACCGTTCGCCTTGCGGCACCGGCACCTCGGCGCGTCTTGCCCATCTGGCGGCGAAGGGGCGGCTGAGCGTCGGCGACCGCTTCGTCCATGAAAGCTATATCCGCAGCCGGTTCATCGGCCGGGTCGAGGAGGCGACCGAGCTTGGCGGGCAGGCCGCGATCGTGCCGTCGATCCAGGGCTCGGCGGTGGCGACCGGGTTCAACACGATCTGGATCGACCGCGAGGACCCATTCTGGGCCGGGTTCACGGTGGTCTAAATCAGACCACCGCTCGCGCTGAGCGATGTCGAAGCGCCTTTCCGTGGCTGTCGACTTCGCTCAGGCTGAACGGCCGGGGTGCTTACCCCAGATCGTCGATCGCGGGCTGCGGTTCGGTGAACCAGGCCGCGCCCGTGTCGGTGATGTAAAAGTGATCCTCCAGCCGCACGCCGAAGCGATCGGGCACCACGATCATCGGCTCGTTGGAAAAGCACATGCCGGGGGTCAGCGGCGTGCGGTCGCCGCGCACCAGATAGGCGGGTTCGTGGATCGACAGGCCGATGCCGTGGCCCGTACGGTGCGGCAGGCCCGGCAGGCGATAATCGGGACCGAGTCCTGCGCGCTCCAGCACGGCCCGCGCGGCATAGTCCACCGCTTCGCACGGTTCGCCCGGGCGGACGGCGGCGAAGGCGGCGGCCTGTGCCTCCTTCTCGATATCCCAGATGCGGCGGACCTCGTCGCCAACCTCGCCGAACGCGTAGGTGCGGGTGATGTCCGAATGATAGCCGTCGATCAGCGTGCCGGTATCGACCAGCACCACATCGCCCTCACGCAGCACGTCGTCCTGCGGCAAGCCATGTGGAAAGGCGGTCGAGCGGCCAAACTGCACCGCGCAGAAAGTATTGCCGGTCGAGGCCCCCAGCGCGCGGTGGGCCGCGTCGATGAAGCGGATGACCTCCGACGCCCGAATCCCCTCGTGCAGGATATGCGCGGCGCGGCGATGCACCTCCAGCGTCATCTCCATCGCTTGGCGCATTAGCGCGATCTCGGCGGGCGACTTGATCATGCGGCAGCCATCGACGACCGCCGCACCGTTGATCAGCCGGATGTCGGGGTCGGCTTCGCGGATGCGGTCGACGAACAGGAACGCCATCGCCGGATCGATCGCGAGCGTGCTCGCCCCCGCCGCCTTCAGCGCATCGGCGACCAATGCGGAGGGGCTTTCGTCCTCCTCCCACAGGCGGATATCGGTGGCGGTGATGCCCAGGCTCGCGTCGAACGAGCCCAGTTCGAAGGCGGGGCAGATGAAGATGGGGTCACCCTGTACCGGGAGCAGCATCGCCACGAGCCGCTCGGTCGCGCCCCAGGCGACGCCGGTGAAATAGCGCAGGCTCGCCCCCGCACCGATCAGCAGCATGTCCGCGCCGATACCCGCCATCAGCGTGCGGGCGCGGTCCAGGCGCTGCATCCGCTCGTCCGCGCCGATGACGGGGGCGGGGTTGGTCCATGGCGACAGCGCCGCCAATTCCCGCTCCGCCGTCGAGCCGCCGATCATCGATGCCATGCCAATCGCTCCGTTTCGTATACGGTTTGGCGTCTAGCGCGGATCGCGGCGTCACGCCACCCGGCGCAGGCGATAGCCCTCCGCGCTCTGTTCGACAAAGCCCAGCCGCACCGCGCCTGATAGCGCGGCCGCGACCGCGCGTTCGACCTGCCGTCCTTGGGCGAAATATTGCGCCAGCGCGGCGGCGGAGCGTGGGCGATCGGTGGAGAGAAGGGCGAAGACGCTGGCGATCCTGCCGCTGAGGTCGCGGGGGAAGGGCGGCTTGGCAGTTGCCGGCTCGACCAGTGGCAGCGTGCGTTCGGCGGGGGCGAGCGGCGTGGCACCGGCGCGGCGGCTCTGGAATTCGGGGCGCAGCCACCGGACGCGGCCGCCCCGTTCCTCGGCACGGCGCTCGGTGTTGAGCGCGACCAGCCGCTCGACCATGTCCGGCGCCTTGATCCCGGCGGGCCAGCCATAGGCAGCGATGACGGCGGCATCGATCTGTTCGTGCAACCGCGCGATCAGATCGACCGAGCCGGCGCGACGCTGGTCTTCCTCCTCGTCGCTGAGCGGTTCGCCGGTGATCAGCTTGGCGTGGAGATTGTAGAGGCCGGTCAGAGTCAGGTCGGGCGTCTGGGCGAGGATGCGCTTGCGCGTGGCGTCGAGTTCGTCGGCCAGTTCGGAGATGATGCGGCGGGCGGTCTCGCCGGCGTCGGGGAAGGGGAAGGGGTCGAAGCTCGTGGTTTTTACGTAGACCGCTGGCTGATCATAAACGCCAAGCATCCCGGCATTGGCGAGGTACCACGCCTCGTGTGTGGATGATTGCAGCATACCGAGTATCCAACTGTCCGCTGTTGCGATGCAAATGAGCTTATTGTCAGGCAGGGTATCGGCATCCAGAAACTGAAAAATGCGGTGCTTGGCCGTCTCGACCGTAGCGATATAGCGCGACAGCCCTTCCAGCGCGGGGCGCAATTCCCGGCGCGGTTCGCCGAACAGCCACCACTGGTCGCGATAGGTGGCACGCGCATTGCCGTCGCGTTCGGGCTTCACTTCGCGCAGCACATGGCCGTAGACCTCCGGAAAGCGCTGTCGCACTTCGGTTTCCGACAGGCCGAGCAGGTCGATCACCATCACCCCGCGTGCTCGCGCCGTCAGGTCGCGACCGTTGCGATAGGGGCGGATATGCCGCTCCAGCCCTTCGCGACGGCCGAGTCCCAGCATCTCGGCTTCCGCGGGCGAGACGATAAAGCCGGCGCCGTGGAGCGACACGCCGCGAGAACATAGCCAGGCATTGGCCAATAGCGGCTGTGCGCTGCTGACATTCGCGCCCACCGACAGATCGGCATTGATCCGTCCCACCGTCTCGGAAAAGCGGATGTCAGGCGTGTCGCTGTCCAGCCCACGCTCGCTGATGATCCGCAGGCGCCGTCCGTCCTGCCGCCCACGTGCCACCACAGTCATCGCGATCCGCACCATCGCGGCATCGGGTGTCGCCTTGGTCCAGGGGTGGTCGGGAATGGCGAGCAGCACGGATAGCGGCGTCGTGCCATCCAGCGCGCGGGCGATGACCCGGCGGCCAAAGGTCTGGGTGATCGAGTTGGTCGTGACGAAGCCGAAGCGGATCAGCGGCGAGCCCTTGGCCGCCAGTGCCTGCGCCGCGCGTTCCCACCAATAGAGGACATAGTCCGCCGCGCGCGGTACCTTCGCGTATGCGCGCCACAGGGCCTCGGCCATGCCCTCGGGGAGCCGGCCGCGCAGGTCCTTGCCGCCGATAAAGGGCGGATTGCCCACGATGAATTCCGCCTCGGGCCAGGCGGTCCGTGCCCCCGTCACGGTCAGCAGCGCGTCGCCGGTGACGATCGACTGCACATCCTCGAGCACCGGGTCGGACACCTGGCCGCCATTACGCAACTGCCAACGGATATAGCCCAGCCACAGCACAAGTTGCGCGATCGCGGCGGCGCGGGCATTGACCTCGATCCCATGGAAATTGCGCGGATGGACGGTCTCGGTATCGAGATGCAGCAGTTCCTCGCCCGACAGTTCGGCGAGCACCTCCAGCACCTCACCCTCCAGCCGCTTCATCAGCTCGAGCGTGACATAGAGGAAATTGCCGGTGCCACAGGCGGGGTCGAGGATACGCATCCTGGCCAGCCGGCGATGGAAATCGCGCACCCGCTGCACGGCGGCGCGGGGATTGTCTGTCCGCTCGGTCTCCATCGCGCTCAGCACCTGGGCCCAGTCGTCGCGTAGCGGCTCGATCACGGTGGTCGTCACCAGCCGCTCGACATAGGCGCGCGGCGTGTAATGCGCGCCCAGCCGCCGCCGCTGCGCCGGGTCGAGTGCCTGTTCGAGCAGCGTGCCGAAGATCGCGGGCTCGACATCGCGCCAGTCGCGCTTCGCGGCGGCGAGCAGTTCGCCGATCTCCTCGCGGTTGAGCGGCAGGGCATGGGCGGTGTGGAACAGCCCGCCATTGAACCGCCGCACCGGCCGGCGCAGCACATTGGCCTCGCCACCCCGGTCCATCGAATGCCACAAATCCTCCATCCAGGGTACGAAGGCGTCGGGCCGCTCGCAGGCATCGGTCAGCAGCGTGACGAAGCCGCCGCTGGGCAGCAGCCCGCTATGCTCGGCGAACATGGTGAACAGGCAGCGCATCAGGAACAGCGCCACCTGTTCGGGATCATGCCCGCGCTCCTCCAGCAGCTTGGAGATGCTCGCCAGCCGCGCCGCCACGTCGCGGGTGACGGCGGCGGCATGGCGGGTGGGGTCGAGGGTCAGCGGCTTTTCCCAGATCGCCGCCAGCCGCTCGCGGATGTCGGCGCGGCGCAGATCGTCGAGCGTGATGCGAAAACGGGCGCGGTCGGGGAATTGCTTGTAATGTTTGCCCTGGCCGGAAAAGTCGGCGAACAGCTCGATCACCCGGCCGACATCGACCACCAGCAGAAAGGGCGGCCAGCCATGGTCGACCGGCAGCGCCCTGGCATATTGCTCGGCCTGTTCGCGGGCGCGGCGCATCAGCACGTCCCATTGCCGCGATCGCGGTGCCGCTCCGGCTTCGTCGGGCAGCAGGCCGGGCAGGGTCGGACCCAGGTCGGCCAGCGATTTCGCGCCCAGCCCTTCGCGGCTCTGCTTGGCCTCCAGCACGAAGCAGCCGCGCTTGTAGAGGTCGATCCGCCCGCGCCGGTCCTCATCGCCGGGCAGGATGACGCCGCGTTCGAAGACATAGTCGTTGCGCGTGCTGGTGGCGTGCGCGGGTTCGGGCGGGGCGACGCCGATGACGGTGCAGAGCTCGGTCAGGAAAAGGGCGTAATTGGCGCGCTCGGCCCCGCCTTCGCACGCCTGCCAGCGCCGGATGAACGCCTCGATCGCCGCCGACGTCGCCATAAGTTGAAATCCTTCCGATGGGGATCATCGGGAGGATTTCGATTGGTCAAAGCGAAGTTGCGGCCATTTCTGTCCAGTCTCCTCACCTCCGTTCAGCCTGAGCGAAGTCGAAGGCCAAGGGAATCGGGAAACCGTCAAGCGTGCGCTTCGACTTCGCTCAGCGTGAAGGGCTGTGGGGATCGGTCAAAAGCATCGATAATGGATGCAAGACCTATCCTCCATACATCGCCATCGCATCGCGCCGGAACGCGGCACCGCTATCCGACCGGCTATAAAACATATGCCCACCCGGATAGACGTTCAGATGCACCCGCTGCGCCACGCCGTAACTCGGCATCTGGTCGACGATGAGTCTTGAAGCGAAATAGGGGCAGGACAGGTCGTCCCAGCCATGGACGATCATCACCTTCATCTTGGGATCGTTGGCGATCGCCTTGCGCAGATCGGTGACGGGGGTGTCGTCCGGCTTGCCGCGATCCCAGGCGCTGTTCACCTCATAGGACAGCGCGTGATAGCGCGCGTCGGTCTTCCAACCCACTTCGCGCGTGACGAAGTCGACCATTGCGCTCGTCGTCGGTGCGATCAGCGAGTCGAGTAGCGGATCGTTCGAGCGCTGCTGCGATGACCAAGGGAAGGGGTCGAAGGCGGTGACGTTGGAGTCGTAGATGCTGCCGATCGTCGAGTCGTTGCGATGGATCTCGCGCAAATAGGTACCCGTATCGACCCGCCCGCCCAGTTTGCGCACCAGCGCCGGGTCGAGCCCGGTCAGCTCGGTCACATGGCTGACCAGCCGATCGACCGCCTGGGTATCCGATCGGCCGCGCATCAGGTCGCGCAAATAATCGCCGCGCGCATAGGCTTCAACGCCCGCCATGGCTTCGGGCGTCAGCTTGCCCTGCCGCTCCAGCTGCGCCGCCGCCATCGAGGGCAGGTCGATCATCCAGGGCAGAGGCGACAGCGCCGTCGCACCGTCGCCCGAAGCCGGGTCGAGATAGGGCGAGACCATCACCAGCCCGTTCACCCCGACGCCGATCTGCGATTGCAGCTCATAGGCGATGCGCGGCGCGCGATAGCCTCCATAGCTTTCGCCCATGATATATTTGGGCGAGCGCAACCGGCCTTCCTTGACCAGCCAGTCATAGACGACCTTGGACAGATATTTGATGTCCGGATCGTTGGCGTAGAACGCCTTCTTGGTCTCCGCCTCGTCGACCAGACTGCGGCTGAAGCCGGTGCCGATCGGATCGATGAAGACCAGGTCGGTGAAGTCCAGCCAGCTATTGGCATTGTCTGTGGCGATCGGGCTGTCCGAAGGGGCGTCGCCCTGTGCGCCGAACTGGACATGCTTGGGGCCGACCGCGCCCATGTTGAGATAGACGGAGGCTGCACCCGGGCCGCCGTTGAAGGCGAAGGTCACCGGCCTCCGCACATCACCGCCGGGCACGGTATAGGCGGTATAGACGACCTGCCCGATCTCCTTGCCCTTCTCGTCGCGGACCGGAATCTTGCCGACCGTCGCCTTGTAGGTGAGGAGCTTGCCGCCGATCCGCGCGCTCTGGGTGATCGTCTTGTCGGCGGGGAGCGGCGGACGCTTGGCCTCGTCGTCTTTCGTTTCGGTGGTCGTCTTGGTCTCGGTCTTCTCCGCCTTTTGCGCGAACGCTGGGGTCGTGCCGGCGGCGAGCAGCAACAAGGCGGCCAGATGCAGGGTCTTGGACAAGATGGAAACGCTCCCCCTTCGGATTCTGTGACAATATATCACTCATGGCGTTCGGGAAGCCAAGTCCCGCCGCCTGTGCGAGGATCATGGGCGAATATCGAGCGTTACCGCAAGCCCAGCCACCACACTGCCCCTCGAAACCCGCCGACTCGCTTCCTATCTCGCCTATGGCAATTTTTCCGGAACAGAAGTAGAACCCGCTTCATGCTGACCAAGATTTCCGTCCGCGGCGCGCGCGAGCATAATCTCAAGGATGTCGATATCGACATTCCCCGTGACACGCTGACGGTGATCACCGGCCTGTCGGGCTCGGGCAAGTCTTCGCTGGCGTTCGACACCATCTATGCCGAGGGGCAGCGGCGCTATGTCGAGTCGCTGTCGGCCTATGCGCGCCAGTTCCTGGAGATGATGCAGAAGCCGGACGTCGACCATATCGAGGGTCTGTCGCCCGCCATCTCGATCGAGCAGAAGACGACCAGCCGTAATCCGCGCTCGACCGTCGCGACCGTCACCGAGATCTACGACTATATGCGCCTGCTCTGGGCGCGGGTCGGCATCCCTTACTCGCCCGCCACCGGAGAGCCGATCGCGGCGCAGACGGTCAGCCAGATGGTCGACCGGGTGATGACCTTGCCTGAGGGCACGCGCCTCTATCTGCTCGCCCCCGTCGTGCGCGGCCGCAAGGGCGAGTATCGCAAGGAAATGGCCGAGTGGCAGAAGGCGGGCTTTACCCGCGTCCGCATCGACGGCCAGCTTTATGAGATCGACGAAGCCCCCGCGCTCGACAAGAAGTTCAAGCATGACATCGAGGTGGTGGTCGATCGTCTGGTCGTACGCGAGGACATCGCGACGCGCCTGGCCGACAGTTTCGAGACCGCTTTGAAGCTCGCGGATGGCCTGGCCTATGTCGACCCCGCCGATCCGGTCGAACCTGCCACCCCCAAGTCCGCAGTGCTGGGCAACAACGCGCCCGACGGCCGCATCGTCTTTTCGGAAAAATTCGCCTGCCCGATCAGTGGCTTCACCATCTCCGAGATCGAGCCGCGCCTCTTCTCGTTCAACGCGCCGCAGGGGGCCTGCCCGGCCTGTGACGGCCTGGGCGAGAAGCTGATTTTTGACGAGGACCTGGTCGTCCCCAATCACGAGCTGTCGATCAAGAAGGGCGCGGTGGTGCCCTGGGCCAAGTCCAACCCGCCCAGCCCCTATTATATGCAGGTGCTGGGTAGTCTTGCGCGCGAGTTCGGCTTCTCGCTCGAGACGCCGTGGAAGGACCTGGACGAGAATGTTCGTGACGCGATCCTGTACGGGACGAAGGGCAAGGCGGTCACGCTGACCTTCGTCGACGGCAAGAAGTCCTATGACGTCAAGAAGCCGTTCGAGGGCGTGATCGGTAATCTCAACCGCCGGATGCTCCAGACCGAGAGTGCCTGGATGCGCGAGGAACTGTCTAACTATCAGTCGTCGCAGCCCTGCGAAGTCTGCCACGGCGCGCGGTTGAAGCCCGAGGCGCTGGCGGTGAAGATCGCGATGCAGGACATCTCACACGCGACCCGCCTGTCGGTGGTCGATGCGCTGGCCTTCTTCAACGGCCTGCCGGAGCATCTGACCGACCAGCAGCGCGCGATCGCGCAGCCGATCCTCAAGGAGATCGTGGAGCGCTTGGGCTTCCTCAACAATGTCGGGCTCGATTACCTCAATCTCGATCGGACCAGCGGCACGCTGTCGGGCGGTGAGAGCCAGCGGATTCGCCTCGCGTCGCAGATCGGCTCGGGGCTGTCGGGTGTGCTTTATGTGCTCGACGAGCCGTCGATCGGGCTTCACCAGCGCGACAACGACATGCTGCTCGCGACGCTGCGGCGGTTGCGCGATCTGGGCAATACCGTCCTGGTCGTTGAGCATGACGAGGATGCGATCCGTACCGCCGACTATGTCATCGACATGGGGCCGGGCGCGGGCGTGCATGGCGGGCAGATCGTCGCGCACGGCACGCTCAAGCAGTTGCTCAAGTCCAAGACCAGCGTCACCGCCGACTATCTGAATGGCACGCGCGAGATCGCGGTCCCGGCCAAGCGCCGCAAGGGTTCGGGCAAGAAGCTGACCGTGCACAAGGCGACCGCCAACAACCTGCAGGGTGTGACGGCGAGCATTCCGCTCGGCACCTTCACCTGCATCACCGGCGTGTCGGGATCGGGCAAGTCGAGTTTCACCATCGACACCCTCTATGCCGCCGCCGCGCGCACGCTGAACGGCGCCCGCATATTGGCGGGCAAGCATGAGAAGATCAGCGGGCTCGAACATCTCGACAAGGTGATCGACATCGACCAGTCGCCGATCGGCCGCACGCCGCGATCGAACCCGGCGACCTATACCGGCGCGTTCACCCAGATCCGCGACTGGTTCGCGGGGCTGCCCGAGGCGCAGGCGCGTGGCTACAAGCCCGGACGTTTCTCGTTCAACGTCAAGGGCGGCCGGTGCGAGGCGTGCCAAGGCGACGGCGTGCTCAAGATCGAGATGCACTTCCTGCCGGATGTCTATGTGACCTGCGACGTGTGCCACGGCGCGCGCTACAATCGCGAGACGCTGGAGGTGAAGTTCAAGGGCCATTCGATCGCCGATGTGCTCGACATGACCGTCGAGGACGCCGCCGAGTTCTTCCAGGCGGTGCCGCCGATCCGCGACAAGATGGCGATGCTGGTCGAGGTCGGCTTGGGCTACGTCAAGGTCGGTCAGCAAGCGACGACCCTGTCGGGCGGCGAGGCGCAGCGGGTCAAGCTGGCCAAGGAATTATCGCGCCGCGCGACGGGCAACACGCTCTACATCCTCGACGAGCCGACCACGGGGCTGCATTTCGAGGATGTGCGGAAATTGCTCGAAGTACTCCACGCGCTGGTCGAACAGGGCAATACGGTGGTGGTGATCGAGCATAATCTCGACGTCATCAAGACTGCCGACTGGATCGTCGACCTTGGCCCCGAAGGCGGCGTAAAGGGGGGCGAGATCGTCGCCGTCGGCACGCCCGAAGTCGTCGCAGCCGAACCGCGCAGCTTTACGGGCAAGTATCTGAAGCCCCTGCTCGATAAGGGGCAGGCGCAGGCGGTGGAGTAACGATTTTCTCCGATATGGGGAGGGGAATGCTTTTGGGGAATGCCCCCTCCATCATGTCTCCCGCCTGCAGCGCCTCCGGGTCGGACGCTGGTCCTTTTGCCTTGGACTTCGCTCAGGCTGAACGGGGAGCGGGGATTGTTCAAATGGCATCATCGCCGTTCGTACGGAGCGAAGTCGGAAAGGATGTTCCGCCTGCTGACGCGCAAATCACCGCCAAATAAACCCGCTTAACATATCGCAACCTTTATCGCCGCGAAGCGCTTCCACCCGCATCACCCATAAGGGAGGATGTGATGCGTGCACTGACACTCGGCCTGGTTGCGGCCGCGACGCTGGTTTCCGGTTGCTCGACCTATGGTGGCGGTTTGGGCGGGGGCTTTGGCGGCCCGCGTTACGCCTATGACTATAACCGACCCGATCCGGCCTATGGTGGCTATTATGCCGATCGCTATTATGTCGACAATGCGCGTTACCGCGAGCGTCGTCTGGGCCGCAACGACCGCGTCTATGTCGGCCAGGACGGCCGTTATTATTGCCGCCGCAATGACGGTACGACGGGCCTGATCGTCGGTGGTATCGCCGGTGGTGCGCTGGGCGCCGCGATCACCTCGGGCGGGTCGCAGACACTGGGCACGCTTCTCGGTGCAGCCGGCGGTGCGCTGGCCGGCCGCGCGATCGAACGCGACAATGTCCGCTGCCGCTGATCGGTTGAACTGATCAACGATCAGAATGGGCCGGCCCGTCGCCTCCATTTCGGATGCGACTGGCCGGCCTTTTCGCATGGATGTCGCTTATCCCTGAACCCCGCGAAAACTGGGGGATGGCGATGGAATTGGCGACGAAGCTGGTCGAACTGGAAAAGCGGACCGCGCGGCTGTACAATGGCCGCGCCAATGCGGCGATGAAGGAGCAATATCACGCCGCGCTGACCAGTTCGATCGCGACGCTGATCCGCGACCGGGTGAACGAGCGGCTGACCTCCGCGCTCAACGTCGCGAACCCGGCGCCCGATATCATCGAGGAAGGCGCGTCGGACGATATGTCGGACGGCTCCGGTATCATCACCACCGAGGATGAGATTGCGGGTTTCCGCATCGTCCAGGCGATCGCGGCGCGGCATGTCGATCCCGAGCGGGTCGTGATCCGCGATTCCAAATCCTATTGCGCGATCCTGCTCGACGACAACAATCGCAAGTCGATCGCCCGGCTGCACTTCAACAGTCCGACGACCCGCTATGTCGGGACCTTCATGGGCAAGACCGAGACACGTCACCCGGTCGCCGCGTTGACCGATATCTATCGGCTGGAAGATGCCATCGTCGCGCGGCTGCAGGAGATGGATGGCATCGCACAGACGCCAAGCTGAACGAAGCTGTCCGACTTGCGACAATTGGTGACAGTTCCATGGCCTGGGCGTCACAACTTTGCGATCGGCGCTCCCCATATTGCGAAGCGGGCCAGTATTCGCCCGCTTGTTATGGGAGTAGCATAATGAAAGCCATGATCCTCGCGACGCTCGGCGTTGCCACCATCGCGGTTCCGACGATCGCCGAAGCCCAGCGCTGGACGCCCATCGCGCAGCGCCAGGTTCAGCTCGACCGGCGGATCGATCAGGGCATTCGCTCCGGTGCGCTCAACCGGCGCGAGGCGGCTCGGCTGCATGGTGAGCTGCGCCAGCTGAATCAGCTCGAATATCGTTATCGCCGGACCGGTGGCGGGCTGTCCGTCTCGGAACGCCGCGACCTCGACCGCCGCTATGACATGCTGAGCCGGCAGGTGCGCTTCGAGAAGAATGACCGCAACTTCCGTCGCTGATCGCGCTTAGCGCGGGGCTGCGCCCGAGATGATCGGGCGCGGCCCTTCGGCCGGGGTGAGCGGGCGGCCGCTGTCCTTCCACTTGTCCAATATCTCGCCCGATCGAGCCAGCCGATCGCTGATGATCGCGCCGCTCGACGGCGCTGGGGGTGTAGATGGCAAAGGCGTAGCGGCCCGCGCCACCGCGCTCGGCGGCGTCGGCATAGGGACGGGCATGGCGGGAAGCGCCACCTCGGCCGGCGCATCGGCGGTGGCCATCGCCGCGGAGGGAAGCGTCGGAATGCTCTCGCCCCCGGCATAGGGTCGTCCCATCGCGGCGGCCGTACCCCAATAACCCTTCCAACGATGGAACAGGTGCGCGCCGACCATGTCGGTCATCACCATCGCCCGGTTCCAGGCCGGCGTGACCGCAAAAGTGTGATAATGGGTGGCGAGCCCGACCGGGGTATAGACCCCGCCCGCCAGCGCCGCCGCCGCGATCCGCGCCGCGCGGGCCCAGCCGCCAGTGGCGGGCGCACGCGAGAGTGCGCCGTCGCATACAAAGCTGAACTGGCAGTGCGCGCGCTCCACCCCCTGATAGACCACGCCGCAGATACTGGCCGGAAAAGCGGGATGGCGGACACGGTTGAGCACCACCTGTGCTACCGCGCGCTGGCCGTCGATGCTCTCGCCGCCCGCTTCATAATAGATGGCGGCGGTCAGGCATTCCATCGCGCGGGCGCGGTCGATCGCCGCGGCACGACCCCAGCGAAAGGGCTGGGCGGCGGCGACCGTAGCGTCCGCGCCCGCCGCGTCGGGGGGAATCGGCAGGGTGGGAAGGGCGACCGTGCCGGTGCTGCCATCCATGGCAGGCAGGCCGTCGCTACCGGTGGCGGAAGCGGCGGCGCGTGGCGATGAGGGGGCGGCGAGGATCGGGACCGCCCGGCTATCGGGCCGCCGGCCGGCTTGCGCCACCAAGGCAAAGCCGACGATCAGCATCAGGCCCAGCAATGCCAGCCAGCCCTGTACCATCCGCCTTATCGTTCGCCTCGCCACCCGCAACGCGTCGTTACCCTCCGGTCCATCTGCTCGATGCAAAACCGATATAGCGGAGAGGGTTAAGGATTTCGCGTCAGGCGAAATGCAACGTCCTCTTGCCCCGCGCCGGGAGATGGTCGGGCGCGGGGCTATGGGTGGGTCAGCGCAGCTTGGGCGTGTCCAGATTGACTTGCGCCGCCGGGATCACCTCGGCTTCGGGATGGGCCTGGCGCAACGCGGGCAGGAACTGCTTGGCGTCGCCGACCACGACGATGCTCGCCGCCTTCGGATCGAGCAGCGCGGCCGAGGTCGACTGGACCGCCGCCGGGTCGACCGCCTGGACGCGCGGGATGTAGCGGCTGAGTTCGTCCAGCGGTACGCCCTGCAGCGTATAGCCGGCCAGGATGCTCGCCACGCCATCGGTCGTCTCGATGGTACGACCGAAATTGCCGATCAGCACGGCTTGGCGCGTCTCCAGTTCGGCCTGCGGCACCGGCGCGGCGCCCAGCCGGCGCATTTCGGCATCGATCAGCCCGACCACCTCGGCGGCCGACGGATTCTTGGTCTGGGTGCGCGCCGAAATCAGGCCGATGTCGCGACCGGCGAGAACCGAGCTGCCCGCGCCATAGGCCAGGCCGCGCTTGATGCGGATTTCCTGGTTGAGCCGCGAGGAGAAGCCGCCGCCCAGCACCGTATTGGCGACGGCGAGCGGATAATAGCGCTCATCGGCGCGGCGAATGCCCGGGCGCGCGACGACGACGCCCGCCTGACCGGCATCGGGCATGTCGACGACGATGACGCGCGGCGCGGGGAAGGCGGGCTCGGGCGCCTTGGCGGCGGTCGAGGCGGCGTCGGCGACCCGCCAATTACCGAGATGCTTCTCGGCGATCTGCCAGGCCTGGGCCGGCGTCACGTCGCCGACCAGCAACAGGGTAGCCTGGCCGGGCTTCCAACTGCGCGCATAGGCGGCGGTCAGGTCGGCGCGGGTCAGTTTCTTCAGCGAATCGGGCGTGCCCGTCAACGGCTGGCCATAGGCGCGGGTGCCGTACACGATCCGGTCAGCCACCATGCCGGAGAGCTGCGCCGGATTCTTCATCGCGACGTTCAGCCCGTCGATCGTCTGGCTGCGCGCGCGTTCGATCTCCGCCGGCGCGAAGGTCGGATGGGTGGCGACATCGGCCAGGATGGTCATGGCGGTGTCCATCTGTGCCGAGGGCACGGTCAGGTCGATGCTGGCCCCGTCGTCCGACGCGCTGCTCTCGATCGAGCCACCCAGGCTTTCGACCGCGCGCGCGATCTCGGTCGCCGAGCGGGTCGTCGTCCCCTTGGTCATCAGATCGGCCGCCAGGCTGCTGGCACCCGCCTGGCCCTGGGGATCGGTGGCGGCCCCGCCCAGCGCCACCAGCGAGGCGGTGACGAGCGGCAGGTCGTGCCGCTCAACGGTGACGACGCGCACGCCGTTGGACAGCGTCGTGACGACCGGTTGCGGCAGGGTGGGGGCGATCGGCGCACCGGGGGCGGGGGGCAGGATGCGCTGACCCTCGGGCGCAGGCGTCACCACCTCGATATTGGCGGGCGGGGTGAGCGCCGCCGTCTGCACCGTGGGCGCGATCTCGATCGGCATCTCGCGGACATTGGCCGGGCGGTCGCTGTCGGGCAGGTAGCGGATGGTCGCGCTCTGCCGATCGTTCAGATATTCGCGCGCGACCCGCTGGATATCGGCGGCGGTGACCTTTTGCACGGCCGCGATCTGGCGGTCGGCGGCGGTGGGGTCGCCATCGACGATGACGCTGTTGGCGATCAGGCTGGCCTTGCCCTCCGCCGTCTCGCGCTGCTTGAGCGCGGAGGTCAGCAGCTCGTTCTTCGCCTCGGCCAGTTCGGTGGCGCTGACGGGGGCGTCGCGCAGGCGGGCGACTTCCTTCTTCAGGGCCGCTTCGCCCTCGGCCACCGGCTTGCCGCTCGCCATCATCGCATAGAGGACGAGGTTGCCGGTCGACTGCTTGGTGTCGAGGAAGGTCGAGGCCGATTGCGCCAGCTGGTCGCGGTACACCAGATCCTCATATAGCCGCGAGCTTTCGCCCGCCGACAGGATCGCGTTCAGCACCATGATCGCGGGGGTATCGGCGCTGCGTTCGGGCGGGATGTGATAGCTGATGAGCACCGCCGGCAGCGGCGTGTTGGGCTCATAGACGGTGCGCGAGACGGCTTGGGTGCGTTCGGGCTCCTGGACCGTCACGCGCGGGATCGCGGTGGTCGGGCGCTTGATGTTGCCGAAATATTCGTCGACCCAGCGGTTCAGCTGTGCGGGATCGAAATTGCCCGACACGACCAGCACCGCATTGTCGGGCCGGTAATAGGTGGCGTGGAAGGCCCGGACATCGTCGATCCCCGCCGATTCCAGTTCCTCCAGGCTGCCGATACCTGGCCGCGCATAGGGATGCACGGAATAGGCGAGCTTGGGATAATAGATGGAGAACAGCTTGCCATAGGGCTGGGCGAGGGTGCGCTGGCGCAGTTCCTCCTTCACCACGTCGCGCTCGCTGGCGAAGCTCTTGGGCTCGACGACCAAAGCGGCCATGCGGTCCGCCTCGGCGAAGAGCAGGCGTTGCAGGTGGTTGGCGGGCACCACCTCGAAATAATTGGTGTAGTCGTCGGCGGTGGAGGCGTTGTTGTAACCGCCGACATCTTCGGTCAGGCGATCCATCTGTTCGGGGACGAGGTTGCGCGTCGCCTTGAACATCAGATGCTCAAACATGTGCGCAAAGCCCGAGCGGCCCTTGGGATCGTCCTTCGACCCGACATCATACCACACCTGGACCGAGACGTTGGGGGTCGAGGTGTCGCGAATGGCATAGACGCGCAGGCCGTTGGGCAGGGTGCGCGTCGTGAAATCGATGGGCTTCACGCTTTCCGTGCGCGCCCCCGAAGCGGGTGGCGGCGAGCCTTGTGCCCCGGCCAGCGTGGGAAGGGCGGCGACGCCGAGCAGAAGCGCGGCACGGAAAAGGCGCATGAAGACCCTCTTTGTTGGACGTGTGTTACTTGGACTTGTTGCGCGTGCCGTACAGCACGGCGGCGGCGATGGCGGCCGAACCGATGCCGACGCCCAGGCCGATCTTGCCCAGCGGCCAGTTGCGCGTCTGCTCCTTCACCGACTCGGCGGTCGCTTCGGCGGCGGCGACGGCGTGGTCCTTGGCCTCCTTGGCGGCGGCGAGAATCTCGTTGGGCGCGTCTTCGGTACGATCGGTCATGGTTACTCTCCTACTGACCCACAATTAATGGCCGGCAGCGTAGCGCGCCCGGAAGTCATCGGCAAAGGCCGTAAGCCGCCCTTCGCCGATCGCGGCGCGCAGATCGGCCATCATCTGCTGGTAGAACCAGATATTATGCTCGGTCATCAGCATCGCGCCCAGGATTTCGCCCGCGCGGACCAGATGATGGAGATAAGCGCGGCTCCAGGTCGCACAGACCGGACAGCCACAGGCGGGGTCGAGCGGCCCCTGATCCTCGGCGAAGCGCGCATTGCGGATGTTGATCGGGCCCTGCCGCGTAAAGGCCTGCCCGGTCCGCCCCGAACGCGTCGGCAGGACGCAGTCGAACATATCGACTCCGCGCTCCACGGCGCCCACGATGTCGGTCGGCTTGCCCACGCCCATCAGGTAACGCGGCTTGCTGGCAGGAAGCTGGCCAGGCGCGAAGTCGAGGCAGCCGAACATCGCCTCCTGCCCTTCGCCGACCGCGAGGCCGCCGATCGCGTAACCGTCGAAACCGATATCGATCAGCGCATCGGCTGAGGCCTTGCGGAAGCCCTCATCCAGCGCGCCCTGCTGGATACCGAAAATGGCGTTGTCCTCGGCATGCTGGCCACCGGCGTCGAAGGCGTCGCGGCTGCGCTTGGCCCAGCGCATCGAGCGTTCCATGGCGCTGGCCTGCACCTCGCGGGTCGAGGTGGTCGGGACCAGCTCGTCGAACGCCATGACGATGTTCGATCCCAGCAGCCGCTGAATCTCGATCGAGCGTTCGGGGCTGAGCAGATGGCGGGTGCCATCGAGATGGCTCTTGAACGCCACGCCGTCCTCGGAGCGTTTGGTGAGTTCGGCCAAGCTCATCACCTGATAGCCGCCCGAGTCGGTCAGGATCGGCCGGTCCCAGCCCATGAAGCCGTGCAGCCCGCCCAGCCGGTTCACCCGCTCCGCACCGGGGCGCAGCATCAGGTGATAGGTATTGCCCAGGATGATGTCCGCCCCGCTCGCGCGCACGTCGCCGGGCTTCATCGCCTTGACGGTGGCAGCGGTGCCAACGGGCATAAAGGCGGGGGTGCGGATTTCGCCGCGCTTCATGGTGATGGTTCCGGTGCGGGCGCGGCCGTCGGTGGCGTGAATGGCGAAAGAGAAACGGGCGGTCATTTTCTGTCTCTGGGGCGCTCGCCCTTGGGGCGGAGCGGGCCGGTCGGGCCATTGGCGTCGACGGCGGTGGTACGGATGGTCAGGGCCTCGGCCCGGCTGATCGCGCCGTCACGGTCGCGATCGAAGCGCGAGAACAGGCGCGAGAAATGCGCCTGCAATTCGGGCAGGGTGATGCGGTTGTCATTGTCCTTGTCGACATCGAACGGGCTGGGCAGCGCGTTGCGGTCACCCAGCCAGCGCTCGGCCCAGTCGGCGAACTGAAGATAGCCGAGCGAGCCCTGATGCGCCGTATCGATCGCCTCGAAGCTGCGCTTGACGCCGGCCTCCATCTCCTCGCGGCTGGTCTTGCCGTCGCCGTCCGCGTCGAGCGTGGCGATCATCATCGCGACGGGCTCGACCACCATGGTGGCGGGCGTCTGCGCAAAGGGCTTGGGCGGCGCGGTGACGGTCACCGTCTCGTTCGCCCCCGGCGTCGCCGCCTGGAGCAGCAGCGCCAGCCAGATCATGCGGCCGGCCCCGGCAGCAGCAGCGAGGCGTCGCCATAGGAGTAGAAGCGATATCCCTGCGCGATCGCATGGGCATAGGCCGCCTGCATCCGGTCCAGCCCCATCAAGGCCGAGACCAGCATGAACAGCGTCGAGCGCGGCAGATGGAAATTGGTCATCAGCCCGTCGATCCCGCGAAAGCGATAGCCCGGCGTGATGAAGATCGCGGTATCGCCCTCAAACGGGCGGATCACGCCGTCCTCGCCCGCCGCGCTCTCGATCAGCCGCAAGGAGGTGGTACCGACCGCGATCACCCGGCCGCCGCGCGCCTTGACGGCATTCAGCCGGTGGGCGGTCGCGGCGTCGATGCGGCCCCATTCGGCATGCATCTTGTGATCGACCGTGTCGTCCGCCTTGACCGGCAGGAAGGTGCCCGCGCCGACATGGAGGGTCAGCGTCGCATGCTCGATCCCCGCCGCCGCCAGCGATTCGAGCAAGCCCGGCGTGAAGTGCAGCGCCGCCGTGGGTGCCGCGACCGCGCCGGGCTCTTGCGCGAACATCGTCTGATAGTCTTCGGCGTCCTTCTCGGTGACGCCGCGCTTCTGCGCGATATAGGGGGGAAGGGGCATGGTGCCCGCCCGCTCCAGCAGCAGTTCGACCGGCTCGTCTCCGGCAAAGTCGAGCGCGAAGCTGCCATCCTCGGCGCGGTCGTTGGCGGTCGCGCTGACGCCTGCACCGAAGTCGATGACATCGCCCTCACGCAGGCGCTTGGCATTGCGGATGAAGGCCCGCCAGCGGCGAACGCCCTCGCGCTTGTGCAGGGTCGCGCCGATCTTCGCGTCGCCTCGTGTTCCCTGCAACTGGGCGGGGATGACGCGGGTATCGTTGAAGACCAGCAGGTCACCCGCGCGCAACGCCTGCGGCAGGTCGCTCACCCGCTCGTCACGGGTGGCGTCACCGTCGAGGACCAGCATCCGCGCCGAATCGCGCGGGGATGCGGGATAGAGCGCGATCCGCTCGGGCGGCAGCGCGAAATCGAAAAGGTCGACGTTCACTTGGTGGCCGTTGCCGCCTTCTTGGCCGGGGCCGCCTTGGGGGCGGGACGACGCGCGGGTGTGGCGGGCGTGGCACCCGGCAGGGTCACAGGTGCACCCAGGCTGGGGGCAGGGGTGGGCGCGAGCGGGACAAAGGCCGGGGGATTGTCCGACGCGATATAGGCATGGACGATGCGGCTGGGGTTGGCGGGCGGCTCGCCCCGCTCGATCGCGTCGACATATTGCATGCCGTCCAGCACGCGGCCGAACACCGTGTACTTCTTGTCGAGCGCGAAGCGCGGCTGGAAGACGATGTAGAATTGGCTGTTGGCGCTGTTGGGATCATCCGCGCGCGCTGCCGCCACCGATCCGCGCACATGCGGCAGATAGTTGAACTCGGCCGGCACGTTGGGCAGGTCCGAGCCGCCGGTGCCGTCGCCCTTGGGATCGCCGCCCTGCGCCATGAAGCCGTCGATCACGCGGTGAAAGGTCAGGCCGTCATAGAAATGGCGGCGCGTCAGCGTCTTGATCCGCTCGACCATCTTGGGCGCGACATCGGGGCGCAGCCAGATGGTCACCCGGCCGCCGGTCGACAGGTCGAGCAGCCAGAGGTTGTCCTTGTCGGTGATCGGCGGCGGGGTGGGGCGGCCGGCGACATTGTCTTCCAGCACTTGCGCGACCTTGGCCGGCGACTGGATCTTGGATTGCGCCTGCGCCGGAACGGCGATCAGGCTGGCCATCATCATGGCAAGAGCGGCGAGAACGCGCATCACATCTCTATCGACAAGGAAAGGAACGAGGGCGCTGTAGAGCAAATCCCGCCTTGCGCCAAACTGAACCTTCGATCCCCATTTTCCTCCCCTGCAAGGGGAGGTGGCAGTCCGAAGGACTGACGGAGGGGTGTCACCATCAGCCGGGACACCTCTCCACCAGCTTCGCTCGTCCCTCTCCCCTTGCAGAGGAGGAATAGAGGGTCACGACCCCTTGCGGCCGATCTTTTCGACCCGTTCCACCACATCGGTGCAGACCGCCGGGGAGACGAACTTGGCGATGTTGCCCCCGAACATCGCGATTTCCTTCACCAACCGGCTGGCGATAGGCTGCAGCGCGACATCGGCCATCAGGAAGACGGTTTCGACCCGCGGATTGATCTGCTGGTTCATGCCCGCCATCTGATATTCATATTCGAAATCGGCGACGGCGCGCAGGCCACGGACGATCACCTTCGCTCCTTCGCGCTCGGCAAAGTCCATCAGCAGCGAATCAAAGGCGACGACATGAATCTCGCCCGCGACATCGGCGACCTCGCGACGAACCATCGCCATCCGTTCGTCGAGCGTGAACATGGGCGACTTGGACGGATTGGTGGTGACGCCGATGACCAGCCGGTCGACCAGCTTCGCCCCGCGCCGGATGATGTCCATATGGCCCAGCGTCACGGGGTCGAAGGTGCCGGGATAGACGCCGATCCGGGTCACCGGTCGCGCTCCACGACATAGGAGGCGATGGCGCGCAGCAGATCGGCTTCGGGGCCGTAATCGCGCAAATGTTCGATCGCTTGGCTGACCAGCATCCGGCACTGTTCGCGCGCCCGCTCGACGCCGAGCAGGCTGAGGAAGGTCGCCTTGCCGGCGTCCTCGTCCTTGCGCAGCTTCTTGCCTGCGACCGCCTCGTCCCCCTCGGCATCGAGCAGGTCGTCGGCGATCTGGAAGGCCAAGCCCAGATCATGCGCATAGCCACGCAAGTGGGTACGGCCCTCGGGCGGCACGCGGCCCAGGATCGCGCCCGCCTCGACCGCGGCGCAGATCAGCGCGCCGGTCTTCATCTGCTGAAGCCGGGTAACGGTGGGCAGGTCGAAGATTTGCCGCTCCGCCTCCAGGTCCATCATCTGGCCGCCCGCCATGCCGCTGGGGCCGGAGGCACGCGCCAGGTCGAGGATCAGCTCGGACCGGACAAAGGGGTCGGGATGGGTCGATGGGTCGGCCAGAATCTCGAAGGCCAGCGCATGGAGGCAGTCGCCCGCCAGGATCGCCGTCGCCTCATCGAACGCCTTGTGCACGGTCGGCTTGCCGCGCCGCATATCATCGTCGTCCATCGCGGGCAGATCGTCATGGATCAGCGAATAGACATGGATCGCCTCCAGTGCGGTCGCCACCCAGCCGGCGCAGTCGCGATCGACATCGAACAGCCGCGCGGTCGCGAAGACCAAGAGCGGGCGCAACCGCTTGCCGCCACCGATTGCGGCATGGCGCATCGCCGCATAGAGCGAGGCACGTGGATCCCCGGGATCGGCCAGCACCTGTGCGAACCGGCGATCGATATCCTGCGCGACCTCATCGAGCGCGTCCCGCAGGCTGAGCATCACGGTCGCCACGCTCAACCGGCCTGGAAGGGGCGGGTGCCGGCGGCCTTGCCCTCGGCATCCAGGCGGATCGCCTCGATCCGCGCCTGGGCGGCGTCGAGCCGTTCGGCGCAGCGCTGGCGCAGACGGTCGCCGCGCTCGTAAAGGCGGATCGATTCGTCGAGCGTCGCTTCGCCGCTTTCCAGTCGGCCGACGATCCTCTCCAGTTCCTTGAGGGCGTCCTCGAACGTCAGTTCTTCGATGGGCGTATCCATGACGCCGCTATGGGGCAGGCCCGGCGGGCGCGCAAGCGGGCGTGCACGGCTTATCGCGCGATCACCGGCCTATCGCAGGCGCCGGACCGTCCAAGTGTACAGGAAGGAGACGCCAAAGGCTCCGAGATCGAACGCCGCCTGCACACGCCGGGGCGACCGATCGGTCAGGTCGTGGGTGATCAGCCGGATGTCAGCGGTGGGATGACGCTGCGCCAGCGCGACGAACGCCAGCAAAGTCGCCCCGATCATGATCCGCCGTTTGTCCAATGCCTTGCTCCCGGCCATTCATGGTACGGCGCGACGTGACGGCGGACAAGAGGGGGGCCGATAGGGGCGTGACGACGGGTTGGGACGGGACGGGGCCATGGAGTTCGGGTGCCCAGCAGGCGCGATCACGCCCAGCATTCTTGGCGGCAAACAGGGCCTGGTCGGCCTCGCGGTAGAGCTTGCGCCAATCCTCTTCGTCATGGAGCATGCCGGTGCAGAGCCCCAGGCTGGCGGTCACCTTCAACCCCGCTGGATAGGCTGCGGCGCGCAGGCGCTGGAGCAGGACTTCGGGCTCGGGCGCGTGATCGACATCGGCGAGCAGCGCGAACTCCTCGCCGCCGATCCGCGCGGCCAGCGTGCCCGGTGGCAGCGTGTCGATCAGTGCCAGAGCGAATCCGCGTAGGACCTCGTCCCCCTCGTCATGGCCAAGCGTGTCGTTGATCCGCTTGAAATGGTCGATATCGGCCAGGATCAGCGTTTGCGGGCCGCTGCGCCCGATCGCCTGGTCGAGCAGCGCGCGGCGGTTGAACAGCCCGGTCAGCGGGTCGGTATCGGCCAGGCGGCGCGCGGCGCGCTCATGCGCGCGGGCCTGATCACGCTCGCGGCTGAGCAGATAGATGCGATAGGCGACGCCCAGGCTGGCGATCAGCGCCTCGGCCCCCATCGACAGGAGGGTGGACTGGTCGATCCAGGGTCGCCACTCGATCAGATGCAGCGCGTGGAGGACACGGAACATCGCCAGGATGATCGGCGTGCCCCAGGCGACGGCAAAGGCCCATAGGAAATTGCTGCGCCGCCGCCATGCGCTGACCAGTACCGCGATCAGGAAGACCAGCAGCACCAGGAAGCCGACGACGACCGCGGTATCGAGCGGACGAATCCAGCGCGGCGCGAGCAGTGCAAAGGCGGCGTTGGGGATGGCGATCAGGACGAAGGTGACGATCGCCCAGCGGTCCAGCCAGCCCTCGAACACCTTCCGCTCGAAGAAATGGCGGGCGAAGATGACGAGGGTCAGCGCCACGCCGCCCAGCATGATCGCGTTCCATCGATGCCGCTCATTATTGTCGAGCCAAGGCAGCCACTGGCCGATCAACCCCGATGAGCAAAGCGCATAGCCGGTGATGAAGAACAGCAACAGGCAATAGACCGGCTGCAAGGGCTGGCGCAGCGCGGGCCAGAGCGCGAGATTGTAGACGGCCAAGCCGATCACCAGCCCCATGATGATGCCATAGACGAGGCCGAGCGAGGATTCGACGGCCAGCGCATCGGCATGGCGGCCCAAATGAGCGCCGCGCACGACACCACGCATATTGGCCGCGCCATGCGCTTCCCACAGGATCCGAACCGGGCGAGTGGCCTCGCGTGGAAGCGGCACCGCGATCATCGCGCCGAGCAGCAGATAGGGCGAGGTCGTGGCGCTGGTGAAGGACACATGCCGGATACGACCATCGGCATAGAGGATATGCAGCGTCGTCGCGTCCTGCCAGGCGCTGGCGAAGGTGACGCTCAATCGCTCGCGCGGATCACCGGGGATGACCGGCAGGGGGTCTGACAGGACCCAGAAATCGCCCGCGCCATAATCGGCCTGATCGCGGGTGCAGTCGAAATCTTGTGGCGCGGCGAACAAAGCCTGGGGCGTGTCCCCGGGCTGGATCGGGCGGATGCAGCTATGCAGCGTTTGCCGGGTCTGCGCTTGCGCCGGGACGAACGAAAGCAGGGCGATAATTATCGCCAGAATCAGCGTGCCAATTCCGTTCCTCATCGCCCCCATCACGACGCCCATAGCAGATTATAGTAAATATTGCGTGAAAATGGCGCCGCGAAACGCCCGATCATGCGCACTAAAGTTGCATGACATTTTGTTGGCGCGGGGCGCCATCGCGTATGGCGCAGACAGCGGGAAGGACTTGTTTTGGCTGAAAATTGCGACGGCGTCTCGCAATGGGCATGTCGATTACGGCAACGCTGCCTCCATCAACGAAAAGGGCCGGGTGTCGCCACCCGGCCCTGATTCTCATACTCGGTGTCGCGGGCGATCAGGATCAGCCGGCATCGACCGAAGCCGGCTTGCCGCCCTTCTTGCGCGGCTTCTTGGGCGCGGCGGGTTCGATCGCGAAGGATAGCGCACCATCCTTCATCTTCACCGTCACTTCGCCGCCATGGACCAGCTTGCCGAACAGCAGTTCCTCGGCCAGCGGCTGCTTGATCTTCTCCTGGATCAGGCGGCCCATCGGACGCGCGCCGTACAGGCGGTCATAGCCCTTCTCGGTGAGCCAGCTCTTCGCCGCCTCGTCCAGGCTGATATGGACGTTGCGATCCGCCAGCTGGAGTTCGAGCTGGAGGATGAACTTGTCCACCACCCGCGCCACGACTTCGGGCGGCAGGTAACCAAAGGGCACGATCGCATCGAGGCGGTTGCGGAATTCCGGCGTGAACATCTTCTGCACGGCCTGCTCATCCTCGCCCTCGCGGGTGAGGTTGCCGAACCCGACCGTCTCGCGCGCCATGTCGGCGGCGCCGGCATTGGTCGTCATGATGATGATCGTGTTGCGGAAATCGACCGTCTTGCCGTGGTGATCGGTCAGCTTCCCATTGTCCATCACCTGCAACAGGATGTTGAACAGATCGGGATGCGCCTTCTCGATCTCGTCGAGCAGCAGCACCGAATGCGGATTCTGGTCGACCGCGTCCGTGAGCAACCCGCCCTGGTCATAGCCGACATAGCCCGGAGGGGCACCGATCAGACGGCTGACCGAGTGACGCTCCATATATTCGGACATGTCGAACCGCTGGAGCGGAATGCCTAGGATCGTCGCCAACTGCCGCGCAACCTCCGTCTTGCCGACGCCGGTAGGGCCGGTGAACAGATAATTGCCGATCGGCTTGTCCGGATCGCGAAGGCCTGCCCGGCTGAGCTTGATCGCCGAGGACAGATTCTCGATCGCGGCGTTCTGGCCGAACACCACGCGCTTGAGATCGGTCTCCAGCGTTTCGAGCTGCTGGCGGTCGTCGGTCGACACGCTCTTGGGCGGGATACGCGCCATGGTGGCGATCACCGCCTCGATCTCCTTGGGGGTGATCGTCTTCTTGCGCTTGCTGACCGGCACCAGCATCTGCATCGCGCCGACCTCGTCGATCACGTCGATCGCCTTGTCGGGCAGCTTGCGGTCGGCGATGTAGCGCGCGGACAGTTCCACCGCCGACTTGATCGCATCGGGCGTGTACTTGACCTGGTGATGCTCCTCGAACGCCGAGCGGAGGCCGGCGAGGATCTTGATCGTATCCTCGATGGTCGGCTCGTTCACGTCGATCTTCTGGAAGCGGCGCAGCAGCGCGCGATCCTTTTCGAAGTGGTTGCGGAACTCCTTATAGGTGGTCGAGCCGATGCAGCGGATCGTGCCGCCTGACAAAGCGGGCTTCAGCAGGTTCGACGCATCCATCGCCCCGCCGCTGGTCGCGCCGGCGCCGATGACGGTGTGGATCTCGTCGATGAACAGCACCGCGTGGGGCAGCTTCTCCAACTCGTTGACGACCGCCTTCAGCCGCTCCTCGAAGTCGCCGCGATAGCGGGTGCCGGCCAGCAACGCGCCCATGTCGAGCGAGTAGATGACGGCCTGGCGGAGGACCTCCGGAACGTCGCCCTCGACGATCTTGCGCGCCAGACCTTCGGCGATGGCGGTCTTGCCTACGCCGGGATCACCGACATAGAGCGGGTTGTTCTTCGACCGGCGGCACAGGATCTGGACGGTGCGATCCACCTCGGGCCCGCGCCCGATCAGCGGATCGACCTTGCCGAGCTTTGCCTTTTCATTGAGGTCGACGGTGAACTGCTTGAGCGCGCTCTCGCCCTTGCCCTTCTCAGTAGGCTTGGCGGGCTTTTCCTCCTCGACGCCCTTGGGTGGGGCCGATTCGGTCGCAGCCCCTCCCTTGCCGACGCCGTGGCTGATGAAGCTGACGGCATCCAGGCGGCTCATGTCCTGCTGCTGCAGAAAATAGACGGCATAGGATTCGCGTTCGGAGAACAGCGCGACCAGCACGTTCGCGCCGGTCACTTCGTCACGGCCCGAGGACTGGACGTGCAGGATCGCGCGCTGGACCACGCGCTGAAAACCGCTGGTGGGCGAGGGGTCGGTCGCCGCCTCGACCTTCAGCGCGTCGAGTTCGGCGTCGAGATACTGGGCGACCGTCGCCTTCAGCTCGCCCAGGTCGACATGGCATGCTTCCATCACCTTGGACGCATGTTCATCGTCGATCAGCGCGAGGAGGAGGTGCTCCAGCGTGGCATATTCGTGGCGCCGCACGGTCGCGGCTTCCAGCGCCTTGTGAAGCGTGGTCTCGAGCGCGGGGGCGAAAGATGGCATCTACGATACTCCTTCCGAAGCGCCATGGATGGACGCCTCGTTTCGACCAATGTCGGGACGGTGGGGCCCGGCATCAAGCGGGTGTAACGCGCGGCCGCTGAACAAAGCGTATCGCGCAAACAAAAACTGTGCCGGCCAAAAGCGCGGGGACGAAAAGGATCGGGCCATGCCGGCGGGCTGGTGCGCGCGGGGGCCCGGATGCGTCACCGCTTGAAGAGCGCGTCGGCGCTGGCGCGGTGAAGCGCGGCGCGTTCCATATGGCGACGGGTGCGCCCGATCTCCTGCTCCAGCACCGCGATCCGTGTCTCCAGCTCGGCAAGCGAGAGCGGTTCGAGATCGGCCTGGACCAGCGCGGTCAGGCTGTCGGGAATGCGGAGCGTAGAATCGTCCTGTTCCATAATGGGATGCAGCGTTGACCCGACCGCCGCCGATGTCAATAACGGGCGGGAGAAAGCCTGAGTGAATGGGGGAGCGGCGCAATGCAGGCCGATGGCGGGATGATGGGGCCAGGCGTGGTTCCCGAGACGATGGTCGCGATTGATCCGGACGCTGCCGGTGGTCCCGAAGTGCTGGTTCCCGCGACCCGCGCGGTTCCCCGGCCGGGGGAGGGCGAAGTGCTGATCCGGGTGGCGGCGGCGGGCGTCAACCGGCCCGACGTGATGCAGCGCCAGGGCCTTTACCCCCCACCGCCGGGCGCGCCGTCGATCCCCGGACTGGAGATTGCGGGCGAGATCGTCGCGGTGGGGGAGGGTGTGGGCGCCGAAATGCTGGGCCAGCCGGTCTGCGCGCTGATCGGTGGGGGCGGCTATGCCGAATATGCGGTTGCCGATGCCGAACATTGTCTGTCCGTGCCGCCGGGCCTGTCGATGGTGCAGGCGGCGGCGATGCCCGAGACGCTGTTCACCGTGTGGACCAATGTCTTCGAGCGCGCCTATGCCCGCGACGGCGAGACGCTGCTGGTCCATGGCGGCACGAGCGGGATCGGCACCATGGCGATCATGCTCGGCAAATTGTTCGGGGTGACGGTGATCGTGACCGCCGGTTCGGACGAGAAATGCGCGGCCGCCGAAAAGCTCGGCGCGGCCAAGGCGATCAATTACCGGACGCAGGACTTCGTCGAGGGGGTCAAGGCCTTCACCGAGGGCAGGGGCGTCGACATCGTCCTCGACATGGTCGGCGGCGATTATCTGCCACGCAATCTGCAATGCCTGGCCGAGGAGGGGCGGCACGTGTCGATCGCGGTGCAGCGGGGCGCCAAGGCCGAGGTGCCGATCTGGGAGATCATGCGTCGCCGGCTGATCCTGACCGGCTCGACCCTGCGCGGGCGCGACCGCGCGTTCAAGGCGATGGTCGCGGATGAGATCGCCCGCATCGTCTGGCCACATGTCGAGGAGGGGCGGTTGCGCCCGCTGATCGACAGGACCTTCCCGCTGGCCGATGCCGCCAAGGCGCATGAACGGATGGAGGCCGGCGATCACTTGGGCAAGATCGTGCTGACCATCGGCTAAGGGACGGGGATCCGGCTTAACATAGGCTTGATCAATCGATTGGGGCCTGCAATGGAGCGAAAGGCCGGATCGGCCGTTTCGCCATGCCGATTCCAGGGAGAATATCCGGGGGCATGGTCGAATGAATCAGCGATATCGCCGGGCAGTTCTGATCGCGGTTGCGACGGTGACCTGTGTGCTGGGCAGCGCGCCGGTGGCGGCGCAGTCGGCGCGGGAAATTCTGACCCAGGCCTCTTTCTCGGACAGTGACGAGGCGAGCGCCCTGCGCCGCGTCACGACCGCTTATGCGGTGGCGGGGTCCGCGTTAACTCGCAAGCCCGACGATCGCGAGGCGCAACTGATGCGCGCCACCGCCCTGGGCTATCGCGCGAAACTGACCGGCAACCGGGCCGATGCCATCGCCGCGCGGCGCCAGTTCGAGGCGATGGTCGCGCAAAATCCCCGCGATGCCGAGGCGCAACTCGCGCTGGGCGCCTGGCATGTCGGCGCGGTCAAGAAGCTGGGGACGATCGTCGGGCGGGCGGCGGTCGGCGCGCAGCGGTCGGTCGGGCTCGCCTCACTCGATCGCGCGGTGGCGCTGGGGGGCGATCGCGCGCTGTTCACCGGGCTCTCGGCGCTGTTGCGGCTGGAACTCGATCCGCGTGATCCCCGCGGCCGTGCCTTGGCGGAGACGGCCGCACGGGGTGGCGTGACGACCCCGATCGATCGCATCCTGCAAAGGGCCGCGACGATGATCCTGACGCCGCTCCGCACCGGCGATACTCAGGCGACCCGCAAACTCGCCTCGCAACTTCTGCCCTTTGGTCGGTTCGACGACGACAATTGACGCGCCGGGGGCTCTAAGCTACGGGGATAGACTGTTGGCCGCGCGGCCGGTTTCCAAGACTTTGTGGTCCCACACCTTGCTCTTGGGAGCGGGTCGCATTAGGTTTGCCGCCGCTACGGCCGCTCCGATGAGGGGCGGCCCTTTTATTTTCCGACTGGAGTGATCCCCGTGGCCCAGCCGCTCATGCCCCATGCGACCGCTTCCTGGCTGGTCGACAACACCTCGCTCTCCTTCGAGCAGATTGCGGATTTCTGCGGCCTTCATATCCTGGAAGTGCAGGCGATCGCCGACGATACCGCGGCGACCAAGCTGACCGGTCGCGATCCGGTGCGCGCGCATGAAGTGACGCAGAGCGAGATCGAGAAGGCGCAGGCCAATCCCGATTATCGCATGAAGATGACCAAGGGCCCCGAGCAGGTCCGCCGTACCAAGGGGCCGCGCTACACGCCGGTCAGCAAGCGGCAGGACAAGCCCGATGGCATCGCCTGGATCATCCGCAACCACCCGGAAATCTCGGACGGCGCGATCTCGAACCTGATCGGGACGACCCGCACGACGATCGCCGCGATCCGCGACCGCAGCCACTGGAACATCGCCAACATCACGCCGAAGGACCCGGTGACTCTGGGCCTGACCACCCAGCGCGAACTGGATTCGGCGGTGGCCAAGGCGGCGAAGGCGACCGGCGGCAATGCCGAGGCCCAGCCGACAGACACCCGTCTGGAGGGCGACCGCGAGGCGCTGCTCGCCTCGCTGCGTGCCGAGCGCGAGCAGCAGAGCCGCGATGCCGACAGCGCCAGCCATGGCGGCGACATCGTCGATCCGCATTCGCTGTTCCGCAACTGATCGGCGGGGCTTCGGCCCTTTATCGGGATGAAAGGGCGTTCGCCGGCTTGGCGGGCGCCTTTTTGCGTCGCGGGAACGGCGGCTCTTCCGCTCCGTTGAGGGGCAGAGGAGATCGTCCATGTCCGAACAGGAAAAGCGCCCGCCCCAGCCCTTCGACCGCGACAAGGGTTATAGCGGCCAGGATTATCACCGCGACGACGAGGCCGCGATGGGCCGCGCCGAACCGGCCGGTAGTGTGACGACGCCACCTTTGCCGGGCAAAGGCGATATCCAGACCGATCTGCCCGACGACAATGGCCGGCGCGCGTCGGTCGATCCGAAGACGGGCGAGGTGCATGGCAGCGGGGCAGGAGCCGGCGGCGGCCATCGCGGCGATGAAATCGATGAGGTGGACCCGGCGACTCCGCCCGGTGTGGGCCAGCGGCCGGTGAATTGACCCAAAATTCCTCCCCTGCAAGGGGAGGTGGCAGGCCGAAGGCCTGACGGAGGGGTATCCCCGCTGGATAGGGAAGGCTGTCCTCACTAGCGGTTACACCCCTCCACCAGCTTCGCTGGTCCCCCTCCCCTTGCAGGGGAGGAAAAAGGCGCAACGGGACGCTCACCGCGAGGGCGGCGTTACAAATCCAACGATGTCGGGAAAAGTGGCAGGAGTGCACGGACTCGAACCGTGGGCCCTCGGTTTTGGAGACCGATGCTCTACCAACTGAGCTACACTCCTGCGAGGCGGCCGCCATTAGCCCGGCTAGCCGGTCGGGACAAGACCCAATTATGTGATTTCCGCATATAGTTCGAAAGAGCGCTTGCCGTGCTCCCCGCGCCGACATTGACCCCCGCCCGACTCCCGCGTATAGGCCGCCGCTGCACGAAGGGGATTTCTCGGGATTCGGGACATGTCCGTCGGGCAAGCTTGAACATTGCTGGATGCGAATAGGGCCGGGCGAAAGCCGCAAAGGCCCCTTTTTGTATTCCGAAGTGCTGTGATGGCTCCAGCAAAGTAACCTCATGGAAAGGTGAAGGCTTCAATGCCGACGATCAACCAGCTGGTCCGCAAGGGCCGCGAACTGCAGAAGGCCAAGTCCAAGGTCCCTGCAATGGAGCAGAACCCGCAGAAGCGCGGCGTTTGCACCCGTGTCTACACGACGACCCCGAAGAAGCCGAACTCGGCGCTTCGCAAGGTGGCCAAGGTCCGTCTGACCAACAGCCGCGAAGTCATTTCGTACATCCCGGGCGAAGGCCACAACCTGCAGGAGCACTCGGTGGTGCTCATCCGCGGCGGCCGTGTGCGCGACCTTCCCGGCGTGCGCTACCACGTGCTGCGCGGCGTTCTCGACACGCAGGGTGTGAAGGATCGCAAGCAGTCCCGCTCGAAGTACGGCGCGAAGCGTCCGAAGTAAGCCGGTCGGGCCTCTCCTGAGGCTCCTCGACCACCAAAGGCTGAAGTTTTGTAAGGAAATACGAGAATGGCTCGTCGTCGTCGTCCCGAAAAGCGGGAAATCCTGCCGGACCCCAAGTTCGGAGATGTGGTCCTGTCGAAGTTCATGAATTCGGTCATGCTGGACGGTAAGAAGTCCGTGGCCGAAGCTATCGTGTACGGTGCTCTGGAAACCGTCGAGACTCGCGCCAAGCGCGATCCGATCGGCGTGTTCCACGATGCGCTGAACAACATCAAGCCGGGCATCGAAGTCCGTTCGCGCCGCGTCGGCGGTGCGACCTACCAGGTTCCGGTCGAAGTCCGTCCGGAGCGCGCCCAGGCTCTGGCCATCCGTTGGCTGATCGGCGCGTCGCGCGCCCGTTCGGAGAACACGATGGCCGCGCGTCTGTCGGGTGAGCTGATGGATGCCGCGAACAACCGCGGCAACGCGGTCAAGAAGCGCGAAGATACGCACCGCATGGCGGAAGCGAATCGCGCCTTCTCGCACTACCGCTGGTAAGGGCCTTGCGGCGGACCGGATTTGTTTCCGGCCTGCCGCAACCTTTTCAGGGTGCGGTGCCGGCGGTCTTCCGCTGGTCACGCAAACAGCCTATATAAGGGGGAGCCGGGCCAACCGGCTCCCCCCTACGCTTGAGGAAGATCGATCATGGCCCGCAGCCATCCGCTCGAGAAGTATCGCAACATCGGCATCATGGCGCACATCGATGCCGGCAAGACGACCACGACCGAGCGCATTCTTTATTACACCGGCAAGTCCTACAAGATCGGCGAAGTGCACGAAGGCACCGCCACCATGGACTGGATGGAGCAGGAGCAGGAGCGCGGCATCACCATCACGTCGGCCGCGACGACCTGTTTCTGGAACGACAACCGCATCAACATCATCGACACCCCCGGGCACGTCGACTTCACCATCGAAGTGGAGCGTTCGCTCCGCGTGCTCGACGGCGCGGTCGCCTGCTTCGACGGCGTGGCGGGTGTTGAGCCGCAATCGGAAACCGTGTGGCGTCAGGCCGACAAGTACGGCGTGCCGCGCATGTGCTTCGTCAACAAGCTCGACCGCACCGGCGCCGACTTCTATTTTTGCGTGAACTCGATCATCGAGCGTCTCGGCGCGCGTCCGGCGGTCCTGTATCTGCCGATCGGCATCGAGGGCGGCTTCAAGGGCCTGGTCGACCTGGTCCACAACCGCGCGATCATCTGGCTCGAAGAGTCGCTGGGTGCCAAGTTCGAATATCAGGACATCCCCGATGACCTGAAGGAAAAGGCCGCCAAGTATCGCAGCGACCTGATCGAAATGGCCGTCGAGCAGGACGACGCCGCGATGGAATCGTACCTCGAGGGCAACGAGCCGTCGGTGGACGAGCTGAAGAAGCTGATCCGCAAGGGCACGCTGGAAATGGCGTTCGTCCCCGTGGTCTGCGGCTCGGCGTTCAAGAACAAGGGCGTGCAGCCCCTGCTCGACGCGGTCATCGACTATCTGCCGAGCCCGCTCGACGTTCCGGCCATCAAGGGCGTGAAGCTCGACGGCGAGACGCCGGACGAGCGTCCTTCGTCGGACACCGAGCCCTTCTCGGCGCTGGCGTTCAAGATCATGAACGACCCGTTCGTCGGTTCGCTGACCTTCGCCCGCATCTATTCGGGCAAGCTCGAGACCTCGTCGCAGGTCCTGAACTCGGTCAAGGACAAGAAGGAAAAGATCGGCCGCATGCTGCTCATGCATGCGAACAGCCGTGAGGACATCCAGGAAGCCTATGCCGGCGACATCGTCGCGCTCGCGGGCCTCAAGGATACCACGACCGGTGACACGCTCTGCGCGCAGAACGCCCCGATCATCCTGGAGCGCATGGAATTCCCCGAGCCCGTCATCGAGCTGTCGGTGGAGCCGAAGACCAAGGCCGACCAGGAGAAGATGGGCGTCGCGCTCAATCGTCTCGCTCGCGAGGACCCCTCGTTCCGCGTGACCTCGGACGCCGAGTCGGGCCAGACCATCATCAAGGGCATGGGCGAGCTCCATCTTGAGATCCTGGTCGACCGCATGAAGCGCGAGTTCAAGGTCGAGGCGAACGTCGGTGCGCCGCAGGTGGCGTATCGCGAATACCTCAAGAAGCCGGTCGACATCGACTACACGCACAAGAAGCAGTCGGGCGGCACCGGCCAGTTCGGTCGCGTCAAGGTCAAGCTGACCCCGGGCGAGCGTGGTTCGGGCTTCGTCTTCAAGGACGAGATCAAGGGCGGTAACATTCCGAAGGAATATATCCCCGCGATCGAGAAGGGCTTCCGTGAAACCGCGGAAACCGGTTCGCTGGTCGGCTTCCCGATCATCGACTTCGAAGTCCTGCTGTATGACGGCGCGTACCACGACGTCGACTCGTCGGCGCTGGCGTTCGAAATCTGTGCCCGTGGCGCGATGCGCGAAGCGGCCCAGAAGTCGGGCATCACGCTGCTCGAGCCGGTCATGAAGGTCGAAGTCGTGACCCCGGAAGACTATCTGGGCGACGTCATCGGCGACATGAACAGCCGTCGTGGCCAGATCCAGGGCACCGACACGCGCGGCAACGCGCAGACGGTCGAGGCGATGGTCCCGCTGGCCAACATGTTCGGCTATGTGAACGCGCTCCGCTCGTTCACCCAGGGCCGTGCGCAGTACTCGATGCAGTTCTCGCACTATGACGAAGTGCCGCAGAATGTTGCGGACGAGGTCAAGGCGAAGATGGCCTAAGCGTCTTCCGCGCCTTCGGGAAACCGGAGGCGCGGGGAGCACGCTAGGGGCTGGCAATCGCTTCAAACACCCGCTATGGGGCCGCGTTCGCGTGGCCTCGGATGCGGCACCGAATTCGATTCAGAAGGTAGGAAAATGGCAAAGGCAAAATTCGAGCGGAACAAGCCGCACCTCAACATCGGCACCATCGGCCACGTCGACCACGGCAAGACCTCGCTGACCGCAGCGATCACCAAGGTTCTGGCGGATAACGTCGCCGGCAACGCGGCGGTGGACTTCGCGAACATCGACAAGGCGCCGGAAGAGCGTGAGCGCGGCATCACCATCTCGACCGCGCACGTCGAGTATGAGACCGAAGCGCGCCACTATGCGCACGTCGACTGCCCGGGCCACGCCGACTATGTGAAGAACATGATCACCGGCGCGGCGCAGATGGACGGCGCGATCCTCGTCGTTTCGTCGACCGACGGCCCGATGCCGCAGACCCGCGAGCACATCCTGCTCGCCCGCCAGGTCGGCGTGCCCGCGATGGTCGTGTTCATGAACAAGGTCGACCTGGTCGACGACGAGGAAATCCTCGAGCTGGTCGAGCTGGAAATCCGCGAGCTGCTCAGCTCGTACGAATTCCCGGGCGACGACATCCCCGTCGTCAAGGGTTCGGCGACCTGCGCGCTGTCGGGTTCGAACGACAAGTTCGGCAAGGATGCCGTTCTCGAGCTGATGAAGCAGGTCGACGAATACATCCCGCAGCCGGAGCGTCCGCTCGACAAGCCGTTCATGATGCCGATCGAAGACGTGTTCTCGATCTCGGGTCGCGGCACCGTCGTCACCGGCCGTGTCGAAACCGGCATCATCAAGGTTGGTGAAGAAGTCGAGATCGTCGGCATTAACGACACCCGCAAGACCACCGTCACCGGCGTGGAAATGTTCCGCAAGCTGCTCGACTCGGGCCAGGCCGGCGACAACATCGGCGCGCTGATCCGTGGCGTTGCCCGTGACGAAGTCGAGCGTGGTCAGGTTCTGGCCAAGCCGGGTTCGATCACCCCGCACACCGACTTCCAGTCGGAAGTGTACGTCCTGTCGAAGGAAGAAGGCGGCCGTCACACCCCGTTCTTCGCGAACTATCGTCCGCAGTTCTACTTCCGCACGACCGACGTCACCGGCACCGTCGAGCTGCCTGAGGGCACCGAGATGGTCATGCCGGGCGACAACGTCGCTCTGGGCGTGAAGCTGATCGCTCCGATCGCCATGGACATCGGTCAGCGCTTCACGATCCGTGAAGGCGGTCGTACCGTCGGCGCCGGCGTCGTCAGCTCGATCGACAAGTAAGTCTCGGGCGAAAGCCTGTAGCTTATCGGTAAAAGGGCCGGCCCCGGCGACGGGGTCGGCCTTTTTCGTTTGTGGCGTTGGACGCGACACCCTCACCATTCCGGCGCTACGCGCCTTCCTCCCTCTCCCGCCGGGAGAGGGAAGGGCCCCGCCCGCGTGAGCGAGCGGAAAGGGTGAGGGTGGTGGCCTCACTACGTCCGTTGGCACTGAGCGAAGTCGAAGTGCACGCCAGGCGGCTCGACCAAGGCGTAGCCTTCGACTTCGCTCAGGCTGAACGGGGTGGGGGATTTGCGCCTGTTGACGCAGGGTTCCACCCCTTCCAACAAAAAGCCGCATCCACCCCTTGCGGCACCCCCCGCATCTGCGTATAGGCACACGCCTTGAGGGAATCGGCTGGCACCGGAAAAACCGGAGTCGGCCGTTTGCTTTTAGTGAGGGCAGGGGTGGTCTTTCCGCCACTGTCGTAACCCAGAGTTTGTTTCGGCCCAAGGTCGCCTTCACGGCGGACGGTCGAGTGCATGGTCGGACAGACCGATCGCACTTGCCGCTGTCGTGATCGCAACCGGAAAGCCCGCTCTTTCGCATCGGTAGGGATCATGGACAGCAATATCCGCATTCGTCTGAAGGCGTTCGACCATCGCGTGCTCGATCAGGCGACCGGCGACATCGCCGACACCGCGCGCCGTACCGGCGCTCTTATCCGCGGTCCGATCCCGCTTCCGACGCGCATCGAGAAGTTCACGGTCAACCGTGGTCCGCACATCGACAAGAAGTCGCGCGAGCAGTTCGAGGTCCGTACCTACAAGCGGATGCTGGACATCGTGCAGCCGACCCCGCAGACCGTCGATGCGCTGATGAAGCTCGACCTCGCCGCAGGTGTTGATGTCGAGATCAAGCTGGCGTAAGAGGGCCAGCGTTCCCGTGGTTGACGATTCCGTCCCACGGGATTTTGGCGTTTCCTGGTTCTAAAGCTGCCAGGCAACGCGTCGAGGTCGCTCCCGCGATCCGGCACTCTTAAGGGATACCGCCCGGTGATCTCGCGAAAGCGGGATGGTGCCGGGGCAGCGTCCCCCGTCTGACCGGTCCGCCGGTCGCCAGCCCGGGACGGGGGCTCGTTTCGCTTTATCCGGGCTGGATATGCCCCCCTTGAATGGTTCTTGGGGGCCTCTGTCGAGGAAGGAACAGGATCATGCGTACCGGCGTGATCGCGAAGAAGCTGGGGATGACCCGCCTGTTCCAGGACGATGGTCGGCACGTGCCGGTCACCGTCCTGGCGCTTGAAGGCGTACAGGTCGTCGCTCGCCGCGAGATGGATCGTGACGGCTACACCGCCGTCCAGCTTGGTGCAGGTGTCGCCAAGACCAAGAATGTTGCCAAGCCGCAGCGTGGCCACTTCGGCAAGGCCGAAGTCGAGCCCAAGCAGGTGCTGGTCGAGTTCCGCGTGAACGAAGACGGCCTGCTGGACGTCGGCGCGGAAATCGCCGCCGACCATTTCGTCCCCGGTCAGTATGTCGATATCCAGGGTCGTACCCAGGGTAAGGGCTTTGCCGGTGCGATGAAGCGCTGGAACTTCGGTGGTCTGCGTGCGACCCACGGCGTCTCGGTCTCGCACCGTTCGCATGGTTCGACCGGTAACCGTCAGGATCCGGGTCGCGTCTTCAAGAACAAGAAGATGGCCGGCCACATGGGCGACAAGAACCGCACCCAGCAGAATCTGGAAATCGTGTCGACCGACGTCGAGCGCGGCCTGATCTTCGTCAAGGGCTCGGTGCCCGGCTCGAAGGGTGGCTGGCTGATCGTCAAGGACGCGGTCAAGGTTTCGCGCCACGCGGACGCCCCGTTCCCCGCCAGCATCAAGGCGGCCGCCAACAATAACGCTTCTGCCGAGCCTGCTCCGGAAGCCACCGAGAGCCAGGAGGGCTAAGTCGTGAAGGTCAAGGTTCAATCCTTCGCCGGCACCGACGCCGCGGACATCGAGCTCAACGACGAGGTCTTCGGCCTCGATCCGCGCGCCGACATCCTGCACCGCGTTGTGACCTGGCAGCTGGAAAAGCGTCGCGCCACCGCGCGCGGCACCCGTGAGCGCGCCGATGTCGCCCGCTCGGGCAAGAAGCTCGGTCGCCAGAAGGGCGGCGGTGTCGCTCGTCACGGCGATCGTCGGGCCCCCGTCTTCATCGGCGGTGGTAAGGCGCACGGCGCCCGCGTCCGCGACTTCAACCCGGGTCTGAACAAGAAGGTTCGCGCCCTGGGCCTGAAGATGGCGCTGTCGAGCCACGCCAAGGCGGGTTCGCTGATCGTGATGAACGATCTGGCCGTCGAGGGTAACAAGACGAAGACGCTGCAGGGCGATCTGGTGAAGCTCGGCTTCGGCAAGACCGCGCTGGTCATCGATGGCGACGCCGTCGAGACGTCGTTCGCGCTGGCCGCGGGCAACCTGAAGGAAATCAACGTCCTTCCGGCCGCTGGCGCCAATGTCTACGACATTCTGAAGCATGACACCCTGGTGCTGACGCGCTCGGCTGTCGAAAAGCTGGAGGCCCGTTTCCATGGCTAAGCAGCAGAAGGCGATCGATCCGCGTCATTACGACGTGATCGTTGCGCCGCACATCACCGAGAAGGCGACGCTCCTCAGCGAGCACAACGCCGTGGTGTTCAAGGTCGCCCCCGGTGCTTCCAAGCCCGAGATCAAGGCGGCGGTGGAAGCGCTGTTCGACGTGACCGTCACCGGCGTGAACACCATCGTCCAGAAGGGCAAGACCAAGAAGTGGAAGGGCGCTCCGTACCAGCGCTCGGACATGAAGAAGGCGATCGTCACCCTCAAGGACGGTCAGTCCATTGACGTGACGACGGGGATCTGAGGCGATGGCACTCAAGCATTATAACCCGACGAGCCCGGCCCGCCGCGGCCTGATCCTCGTCGACCGCTCGGCGCTCTGGAAGGGCGCGCCCGTCAAGGCGCTCACCGAAGGCAAGCGCAAGACCGGCGGCCGCAACAACAAGGGCCATGTGACCAGCCGCGGCATCGCGGGCGGCCACAAGCAGCGTTACCGCTTCATCGACTTCAAGCGTCGTCAGTGGGACGTCGAGGGCACCGTGGAGCGGATCGAATATGATCCCAACCGCACCGCCTTCATCGCGCTGATCAACTATGGCACCGATGCCGAGGGCAAGGACAACCTGGCCTACATCATCGCGCCGCAGCGTCTGACCGTTGGCGACAAGGTCATCGCCGGCAAGAAGACCGACGTGAAGCCGGGCAACGCCATGGAGCTGGGCCAGATGCCGGTCGGCACCATTGTCCACAACGTCGAGATGAAGCCTGGCAAGGGCGGTCAGATCGCACGTTCGGCCGGCACCTATGTGCAGGTCGTGGGTCGCGACAAGGGCATGGTCATCGTCCGTCTGAACTCGGGCGAGCAGCGCTGCATCCGTGCAGACTGCATGGCGACCGTCGGCGCGGTGTCGAACCCCGACAACGGCAACACCAACCTGGCGAAGGCTGGTCGCAACCGTTGGAAGGGCCATCGTCCGCTTACCCGCGGTGTCGCGAAGAACCCGGTCGACCACCCGCACGGCGGTGGTGAAGGCCGGACCTCGGGCGGCCGTCATCCGGTCACCCCGTGGGGCAAGCCGACGAAGGGTGCGCGCACTCGTCACAACAAGGCGACGGACAAGATGATCATCCGTAGCCGTCACGCCAAGAAGAAGGGCTAACACGCAATGGCTCGTTCCGTTTGGAAGGGTCCTTTCGTGGACCTCCATCTCCTGAAGAAGGCCGAAGTGGCTCAGGATGCTGGCAACCGCGCAGGTCCGATCAAGACCTGGTCGCGTCGCTCGACCATCCTGCCGTCGTTCGTCGGCCTGACCTTCAACGTCTACAATGGTCGCAAGTTCGTTCCCGTCTCGGTGAACGAGGACATGGTCGGCATGAAGCTCGGTGAATTCGCGCCCACGCGCTACTTCCCCGGCCACGCTGCCGACAAGAAGGGTAAGCGCTGATGTCCAAGCCCGCATCCCCCCGCAAGGTCGGTGAGAAGGAAGCGCTGTCGGTCGGCACGCAGATCCGTGGTTCGGCGCAGAAGCTGAACCTGGTCGCGGGGCTCATCCGCGGCAAGAAGGCCGGCGACGCGATGAACATCCTCGCTTTCTCGACGAAGGCGATGGCCGTCGACGCGCGCAAGGTCCTAGCCTCCGCGATCGCCAATGCCGAGAACAACCACAACCTCGACGTCGACGCGCTCGTCGTCGCCGAGGCGTCGGTCGGCAAGTCGATCACCATGAAGCGTTTCGCGACGCGCGGCCGTGGCAAGTCCACCCGCATCCTGAAGCCGTTTTCGCGGCTCCGCATCGTCGTCCGCGAGCAGGAAGAAGCATAATGGGTCAGAAGAGCAATCCGATCGGCCTGCGTCTCCAGATCAACCGCACCTGGGACAGCCGCTGGTTCGCCGAAGGCCATGACTATGGCCGCCTGCTGCTGGAGGATCTGAAGATCCGCCAGTACATCATGAAGACGCTGCCCCAGGCCGCGATCTCGAAGGTCGTCATCGAGCGTCCGGCTAAGCTGTGCCGCATCTCGATCTTCGCGGCGCGTCCGGGCGTGATCATCGGCAAGAAGGGCGCCGACATCGAAAAGCTTCGCAAGAAGCTGGGTTCGATGACCTCGTCCGACGTGTCGCTGAATATCGTCGAAATCCGCAAGCCCGAGATCGACGCCAAGCTCGTCGCGCAGGGCGTGGCCGATCAGCTGGAGCGCCGTATCGCGTTCCGTCGCGCCATGAAGCGTGCGGTGCAGTCGGCGCTCCGTCTGGGCGCCGAAGGCATCCGTATCACCTGCGGCGGCCGTCTGGGCGGCGCGGAAATCGCGCGTACCGAATGGTATCGTGAAGGCCGCGTTCCGCTGCACACGCTGCGTGCGAACGTCGACTATGCCGAAGCGCAGGCCCACACCGCTTATGGTGTGTGCGGCGTGAAGGTGTGGATCTTCAAGGGCGAGATCCTGGGTCATGACCCCATGGCGCAGGACCGGCTGATGATGGAGGCTCAGACCTCCGGCGTGCGCCCGGCGCGCGACGATCATCGCCGCTAAGGATCAAAGAACATGCTGCAACCAAAGCGCACCAAGTTCCGCAAGGCCTTCAAGGGCCGCATCCACGGCGATGCGAAGGGCGGCACCAGCCTGAACTTCGGTTCCTATGGCCTGAAGGCCATGGAGCCGGAGCGTATCACCGCTCGCCAGATCGAGGCGGCTCGCCGCGCGATCACGCGTCACATCAAGCGTCAGGGCCGCTTGTGGATCCGCATCTTCCCGGACGTTCCGGTTTCGTCGAAGCCTGCCGAAGTCCGCATGGGCTCGGGTAAGGGTTCGCCGGAATTCTGGGCCGCCCGCGTGAAGCCGGGTCGCATCCTGTTCGAGCTCGACGGTGTCGACGGCCCGCTGGCCGCCGAGGCGTTCGAGCGCGCCGCGATGAAGCTGCCCATCAAGACCAAGGTCGTTGCCCGCCTGGGCGACACCTCGCACCTCGGAGGCGAGTAATGGCCAAGACTGAATATACCGGCCAGAGCGACGACCAGCTCGTCGAGGCGCTGGGCAACCTGAAGCGGGAGCAGTTCAACCTGCGCTTCCAGGCGGCCACCAGCCAGCTCGAAAAGCCCAGCCGGGTCAAGGAAGTCCGTCGCGACATCGCGCGGATCAAGACCATTCAAGCGCAGCGCACCGCTGCGGCTGCCAAGTAAGGACCGAGACACATGCCGAAGCGCGTGCTGACCGGGGTGATTGTCTCGGACAAGACCGACAAGACGGTCGTCGTCAATGTGGAGCGGAAGGTTAAGCACCCCCTCTACGGCAAGATCATCCGTCGGTCGAAGAAGTATCATGCTCACGACGAGAGCAATGAGTTCAAGGCCGGTGAGACGGTGCGGATCGAAGAGACCGCCCCGATCTCGAAGCTGAAGACCTGGAAGGTGATCGAGCGGGTGAACACCCACACGACGCCGGAACGGGCCTCGGCCGAGGGCTGACGTTCTTGATTTCGAGTCCCGCTTCTCCGTGTTGGAGGGGCGGGGTTCGGAATGAGACGGCGCCCTTCGGGGCGATGAGCGGATTGGGCGAAAGGTTCCAAGCGACTCGCTTGCCTTTCGCACCAGGAGTGGCTATGGGGCCTCTCCCCCTGGCGCGGACCTCCGCGCCGGGGGTCGTTTTTTAAGGCGGGGTTGGGTCGGTATCCACCCCAGAAGAGAGAAGGAAGCGGATCCATGATCCAGATGCAGTCCAATCTCGACGTCGCGGACAACAGCGGCGCGAAGCGGGTGCAGTGCATCAAGGTGCTGGGCGGCTCGAAGCGCCGTACCGCATCGGTCGGCGACATCATCGTCGTCAGCGTCAAGGAAGCGCAGCCGCGTGGCCGCGTGAAGAAGGGCGACGTTCACCGCGCGGTGATCGTGCGTACCGCCAAGGACATCCGTCGCGCCGACGGTTCGGTGATCCGTTTCGACGGTAACGCCGCCGTGCTGGTCAACAAGAACGAGGAGCCGATCGGCACCCGTATCTTTGGCCCGGTCGTGCGTGAGCTTCGCGGTAAGAAGCACATGAAGATCATCTCGCTGGCGCCGGAGGTTTTGTAATGGCCGCTGCACGCATCAAGAAGGGTGACAAGGTCATCGTCCTGTCCGGCAAGGACAAGGGCAAGACCGGCACCGTGTCGCTGGCGATGCCGAAGGACGGCAAGGTCGTCGTGGACGGCGTCAACATCGCCACCCGTCACCGCAAGCCGACCCAGGCGAACCCGCAGGGTGGCCTGGAGCGCACGGCCGCTCCGCTGCACATCTCGAAGGTTGCGCACGTGACCGCCGATGGCAAGCCGACCCGCGTCCGTTTCGAGACGCAGGATGGCAAGAAGGTCCGCGTGGCCGTCAAGACCGGGGAGAAGATCGATGGCTGATTACAAGCCCCGCATGAAGGCTATCTATGACGATAGCATCATCAAGGCGATGACCGACAAGTTCGGTTACAAGAACGTCAACGAGATCCCCCGGATCGAGAAGATCGTGCTCAACATGGGCGTGGGCGAAGCGACGCAGGACAAGAAGCGCGTCGACCAGGCCGCCTCCGAGATGGAGCTGATCGCGGGTCAGAAGCCCGTCATCACCAAGGCGAAGAAGTCGATCGCGCAGTTCAAGCTGCGTGAAGGCATGCCGATCGGTGTGAAGGTCACGCTGCGTCGCGAGCGCATGTACGAATTCCTGGACCGCTTCATCACGATCGCGCTGCCGCGCGTTCGCGACTTCCGCGGCCTGAATCCGAAGTCCTTCGACGGTCGCGGCAACTATGCCTGCGGCATCAAGGAACAGATCATCTTCCCCGAAATCAACTATGACCGCATCGACAAGGTGCGCGGCATGGATGTGATCGTGACCACCTCGGCGAAGACCGACGACGAAGCGCGCGAGCTGCTCCGTCTGTTCGGCTTCCCGTTCCCCAAGGAAGACGCTGCCGACGAGAAGAAGGCGGCGTAACCGGACTGCCCCCTCCCCACGCCGGGGAGGGGGTCCTTACAGAAAGAGCTTAAGTCCATGGCGAAACTGAGTTCAATCAACAAGAACGAGAAGCGTCGTCTTCTCGTCAAGAAGTATGCCGGCAAGTACGCGAAGCTGAAGGCGATCGCGAACGACCAGAGCCTCGATGAGACCGAGCGTCTGATCGCGCGCCTGAAGATGGCCGAGATCCCCCGCAACGGCAATCCGACCCGCATCCGCAACCGCTGCGAGATCACCGGTCGCCCGCGTGCGTATTACCGCAAGTTCCGTCTCGCTCGCGTCATGCTGCGCGATCTGGCCAACAAGGGCCTGATCCCCGGCGTCACCAAGTCGAGCTGGTAAGGACCATTTGAGATGGCAGTGACCGATCCCCTGGGTGACTTGCTCACCCGCATCCGCAACGGCCAGCGCGCGCGCAAGGACTCCGTCCTGACGCCTGCGTCGAAGCTGCGCGCCCGCGTGCTCGACGTGCTCCAGCGCGAAGGCTATATCCGTGGCTACAGCGAAGAGCAGATGGGCCCTGCGGCCGGCATCCGCATCGAGCTGAAGTATTTCGAAGGCCAGCCCGCGATCAAGCATGTCGCGCGCGTGTCCAAGCCCGGCCGCCGTATCTATTCGGGCGCGCAGGAGCTTCCGCGCGTTCGCAACGGCCTGGGCATCACCATCGTGTCGACGCCGCGTGGCGTTCTGTCGGACGCCGAAGCGCGCGAGCAGAATGTCGGTGGCGAAGTCCTGGCGGAGGTGTTCTGATGAGCCGCATTGGTAAGAAGGCGGTGTCGGTTCCGGCCGGCGTCACCGCGACCATCGCCGACAAGGTGCTGAGCGTGAAGGGGCCCAAGGGCACCCTCTCCATGCCGCTCGCCGACGAGATCACCTATGACGTCCAGGCGGACGCCATCGGGGTCCAGCCCGCGAACGACACCAAGCGCGCCCGTGCCTTCTGGGGCATGCAGCGCACCATGGTGCAGAACCTCGTCACCGGCGTGACCGCAGGCTTCTCGAAGAAGCTGGTCATCACCGGCGTCGGCTACCGCGCCGCCGCGCAGGGCAAGACCCTGAAGCTGCAGCTCGGCTACAGCCACGACGTCAACATCGACGTGCCGGAAGGCATCGAGGTGAAGACGCCGGACGCCACCACCGTCGAGATCAGCGGTGCGGACAAGCAGAAGGTCGGCCAGCTGGCCGCCGAGATCCGCCGCTGGCGCAAGCCCGAGCCGTATAAGGGCAAGGGCATCAAGTACGACGGCGAGTTCATCTTCCGCAAGGAAGGGAAGAAGAAGTAATGACCAAGGGTCTCTCTCTTTTCGAGAAGCGCCGTCGGCGCAACCGTACCGCGCTGCGTGCGCGTGCGGGCACCCGTCCGCGCCTGTCGGTGCATCGCTCGGGCAAGCACATCTATGCCCAGGTGATCGACGACGAGGCGGGTCGTACCGTGGCTTCGGCCTCGACGCTGGAAAAGGACGCACGCGGCCAGTCGGGCGCGAACGTCGCAGCGGCGAGCGAAGTCGGCAAGCGCGTGGCCGAGAAGGCCAAGGCCGCCGGCGTCACGCAGGTCGTTTTCGACCGTGGCGGCTTCCTGTTCCACGGCCGCGTCAAGGCGCTGGCCGAGGCGGCACGCGAAGCGGGATTGGAGTTCTAATATGGCTGACGAGAACAACGTGGCCGTTGCCGGTGCCGAAGGCGCCGCGCAGGACGCGACCCAGGGTCGCGGTCCCCGGGGCGGCCGTGGCCGTGGTCCGGGCGGCGATCGCGGCCGTGGCGGCCGTGACGGCAACCGTGGTCGTCGCGACGACCGTCGCGGTGGCGCCGAGGAGCAGGGCGAAGAGCTGATCGAAAAGCTCGTCCACATCAACCGCGTCTCGAAGACCGTGAAGGGCGGTAAGCGTTTCGGCTTCGCCGCGCTCGTCGTGGTCGGCGACGGCAAGGGACGTGCGGGCTTCGGTCATGGCAAGGCGCGCGAAGTGCCGGAAGCCATCTCGAAGGCGACGGCTGCCGCCAAGAAGGCGATGGTCCGCGTTCCGCTGAAGGACGGTCGCACGCTGCATCATGATGGCAACGGCCATTTTGGTGCGGGCCGCGTGACGGTGCGTTCGGCTCCGCAGGGTACCGGCATCATCGCCGGTGGTCCGATGCGCGCCATCTTCGAATCGCTCGGCGTCGCCGACGTGGTGACGAAGTCGGTCGGCACGTCGAACCCGTACAACATGATCCGTGCCACCTTCGAAGCGCTGGGCGACCAGACTTCGCCGAAGGCGGTGGCGCAGCGTCGTGGCAAGAAGATCGCCGACCTGCTGGGTCGCGGTCACGGTGCCACCCAGCAGACTGCCGAGGCGGAAGCCGCGGCCGTCGTGGAGTAAGCGACCATGGCTACCATCAAAGTCAAGCAGACCGGTTCGCCGATCCGCCGCACCAAGGACCAGCGCGCGACCCTCGTCGGCCTGGGCCTGAACAAGATGCACAAGGTCTCCGAGCTTCAGGACAGCCCTGAAGTCCGCGGTATGATCCGCAAGGTGCAGCACATGGTTCAGGTGGTGGACTGAGGCACTTCGGGATCGATCCTGCGCTCCGTTCAGCCTGAGCGTAATCGAAGGCCTCGCCGCTCCGCTTGCACTTCGACTTCGCTCAGTGCGAACGGAGAGAAGGATGCGGTCCCGGTCTCACATCCGTCACAATGAACAGTGACAAACACGGGGAAGGGGGCTATGCGGCCCCCTTCCTTTTATCCAACGGTCGTGATTCTTCCCGAGTGACGGCCATGCGCGAAACAAGCGAAAGCGAGTGCAAATCATGAAGCTGAACGAACTTTTCGACAACCAGGGTGCCCGCAAGTCCAAGATCCGCGTCGGTCGCGGTATCGGTTCGGGCAAGGGCAAGACCGGTGGTCGCGGCGTCAAGGGTCAGAAGAGCCGTGAGGGCGTGTCCATTGCGGGCTTCGAGGGCGGTCAGATGCCGCTCCACATGCGTCTGCCGAAGCGTGGCTTCAACAACATCTTCGCCAAGGACTATGCCGAGGTGAATCTGGGCGCGATCCAGAAGGCGGTCGACTCGGGCAAGCTGAAGACCGACGGCACGATCGACCACGCCGCGCTGAAGGCCGCTGGCCTGGCGCGTGGCGGCAAGGACGGCGTCCGTCTGCTCGGCAAGGGCGAACTGACCACCAAGCTGTCGTTCGTCGTGCAGGGCGTGTCGGCCTCGGCGCGTGAAGCGGTCGAGAAGGCCGGTGGTTCGGTCGACGTGCCGCACGTCGTGCCCGCCGCCGAGAAGGCCGCCGCGAAGAAGGGCCAGGCCCGCGCCGCGAAGCTCGCCGCCAAGGCCTGAACCGGATAAGATCCGCCGCTGTCCCAAGGCTCCGGCCCGAATGACAGCGGCGGATTTTGCATCCGGGTTAGACAAGCGCGTCTTCGCGCCTATATGAGCGGCGGGGCGGTTCAAAACGCATCCCGCCGTTTTTCGTTTCCAGGATAACGCAACAGCTATGGCATCCGCAGCCGACCAGATGGCGCAAAGCATCAGCCTGGCGAAATTCGCCAAGGCCACCGACCTCAAGAAGCGGCTGTGGTTCACGATCGGCGCGCTGATCGTCTTCCGCCTGCTCAGCTATGTTCCGCTGCCGGGCGTCGACCCGACCGCGCTGGGCCTGCTGAGCCAGAAGACCACGGGCGGCGTGCTCGACTTCTTCAACACCTTCTCGGGCGGTTCGCTCAGCCGCATGTCGCTGATCGCGCTGGGCGTGATGCCGTACATCACGGCGTCGATCGTCGTGCAGCTCGCGACCTCGCTGAGCCCGCAGCTCGCCGCCATCAAGAAGGAAGGCGAGAGCGGCCGCAAGAAGCTGAACCAATATACCCGCTACGGCACGGTGCTGCTGACCGCGATCCAGGGCTATTTCATCGCCGTTGGTCTCGAAACGCTGGGCGCCAGCCAGGGCATCCAGGCGGTGATCGAGCCGGGCATGACCTTCCGCATTGCGGCGGTCATCTCGCTGATCGGCGGTACGATGTTCCTGATGTGGCTGGGCGAGCAGATCACCAGCCGGGGCATCGGCAACGGCGTGTCGCTCATCATCATGGCGGGCATCGTCGCCCATCTGCCGACCACGCTGGTCAACCTGCTCGAAGGCGGCCGCACCGGCAGCATCGATCCGGTCCGCCTGATCGGCATCGTCGTCGCCGTCGTCATCCTCGTCCTGTTCATCTGCTTCATGGAGCGTGCCCAGCGCCGCATCCTGATCCAGTATCCCAAGCGCGCGACGCAGCGGGGCATGCAGGCCGACCGTAGCCACCTACCGCTGAAGATCAACACCGCCGGCGTGATCCCTCCGATCTTCGCTTCGTCGCTGCTGCTGATGCCGCTGACCATCTCGCAGTTCGCGGGGCAGCGCGTGGCCGGTGAGAGCCGCTGGGGCGACTTCATCATCAGCCTCAACCAGTATCTGCAGCACGGCAGCCCGGTGTACATGCTGCTCTATGGTGCGGGCATCATCTTCTTCTCGTTCTTCTACACGGCGGTCGTGTTCAACCCGGAAGAGACGGCGGACAATCTGAAGCGCTATGGCGGGTTCATCCCCGGCATCCGGCCGGGCAAGAACACCGAGACCTATCTCGATTACGTGCTGACCCGTATCACCGTGATTGGCGCGGCCTATCTGACCATCATCTGTCTGCTGCCGGAATATCTGGTCTCGGCGCTCCAGATTCCTTTCTATCTGGGGGGCACCAGCTTGCTGATCGTGGTCAACGTGACGATGGACACGGTGACGCAGATTCAAAGCCACTTGCTCGCGCATCAATATGGCGATCTGATCAAGAAGGCGAAGCTGAAGGGTGGTCGCCTGCGCTGAAGCGCGGGCGAATCGCAGCCAAAGAGGGGAGATTGACGTGGGCGTGAACATCATCCTGCTGGGTCCACCCGGTGCGGGTAAGGGAACCCAGGCGCAGCGGCTGGTGGCCAATCGCGGCATGGTGCAACTGTCGACGGGCGACATGCTGCGCGCGGCGGTCAAGGCGGGCACCCCTGTCGGGCTCCAGGCCAAGGCGGTGATGGATGCCGGCGAGCTGGTGTCCGACGCGATCGTCTCGGCGCTGATCGGCGAGCGGCTGGACCAGGCGGATGCCGAGGGTGGCGCGATCTTCGACGGCTATCCGCGCACCGAAGCCCAGGCCGAGGCGCTGGACCTGCTGCTGTCCGAACGTGGCAAGACGCTGGACCATGTCATCGAATTGGCCGTCGACGAGGATGCGCTGGTCGAGCGGATCACCGGGCGCTTCACCTGCGCGTCGTGCGGTGCCGGCTATCACGACACCTTCAAGCCGACCCAGGTCGAGGGCGTGTGCGACGTTTGCGGCTCGACCGAGTTCAAGCGGCGTCCGGACGACAATGCCGAGACGGTGCGTACCCGCATGGCCGAGTATCGTGCCAAGACGGCGCCGATCCTGCCGATCTACGAAGCGCGCGGTATCGTGACCCGCGTCGATGGCATGGCCGCGATGGACGCGGTGGGGGCGGAGATCGACGCGATCCTCGATCGCTGATTTTTCCGACTTTGGTTTTGGAAGGGGCGTTTCCGTGAGGAAACGCCCCTTTTGTTTTGGGTTCTGTTTGGTGAGGGCCGGGCGTGCGCTTCGACTTCGCTCAGCGCGAACGGAGGGTGGGATGGGCGCTCGCCTCGTCTCTATTCCCCTGTATCCCGACCTCCGTTCAGCCTGAGCGAAGTCGAAGGCCACGGGATGACCTCCGCCACAATCCAGCCTAAGCCCATGACATGACCGTGCTGATCGCCGACTATTATCGCCATCTCACCGTGGACCTGCGGCGATCGGATCACACGGTCCGCGCCTATGTCGCCACCGCCGAGCGATTGACCGGTTTTCTTACCCGGCATTGGGGCAGCGAAGTCGATGCCGGAGCCTTGTCTCGCATCACCGCCACCGATCTGCGTGCCTATTTGGCATTCCGCCGTGGAGAAGGGCTGACCGCCGCCTCCACCGCGCGGGAATTGTCGGCGGTACGGACCTTCCTTCAGTTCGCCGGCATCGAGCCCCCGGCACTGAAAGGCCCACGCCGAAAGCGGAGCATGCCGCGTCCCCAGGCGCCGGCCGATATCATTGCGCTAGCGGAGGATGTCGCGGAGGATGCCGCCGAGCCCTGGATCGCGGCGCGCGACTGGGCGGTGCTTCTTCTTCTCTATGGCGCGGGGCTTCGCATCGGCGAGGCGCTGGCGCTGCCCGCCGCGATCCTGCCGCTGGGCGAGACGCTGCGCGTTTTGGGCAAGCGCGACAAGACCCGGATCGTGCCTTTGCTGCCCCAGGTGCGCGAGGCGATCGAGCGCTATGCCGCGCAGATGCCCTTTGCCGTGGAGGGGCGAGAGCCATTGTTTCGGGGGGCGAAGGGCGGCCCGCTGTCGCCGGCGATCATCCGCCGGTCGGTGCGCGGCGCGCGCGAGCGGCTGGGACTGGGCGCGCGTACCACGCCGCATGCGCTCCGCCACAGCTTCGCTACGCATCTGCTGGGGCGCGGCGCCGATCTGCGCCAGCTTCAGGAACTGCTCGGCCATGCGAGCCTGAGCTCGACGCAAATCTATACGGCGGTCGATGCGGCGCGGTTGCTGGACATATATCGGACCGCCCATCCGCGCGGGTGAGGGCGTTCAGCGTTCGCAGCGCGGCTTCCAGGTGACCACGCGCCAGACATAGCCGATGACGATGACCACCGTCATCACGATCGCCGCCGGCCCGATATAGCGATCGATCGCCTTGAAATTGGCGCCCAGCCACAGCCCCGCATAGGCCAGGATCGCGTTCCAGATGATGCTGCCGGCAAAGGTCCACAGTAGGAACTTGACGAGCGGCATCTTGGTGATGCCGGCGGGCAGCGAGATCATCGTGCGAAAGGCCGGCATGAAGCGGAAGACGAAGACCACCCAGCCGCCATGCCGCACGAAGAACAGGTGCAGCCGCTCGACATCGCGCCAGTCCATGGTCAGCCAGCGGCCATGTCGCTCGACAAAGGGGCGAAACCGCTCATAGCCGATATAGCGCCCGACCGCGTACCAGGCGTAATTGCCGACGGTCGTCCCGGCGGTACCCCAGAGCAGCAGCGGCACCATCGCCATGTCGCCGCGCGCCACCGCCATGCCGCCCAGCCCCATGATGACCTCGGACGGGATGGGCGGCAGGATATTCTCCAATGCCATCAGCAGGAAGATGCCGAAATAGCCGCCCCAGGCGATGAGGTTGAGGATGAACTCGGTCATGGATGCAGGGATGTACCGATGAAGGGACGGGCGGTTCCCCTATCGCCGATGCCGCCCCGAGGAAAGGCGAAGCGGCTTGACGCCGCGGGCGGGTTGCGCGAACCCGCTGACCATGGCCGACACACCCCAAAAATCGGAAGCCAAGGACACGCTGCGCTTCTTCCTGAAGCTGGCGTTGTTCGTCTTCATCCTGCGCAGCTTCATCGTGACGTCGTTCGTCATTCCGTCGGAATCGATGCTGCCGCGCCTGTTGATCGGCGATTATCTGTTCGTGACCAAGTGGAATTACGGCTATTCGCGCTGGTCCTTTCCCTTCGGCCTGCCCTTGCTGCCCGGTCGTATCCTGGGTCGTGATCCGGCGCGCGGCGACGTGGTGGTGTTCCGCTCGCCGGGGCCCGACGATCATGACGTCATTAAGCGGGTCATCGGCCTGCCCGGCGACACGATCCAGGTGCAGAATGGCCAAGTCATTCTGAACGGTCGCCCGGTGCCCAAGCAGCGCGTCGCCGATTTCATCCTGCCGCTGACCCCCAATTTCCCCGCCGAGAAATGCGGTGCCGAGCATCTCGACACTGTCGCGGGGAAGGCGGTGTGCCGCTATGCCCGGTTCCGCGAGACGCTACCCAATGGCAAGAGCTATGATGTGCTCGACCAGGGCGACTTTCCCGATCGCGACGACACGGTCGTCTATACGGTGCCCGCCGGTGACGTCTTCCTGATGGGCGACAACCGCGATGATTCGGCGGACAGCCGCTTCGCGCCGCCCATGGGCATGGGCTATATCCCGATGAACCGGCTGGAGGGGCGTGCGGCGGTCACCTTCTTCTCGACCGATGGCTCGGCTGAATGGATCAAGCCCTGGACATGGGTATCCGCCGCGCGCTGGAACCGGATCGGAGAAGGGTTTTGAGTTCTGTCGATTCCTGGCTGACCCAGATTTTCGGCCGTGCCCCCCAGGATAGCGCACCCTTTCACCGCGCGCTGACCCATGGCAGCCAGGCGGCGGAGAATTATGAGCGGCTAGAGTTTCTGGGTGACCGGGTGCTGGGCCTCATCATGGCCGAATGGCTGTGGGAACAGTTTCCGAATGAACCTGAAGGGCAATTATCGCGCCGGCTCAATTCGCTGGTGACGGGCCCGGTGTGCGCCGATGTCGCGCGCGACCTGGGCGTGCGCGATCATCTGCGGTTGGGCAAGCAGGCGCGGGACGATGGTGCGTCGGATAGCGACAATGTGCTGGGCGATGTGATGGAGGCGCTGATCGGCGCCTGGTATCGGGAAGCGGGGCTGGATGCGGCGCGTGCCTTTGTCCGCAAGGCCTGGGGTGATCGGGTGCACTCGCAGGGCAAGGCGCCGCAGCATCCTAAATCGGCGCTGCAGGAATGGGCCGCCGCGCATAATCGCAAGGCGCCGGAATATGAGGTGACCGACCGCTCGGGCCCGCATCACGCGCCGCGCTTCACCGTCACGGTGCGGATCGGGCGGACCGCCGAGGCGAGCGCGTCGGGGGCGAACAAGCAGGAGGCCGAGACGGCCGCCGCCAAGGCGTTGCTGGCGAAGTTAAAGGCGTAAGGGGGGGCTTAGGCTTCGACTTCGCTCAGCCTGAACGGGGGGGGGCTTTTTCACAACAGCCGTTCAGCCTGAGCGAAGTCGAAGGCCAAGGGAAAACCTCCGCCTCGCTCAGGCTGTCACCGAATTACTTACCCTTGGCGGCCGCTGCTTCCTTCTTCGCCTGCACCTTGGCCCGGTGGTGGCCGATCGCGCAGCCCGCCGCGGCGCCGAGCACCGCATGGCCCTTGCCGACGAAATGCCCGCCGACACCGCCGACGGCCGCGCCCTTCAGGCAACCCTTGGCCGAGGCGGGGCCCGCGACGGTCAGCAGCGCGGCGGCCGACAGCGCGGTGAGAAGGGTCTTCATGGCATCTCTCCTTACTCTGAAATCACCTGCAAAAAATGCGCGCGCGAGCTTGGCCGTTCCGTGATCGGACCATTATATTCCGTCCATATGGGCTTGGCGTTGCGGGAAGGGGGCCGGGCCTGTACCGCTGGTCGCCATGACTGAACAACGTTGCGGCCTTGTTGCCGTCGTCGGCGCGCCCAATGCCGGCAAATCCACCCTCGTCAACGCGCTGGTCGGCCAGAAGGTCGCCATCGTCAGCCCCAAGGCGCAGACGACTCGCGCCAAATTGCTCGGCGTCGCGATCGAAGGCGAGGCGCAGATCCTGCTGGTCGACACGCCCGGCATCTTCGAGCCCAAGCGGCGTCTCGACCGCGCGATGGTCGCAGCCGCCTGGGAAGGCGCGGAGGGCGCCGATATCCTGGCGCTGGTCGTCGATGGCAAGGGCGGCATCGGCCCCAAGGTCACCGCCATCGCCGAGTCGATCGCACACCGGCCCGAACCCAAGCATCTGATCCTCAACAAGGTCGATATCGCCGACAAGGCGCGGCTGCTCGGCCATGCCGAAAAGCTCAACCAGGTGGTGCCGTTCGACGAGACCTGGTTCGTCTCCGCGCAGACGGGCGACGGGCTACCCGAGTTGAAGACCCGCCTTGCCGGACTGATGCCTCAGGGGCCGTGGCATTACCCGGAGGATCAGGTCTCCGACGCGACCGAGCGCGCGCTGGCGGCCGAGGTGACGCGCGAGCAGATCTATCTCCAGCTTCATGCCGAACTGCCCTATGCCAGCGCGGTCGAGACCGAGGCCTATAAGGAACGCGAGGACGGATCGGTCGAGATCCACCAGCAGATCCTGGTCGAACGCCCCACCCAGCGCGCGATCGTGCTCGGGAAGAACGGCGTGCGGATCAAGGAGATCGGCGCGCGGGCACGGGCGCAACTGTCCGAATTACTGGGACAGAAGGTGCATCTGTACCTGCATGTGAAGGTCAAGCCGGGCTGGGACGAGGATCGGGATGTGTACCGGGATATCGGGCTCGACTGGGTGGACTGACCCCTATTCCGTCATGGCGAGCGTAGCGAAGCGATCCGGGGCGTCGTGCCCGGACATTGGGATTGCTTCGCTACACTCGCCATGACGACGGTTGTGCATTCAATCGCCCCAAGGCCCATTCCGCTGCTTCAACAACCACCGGGTCGGCGTCCCCCAGCAAGCCCCGCAACACCGGCACCAATTCCGCCGCGCCGCTATTGCCCGCTGCGATCGCCGCATTGCGCACCATCCGGTTGCGGCCGATCCGCTTGATCGGTGAGCCGGAAAAGACCTGCCGAAATTCGGCATCGTCCAGCGACAGCAAATCCCCCAGTTCCGGCGCGGTCAGCTCGGCGCGGGGGTGGAAGGCCATGTTCGCCTGCGCCGCCGCGGCGAACTTGTTCCAGGGGCAGACCGCCAGGCAATCATCGCAGCCATAGATGCGGTTGCCGATCGCCACGCGGAACTCCTCCGGGATGGGCCCGGCATGTTCGATCGTCAGATAGGAAATGCACCGCCGGGCATCCAACTGATAAGGCGCCGGAAAGGCATCAGTCGGGCAGGCACGCTGGCAGGCGTCGCAGCGCCCGCAGGTATCGCGCGCCACCGCATCGGGCTCCAGTTCCAGCGTGGTGTAGATCGCGCCTAGGAACAGCCAGCTGCCATGCTCGCGGCTGACCAGATTGGTGTGCTTGCCCTGCCAGCCCAGCCCCGCCGCCTCGGCCAGCGGCTTTTCCATCACCGGCGCGGTATCGACGAAGACTTTCAGGTCGCACCCCGCCTCCTGCGCCAGCCAGCGGCCTAGCGCCTTCAACTGCCGCTTGACCACGTCATGATAGTCGGCGCCCTGTGCATAGACCGAGATGCGCCCGATCCGCTTATGTTCGGCCAGCCGCATCGGATCTTCGGCGGGGGCATAGCTGACGCCCAGCGAGATGACGCTGCGCACCTCGGGCCACAGGCTTGCGGGGCTTTGCCTTTGGTGCGCGCGGTCGGCCATCCAGATCATCGATCCGTGGCGTCCCTCGGCCAGCCATTGGTGCAACCGCTCGACCGTTTTGGGCGCGGCATCGGCATGGGTGATACCGATCGCGGCAAAGCCCAGTTCGGCCGCCTTTGCCTTGATCCGGGTTTCCAGCTTGTCTTGCGCCACGTCAGCCCGCTACCACAGGAGGATAGGGCGGAGGAACAGGGCTTGGACAATCAGTGGGCGGTCAGCGCCTCGGGCCTGGCAAAGCGTTTCGGCGATCGAAGCGTGGTGGACGGAGTCGACATCGCCGTGCCGACGGGGGCGGTGTACGGCGTCCTGGGCCCCAATGGCGCGGGCAAGACCACGACCTTGCGCATGCTCTTGGGCATTATCGAACCCGATGCCGGGCATCGCACGCTGCTGGGCCATGCCCATCCCCGCGATGCGAGCGATCTGGTCGGCTATCTGCCCGAGGAGCGCGGGCTTTACCCGGCGATGAAGGCGCGCGAGGCGATCGCCTTCATGGGCGCGCTGCGCGGGCTCGACTGGGCGACCGGGCGGGCGCGGGCGTCCGAATTGCTGGAACAGGCCGGACTCGGCCATGCCGCCGACAACAAGATCCGCAAATTGTCCAAGGGCATGGCGCAGCTGGTGCAACTGCTCGGCTCGGTCGTCCATCGGCCGCGCCTGCTGGTGCTCGACGAACCCTTTTCGGGGCTGGACCCGGTCAATCAGGAACGGCTCGAGGCGCTGATCCTCGGCGAGCGCGATCGGGGAGCGACCATATTGTTTTCGACGCATGTCATGGCCCATGCCGAGCGGCTGTGCGACCGGCTGGCGATCATCGCCGGTGGCCGGCGCCGGTTCGAGGGCACGGTGGACGAAGCGCGCGGGACGTTGCGCGCTCGGGTCCGCTATCGTCCGCGCGATCCGGACCGGGTGTCGCCTGCATCCTTGCCCGCCGATGCGGTGCGCGAGGGTGAGGATTGGCGCTTCGCCTTGCCCGATGAGGGGATCGAACCGGTGCTGGGCCGGTTGCTGGCGGCGGGGGCGGGCATCCTGAACCTGTCAATCGAGCGACCCAGCCTGCACGAGGCCTTTGTCCGCATCGTCGGCGAATCTGCTGCGGAGGTCGCGGCATGAGCGCGCGTCGCCTGATCCGCCAGACGATGACGATCGCCCGGCGCGATTTCATCGCCACCGTCTTCACGCCGATCTTCCTTCTGTTCCTGTTCGCGCCGCTGATCATGGTCGCGTTCAGCACCATCGGCGCGCTCGGCGCACGCCAGGCCGCCGATCAGGGCAGCGAGCGGGTGCGCATCGTCGCGATCGTCCCCGACGCCGTGGCGCCGGCCTTTGCCGAGGCGGATCAGCGCGCGCGCAAGGTTTTCCGCCGGGACGAGGAGCCACCGTCGCTCGTCACCCTGTCGCCCGCGCGCGATATAGCGGCGCAGGCGCGTGCCAGTTTCGAGGCGAAGGATTATGATGCGACGGCGGTCCTTTATGGCCCGCTTGACCGCCCGACCATCCTCTATGGGCCGCGTGGCGCCCGGACCGCCGATTATCTGGCGGTTCTGGCGGGCAGTGCGCTCGCCGCCGAACGGTTGGGCGGGCCGTTGCCGAGCAGTACGCCGACCAAGATCGCGTTCAGCCGCCAGCGCGCGACGCTGGGAGGCCAGAACCAGACGGCGTTCCTGGCGGTGTTCGGCGTCTTCTTCCTGACCCTGTTCCTTGCCGGCCAGGTCGTCGGTACCATGGCGGAGGAACGGTCGAACAAGGTGATCGAGGTGCTGGCCGCCGCCGTGCCGTTGGAGGCGGTGTTCCTGGGCAAGTTGCTCGGCATGTTCGGGGTCGCGATATTGTTCATCGGCTTTTGGGGAACGGTGATGGGTCAGGTGACCAGCCTGTTGCCGCCGTCCTTCGCCGGCATGGTCGGCGAATTGTCTCCGGCGGTCGGCCTGCCGATGTTCGCGATCCTGTTCGTGGCTTATTTCACCATGGCCTATCTGCTGCTGGGCTCGGTGTTCCTGACGATCGGCGCGCAGGCATCGACGATGCGGGAGATTCAGATGCTCTCGCTGCCGATCACTATCGTGCAGGTCGGCATGTTCACCCTGACGCTCAGCGGCTTGTCCGAACCCGATGGCTGGCTGGCCCGGGTGGCGGAGATATTTCCGCTATCCTCGCCCTTTGCGATGGCGGGACTGGCGGCGGCGGACGATGCGCTGTGGCCACACGCGCTGGCGCTGGCCTGGCAGGGGCTATGGGTCGCGATCTTCGTGACCATGGGTGCGCGGCTGTTCCGGCGCGGCGTGCTGCAATCGGGCAGTGCGCAGCCCTTCTGGCGGCGGAAGCGGGCCTGATCCTATAGGAGGGGTGACGGGCCTTTGCGTATGCAGACGGCCTTCCTATCTTGGGTCTATGACCGCATCGCCTTCCGATCGCCGCGCTTTTCTCTCACTGATGGGCCTGGGGGCTATCGGCGTCGGGCTGTCCGCCTGTGGCCATGAGGCCGAGGCGGCGGAGCGCTTTCCCGTTGCGATGAGCGATGCCGCATGGCGGCAGAAACTGGGGCCGGCGGCCTATGACGTCCTGCGCCGTGAGGGCACTGAACGGCCCTATAGCAGCCCGCTCAACGGCGAGCATCGCAGCGGCGTCTTTTCCTGCAAGGGGTGCGCGCAACCGCTCTTCTCGTCGAAGACCAAGTTCGATAGCGGCACGGGCTGGCCTAGCTTCTGGGCGCCGCTGCCTAAGGTCGTCGGTATGCATAGCGACCGATCGCTGATGATGGAGCGGGTCGAGGTGCATTGTAGCCGGTGCGGTGGCCATCTCGGCCATGTCTTCGACGATGGGCCGAAGCCGACGGGCAAGCGGTACTGTATGAACGGCGTGGCGATGACGTTCCGGGCGGCTTAGCCTTGCGGGCGGGGATTCCCGTGGCCTTCGACTTCGCTCAGGCTGAACGGAATTTGTAGCGCAGGTCGGCGAGGATTGGGGCCTTGTCTCTCACTCCGTTCGCACTGAGCGAAGTCGAAGTGCACGTTCCGCGCTTGATAAAATCGTCGGGACTGTAAGCCCGAACCGCCGATTACTGAGTCGGCGCGGCGAAGGTCAGGATGCCGTTGACGCGGCCATTGGTGTTCGAAGCGATTTCGGTCGCGGGCAGCGACGAGACGCTGGGCTTGTGGCCGGCATAGATGAAGCCCTTGGTCGGATAGGCCGAGGTGCCCAGGCCGCCATTGGGGCCGTACCAGACCTTGACCATCGACCAGTCGTTGTTCGGCGAGATGTCGACCGCGCGGACGTCACGCTCGATGCCGCCGCGACGCGACCAGTTGGCGTGGGTCAGGAGGACTTCGCGGCCGCTGATGACCTTGCTGACCATCGCGACATGGCCGACGCGCATGCGGTGGGTCGCCTCGAACGCCAGGACCGAACCTTCCGCCGGCGTGTGGCCACGCTCGTAACGGCCCTCGGCTTGGCCCCACCAGGTGTTGGCGTTGCCATGAATATCGATGCCCGAAATCTCGCGGGCATAGGGCGCACACTGCCAGAACTGAGCTGCGGCGGGAGCGGCCATCATCAGGCCGCACGATGCCATCAGCGCGAATCGCACTGCAAATGCCTTGAACTTCACGTGACCCCCCGGTCGGAATGTCGGTGTGAGTGTCGATTAACCGGGGCTAAACGCGTTGGAAAGCGCGGCCGGAACCATATCCGGTGAACGGTGTTTCGGCGGCGGTGACCTGAAAGTCACACGGCGAAACGAAAATTTCGTTCCTCATTTCGCCGTGTAAGAGGCTCGCTTTACCGTCCGAGCAGGCGATCCACCGTCACCTGGGTTACCGAATGATAGCCCGGACGCGCTTTGTCGTAGATTCGCTTGGCCAGCGCCTGGCCCCATTCGCCCTGGCCCTGAAGCTGCTGGAACAGCGGTGCGACGAACTTGCGGCGGCCTTGCGACGTCAGGAACTGCTCGGCTGAGGCCTCAGCGGGCGGATAGCGGTTGGCGAGCGCGAGGCGCAGCCAGGCGAAGCGGATCTCGCTATTGCCCGTCTCGTTCCAATGAAACCGCCCGTCGAGCGTGGCGAGCCGCCTGGCAGGCAACTGGCGCGGCAACTGGTCGAGGAAGCGGACATATTCCTGCGTCGTGACCTTGTCGGGGACGGCCGAGACGGGGCCGCCGGTCGCGAACACCTTGGCCGCCGCGTCGATCGCGGGGAAGGCGTCGGAGCGGACATGGACGGCATTGGCGGGGATGCCCGGCTGATAGACCCATTGGTCGACGCCGATCTTCTCCGCCTCGCCGGGCTTGAGCAAATTGGCCTTCAGATCGGCGAGGAAGCCCGCACTCGTCTGGGGCTGAAAGGCGTGGCGATCGAAATAGCCGCGCAAATACGCGTCCCAGCGCGGCCGGCCGACCACCGACTCGATCGTCCGCAGGAAGGTCGCGCCCTTGTCATAGGCGATCTGGGTCATGCCGTCGTCGGGATCCCGCTTGGCATCGAGATCAAGGTGCAGCTTGGTGTCGGGCGATTCAGGACCGCCGGCTTCCTTCACCGCATTCTGCATGTCGGTCCAGGCCAGGTCCGCCTCCATGGCGGCGCGGCGCTTGCCGTACATCGACTCCATGATCCGGTTTTCGAAATAGCTGGTGAAGCCTTCGTTCAGCCAAAAATCGTCCCAGGTCGCGTTGGTGACCAGATTGCCCGACCAGCTATGCGCCAGTTCATGCGCGATCAGGCTGACGAGGCTGCGGTCGCCCGCCAGCACCGTCGGCGTGGCGAAGGTGAGCATGGGGTTTTCCATGCCACCGAACGGGAAGCTGGGCGGCAGGACCAGCACGTCATAGCGACCCCAGCGATAGGGGCCGTACAGCCCCTCGGCGGCGGTCACGAATTTGTCGAGCCCGGCAAACTCCCAGGCCGATTTGTCGAGCATCGCGGGTTCGGTCCAGATGCCGGTGTTGGCGCTTAAGGGCTTGAACTTCAGGTCGCCGATGGCAAGCGCGATCAAATAGGGGGCGACCGGCTTGTCCATGCGATAGCTGGCGGTGTGGCGGCCGCCCTCGCACGGCGTCTCGGCCGTCCGCTCGCCGCTCATCACGACGGTCAGCGCGCAGGGGGCGTTGACGGTGGCGTCCCAGGTCTGGCGGATGCCGGGCGAATCCTGGGTCGGAATCCAGCTACGGTTGAGGATCGCCTCGCCCTGGCTGAACAGATAGGGCTGTTTCTTGCCCGCCGTCTGTTCGGGCGAAAGCCATTGCAGCGCCTTGGCGCCGGGCGCGGAGGCATAGGCGATCTTGACCGTGCGATTGCCGTTCAGCGTGATCGTCAACGGCGCGCCATGCACCTTGTCCGCCTGGCCGACCGTGTAGGGCAGGGGGCGGTTCTGCGCATCGGTCACCGTCACGATGCGCAGGCCATTGTCATCGACCACCAGTTGCTTGGCATCGGGCTTGGCATCGACCGACAGGGTCGCGACGCCGCGGATCACATGGGTGTCGAAATCGGCATAGAGATTGAGCGAGACATGGCTCACCCGTGCCTCCAGCGGCCGGGCGAAGCTGTGCACGTCACGCGCATCGGGCGTGGTCAGGATCGGGGCGACCGCAGGAGCGGCGGTGGGATTGGGCGTCTGGGCGGCGAGCAGCATCGCCAGGGCGGCAACGGACATGGTGACTCCGAATGGGACAGGATGATTGCACCATAGCGGGATCGTGACGGATTGGGAGGGGAGGCGCACCCCTGGACGCGGCGAACCATCGCCACCAGCTAGAGGCGATGGACGAGATGACGCTGGCGGTGGTGGGGATCGACTTTCCCAATGAGGACAAGGCGCGGAGCAACAGGCGGTTCGAATGGCTGGCCTCCGCCGTCGGCGATCCGGTGACGCTGCGCCCCGAACCGCGCAACGCCCATGATCCCAACGCGATCGCGGTATTCAGTTCGAGGGGTGTTCAGGGTGGCTATCTGTCGGCTGAACGGGCGCCATGGGTCGGCATGCGGATCAGGCGAGGGGACGAGGTGCAGGCCGTCTTCCAAGGGCTGGATAAGAGCGTCGCCTATATTCGCGTCCGCTTTGGCGGGGGAGCACCATCGCTCCCGCCGGCTCAAGCCGCGCCCTCGCGCCCGGAGGTTGCCGATGACGATTTCTACCCGGATGCCGAGGGGCTGGACTGGGGCGCCTGATACCCCAACGCAAAAGAGGGAGCCGAAACCGGCTCCCTCTCCGCGCATTCACATGCGTTGACCTATGGGCGGGCGAACCCGCCCAGTCCGATCAGTTGCTGTCCGCGTTGTCGTCCTTGACGATCGCGACAACACCGATGGCGACGACGCCAGCGGCGATCAGCGCGGCCAGGACGCCGCCGCCGGCCAGCTTGTTGCTCTTGGCCGACGGAGCCGAAGCGCGAACCGACTTCGAAACCGACAGGCTGGCGGCCGGGTTGGTCGGGGCAGCGGCAACCGGAGCGGCAACAAGCGCGGTGGCGGCAACAGCAGACAGAAACTTCATCATATATAATCTCCCATGGCGAACGACCGCCAAGACGCGGCAATGTTCATCGTCCCAATAGCGCAAATGTGTCGGGGTGCAAAATTGTTCCCGCAGTGCATCAATTTTTTTGAATGACTGTGGGAACCGTACCGCACCTCGGTCGTAACGGGGTGCTGATCAGGGACGTAACACCTTGTTATCGGCGGATAGTCGCCGTGGCCAAACCAGCAAAGATCAACGCGCCTCCGCCGGCGCGGTGCGCCCAGGCCAGGGCTCTCGGCGATCGCAATAGCCCTCCCGCGCTGGAGGCGGCCCAGGCATAGGCGGAATCGGTCGCCGCCAAGGTCAGGACGAAGGTGACGACCAACAGGCTGGCCTGCATTCCATAGGGGCGGGCGGGGTCCAGAAACTGCGGTGTAAAGGCGGCGAGGAACAGGATCGTCTTGGGGTGGAAGGTCCCGACACCCAGATTGCCCAGAAACGCCGCGCGCGGTGTGATCATGCGCGGGCGAACGGCCACCGCCTGCGTATCGCGAGCGCGCCACAGCGACAGCACGCCGATCGTGATCAGATAGACCGCACCCGCCCATTTGAGTAGCCCGAACAGAAAGGCCGAGGCCGCCAGCAGCGCACCCACCCCCGCCAGGCTGGCGATCGCGGCGCCGGCATTGCCCAGCGCGAGCCCGGCCACCGAGGCAAAGGCGGTGCGCCGTCCCGATCCGATCGCATAGCCCAGGATCGCCGCGACCCCGGGCCCGGGCACCAACCCGATGACCAGCGTTGCCGCGACAAAGGCGAGCCACAGATCGGGTCGCATCAGCGGCCGCCGTCGCGCCGGGTCAGCGCCGCGACACAGCTCGCGCGGTCGATCGCGCTGCCATCGGGTTCGCGCGCGTCGATATAGGAGACGCGCGGCTCGCCCCCGTCCTTGGGATAGAGATAGGCGTCGAGGACGCAGAACTTGCCCTGATATTGCAGCTTGCGTGCCTGGCCCTCACGGACATCGGCATCGGCCGCGCCGAACAACTTGGTCAGCCCCGCTGCGTCCTGGCCCAGCACCCGCTCCAGCCCGACGCTGGTATAAGGCACCGGGACGGGCGCCATGCCCCGCACCGGGGCGGCGGTCTGCGGCACGGTGCAGCCGGCCAGGGCGAGGGGGGGGAGCAGGAGCAGCGCGTACCTGCGCCAGAAGGTGGTCATGCCGGTCGCCTCCGATGGAAGAAATGCGTCGCCATGCTGGCGCCCAGGACCGGGGCCAGCAGGTTCAGCCCCGGAACCACGAACAGCACCGCGACGGCAAGGCCCAAGAGCAGTCGCTGCGGCCCGGTCGCCTTGCGCCAGCGACGCATCGCGCCCGCATCCATATGCCGCGCCGCCACCATGTCGCCCAGATCGCGTGACAGCAGCCAGCCATTGACCAACAAGAACATCGCCGCCGTACCGACCCCGGTCACCAGCAGCCCGATATAGACCGGCAGCAATACCAGGTTGATCGCCACGACCCGCCCTGCCGAGCCCAGCCCCATCGCTATCCCCCGCGCCAAGGGAACCGGCCGGGCGGTGTCCAGCGCCTTGGGATAATGGCGCGCTTCGACCGCCGCGACGATATCCTCGGCGAACAGCCCGACCACTGCCATCGCCACGGCGCGAAAGGCCAGCCACAGCGTCACGATCTCGACCGCCACGACCAGCGCCGCCGACCAGCCCCCGGCCTGCGCGCCCAACCAGCCGGTGAGCGCCGCCCGCACCCCCCACCAGAGCGCGACGCCGGCGACGACGAACAAGGCCAGCGTCATCGCCAGCGAGCGGAACAGGACCCGGCGGATGACGGGATCGCCGAGCTGCCCCAACGACAAGAAGAAGGCGCGGATCATGACATCAGGGATGGCGTGGGGGGCGGGGCCAAGTCAATGCGATCGAACACGGCTTTTGCGTGGATGGCGGGGCCCCTCGGGCATCCCTTGCGCGGGGGTAGCGCGCTGACTAGGGCGACGGCATCATCATGTTTTTCCCGGAGCCTGTTTCTTGACCAACCCCACTTATGACGTGGTGGCGATCGGCAATGCGATCGTCGACATCCTCGCCTCGGCCGAGGATGATTTCATCGCCGAACAGGGCATGACCAAGGGCGCGATGCAGCTCGTCTTCTCGACCGAGGAGGCCGATGCGCTGTACGACAAGATGGGCCCGGGCCGCGAGATTTCGGGGGGCTCGGCCGCCAACACGCTGGCGGGCATCGCCGCGCTGGGCGGCAAGACGGCCTTTATCGGCCAGGTCGCCGACGATCAGCTAGGCCAGGTCTTCGCGCACGACATTCGCGCGGCGGGCGTCCGTTTCGACACGCCGGCGCGTGCGGGGCAGCCGACCACGGCGCGCTGCATGATCTTTGTCAGCCCCGATGGCCAGCGGACGATGAACACCTTCCTCGGCGCATCGCACTATCTGCCCGCCGAGGCGCTGGACCGCGCGCTGATCGCGGATGCGGCCTATCTCTATATCGAAGGCTATTTGTGGGACCCCGAAGAGCCCCGCGCCGCGATGCGCGCCGCGATCGAAGTCGCGCGGGAGGCGGGCCGCAAGATCGCCTTCACCGCCTCGGCCGAGTTCGTGATCGACCGTCACCGCGCCGATTTCCATGCGCTGATCGATGGCGGCATGATCGACGTGATCTTCGCCAATGAGACCGAGATCGTCGCGCTGACCGAAACCGCCGATGTCGAGGCGGCCATCGCCTCGCTGAAGGACAAGGTCGAGACGCTGGTCGTGACGCTCGCCGAAAAGGGTGCGCTGGCGCAGCGCGGCGACGAGCGCGTGACGGTACCGGCACACCCGGTGGACAAGGTGATCGACACCACCGGGGCGGGCGACCTGTTCGCCGCGGGCTTCCTCCATGGCCAGACCCAGGGCCAAGACCTGAAGGCTTCGCTGACGCTGGGCGCCGCCTGCGCCGCCGAGATCATCAGCCATTTCGGCGCACGGCCGCAGGTGGACCTGAAGGCGCTGGCCGCCAGCCTCTGATCGATCCGCTGTCATCTCGGCGCAGGCCGTGATGGCGACAGGATAAAAGAAAAGGGCCGGAGGATCGCTCCTCCGGCCCTTTTTCCATGTCTGGCGAATCCGATCAGCGATCGAGCGGCTTGGCGATTTCCGGCTGCATCGCGGGGTCTTCCACCACATCGATGATGCCGCGCCCGACATGGCTGCGCTTGCGGCTATAGAGGAAGTAGATCAGCAGACCCACCGCGCCCCAACCCGGCAGGACCAGGATCGCGATCAGCGGCAGCGAGAAGTAGAGATAGGCGCACCCGATCATCGCGGCTGGCGCGACGATATACACGGCGGGCGTGCGGAACGGACGCTTGCGACCCGGATCGGTCTTGCGCAGCACCATCACCGATAGCGCGACCATGAAGAACGCGAACAGCGTGCCCGAGTTGGAATAATCCGCCAGCTTACCGACCGGCAGGAAGGCCGAGGCGATGGTTGCGGCGATGCCGGTCACGATCGTCACGACGTGCGGCGTGCGGTAGCGCGGATGCACCGAGGCCAGCTTTTCGGGCAGCAGGCCGTCACGCGCCATGGTGAAGAACACGCGGGTCTGGCCGAACATCATCATCAGCACGACCGAAGGCAACGCCAGCGTGGCCGCCAGGCCGATCAGATTGCCGATCTTTTCCCATCCGATGGTGCGCAGGACATGCGCCAGCGCCTCGCGCGAGCAGGACAGCGGCTCAGGCGTTCCACCAGCGACGATCGCCTTGCACTGCGCGGCCAGTTCCGACGTACCCGGCGACAGCACCACACCGGCGGCATCGCGCACCGGCTGCGCGCCCAGCGGCGAGCCGATCGCGCCCGCCGAGACCAGCAGATAGAAGATGGTGCAGAACAGCAGCGAGGCGATCAGACCGATCGGCACGTTGCGCTGCGGGTTCTTGGTCTCCTCAGCGGCGGTCGACACCGCGTCGAAGCCGACATAGGCGAAGAAGATCGACGCCGCGGCCCCCGCCACGCCGGTCAGGCCGGTCGGCATGAACGGCTCGAAATGGGCGCCGTTCATGACCGGCACCGACAGCGCGATGAACAGGGTCAGCGCGGCGACCTTGATCGCGACCAGGATGGCATTGACGCGCGCGCTCTCGGTCGTGCCGACCACGAGCAACCAAGTGACCAGCAGCGAGATGATGACGGCGGGCAGGTTGATGTAACCGCCTGAGGAGGGGCCGTTGACCCATTCCATGGGTATGTCGATGCCCAGCAGATTGCGGATCTGCCCGACGACATAGCCCGACCAACCGACCGCGACGGCGGATGCGCCGACCGCATATTCGAGGATCAAGGCCCAGCCGACCATCCAGGCGAGAAGCTCGCCCATGACCGCATAGGTATAGGTATAGGCCGACCCCGCGACCGGGACCATCGAGGCCAGCTCGGAATAGCAGAGCGCCGCCACCGCGCAGACGAAACCCGCCAGCACGAAGGACAGCATCATGCCCGGCCCCGCCTTTTGCGCGGCTTCGGAGGTGAGAACGAAGATACCCGTGCCGATGACGGCGCCGATACCCAGCATGGTGAGCTGGAACGCGCCTAGCGATCGTTGCAGCCCCTTCTTCTCGGCGGTCGCCAATATGGCGTCCAGAGGCTTAACGCGCCCGAAAATCATGAATGTCCAATCCCCCCAAGGGAAGGGCTACCCCAATGGGAGTATGCCCGGCGTTCGATGAATGACGGCGGGAGGTTAGCTGCAATTTTATTACGTGCAAACCAAAAGAGGTGACAAATGCGACAGAGGGAGGGGGCGAATGCGCCGTTGCCACCAAAAACGCCCTTATCTGGCGAGCATGGGTCCCAGGGGACGGCCCGCCAGGATGTGGACGTGCAGGTGCGGCACCTCCTGTCCCGCATCCGGCCCGATATTGGCAAGCAGGCGATAGCCGGGTTCGACCGCGCCCGCTTCGCGCGCGACATGGCCGACCGCGCGGACGAAACCGGCGATCTCCGCCTCGCTGGCACGCGCTGCGAAATCGTCCCATGAGACATAGGGGCCGCGCGGGATCACGAGGATATGTGTCGGTGCGTGCGGCGCGATGTCGTGAAAGGCGACGGCCCATTCATCCTCATAGACCCGGCGCGACGGGATTTCGTCGCGCAGGATCTTCGCGAAGATATTCTGGTCGTCATAAGGCTGGGTGGCGTCGATCGGCATCGATAATCTCCGTGAAGCTCAGCGGGGCCGCGCGGCCTTTTCCTCATGCCCCGACACGCCCTCGCGCCGTGCCAGTTCGGCGCGGACATCGTCCAGCGACAGGCCCGCATCGGTCAGCAGCACGATCAGGTGGAAGAGCAGGTCGGCGGCCTCGGACACGATCTTGTCGGGCTGGGCCATGGCGGCGATGACGGTTTCCACCGCTTCCTCGCCCAGCTTCTGCGCGATCTTGGGGCGCCCCTTGGCAAAGAGGCTGGCTGCATAGGAGGTGGCGGCGTCACCTTCGTCCCGGCGCGCGCGGATCGTGGCTTCGAGGCGGTCGAGCATGTCCATGGCGGCGTGGGTGGCGCAGGCGGCGGGCGGCGTCAATCCTTGCGGTTCCGGCGGCGCATCAAGTGGCGGAGCAACCAGATCGCGCCGATCGCGAAGACGAACAGGCCGATGTCGGACCATTCGGGATGGCTTCGCGGCTTGGGCGCTCCGTTATGCGCGGCGGCGGTGGTCAGGGAGGCGAGGGGCATGTTGGGATGTTAGCAGCGGTCTGCGCATGGGTCATCCGGGGGATTTTTGTTCACGCGAAGCCGCTAAGCTGCGAAGATTTTCTGGTTCGCGCGGAGGCGCGGAGGGGGTGGTTGTTAGGTTGGCGATTGGCTTTCCATACGGCAGGACCACGTCTCCCATCCGCCGCCTCTCCCCCGCCCCGTTCACGCTGAGCGAAGTCGAAGCGCACGTCCTGCACTCCGCCAGGTGGTGAAGTTATCCCTTGGCCTTCGACTTCGCTCAGGCTGAACGGGGGTTGGGGAGCATCTCTACCCGCCCCGTCGATCGGGAGACGCGCACCCGGTCCGATGTGCAGGCCACCGCCTCCCCCAACAACCAGACCCTCCGCGTTTCCACGCGAACCAAAGGAATCTTCGCGGCTTAGCGGCTTCGCGTGAACTCAATGCGCCCGAACCGGCACTCCCGCCGCCGCGAGGGCCCGATGTGCATCCGCGATCGACGCGTCGCCGAAGTGGAAGATCGACGCCGCCAGCACCGCCGAGGCATGGCCGTCACGCACCCCCGCCACCAGATCGTCCAGCCCGCCGACGCCGCCCGACGCCACCACCGGCACGCTGGTCCGGTCGGCGATGGTGCGGATCAGCTCCAGGTCATAGCCGCCGCGCGTGCCGTCCCGGTCCATCGAGGTGACCAGCAATTCGCCTGCGCCCAGTTCGGCCAGCCGCAGTGCATGCTCGACCGCATCGATCCCGGTCGCGCGCCGTCCGCCATGGGTGAACACCTCCCAGCCATCGGCCGCCCGCCGCGCATCGACGCTGGCGACACAGCACTGGCTACCGAATCGCTCGGCGATGTCGGAGACGACTTCGGGGCGGCTGACCGCGGCGGAGTTGACCGCGACCTTGTCGGCGCCCGCCAGCAGCAGCGCGCGCGCATCCTCTGCCGTGCGCACGCCGCCGCCGACGGTCAGCGGCATGAAGCACACCGCCGCCGTCCGCCGCACCACGTCCAGGATGGTCCCGCGCGCCTCATGGCTGGCGGTGATGTCGAGGAAGCAGAGCTCGTCCGCGCCCGCCGCATCATAGGCACGCGCCTGTTCGACCGGATCGCCCGCATCGATCAGGTCAACGAAGTTGACGCCCTTGACCACCCGGCCATTGGCGACGTCCAGACAGGGGATGACGCGTGCGCGGACCGTCATGCGGCGGCCGCCACTGACAGCGCCGCCGCCAGATCGAGCCGCCCGTCATAGAGCGCGCGGCCGGTGATGACGCCCTCCACCCCATCCTGATGATGCAACGCCAGCATGTGGATATCGCCGATCCCGGCAACGCCACCGCTGGCGATGACCGGGATGCGCACCGCGCGGGCGAGATCGACGGTCGCGGGCACGTTGCAGCCCTTGAGCAATCCGTCGCGGCCCACATCGGTGAACAGCAGCGCCGCCACGCCCGCATCCTCGAACCGGCGGGCAAGGTCCTCGACAGACACGTCCGACACGTCGGCCCAGCCACGCGTCGCGACCATGCCGTCCTTCGCATCGACCGCGACGACAATGCCGCCCGGATAGGCCTTGGCCATGTCGCGCACGAAGTCGGGATTCTCCAGCGCCGCCGTGCCGATCACCACGCGCGACACGCCCAGGTCGAACCAACGCTCGACATTCTCTGCTTTCCGGATGCCGCCACCCAGCTGGACATGGCCGGGAAAGGCTTTGACGATCGCCTGTACGGCCTCGCCATTGACCGATTCGCCCGCAAAGGCGCCGTCGAGGTCGACGACGTGCAAGTGTTGCGCGCCCGCCTCGGCGAAAAGCATCGCCTGATGGGTGGGATCGTCGCCATAGACGGTGGCGCGGTCCATATCGCCCTCGGCCAGGCGGACGACCTGGCCGCCCTTCAGATCGATGGCGGGGAAGACGATCAAGCTCACGGATGCCACTCCAGGAAACGGGTCAGAAGCGAGAGGCCGTAGCGCTGGCTCTTCTCGGGGTGAAACTGGACGCCGACCACCGTGTCGCGGCCGATCGCGGCGGTGACGGGGCCATCATGGTCGGTGGTCGCCAGCACATGCGCGCCGGTAAAGGCATAGCTGTGCAGGAAATAGGCCTCGCCCGGCACGATCAGCGGATGCTCGCCCACGGGCTGGACGTCATTCCAGCCCATATGCGGGACCTTTGCCGTGGGATCGGTGGGCGTGAGACGCGCGACTCGACCGGGAATCCAGCCGAGCCCGCGATGCTCGCCCATCTCCTCGCCGGTGTCGGCGAGCAACTGCATCCCGACGCAAATGCCCAAGAAGGGGCGGGCGCGGGTGAGGGCGGCATCGCGCAGCGCTTCTTCCAGCCCATCCACGGCGCGCAGATTCGCCGCGCACGCCCCGAACGCGCCGACGCCCGGCAGGACGATGCGGTCGACCTTGGCGATCACGTCCGGGTCGGCGGTGATGACGACGTCGCTCGCCCCCGCCGCACGCAGCGCATTGTCGACCGAATGGAGATTGCCCGATTCGATGTCGATCAGCGCCAGCGTCACAGCATGCCCTTGGTCGAGGGGATGGCGTCGGCCTTGCGCGGGTCGATCTCCACCGCCATCCGCAGCGCACGGGCCAAGCCCTTGAAGATGCTCTCGGCGATGTGATGATTGTTGTGGCCGTGCAGCAGCTCGACATGGAGCGTGATGCCCGCCTCCTGCGCGAAGCTGTGGAACCAGTGCTCGATCATCTCGGTCTGGAGCGTGCCGAGCATGGGATTGGTGAACGGCACCTTCCACACCAGCCAGGGGCGGCCCGAAATGTCGAGCGCGGTGCGGGTCAGCACCTCGTCCATCGGCGAAAGCGCCTCGCCGTAGCGATAGATGCCGCGCTTGTCGCCCAGCGCCTTGGCAAAGGCCTGTCCGATCGCCAACGCGCTGTCCTCGGTGGTGTGGTGGCCGTCGATATGCAGGTCGCCCTCGACCTTGACCGACAGATCGATCAGCGAATGCCGCGACAGCTGGTCGAGCATGTGATCGAGAAAGCCGATGCCGGTGGCGTTCTGATAGACGCCGGTGCCGTCGAGATTGACGGTGACGTCGATGACGGTTTCCGCAGTGGCGCGGTGGACGGTGGCGGTGCGCATGGCCCCTCCCTTAAACACCTATCCGTCCCATGCAATCTTGACCCGCGATCAAAGGCCGCTAGTCCAAGGGACATGACCGAAGGATTGCCCGACAGCCTCATCCCCTATGACGACATCGTGCAGGAGGCCCTGCGCGCCGTGGTGGGGCGTGTGCTCGGCCCGGTGGCGGAGACGGGACACTTGCCCGGCACCCACCATTTCTACATCACCTTCAAGACCCAGGCGCCCGGCGTGGACATTCCGCAGCGTCTGATCGAGCGATTCCCGGACGAGATGACCATCGTCCTGCAAAATCGCTTCTGGGACCTGACGGTGGACGAGAATCGCTTCTCGGTTGGGCTCAGCTTCAACCAGGTGCCGTCGAAGCTGGTCATCCCCTATTCGGCGATCACCCGCTTCCATGATCCCGAAGTGCAGTTCGAACTGGGCTTCCATGTGGCGGACGATCCCCAGGGCGATCCCGATCCGCATGATTCGGCCGAGAATGACGAACCGGTCGCCAAGCCGGTCGAAGACGGCAGCAACGTCGTCGCCGTGGATTTCAAGCGGAAGAAGTAATTTCGCGCGAGGGCGCGGCGGTGTCCGGCACTGGCCGCGACGTCCTGCCCCCCCACCGCCGTTGGGGTAGGGTCGGAGATACCGCAAAGCGAACCCCCTCCGCGCCTCCGCGAACCAAAATTTTCGACTTCCCCGGCGTAGGCCGGGGCCAAGTCTCTAATAGGCATAGGGCGCGCCTTGCGGTTGCGTGGGAGGCAAACGCCAAACGCTATTGAGAGCGGGCAGCGACTGGACCCCGGCCTTCGCCGGGGTGGGGCCTTTGTTTAGTGGGATCAGCAGGGCTAGATTGAAGGAACCCATCCCCTATCCGGTGAGTCCCTCTGCCCATGACCCAGACCCGCACCGAAACCGATTCGATCGGCCCGATCGAAGTCCCCGCCGACGCCTATTGGGGCGCGCAGACCGAACGGAGTCTTGAGAATTTCCCCTTCGGCGCGCGCGAGCAGATGCCGATCGGCATCGTCCATGCGCTCGCCATCGTTAAAAAGGCCGCGGCACGGATCAATCGCGGCCATGGCCTCGCGGGCGAAAAGGCCGATGCGATCGAATCGGCGGCGCAGGAGGTGATCGAGGGGCGGCATGACGACCAGTTCCCGCTGGTCATCTGGCAGACCGGCTCCGGCACCCAGTCCAACATGAACGCCAATGAGGTGATCGCGGGCCGTGCCAACGAAATCCTGACCGGTACGCGTGGGGGAAAGTCGCCCGTTCACCCTAATGACGACGTCAATCGCGGTCAGTCCTCCAACGATACCTTCCCGACTGCGCTCCATGTCGCTGCCGCTCTGGCGGTGACGAAGCAGCTTTTCCCCGCGCTCGACCGGCTTCACGCCGCGCTCGATGCCAAGGCCAAGGAATGGGATTCGATCGTCAAGATCGGCCGCACCCATTTGCAGGACGCGACCCCGCTGACTTTGGGCCAGGAATTCTCCGGCTATGTCCAGCAACTCGCCAATGCCCGCGACCGGATCGAGGGGACGCTTCACCGCAACATCCTGCCGCTCGCGCAAGGGGGCACGGCGGTCGGCACCGGTCTGAACGCGCCGCATGGTTTTGCCGAGGCGATCGCAGCCGAGATCGCCGACGCGACCGGGCTCGACTTCGTCACCGCGCCCAACAAGTTCGAGGCGCTGGCGAGCAATGACGGGCTGGTCGATCTGCACGGCACGCTCAACGTGCTCGCGGTGGCGCTGACCAAGATCGCCAATGACATCCGCCTGCTCGGCTCCGGCCCGCGCTCTGGGCTGGGCGAACTGGAATTGCCCGCCAACGAGCCGGGCAGCTCGATCATGCCGGGCAAGGTCAACCCGACCCAGTGCGAGATGCTGACCATGGTCGCCGCCCAAGTGATCGGCAACAATGCCGCCGTGACCGTGGGGGGGCTTCAGGGGCATCTGGAACTGAACGTCTTCAAGCCACTAATTGGCGCGAACGTCCTACGATCGATCCATCTGCTGTCGGTCGGCATGGAGAGCTTCGCCGAGCGCACGGTCGAGGGGATGACGGTCAATCGCGATCGGATCGGCGAACTCCTCGACCGCTCGCTGATGCTGGTTACGGCGCTGGCGCCCGAGATCGGTTATGACAATGCCGCCAAGATCGCCAAGCATGCGCATGAGAAGGGGCAGACGCTGAAGGAAGCGGGGCTGGAACTGGGATTGGTCGATGAAGCGACCTTCGACCGGGTGGTGCGACCGGAGTTGATGCTCGGGCGGTGATGAGTCGGCGTGGCCTTCTACTTCGCTCAGGCTGAACGGAAGTAGGGAATACATACTCCAGCCCGTTCAGGCTGAGCGAAGTCGAAGGCCAAGGGAATCACTACCGATCCTCCCATTTCTCGGCGGGGTAGGCGGGCAGGGCGAGCCGATAGCGAATCGCCGCCCCGCGCAGGATGAACCCGGCCAGCGCGGCGATCGGGCCCGCCATGGGCACCCCCAATTGCATCAGGATGACATAGCTGGTCGAGGCGAGCGCGGCGGCGGTGACGTAGAGTTCGGGCCGCATCAGGATCGATGGTTCGCCGGCGATCACGTCGCGGATGATGCCGCCGACACAGGCCGACACCACGCCCAGCATGGCGGCCGGGATGGGCGGGATACCATAGCCGCTCGCCTTCGCCGCGCCATACACGGCATAGGCTGCCAGTCCCACCGCATCGAACCAGTCGAGCGCGCTGCCGCGCCACCAGCGCTCGGGCGTCGCCCAAACCGCGACGGCGGCGGCCAGACAGACGGCGGGGACCCGCGCGTCATGCACCCAGAAGACCGGCGCATCGATCAGCAAGTCGCGCAGTGTCCCGCCGCCGACCCCGGTGATGAGCGCGAAGAAGACCAGCGTCACCATGGTCTGGCGATGCTTGGCCGCCGCCAGCGCGCCCGAGACGGCAAACACCGCCAGACCGGCAAGGTCGAGCCACGGCATCGCGGCGGGCAGCATGGCGGTCGGTTCGGGAAGCATCGCCCCCTGCTCTTAGGGCGGGGATGATCCGGGGGAAAGGCCGGCGGAAGGATGCCCTGTCATGAACGGCACGTTATGTTTGGTTCATGCAACGGACATTAGGATGCGAACGTTACGGCATCAGATCATGTTCGAAAGGAAAATTGTCATGCGGAAATTGATGCTCGCACTGGGTTGCACCGCCATGGTCGTCCCGTCGCTGGTTCTGCCCGTCACCGCTGCCGATGCGCAGCGCCGGTACAAGTATCGCGAATGGCGCGACGATCGCGGCCGTGTCCGCTGCCGCAAGCCCGATGGCACGACCGGTCTGGTCGTCGGTGGCGTCGCGGGCGCTCTGCTAGGCCGCACCATCGATACGCGCGGCGACCGTACGCTGGGTACGCTGGGCGGTGCCGCCGTCGGCGCGCTGGCCGGTCGCGAAGTGGAGCGTGGCACCAGCAGCCGCCGCTGCCGCTGATCGCCTCTTCCCATACCCAAAAGCAAAAAGGGCGTCACCTTCGGGTGGCGCCCTTTTTGCTACGATCTTCAATCACTTGCTCATGTCTCGTCGATGAATGGAAGGTAGTTTTCGGTTCACGAAACGACTTCCGCAAACAGGGCGTTCAACCCTCACCTCAGAAGACGGGAGTATAGTTATGCGTATCGCTCTCTTATCGGCCACGATGGCCGCGATCACTTTTACCGCCATACCGGTCGCGGCGCAGAGCAATGGCCGGGAAGCGCGCCGCGAATATCGCGACGAAATCCGGGATGCTCGCCACGATTATCGCCGTGATGTCCGCAATGCCGATTCGCGGCGTGACGTTCGCGAGGCGCGCCGGGAATATCGCGACGAAGTGCGCGACGCGCGCAAGGACTATCGCCGCGACATGCGCGACATTCGTTGGCGCAATTACGACTATAACCGGTTCGAGCCGGGCCAGCGCGGCTATTATGCCGAGCGCTATTACCGCGACGGCCGCTATTATCAGCCCCGGAGCCTGGGGCGGAACGACCGCATCTATCGCGGCATGAACGGGCGCTACTATTGCCGTCGCAATGACGGGACCACCGGCTTGGTAGTCGGCGGTCTGGCCGGCGGCGCCCTGGGCAATGTGATTGCGGGCGGTGGTTCGCGTCTGCTCGGCACGCTGATCGGTGCGGGCGGCGGCGCGCTGCTGGGGCAGCAGATCGATCGCGGTCAGGTTCGCTGCCGCTAAGCCCCTCTGCTCTGCGATCAGGACGGCCCGGCACCTTCGCGTGCCGGGCCGTTTCGCATTCAGATCAGGCCACCACCCAGCATCAGGCGAAGGCCGAAGATCAGGATCAGGATGAGATTGAGGTTCCGACCGCTGTTGCGTGACGACAGGGAGCCGACGGCGGCACCGACGATCGCGATCGGGATGACGAACCAATAGCCCCAGGCGAAGAAGGGCAGGAACGGCACGATGCCGAGCAAAAGCGCGACGACGCCGATGACGATCGAGAAAAGGTTCAGCATGGCGCCCAAGATGGCGGCCGATCGCGCGATATACAAGCGTGCGACACCTCATCCCAGCGTGGGACGAAACGCGCTTGGGAAGGCCGCCACCGTTAACGATCGCATCGGCGGTGCATGCTACAGCGATGGACATGATGGCCAAGCCGCTGCGAATTCTGATTCCCCTGACTTGTCTGCTGCTGGCCGGCTGCGGCGGCCAGTCGGATGACGATGCGCAACTGAACGCGCTCGATAACGAACTGGCGGCGATGAATGACGGCCAGCCGGCGCAGGACCCGCAACTGGCCGAGGCGCTGGCGGGTCAGATCATGGTCGATCCGGGTCTGACCCAGACATCGAATGCCAATGCCGTGCGTCCGCCCAATCGGCCGGACAGCGACCAGGTGCCCGTCCTGCCGCCGCCGGGCGACCCGGTCGATCCCCGCACGCTGAAATCGGCGCCCAAGGCTTCGTCCGACTGTCCCGAATGCCGCGCCTCGGCCAAGGCCCTGACGCTCGGCGCTCTGGCGGGGCAACAGGCGGCCAATGCCCGGTGTCTGGCGGGGCTTCGCTATTCGGCCGGCTGGGCAGGACATTTGCCGGCCGCCTTCGCGGTCTATCCGGGCAGCCGGCTGAACGAGGCCGCCGGCAATGACGCCGGGGGATGCCATGTGCGGATCGTCAGCTTCCGCGCGGGCGGACCTGTCGACAAGGTCATCGACTATTATTTCACCCGCGCCACCGCCGCCGGCTATGATGCGGACCATAAGCGCGATGGGGCGCAGCATGTGCTGGGCGGCACGCAGGGGGCGGCGGCCTATATCGTCTATGCCACCGCGCGGCGTGACGGCGGCACCGATGTCGACCTGATCGTCAAGGGCGGCTGATCCCGGACGCCTTGCAAGCTTCCTTTGCTTGGAAAGCGGCCTTGCGCTAGGGGAGCGGAATCATGTCACCGCTTCTTCTCGTGATGCTGGGCGGCGCATTGGGGTCGGGGGCCAGGCATCTGACCGGGCGATTCATGCTCCACGCGCTTGGTCCAGGCTTTCCCTATGGCACGCTGACCGTCAACTGGGTCGGCGGGCTGCTGATGGGCTTGCTGGCCGGCATCATGGCGCGCACCGGCGGTACGGAGGGGTGGCGACTGTTCATCGGCGTGGGGGTTTTGGGGGGCTTCACCACCTTTTCCTCCTTCTCGCTGGACACGATCACGCTCATCGAACGCGGCCAGGTGACGGTCGCGCTCGGTTATATCGCCTTGTCGTTGCTGGGTTCGCTGGCCGCGCTTTGGGCCGGACTTTCGATTACAAGGATTTTCGCATGACGGACTTTGTCCGCCAATTCACGGTCGGTTACGACGATGACGGTATCCGGCTGGACCGCTGGTTCAAGCGGCATTTGCCCGACACCAGCTTCACCACCGTGGCCAAATGGGCGCGTACCGGGCAGCTCCGCGTCGATGGCGCGCGCGCGACGCCGGGCGACCGCATCACGGCAGGCCAAGTGCTGCGCGTGCCCCCCGCCGAGCCCGCGCCCGCCGAAAGCGCCAAGCCGAGCCGTCCGCGCAACATCCTGTCCGAAGACGAGGCCGCGTTCGCCCGCGAGATGGTGATCCACAAGGACCGCGACGCGCTGGTCCTGAACAAGCCGCCGGGCCTGGCGACGCAAGGGGGGACCAAGACCACCACCCATGTCGACGGCCTGCTCGACGCGTTGCAGTTCGAGGCGGAGGGGCGGCCCAAGCTGGTCCATCGGCTCGACAAGGATACGTCCGGCGCGCTCCTCGTCGCGCGCAACGCACGCTCGGCGGCGTTCTTCGCCAAGGCGTTTTCGGGGCGCACCGCCAAGAAGATCTACTGGGCGCTGGTCGTCGGCGTGCCGTCGATCGAGGACGGCACGATCGAACTGCCCATCGCCAAGCAGCCGGGTACCGGTGGCGAGAAGATGCATGTCGATGAGGAGAACGGCCAGGCCGCCCGCTCGCGCTACCGGGTGATCGAGCGTGCGGGCAATCGCTGTTGCTGGGTCGAGTTGCAGCCCTTTACGGGTCGCACCCATCAGTTGCGCGTGCATATGGCGGCGATCGGCCATCCGATCGTCGGCGACGGCAAATATGGCGGGGCAGCGGCCTTCCTCACCGGCGGGATCAGCCGCAAGATGCACCTGCACGCGCGCCGCATCCGCGTCGACCATCCCGATGGCGGTCGCATTGACCAGACCGCCGAGTTGCCGAGCCACTTTGCCGAGTCGATGAACCAGCTCGGCTTCGACGAGATTCGCGGCGATGTGCTGCCGCAGGAAGAGGATCGCGGTCCGCCGCCCAAGGACGTGCTGAAACAGCGCGCCAAGGCGCATGCCAAGCAGTATCGCAAGGAACGCCGTGGCGAACGGCGGGGGCGCGGGGCGCGGTAGTTAGGTTCGTGAGCCATGGCTCACGAACCCGCCTAGGGGTGACGTTCCCTCAACTCCGTTCAGGCTGAGCGAAGTCGAAGCCCACGCCCAAGCCTTTCCGAGAGCAGTTCCCGTGCGCTTCGACTTCGCTCAGCGCGAACGGCGCGGCGGATGAGAAAACCCCGCCAGCGAGAGGCCAGCGGGGTTCTTTGTATGACGGAAGGGGCCATGGCCCCTCACGCCCGATGATTAACGGCAATAGCCGGGATTGTTCGACTTCTCGATCGCGTGACCGGCCAGCGCACCGGCGCCGCCGCCCAGGATCGTGCCGAGGGTGCGGTCACCCCGCGAGTCGATGGTGCGGCCGAGCAGGCCACCGGCGATCGCGCCGACGATCGTGCCCGTGGTGCCGTTGTTGCAGCGCTGCGGGCCGCGATAGGCATAGCCGCGATTGTCATAATAGCGACGGTCGTAACGCGGCCCACGGTTGTAGCCGTCATAATAGGCATCGCCATAGGCACGCTCATAACGGTCGCCATAATAACGCTGCGCCGAAGCAGCGGTCGGAACCATGGCCGTCGCGCCGACGGCAAGGGCGGCAGCAGCGAGCGAGAGCTTCTTGAACATCGTCATCTCCCTTGATCTTCAAACCGGCGGCGGCGGGATTATTCCCGTCGTCGTTGATGCTCTTCTGCCCGATTCGGTGTGATGCGATGCTGAATGCGGTTGTTAGCCAATATTCATCATAATATTCGTCATGCGTCATCTTGGGGAGCCAGCATTAGCCCGTCGAATCCACTTCGTCGCCGTCGCGTCGCCGCTTGGGCCGGTGTTGGTATGCTGCTGTTGGCCCCCGCTCCATCGGCTGCCGACCAAGCCTCGGCCCCGCTGACGTTCGTCATCAGCGACCGTACGCCCGACTGTCTTCTGGAACGAGAAGGGCAACCCATAGACGACGCCGCCCTGAAGGAATTGGCAGAGCGGTATGGGCGGCGCGAGGTGGTCGTTTCCGCGAAGGCATCCATTTCCTATCGCTGCGTCGGCGGTGCCGTTTACCGTTTGCAGCAGGCCGGCTTCATGCGGGTGACCTTCCACGGCAGGTGATCGGGATGGCGCACACGCTTTCCCCCGGCGGCGGAGCGCGATAGGACGGGGCGATGACGCGACCGCGCCTAGCCCTGTTCGATTGCGACGGTACCCTCGTCGACAGCCAAGCCAATATCTGCCTCGCGGCGGTGGAGGCGTTCACCATGGCGGGGCTGACCCCGCCGCCGGCCCAGGCGATTCGCCGAATCGTCGGCCTCAGCCTGGTCGAGGCGATGCAGGTGCTCGCCCCCACGCTGACCGATGATCTGCACCGGCAGTTGGCAAGCGATTACAAGGCGGCCTTTTTCCGCCTGCGCACCGAAGGCGCGATGGAGCCCGAACCCCTGTTCGAGGGCATTCCGGCGCTGCTCGATCATCTGGCGGAGCGGGGCTGGCTGATGGGCGTGGCGACGGGCAAGTCGGATCGCGGCCTAGCGCGTGTGCTCGCCGAACATGGTCTCGCGCATCATTTCGTCACGCTGCAGACCGCCGACCGCCATCCGTCCAAGCCCGATCCCGCCATGGTGCTGGCTGCCATGGCCGAGAGCGGCGTCGCGGCGGCGGACGTGGCGATGATCGGCGATACGAGCTTCGACATGGCGATGGGCAAGGCGGCGGGCGCCTTCGCGGTCGGTGTCGCCTGGGGATATCATGACGTGCATGATCTGGTGAGGGCGGGCGCGGATGTCGTCGCGCAGGATGTGGCCGATCTGCCCGCGTTGCTGGTGCGGCCATGAGCGGGCGGGACCCCGCGCGGCAGCGCTGGTTCATCATTGTCGCCGTGCGCCTGATCGGCGTGGCGGGGGCGTTGTTCGGCGTGGTGCTGGCGTCCCGGGGCGTCGCGTGGCCACATAAGGTACTGGGCGTGGCGATCGTCCTGTCGGCGCTGGCGATGATCGCGATCGTCCCGGCGGGGCTGGCGCATCGCTGGCGGAGCGGGGACGAATGAAGCGGTTCTGGTCGGAAGTCACGGTCGATGCCGAGCGCGTCGTCCGATTGGACGATCGCCCCGTCCGCACGCCGGGCCGCACCCCGCTCGCGCTGCCGACCCCCGCGCTGGCCGAAGCGGTGGCGGAGGAGTGGCGCAGTGTCGGCGAGACCGTCGACCCGCGTGCCATGCCGCTGACGGGACTCGCCAATGCCGCGATCGACCGGATCGCTGCGGACCCCGTGCCGTTCGCCACCGGGCTGGCGCGCTATGCCGAGAGCGATCTGCTCTGTTATCGTGCCGATTCGCCGCCGGAGCTGGTGGCGCGGCAGGATGCGGTGTGGAACCCGCTGCTCGACTGGGCGCGCGATCGCTATGACGTGCACTTCGCGCTGGTTACGGGGATCATGCATCGGCCGCAGCCCAAGGCGACGGTCGAGCGGCTATCCGCGGCGGTGGCGGCGCTCGATCCGTTCCGACTGGCCGCACTGTCGCCGGTGGTGACGATCACCGGTTCGCTGGTGCTGGCGCTGGCCCTGCTTGAAGGGGCGGCCGATACCAATGCGATCTGGACGGCCGCGCATGTCGACGAGGATTTCCAGGCCGAGCAATGGGGCGAGGATTATCTCGCCCTCGAAGCGCGCGAGGCTAAGCGGCGCGAGTTCGACGCGGCGGTTCGGTTTTTGAGCGCGTTGGAGCTTGGGTAACCCCCGCGTCCGTTCGCGCTGAGCGAAGTCGAAGCGCAAGGGAGTCACCCGCCGATAAGGCTAAGCGTGGCCTTCGACTTCGCTCAGCCTGAACGGAGTTGGGGGATAAAACGCGTGACCCCGGCTACCTGCTGTCGCCTACCCCGACCTCCGTTCGCACTGAGCGAAGTCGAAGTGCACGCGACGCACAGCCGCCCCACGCCTACTTCGTCGTCAGCTTCCGGATGAACCCGATCAGCCCGGTCTGACGCGAGCGCTTCAGCCGTTCGGCCTGGAGGATGGTCTTCACCCCCAGGAAGCATTGTTCGACATCGTCATTGACCAGGACATAGTCGTAACCGTCCCAGTGGCTGACCTCGTTGGTGGCACGGGCCATGCGGGCGTCGATCACCTCGATGGAATCGGTCGCGCGGCGTTCCAGCCGCTGACGCAATTCCTCCATGGAGGGCGGGAAGATGAAGACGCGCACCACGTCGCCGCCCGCGATCTGGAACAGCTGCTGCGCGCCCTGCCAGTCGATGTCGAACAGCACGTCCTTGCCGGCTGCCAGCATCGCCTCGACCTGCGCGCGCGGCGTGCCATAGCGATTGTCGAAGACATGCGCCCATTCGAGGAACTCGTCATTCGCCACCATGCGGCGAAATTCCTCGAGATCGACGAAATGATAGTCCTTGCCCTCCACCTCGCCGGGCCGCATCCCGCGCGTGGTGGCCGACACCGACATTTGGAGGCCGGGATCGTCCGCCAGCAATTTGCGCGCGATCGTCGACTTGCCCGCGCCCGAGGGCGAGGACAGCACGAACAACATGCCGCGGCGCTTCAGCTTATGGGGATCGTCGGGGTCTGCGGGCGAATTGGACATGCCTGCCTTTGACGCACGCTGTTGCAGCGCGTCAAGCCATGGCTGACGCGCTGCGATAGGGCGATCGACCCAATATGGGGTTTAGTAGCGACCAGCCACCTTGCCGGCCTTGTGCCGATCATAGGCCTTCTTGGCCGCATAACCGCCGCCGAGCAGCAGGCCGAGCGGGCCCAGCCGACGCATGCCGCCGACTGCCAGCGCACCCAGCGCCGCGCCCTTGAACCCGCTATTGCCGTCGCGACGGCTGACTTCACGCCCGACAAGCGCGCCGATGATACGTCCGATCATTGTGCCTCTCCAAAAACGCGGTCCTTGAGCTCGCCGGCGCCACGCAGCACCGCCCAGCCCACGGCATAGGTGATTGCGATCGGCAGCACGATCTTCAGGACATTGGCGGTCACGGCACCGATGACCGCACCGTCGGCGACACCATCATCGCCCGACATGCCGTCGATTGCGGCACCCACCATCGCCCCGATCGTCGTTGCACCCATCGCAAACCAACCCTTCCTTTCTCGCAAGGGCAAAAGCGCGGGGGCGTGGATGAGTTCCGTTGGGGGCCGCCTCAATCCTCCCTGTACCGGGAAGGACCGGAATCAGCCCTTGGCGCCGATCTTGCCCTCGATCGCGGACCAGATCATCGCGGCGACGTCGGTGCCGTCGAATTTCTCGATGGCGACGATGCCGGTGGGGGAGGTGACGTTGATTTCGGTCAGCCATTCGCCGCCGATCACGTCGATCCCGACGAACAGCAGCCCGCGCCGCTTGAGCTCCGGCCCCAGCACGTCGCAAATCTCCCGCTCGCGTGCCGTCAACTCGGTCTTCTCCGCCGAGCCGCCCACCGCCAGATTGGAGCGGATCTCGCCCTCGCCCGGCAGGCGATTGATCGCGCCCGCGACCTCGCCGTCGATCAGGACGATGCGCTTGTCGCCCTTGGCCACGGCGGGCAGGAAGGCCTGCACCATATGCGGCTCGCGATAGGCGGTGTTGAACACCTCGATCAGCGCCGACAGATTCGCGCCGTCGCGCCCGACCTTGAAGATCGCCTTGCCGCCATTGCCGTGCAGCGGCTTGATGACGATCTCGCCATGCTGGGCCAGGAACGCGCGTGCCTCCTCCAGCGAGCGCGTGACCAGCGTCGGTGGCATGAACTGCGGATAGTCGAGCACGAAGACTTTCTCGGGCGCGTTGCGCACGCTGCGCGGATTGTTGACGACCAATGTCTTCTCGGCGACCCGCTCGAGCAAGTGGGTGGCGGTGATATAGCCCAGGTCGAAGGGCGGATCCTGCCGCATCAGCACGACATCGGCCTCGTCGCCCAGGTCGAGCTTCACGGGATCGCCGAAGCTATAGTGATGGCCGGCGACCCGCTGCACCGTGACGGGGTGCGCCTTGGTCCACAGATGTCCGTCCGACCAGTTGAGATCGCCCGCGTCATAGTGGAACAGCCGGTGGCCCCGCGCCTGCGCCGACAGCATCAGCGCGAAGGTCGAATCCCCCGCGATGTTGATCTGGTCCATCGGGTCCATCTGGACGGCGACGGTCAGCGACTGGGTCATGGGGCGTTCCTCTTATGCGGAGCGGCCGGGGCCGCACGATCGCCAGCGGAGGTAATCGCTCAACCCGCGCCTGTCACCCGCGCGTCACCCGCACCAGGCATTTTCGATATGACGCGGCCGCGTGCCCGGCGCGAGCAGGATGACATCGATCCGGATATCGTCGCCCGGCCCGGCATAGGTCGGCATCAGCACCTCCGCCGCCGCCGCGACCCGGGCGAGGCGTCGCTCATCGATCGCGAAGTCGAGTTCGGCGGCGGACTTGCGCGTCTTGACCTCGACAAAAGCGACCAGCGACCCGCGCCGCGCGATCAGGTCGACCTCGCCGGCTGGCGTGCGGACGCGGCGGTCGAGAATGGTCCAGCCTTTGAGGCGCAGCCACCACGCTGCGAGACGTTCGCCGCGACGGCCGGTTGCCTCGGCCTGGCGACGATCGCGGAGGGGGCGGGGCATCGACATGCTCGCGACGATAGCGGATCCGGATATCCTCTGCACCTGGTCGTGTATCAGGCGACGGGTTCTTCCTGCTCGGATAGCCAAGCCACACTGTCCTCTGCGCAGTCGAACACGCGCAGATAGGGTTGGGTCATCAGCCGCCGGATCTGCTGTCGGCCGATCGCGCTGTTGTTGATCATGGCGATGCGGCTGGCGCGGGGAAAGTCGCGCAGTGCCTCGTGCACGGTCATGATCGCCTCGCGCGGCTGGACGGTGATTTCGCTCATGTCGATACGCAGGCGATAGCCGGGGCGGAAGCCGCTGCGTCGGAATGCGTCTACCAGCTCGCGGGCATAGCGCGTCGCGATCTCGGGGGTGAACAGGCCCGTCCAGCGTATGTCGAGCAGATTCAGGTCGTGGCGAAATTCATAAGCGTACATGTCCGGCTCCTGTGCGGATCATGGTCCGACGACGATTGCCGAATCACTAACGCACCGGCCCTAGGCCTCGGAAGCATCGCCTTTCATCACCAGCGCCCGCGCATAGAGTGTCTTGCGATCGAGACCCAGCGCCTTGGCGACCTCACTCGCCGCGCGGCCGACGGGCAGGCGGGTCAGCGCCTCGGCCAGCGCGGCGTCGGCATCCTGTTCGCTGGCAGGCTGTGCTTCGCCGGGCGGCGCGATCACGATCGCGATCTCGCCCTTGGGCCCTCCCTCGGCATAGCGGGCGGCGAGCGTGGAGAGGGTGCCGGTCACCGCCTCCTCGAATTTCTTGGTGATCTCGCGCGTTACCGCCGCCTCGCGATCGCCCAGCCCCTTGGCGAGCGCGGTCAGCGTCGCGGACAGCCGTGGCCCCGATTCGTAGAGGACCAGGGTGGCGCGGATGCCGGCGATCTCCGCAATGGCGTCGGCGCGCGCCTTCTCCTTGGGCGGCAGGAAGCCGACGAACAGGAACCGGTCGGTCGGCAAGCCCGCCAACGTTAGCGCGGCGATCGCGGCGCATGGGCCTGGGATCGTCACCACCGCATGGCCGGCGGCGCGCGCGTCGCGGACCAGCTTATAGCCCGGATCGGAAATCAGCGGCGTTCCCGCGTCGGAGACCAGGGCCACCGCCTCGCTCGCCATCCGCGCAATCAGGCCAGGGCGGACATGCTCGGCGTTATGGTCATGATAGGGCTGCATGGGGCGCTTCACGCCGATATGGCGGAGCAGCCCGGCGGTCACGCGGCTGTCCTCGACCGCGATGACATCGGCGTTTGTCAATATGTTGGCCGCGCGCGGGGACAGATCGCCGAGATTGCCGATGGGGGTCGCGACGATGTAGAGGCCGGGTTCGAGTTTGTGTTCGGATTGGGTCACGGGGAGTGTCATGACAGAGGCAGGGCTGTTCGTACAACCGGGGGCCGCCTATCCGGGGCTTCGAAACAAGGGCGGCCTGCGGTTGGGCCGCACGCTGGCGCTGGCCGCGACGCTGTTCCTGGGGGCGTGTCAGACTTTGGTCCCGCGCGGGCCGACCGAAGCGCCGCCGCCGCGTCCCCAGACCACCACGCCGCGTCCGAGTACCGAGGTGGAGCCCGGCCTGCCGCGCGACACCGCGCGCCACCGCGTCGCGCTGCTCGTGCCGCTTTCGGGCAGCAATGCCGGCGTCGGTCAGTCGATCGCCAATGCGACGATGATGGCCCTGCTTGACAGCCAGGCCGACACCGTCCGCATCACCAATTATGATACCGCGACCGGCGCGGCGGCGGCGGCGCAAAAGGCGATCGCCGAGGGGGCCCAGCTCATCCTTGGGCCGCTCCTCTCCGAAGATGTCCGCGTGGTCGCGCCGATCGCGCGCGCCGCCCGCGTGCCGGTCATCAGCTTCTCCAACGATACCGGGGTCGCAGGCGGCGGCACCTATCTGATGGGCTATACCCCGGCGCAGTCGATCGACCGCGTCGTCGATTATGCGCGCGGGCGCGGCGTCACCACCTTCGCCGGCCTTGTTCCCAACGGCCTTTATGGCGAGCGCGCCTCGACCGCGTTCCTGCGTGCGGTGGAAGGGGCCGGGGGCCAGGTCGTCTCGCTCCAGCCCTATGGCCGGGTCGCGGGCGGCATCGCGGCGGCGGCACAGCGGCTGAATGCCAAGGCGCCCTATGATGCGGTGCTGATCGCCGATGGCGGGGCGGCGGCGGCAGCGGCGGCCCCGGTCATCAAGCGCGGATCGGGGGCGACCACCCGGCTGCTCGGCACCGAATTGTGGAATTCCGAATCGAACATCGCGGCGCGCCCGACGCTGAACGGCGCCTGGTTCGCCAGCGTATCGAACAACCTCTACCGCCAATATGCGACAAAATACCGGGCCCGCTATCGCACCGCGCCCTATCGCCTGTCGAGCCTGGGCTATGACGCGGTTCTGCTGACCGTGCGGATCGCCCGCGACTGGAAGATGAACGCGGCCTTCCCCGAATCGCGTCTCCGTGCATCGGACGGCTTTGCCGGCATCGACGGCGCCTTCCGCTTCGGCCGCGACGGCGTAGCCGAACGCGCCTTGGAGGTGCAGGAGATTCGTGACGGCACGGCGGTGACCGTCTCGCCGGCGCCGACCGGGTTCGGGGATTGAGCGGGAACGAATTGATCCTCGTTCAGTGCGCGGTGGGGTCGCGGGACAATGCCGCAGCCATCGCCCGGGCGCTGGTCGAGCGGCGGTTGGCGGCCTGTGTCCAGATGACGCCGATCGAAAGCTGGTATCGCTGGGAGGGCGCCGTCCAGCATGAGCCCGAACTGATGCTGACCATCAAGACGGTGCGGGCACGATTCGACGCGCTGTGCGCGGCGGCGACCGCGCTGCATGATTATGAACTGCCCGAAATCGTCGCGGTGCCGATCACCGATGCGCTGCCGGCCTATGCGGACTGGGTGCGCGAGGCGGTCGCCGACGCGGTTTAAGCCTCGTCCAGCACCACCTCGCGCAGGATCGCGTCGAGCAGCAGCGCGCCCGCTTCGGTCACGATCAGCCGCTCGCCGTCGCGGCGTACCAGCCCTTGCTGGGCCAGACGTTCGACCTGGGCCGCGTCGACCATCTCCCGCCCCTTGGCGAGGGCGGTGACGTAGCGGAGGTCGACCCCTTCGGTCAGGCGCAGCCCCATGACCAGCGCCTCGGTCGCGCGGGCGACGGGGGCGAGCGCTTCTTCCAACTCGATGCCATGGCCGTTGCGGTCGACCGCAGCCATCCAGTTTTCGGGTTTCTTGCGCCGCGCGGTCGCCACGCCTTCACGCCGGCCATGCGCGCCGGGGCCGATGCCGGCATAATCGCCATAGCGCCAATAGGTCAGATTGTGACGACTCTCTGCCCCGATCCGCGCATGGTTGGAGGTCTCATAGGCGGGCAGGCCGGCGGCGGCGGTGATCGCGCGCGTCGTCTCGAATAGGTCGGCGGCGGCGTCGCCATCGGGAATGGTCAGCCGCCCTGCTGCTGCCTCGGTGGCGAATCGCGTACCCGGCTCGATGGTGAGCTGATAGAGCGACAGATGCTCAGTGCCATAGCCGATCGCACGGGTCAGCTCCGCCTCCCAATCGGCCAGCGGCTGGCCGGGGCGGGCATAGATCAGGTCGAAGCTGACCCGGCCAAACTGCTCCTGTGCCGTTTGCAGCGCGCGCAACGCCTCGTCTACGCCGTGCGCGCGGCCAAGAAAGCGCAGCGCCTCGTCATCGAGCGCCTGGACGCCCAGCGAGGCGCGATTGACCCCGGCGGCAGCCAGATCGGCAAAGCGCGCCGCCTCGACCGAGGAGGGGTTGGCCTCCAGCGTGATCTCGATCCCCTCGGCAAAGCCCCAATGCCGCTCGGCCGCGTCCAGGATCGCGGCGACCGTGGCGGGCGGCATCAGCGAGGGCGTGCCGCCGCCGAAGAAGATCGAGGTTAGTTGCCGTCCCGGCAGCATCGCCGCTTCATGCGCTAGATCGGCGAGCAGCGCATCGGCCCAGGCCGCCTGGTCCACCGATTCGCGGACATGGCTGTTGAAGTCACAATAGGGGCATTTGGAGACGCAGAAGGGCCAGTGGACATAAAGCGCCAGCGGCGCGGAGGACGGCGATATTGCGGAGGACATGATGCGCTCCGATATGGCGGCGATGTTCGCGCTTCGCCATCTCTTATCGCTGCCCGTGTTGGCTCTGTTGCTGTCGAGTTGCGGCGCGGTCGTGCCGTCTGGGGCGGGGGAGCGTCCGCCCGCGCGGGTAGTCGAGCAGCGGCTGTCCGATGCGCCCGCGCCGCGCGGGGCAGGGTTGCTGCGCCAGGCGATGCTGAACGGCCACCGGGCGGCGCGGGCGGATGTGGGGTTGCCGCCGCTCGCCTGGAACGACTCGCTGGCGGCGAGCGCCTTGTCCTATGCCCAGGAAATGGCGCGGACCGGCCGGTTCGAGCATGCGCAGCAGCCGCAGGGACCGGCTCGACAGGGCGAGAATCTGTGGACCGGCACGCGCGGCGCCTATCGCTATGACGAGATGATGGCCCATTGGCGCGCCGAACAGCGCAATTTCGTCAACCTGCCCGTGCCGCAATCCAGCCGCACGGGCCAGTTCGGCGATGTGGCGCACTATACGCAGATCGTCTGGGCGCGTTCCACGGCGATGGGATGCGCGATGGCCAGTAATGCGCGCGACGACTTCCTCGTTTGCCGCTATAGCCCGACGGGCAACGTCTTTGGCGAGCGGGCTTTCTGATCCGCCGGGCGTGGCGAAGGAACGCAATTATGGCCAATCCCTATGATCCGATGGCGTGGATCGCCTTCTGGACCGCGCCCGCGCGCTTCGCGGTGATGGCGGGCGAGGCCATGCTGAGCGCACAGAGCGTGATCGCGACCCGGATGGGCGCGATGGCGACGGGCACCTCGTCGCCCGCCGAAATGACGCTGATGGTCAGCGAGAAGGTCAAGGCGTTCGACCAGTCGGCGAGGGTGTGGAATCGCGATCAGGCGGCGCTGTCGCGATTGTCCCGCCATAATCCGCGCGGCGGGATGCTGGATGCGTGGGAAGCGATGGCGCGCGCGATGCTGATCGGTGCGTCGATGCCGCTCCAGGCGATGACCCCGGTGCACCGGACGGTGACGGCGAACCAGAAGCGGCTGGCGAAGGGGTAGGACTTAAATCCTCCCCGGTACGGGGAGGGGGACCAGACGCAGGCTGGTGGAGGGGGTCGCCACGAGGATATCCTTTGTGGAAGCCCCCTCCGTCAGGCCTTCGGCCTGCCACCTCCCCGTTCGTACCGGGGAGGATTTCTTAGAACACTGCCTTGACCAGCTGCCCGAAGGCGTCGGCGCGGTGGCTGATGCGGTTCTTTTCGCCCTGGTCCATCTCGGCGAAGGTCTCGGTATAGCCGATCGGCTGGAAGATCGGGTCATAGCCATGGCCCTTGTCGCCCCGCGGCGGCCAGACGATGGTGCCGTCGACACGGCCCTCGAACCACTCGACATGGCCATCGGGCCAGCCGACCGCCAGCGCGCAGACGAAATGCGCGGCGCGGCTCATGTCCGGCTCCTCGTTCAGCCGGTCTTCCACCGCGCGCATCGCCATGGCGAAATCCTTTTCCGGCCCCGCCCAGCGCGCGGAGAACAGCCCCGGATCGCCGCCCAGCGCCTCGACGCACAGGCCGCTGTCGTCGGACAGCGCCGGAAGCCCCGACAGGTCGGCGGCAGCCAGCGCCTTCAACTCGGCATTGGCGACGAAGGTCGTGCCCGTTTCCTCGGGCTCGGGCAGGTCCAGGTCCCCCGCCGCGATCACCTCGACGCCGTAGGGCGCGAGGAGTTCGCGGAATTCGACGATCTTGCCCTTGTTGTGGCTGGCGAGGACCAGCTTGCCGGGTTCGAGCTTGCGGATCGCCTGGCGGCCATTGCCTTCACCGCTCATGCGCGGATTGCCCGCTCTTGCGCGGCGAAGATCTCGGTGCAGCCCATGCGCGCCAGACGGAGCAGGCGCAGCAGCGCCTCTTCGTCATAGGTGGCATGCTCGGCGGTCGCCTGGACCTCGGCGATATGGCCGTTCTCGATCAGCACGAAGTTCGCATCGGCATCGGCGTTCGAATCCTCGATATAGTCGAGGTCGAGCACGGGCGTGCCCTGATGGATTCCGCAGGAGACGGCGGCGACCTTGTGACGGATCGGGTCGCTGGTCAGCTTGCCCTCGGCCATCAGCTTGTTGACCGCCATGCGTAGCGCGACCCACGCGCCTGAGATCGCGGCGGTGCGGGTGCCGCCATCGGCCTGGATCACGTCACAGTCGAGGGTGATCTGCCGCTCGCCCAGCGCCTTCAGGTCGCAGACGGCGCGCAGGGAGCGGCCGATGAGACGCTGGATCTCCTGGGTGCGGCCCGACTGCTTGCCCTTGGCGGCCTCACGGCTGCCGCGCGTGTGGGTGGCGCGGGGCAGCATGCCATATTCGGCCGTGACCCAGCCTTCGCCCTTGCCGCGCAGGAAGGGGGGAACGCGCTCTTCGACGCTGGCGGTGACAAGTACCTTGGTATCGCCGAACCCGATCAGCACCGAACCTTCGGCGTGGCGGGTGAAATTCGGCTCGATGGTGATGGGACGCATCTGGTCGGGCATCCGGCCGGACGGGCGCATAGTCTTCTCCTTGTTCCTTGGGAGCAGCCCTAACCGGCCCCCGCGCGATGCGCCAGAGACCAAGAGAACGGGAATGCCCTGCGATCGCGGTTGAGCGTGAGCACTGCCATGCCTACATTTCCGTCATGGTCACCCCACCGATCACCGAGCTGACCGACCGGGCGCGCGATATCTTTCGTGTCGTGGTTGACAGCTATCTGACCAGCGGCCAGCCCGTGGGGTCGAAGACGATCGCCCTGTCGGGGATCAACCTGTCGCCCGCCTCGATCCGCAACGTGCTCCAGGAACTGGAGGAACGGGGTCTGCTCGCCGCGCCGCATACCAGCGCGGGGCGGATGCCGACCGATATCGGGCTGCGGCTGTTCGTCGACGGGATGATGCATGCCATGGAGCCGAGCGTCGAGGAGCGCGCCGCGATCGAGGCGCGGGCGGCGCGCGCCGGCCCGGTCGAAGAGGCGCTGGCGGCGACGACGGCGGTCTTGTCGGGACTGTCGGCTTGTGCGGGTCTGGTCATGGTGCCCAAGCGCGAGATGAAGCTGCGCTCGATCGGCTTCGTGCCGCTCTCCGCGACGCAGGCGCTCGCGGTGCTGGTCGCCGAGGATGGCGCGGTCGAGAACCGGGTGCTGGAATTGCCTGTAGGCATGACGCCCTCGGCGCTGATCGAGGCGGGCAATTATCTGTCGGCGACGCTCGCCGGGCTGACGCTGGGGCAGGCGCGCGAGCGGCTGGAGCGCGAATTGGCCGCCGGACAGGCGGCGCTAGACGGTGCGGCGCGGGCGCTGGTCGAGCAGGGGCTGATCGTCTGGAGCGAGGATGGCGAGCGGCGACCGATCCTGATCGTACGCGGGCAGGGGCGGTTGATCGATGCGGCCGCCGCGGCGGATCTGGAGCGGGTGCGCGATCTGCTCGACGATCTGGAAGGCAAGCAGGAGGTTGCCCGCCTGCTCGATTCGGCGCGGGCGGGGGATTCGACTCGCATCTTCATCGGCGCGGAGAACAAATTATTCGCGCTGTCGGGATCGTCGGTCATCGCCCGGCCATTTCGCAATCTGGACGGCCAAGTGGTTGGTGTGGTCGGCGTAATCGGGCCGACGCGGTTGAACTATGCCCGCGTCGTGCCCATGGTGGATTTCACGGCGGCAACGCTCGCCCGAATGATGGGCTGACCCGGATCACGGGCTGAACAGGGATTATGATGAGCGACAACAAGACGAACGAACCCCAGACCGATCTTCGCGAGGAAACGGCCGAGGCCGCGCCCGAAGTGGCGGGCCAGGACCGTCTGAGCGAACTGGAAAATCAACTGGCCGAGGCCAAGCAGCAGTATCTCTACGCCCAGGCCGAAATTCAGAATATCCGCCGTCGGGCGGAAAAGGACGCGTCGGACGCGCGCAACTATGCCGCGACCTCCTTCGCGCGCGACGTGCTGTCGGTCGCCGACAATCTCCAGCGTGCGCTGGCAACGATTCCGGCCGATCTGCGCACGGACGACAAGTGGAAGGGGCTGGTGACCGGCCTCGACGCCACGGGTCGCGAGATGGAAAGCGTGCTGGGCCGTCACGGCATCACCAAGATCGAGGCGATGGGCCAGACGCTCGACCCCAACAAGCATCAGGCAATGATCGAACTCCCCTCCGATCAGGAGCCGGGCACGATCGTGCAGGAGATGCAGTCGGGTTACATGATCAAGGACCGCCTGCTGCGCCCGGCGCTGGTGGGTGTGGCCAAGAAGCCGGAGTGATCCCGGCGGATCGGTGATCGGGAAGGGCGGGCCGAAAGGTCCGCCCTTTTTCGTTGGGGCATGATGACGCCGCGTTGCTTTACGCTCTCCTGGGCGGGAGCTTATTGCCCCAGCAGTTTCAGCACATCCTTCTGGCTCTGATTGGCCTGGGCCAGCATCGCGGTCGAGGCCTGGGCCAGGATCTGCGCGCGGGCGAGCTTCACGGATTCGTCCGAATAATCCGTATCGGCGATCCGCGAGCGCGCCTCCGACAGGTTGGTTGTGCCGCTGGTCAGCGTGGCGATCGCGGATTCCAGCCGGTTGCCCGTCGCGCCCAGTTGTCCCTGGACGCTGGCCACCGTCGACAGGAGCGCATCGACGCGGCCCATGGTATGATCGGTGCGATAACGGTTCATGACGTTGAGTTCGTCGACCAGCGAGAACTGACGGCGCGCGGTATAGGCATCGTAAGTGTCGCCGGGATCATAGGTCGGACCATTGGGGTCGTACCATTGGTCGCCGTCGCTTTGATACACGATCCGGCCGATGTCCTGGCGGGCGACCGTCGTTCCCGCGATCTTCCCGCGCGCCATATAATCGTCGAACGTCACCAGATGCGACTGGCTCTGATCGCGGTATTTCGGGTTCGTCAGCCGGCCGTGATAGCTCCAGCCCCAATAGCCATCGACATCATCGCGGACGAATTCGATCGGCACCGGATCGATCGATACCGGGATCGTGTCTGCGATATTGGGCCCCGCCTGGACGTTCAGCTTGACGCTGGCATCGACCAGATTGTTGTCGGCGTCGTAAATCGGCGCATTGGCGTTGAACAAGGCGACGCCGTTGAACGACGCCGAGCGGATCGTCTGATCGATCTGGGTGGCGAGCGCGGTGACCTCCTTTTGCAGCGCCGCGCGATCGGTCATGCTGTAAGTGCCCGATCCCGCTTGCACCGCCAGTTCGCGGACGCGTTGCAGCATGTTGGACACCTCGCTCAGCACGCCGTCCGCCGTCTGGATCAGCGACACGCCGTCCATCGCGTTGCGTATCCCTTGCGACATCCCGCGAATCTGCGCGGTCATCGAGCTGCTGATCGCGAGCCCCGCCGCATCGTCCTTGGCCGAATTGATCCGCTGGCCCGAGGACAGCCGCGCCATGGATTGGGCGAGGTCGGTATTGGCGCGCTGCGTGGCGGCCATCGCACGAAGCGCGGCGCCATTGGTGTTGATGACCGTCATGGTAACTCCCATCCCGTGACGAGCGCGGGGGAATCCCCACGCGCGGACAGGATGGTTGACGCGATTTAACCATGACGAACTATCCGGGCTTTTCCCGGATAGGCGACGGTCTTAGTCTATGAAAAAATTGACGGAATGGCCGGATCAGGATTGCGGGGCCGGATCGCCGGCCGCGATGACCCGTGCCCCCTGGCGCAGGCGGGTGCCATCGGAAAAGGTCAGCAGCAGCGACAGGATGCGCCCCGGCTTAACCCCCGGATTCATGTCGTAAAGCATGACATGCCGCCCACCGGGGGCGAAGGTGACGGTCGCGCCGGCGGGGATGGGGACGCTGTCCACCTTCTTCATCGCCATGCCGCCCTCATGCATCTCGCTGGTGATCGCGACATCGCTGCTGACCGAGATGAGGTTCACCGGCTTGGGGCCGCCATGCACGATGAAATAGGCGGCGGCCGGCCGGCCGGGAACGGCGGCCAGTCGGACCCAGCCTTCGTCGGCATAGAGTTCCGGCTTTTCGCCGCATCCGCCGAGGGACAGGCCCATGGCCAAGGCGCAAAGGCCCAGAAAAATAGCGCGCCGCATGACATACCCTCTCGTTTCGGCAAATCCTGAAGCCATCCTAGGTTCCATCCAATCTTGCGGCAACGGAACGCCCACCTATATCCGGCCAGTGAGCGGGGTTTTCCGGTTGCCGCTTTCGGGACCGGGCGACCCTGGCATTGGACTTCCAGACTATGTTCTTGAGGGGCATTTAGAGACTTATGGCAAAAGTGATCGGCATCGACCTCGGCACCACGAACAGCTGCGTCGCTGTCATGGAGGGCGGCAAGCCCAAGGTCATCGAAAACGCGGAAGGCGCGCGCACCACGCCGTCGATCGTCGCCTTCGCCAAGGATGGCGAGCGCCTGATCGGCCAGCCGGCCAAGCGCCAGGCGGTGACCAACCCCGACAACACGATCTTCGCGGTGAAGCGCCTGATCGGTCGTCGCTACGACGATCCCGTCACCAAGAAGGACACCGAGCTGGTTCCGTACAAGATCGCACGCGGCCCGAACGGCGACGCGTGGGTCCATGCGGGCGGCAAGGATTACAGCCCGTCGCAGATCTCGGCCTTCACGCTGCAGAAGATGAAGGAAACCGCCGAATCGTATCTCGGCGAGACGGTGACCCAGGCGGTCATCACGGTTCCGGCCTATTTCAACGACGCACAGCGCCAGGCGACCAAGGACGCCGGCCAGATCGCTGGTTTGGAAGTGCTGCGCATCATCAACGAGCCGACCGCGGCTGCTCTGGCCTATGGCCTGGAGAAGCAGGACGGCAAGACGATCGCGGTTTATGACCTTGGCGGCGGCACCTTCGACATCTCGATCCTCGAGATCGGTGACGGCGTGTTCGAGGTGAAGGCGACCAACGGCGACACCTTCCTGGGCGGCGAGGACTTCGACAACAAGATCGTCGATTTCCTGGCATCGGGCTTCCAGAAGGATGAGGGCATCGACCTCACCAAGGACAAGCTGGCGCTCCAGCGTCTGAAGGAAGCGGCCGAAAAGGCGAAGATCGAGCTGTCCTCGGCCCAGTCGACCGAGGTCAACCTGCCCTTCATCACCGCCGACCAGAACGGCCCGAAGCATCTGGTCAAGACGATCACCCGCGCCGATCTGGAGCGTCTGGTCGAGGACCTGATCCAGCGCACGCTGGAGCCCTGCAAGAAGGCGCTGGCCGATGCGGGCATGAAGGCCGACGAGATCGCCGACGTGGTGCTGGTGGGCGGCATGACCCGCATGCCGCGCGTGCGTGAGGTGGTGAAGAACTTCTTCGGCAAGGACCCGCACACCGGCGTGAACCCGGACGAAGTCGTCGCCATGGGCGCGGCGATCCAGGCGGGCGTGCTGCAGGGCGACGTCAAGGACGTGCTGCTGCTCGACGTGACCCCGCTGTCGCTGGGTATCGAGACGCTGGGCGGCATCATGACCAAGATGATCGACCGCAACACGACGATCCCGACCAAGAAGAGCCAGGTCTATTCGACCGCCGACGACAATCAGAATGCGGTGACGATCCGGGTCTTCCAGGGCGAGCGCGAGATGGCGCAGGACAACAAGCTGCTGGGTCAGTTCGACCTGGTCGGCATCCCGCCCGCACCGCGCGGCGTGCCGCAGATCGAGGTCACGTTCGACATCGACGCCAACGGCATCGTCAACGTCTCGGCCAAGGACAAGGGCACCGGCAAGGAGCAGCAGATCCGCATCCAGGCCTCGGGCGGTCTGTCGGACAACGACATCGACCAGATGGTCCGTGACGCGGAGAAGTTCGCGGAAGAGGACAAGAAGCGTCGTGCCGAGGCCGAGGCCAAGAACAACGCCGAGTCGCTGATCCACACGACCGAGCGTCAGCTCGCCGACAATGGTGACAAGGTCGACGCGTCGCTGAAGTCGGAAATCGAGGCGGCGATCGCCGAGACCAAGACGGCGGTCGAGGGTGGCAACCCCGACACCATGAACGAGAAGGCGCAGGCCCTCGCTCAGGTCGCGATGAAGCTGGGCCAGGCGATCTATGAGAAGCAGCAGCAGGCGGAAGCGTCGCCGGCCGCTGACGCCGGTCAGGCCAAGCAGGACGATGTGGTCGACGCCGAATTCTCGGAAGTCGACGACACCAAGTAAGCCTGTCGGCCCGGTTCACCTTCGGGTGGACCGGGCCATGGCTTTGCGTTTGGAATACCGCCCCGGCGTTTTTTCGGGGCATGAAGTGGCGAAGCGCTTGGCGGTGTCGCTCCGTCTGGCCTGACGGCACGGAGGGTCGACGGGGCACGCGCTGAAGCGGACGGGGCAAGACCGGGCATGAGCACGACGATCGATTACTACGAACTGCTGGAATGCGAGCGTACGGCGGACGATGCGACGATCAAGTCGCGCTACCGCAAGCTGGCCATGCAATATCATCCCGACCGCAATGCAGGCTGCAAGGAATCCGAGGCCAAGTTCAAGGCGATCAGCGAAGCCTATGACTGCCTGAAGGACCCCCAGAAACGCGCGGCCTATGATCGCTATGGCCATGCCGCGTTCCAGCAGGGCGGCATGGGTGGTGGCGGCCATGGCGGCCAGGACTTCGGCGCCTTCTCCGACATTTTCGAAAGCGTCTTCGGCGAATTCATGGGCGGTGGACGCGGCGGCGGGCGGCAACAGCCCCGGCGCGGCGCGGACCTGCGCTACGACATGGAAATCACGCTGGAAGAAGCGTTCCATGGCAAGTCGACCGAGATCACGATCGATGTCTCGGCCGCCTGCGACACCTGCGACGGCACGGGCGCCAAGCCTGGTACCAGTGCCAAGACCTGCCAACAGTGCGGCGGCCATGGCAAGGTCCGCGCGCAGCAGGGCTTCTTCGTCGTCGAGCGGACCTGCCCGGTCTGCCAGGGCGCTGGCCAGATCATCGCCGATCCGTGCCCCGATTGTCGCGGCGACGGCCGGGTCGAGAAGACCAAGACGCTGGCGGTCAACATTCCGGCGGGCGTCGACGAAGGGACCCGCATCCGCCTGTCCGGTGAGGGCGAGGCGGGCGCACGGGGTGCGCCGGCGGGCGACCTCTATATCTTCCTCCATGTGAAGCGGCACGCCATCTTCGAGCGGGAGGGCACGACCCTGTTCGCACGCGCGCCGATCAGCTTCACCACGGCGGCGCTGGGTGGATCGCTGTCGATCCCCGGACTCGATGGCCGTACGCATGAGATCAAGATTCCGGCGGGTATCCAGTCGGGCAAGCAACTCCGCCAGCGCGGGGCCGGCATGCCCGTTCTGCAAGGGCGCGGCACCGGCGACTTGGTCGTGCAGATCGAGGTCGAGACGCCGACCAAGTTGTCGACCCGCCAGCGCGAGCTGCTCGAACTCTTCCGTGAAACCGAGACCGGCGACGAATGCCCCGAAAGCCAGGGCTTTTTCGCCAAGTTGAAGAATGTCTTCGCAGGCGAATAACGCTCGCTTGAATGGCAAATAGGGGAGGGTGCCGGTGGGTTGCCCTCCCTTTTTCATAGGCGGTCAGGGCTTGGGAACAGCCGTCTTCATCGCCTCCAGTTTCTTGTCCTGCTCCGGCTGAACAGGCACGCCCAGTGCCTTGCGCAGACTGTCCGGGATGAGCGCGCGATCATACGGGTCCATGGTCGCACCCCGTTCCTTCGAGCGGGTATATTGCGTACCATAGATTTGCGGCTGCCCGATCTTCATCAGATAACGGTCAAGCGTCGCGGCGGCGATCCAGTTGGCCTCCGCCTTGCCCCGCGCCACTGCCGCCATGGCGAGCGAGTGGGCCAGCAGATAATCGGCCGCGTCCTGTCCATGCTGGAAAATGAACGCTGCGTGATAATAATCCTCGGCCGTCTTTAGCCGTCCCTCGGCCAGCATCGCCCGAGCCGCCATGCGTCGGGCCGCATCCTCGGCGATCATGCGGCGGACCTGCGTCATATCGATCGGCTTGGCGGGATCGATCGATTGGCGCGTGGCCTGGTCGGCGTCGAACATCGCGGTCATTTCGCGATTGTCCGTTTCCTTCACGGCCTGGGCGTGCACAGGTGTCAGCGCCGCCAAACCCAGACCCATCAGCCAAGCCCTCCGCATCGCCGTTCTCCCTCATTGAACCGGAGTGCGATGATTACATCTGTAAACAGAATCGGCAAGGCACACCAAAACTGACGATCCCCACATGATCACTTGCTTGCCAAGTGGCGGGATTTTTTGTCCATTGCCGGGGTCCGATCGAAGGAAGCCCCATGATGAACGCCCGGTTTTTCGTTCTGCCTCTGCTCGCCGCGTCCGTTGCGCTTCCCGCCGCCGCGCCGATATCGGCGCCGCGCGTCGGCATCGCCAGCTTCGAGGCGCTGCCCAAGCCCTTGCCGCTGCCCTATCATGCGGGCGACGCGAAGTCAGCGATTGCGGCGGCGCGGGCGCGGGCGGTGAAGGCGCACAAGCGTGTGCTGATTGATCTGGGCGGCAATTGGTGCCTCGACTGCCGTTTGCTGGCAGGGGTGATGGAATTGCCCCAGATGCGCGGCTTCGTCGCCAGGCATTTCGAGGTGGTGACGGTCGATGTCGGCCGGTTCGATCAGAATATGGATATCCCGGCGTCCTACGGGATTAAGGGGCGGCTGCAGGGTGTGCCGGCGGTGCTGATCGTCGATCCGAAGACCAACAGCTTGGTCAATGCGGGCCGTGAGACGGCGCTGGCCGATGCGCGGGCGATGACGCCGCAGGCGGTGGCGGACTGGCTTGCCGGTTGGGTGGGATAACAGCCCCTCCGTTGTTACGGATAGCGAGGCAGTCCGGCGCATAAGACCGGACTCTGGATGGCCGTGTCGCTTTCGGCCTCGTCATGAAAAGGTGGGGGAGCGCAGAACGCTCCCCCCGAATGATCACGCTTCGCCGAACACCCGAGCGAAGATCGTATCGACATGCTTATAATGATAGTCGAGGTCGAACCGCGCCTCGATCTCCTCCGCCGACAGCGCGGCGGTGACGTCCGCATCGGCCTTGAGCAGTTCCATCAGCGATAGCGCGCCGTCCGACTCCCACACCTTCATCGCGTTGCGCTGGACGAGGCGATAGGCGTCCTCGCGGCTCACCCCCGCTTGGGTCAGCGCCAGCAGCACGCGCTGCGAATGGACGAGGCCGCCCATCTTGTTGAGGTTCTTCTCCATCCGCGCCGGATAGACGACCAGCTTGTCGATCACGCCGGTCAGACGCGCCAGCGCGAAGTCGAGGGTGATGGTCGCGTCAGGCCCGATATAGCGCTCGACCGAGGAATGGCTGATGTCGCGCTCATGCCACAGCGCGACATTCTCCAGCGCCGGGGTGACATAGCCACGTACCATGCGGGCGAGGCCGGTAAGGTTCTCGGTCAGCACCGGGTTGCGCTTGTGTGGCATCGCCGACGAGCCCTTCTGGCCGGGAGAGAAATATTCCTCGGCTTCGAGGACTTCGGTGCGCTGGAGGTGGCGGACCTCGGTCGCCAGACGCTCGATCGAGCTGGCGATGACGCCCAGCGTGGCGAAGAACATCGCATGGCGGTCGCGCGGGATGACCTGGGTCGAGACGGGCTCGACGGTCAGCCCCATCTTCTCGGCGACGTGGCGCTCGACGCGGGGATCGATGTTCGCGAAGGTGCCGACCGCGCCCGAGATCGCGCAGGTGGCGATGTCGGCACGCGCCGCGACCAGGCGCGCGCGGTTGCGGTCGAACTCGGCATAGGCCTGTGCCAGCTTCAGGCCGAACGTGACCGGCTCGGCATGGATGCCATGGCTGCGGCCGATCGTCGGGGTCAGCTTATGCTCGATCGCGCGGCGCTTGATGACCGCGAGCAGCGCGTCCAGGTCTTCAAGCAGGATGTCGGCCGCGCGCGCCAACTGCACCGCCAGACAGGTGTCGAGCACGTCGGACGAGGTCATGCCCTGATGGAGGAAGCGCGCCTCCGGCCCGGTCCGCTCGGCGACATGGGTCAGGAAGGCGATGACGTCGTGCTTGGTCTCGGCCTCGATCGAATCGATGCGTTCGATATCGAAATCGCCGGCGGCCTTATCGGCTTCCCAGATGCGCGCGGCGGCTTCCTTGGGGACGACGCCCAGTTCGGCAAGCGCGTCGGTGGCATGTGCCTCGATCTCGAACCAGATGCGGAAACGGGTCTGCGGGTCCCAGATCCGGGTCATGGGGGCACGGGAGTAGCGCGGGATCATCGAGGGCACCTTTTTAGGTCGTGGAAACGGCACGGCTCACCGCCGTCTTCCTCTCGGAATCGCGGTGTATCGTGCCGTTAGCAGGGACGAGCGGAGCCTTCAAATCCGATGGGCGCTTTCCCATATGGTAAAATGCAGATCGGGACCGTATCTCTAACGACGAAGATCGCGTCCCTGGTCTTCAAAGTCATCGTTCGACCAGAGTAAGGGAGAGACGAGATGATGAAATATGCTTTTCTTGCTGGTGCCATGATGGTGTCTGCCCCGGTACTTGCGCAGACCACGACCGCACCCGCCCAGACCACACCGGCCGCGCCGCAATCTGCGCCCGCAACCACGACTGACCCGGCGCAAGCCGCGACGCCGGCGGCAGATCCCGCCGCGCCGACCCAGGCGGCCCCCGCCGAGGGTCAGGTGCAGGCGACCGGCAGCCAGATCGCGCAGGTCGTCGACACCCAGTTCCCGACCTATGACAAGGACGGCGACGGGCAGCTCAACAAGGCCGAATTTACCCAGTGGATGGTCGCGCTGAAATCGCAGACCGACCCATCGACCAAGGCCGAGTCGCCCGCCACTAAGAAGTGGGTCGGCACGGCCTTTGCCCAAGCCGACACCGATAAGAGCAAGAAGGTGTCCAAGACCGAGCTGACCGGCTTTCTGAGTCAGGGGCAGGGCTGACCGATCAAAGGAACGTCCCTCCGTTCCGAACAATCCCTGAGCGGGGATAAGCGGGGCCGCCGGACCATGGGTTCGGCGGCCCTTTGCTGTGCGGCTGGCGGGCCGCGCACCCAAATTTGTCATCATGCGCCCGAAGGATTGTATCGACGGCTCACCGTGTCGGTAGGGCGGCGCGCAAACGTTCCGCCATGGCGTCCATCTCGGTCCGTGTAAGCCGTCTCCTCGGGACGGCGGGTGTATTGGGGATGACATGGACGTGAAAGTGGCAGACGTCCTGCCGGCTCGCATTGTTCTGTTGCAGGGAATAACCGGTGCTGCCCAGTGCGCGCTGCTGCGCGGCAGCGACACGTTTGACCATGTGCAACACCGCAAGCCCATCGCGATCGCTCAGGTCGTCGAGATTGCGCGCGGGGGATTTGGGAATGACCAGCGCATGGCCGGGGTGCTCCCAATCCAGCGGAATGATCGCCATGACGCGTTTGTCCTGTGCGATGACGGAGGCTGGGCGCTCCCCTCGAATGATCCGCGCAAAGGCATTGTCCGTCCGATAGGGGGCGGTCAGCGGACAGGGTAGCGTCGGACCCTGTGCGTAGGCGATGCGCGCGCTTCCACAAAAATGGCTGGCCACAAGTGCGACGATCAGGGTCGGCAAATGGCCGATGCTTGAAAGCCTCATACGACGTCGCCCTGATTGAACCGATTGGCTTCCATTTGGAGGTGTCTGCCCGGACGGCCCCACCGGCTCTGGTGAGGAGGTGATCTTACGCCGCTTGATCCAGAGAACCCAATCGCCCTTTCAGATTGGAAAGCCTCTTTTCGGGATAGCCCTTCGGCTTTCCGACTCCCCATCACCCGCGATGGGAGCGGCAGTGTGAGCCGGGGCATGGAAGGTCGGGTCAACGTCGAGCGCCGACACGAAAAAGGGCAGGGGCGTTGCCGCCACCTGCCCTGATGTCGTTCGCTTGGTCCCGAAGGACAAGCGAGGCCGGATCAGGCCTCTTCCGAACCTTCGGCCTGCGCCTCGGCATCGGCCGCTTCGTCCGCGGCGGTCGGGACCGTCGGCGGCACGATCGTGGCGATCGCGAAGTCGCGGTCGTCGATCGCCGGGGTGGCGCCCTTGGGCAGCTTCACGTCCGAGATGTGGATCGAGTCGCCAACTTCCAGACCCTTCAACGAGATGGTGATCTCGGCGGGGATGTCGGCGGCGTCGACAACGATCTCGATCTCGTGGCGGGTGACGTTCAGAACGCCGCCCTGCTTGATGCCACGGCTCTCGTCCTCATCGGTGAAGACGACCGGCACGGCGACGGTCACGGTCTCGTGCTCGCCGATGCGCAGGAAGTCGACATGCAGCGGACGGTCGGTGACCGGATGGAACGCGACGTCCTTCGCCAGCGTGCGCTGGCCGTCCACCATGATGACCGAGGTGAAGAAGTGACCGGTCATCAGCGCCTTGACGAGGGCCTTCTCTTCGAGATGGATCGACGCGGCGGCCTTGTTCTGGCCATAGATCACGGCGGGGACGCGGCCTTCACGACGCAGCGAACGGGAGGCTCCCTTGCCAACCTGATCGCGCGTCTCGGCGGCGAGCGTAAGGGTGTCGCTCATTCCAGTAACTCCGAAACAAAATGGATATAGGCTTCCGACCACGCCTCCAGGGATGACCATGACCGGAAGCGGCGGCGCATAGCCGCAAAGGGCGCAAAATACAAGCCATGCGCCGCCGTTCAACGATATCGTGATGATGAGGCCCGGTCTCCGATCGGGCGGGCCGCTCCTTAGGAAGGCGTCTGGCGCGTCAGGCCCTGATGATCGTCGCCAGGATATGCGAACGGCTTCGCGTCAGCCGGATCGCCGTTCCGGGCGGGAGCCTATGGGGTTCGCCATCGAATAGTGCGGAGACAGGCTTGCCGCCCCGCACGCGAAACGTGGGCGTCCGGGCGCATGTCACGCCTTGCGCTCGGGTCCAGTCTTCGGTGAGCGCCATCCGGCCCAGATCGAACAACCGGTGCCAGGTTCGCGCATCGACCGCCGCCAGCTCCAGATGGTCGTCCATGGGCGTGACGAACAGCGCCTGATAGCGCCGCTTCAGTTCGGGTACGTCCGCGATCCGAAGGCCCGCCCCGAAACTCCGCCGCCACGCCAGGGCAACGGCCTGGATCAGCCGCCGGGCTCGTCCGTTACGAACCGCCTCCCGGGCATGGGCCCAGCGTGTGGCGGGGCCGAGGATCAGCCCGGCATAGGCGTGACGGCCGTCCGCTTCGGCAAAGGGGAGTGAGACGCGGCGGGGCGGCTGGTCGGCCAGACGATGCAGGATCGCCAGCGCCTCGCCATCGCCATGCAGCGTCTTGGCGAGCAGGTTCATCGTGCCGCCGGGCAGGATCAGGATCTCGCCCTCCCAGGCCTTCAGTGCCGTCAGCACCGCATTGATCGTACCGTCGCCCGCATAGACGACGACCCCATCCGCACCCACGCTTGCGAGCATGTCGGTCGAGGGCAGGGCTTCGTCGGGGAAGCCGGTCTGCCCGGCCATCTCATGGCCCATGGCGGACAAAGTATCGGTGATCTGCGCCGCGACCGTGTCGGCGGTCGATCCCGACCGACCGTTGGTAACGAACCAGAAACGCCGCATCGCTCATTCACCCGCGTAGCCCGAGCGGATGAGCAAGCCGCATTTATGCGTCACCGCCATGACGCCGAGATGCCGCCCGCACCTCTGACAGGTCGGGCGGCATGGCCTTTACGCGATCAATATTGGATTCGCTGCGCCGTGACGCCCTGCTTGGCGAGCTGGGCCTGGACGCTGTCGGCCCCGGCGAGATGGCCCGCGCCGACTGCGATGAAGACGGTGCCGGGCTTGGCCATGCGCTGCTTGATCCACGTCGCCCAGCGCGCGTTGCGGTCGGTCAGCAGCGTCTTGGCGACTTCAGGCGAGTCCTTCAGGCTCTCGTTCATGTCGCGGGCCAGCGCGTCGGGGTCGCCATGCGCCCATTCGTCGACCATCTTAGCCATTTCCTCGCCCGCCTTGGGCAGTTCGTCGACGGTCGAGGTCAGGAACTCGATCTGCGCCTTTTGCGACAGGCCGTTGAAATAGCCGATCTGCTGCTCGGCGGTCTCCAGTCCGGCGACGGGCTTGTTCGCCGCCTTGGCCGCATCGGCCAGCACGGTTTCGGGGCCGTTCTTCGGATCATAGCCCAGCTTCTGGATCGGCGCGAGCGACAGGGTGACGGCGGCCAGCCAAGGCTTCATCTTGTCGAATGCCGGGGCGGGCAGGCCGGCCTCGGTCATCGCCTTCAGATAGGCGCCGCGCTTGTCGGCGGGCAGCTGCTCGGTCAGTGTCGGGCCAGTGGTGACGATACCGTTCTTCAACACGATCTGCTGCATCGTCGCCGGATCGGGCTGCACCATTTCCAGGACCAGTTGGTCCGACTTGTCGAAGGCGGCCTTCACCGCCTCGTCGAACCAGGTCAGGCCGGGCTTCAGCACATGGATGGTGCCGAACAGATAGATGGTGGTGTCGGCATCCTTGACCACCCACAGCGCAGGGTCGGCGTCATTGGGATTTTGCGCGGGCTTGCTCTGCGCGCAGGCGGGCAGCGCCAGCATCAGCGCGAGCGAGGTGAGGGCGGTCTTCATGATCGTCTTCATGGGATCAGACTTTCGGAAAGGGAATAGGGGGGGTATGCGCCGATCATCGGCCATACCCGTCTCTGAATCCCAAGTCCAAACCGCGAAAGGTGGCGCTCGCCTTGACCATATGAGGGCCATCCGCCAAAGCCTGCCCCCATTATGCAGACCCGAAACGGCTCCCCGGAAGGACCTCTTTCCTTCCAGCGCATGATCCTCACCCTCCATGATTATTGGAGCGAGCGGGGATGCGTGATCCTGCAACCCTATGACATGGAGATGGGGGCGGGCACCTTTCACCCGGCGACCACGCTGCGCGCGCTGGGGCCGGACTCGTGGAATGCCGCCTTCGTCCAGCCGTGCCGCCGCCCGACCGACGGCCGCTATGGCGAGAACCCCAACCGGCTCCAGCATTATTACCAGTATCAGGTGATCCTGAAGCCCTCGCCCGCCGACCTGCAGGACCTGTATCTGGGCAGCCTGGCCGCGATCGGCGTGGACATGGCGAAGCACGACATCCGCTTCGTCGAGGACGACTGGGAAAGCCCGACGCTGGGCGCCTGGGGGCTGGGCTGGGAAGTCTGGTGCGACGGCATGGAGGTGACCCAGTTCACCTATTTCCAGCAGATGGGCGGGTACGACATGAAGCCGGTCGCGGGCGAGCTGACCTATGGGCTCGAGCGTCTGGCGATGTACATCCAGGACGTCGACAATGTGTACGACCTGCGCTTCAACGATGCGGGCGTGAGTTATGGCGACGTGTTTCTCGAAAACGAGAAGCAGATGTCGACCTGGAATTTCGAGGTCGCCGATACCGACACGCTGTTCGACGCCTTCAAGAAGGCGGCGGCCGAATGCGAGCGCTGTCTGGAGGCCAAGCTGCCCATCCCCGCCTATGAACAGGCGATCAAGGCCAGCCACACCTTCAACCTGCTGCAGGCGCGCGGCGTGATCTCGGTGGCGGAGCGCCAGGCCTATATGGGCCGCGTCCGCGATCTGGCGAAGGGTGCGTGCGGCGCCTGGATGGACAAGAACGGCTGGGCCGCGTGATGACCGATTTTCTGCTCGAACTCCGCTCCGAAGAAATCCCCGCCCGGATGCAGGCGGGGGCGCGGGAGAGTCTCGCCAAGCTGTTCACCGCTGAACTGGCGAAGGCCGGTCTGTCGGCGGGTGAGATCGTCACCTATGCTGGGCCCCGCCGCCTGGCGCTGATCGCCAAGGGCCTGCCCGCCGCGACCGAGGCCGTGTCCGAAGAGGTGAAGGGGCCGCGCGCCTCCGCCCCGCCGCAGGCGCTGGAGGGCTTCCTCCGCAAGACCGGGCTGACCCGCGAACAGCTGACCGAGCGCGACGGGGTGCTCTTCGCGATCACCGAAAAGCCCGGCCGCGCGACGGCCGAGGTTCTGGCCGAGGCAATCCCCGCGATCGTCCGCGCCTTTCCCTGGCCCAAGTCGATGCGCTGGGGGGCGGAGTCCGCCTCGACCGAGTCGATGCGCTGGGTCCGCCCGCTGCACGCCATCGTCGCGCTGTTCGGCGGCGAGGTCGTGCCGTTCGAGGTCGCCGGGATCACCAGCGGCAATGTCACGCGGGGGCACCGCTTCCACGCGCCCGCCGAGATCACGCTGACCGGCGCCGACACCTATGTCGAGCAGTTGCGCGCCGCGAAGGTGCTGGTCGATCAGGACGAGCGCGCCGCGATCATTCGCGAGCGTGCCTCCGCACTGGCCGCCGAGGCCGGGCTGGAACTGGTCGAGGACGAAGGTCTGGTCGCCGAGAATGCCGGGCTGACCGAATGGCCGGTGCCGCTGCTCGGCCGCTTCGACGAAGCCTATCTCGACGTGCCGCCCGAAGTCATCCAGCTGACCGCGCGGGTGAACCAGAAATATTTCGTCTGCCGCTCGGCAGACGGCAAGCTGGCGAACGCGTTCGTCTGTACTGCCAATATCGAGGCGACCGACGGCGGCACGAAGATCGTCGAGGGCAATGGCAAGGTGCTCGCCGCCCGCCTGTCCGACGCGCGTTTCTTCTACGAGACGGACCTGAAGACGAAGCTCGACGATCTGCGGCCCAAGCTGGAAAAGATCGTCTTCCACGAAAAACTTGGTACTGTCGCCGGCAAGGTCGAGCGGGTGGCGAAGCTGGCCGAATGGCTGGCGAGCGAGGGCATCGTCCCGAACTGTGACTCCGTGCTGGCGCGTCGCGCGGCGGAACTGGCTAAGGCCGATCTCGTCACCGGTATGGTCGGCGAGTTCCCCGAGCTCCAGGGCCTGATGGGCGGTTATTATGCCGCCGCGCAGGGCGAGGACACGGCCGTCGCCGAGGCGGTTCGCGATCACTACAAGCCTGTCGGGCAGGGCGATGACGTCCCCTCCGCGCCGGTGACGGTGGCCGTGGCGTTGGCGGATAAGCTAGATACGATCGTTTCATTCTTCTCAATTGATGAGAAGCCGACCGGCTCGAAAGATCCCTTTGCCCTTCGTCGTGCAGCGCTAGGTGTTATCGCGCTCGTCCTAAGTAACGGGCTTCGTGGTTCTCTTTACTCGCTGTTCCATCAATCTGCGCCGGAAGCGGGTGATGGCGACATGGGTCAAGTCGTTGCAGCGGACTATTTTTATGACTTCGTCATTGATCGCTTGAAAGTTCAGCAGCGCAGTGAGGGCGTTCGGCATGACGTGATTGATGCCGTTGTTCGCATGGGCGGTGACGACGACATTGGCGGCGAGCGTGACCTTGTCCGCCTGCTGGCCCGTGTCCGTGCGCTGCAAGCCTTCGTCACCACCGATGACGGCACCAACCTGCTCGCCGGGTACAAGCGTGCCGCGAACATCCTGAAGAAGGAAGGCGTCGAGGGCGACCAGAACTGGACCGCGCCGACCTATACGCTCGAACCCGCCGAGGCCGATCTGATCGCCGCGCTCGATGCGGCCGAGCCGAAGGCGGCGCAAGCGGTGAAGGCCGAGGATTTCGAGGCCGCGATGGCCGCGCTCGCCTCGCTGCGCGCGCCGATCGACCGCTTCTTCGACGATGTCACCGTCAACGATGCCGACGCCGTCAAGCGGACCGCGCGCCTCGCGCTGCTCGCCCGTGTCAGGGCGGCCGTCCACACGGTGGCGGACTTCTCGAGGATCGAGGGATGAGCTGAGCCGGATCGGGAGACGGGCGCACACGTTCCTGTCTTCCCCTCCGGCAATATCGCCTTATTAAAGCCGACGCCTGTGTCCCCAGGGCGTCGGACGATACGACCAGTAAAGGATCGAACCGATGACCTATGTGTACCGCTTCGGCGGCGGCGTTTCGGACGGCGGCAAGGGGGACAAGAATCTGCTTGGCGGCAAGGGCGCGAACCTGGCCGAGATGGCCTCGATCGGGCTGCCGGTGCCGCCGGGCTTCACCATCTCGACCGCGATGTGCACCCGCTATTATGAGGATGGCGAGCAGTTTCCGCAGGAACTGCGCGACGAAGTCGCCGATGGCATCGCGCATATCGAGGCGGTGACGGAAAAGCGCTTCGGCGATCCCGAAAACCCGCTGCTGGTCTCGGTCCGCTCGGGCGCGCGCGTGTCGATGCCGGGCATGATGGACACGGTGCTGAACCTCGGCCTCAACGACCAGACGGTCGAGGGGCTGGCGAAGAAGGCGGGCGATGAGCGTTTCGCCTGGGACAGCTATCGCCGCTTCATCCAGATGTATGCCGATGTCGTCCTGGAGCTGGATCACGGCGCCTTCGAGGAAGCGCTGGAGATCGCCAAGGAGGATAACGGCTTCACCCTCGATACCGAGATGTCGGCCGAGGACTGGAAGGCGCTGGTCACGACCTACAAGGGCCTGGTCGAGGAACAATGGGGCAAGCCCTTCCCGCAGGACGTGCAGGACCAGCTCTGGGGCGCGGTCGGCGCGGTGTTCGGATCGTGGCAGTCGGAGCGCGCCAAGGTCTATCGCCGCCTGAACGACATTCCCGCCGATTGGGGCACCGCCGTCAACGTGCAGGCGATGGTCTTCGGCAATATGGGCGATACCTCGGCGACGGGCGTGGCCTTCACGCGCGATCCGTCCAAGGGCGACCGGGCCTATTATGGCGAGTTCCTCATCAACGCGCAGGGCGAGGACGTGGTCGCGGGCATTCGCACGCCGCAATATCTGACCAAGGCCGCGCGCGAGGAGGCGAACGCCAAGCCCGCCTCGATGGAAGAGGCGATGCCGGAGGTCTATGCCGAGCTGGCCGCCGTCTTCGACCGGCTGGAAAACCATTATCGCGACATGCAGGACATCGAGTTCACGGTCGAACAGGCTAAGCTCTGGATGCTCCAGACCCGTTCGGGCAAGCGCACCGCCAAGGCGGCGCTGAAGATCGCGGTCGACATGGCGAATGAAGGCCTCATCACCCGCGAGGAGGCGATTGCCCGCGTCGATCCGGCGGCGCTCGACCAGTTGCTCCACCCGACGCTCGACCCCAGCGCCAAGCGCGATGTGCTGACCAAGGGCCTGCCTGCGTCACCGGGCGCGGCCTCGGGCAAGGTGGTGTTCGACGCCGATGCCGCCGAGCGTGCGGCGGCGGCGGGCGAGGCGGTGATCCTCGTGCGTGTCGAGACCTCGCCGGAGGATATCCACGGCATGCACGCGGCGAAGGGCATCCTGACCGCGCGCGGTGGCATGACCAGCCATGCGGCGGTCGTGGCGCGCGGCATGGGGCGCCCTTGCGTTTCAGGCGCGGGCAGCCTGTCGATCGACAACAAGGCCAAGGTCGCGCGGGTCGGCAGCCGTGAGGTGCGCGAGGGCGATATCCTGACGCTCGACGGTTCGACCGGCGAGGTGATGCTGGGCGCGGTGGCGACGGTGCAGCCCGAATTGGCGGGCGATTTCGGCACGCTGATGGAATGGGCCGATCAGGTCCGCCGCCTGAAGGTCCGTGCCAACGCCGAAACCCCGCTCGACTGCCAGACCGCGCGCGATTTCGGCGCGGAGGGCGTCGGGCTGTGCCGCACCGAGCATATGTTCTTCGACGCCGCGCGGATCACGGCGGTGCGCCAGATGATCCTGGCGTCGGACGAAGCGGGCCGCCGCGCCGCGCTCGCCAAGCTGCTGCCCGAACAGCGCGCCGACTTCACCGCGATCTTCGAGGTGATGGCGGGTTTGCCGGTGACGGTGCGCCTGCTCGACCCGCCGCTGCACGAGTTCCTGCCGCAGCAGGAGGCCGAGTTCGCCGAGGTCGCAACCGCGGCCGGGGTGGACGTGGATACGCTCAAGCGCCGGGCGAGCGAACTGCACGAGTTCAACCCGATGCTCGGCCATCGCGGTTGCCGCCTGGGCGTGACCTATCCCGAAATCTACGAAATCCAGGCCCGCGCGATCTTCGAGGCGGCGCTGGACGTCGCGGAGAAGTCGGGCGAGGCGCCGATCCCCGAGGTCATGATCCCGCTCGTCGCCACCCGCCGCGAGCTGGAGCTGATGAAGGCGGTGGTCGACAAGGCGGCGCAAGCTGTCTTCGCCGAGCGTGGCAAGACGGTCGAATATCTGGTCGGCACCATGATCGAACTGCCGCGCGCCGCGCTGAAGGCCGGCGAAATCGCCGAGGTGGGCGAATTCTTCTCCTTCGGCACCAACGACCTGACCCAGACCACGCTGGGCGTCAGCCGCGACGACGCGGCGCGCTTCCTGAGTGCCTATGTTGAGAAGGGCATCTACGCCAAGGACCCGTTCGTCAGCCTGGATGTCGAGGGCGTGGGCGAACTCGTCAGCCTCGCCGCCGAGCGGGGCCGGGCGACACGGCCCGGCATCAAGCTCGGCATCTGCGGCGAGCATGGCGGCGATCCGGCGTCGATCGCGTTCTGCGAGTCGGTCGGGTTGGATTACGTCTCGGCCAGCCCCTACCGCGTGCCGATCGCGCGTCTCGCGGCGGCGCAGGCGGCGTTGAAGGCGAAGTAAGAAGGAAAGGGCCGCTCGTAATCGGGCGGCCCTTTTTCTTTTCCTTCCCTGCGAAGGGGAGGGGGACCAGCGAGGCTGGTGGAGGGGGCTTTCCGCACGGAATAGCTTTGTGGAAGCTCCCCCTCCGTCAGGCCTTCGGCCTGCCACCTCCCCGTACCGGGGAGGATTTTTGTATCATCCGTGCGTCGTCACCCGGTTTCCGAAGTCGAACCAACCGCGACGCTCACCCGCCGGATAGGCCGGACGCGCTGCACTCGCTGCCGCCGGGCGATAGGGCGTGGTCCGCTCAGCCACCGGTGCCGCCGCGACCGGCTGCGCCGTCGCCAGCCGATGATTTTCGCGCTCCAGCTCGGTGATACGGGCCTGCGCGGCCGACAGCTTGGTCTCGGTATCCTTTTGGTGCGCGGCATGCGCATCGCGTTCGGTGGCGTAGCGGGTGCGCCATTTGCGGCCGCCCGGATGGCTCGCCAGCCCGAATAGCCAACCCGCGATGAGGACCAGCCCCAGCACGGCGAACTGCGTCGTTGAAGTGAACAACATGGCGTCGATCCCTGCCTGTTACGTTCGGTCAACGACCGATCGCGGTGCTGGTTGCGAGGGGGGCCGATTTCGTATCGGGCGAACCTGCGCTATTTCCCGCCCATCGTGCTCATCAGCGTATCGTTGATCGAACAGCCGGCAGGTCCCAGGATCACGATGAACAGCGTCGGCAGGATGAACAGGATCAGCGGCACCGTCATGATCGCGGGCAGGCGCGCGGCTTTTTCCTCGGCGCGCATCATGCGCTCGTTGCGGAACTCGGCCGACAGCACGCGCAGCGAGCTGGCGAGCGGGGTGCCATATTTCTCGGTCTGGATCATGGTCGTCACCACCCCGCGCAGCGCGTCCAGATTGACCCGCATGGACAGGTTTTCCAGCGCCTGGCGGCGATCGGTCAGAAAGCCCAGCTCGACCGAGGTCAGCTGAAACTCGTCCCCCAGTTCGGGATAGGCGCGACGCAACTCGCGCGCGACACGGGCGAAGGCGGCATCGACGGTCAGGCCGGCTTCGGCGCAGATGACCATCAGGTCGAGCGCATCGGGCAGACCCTTGCGGATCGCATGGGTGCGCTTGTCGATCTGGTTCTTCAGCGCCAGGTCGGGCGCCTTGTAACTCAGCACCAGCATGCCGGCGACCATCATGTAGCGGCTGAACCCGCTCCACTGCGCGAAGTCCTCGGTGCCATAGACCCATAGCGCCATGCCGCCGCCCAGCGCGATCGGCAGCGCCAGGCGACCGAAAATGACCGCGACCGCCATCTCCTTCGATCGGATGCCGGCCTGGAGCAGCTTGAGCTGGACGGCCTTCACCTGATCTTCCTGCAGCATCTTGAGCGCGCTCAGCACGCGGCGCATCCGTTCCAGCAGGTCGGTGCGCTCGATGAACTGGGCGCGTCGCTTGGGGCTGGGGTCGATCCCCGCCTTCAGTTGTTCGCGCCGTTCGTTGAGGGCCTGGACGCGACGCTTCATCGGATCGCGCGTGCCGATCAGCATATAGCCGGCGACGAGCAGGCAGAAGACACACACGCCCCACAACATGGCGGTCACCGAGGCGGCGTCGAGGCCGAGGATCTGGGGGGAGCCGGTCATTCAGATCTCGAAATTGATCATGCGCGACATGATGAAGACGCCGAGCGCCATCCACAAAAGCCCGCCACCGCCGATGATCATCAGCCGGGGATCGACGAAGAACCGAGCCATATAGGGCGCATTGATCATCCAGATCATGGCGAAGACGACGAAGGGCAGGGCGCCGATGATATAGGCCGACGCCTTGGACTCGGACGACATGGCCTTGATCTTCAGCTTCATCTGCGCGCGCTTGCGCAGCACCTCGGCCAGGTTGGACAGCGTCTCGGCCAAGTTGCCGCCGGTCTCGCGCTGGATCGCGATGGCGATCACGAAGAACTGGAATTCGGGCGTTTCCAGCCGATCGGCGGTTTCCTGAAGCGCGGCGTCCATCGTCCGACCGATCTTCATCCGATCCGAGACGGCGCGAAATTCGTCGCCGACGGGGCCCGGTATTTCCTGGCCGACGACCGACATGGTTTCGGTGATCGGCAGGCCCGAGCGCAGGCCCCGGACCAGCAGTTCGATGGCGTCGGGGAAGCGGGCGATGAACTTGGTCGTGCGGCGATTGATCGTCATGCTGACGACCATATGCGGCACCAGCAGTCCCAATCCGACGCCCATCGGCAGGGCGAGGAGCAGTGGCAGGCCGATCATCGCCAGCAGGATGGTCGAGCCGACCGCGACCGCAGCGCAGGCGATGCCATATTGGCCGACCGTCCAGTCGCGCCCCGTTCGATTCAGCCGCTTGGCGAGCTTTTCGGGATTGGGGAGCAGCCGGCCGAACGCCTTGTCGACGCGCGTGTCGGTTGCCAGCGCGATGCCGCGCGACGCCGCGGCCAGGGGAGAGACCGGCGTGTCGAGGTCGAGCGCGACGCGACCACGCAATCCCGCCAGCCGCCGAGACTGGCTGCGCGAGGCCGAGGGGCCGGACAATGCGGCCATCGCCAGCACCAGCGCCAGGAAGACGCCGGCCGCCAGGATCAGGGTCGCGACCATGCTCATCGGGTCAGTTCGCCCGCGCCCGTTTGGGCAGGAACGCCTTCAGGTCGATCTTGTCGAGCAGGCTGCGCTTGCCGCGCATCTGGTCGGTTCCTTGCGCAGAGGCGCAGATGCGACCGGCCAGCGCGATCAGCGGCGCGATGGTGCGCGAGGTCTTGCCCAGTTCGGCGATCGGCTTGCCGACCTTGGCGGCCTGGACGACCAGCTTCTGGTCATAGGGGATCAGGAAATCGACCGGGCGTTCGATCGATCCCTCGAAATCTCCCTGCGCGATCTCGGCCTGGGCGGCCGGGTGGACGCGGTTGGCGACGATCAGCACGCTCGCCTGGGGGGCATAGGTCTTCAGCCAGGAAAGCAGGCGGATCGTGTCGCGCGCGGCCGCCAGCGTGAATTCGGTGACCAAGACGATGGTCTGCGCACTCGTCGCCAGCACGGGTTGCTGGATCAGCATGTCGCGCGGAAGATCGACGATGCTCGTCTCGAAATTGGCGCGCATCTCCTCCTGCAACTGGGTGAAGGCGACGCCATCGGTCAGGATCGGCGCGCCGATCGGCGCCTCGGCGGACAGGACGGACAGTTTTTCCAGCGCCTTGACCATCGCGCGTTCCAGGAACAGCCCGTCGATGCGGCTGGGATTGTCGATCGCGTCGACCAGCCCGCGCCCCGGCTCCAGATCAAGGGCGAGCGCGGCGGTGCCGAAATGCACGTCGAGATCAAGCAGGCCCGTGGTCCGGTCCAGCCGCTCGGCCATCAGCCAGCCGAGCGAGGTGGCGACGGTCGATGCGCCGACGCCGCCACGCGCGCCGATCACCGCGACGCTGCACGGTGCCTTTTCGGGGGCCATCTCCATCGGGCGCGGCGTGTGCAACACCGCCCGGGCCTGGCCGATCGTCTCGCGCAACTGCTCGGGATTGATCGGCTTCAGCAGGTAATCATGCAGTCCGCTGGCCAGCAGGCCACGATAGAGGCGCACGTCGTTGACCTGCCCGACCGCAATCACGATCGTGCCGGGTTCACACACTTCGGCCAAATTGCTGATCTCGCCGATCGGATCGGACGTGTCGCTCAGATCGACCAGCAGGATTTGCGGGCTGGCGGCGACCGACAGCGACTGGATCGCGCCGCGCAAGCCGCCCTTCACCACGCGTTCCGTCGACCAACCCTGTTCGACCAGCATGGGGCGTATCGCCTCGGCGGTCCAATCGTCGCAGACATAGGCCTGGAAGGGATCGCGTCCGATCAGGCCATGGGGTTTCCAGGGGGCGTTCATCACTGGCCCCCCATGGCGGACGATCCACTTGCGCTGCCACTCATGCCGCCGCCGCCCCCGGGCCCGGCATTGGGACTCCGCAGTACGGTGCCGCCATTGCCGGTCGGCTGGGCCTGCCGAAAAATATTGATGGCGCGGGTCGCGGCGGCAGGATCGGCGCTGGCCGGGCCTTCCGCGCCGTGAACCAGATGGGTGGGATCGGCGACCATGGCGGCCAGGTTGCGGTTGATCGCGCAGCCATGGTTGGACGAGGTGTTGCCGACCCAGTCGGGCGCGACGTCGCTGCGCCAGTCCGGGCAGCCCGGAACCGTGGCGCGAGCGCGGGTGACGACGACCCGGATCGTGGCGGGGGCGAGCGGCGCGCGTGCGATCGATGCCGCCGGCCCGACGAGCAGCCCGTAACGGCCGACCATCTCGGCGATCTGGCGATAGGCGCCAGGGGCATCGCCCGCCGGGTCCTCGATCGTTACCCGGTCGCCATAGCCGAGCTGCAGATTGCGGGCCCAGCCCTCAAACCGCTGCGCCTCGTCCCCCGCCAGCCGGTTGCCCGACAGGGCGAGATCGAGCGCGTAGTCGGCCTGCGACACCACCGGCTGATGCACCGTCTCCAGCCCGGGCTGGCCGGCTCCGGCACAGCCGGCGGTCAGCGCCAACAGGCCGAGCGATGCCGAAAGAGGGAGGGAAAGACGCATGGTGCGGGGCATCCTTGGACGGGCGATCATTCGGAAAAGCCGGGCATGGGAGTGCCCTTGCGCGGACGCGCTGGGGGCGAGACGGGCGCTTGTGCCCCCGTCACGGGACGCCCCTGAACGGGCGTGGCCATGGTCGGCACGGGGCGGGGCTCGCTCGATCCGGCGGCCATTCGGCCGAGCAGAACCCGCTCGGCATCATTGGGCGAGCGCTGCCCATCGGTCGGCAGCGCGATGTCGGACGGCGAATTGACCGGCTTCACCAGATAGGGGGTGATGATGATGACCAGCTCGGTCTCGTTGCGCTTGAACGCATTCGAGCGGAACAGCGCACCGATCAGCGGCAGGTCGCCCAGCCACGGCGTCTTCTCGATCGAATTGTCGCGGCTGTTGGACAACAGGCCGCCGATCATCATGCTCTGCCCCGATCCCAGTTCCAGCGTCGTCTCGGCGCGGCGGGTGGTGAGGGCGGGGATGGTCGTGCCGCTGATCGTGACCGCACCCACCGATGTGATCTGCGACACTTCGGGGCGCACCCGCAGCGAGATGCGTCCGTCGGACAGCACGGTCGGCGTGTAGGACAGGCTGACGCCATATTGCTTATACTCGACCGATACCGCGCCCAGTCCTGTGGACAGCGGGATGGGAATCTCGCCACCCGCCAGGAAGGTCGCGGTCTCGCCCGACAGTGCGGTCAGATTGGGGTTGGCCAGCGTCGACACTTGGCCGAGCGTCTCGCCCAGATCCATCGCCCCCAACAGGTCCATGCCCAGCACCCGGCCGCCGAGGCCCAGCGTCGTGCGCAATGGCCCTTGGTTGAACCCATATTGGGTGCCGATGGTCGTACCGGCGGCATTGGTCAGGTCGGTGATCGTGCCCGGATTGCGACCCGAGCCGATGCCGAACACGAAGCCGCTGGAGTTGCGGTCGCGGTTCAGCAGGTTGACGCCGATCGATTTGACGAAGTTGCGATTGACCTCGGCGATGCGAACCTGAAGATTGACCTGAAGCGGCGTCGCGGTCTTCAGCCGGCTGATGACCTTTGTGTCCTTGCCGACATAGGCCTGGACCAGCCGCTCGGCCTCCGCGACATCGTCGGGGGCGGCGACCGTGCCGGTCAGCAGGATCAGGCCGTTCATTGGCGTCGACGCGATCTGCGCTTCGGGCATGGCGAGGCGCAGCATCCGGCCGATCGAGTCGAGATTGTTGCCGATCCGGACCGTCGTCGCATAGACGACCGCGCCGCCGCGCGCCGTGGCCGAGATCGTCGTCTCGCCCGGCTTCTTGCCGAAGATATAGAGCTGGGTCGGCGAGCGGACCTGGACATCGGCGATGGTGTCGTCCGCCACGAACAGGTCGGTCATGGGCCGCGGCAGGGTGATCAGCCTTGCGCGTCCGGTGTTGATCTCCAGCACGCCCGCGCCGCTGCCAGCATCGGCCGAATCCCCCGGGCCCGCCGGTGCGCCATGCGCCGGGGCGGGCGCGAGGAGCAGCGGGGCCAGCATCAGCGCGACCACGGAGCCGCGGCCTGCGCCGGTCAGAATGGATCGCATCGTCATCGTCAATTCTTCCCTCCGGCGGCGCTGCTGCCGCGCGCGACGCGCACGATGGGACCCTCCGGCGTGGCTGCCGCGACCGTCGTGACCGGTTGAACCGCCCCTGCCATGGCGGGAGCGCCCGGCACCGTCATAGCCCCCTGATCGGAACCGCCGCCCATCTGGCGACCCGGCACGGTCCGCCGCTGATAGCGCGAGATGTCGCCGCCGGTGACATAGGAGGCGCGGTCGGCGACCGGACCCGCGTTGACGGCGGCCGGATTTTGCAGATCGTCCGGTCGGTCGGCGAGCGCCCGCAGCGACAGCGACAGCGTGCCGACGGTCTGTGCGACCGCCAGTTGCTCGGCCATTTTGGGCGTCGCCTCGACGGTGACGGTGGTGAAGGTCTGGATCGGCGTCTTGCCGTCTTCGCCCGACTGGCTGTCGGTACGCTGATCGGTGGCGAGCACGCGGACGTTGCGCAGGATCGTCTCCGACACCTTCAGCGGCGGACCATCGCCGCCACCCGCCACGTCCTGGGTCAGGACCATGTCGATGCGGTCGCCGGGAAACACAAAGCCGGCGACCCCCGTCTGCGCCGATACCGGCACCGTCACCGCGCGCATGCCAGGCGTTAGCGCGGCGGCCAGGAAACCACGATCGCCCGGCTGCACCACCGCACCCTGGGTCAGCGGCTGGCCGGCGGTGATCGCATAGCGGACCACCGTGCCTTGCAGCTTCGCCAGATCGGCCTGACCTTTGAGATAATAGGCGCCGCCGACCATTTCCTTGGGCCAGGGCTGAAATTTCAGGGCCGTCGCATCGATGATGGTGCCGACCGGCAGGGCGCGCGTCGCGACCAGGACTTCCGGGCCCGTTTCGGGCGGCGGAGCGACGATGACGGCCGCGCCGGCCTGTGGCGCGCCGCTGCCCGCCGTCAGCGTGCGGGCGAAAACGGCGGTCATCCCTGCGACCAGCAGAGCCCCCACCAGCAGTAAAAGCTTGCGACTGTCCATCCTGCGTTCTTCGGCCTTCATGCCGGACCCTCTGCCCGGCCTGTCTGGCGCGTTAAGTATGGCTCAATGGGTTAAATATCGGTTCCTGAAGGATGAGCAGCCCGGCCATTGCGATGGCGACGCCATAAGGAACCTCGATCGCACCGTCGCTGCCTGAACGCCGCAGGCGATGGTCGATCAGCATGGCCAGCGTCACGATCCCGCCCGCGATCGACATCAGCAACAACATCCGCATCAGCGGCCCGAGCGGCAGCCAAAGGGCCAGCGCCGCGATCATCTTCACATCGCCGCCGCCCATCATCCCGACGCGAAAGGCCAAAGCGAACAGCAGGAACAGGCCGATCGCGACTCCGATCTGCAGCATGGCATCCGGCCAGAGCGGGACGCCCGACGCCCACCACCACAAGGGCGCGATCAGGGCGATCGCGGCGTTCTTGCGATCGGCGATCTCACGGGTGCGCGCATCCTCGATCCCGGCGGACAGCAGCAACAGGCCGAGCGCGCAGAGCAGGGCGATACGGACGATGGACCATTCCATAAGGCAAAAGCTCCTAGACGGCGGGGCTTTCCAAACCGTAACCGGGGATCGGATGACCGATGCCCTTGCCCTTCGCCGCAATTTCCCCGCGGCCGCGCGCCTGTCACGCTGGACCGCGCCCGATGGCTGGGACCATCGGCGCTTCGATTGGGTGGCGGAGCGGCCGGTGGGCCGGTTGCTGTTCCAGACCGGCCGCGCCGATGTGATCGAGAAATATCTGGAGGTCTTTGCCCATCTGGTCGGGCGGAGGTGGAGCGTCACCGCCTTTGATTGGCGCGGGCAGGGGGGATCGGGGCGGCTGAGCGCGGATCATCATGTCGGGCATGGTGGCGATTTCGCGGTACTGGTCGACGACCTGCGTGCCTTCTGGTCGGCATGGCGCGCCGAAGCGGCGGGGCCCGCCGTCCTGCTCGGCCATTCGATGGGCGGGCATCTGGCGTTGCGCGCCGTCGTCGAGGGCGCGGTGGAGCCCGATGCCCTCATTCTCGTCGCGCCGATGCTGGGATTGCGGCTGCCGCTGGGGGCCTGGCTTGGCGGCGCGATCGTCCGTTGCATGGCGGGGACGTGTGCGACGCGCGGCATCTGGCGTGCCCGCGAAGAGGCCGGAATGCATACGCGGCAACGCAATCTGACCCATGATGTCAGCCGCTATGAAGACGAAGCCTATTGGTATGCGCAGCAGCCGGACCTCGCGCTGGGACCGCCGAGCTGGGGCTGGGTAGCCGCCGCGCTTCGCTCGATCAGGACCTTGGCGAACGACACGCGGCTGGACCGGATGCGCGTACCGACGCTGATGCTGCTGGCCGAGGCCGACCGGCTGGTCGATCCGCGGGCCACCGCCCAGATCGCCGCGCGGATCGGGGCGCGGCTCGTCCGCTTCGGTCCGGAAGCCGCGCATGAATTGCTGCGCGAGGTGGACCCGGTGCGGCTGCGCGCTCTAAGTGCGATCGACGCGTTTTTGGACGGGGTGGCGCGGTGACCTACGACATCGCGATCATCGGCGCCGGCATGGCGGGGGCCAGCTTGGCCGCTGCGATCGGCGCGCGTGCGCGCGTCGTCCTGATCGAGGCGGAGGATCTGCCCGGCCGCCATGCTACGGGACGGTCGGCGGCCTTCTGGTCGGAAACCTATGGCGGTCCGGCGGTCCAGCCGCTGACCACCGCCTCCGGGCCGACCTTGCGCGATGGCGGCTATCTGACGCCGCTCGGCTCGCTGCATATCGGGCGGCGGGAGGATGCGGCGCGGATCGACCGCTTGCTCGCCGATTTCGCGGGAAGCGGCGTGGAACTGCTGCGGGTCGATCCCGCCACCCGCGTGCCCGGCCTGCGCCCCGAATGGGTGTACGGCATATCCGAGCCGAGCTGCGCCTATATCGATGTCGCCGCGCTTCATGCCGACTATCTGGCGGCGGCCAAGGCGGCCGGAGCGGTGCTGATCACCGACGCCGCGCTCCTGATGGCAGACCGTCACGATGGGCTGTGGCGACTGGAGACCAAGGCCGGCCCGATACGGGCACGCGTACTCGTCAATGCGGCGGGCGCCTGGGCCGATATCGTCGCCCGGATCGCGGGTGCCGCGCCGGTCGGCATCACCCCCTATCGCCGGACGATGATGCAGCTCCGCACCGACCCGCCTGCGCCCGCCGGCCTACCGCATGTCATCGACATCAACGGCAATTTCTATTTCAAGCCCGAGGCAGGGGGGCGGCTATGGCTGACCCCGCATGACGAGACGCGGAGCGTCCCCTGTGACATCGCACCCGAGGAATGGGATATTGCGGTTGCGATCGACCGTCTGGAAAAGACGGTCGACTGGCGTGTGGAAGCGGTCGAACGCCGCTGGGCAGGCCTGCGCAGCTTCGCCCCCGACCGGGCGCCGGTCTATGGTTTCGACACGCGGGTACCGGGCTTCTTCTGGTGCGCGGGGCAAGGCGGCTTCGGCATCCAGACCGCGCCGGCCGGATCGGCACTGGCGGCGGTCTTGCTGCTGAGCGAGGGGGATGTGCCGCCCGATGTGGACGCGGAGCGCTATGGGGTGGGGCGGTTTTAAAGTTGGCTTTGTTTTCGACTGCGATCGCCCAGTTGCGGACATGCCGTCAGGAATCTAAGCTGGGCGTTCTCTCAGCTGGGCCGGTGGATTAGACCCGGCGAGGGGAAAAGCTGGGGCCTTGCAGAAGGCAGCTGAGCCTCCACCGCTCTCCCAGCACCACGTATCCGCTAACGCCCCAAACACGGACATCTCGGTTCTCACCAACGCGCATATTCCGTTAGTATAACTGGGCGACTTGAGAATGGCTATTCAGACGTCACTTCCGCGCCGCCAACCATAGGAGTGGGTTTCGGACCGGAAGGTAAGGGTGCCATTTCGCCCCCGTCATCTTTTCTCGACGTCAACCAATTTGGTAATGACGGTCCATAGCGCTTCCACATTTCCTTGATCGCCATTCGCTCTTGGACAGTGGGCGGGGGTGAACCGCTGAGATCCTTTAGTGGCATTGCGCATCTCACTCAGTAGCTGGATCGCAGTCATAGCACACTTTGCGCCGCGACACCGGCTGCCTTCTACCCATTGCAGACATTTGCGCTTTGGTTCTCGCACGCCTTATTTTCGAAACGTCTCCGCCGCATCGCTGGCCAGCTTGTCGGCGCGTTCGTTGTCGGGGTGGCCGGCATGGCCTTTCACCCATTTCCATTCGATCTGGTGCCGCGCCGCCGCCTCCAGCAGGGCCTGCCAGAGCTCGGCGTTCTTGACCGGCTTCTTGTCCGCCGTGCGCCAGCCGTTGCGCTTCCAGCCGTGGATCCATTTGGTCAGGCCGTCCATCACATAGCGGCTGTCGGTCGACAGCGTCACCGCGCAAGGCCGTTTGAGCGCGTTCAGCGCCTCGATCGCGGCCATCAGTTCCATGCGGTTGTTGGTCGTCAGCGCCTCACCGCCCGACAATTCCTTTTCATGCGCGCCCGAGCGGATCAGCGCGCCCCAGCCGCCGGGGCCGGGATTGCCCTTGCACGCGCCGTCGGTGGCGATCTCGACAGGCGTCACAGGCCGGCCTTTCCGTCGCGATAGGCGATGTAGCGCCGCCAATAGGCGAGCGGGTCCTTGCGCGTCACCAGCGCGTCGGCGGGGGTGTTGAGCCAGTCCCAGGCCCGCGACAGCGCGAAGCGGATGCACGCGCCCATGGCGAGGCGCGCGAACGCTGCGCGTTCGATCTCGGACAGCGAGAAGTGGCGTTCATAACCCTGGATCAGCGCCGCGCCGATTTCGGGAGCATAGGTCTCTCCGCTCGCGTCGAAGCTCCAGGCCGAGTGCATGACGGCCAGATCGTAGATGCGGAAATCGGTGCAGGCGAAATAGAAGTCGATCAGCCCGGTGACCTGATCGCCCAGTACCAGCACATTGTCGGGAAACAGATCGGCATGGATGACGCAGGTGTCGAGCGTCTCCGCGTCCCAGCCATCGAGTACCCTATCGAGCGCCTCGCCCATCGCATCGTGCAGGCCCGGCCGAATCCGATCGAGATCGCGTCCGCATTGCTCGAACAGTGGCCGCCAACTGGCATGCCCCATCGAATTGGACCGGGTCTGCGGGAAGTCCGCCACCGCGCGGTGCATCGCGCCCATCGCATCCGCCGCCGCCAGCGCCTGTGCCGGGCTGGGGTGGGAGAGCGAGACGCCGGCCAGGAACTGGATCAGGCAGGCGGGGCGGCCCGCCAGTTCCTGGATCTCGACGCCCTGCCGGTCCTTGATCGCGGGCGGCACCGGCAGCCCCTTGGCCGCCAGATGATCGAGCAGCGCGAGAAAGAAGGGTAGGTCGCCCGCCGCTACACGCTTTTCGTAGAGCGTCAGGATGAAGCGCGCGATCGTGGTGTCGACCAGATAGTTGCTGTTCTCGACCCCCTCGGCGATCCCCTTGGCGGAAATCAATTCGCCAGCATCATAGCGTGCCAGAAACGCCGACAGCGCCTCGGCCGAAACCTGCGTATAGACGGCCATGGATCAGGCGGCCGCTTCCAGCCCGCGCGGAAGCTTGAACGCGATCGTCTCGCGCGTCGTCTCTTCCTCGCGCTCGCTGACGGTGAAGCGTTCCGACAGGCGATCGACCAGCTCGCGCACCAGCAGCTCGGGCGCGGAGGCCCCTGCGGTCAGGCCCAGCGTCGTCACGCCGTCGAGGAACGCCCAGTCGAGATCGGCGGCGCGCTGGATCAGTTGCGCCCGCTTGCCCGCGCGCTCGGCGACTTCGACGAGGCGCAGCGAATTGGACGAGTTGGGCGCACCGATCACCAGCACCGCGTCGCACTCGGCGGCGATCGCCTTGACCGCGGCCTGCCGGTTGGAGGTGGCGTAGCAGATGTCCTCGCCACGCGGCGCCTGGATGCTGGGAAAGCGACGCTGGAGCGCCTCGATCGTCGCGGCGGTGTCGTCGACCGACAAGGTGGTCTGGGTCAGGAACGCCAGATTGTCGGGATTGGCGGGCGCGAAGGCTTCGACATCCGCCACTGTTTCCACCAGCGACATCGAGCCCTGCGGCACCTGGCCGAAGGTGCCGATGACCTCGGGGTGGCCGGCATGACCGATGAAGACAATATGCCGGCCCATCTCGACCAGCCGCTCGGCCTGGCGATGGACCTTCGACACCAGCGGGCAGGTGGCGTCGAGATAGTCGAGGCCACGGCTCTCGGCATCGGCGGGCACCGACTTGGGCACACCGTGGGCGGAGAAGACGACATGCGCGTTGGGCGGCACCTCGTCCAGTTCCTCGACGAAGATCGCACCCTTGGCCTTCAGACTGTCGACGACGAACTTGTTGTGGACGATCTCATGCCGGACATAGACCGGCGCGCCATGCTTCTCGAGCGCGAGTTCGACGATGCGGATGGCGCGATCCACCCCGGCACAGAAGCCGCGCGGGGCGGCGATCAACAGGTCGAGGGGCGGCTTGATGGCGTCGGTCATGGGGATGGCTCTACGCCATTGCTTGCGCGCGTCCAACCCGGTTCCTATGCTGGCGGCCAAACCGGCATCCTGCTTCGGCATCCAGAATAGGCGTTTCGACCTGTGAAAGCACCGCTCCTCCTTCCCGTTGCCCTTGCGCTCGTCCTGGGGGGCTGCGCCCGTACCGGTGAGATCGATGCCTCGGGCGGTATTACCGCCGTCCGCTCGGCCTGTCCGGTGGTAGGCGTGGCGGCGGGCACTGGCGACGTGACGCTGTTCAAGACGCCCGGCGCGACCGACGAGAATGCGATCGATCTGGTCGCCAACATGACCAATGTCCGCTCGACCTGCGCCGACGCGGGGGCGGATATCGTGACGACGGTGACCTTCAATGTGGAGGCGCGGCGCACCGATACGGCGGCGGCGCGCGATGTCACGCTGCCCTATTATGTCGCGATCGTGCGCGGCGGGACCAATGTGGTCGCCAAGCGCGTCTCCAGAGTGAATGTCCATTTCGATGCGGGCCAGGCGCGCGGGCAGGTGGCGGGCGAAGCCTCCACCACCATCGCGCGTTCGGCGGCGACGCTGCCCGATGACGTGCGCGAGAAGCTGACGCGCCGCCGCAAGGCGGGCGACGAGGATGCGGCGGTCGATCCGCTGACCCAGCCCGAGATTCGCCAGGCGGTGGCGAGCGCCAGCTTCGAGGCGCTGGTCGGGTTCCAGCTGACCGAGGCGCAGTTGAAGTACAACGCGACTCGCTGATCCGACCCTTCCCGACACGCGGGAGGGGCTTGCTGCGGGCTTTTGTTCGTGGAGTTCCCCTTCGTCGTGGCTTCGCCCTGCCGGCTTTCCTCGCAGGGAAGAAGATTTGCGACGCCATCCACAATATTCGCGCATAGTCCTCACTGTCCCCGATTGACTTGAACCCGTGCGCCCGGCAGAGGCCACCGCGTCGATGTCGGGCATATCCGGCATGGGCGCGCGCGGGAGAGCGCCGGGTTCATCTTTTAGGTGAGAAAAGCCCGGCCGCCGAAGGAGCAACCACCCCGGAATCTCTCAGGCAAATGGGACCGCGCGATCGCCATCGACACTCTGGAAAGCGCGCTTCGGCCTCACGCCGTCGCGCCACCGAAGGGGTAAGCCGGAACTCCGGCGAAAGCTCTCAGGTTCCGTGACAGAGGGGGATCGGATCGGGTAGGAGACATGCGTCCCTAGCCGACACCCTTTGACGGAGACCGGCCCCGTGAGTGACGCAACCGACCTGAATGTAGAAGACGCCCCCGAGGGTCAGGAGATCATCCAGACGCTGCCGCTGGACGCGTGGCACCGCGCGCGCGGCGGGCGGATGGTTCCGTTCGCGGGCTATCACATGCCCGTCCAGTATGAAGGCATCATGGCCGAGCATCTCTGGACCCGCGAGGCGGCCGGTCTCTTCGACGTCAGCCATATGGGCCAGGTGGTCTTCACCGGCGAGAATGGCCTCGGCCCCGTCATCACCGCGCTGGAAAAGGTCCTGCCGGGCGACATCACCGGGCTGGGCGATCGCAAGAACCGCTATTCGCTGCTGCTCAACGAAGAGGGCGGCATCCTCGACGACCTGATGGTGACCAAGCGCATCCTGGATGGCGCCGAGGAACTCTACATGGTCGTCAACGGCGCGACCAAATATGACGACATCGCCTATCTGCTTGATTTCATCCCTGATGATGCGACGCTGAACCTGCTTGACGAGCAGGCGCTGCTGGCGCTCCAGGGGCCGAAGGCGGTCGATGCGCTGTCGCGGATCGTGTCGGGTGTCGAGAACCTCGTGTTCATGACCGCCGCCGACTTCACCTGGGACGACGTGCCGCTGTGGATCAGCCGCTCGGGCTATACCGGCGAGGACGGCTACGAAATCTCGATCCCGGCCGAGCACGCTGCAGCGTTCGCCGACCTGCTGTGCGAGCAGGCTGAGGTGAAGCCGATCGGCCTGGGCGCGCGCGACTCGCTGCGTCTGGAGGCGGGGCTGCCGCTCTATGGTCATGACCTTGATCCCGAGACGACGCCGGTGATGGCTGATCTGGGCTTCGCACTCGCCAAGAAGCGTCGCGAGGCCGCCGACTTCCTGGGTGCCGAGCGTATCCTCGCCGAGCGTGAGAGCGGTCCCGCCGTCAAGCGCGTCGGCCTGACCGTCGCGGGCCGCCAGCCGGTGCGCGAAGGCGCGTCGGTGGTCGCCGAGGACGGTTCGGTCATCGGCCGCGTCACCAGCGGCGGCTTCGCCCCCTCGATGGGCGCGCCGATCGCCATGGCCTATGTCCCCACCGAGCTGGCTGCCCCCGGCACGGCCCTCAAACTGCTTCAACGCGGCAAGACCCATGACGCCACCGTCACGGCGATGCCGTTCGTCCCCCATCGTTACGTTCGTTCAGGAGCCAAGTGACCATGAGCCGCTATTTCACCGAAGATCATGAGTGGATCGACGTCGACGGTGATGTCGGCACGGTCGGCATCAGCGATTACGCGCAGGGCGCGCTGGGCGACATCGTGTTCGTCGATGTCCCCGAGGAAGGCCGCGAGCTGTCCAAGGGCGACGAGGCCGCCGTGGTCGAGTCGGTCAAGGCCGCCTCGGATGTGTACGCGCCCGTCTCGGGCACCGTGATCGAGGGCAACGCCCAGCTGGCCGAGGAGCCTGCGCTGGTCAACAGCGATCCTGAGGGCGAGGGCTGGTTCTTCAAGATCACGCTGTCGGATACGTCCGAGCTGGACGGCCTGATGGACGAAACCGCCTACGCCGCGTTCGTCGCCAAGCTGTGAGCGGCCTTGCCGCATTCCTCCTGCTGACGGCACAGGCTGCCGCCGAACCGGTCGATCTTTCCCCCGCGCAATTGTCGCGGGGGCTGGAAGACTGGGATGGCCGGGTGGTTCGGATTCGGGGTTGGTTGGAATGCGGCACCTGGGGTTGCGATTTGCGCTCCAGGCGGATGCAGGGCGGCGGTTCGTCTGCCTCGGTCAGCATCGGCGATAATGCGGGCCTGACGCCTTCGCTCGCCGATGCCGCCGGTCACGAAGTCGTGATCGAAGGGCGCGCCACCGCAGAGTGCCGCCGTGAAGTTTGTACCGACCATGGGCCGGAATTGATGCCGACCCGGATTGTTCGCATTTTCGGCGCACCACGCGCCGCCGTCAAGGATCGCTGATGCGCTACCTGCCCCTTACCTCTTCCGATCGGGCCGAGATGCTCTCGGTCATCGGTGCCGGATCGGTCGACGACCTGTTCGTCGACGTGCCCGAATCCGCCCGCCTGTCCGGCCCCATCGAGGGGCTGCCCAATCACGCCTCCGAACTGGCGGTCGAGCGGCACATGACGGCGCTCGCCCGCAAGAATATCGTGGCGGGCGATGTGCCCTTCTTCCTGGGTTGCGGCGCGTATCGCCATCATGTCCCCGCCAGCGTCGATCACCTGATCCAGCGTGGCGAGTTCCTGACCGCCTATACGCCCTATCAGCCGGAAATCGCGCAGGGCACGCTGCAGATGCTGTTCGAGTTCCAGACGCAGGTCGCACGTCTCCTCGGCACCGATGTCGCCAACGCCTCCATGTATGACGGCTCGACCGCCTGCTGGGAAGCGATCGGCATGGCGCGGCGCATCACCAAGAAGTCGAAGGCGATCCTGTCCTCGGGCCTGCACCCGCACTATGTCTCGGTCGCCAAGACCATGGCGAAATATACCGGCGACACGCTGGAGACGGCCGCGCCGGTCCTGACCGCCGAGACCGATATCGACCAGATGATCGCGGCGATCGACGGCGACACGTCCTGCGTCGTCGTCCAGTATCCGGACATTCTGGGCCGCATCGCCGACCTGACCCCGCTGGCCGAGGCCTGCCACGCCAAGAAGGCGCTGCTGATCGCGGTCGTGACCGAGCCGGTCGCACTGGGCGCGATCCGCAGCCCGGGCGAGATGGATGCCGACATCGTCGTCGGCGAAGGCCAGTCGCTGGGCGTGGGGCTTCAGTTCGGTGGGCCCTATGTCGGCCTGATGGGCTGCAAGGATAAGTATATCCGCCAGATGCCGGGCCGCTTCTGTGGCGAGACGGTGGACGCGGACGGCAAGCGCGGCTTTGTGCTGACGCTGTCGACCCGCGAGCAGCATATCCGCCGCGAAAAGGCGACGTCGAACATCTGCACCAATTCGGGGCTGTGTGCGCTCGCCTTCTCGATCCACATGACGCTGCTGGGCGAAGCGGGTCTGCGCCGCATGGCGGGGATCAACCACGCAAACGCCTGCCGCGCGGCGGATCGTCTGGCCAAGGTTCCCGGCGTGAAGCTGATCAACGACGTGTTCTTCAACGAGTTCACGCTCGATCTGGGTCGCGAGGCGCGTCCGATCGTGCGGACGCTCGCCGATCGCGGCGTGCTGGCCGGCGTGTCGCTCGGCCGGCTCTATCCGGGCGAAGACGCACTCGCGAACGGACTGGTTGTGGCGGTCACCGAAACGGTGACGCCGGAGGATATCGAGACGCTTGCTAAGGCGCTCGAGGAGGTGCTGGCATGACGATCAACCAGAGCGGCTGGAAGCCCACGAGCCCCGAAGCCAAGGACGGCGGCGCGCCTGCGACCTTTACCGGCAACCGCGCGCTGATGCTGGAAGAGGCGCTGATCTTCGAGATCGGCGATGCTGAGACGACCGGCGTCGATTTCGCCGAGGGTGATGTCGCGGGTTCGCGTCTGGGCGACCTGTCGCGTAAGGACCCGATCGGCCTGCCGGGCCTGTCGGAGCCGGAGACGGTGCGCCATTACACCCGCCTGTCGCGTCAGAACTACGCGATCGATCTTGGGCTCTTCCCGCTGGGTTCGTGCACGATGAAGCACAATCCGCGCCTGAACGAGAAGATGGCGCGTCTGCCCGGTTTCAGCGACGTCCACCCGCTCCAGCCCGTCGACACGGTGCAGGGCGCGCTGGAGGTCATTCATCAGCTGGCGCACTGGCTGGTCACGCTGACCGGCATGACCTCGGTCGCGATGAGCCCCAAGGCGGGCGCGCATGGCGAGCTGTGCGGGATCCTTGCGATCAAGGCGGCGCTGGAGAAGCGGGGCGAGGGCCATCGCAAGGTGATCCTGGTCCCCGAATCGGCGCACGGCACCAACCCGGCGACGGCGGCCTTTGCGGGGTTCTCGGTCGAGGATATCCCCGCGACCGCCGATGGCCGCGTCGATACCGCAGCGCTCAAAGCGCGGCTGGGCCCGGACGTGGCGGGCGTGATGATCACGAACCCGAACACCTGCGGCCTGTTCGAGCGGGACCTGAAGGACATTTCCGACGCGGTCCACGCGGCGGGCGGCTATGTCTATTGCGACGGCGCGAACTTCAACGCCATCGTCGGGCGCGTGCGTCCGGGCGATCTGGGCGTCGATGCGATGCACATCAACCTGCACAAGACCTTCTCGACCCCGCATGGCGGCGGCGGGCCGGGTTCGGGGCCGGTGGTGTTCTCCGAGGCGCTGACGCCGTTCGCACCGTTGCCCTTCGTCGAAAAGACGGGCGAGGGCTTCCGGCTGGTCGAGGAAGAAAATGCCGACGATCATCACGCCGACAGCTTCGGTCGCATGGTCGCCTTCCATGGCCAGATGGGCATGTTCACCCGCGCGCTGACCTATATCCTCAGCCACGGCGCGGACGGCCTGCGTCAGGTCGCCGAGGATGCGGTGCTCAACGCCAATTACGTCTTGCGCTCGCTGGAGAGCACGCTCGACGCGCCCTTCGCCAAGAGTGGCCCGTGCATGCACGAGGCCATCTTCTCGGACGAGAATCTGGCCGAGGGCTTCTCGACGATCGACGTCGCCAAGGCGCTGATCGACGAGGGCTTCCATCCGATGACCATGTATTTCCCGCTGGTCGTCCATGGCGCGATGCTGGTCGAGCCGACCGAAACCGAATCGAAGGCTGCGCTTGATCAGTTCATCGGCGCGCTGCGTTCGGTGGCGGAGCGGGCCAAGGCGGGCGACCAGTCGCTCAAGACCGCGCCGCACTTCGCCCCGCGCGCGCGCCTCGATGAGACGCTGGCCGCGCGCAAGCCAGTGCTGGTGTGGAAGGACAAGGTGGCCTGATCGGTCAAGACACCCTCACCCTTTCGGCGCTTCGCGCCTCCCTCCCTTTCCCAGTGGGAGAGGAGTGACGGGTCGTCCATGCCCCCGGCATGGATTGAACAGCGCGGGGCGCTGTTCACCCGTCACTGGCCCCGCCCGCGACAGCGGGTGGGAAGGGTGAGGGTAGGTTCCGGATCAAAGGGCGGTGAACAACGAAATCCCGCCCAGGATCACCCCCGGCGCATTGGCGAATACGATCGGCCAGTCCCGCTTCTCCCGCATAAAGCCATAGGCGACCCAGAGCGAGCAGTTCACCATCGTCGCCAGCGGCTGGATCGTCGATCCCTTCTGTCCCGCCAGATTAAGCTGTATCTGGTCGATATAGGACAGGTACATGGCCACGGCGGTTGCGGTGGCGATCCAGCCGAGCAGCATCAATTTCCGTTCGCTCACGGGCGCTTGGTCTCCTTCTCATGACAGGTAAATCGATTGAAGCGAGGCCTCCCAACGCGCAAGCGAAGCGGGATGCTCCGAGCCGGAGAAGGGACGAAGATGCGCTTTGACCAAACCCAGGCCGCGACGCTGGAGACGATCCTGCGTTGGCGCCGCGATGTCCGGCATTTTCTTGACCATCCGATCGACGAGGCAGCGCTGGCGCGGCTGGCGGAGGCGATGGCGCTGTCTCCCTCGGTCGGCAATGCGCGGCCCTGGCGGGTGATCCGAGTGGAGGACGCCGCCCTTCGTGCCGCCGTCCGGACGAATTTTCAGCAATGCGATGCAGAAGCGGCGGCGGACTATGCCGATGAACAGGCGGCGGCGTATCGTGCGCTGAAACTAGCAGGGCTGGACGCCGCACCGGTGCAACTGGCGGTCTTCACTCATATCGATCCGGCGGAAGGCCACGGCCTGGGCCGTCGCACCATGCCGGAGACGCTGCGCCAGTCGACGGCGATGGCGATCCATACGCTCTGGCTCGCGGCGCGGGCGGCCAATCTGGGGATGGGGATGGTGTCCATCCTCGATCCGCACGCGATGGAGCGGTTGTTCGCGGTGCCCGACGACTGGGTGTTCACGGCCTATCTGTGCCTGGGCCACGCCGAATGGGATGACGATACGCCGTTGCTCCACCGCGCCGGGTGGCAGGAGAATAGCCCGACGCTGTGGGAGGTACGCTGATCCTCCCCGGTACGGGGAGGGGGGACCGCCGCGAAGCGGTGGTGGAGGGGGCTTACCGCGAGGGACGCCCCATGAAAGAAGCCCCCCCTTCGTCAGGCCTCTGGCCTGCCACCTCCCCGTACCGGGGAGGATCAATCCTCCGGCGCGGCCGTGACCGTCTGTTGCTTGCCCAGCTGCTGTTCGCGCCACACGATGAACAGCCCGCTGGCGATGATCACCGGCGCGCCCAGCCAGGTTCCCATGGTCGGCAACACGCCGAAGATCAGCCAGCCATAGACGGTCGCCCAGATCAGCCCCGAATAATCCATCGGCACCACCGCCGCGACCGGGGCCAGCCTCGACGCGCCGGTCAGCGCGATCTGCCCCATGCCCCCGACCAAGCCGACCGAGGCCAGCACCACCCAGGTCAGCGTGTCATGCGACTGGAGATGGAAGCTGTAGGGAATGGCGATGAAGGGCAGGGTCAGGATGGTGAAATAGAAGACGGTCGTCCCCGCCGGCTCGTCGCGCAACTGGCGCAGCACGATGGCGACGATCGCGACGAACATCGCCGCCATCAGGCCGACGCCCGCGCCAAACAGCGACATGTCGTTGGCTCCTGGCCTCACCACGATCAGGACGCCGGCGAACCCGATCAAGACTGCGCTCCAGCGCTGGATACCCGTCCGCTCACCCAGCACCAGCGCCCCGAGCAATGTCGCGAAGATCGGCACGGTGAACTGAAAGGTCGTCGCCTCGGCCAGCGGCAGCAACATCACCGCGCCGAAGGTGAAGACCATCCCGACGAGCCCGATCATGGCCCGCGTCGCGTGCCCCGTCAGTCGGGTGGTGCGCAGCGATTTCAGCCCTGGTCCCGCCATGACGAAGGCCAGCACCACCGGCAGGGCACAGGCCTGGCGCCAGAACATGGTTTCGAACAAGCTCGCCCCACGCGATTCGGCCAGTTTTACGAGCGCCGACATGGTCGACAGAAAGAAGATGGCGATCAGGCGCAGGCCGATGCCTTTCAGCACGCGGTCATCGGACATGGGGGCGCTCCTAACCCTTGCGGCGCGGTGGCGAAAGGCCGGAACCGCCGCCCTCTTGGCGAGCATGGGTCTTTGCCGCTATCGGGCGGGTATGAAGCACGCTCTGTCCGTCACCCGCGACGCGGATTTCTCCGCCTGGTATCAGTCCGTCATCGCCGAGGGCGATCTGGCCGAGGAATCGGGCGTCCGCGGCTGCATGGTCATCCGCCCTTGGGGGTACGGCATCTGGGAGCGGATCCAGCGCCTGCTCGATGACCGGATCAAGGCGACGGGGCATGAGAATTGCTATTTCCCGCTCTTCATCCCGCTCAGCTATTTCGAGAAGGAAGCCGAGCATGTCGACGGCTTCGCCAAGGAAATGGCGGTCGTCACCCATCACCGGCTGATCGCCGACGGCAAGGGTGGCCTCGTCCCCGATCCCGAGGCGAAGCTGGAGGAGCCGCTGGTCGTGCGCCCGACGTCGGAAACGGTGATCGGCACCGCCTTTGCCCGTTGGGTCCAGTCGTGGCGCGACCTGCCCGTCCTCATCAACCAGTGGGCGAACGTCGTCCGCTGGGAAATGCGCACCCGCATGTTCCTGCGTACCGCCGAGTTCCTGTGGCAGGAAGGGCACACCGCCCATGCCACGGTCGATGAGGCGCGGGCCGAGACGCTCCAGATGCTGGAAGTCTATCGCAGCTTCGCCGAGGATTGCCTCGCGATGCATGTCATCGCTGGTGAGAAGCCCGAGAATGAGCGCTTCCCCGGCGCGGTCGAGACCTATTCGATCGAGGGGATGATGCAGGACGGCAAGGCGTTGCAAGCCGGGACCAGCCATTTCCTGGGCGACAATTTCGCCAAGGCGCAGAATATCCGCTTTCAGAATGCCGAGGGCGGGCTGGATTTCGCGCAGACGACCAGCTGGGGGGTGTCGACCCGGATGATCGGCGCGATGATCATGGTGCACGGCGACGATGACGGCATGCGCGTGCCGCCCAAGGTCGCGCCGTGGCAGGTGGTGATCGTCCCCATGCTGCGCGACCAGCCCGAGGACGAGGCGCTGCTCGCCTATTGCCGCGACCTGCAAAAGGAGCTGGTCGGCCAGTCGGCGCTCGGCGAGCCGATCCGCGCGATGGTCGATGCCCGCGCGCAAAAGGCTGCGACCAAGCGCTGGGGCTGGGTCAAGAAGGGCGCGCCGGTGGTGATCGAGGTTGGCGGTCGCGACATGGCGGGCGGCAATGTCTCGGTGATCCGCCGCGACCGGCTGTACCGTGAGGACGGCAAGCTGGATTCGGTCGTGCAGCCGCGGGGCGATTTCGTCTCGGGCGTCGAGGCGCTGCTGGCCGACATTCAGGGTGAACTGCATCGCGAGTCGACCGAGCGGCTAAAGGCGCAGATCGTACCGGTCGATGACTGGGCGGGCGTCGAGGCGCATTTCGCCGAAGGGCAGAAGAACCCCGGCTGGGTCGATGTCCGCTGGGCCAAGCCGACCGGCGAGGAACTGGAACAGGTGGTCGAGAAGCTGAAGGGCTTGAAGCTGACCATCCGTAACGCGCCGATGGGCCAGACGGGTTGCGATGACGGTCCCTGCATCTTCACCGGCCGCGAGGCGGTGGAGCGGGTGCTGATCGGGCGCGCCTATTAACCCCTGCCGTTAAAGCTTTGACCATCCCGGCGGGGGCCGGGGTCCAGTCACGACGGCGTTTGGGAGGCGCTGGCCCGGTCGCCTCCCAATCGATGTTCGCCCGCTTCATTGAAGACACGGCACCTGGGCCCCGGCCTCCGCCGGGGCGGTTTAGCGTATTAATTGTGAACCAGCCCTACCCAAGGCAAGTCCGGCCCGGCGGGTATGATCCCGGTCGGGTTCAACTCCAGATGGCTGGCATAATAATGCGTCTTGATGTGATCGAGATGCACCGTATCCGCTATCGCCGGGATGGCCAGCATCCGTTCCAGCAGGCCCTCCAGGGCAGGATAATCCTGAATCCGCCGGACATTACATTTGAAATGCCCGTGATAGACCGCGTCAAAGCGGACCAACGTGGTGAACAGCCGGATATCCGCCTCGGTCATCCGGTCGCCGACCAGCCATTCGCGGTCCGTCAGTCGCTCCTCCAGCCGATCCAGTTCGGCGAATAGCGGCGCGACCGCTTCGTCATAGGCCTCCTGGTTTTTGGCGAAGCCGCATTTGTACACGCCGTTATTCACCCGGTCATATACGTCCGCATTTACCGCATCGATTTCGTCGCGCCGCTCGGCGGGGTAATAGTCGCCCTCCGATGCGCCCAGTTCGTCAAAGGCGCTGTTGAACATGCGGATGATCTCGGCGGACTCGTTGCTGACGATCGTATCGCGCTGCTTGTCCCATAGGACCGGCACCGTGACCTTGCCCGAATAGCCCTCGCGCGCACGGGCATAGAGTTGCCAGAGAAAATCCGAACCATGCAGCGGGTCGCCGGTCCCGCCGCGCTCGGTGGCGAAAGTCCAGCCATCGTCGCGCATCAGTGGATCGACCACCGACAGGTCGATCATCGACTCCAGCCCCTTCAGCGCCCGGACGATCATCGTCCGATGCGCCCAGGGGCAGGCATAGGAGACATAGAGGTGATAGCGTCCCGGCTCGGCGCGGTGGCCGGTCTGACCGTCGGGGCCGGGCTCGCCGTCCGCCGTCACCCAGTCGCGGAAGCCTGAGTCGGGGCGCTTGAAGCTGCCCTTCTCGTCCGATTTGAACAGTCCGTCGGCGTGCCAGACGCCGTCCACCATATTGCCCATGCATGATCTCCTTTGGGAAGGTTACGCATGGGGACGGGGAGCGATCCCACGATCCTCCCCGGTACGGGGAGGTGGCAGGCCGAAGGCCTGACGAAGGGGGGGCTTCCACAAAGGACTGGCCCGGCGGCACGCCCCCTCCACCATCCTTCGGATGGTCCCCCTCCCCGTGCCGGGGAGGATTTTAGCGCCGTTTACCGTTATGCCGGATGTTCGCCGGCCGTCCGCGCCGCTTCAGCACCCGGCGCGGTTCAGGCTTGGCGCCCTTGCCGTCGGGGAGTTCGAAGCGCAGCGCGCCCGACACCGGGTTCGCCTCGGCCAGTCGCAGCGGCAGGCGTTGGCCCAGTTTATAGATTTCGCGGGTCTTCTCGCCGAGCAGTTGCTGCGAACTCTCGTCATAATGGAAATAGTCGCCGCCCAGATCGCGGATCGGCATCAGCCCGTCGCCGCCCACGCCGTCGACCGTGGCGAAGAAGCCGAAATTGGTGACGCCGGTGATCCGCGTCTCGACCACCTGCCCGACATGCTCGGCCAGATAGGCAGCGACATAGCGGTCGATCGTCTCGCGCTCCGCCTCCATCGCGCGGCGCTCATATTGGCTGATCGACGTGCCCAGCCGCTCCATCTCGTCGCCCTCGGGCAGCAGGCCGCCGTCACCCAGCTTGTACGCCCCGACCAGCGCGCGGTGGACGACCAGGTCGGCATAGCGCCGGATCGGCGAGGTGAAATGCGCGTACGACCCCAGCGACAGGCCGAAATGCCCCTGATTGACCGGCGCATAATAGGCCTGGGTCTGCGAGCGCAGGATCTGCTCCATCACCTGCGGCTTGAAATCGGCGTCGCCGATCTTGTCGATGATGCGGTTGAAGGTCGCCGGGCGGATCACCTGGCCCATGGCGAAGGGGATGTCGAAGGTTTCCAGATACTCCTTCAGCGCCACCAGCTTGGTGCGGCTGGGCACTTCATGGACGCGGTACATGACGGGGGCCTTCTTCGCCTCCAGCGCCTTGGCGGCGGCGACATTGGCGGCGATCATGTAATCCTCGATCAACCGGTGCGCATCCAGCCGATCGCGCGGCGCGACCGACAGGATGCGGCCGCGCTCGTCCAGCACCACGCGCCGTTCGGGCAGGTCGAGGTCGAGCGGCTCGCGCGCATCCCGCGCCTTGGCGAGTGCCGCCCAGCAGTCCCAGAGCGGGCGCAGCGCCGTCTCGGTGAGTGGATGCGACAGTTCGCCGTCGATCGCGGCCTGGGCATCCTCATAAGCGATGTTCGCCGCCAGCCGCACGACCGCGCGGGTAAAGCGGAAGCCCTTGAGCTTGCCGTCCTTGGTAATCTGAAGATGACAGGCGAGCGCGGCGCGGTCTTCGCCCTCTTTCAGCGAACAGACATCGGCGGACAGAATCTCGGGCAGCATCGGGACCACCCGGTCGGGAAAATAGACCGAATTGCCCCGCCGCCGCGCATCCTTGTCGATCGCCGAGCCGGGGCGGACATAGAAGCTGACATCCGCGATCGCGACGATGGCGCGCCAGCCCTCGGGGTTGGCGGGATCGTCGTCGGGTGCGGCCCAGACCGCGTCGTCATGGTCGCGCGCATCGACGGGATCGATCGCGACGATCGGCAGGTCGCGCAGGTCTTCGCGGTCGTCACCCAGCGGCTGACGTGCGACCCGCTCCGCCTCTTCCAGCGTCTCGGGCTGGAAGCGGTCGGGGATTTCGAATTTGTGGATGGCGATCAGCGAGAAGCTGCGCGGCGCGAAGGGATCGCCCAGCCGCTCGGTCACGCGCGCGGTGATGCGCGGCGGGCGGCCGGCTTTCTCGGCCAGCACCAGATCGCCGGCTTCCGCGCCACCGGTATCGGAGACCATCCACTCGCGCCGTTCCTTCTTGTCGACGCTGGTCAACCAGAAGCGCCCTGCCTCCTCGCGCAAGACGCCCAGCACCTGTTCGGCGGCGGGGGCGATCGTCTTCATGACATGCGCGATCCAGCCGCCGCCCGCTTCCTCGGTCCGGGCGAGCACGCGCTGGCCGATGCCCAGACTCCCGCGCTTGCGTTCGCGGATGCGCAGGCGGGGAATGGGGATGCCGTCCGCCTCCCAGCGCTCCGGCTGGCCCCAGACATTGCCGCCGTCATCGACATCGACGATGCGCAGCACCGTCACCTTGGGCAGCCCGCCCATCTTGTGAAAGGCGCGGCCGGGGGCACTGTCGATCAGCCCTTCGTCGGCCATGTCCTTGAGCAGCGCCTTCAGCCCGATCTTCTCCTGCGCAGAGAGACCGAAAGCGCGCGCGATCTCACGCTTGCCTGCCGGCTGGTCCGACTGTTCGATGAAGGTGAGGATTTGCTCACGGGTCGGCAGACCCGGCTGGGGTTTTTTCATGGGAAAGAGATAGGGGGTAGGGCGGGCGGCGTCACCCCCGGACGTCCATTCCTCCCTGCAAGGGGAGGTGGGAGGGCGCAGCCCTGACGGAGGGGTGTCACCATGGGCGAGGACGGTCTGCCATAACAACCAGTTACACCCCTCCACCAGCTTCGCTGGTCTTCCTCCCCTTGCAGGGGAGGAAGACTAAGGTCATGATCCAATGTAATACCAGTATGGCGTAGCGGGACGGGCAGAACATGATGACTTTATGGACTTCGGCCGCGATCCTGGCGGTGGCGCCGAGTGCGCAGGGCGATCTGGACCGGCTCGCGGCGACGCTGGGCTATCGCTACACCATATTGACCAACCGCCCGGCATCCTGCCCGACCGGCGTGCCCCGCTGTTTCGAGGCGGACATCGCCATCGCCGTGCCCAAAGGCGCGCCCAGCCTGCCGGTCGAAATCCGCTACAGCCTGGTCAACCCGGTGCTGAAGATCGACAGCGACACCTTCGACAACCGCACGATCAACGGCGACCTGAACGTCCTGACGCTGAAACCGGGCCAGTCGTTGAAGCCGGGCCAGACCTATCATGTGAAGCTGACCGGCCTGGGTGCGTTCTTCTCCCGCAACCACATGATGCCCAATGCGACACTGGCCGTGGCGGGCCTTGCCCCGCGCGTGATCGCCGCGACCCGGACGGGGACCGAGGCCGAGACGGGGCTGGAAACCTTGCCCTTCGTCGCGCCGATGACCGATGAGGCGGCACTCGCCCGCAGTGCGCCGGACGATCAGACGGTGTGGCGCACGCCGGAACGCGCCTTCAAGCTATACGCCCAACGCGGCGCGACGCCGGTCGATGTCGCGATCCTGCCCAAGCCGATGAAGGTCACGCGGCCGACCGGTGGGCCGGTCGATCTGTCCAGGGGACTGCGCGTGACGGCAGAGGGCTTCCCCCGCGCCGCCCTCGCGCCTGCGCTGGCCGGGCTGCCGGTCGGTACCGTGCCGCTGACCATTCGCAAGGATGTCGCATTGCCGTCCGAAGGTTATCGCCTGGCCATCGGGCAGGGCGGCGTGACCATCGCGGCGGCGGATGCGGCGGGGGCGTCCTATGCGCTTCGGTCGTTGGCGCAGCAGATGGCGGCGGAGGGGACGACGCTCCGCCCGCTGATCGTCGAGGACGCGCCACGCTACGGCTTTCGCGGGCTGCACATCGATCTGGCGCGTAACTTTCACAGCAAGGCCGAAATCCTGAAGCTGATCGAGCAGATGGCGGCCTATAAGCTCAACAAACTCCATCTGCATCTGGGCGATGACGAAGGCTGGCGGTTGCAGATTGCGAGCCTGCCCGAACTGACCGAGGTGGGGGCCTATCGCTGCGCCGACATCGCCGAAAAGACCTGTCTGCAGCCACAGCTCGGCGCGGACCCGGCGCGCAATGCGCCGACCAACGGCTATCTGACCGCTGCGGATTATTCTGAGATCCTGCGCGCCGCCAAGGCGCGGCAGATCGCGGTCATCCCCTCCTTCGACATGCCCGGCCATTCACGCGCCGCGATCCGGTCGATGGAAGTGCGCTATCAGCGGCTGATGGCCAAGGGCGACCGGGCGGGGGCCGAACGCTATCGGCTGGTCGAGCCGGGTGACACCACCCGCTATTCCAGCGTCCAGCATTATGACGACAACACGCTGAACGTCTGTATCGACAGCACCTATCGCTTCATCGACACGGTGATCGACGACATCGCCGGGCTCCACAAGGCGGCGGGGGTGCCGCTGACCACCTATCATATCGGCGCGGACGAGACGGCGGGGGCCTGGAAGGAGTCGCCCGCCTGCAAGGTCGTGATGGCGCGCGAGGGGCTTCAGCCCCAGCAATTGGGCGCGCGCTTCATCGAGCGGATTTCGGCCGACCTCGCCAAGCGCGGCATCGCGGTTGCCGGATGGAGCGACGGTCTGGGCCATACCGACCCCGCCAGGATGCCCGCCAAGGTCCAGACCAATATCTGGAGCAACCTGCATGGCGGCGGTGTGGCCGAGGCGCATGGTCAGGCCAATCGCGGGTGGAAGACGGTGCTGTCGATCCCCGATCTCGGCTATTTCGACATGCCCTATGCCGCCGATCCCGATGAGACGGGCTATGACTGGGCCTCGCGCGGGGTGGATAGTTTCCAGGTGTTCGGCTTCATGCCGGGCAATCTGGCCGCCAATGCCGCGCTGATCCCCAATATCTTGTCCCAGCCCAAGCCGGTGGCGGATACCGTCCCGCTGCAACCGGGCCGGACGATCGCCGGAATCCAGGCCCAATTGTGGAGCGAAACCGTCCGCCGCGACAGCCAGGTCGATTACATGCTCTTCCCCCGCCTGCTCGCCTTGGCCGAACGCGCCTGGAGCAAGCCGGACTGGGAGCCCGCTTACGTCGCGGGCGCGACCTATACGCCGCAGGATGGCCGGGTCGATCAGACCAAGCTGTTGACCGGATGGCGTGACTTTGCAGGACGCATGGGCGTGCAGATGCGGATGCTCGACCGGGCGGGCGTGACCTATCGCCTCGCCCCGCCGGGCGCGCGGATCGCGGGCGGCAGGCTGGAGGCCAATGCCGAGTTCCCCGGCACCCCGATCGAGTATCGCATGGGCGGCACCGCGTGGCGGCGGTATGACGGGCCGGTGGCGGTGACGGGGGCGGTGACGGGGGCGGTGGAGCTTCGCACCCGCACCCCCGATGGCCGCCGCGCCAGCCGGACGGTTACGGTCTCGCCGTAACCGCGATCAGGCCGGGCGCGTCAGCGATGAACGTGTCGAGCACGCCATCGGCGATCTTGATCGGCCCGTCGAAGCGGACGGCGCCCGGAATGCTCTGCACGGCGGCGGCCTGCGCGGCGATCCGCCTGGCATCGGCGAAATAGCGCGTCGCTGCGGGATTGCCCCGGTCGGCGGCGTCCAGCCCGTCGGCGGTCAGGTTCAGCGCCCGGCCCCAAAGCTGCATCGCCTCCAGCCAGGGGCGTGACTGTTCGGCAAAGCCGGGATCGACCACGCCGGCGCGGATCGTGTCGGGAGCGTCGGCGATGGCATCGGCCTTGCGACGCAAGGCGGTGAGGGCCTCGCGCCGTTCGCTCTCATCGCCATTGGCCAGCGCCTCGCGGACATGGTCGAGCAGCGCCTTCAGCCTCGGCGCCTGTTCCTGCCAGGGCTGGCTGCCGAAGGTGGGGGCGAGATGCTGGGTATCGAACAGTTCCAGCAGCGCCTGGGTAGCCCGCGCGTCGTTCCCCGCCAGATTGCGCGCGGCATAGTGCCAGGTGCGGTCGGCATCATAGCCCTTGTCGTTCCAGGCGAAGGCCAGCACCCCCGTCACCGCGACGCGGCTGGGCACTTCCTGGTTCATCGGGTTGGACAGGATGCCGGTCAACTCGGTCGACAGCCCCGCCTCACGCTTGGCATAGGGGGCGAGCAGCAGCCGTCCGGCGGAACTCGCATAGTCGTTGACCGGATAATTGTCCCACAACAGCGTCTTGCGCCCAAATGCCTTGGTCGCGGCCTTGGCATCGGGGACCGAGATGGCGGGCGGCACGACATCGGTGCCGGTCCACTGGACGACGATGCGGGGATCGAGATTGGCGCGCAGCGCCGCCTTATAGGGGCTTTCCTTGGCGTCATAATATTCGGTCGGCACCATGATCAGCGGCTTCGCGGCGGGATCGCGCCGAACCAGATCGGCCTGCACCGCATTCAGCAGCTTGGACTGGGCGACCCCGGCGGCCTGTGCGCCCGAGGGCCCGAAGGCAACCTTGTCCTTGTCGCAATTCCACTTCTGATATTCGATATCGTCCAGCGCGACATAGAAGCTGTGGACGCCGATGCCGCGCAAAGCCTCGAACTTGCGGAGCAGCGTCTGCTCGTCCGCCGGATCGGAGAAGCAGATCGAGGGGCCGGGCGAGATAGCGTAGACGAAGTTCACATGGTTCGCGCGCGCGGTCGCGACCAGCGTACCCAGTGCGCTCAGCGTCGCCGCCGGATAGGGATCACGCCACTTGTCGCGCGCGAAGGGGTCGTCCTTGGGGCTGTAGACATAGGTGTTGGCCTTCATCTGGCCCAGGAAATTCAGATGCTTGGTCCGATCCTCCATCGACCAGGGCTTGCCATAGAAGCCCTCGATCGTGCCGCGGATCGGCATGGCGGGATGATCGCGGATGACGAGCGCCGGGATGCTTGGCCGGGCGAGCAACTGGCGCAGCGTCTGGACCGCGTGGAACAGGCCGTCCGCGTCATGCCCGGCCAGGGTGATCAGGCCTCCGGCGCCCGAGCCGATGCTGGCCAGCGTATAGCCTTCCGCCTGGTCATCGGCGCTGGCGTTGCTGCGGGCCAGGGCCGCCCGGACGAGGGCGGCGCTGTCGGGGCCGAGGACGATGGTCGGCCGGTCGAGCGCGGCGGGCAGGCGCGAGGGCGTGGTCACCTGCGTCACGCCGGCCTGGGCCAGCAGGGTGCGGACCAGGGTCGCGGTTTCGGGCTCGGTACCGGGGGCGACGATCAACGCGACCGAACGGCCCAAGGCGATCGTGCCGTCGCCTAGCGTCATCGATGCGGGTGCGGGGAACAGGGCGGGGAGAGTGGCGGGGCTGGCCTGCGCCGTCGAGCTGAGAAGCGCAAGGGTGATCGCCGCCAGCGCGCCACCCATCCATCCGTCTGCCGTCCGCGTCATCCTCAATCTCCGGTATTTAACTGGTATTGTCGAAGCCTAGGGGAGGGGGGGGCGGGCTGCAAGCGCGATTGCGGGTGGTATTTCAGAGGGTTGTGAAGAGGTGGAGCGTGGCCCTCGACTTCGCTCAGGCTGAACGGGGGTCTGGGCGAAACCCCTTGCCCTCGCCCCGTTCAGCCTGAGCGAAGTCGAAGGCCAAGGGATCCCTCGCCCAAAACTGGTAATAAACCGGCTATATCAGTCGTGAAATTGCAGGCTCGCAAGCCGCGCATAGAGCCCGCCACCCGCGATCAGCTCGGCATGGCGCCCCTGCTCGACGATCCGCCCGCCATCCATCACCACGATCCGTTCCGCCGCGCGCACGGTCGCCAGCCGGTGCGCGATGACCAGCGTGGTACGATCCGCCATCAGCCGCTCCAGCGCTTGCTGGACAAGCTGTTCGCTCTCGGCGTCGAGTGCGCTGGTCGCTTCGTCCAGCAACAGGATCGGCGCATCGCGGAGTAGCGCGCGAGCGATGGTGATGCGCTGGCGCTGCCCACCCGACAGCCGCGCGCCGCCTTCGCCCAGGAAGGTGTCGAGCCCCTGTGGCAGGGCGCGCAGGAAGTCGGCGGCATTGGCGGCCTCGGTGACGGCCCAAAGCTCGTCGTCATTCGCGTCCCAGCGTCCATAGCGCAGATTGTCACGTGCCGAGGCGCCGAAGATTACCGTTTCCTGCGGCACCATGGCGATACGCGCGCGGATCGCGGCCGGATCGGCATCGCGCAGGGACACGCCGTCGAGCGAGATGTTGCCGCTCTGCGGATCATAGAAGCGCTCGGCCAGCTGGAACAGCGTCGACTTGCCGGCGCCCGAGGGTCCGACCACCGCCACCGTCTCGCCCGGCCGGATGTCCAGCGAGAAGCCGTTCAGTGCGGCGATTTCGGGCCGGGTCGGATAATGGAAGACGACGTTATCGAAGCGCAGTGCGCCCATCGGCACGACCGGCAGCACGGCGGGGGCGGGGGGCGGTGCGATCTCCGGCTGTTCGGCGAGCAGTTCGGCCAGCCGCTGTGCCGCGCCCGAAGCGCGCAATATGTCGCCCCACACCTCGGTCAGCGCCTGAAAGGAACCGGCGACGAGCATCCCGGTCACGACGAACGCCGTCAGCGAGCCACCCGAGAGCCGCCCGCTGGCAACATCGGCGACCGCTTCCCACAGCAGCAGGGTGAGGCCGCCGAAGAACAGCCCGATCACCATCGCGGTCATCACCGCACGCAACAGGAAGCGCTTGCGCGAGGTGGCAAAGCCGTTGCTGACCGCCTGCTCGAACCGTTCGGCCTCCCGCCGCTCCTGGCCGAACGCCTGGACGACCTTCATCGCGCCCAGCGTCTCCACCGCGATCGCGCCGATATCCGCCAGCCGATCCTGGCTGTCGCGCGAATAGCTGCGCACCTTCTTGCCCAGCAGCACGATGGGCAGCACGACCAGCGGGATGCAGACCAGCAGCGACAGGGTCAGCTTGGGCGACAGGGCGAACAGATAGATGGTCCCGCCGATCCCGATCACCACGTTGCGCAGCGCGATCGACACGGTCGAGCCGACCACCTGTTCGATGATCGCGGTGTCGGCGGTCAGCCGGCTGGCGATCTCGGAGGGGCGGTTCTCCTCGAAATAGCGCGGCGCCAGCCGCAGCAGATTGGCCTGCACCGCGACACGGATATCGGCCACCGTCCGCTCGCCCAGCCACGACACGAAATAGAAGCGGAAGGCAGTGGCCAGCGCCAGCACAAGCACCACCGCCAACAGCCCCTGGAAATAGGGGGCGATATTGCCGGTATCGCTCATCCGGCCGAAGCCGTGATCGATCACCTTCTGAAAGGTGCGCGGGATGAACAGCGTCGCGCTGGCCGCGACCAGCAGCGACAGCGCGGCCGCCGCCAGATGCGCGGGGTAGCGCAGCGTGAAGCGCCAGACCATTTTCAGATTGCTCAGGCGACGGCTGGGCGGAACGGCGGGCTTGGGGGCAGCGGCGGGTTTGGCCATGATGGCTTGGGGCCTAGCAGTGCCGGGACACGGGCTCAACGCCGGTGGCGGTGATCGCGCATCGTTCCGACGCTTTCGGGCGTTATGCGAAGCGATGGATCACGGGCAATATGACGTGATGGCCATATTATGGTCATCTTGCGCAAACGGTTTCGTGGTAAGCGGTAGGTCATCATGGCTCCCGATCGTGGAGCGCGAGGGAATCGACGATGCTGTACGACGCCTATGAAATGCAACGCTCGATGCTGGCGGGCGCAAGTGCGCTGGCCAATTTCGGGGCGGGGCTGCTTCAGAATCCGGCCAATCCCTTTGCCTATTTCGGCGGCGGCGCGATCATGGGATCGGCGCTGGAGGTCTTCGCCCATGCCTCGGCACCCCGGGGCAAGCCGGCTTTCGGCCTGACCAAGACGATCGTCGATGGCCGCGAAGTCGTCGTTCATGAAGAGATTCTGGCGCGCAAGCCCTTTGGCCAGCTCAAGCGCTTCCGCCGCGAGGGGGTGGAGGACAGCCCCAGGCTGCTGATCGTCGCGCCGATGTCGGGCCATTATGCCACGCTGCTGCGCGGCACGGTCGAACGGATGCTGCCGACCTGCGAAGTCTATATCACCGACTGGCGTGACGCGAAGCTGGTGCCGCTGTCGGACGGGCGGTTCGATTTCGACGATTATGTCGATTATATCATCGATTTCCTGACCGAGATCGGGCCGGGTGCGCATATGCTGGCGGTGTGCCAGCCTTCGGTGCCCTGCTATGTCGCGGCCTGCGTGATGAGCGCGGACAAGCATCCCTGCACCCCGCGCACCCTGACGCTGATGGGCGGACCGGTCGACACGCGCGAGGCGCCGACCTCGGTCAACCTGCTGGCGACCGAGCGACCCCATGCCTGGTTCGAGCAGAATGCGATCGCGACCGTGCCGATGACCTATCCGGGTGCGGGGCGGCGGGTCTATCCGGGCTTTCTGCAGTTAGCCGGGTTCATGTCGATGAACCTGGGCAACCACATGATTTCGCATTGGGAGATGTTCAAGCATCTGGTCCAGGGCGACGGTGAGAGCGCTGATTCGACCAAGCGATTCTATGACGAATATCGCTCGGTGTGCGACATGACGGCGGAATTCTATCTCCAGACGGTGGAGCTGGTGTTCCAGCGTCATGCACTGCCCAAGGGTGAGATGCTGCATCATGGCAAGCGTGTCGATCCGGGCGCGATCAGCGATATCGGCTTGCTGGCGATCGAGGGCGAGCGCGACGATATCTCGGGCCTGGGACAGACCCGTGCGGCGCTGACGCTCGCGACCAATCTGCCGGAGGAGAAGAAGCGTTATTATATGGCCGAAAAGGTCGGCCATTACGGCATCTTCAACGGCTCCAAATGGCGCAACCAGATCGCCCCGGTGGTCGAGGAATGGATCAAGGCCAACGCCTGACCTCCGGCCCAGCCTTCTCGTCCCTCCGTTCAGCCTGAGCAAAGTCGAACGCCAAGGGAAACGGCTCGCCACATGCCTTTGGCAAAGGCTACCCCGTGGCCTTCGACTTCGCTCAGACTGAACGGAGCGGAGGCACAGGCGAGAATAGAAAACGCCCGGAAGCCCTTGGGCCTCCGGGCGTTTCGCATTCCGGCTGTCGCGGATCAGGCGACCGAGCCGACCACCGCATGGCTGGACGACTCGTCCGAACGGATCGTGCCGCCGAACAGCATCTTCACCCGGCCCGACAGCGAGATGTCGGTTTCCCACAACTCGGCCGAATTGATGTCGAAGCGCAGCAGCGTCAGGTTCGGATCGTTCTTCCCTTCCGGAAACCAGGCCTCGACCTGATTATTCCACAGCTTGTCGATCTGCTGACGATCATTGTCGGTCGACACATGGCCCGCGAGGCAGGCGAAGAAGTCATGTCCCTTGCCGACGAACTGCGCCATCGCCTGACCGCCGCCTGCAATCCGGTTGTCCTTCCCTGCGAAGAAGAACAGCGTGTTGGGCTGATCGTCATCGATCTGTGCGGTCATCGGCTCGGAATGCTGGCCGTCGGTCAGACCAATCATGACGAACGGGCTGTCCTTCAGCTTGTCGAGGAACTTGGCGGCGATTTCCTGGGGGCTGTCATCGGCCATCTTGGCTCTCCTTTCAGGGGTTTGACGGGAGAACGACGCGGGGGCGGGGATGGTTGCGAATAAGATCTCATGTAATCGGACACCGATTTGACATGATCTTATGTGGCCGTTCGAGTTAGTGATCGCTCGACGGCAAGTCCGCCGTCACTTTGCAGAAAGGAATGCGGATGTCCGTAGCCGATCTGTGCCTGATCCTGGGCGTCGTCATCGCCTTCGCGACCTTGGTCGTGAAGATCATCGACGTTCGTAACAGGTAAGGTGCCCGGCGGGGCTCGGGTAGCCGCCCGAGCCCCAAAGGATTTGAGCCCCGGTCGTAGCCGCGACCGGGGCTCTACAGAAAGGCGGATGTCCTCGCCTTCAATCCATATACGCCAAAGGCATCAAAATTTCAATTCCGATGGGAATGGCGAACCACACCCCACATCGTATCAAACGATACCCAATCCCCATATTTCCCGCTAAGCGCTGGTCCATCACAGCATAGCCATGCGACCCGCCAGCGCTTCGCCGCGCGCCGGGCCGCTCGACCGGAACTTGGACCTATGACCTCTGCCGTAACTTCCGACGCGCGTAAGACCATGAAATCGCTGTATCGCGCGCCCGAACCCGATGTCCTGAAGCCGCTGCTCGACCGTGCCGCCGCGACCCCGGAAGCGCGCGAACGGATCATGGGCCATGCCTCGGGCCTGCTCGCCGATCTGCGCGCGGCACAGAATCGCGGCTGGGTGAACCAGTTCCTCCAGGAATATCGCCTCAATTCGTCCGAGGGCGTCGCGTTGCTCAGTCTGGCCGAGGCGTTCCTGCGCGTGCCCGATCCCGAAACCGCCGACCTGCTGATCGCCGACAAGCTGGGCGAGGCGGACTGGCGCGCGCATACCGGGCGCTCGGCGTCGAAGCTGGTCAACTCGGCCACCTGGGGTTTGGTCGTCGGCCGTGCGCTGGTGGGCGAGGGCGAGGCGGGCCCGCTCAAGCGGCTGCTGTCGCGCGCGGGCGAGCCGTTCGTCCGTCAGGCGGTCGGTGCCGCGATGCGGATGATGGGCGAGATCTTCGTGATGGGCCGCACCATCGAAGAGGCGATGCGCCGCATGAAGAAGCCCGAGAACAAGGGCTTCACCGCCAGCTTCGACATGCTGGGCGAGGCGGCGCGGACGCATGACGATGCCGAGCGCTATTTCCAGGCCTATGTGAAGGCGATCGACGCGGTCGGCTCCGACCCGGCGGCGGGGCATTCGGTGTCGGTCAAGCTGTCGGCGCTCCACCCGCGCTACGAACTGCCGCGCGCCTATGAATGCGTGCCCGCGCTGACCGACATGCTGGCGCAGCTGGCGCGGCAGGCGGCAGACAAGGGCATCGCGCTGACCGTCGATGCCGAGGAGTCCGAGCGGCTGGAGATGAGCCTCGACATCATCGGCGGCGTCGCGGCGCTTCCGGCGTTGAAGGGTTGGGATGGCTTCGGCATGGCGGTGCAGGCCTATGGCAAGCGCGCCCGCGCGGTCATCGCCTGGGCCAACGGCCTCGACCGGATCATGAACGTCCGCCTGGTCAAGGGCGCATACTGGGATAGCGAGATCAAGCGCACTCAGGTCGAAGGCCTCAACGACTATCCGCTGTTCACCCGCAAGGCGGCGACCGACGTGTCCTATCTGGCGGTCGCCAAGGACATGCTGGCGGCCGAGAATATCCGCCCCGCCTTTGCCAGCCACAATGCGCTGACCGTCGCGACCATTTTGGAATGGGCGGGCAATTCCCACGACTTCGAGTTCCAGCGGCTTCACGGCATGGGCGATGGCCTGTACGAGCGGCTGGTGCGCGAGCATGGCCATAAGTGCCGCATTTACGCGCCGGTCGGCGGGCATCGCGATCTGCTGGCCTATCTGGTCCGCCGTCTGCTGGAGAATGGTGCGAACTCCAGCTTCGTGCATCAGCTGGCGGATGCGCGGCTGACCGAGGCGGAGATCCTCGCCGATCCGGTCGCCAAGATCGCCGCTGTCGGTGGTGCGCGGCATCCGAGCATTCCGCTTCCCATCGACCTGTTCGCACCCGGGCATCGCAACTCGACCGGCATCGACCTGAGCGACATCGCGACGCTTGACGCCACGGTGAAGGCGGTCAATGCGCCTGCCGTGAAGCCGGTCGTCGCCACCGCTGATGTCGCTTCACTGGTCGCGCGCGCCCATGCGGCCTTCCCGGCCTGGAACGCGACGCCGCTCGATACCCGCGCGGCCGTGCTGGAAAAGCTGGCCGACCTGCTGGAGCAGGATCGCGAGCGGCTGATGGCGATTCTGGTGCAGGAGGCGTTCAAGACCATTCCCGACGCGATCGGCGAGGTTCGTGAAGCCGCCGATTTCTGTCGCTATTATGCGCAACAGGCACGCGCACGGCTCGGTTCGGTCGAGCTGCCGGGGCCGACGGGCGAGCGTAATACGTTGCACCTCGAAGGGCGGGGCGTCTGGGCCACGGTCGCGCCGTGGAACTTCCCGTTGGCGATCTTCCTGGGGCAGACGGTCGCAGCACTCGTCACCGGCAACACCGTCGTCGCCAAGCCCGCGCCGCAGACGCCCGCCATCGCGCAAGCCGCAGTCGAGCTGGCCTATCGCGCGGGTGTGCCGCGCGACGCGCTGCTGCTCGCGGTCGGCGGGCCGGAGGTCGGCCAGGCCCTTACCGAGGATCACCGCATCGCGGGCGTGGCCTTCACCGGCTCGACCGCCACCGCCAAGCGGATCGCGCGCACGCTGGTGGCCGATGACGACCGCCCGATCGTGCCGCTGATCGCCGAGACCGGCGGCATCAACGCGATGATCGTCGATTCGACCGCGCTGCCCGAACAGGTGGTGGCGGACGTCATCACCTCGTCCTTCCGCTCGGCGGGGCAGCGTTGCTCGGCGCTCCGGCTGCTGCTGGTGCAGGCCGATGTCGCCGACAATGTCATCGAAATGCTCAAGGGCGCGATGGAGACGCTGGTGCTCGGCCCCACGGGCCAGCCGGCGACCGATGTCGGGCCGGTGATCGACCAGGCCGCCTATGACAAGCTGATGGCCTATCGCGCGTCGATGGTGACGCAGACGATCAAGACGCTCGACGCGCCTGTCGACGGCCTGTTCGTGCCGCCGACGCTGATCCGGCTCGATCGTGTCGAGGATCTGACCCAGGAATGGTTCGGTCCGATCCTGCACGTCGCGACCTGGGAAGCGGGCACCCTGTCCGAGACGATCGCGAAGGTGAACGCCAAGGGCTATGGCCTGACCATGGGCCTGCACAGCCGCATCGCCCGCGCCAGTGAAGTCGCTGAGAGCGAGGCGGCGGTGGGCAACCTCTATATCAACCGCTCGATGATCGGCGCGATCGTGGGCAGCCAACCCTTTGGTGGCGAGGGCCTGTCGGGCACCGGGCCGAAGGCGGGCGGGCCGCATTATCTGTACCGCTTCTGCGCGGAGCGGGCGGTGTCGGTCGACACCACTTCGGCAGGCGGCAACGCGACGCTGTTGTCGCTGGACGAAGGGGGCATCTGATCCGCCCTATTCCTCCCCTGTAAGGGGAGGGGGACCATGCGAAGCATGGTGGAGGGGTGTCCCCGCTGGCCGTGACACCCCTCCGTCAGTCCTTCGGACTGCCACCTCCCCTTAAAGGGGAGGATTAGTTTGCCCGATGCACCTCGACCGGCTGGACCTGGGGATAGGGCATGACGAGCGTCCCATCGGGCGCGGCGGTGTAGGTGGTCTGGGTCGGATAGGGGATGCTGATCCCCTCCGCCGCGAACCGCTTCATCAGGCTCACCAGCACCCGGTTGCGCGTATCGTGCGCGGTGGCCCAGTCGTCGCCGGGCACGTCGAATTGCAGCGCGAAGTCCAGGCTCGACGCGCCGAAATTCTCGAATCCGGCGCGGGCGACCGTACCGCCTTCGCCTTCGACGATCTCGGTCAGGATCGCGGGCAGGCGGGCCAGCGTATCGGCAGGGGTTTCATAGGCGACACCGATCATGAACGACAGGCGGACATGGTTGCGCACCGTGGTGTTCTGGATTTCCTTGTCGAGCAGTTGCCGGTTGGAAATGATCCGCAACTCGCCGGTAAAGGCGCGGATGCGGGTGGATTTCAGGCCGATCGACTCGATCACGCCGCTGGTGTTGCCATAGCTGATCTTGTCGCCGCGCCGGAACGGCCGGTCGAAGATGATGGCGAGCGCGGCGAACAGATCGCCGAAAATGCCCTGCGCGGCTAGACCGATGGCGATGCCGCCGACGCCCAGACCGGCGACGAGACCGGTGACGTTGACGCCCAGATTGTCGAGCACCACCACCAGTGCGATGGCGAACAGCACCGCCGTCACCAGCAACCGGATCAGCCCCATCGCCGAGAGCAGCGCCTCGCCCGAATAATGTTCGGACTGGGTGCGATGCTCGATCGTGCCGAGGATCAGTTCGCGGGCCCAGATCGCCGCCTGGAACACGCTGGCGACGGTGAAGAGGAAGCTGATCGTCTTGGCGACCTCGCCCGGCGCGCCGGCATAGCCCGCGACCAGTTGCGCGGCGAGGGTGACGATGAAGAACAGGTTCGTCCGCGCGATGGCATGGCCCAAGATCACGCCCCAGCCGCCCGCGAAACCGGGACGGCTGCACAGCTTGTCGCCCAGCTTGCGGACCCAGAGCAGCGCCAGCACGATGACCGCGCCGAAGCCGATGGCGATCAACACCTTCAGCCAATAATGCTGTACCCACCAGGAGGTGGCGTTGACGATGTTCTCGACCTGATCGGGAATGCGTGAACCGTCAAAGATCGGTGCCTTGGGCGAAGTATTGCTCGTCGCCATGGGGACTCCTGAAATGATGGGCGGTCAGGCCGCCTGGGTCGCCGGGGTTCCGGCTTCGAGAAACGCGATCAGCCCGCATTCGACGCGGCTCAGCCCGGCGCGGGCACGGGGTAGGCGAAGCGCTTTGCGGAACGCGGCTTGCCCGTCCTTGACGAGCGCGATCAGCGAGGGGTGGACATAGGATTTGCGGGCGATGGCGGGCGTGTTGCCCAGCTTTTCGACCACGGGTTCCAGCATCGCCTTCAGGCTGAGGTCGGCTTCGGCCAGCGCCAGGGCCTCGAACGCGGCGACGCTGGCGGCCCAGGTGCGGAAATGCTTGGCGGTGAAGTCGCAACCCGTCGCCTCGCGGATATAGGCGTTGACATCGGAGGAGGAGACGGGGTTCGCCTCACCGTCCTCATCGACCCAGGCGAAGAGATGCTGTTCGTCCAGATCCTGGCACCGCTTGACGAAGCTGGCGAGCGAACGGTCGGTCAGCGTCAGGTCGCGCATCTTGCCCGACTTGCCGCGATAGCGCAGCCGCAGCGTCGTACCCTTGACCTGGCCGTGGCGCTTGCGCAGTGTCGTCGCGCCGAAACTCTTATTGGTCGCGGCATAGGCCTCGTTACCGACCCGCAGATGCCCATTGTCGAGCAGCCGGACGACGGCGGCCACCGCGCGCTCCTTGCACAGGCCGCGCTTCTTCAGATCGGCTTCGACGCGCTTGCGCAGGGCGGGGAGGGCATGGCCGAACGCGGCGCAGCGCTCATATTTGGCGGCGTCCTGCGCCTCGCGGAAATCGGCGTGATAGCGATATTGCTTGCGGCCCTTCTCGTCCCAGCCGACCGCCTGGATATGGCCATTGGCGCGGGGACAGAACCAGGCATCCTTGTACGCGGGGGGCAGGCCGATGCGGTTCAGCCGGTCGATTTCATCCCGGTCGGTAATGCGCTCGCCCTCGGGGCTCCAATAGGCCCATTTGCCGCGGATCTTGCTCCGGGTGATGCCGGGTTTCGTGTCATCGCAATAGATTAATCGGCTTGCCATCGCACTCCCTCGGGTCACCTCTGCAAATGCGTCGCTGGTCGCTTCGTTCCGGAACGGCCGATGCGGTCGCGGGTTCTGATCGGGCCACCCCCAGGCATTTCCCGACAGGAGTATTCGATCATGGCCGATCTTTCCCAGGCACGCGTCCTGATGCTCGCCGCCGACGGCTTCGAGACCGTCGAACTGTTCAAGCCCCGCCAGGCGCTGGAAGAAGCGGGCGCGAAGGTGACGCTCGCCTCGCTCAAGTCCGATCCGATTCAGGGCATGGAAGGCGACATCAACAAGGCGGAGACCGCGACCCCCGACCTGACCGTCGACGAGGTCGATACCGACGATTATGACGCGCTGGTCATCCCCGGCGGCACCTGCAACCCCGACAAGCTGCGCCTGAACGAGCGCGCGGTCGAGATCGTCACCGAGTTCATGGAGGACGACAAGATCGTCGCCGCCATCTGCCACGGCCCCTGGCTGCTGGCCGAAGCGGATGTGGTCGATGGCCGCCGCCTGACCAGCTTTCCGTCGATCCGCACCGACCTGTCCAATGCGGGCGCCGAGGTGGTCGATGAAGAGGTGGTCGTCGACGGCAATCTGATCACCAGCCGCAAGCCCGACGATATCCCCGCCTTCAACCAGGCGATCCTGACCGCGCTGGAGGAGGAACTGGCCGACGAGGAAGAGACCGAAGAGGCCTGATCCCGTCACGGGACAATGACGGGCGTCGCATCTCGCCACCGCGCGTGGCAGGATGCGGCGCCCGCTCGCTTTTTCAGGATCGCCTTATGCGTCTGGTTCCGCTGCTCTTTCTCGGTCTGACTTCCGGCGTCGCGCTGGCGCAGGGGATTGCGCAGCCCTTCATGGTCGGCGCGCGCGGCTTCGGCGCGTTGCAGGATGCGGTGAATGCGATCGGCGATGGCGAGGGGGTGATCCGCATCGCGCCGGGCACCTATCGCGAATGCGCGGTGCAGAGCGCCGGGCGGATCAGCTATGTCGCGGTCGAGCCGGGCAAGACGATCTTCACCCGCATCGCGTGCGAAGGAAAGGCGGCGCTCGTGCTGCGCGGAAGGGGGGCGCAGGTGCAGGGGATCGTCTTCAGCCATATCGAGGTGGGTGATGGCAATGGCGCCGGTATCCGCATCGAGAAGGGTCCGCTCAGCGTCAGCAACGCGATGTTCCTCGATAGCCAGTCGGGCATCCTGTCGGCCGACGATCCAGCCTCCACGGTGACGGTCGATCATTCGACCTTTTCGGGGCTGGGCCATGACCCGACCGGCAATGGCGCACACGGCATCTATATGGGTCGCTATCGCGCCTTGCGCGTCACCGCCTGTCGTTTCGAGCGCGGGCAGGGCGGCCATTACGTCAAGAGCCGCGCGCCGATGGTCGAGATACTCGACAGCAGCTTCGATGACAGCCAAGGCCATATGACCAACTATATGATCGATCTGTCCAACGGCGCGAAGGGACGGATCGCGGGCAATGAGTTCGTCGATGGCCGCGACAAGGACAATCACTCGACGCTGATCACTGTCGCGCCGGAGGGGGCCAAGAACGACTCGTCGGGGCTGGTGGTCGAGAACAACCGCGCACGGCTGGCACCGGGGGCGGATTACAAGCCGGTGTTCGTGGGCAATTGGGCGGGCGAGCCGATCGTCCTGCGCGGCAATATCCTGGCCCCCGGCATCACCCCCACCGCGCGGCGCTGGATGTAAGAGTTGCCTAGTCGGGTTAGCCCCTGATTCCTCCCCTGTAAGGGGGGGGGGGACCAGCGAAGCTGGTGGAGGGGTGTCCCCCTCTCGATAGCGCGACATCCCTCCGTCAGGGCTTCGCCCTGCTACCTCCCCTTACAGGGGAGGAAAAGACTGGCGTTACGCCGCCTGCGACCCGCGCGGTACATCCGCCCGGCGCTGCATCTGTCGTGTCCGCGCCTCGCGCGTCCGGCGTGACAGATAGGTATCGAGGCCGATCTGCGCCGCCATCAACTGATAGAGGAAGGGATTGAAGGCGATGCCGACGAACGCACCGCCTAGCAGATAAATGAGCTGCGCATGCTGAAGCGCCCCGGCCAGCGTGCCACCCCAATGGAGTGGATCGTCGGCGGCGCGGTAGCGGCGGCGTAGCGCCTCCATACGGAACAGGCCGGCCAGATTAATCCCCAGCCACAGGATCAGCCCGGGCCAGCCCTGCTCGCCCAGCATCTCGAAATAGCTGGAGTGATAGGCGCGACCCCGGTCGGTTGCCCGCCGCTTCTCGATGGTCGAATCATGCGCGCTGCCCTCGACCGAGGTCAGCTCATAGCTCAGCGAATTCTGCAGATAGGCGTTGAAGCCGCCCCCGAACGGATGGGAGCCGACATAGGCAAGCGTCCATTTCCACACCGCAAGCCGGGTCGAGGCGGACTCGTCGCCCTGATAGGTGCGGATGGTGTCCATTCGCTGGGTATAGGAGGAGGGGAGCAGGGGGATGGCGATCATGACGGCCGCGCCCAGCATCCCGATATAGAGGAAACGCCGCTTCACATCGCGCAGCATCAGGATCGCGAGCAATCCGATGCAGAGCAGCCCCGTCCGGGCCGAGGTGCCGATCGGGATCAGCAGACAGGCAAAGACCAGCGCATAGGAGAAGATCCGCACCCGCCAGTCGGGCGGAAAGATGGTGCCATGCGCGCCCAGCCACAGGATGACCGGGATCGCCGAGATGGCGACGGCAGAGATGATGCTGCCTTCGTAGAGACCGGTATTGTTGGTCACCATCAGGTTCAGCTCGCCGTAACCACCGCCGGAGAACAGCGTCTTGATCCCGCCGACGATCACGATCGAGGCCAGCGAGAGGATCATGAACAGCAGCAGCGCCTCGATCCGCAGGCGCGTGCGAAGGGTCAGCGGCAGGAAGACGGCAAAGGCCAGCGCCTTCCAGACCCAATCCCATTTCTGCAACGCCTCCACTGGGAAGTCCGCGCCGAAAAAAGTGGTGAGGCCGCAATAGACCAGCAGCATCAGGATCGCGCCCTGCCGCACGGTGAAGCGGCTGTCGCGCTTGTCGTCGACCAAGGCCCAGGCCGCGACCGCCGATACCACCGCGATCAGCGAGATCGGCACGGCGTTGAGCAGATAATAGGTCAGCCGCTGTGGCGAGACGATGTCGATATAGATATAGGCGAGGACCAGCAGGAACGGCCGTCGCAACCCCATGGCGAACAGGCTGAACAGAAATCCGATCAGGAACAGGTCACGCATCGGGCCGGCGCCCCTTCTGTCCGGCACGCGGATCGGCCGCCTCATTGTCGAGATCGCGTCGCCCGAGCAGACGCCAGGCGGCGATCAGCATCAGGCCATGGGTCAGGAGCAGGACAAAGCCGTCGATCATCTGCCCCTCCCTATTCCTATCAAGCGGCACAATCCCGCTTATAATCCGCCGGTTGACGCGGCGTTAAGGGCTGGCATGACAGGCGTCACCTATGCGCATCCTGCATGTTCTCGACCATGGCCTGCCGCTGCAAAGCGGATATACGTTCCGCACGCGCGCCATCCTGAAGGCGCAAGAGGCCCAGGGGCATGCCGTGGCGGCGGTCACCGGACCGCGCCAAGGTGTTTCGGCGAGCGATTGCGAGACGATCGACGGCCTGACCTTTTATCGCACGCCTACCGCCCGGGACGGCGCACCAAAGGGACTGGTGGGCGAGGCGAGGGGGCTCGCCGCGCATGTCCGCGCGATCACGGCGGCGGTCGATGCGTTTCGCCCCGATATCCTGCACGCCCATTCGCCGGTGCTCGATGCGCTGGCCGCCTGGATGGTGGCGCGGAAGCGCGGGTTGCCGCTGGTTTACGAGATTCGCGCCTTTTGGGAGGATGCGGCGGTCGGCAATGGCACGGGCACGGAAGGGAGCACCCGCTACCGCGCCACCCGTGCGCTCGAAAGCTGGGCCTGTGCGCGGGCCGATGCGGTGGCGGTGATCTGTGAAGGCTTGCGCGGCGATCTGATCGCGCGGGGGATCGCGGCCGACAAGATCGTCGTGTCGCCCAATGGCGTCGACCTGACCCTGTTCGGCCAGCCACCCGCCCGCGACGAAGCGCTGGCGCGGGACCTAGGGTTGGATCAGGCCGAGGTGATCGGCTTCATCGGCAGCTTTTATGATTATGAAGGGCTGGACGATCTGATCGCCGCCATGCCGCGTCTGGTGGCGGCGCGACCCGCGGCGCGGCTGCTGCTGGTCGGTGGCGGCCCGATGGAGGCGGCGCTGCGCGCGCAGGCCCAGGCCTCGCCCGTCGCGAAGGCGATTCACTTCATCGGGCGCGTGCCCCATCAGGAGGTGGAGCGCTATTATGGCCTGGTCGACATACTCGCCTATCCGCGCAAGAAGATGCGGCTGACCGATCTCGTCACGCCGCTTAAACCGCTGGAGGCGATGGCGCAGCGTCGGCTGGTCGCGGCCTCCGATGTCGGGGGGCACCGCGAGTTGATTCACGACGGCGTGACCGGCACCCTGTTCCCGCCCGACGATCCCGATGCGCTGGCCGACGCACTGGCCGCGCTGTTGGCGAACCGGGGGATATGGGAGGACCGAAGGGTGGCGGGGCGCGAATTCGTTGAAGCCGAACGGAATTGGGCGTCCAATATTCGGCGTTACGAACCTGTTTACCAGCAGCTGGTAGCAAAGGCCGCGACGAAACGCTCATGACCTTTACCGCTACGCCCTCTCCTCATCGCTTTCTCCCCGCCTTGGCCGGCGGGGCGGTCGGCGTGTTGATTGCCTTCCTCTTCCTGATCGCACCGGTCTGGCGGCTGGAGATGCTGGTCACGCAATTGGGACTGGCGGATATCCTGTCCGCCGCGCAGCCGCCGCTGGGTACCAAGGCGCGGTTGCTGCTCGCCTTTGGCGCCGGCATCGGGGCAGGTGCGGTGATCTGGGCGGCGGCCTATCTCCTCTGGGGGCCAGGCGGACTGCTCGCCGGGCGTGCGCCGGCCGTGGCGGAGGACGAGGCGGACTATGTCCCCGCCGTTCGCCGCTCGGACCGTCATCCCGACGCGCCCCCGCGCCGTCCGTTGCACGCTGCCGAACTCGGTGCTCCGCCGCCGCCACCGGTCGAGGAGGAGGAAGAGGTCGAGCGGACCTTGCCCGCCGATCTCGATCAGCCGCTGGCCGCGTTCGACCCGGCCGCGATGCGGGCAGTCCCGCGCGAGCCGGCCCCGATGCCGATCGCGCCGATGAACGAGCCGGACGCGCTGGACAAGGGAGCCAAGCTGCCCCCACCCGATCCGCAGAATGATTCGATCGAATCGCTGCTCGACCGGCTGGAACGCGACACCGCGCTGCGTAAGGCGAAGCGGCCCAGCTGACCGTCAGCCGCGCCGCCGCATCCAGGCGATCAGCGGGCGTTCGATCGCAAGATGGACCATCCCGCCGAGCAAGGCGCCGGCGATCGTCAGCAGGACGAACCAGATCAGGGGCGGCAGTGCGACGCCCAGTCGCAGGCCGATCTGCCAGGCGACCCCGATCCCGATCAGGTGGAACAGATAAATAGCATAGGACGCCTGGCCGATGCCGATCAGCGCGCGGGGCCAGCGGACCAGACCCTCGCTTCCCGCCGCTCCGCCGATCAGCGCGGCGGCGGACAGGCCATAGAGCAGCCGTGCGGTGAACCCATAGCCATAGAGCAAACCCGCCGCTTCCAGCGCCCATGCGCTCAGGAAGGCCGTGGCGCCGACGGCGGCGACCCAAGCGGCTAGGCGAGGTCCGGGGCGGCGAATGCGCAGGATATGCGCCGTGCCCATGCCGAAGAAAAATTCGATGGCGAAGATATTGGTCGCCAGTCCGCCGCCGAGCGGGACGAACTGCGCCGTCAGGATGGCGAGCAGCCAGAGCGCGATCGTCACCAGACCCAGGATACGGTGAAGCAGCAGAAGCGCGAAGAAGAGGTAGAACAGCACCTCATATTGAAGCGTCCAGGCCAATGGATGCAGCGGCGGGGTGGTCCTCGGCCATAACAGGATCGAGAGGATTACTCGCCCGGGCGCGGGCCAGCCATGGCCGCCCGCCAAGGTGACGGCGATCGTGCAGGCCAACGCCAGCCAATAGACGGGATAGATGCGCCTCACCCGCCGCCACGCATATCGGGTGACGCTGCGCGGTCGCCCGATATCGCGGTGATGGATCAGCAGGAGCAGGAACCCGCTGAGCACGAAGAATAGGTCGACGCCATTATGCCCAGGCCGCATCACCGCGCGCAGGGTCGGCGTGCCGAAGGCGAGGTCTACATGGGTGGCGGCATGGCAGAGGAGGACGGCGATGGCGGCGACCCCGCGCAACGCCCTCGATCCCCGCCAGCCTGTGCCGTCCCGTCCCCGATATCATGTCACGCCCCCCAGCCCCATGGTCAAGGCTAGGCGGTTCATCGCCGGAGCGTAAGTCATGGCGCGGCGGCATTGTGCCAGCATGACATGAAAAGGGCGGCGGGACCGAAATCCTACCGCCCTTTTCCAGGTCAGCTCTTCCTCCCCTTGCAGGGGAGGTGGCAGGGCGAAGCCCTGACGGAGGGGTGTCCCACTATCGAGAGGGCGACACCCCTCCACCAGCTTCGCTGGTCCCCCTCCCCTTACAGGGGAGGAAAGTGGAGGCGGAGGCTCCGAACGATTCGGCGCCTCCGCCGTTGACCTTTACGCCGCCAGGTTGCGCAGCACGTACTGCAGGATGCCGCCGTTCAGGAAATATTCCAGCTCGTTGACGGTATCGATGCGGCACTTGGTCAGGAAGGTCTCGGTCGAGCCGTCCTTGCGGGCCAGGATCACTTCGACATCCTGACGCGGGCGCAGACCAGCGACGCCCTGGATGGTGAAGGTCTCGCTGCCGTCCAGCTTCAGCGTCTCGCGGGTCACGCCCTCGGCGAACTGAAGCGGCAACACGCCCATGCCGACCAAGTTCGAGCGGTGGATACGCTCGAAGCTCTCGGTGATGACCGCGCGGACGCCGAGCAGGTTGGTGCCCTTCGCCGCCCAGTCGCGCGACGAGCCCGTGCCATATTCCTTGCCCGCGACGATGACGAGCGGCGTGCCGTCGGCCTTGTGACGCATCGCGGCGTCATAGATCGGCATCACTTCGCCTTCATACTTGGTCATGCCGCCTTCGATACCCGGCACCATCTCATTCTTGATGCGGATATTGGCGAAGGTGCCGCGCATCATCACCTCATGGTGACCGCGACGCGCGCCATAGGAGTTGAAGTCCTTCTTGGCGACCTGATGCTCCTGCAGGAAGATGCCGGCCGGGCTGTCAGCCTTGATCGAACCGGCCGGGCTGATGTGGTCGGTGGTGATCGAGTCGCCCAGGATCGCGAGCGGCTTGGCTTCGATGATGTCGGTGACGGGCTTCGGCGTCATCTCCATGCCTTCGAAATAGGGCGGGTTGGCGACATAGGTCGAGCCGGCCGGCCAGGCATAGGTGTCCGAACCGGTCACCTGGATCGCCGACCACTTGGCGTCGCCCGCATAGACGTTGCCGTAGCGCGAACGGAACATCTCATCGTCGATGTTCGCATCCATCAGGGTGCGGACTTCCTCGTTCGAAGGCCAGATGTCCTTCAGATAGACGTCCTGGCCGTCCTTGCCCTGGCCGATCGGCGTCTCACGCATGTCCTGCGTGACGGTGCCCTTCAGCGCATAGGCGACGACCAGCGGCGGCGAGGCGAGGAAGTTGGCGCGCACGTCGGGCGACACGCGGCCTTCGAAGTTGCGGTTGCCCGACAGGACCGAGGCGGCGACGATGTCGTTGCCGTTGATCGCCTTCGAGATCGGCTCGGCGAGCGGACCCGAATTGCCGATGCAGGTGGTGCAGCCATAGCCGACCAGGTTGAAGCCGATCGCGTCGAGATCGGCGGTCAGGCCCGCCTTGTCGAGATAATCGGTGACGACCTGGCTACCGGGGGCGAGCGAGGTCTTGACCCAGGGCTTGGGCTTCAGGCCCAGCGCGTTCGCCTTGCGGGCGACCAGGCCGGCGGCGACCAGCACCGACGGGTTCGAGGTGTTGGTGCAGCTCGTGATCGCGGCGATCACGACGTCGCCGTCGCCAATGTCATGGCCACGGTCGTCGACCGCGACGCGGGCGGGCGCGTCCTTCTTGTACACCTTGGCGAGGTCGGCGTTGAACACGTCGTCCACCTCGGTAAGCACGACCTTGTCCTGCGGACGCTTCGGGCCGGCGAGCGACGGCACGACCGTCGACATGTCGAGTTCCAGCGTGTCGGTGAAGACGGGGTCGGCGGCATCGTCGTGACGCCAGAAGCCGTTGGCCTTGGCATAAGCCTCCACCAGGGCGACATTCTCGTCCGAACGCGCGGTCAGGCGCATATAGTCGAGCGTCTTGTCGTCGATCGGGAAGAAGCCGCAGGTCGCGCCATATTCGGGCGCCATGTTGGCGATCGTCGCACGGTCGGCGAGCGTCATCGACGACAGGCCGGGGCCGTAGAACTCGACGAAGCGGCCGACCACGCCCTTGGCGCGCAGCATCTGGGTGATGGTCAGCACCAGATCGGTGGCGGTGATGCCTTCCTGGAGCTTGCCGGTCAGTTTGAAGCCGACGACTTCGGGGATCAGCATCGACACGGGCTGGCCGAGCATCGCGGCTTCCGCCTCGATCCCGCCAACGCCCCAGCCGAGCACGCCCAGGCCGTTGATCATCGTGGTGTGGCTGTCGGTGCCGACCAGCGTGTCCGGATAGGCGATCGCGGTCGAACCCTGCGCGTGCTCGCCGGTCTCGGTCGAGGACCAGATGGCCTGGCCGATATATTCCAGATTCACCTGGTGGCAGATGCCGGTGCCCGGCGGGACCACCGAGAAATTGTCGAGCGCCTTGGAGCCCCACTTCAGGAACTCATAGCGCTCCATGTTGCGCTGATATTCGAGGTCGACATTGTCCTCGAACGCCTGCGGCGTGCCGAACTCGTCGACCATGACCGAGTGATCGATGACGAGGTGGACGGGAACCTGCGGATTGATCTTGGCCGCATCGCCGCCCAGCTTGGTGATCGCGTCGCGCATCGCGGCGAGGTCGACCACGCAAGGCACGCCGGTGAAGTCCTGCATCAGCACGCGGGCCGGGCGATACTGGATTTCGCGGTCCGAGCGCTGGGTCTTCTGCCAGTCGACGATCGCCTGGATATCTTCGCGCGTGACGGTCTTGCCGTCCTCGAAGCGCAGCAGATTCTCCAGCAGCACCTTCATCGAGAAGGGCAGGCGGCTGATATCGCCCAGTTGCTCGGAGGCCTTGGCGAGGCTGTAATAATCATAGGTCTTGCCGTCGACGTCGAGCGTCGAGCGGGTCTTCAGGCTGTCCTGGCCTATCGCAGTCATGGGCGTCCCTTCTTGGTCGAGCCGAGCACGCCAGGGGGACACGGCAGCATGCAGCCGCGAGCAGGCGCGCCGGGGAAATCTCCGGTTGACACGCGCGGCCTTAGCAATGGGGAAGCCCAGTGGGAAGGGTGTCGCGCCCGAAACGCCGCGCAATCCGTCCGCCACCCTGGCCACTCGTCGCAGCCATGGAAAAAGCGTGGAACAGCATGGTCGAATGGCAGGTTTAAACGCGATGGACGGAGTCAGGATGATGTATCGCGCGACGGTTTCACAATGCCTCATGGCCCGTGGCGAAATCCGCCATGTCGGGGTGGCGGCAGTTGTGCTGTGCATCCAGCCGGCCGTCCTTAGCGTCGGGTGGCGGCAATGACCCGGGAGACGCCCGGGCGGGGCCGCAGTTCCGATCCGATCGTGGCCGTCGGTCTGCTGACCCAGCGCGACCTGGACGTATTGGGCACCGGCTTTCGCCGGTCCTTTCCCGTACACCAGGACACGCAGTTCGACGATCTGTTGCTCGCGCTCGATTCGATCGAAGCGATCGACGTGCCGCGCAAATCCCGCTGAGCCATGGGCCGCGTTAACCATTTTTCTTAAAATATTGCTTCAGCACCGGTTCGGACGCTGAACTGCTTGGCGTAGAGCCACTCTCCCGGCTAGGGCAAAGATCGTAGCCGGTTTTGGTCCGGCCCGGTCGGAAAGAGAGATGACTCCCGAACGTTTTGCCCTGCTCACCCGACGTCATCGAGAATGCCTGCGTGGCGTGAAGGCGTTGAAGGGATCGAAGGAAATCGCCGCCGAACTCGGGCTCGGGAAATCTACGGTCGACAGCTATCTGGCCGAAGCGGTGCGCCTGCTGGGTGCGCGAAATCGTCGTGAGGCGGCGCTTGCCCTGGCCGAATATGAAGTCGATGAAACCGAGAAAGTCATTGATGAAAATGACCAAGTCATTGAAATTGTAGAAGAAGAAGACCCCGATAAAATCATACCCGATTCTGCGGGGCTGGTTTCCGACACGCCGGCCGTGGCAGTTCCATCGGCACCGGATGGGAGTACGGTCGGCGGGGCGGTACAGGGCGGCCATGTCCACGTATCGCCCCGCTTGTCTCTTCCTTTCCGGCGGCAAGGTCAGACCCGCAACGACATGAACATCGCCGAAAGGCTGTTCTGGATACCCACGATCGCTATCGGCTTCGGCATGCTGGCCACCGGGCTGGACGTGATGACCCGCGTGATCGGGCGGCTGACGCATCTTGCCGGATGACACCATCTTCCCGCGCTCATGGCGCGGGGGCCCAGGATCAGGGCTTTAGTCGGGGGAACAGGCGATGATGACGGAACAGGACGCAGCGCTTCAGGTAACCCAGCTGCTGTGGAAGTTGGAAAACGAACTCGATGCCGCTTTCTCGACGGTAGGCGAACTGGCCATGGCGCTGCCGCGCGCCCGCGCCGAAGCCAAGCTGTCGGCCGTGGTCGGCCAGCATGCCTTTGAGCAGATCGGCCAGGCAATGCTCGCCATCGGCAATGCACGCGGCCATACCGTGCAGAGCCACCGTATCCTGGAAAAGGTCGGTAAGACGATCGGCTTCGATGCCGACGAATATGGCGACAATCATCCCAAGCCGCCGGAAGTAGCCGGCTCGATCACCACCATGCCGCTCCGCGTGGCGGCCTGATCAGGGCAGGGACGGCGTGCCTCATTGGATTTTCTTGCTGCGGGGCACGCCGTGACGCACATCTATGTCTTCAACATCGTTCAGGGGCTGATCTGCCTCTATGCGCTGACGATGGGCGGCTGGCCCGAGCGCTGCGGAGCGATTCTGTTGCTGGCTGCAACGGGGGCGACATTGATGCTCGCCTTTGAGCCATCGACGCATTTCCGTACGACGGATATGCGCGAAGTGGCGATCGACATCGTGCTGATGGGCGGCCTGATCACGATCGCCATGCTGGCGAACCGCTTCTGGCCGCTTTGGCTGGCGGCGCTGCATCTTCTGGGTATCGGTATCCACGGTGTGCGTGGACTCGATGCCAATCTCATGCCGTGGATGTATGGCATGGCCGAGGGCAAGATCGCCTATCCCATGCTCGGAATATTGGGGATCGGCGTCCTGCGCCATCAGATACGAGTCGCTCGCCATGGGCGCGATCCTGACTGGGCCTTTTCTTGGCGAGATTTTCGATGACCTCCGACTTTCGTCTCCTGCACTGGCCGGTCGAGGACCGCGCCAGCCTGGAACGCTTTGCCGAGGCCATGACCGAGGTGAAGAGCCGTATCGAAGCGATTTCCGGCGAGGTCGGGGGCGTGCCGGTGCCGCGCCTGCCGCGTGTCCCCAGTGCCCAGGAATGCGCCGGGGTGATCCTGCGGCGACGCCTCGACCTGCGGCGGCTGGCCGGAGACCATGCCGATATGCTGGGTGATCCCGCCTGGGAAATCCTGCTGGCGCTGTTCCAGTCCGACGCGCCGATGCGCGAAGCGGCGATATTGGAGGCGATTGGATTGCCTATGCAAGGCCAGGCCGGATTGCGCTGGGTGCGTCTGCTCGTCGATCGTGGCTGGCTGATCCGGGACGAAGCGGGCCTGAGCCTGGGGCAGGCGGGCAAGACGCTCTTGGAACGCTACTTCGCGGGTGTCTGATTGCCGGACGGGTCCGTGCAACTCCTGGGACGGCCAAGGGTTCAATCCAGACACGCAATTGGGTGAGGAGACGGACGAGATGGCCGAGGATATGGGTAATGGCGGCGGCGCGGGCGCGATCGGCGGCGATATGGGCGCCGGCCAGTTTTCCGAACGCTTGAAGGGCGCGGGCGAGGCCATGCAGGCCTCCGGGCAAAAAATCGCCGAGGGCGGCTCGGCGGTGACGCTGAAGATGCTCGACCAGGCGGAAACCAATGCGCGCGAGGCCTTTGCCGCGATGCGTCAGGCGGCGTCGGCCCGCGACCTGTCGGACGTGATGCGGATTCAGACCGATTTCCTGCGCGAACAGGGCAATCGCTCGATGGCGCAGGCGCGCGAGATCGGCGAGATGATCGTCCAGTTCGGACGCGACGCGGTCGGGGTGGCGCGCGGACAGAAGTAATCCATGGCCCGCCCGGCGCTTCCGGCGACCGGGCGGGACCATAGGTCTTAGCGGGGTGCCGTCACGCTTACGGCCGGAATCGGCCCATTGCTGGTTGCATCCAGCAGCGAATCACCGCCCAGTACGCGGTAGAGCGTCACGCGATTGTTCGCCGCGACCAACTGCGTCGCGATCAGCGTGCGTTGCGCCGAATAGAGCGAACGTTGCGCGTCCAGCGTATTCAGGAACGGGGTGACCCCGCCACGATAGCTGGCCTCGGTCAGGCGATAGGTATCGGCGGCGGCGATCAGGAAGCGGCGATTGGCGCCGAGCTGGTCCGCGATCGTGCCTTGCCGCGCCAGGGCGTCGGCGGTTTCCTGGAAGGCGGTCTGGATCGCCTTTTCATAGGTCGCGAGCAGCGCGTCGCGCTGCGCCTCCGAATAGCGGACATTGGCAACGCCCGCGCCCGCTTGGAAGATCGGATAGCTGACCGAGGGCGCGACCGAATAGTTGAAGCTGCCCCCCGAAAAGAGCGACGAGAGCGCGGTGCTGGCAAAGCCGACCAGCCCGGTTAGCGAGATGCGCGGGAACAGCGCCGCGCGTGCCGCGCCGATCTGGGCATTGGCGGCGCGCAGCTCATATTCGGCCTGCACCACATCGGGCCGCCGCAACAGGATGCCTGAATCCAGCCCGGCGGGTAGGGTGGCGATGGTCGGGCTGGCCTCGTCGATCGACTTTGGCAGCAGCGCGGTATCGATCGGCGCGCCGACCAGCAGTTGCAGCGCGTTGACGTCCTGCGCCACCGCCGTCGTCTGTTGCGCCAGATCGGCCTGCGCGGTCGCCAGCACCTGTTCGGCCTGGCGCAGATCGGTGCGGGGTGCGATGCCGCCCTCCAGCCGGGCGCGGGTCAGGGTGACGCTGCGCTGCGCGCTGGCGGCGGTGTCGCGGGCGATGGCGAGCAGGCTCTGGTCCGCGCCATAGTTGAGCCACGCCTCGGCAATGTCGCCGACCAGCGTCAACCGGGTGGCGCGCGCTGCCGCCTCGGTCGCGAAATAGCGGTCGAGCGCGGCACCGGTCAGCGAGCGGATGCGGCCGAACAGGTCGAGCTCGAAGGCGTTGACGCCCAGATTGACCGACCAGGCGCTGCCGCTGCCATTGGCACCCGTGACGACGCCGCCAGCGCCGCCGTTATCTATGCCACCATTGCCGACGCCACCGTTTCCGGTCCCGCCATTACCCGTACCGGTCCCGCCATTACTGATACCGGTGCCACCGCCGCCAATGGCGTTGGAGGCCGCGCCGCCCGATCCCCGGTCGGTATAGCTGTAGCGCCCATTGGCGCTGACATTCGGCAACAGGCTGGCGCGCTGGATGCGATATTGCGCGCGGGTCGCGGCGATATTGGCGGCGGCCACGCGCAGGTCGCGATTGTTGACCAGCGCCTGTTCGATCAGCCGCTGCAACCGGGCGTCGCGGAAGATGTCGGTGTAACGGACGGTCGGCAGCGCCGCTTCCGACTGGCGCAGATAGGCGTCGCCGACCGGCCAGGAGGGCGGCACCGGCGTCGCGGGCCGCTCATATTTCGGGGCCATCGAACAGGCCGACAGCGCGGTCGCGGTCAGCAGCAGGGCGGGGAAGGGGGACAGGATACGCATCAGGCCTTCTCCGCCGCTTCGCCTTCGGGGGGACGATGTCCCGCGCCATGCTCGCTCATCGGCTTGCCTCGCAACCGGGCGAGGCCGTTGCGCACCGAACGGCGGACCAGCACGAAGAACAGCGGAATGTAGAAGATCGCCAGCACCGTGGCGGTCAGCATGCCGCCGATCACGGCGGTGCCGATCGCGATACGGCTGTTGGCGCCCGCACCGGTCGAGATGGCGAGCGGCAGCACGCCGAAGATGAAGGCGAAGCTGGTCATCAGGATCGGCCGCAGACGGATCTTGGCCGCCTCCAGCGCGGCGTCGATGACGCGCTTGCCCTGTTTCTCCGCCTGTTCAGCAAACTCGATCATCAGGATGGCGTTCTTCGCCGCCAAGCCCATGGTCGTCAGCAGACCGATCTGGAGATAGACGTCGTTGGTCAACCCGCGCAGCGTGACGAAGGCCACCGCGCCGATCAGGCCGAGCGGAATGACCAGCAACACCGCGAACGGGATCGACCAGCTTTCATAGAGCGCGGCGAGGCAAAGGAAGACGACCAGGATCGACAGGGCATAGAGGATCGGTGCCTGTCCGCCCGACAGCCGTTCCTGATAGGACAGGCCCGCCCAGGCGATCGAGGTGCCGGGGATTTCTGCGGCGAGCTCGGTCATCCGCTGCATGGCGTCACCCGAGCTGTAGCCGGGTGCCGCCGATCCCTGGAATTCGTAAGACGGGATGCCGTTGAACCGCGACAGGGTGGTGGGCGCCACGCCCCAGTTGATCGTCGAGAAGGACGAGAAGGGCGCCATCTGGCCGCTCGACCCGCGCACGAACCATTGTTTCAGGTCTTCGGGCTCGGAGCGATAGGGCGCGTCGCCCTGGACGAAGACGCGCTTGACGCGGCCGCGATCGATGAAGTCGTTGACATATTGCCCGCCCCAGGCGGTCGACAGGGTCGAGTTCACCTGCTGCTGCGTGAGGCCCAGCGCCGACAATTTCTGCTGATCGAGATCGACGCGGAGCGTGGCGATATCGGGCAGTTCGGTCAGGCGGACCGAGGCGAGCTTGGGGTCGGCATTGGCCTTGGCGAGCAACTCGTCGCGCACCGCCTCGAACTTTTCGAGCGGCATGCCCGAAATATTCTGCAACTCCATGGTGAAACCGTCCGACTGGCCCAGGCCACGAATGGCCGGCGGCACCAGCGCGAAGACCTGTGCGTCGCGAAGGCCCCGGAAGGCGGCGGAGGCTCGTCCGGTGATCGCGTCGGCACTGTTTTCCTTGCCCTTGCGGTCGGCCCAGTCGACGAAGTTGATGAAGCCCTGGCCGGTATTCTGGCCGCTGGTGCCGCCACCGCCGCCCCCCGAGACCGAGAACAGAACCTTGACGTTCTTGCCCTCATGCTGGGCAAAATACTGCTCGACCCGGCGCTGGATTTCCATCGTGCGCGCTTGCGTCGCACCGGCGGGCAGGCGGAACTGGACGATCGCCGATCCCTGATCCTCGGTCGGTAGGAAGCCGGTGGGCAGGCGCAGGAACAGGATCGCCAGCAATGCGACGACGCCGACATAGATCAGCAGGAACAGCCATTTGCGATCGACGACGGTCCGCACGGCCGAGGTATATTTCTCGACCGTCCATTCGAAGCGCGAATTGAACCCGTCCTTCGCCCGTTGCAGCCCATGCGCCACCCGCGGGAATTTGCGGTCGAGCCAGGCGCCCTCCTCGCCTTCCTTCGCCTTTCGCTTGAGCAGCGTGGCGGTCAGTGCGGGGCTCAGGATGATCGCGACCGCGACCGACAGGATCATCGCCGAGACGATGGTGATCGAGAATTGGCGATAGATGACGCCGGTGGACCCGCCGAAGAACGCCATCGGCAGGAACACCGCCGACAGCACCAGCGCGATGGCGATCAGCGCGACGGTGATCTCGCGCATCGACTCGATCGTCGCCTCGCGCGGGGTCATGTCGGGATTTTCCTCGAGCAGACGCTCGACATTCTCCACGACCACGATCGCGTCGTCGACCAAGAGGCCGATCGCCAGTACCAGCCCGAACAGGGTCAGCGTGTTGATCGAGAAGCCGGCCAGATAGAAGATGGCGAAGGTGCCGAGCAACACCACCGGCACCGCGATCGTCGGGATCAGCGTCGCGCGCCAGCTTTGCAGGAAGACGAACATGACGATGACGACGAGGATGATCGCCTCGATCAGCGTCTTGACCACCTCGTCGATCGACAGCTTGATGAAGGCGGTGGTGTCGTTGGCATAGGCGACCTTCAGGCCCGGCGGGAAGGTCTTGGCGACGCGGGTGATCTCGGCCTTGACCAGTTCGGCGGTCTTCAGCGCGTCGGCGCCGGGCGCCATCAGAACGGCGATACCGGCACCGGGATGCTGGTTGATCCGGCTGACCGCGGCATAGCTTTCCGCGCCCAGCTCGATCCGCGCCACGTCGGACAGCTTTACGGTCGCGCCGTTGTTCAGTGTCTTGACGATGATCTCGCGGAACTGCTCGGGCGTCTGGAGGCGCGACTGCGAGGTCACGGTCGCGTTCAGCATCTGGGTTTGTGCCGAGGGCGTACCGCCGACCTCGCCCGCCGCGACCTCGGTATTCTGGTTCTGGATCGCGGTCGTCACGTCGGACGGCATCAGCTGGTAGGAGGCCAGCTTCTCCGGATTGAGCCAGATGCGCATCGCATATTGCGAGCCGAAGACGTTGGTGTCGCCGACGCCCTGGATACGGCCCAGCGGGTCCTGCAAATTCGAGACGAGGTAATCGGCGACGTCCTGATTCGTCATCCGGTTCGTCTCGTCATAGACGCCCGCGATCAACAGGAAGTCGGGGTTCGACTTGCGGACGACCAGGCCCTGTTGCTGCACCTGTTGCGGCAGGCGGGCGACCGATTGCTGGACTTGGTTCTGGACCTGGACCTGCGCGATGTCGGGGTCGGTGCCCTTGGCGAAGGTCGCGGTGATCGTCACCGAGCCACGGCTCGACGAGGAGGACTGGAAATAGAGCAGCCCGTCGATGCCGGTCAGCTGCTGCTCGATGACCTGGGTGACCGAATTCTGCAGCGTCTGCGCGGATGCACCGGGGAAGGTGGCGCGGATCGACACCTGGGGCGGGGCGACGTCCGGATATTGCGCGATGGGCAGGCCCATGATCGCGCCGATACCCGCCAGCATGACGATGATGGCAAGGACCCAGGCGAAGATGGGACGATCGATAAAGACGCGGCTGAGCATGGTCCGGTCAGCCCGCCTTGCCCTTGGCGGCCTGCATCTTCTTCAACTGTTCGGGCGAGGGGGGCTGGACCTTTTGCGGGCTATTGGCCGGCACCGCGCGCACGCTCTGTCCGGGGCGTAGATTGGCGAGGCCCTGGGTCACGATCTTGTCGCCCGGCTTCAGCCCGTCGGTCACCACCCAATAGGCGCCCTGGGTCCGCTCGGCCTTGACCTTCTTCTGCTGCACCTTGTCGTTCGGACCCACGATGAACAGCGTCGCATTGCCCTTCGGATCGCGCGATACCGCCTGTTGCGGGACCAGATAGGCGCTGGTGTCGATCGCCTGTGCGAAGCGGGCGCGAACGAACATGCCGGGCAGGAGCAGCCCTTGCGGATTGGGGAAGCGCGCGCGCAGCGTCACCGTACCGGTTTGCGGATCGACGACCGCCTCGGCGAACTGGACCGTGCCCGTCTGCCCATAATCGGTGCCGTCCTCCAGTCGCAGCGAGACATTGGCGCTGGCCGGGATCAGCCCGTCACGCGCCGCGAGATTGCGGCGCAGCGACAGCAGATCTGTCGCCGATTGCTGGATGTCGACGAAAATCGGGTCGAGCCGCTGGATCTGTGCCAGCGGATCGGTCTGCCCCGAACTGACCAGCGCCCCGACGGTGAACAGCGAGCGGCCGATCCGCCCGGTGATGGGGGCGGGCACGGTGGTGAATTGCAGATTGACCCGCGCGGTTTCCAGCGCGGCCCGCGTCTGTGCGACCTGCGCCGCCGCCTGGCGGGCCGAGGCCTGGGCGTTGGTATAATCCTGTTTCGAGATCGCCTCGATCTGCGCGAGCGGGCGATAGCGTTCGGCGAGCGTGCGCGTCGCCTCGGCATTGGCCTGCGCGCTCTGAAGGTTGGCGGCCGCCTGGTTGACCGACGCGCGATAGAGGCGCGGATCGATCTCGTAGAGTGGCTGGCCGCGCTTCACGAGCGTGCCCTCGGTGAAGAAGCGGCGGCGGATGACGCCCGTCACCTGCGGCCGCACGTCGGAGCTTTCAAAGGCCGTGGTGCGTGCCGCCAGTTCCGTGACGATCGGCGCATCGGTCGGCTGCACGGTGACGAAGCCGACGGTCGGCGTCTGCTGCTGCCCGCCATTGCGCCCCTTGGCCGCGCCGCCCTTGTCCCCGCCACAGCCCGATAGAGTCGCCAGGGCGAGGGCCATGGCCGTACCGGCGAGCGCCGGGTACCCGCGAAAGCCTGGAAAATTCAATTCGTTCACCTGCCTGAGATTCGAGCCGCGCGAACCGACCCGCGCGTCAATGCATGAGCCCGTCAAACGTTGCTGACCTGTGTCAAAGTGCACGATGCGGGCGCGAAAAGGCAAGTGATGATGGCCTAAATCCCCCGCCTTAATTGTCGCAATTTGTCGCGCTGCGGCAAAAGCCGGAGCGGACGGACCCTTTGGAGTTCTGATGCATTTTCAAGGGACATGATCGATCGGGATGCCGATAAGCGCCTAGCCGCCAGCGCCGCCGTGCGAGAAATTTGCGACGATATGCTTGTGGGGCTTGGGACGGGGTCCACCGCCGCCCATGCCATTGCCGCTCTGGCGGAACGACGATTGCGTATCGAAACGGTCGCGACATCAGAGGCGAGTGCGGCGCTCGCCCGATCCTTGGGTCTGACGGTGCGCGATTTCGCCCAGGTCAGCCGGGTCGATGTGGCGATCGATGGTGCGGATGCGATCGATGCCGGTTTGCGCGCCGTGAAAGGGGCGGGTGGCGCGATGCTGCGGGAAAAGGCGGTGGCCGAGGCCGCGGATCGGATGATCGTCATCGCCGATGGATCGAAGCGGGTGGAGCGACTGGCGCCGACCAAGCTGCCGATCGAGATTCTGCCTTTCGCACGCGCCTTCGTGATCGAGCGCCTGTCGCGATGGTTCGACCATTGCATCGACCGACCCGATTACCGGACCGATAACGGCAATATCGTCGTGGATGGCCATGGCTGGGACGACACGTCCCCCGACACGCTGGCGGCGGCGCTGATGGCGGTTCCCGGTGTCGTCGGGCACGGATTGTTTCTGACCGAGATCGACGCCGCCTATATTGCCGACAACGGGTTCGTTACCCGGCTGGAACGGGGGCGGAACCCGCGCTAAGGCCGGTCGCGTATGGCAACCAGAGCGGACGCGCAGGCGTTCGATCGTACATATAAGGATGAGGCCAGTTTCATGACCGATGCCACCACCCACGCCGTGGCCGATACCCATCTGCACGAGGACGGGTCGATCGAGCGCCTGACCATCGACACCATCCGCACCCTGTCGATGGACGCGGTGCAGCAGGCCAATTCGGGCCATCCCGGCACCCCCATGGCGCTGGCGCCGGTCGGTCACACCATCTGGTCGAAATTCCTGCGCTACGATCCCGCGCATGCCGACTGGCCCAATCGCGACCGCTTCGTGCTGTCGGTCGGCCATGCCTCGATGCTGCTCTACTCGCTGATCCATCTGGCGGGGATCGAGGAGATCGATGCGAACGGCAACAAGTCGGGCAAGCCCGCGCTGAGCCTGGAGGACCTTAAGGGTTTCCGCCAGCTTAACTCCAAGACGCCGGGCCATCCCGAATATCGCCACACCACGGGCGTCGAGACGACGACCGGCCCGCTGGGTGCCGGTTGCGGCAACTCGGTCGGCATGGCGATCGCCGAGCGCTGGCTGGCGGCGCATTTCAACCGTGAAGGTTTCCCGATCTTCGACCATGACGTTTATGTCGTGTGCGGCGACGGCGATATGATGGAGGGCGTCGCGTCGGAGGCGGCCTCGACCGCCGGCCACCTCAAGCTGTCCAACCTCTGCTGGATCTACGACTCCAACCATATTTCGATCGAGGGCGGCACCGATCTGGCGTTCGACGAGGATGTGGGCAAGCGCTTCGAGGCCTATGGCTGGAACGTCATCCATGTCGACGACGCGAATGACGTCGCGGCGCTGACCGCCGCGCTCGACGATTTCAAGGCGACCCAGGACAAGCCGACCTTCATCGTCGTGAAGTCGGTCATCGGCTATGGCAGCCCCAAGGCGGGCAGCGAAAAGGCGCATGGCGAGCCGCTGGGCGAAGACGCGATCCGCGCGACCAAGAAGGCCTATGGCTGGCCCGAAGACGCCAAGTTCCTGGTCCCCGATGGCGTGCGCGAAGCCTTCCAGGGCGCGATCGAGACGCGCGGCAAGCCGCTGCGTGACGAGTGGGTCGCGATGGTCGAGCGTTATCGCGCCGAATATCCCGAACTCGCCGCACAGCTCGACGCAATGCTCTCCGACACCCTCCCCGAGGGCTGGGACAGCGAAATCCCGGTGTTCGAGGCGGATGCCAAGGGGGTGGCCAGCCGCGACTCGGGCGGCAAGGTGCAGAACGCCATCGCCGCCAAGGTGCCGTGGCTGGTCGGCGGTTCGGCCGATCTCGCGCCCTCGACCAAGACGCTGATCAAGGATGGCGGGTCGTTCCAGGCGGGCAGCTATGACGGCCGCAACCTGCACTTCGGCGTGCGCGAGCACTCGATGGGCGCGATCGTCGACGGCATGGCGCTGTCGCACCTGCGCTCCTACGGCGCGACCTTCCTGGTCTTCTCCGACTATATGCGCGCGCCGATCCGCCTCGCCGCGATCATGGAGCTGGGCGCGATCTTCGTCTTCACGCACGACTCGATCGGCGTGGGCGAGGATGGTCCGACCCACCAGCCGATCGAGCATCTGGCGACGCTGCGCGCGATCCCTGGCCTCGACACCATCCGGCCGGGCGATGCGAACGAAGTCGCCGAGGCATGGCGCTGTGCGGCCGAGTCGGCCGATCATCCGACCGCGCTGATCTTCTCGCGTCAGGCGCTGCCGACGCTGGATCGCAGCAAATATGCGGCGGCCTCGGGCCTCAAGAAGGGCGGCTATGTCCTCGCCGATTGCGAGGGCACGCCGGACGTGATCCTGATCGCCACGGGGTCGGAACTGTCGCTGGTGACCGACGCCTATGAGACGCTGACCGCCGACGGCATCAAGGCGCGCGTCGTCTCGTTGCCGAGCTGGTACCGCTTCGAGATGCAGGACGCCGCGTACAAGGAAAGCGTGCTGCCGCGCGCCGTCACCGCGCGTCTGGCCGTCGAGCAGGCCGGATCGATCGGCTGGGATCGCTATGTCGGTTTCGAAGGTCGCACGATCACCATGTCGACGTTCGGTGCCTCCGCCCCCATATCGAAGCTGCAGGACAAGTTCGGCTTCACTCTCGACAATGTCGTGAAGGTGGCCCGCGAATTGGTGGAGACCAAGTGATGAGCAAGTTGCAGGAACTGGGCGCCAAAGGCTGTGCCCCCTGGCTCGATTTCGTCGATCGCAAGTTCCTCGAGGCGAAGGGCTTGGAAAAGCTCGTCGCCGAGGACGGGCTGACCGGCGTCACCTCCAACCCGTCGATCTTCGAAAAGGCGATGGGGCATGGCGACGCCTATGACGGCACGCTGGGGGCGTTCGACAAGGAAAACCCCGGCGCGGCGACCATCGACCGCTACGAGCATCTGGCGATCCAGGACATCAAGGCGGCGGCGGAAACGCTGAAGCCGGTCTATGACCGGCTCGACGCCAAGGATGGCTATGTCAGCCTGGAGGTGTCGCCCTACATCGCCGACGACACCGACGCGACCATCGCCGAGGCGGAAAAGCTGTGGCACGCGGTCGATCGCCCCAACCTGATGATCAAGATCCCCGGCACCGATGCGGGCGCGCCCGCCATCTCGGCGACCATCGCCAAGGGGATCAACGTCAACGTCACGCTGCTCTTCTCGCAGGACGCCTATATCAAGGTGGCCGAGGCCTATGTGGCCGGCCTGGAAGAGCGGGCGAAGGCCGGGCAGCCGATCGACCGGATCGCCAGCGTCGCCAGCTTCTTCATCAGCCGTATCGACTCGGCGATCGACAAGAAGATCGACGAGCGCGTGGGCGCCGGTGATGCCGAGGCCGATGCGCTCAAGGCTATTCGCGGCAAGGTCGCGATCGCCAACGCCAAGATGGCGTATCAATGGTATCTCGAGTTTCTGAAGTCCGACCGTTGGCAGGCGCTGGCGGCGAAGGGCGCGCAGCCCCAGCGGCTGCTCTGGGCCTCGACCGGTACCAAGGACCCGTCATATCCGGACACGCTCTATGTCGACACGCTGATCGGCCCGGACACGGTCAACACCATGCCGCCCAAGACGATGGACGCGTTCCGCGACCATGGCACGGTGGCCGACACGCTGACCGCCGATATCGACGAGGCGCGCCATGTGCTGGCCGAGGCCGATCGGCTGGGCCTGGATCTGAACGACGTCACCGACACGCTGGTGCAGGAGGGGGTCGCCTCCTTCGTCAAGGCGTTCGACGATCTGCTCGGTGCGATCGGGAAGAAGCAGCCCGCGACGGCCTGACCCGACAGGCCCCCTTCCCAAGGCGGGAAGGGGGCCTTTCACTTTCTACGACACCAGAAACATAATGGAGTTCCGCATGAAGATCGGTCTGGTCGGCCTCGGCCGCATGGGTGGCAATATCGCTCGCCGCCTGATGCAGGCTGGGCATCAGGTGGTGGCCTGGGATCGCAGCGACGAGGCGGTGCAGACGCTCGCCAAGGACGGCGCGGAGGCGGCCACGGGGCTGGAGGACATGGCGACCAAGCTGGCCGACAAGGCGATCTGGTGGGTGATGCTGCCCGCCGGCAGTCCGACCGAGGACACGATCGCGGAAATCGCCAAGCTCGCCAAGGACGGTGACGTGGTCATCGATGGCGGCAACAGCTTCTACAAGGACGATATCCGCCGTTCCAAGCAACTGGCCGAACGGGGCATCCATTATGTCGATGTCGGCACCTCGGGCGGCGTCTGGGGCCTGGAGCGCGGCTATTGCATGATGATCGGCGGCGATAACGAGACGATCGCGCATCTCGACCCGATCTTCGAGGCGCTGGCACCGGGCCTGGGCGATATCGTCCGCACGCCGGGCCGCATTGCCGACAAGGTCGATGAGCGTGCCGAGAAGGGCTATATCCATGCCGGTCCCGCCGGAGCCGGCCACTTCGTCAAGATGATCCACAACGGCATCGAATATGGCCTGATGCAGGCCTATGCCGAGGGCTTCGACATTCTGAAGTCGAAGAACAGCGACAAGCTGCCCGAGGACGAACGCTTCGACCTGAACCTGACCGACATTGCCGAAGTATGGCGGCGCGGCAGCGTGATCTCGTCCTGGCTGCTCGACCTGACCGCGATTGCGCTGGCCAAGGACGAGATGCTGGAGCAGTTCTCGGGCCATGTCGCGGACTCGGGTGAGGGCCAGTGGACGATCGATGCGGCGATGGAGGAGAAGGTCCCGGCCAATGTCCTGACCGCCTCGCTCTTCGCGCGCTATCGCAGCCGGATCGAGCATACCTATGGCGACAAGGTGCTGTCGGCGATGCGCTTCGGCTTTGGCGGCCATACCGAAATCCCGCAATGAGCCTGCCCATTCGACTGGTCGTGTCGGACGTCGACGGCACGCTGGTCGATCCCGACAAGACGCTGCGTGCCGCCACCATCGCTGCCGTCCGGCGGCTGGAGGCGGCGGGGATCGGCTTTACCATCATCAGCGCCAGGCCCCGATCGGGGCTGGGATGGCTTGCCGACGAACTGGCGATTGACGCGCCGATCGGGGCGTTCAACGGCGGCACCGTGTTCCGCCGCGACGGGTCGATCGACGCGCAGTTCCGGGTACCGGTCGAGGTTGTGAAGGACGTGTTGGCGATGGCGGCGGAGAGCCCCGTCGCCATCTGGGTCTTCGCCGATGACCGCTGGTATGCCAGCAGCGGCGAGGGCACCCATGTCGAGCACGAACGCAAGGCGTCGGCGCAAGAGCCCGTGGTCACGCAGGACTTCGCGGCGCTGGTCGACAAGGTCGACAAGATCACACTGGTCAGCGACGATGCGGACCTGTTGCGCGGCCTGCACGAGCGGACGAATGAGGCGCATGGCGAGGCGGCGACCATCGCCCAGTCGCAGACCTATTATCTCGACGTGACCGCGCTCGCCGCGAACAAGGGCGACGGCGTGGCGACGCTGGCCAAGGCCTTCGGTGTGCCGCTGGAACAGGTGGCGGTGCTGGGCGATCAGGCCAACGACCTTCCCATGTTGAGACGCGCCGGCCTGCCGATCGTGATGGCGAATGCGCCCGACGCTGTTAGGGAACAGATATTGGTACACACCCGTTCCAACGCGGACGACGGCGTGGCCTATGCCATCGACAATCTCATCATGCCCAGAATCGGAGTGCCTTCATGAAGCAACTGGTTGCGTTCGACCTCGACGGGACGCTGGCCGAAAGCAAGCAGCCGCTGGGCGAGCCGATGGGGGAGGCGCTGGCCGACCTGCTCGACGTCGCGCATGTCGCGGTGATCTCGGGCGGTGACTGGCCGCAGTTCGACAAGCAGGTGGCCAGCCGCCTGCCCGAACGCGCCGACCGCAGCAAGCTGTGGCTGATGCCGACCACCGGCACCAAGCTCTACACCTACAAGGACGGAAGCTGGACCCCGGTCTATGCCGAGCTGTTCGACGACGCGACCAAGGCGAAGATCCTGGAGGCGTTCGACGCCTCGCTGGAAGCGACCGGCTTCGTGCCCGAACAGACCTGGGGCGAGCGGATCGAGGATCGCGGCAGCCAGATCACCTTCTCCGCGCTCGGCCAGCAGGCGCCGATCGACGCTAAGGAACATTGGGACCCCAAGTTCGAGAAGCGCAAGGTCATCCAGGCCGACCTCAAGCAGCGCCTGCCGGGCCTGTCGATCAATATGGGTGGCGCGACGTCGATCGACATCACCCGTGAGGGCGTTGACAAGGCCTATGGCCTGAAGAAGCTGCGCGATGCCAGCGGGATCGAACTCGATGCGATGATGTTCATCGGCGACGCGATCTTCCCCGGCGGCAACGACTATCCGGCCAAGGAACTGGGCCTCGACACGGTACGCGTGCGCGACCCGGAAGAGACGCTGGCCGTCATCGCGGGGATCGTCGCCTGCCTGAAGTGAAGGACGGCGCATCGGCCATCCTGCGCGCGCGGACGGCGGCGGCGCATGAGGTGGTGGACGCTGCCTATGGTGCCTATCGCCTGGATGATCGGGAAAGCTACACGGCGTTCCTGATCGCCCATGCGCGTGCCCTGCCGGCGGTCGAAGCTTGGCTCGCCGGGCAGGCGATCGCCTTTCCCTGGCGGGCGCGGCGGGAAGCGCTGGCGGCGGACCTTGCCGCGCTGGGGCGAGATATGCCCGAGCCGCTGTCCTTCTCTTGCGCGACCGACGAAGCGGCGCGCTGGGGGGCGCTCTATGTGACCGAAGGGTCGCGGCTAGGCGGCGTGATGCTGGTCCGGCAGGTGGGTAAGGGGTTGCCCAGAGCCTATCTCGAATCGGGCTTCGGCCCCGGCGAATGGCGCGATTTCCGGCATGCGCTAGACGCAGCGGCGGATGACGAGGCGTGGATCGACCGCGCGGCGGCGGCGGCGGAACGGGTCTTCGCGCTTTATAAACAAGCCGCTTAAACCCACCCCCCGTTCAGCCTGAGCGAAGTCGAAGGCCATGAGCAGGCCTTAGTCGCCCTCACCCTTCCCACGCGCTATCGCGAGCGGGCCCAGTGTCGGGTGAACTGCGCCCCGCTGTTCACCCGACACTCCTCTCCCAGCGGGAGAGGGAGGCGCGGAGCGCCGGAAGGGTGAGGGTGTTGGGGTCCGTCCCGTGGCCTTCAACTTCGCTTAGGCTGAACGGGACGGTGTTACGCCCCCTCAATCCGCGATCGGCGCGATCACGATGGCGCGCAGGCCGGGCTGGTTGTCGTCATATTCGATCGATCCCGACAGCCTTTGCATCATCGCCGCCATCATCCGGCTGCCGAAACCGCGCCCGTCGCCGATCGGCGCGTTCATCCGGCCGCGGCCTTCGTCGGCGACGATCAGGCGCAGGCGGTTGCCATATTGCTCCAGCGTGATGGTCACCGCGCCGGCCGCGCCGTCATAGGCATATTTGGTGGCGTTGATGATCAACTCGGTGGTGACCAAGCCCAGATTGATCGCGCGATCGGTGGGCATCAGCACGGGCGCTAGGTCCAGCCGCATCTGTGCGCTCCACTCGGCCCCCAGCGACTGTTTCATGTCGCCGACCAGTTCCTCCAAATAGCGTGCCAGATCGACCGTTTGGATCTGATCGTCGCGATAGAGTCGGCGATGGACGAGGGCGACCGCCGAGAGCCGGGCCTGCGCCTCGGTCAACTGCTCGCGCACGCCCGGATCGGTCGCCGCCTTGGCCTGGAGCGCGAGGAAGGAGGAGACGAGCTGAAGGCTGTTCTGGACGCGGTGGTCCACCTCCTTCATCAGCACGTCCTTCTGCTGAAGAAGCAGGTCCTTGTCGTCGAGTGTCCGCTGAAGCGCCGCGTTCAGGCTGCGCAGGCGGTTGTTCTGGAAGCCGTCATGCAGCGCCCGGCGCAGGCGGTGCGCCGCTTCCACTTCTTCCAGCGTCCAGCGTCGCGAACGGCCGCGCACCGTTTCGCGCCAGCTCTCGAACGAGGCACGCGGGCTGAGCGTCTCGTCGGTGCGCAAGGCGACCGACTTGTGGGGATTGCCCGCCCATTCCACCTCTTCGACCTGCTCGGCGCGGAACCAGAGCAAGCTCAGGCCTCCGTCGATCAGCGGCAGGGCCAGCACGCCGCTGGCGGTCGCGGAGAGCCCCTTGGTATCGGGCATGACCGCGCCCAGCTCATGCGTGGCGTAGAGTTCGCCCCCGCCGCGCAACAGTGCCCATTGCGCGATCTCGAGCAGCGCCAGCGGGGGTGGGCAGAGACCATGACTATAAACCCGGCCGCTATCGACCAGCGCGAAGCCTGAGGCGTTCATCATCGCCATCAGATCGGGAAGCAAGTGACGGATCGCGGGTACGATCTCGCCTTGCCCCGCGATCCGCGGGATGATCGCATCCTCTGCGGCGCGCAGGCGGAAGCGTTCGCGATAGAGCTCGGCCTCTTCCTTGGCGCGCACCTGGCGTGCCAGGCCGCTGGCCAGCGTGGCGGCGGCGGCGCGCAGATCGGGCGACAATCGGCGCGGGCTCTGGTGGTGGCAGGCGACCATCCCCCAGAGCAGCCCGTCCTTGACGATCGAGATCGACGCCGAGGCGGCAACGCCCATATTCTGAAGATAGCGGACATGGACCGGCGACACGCTGCGCAGGCCGACATCGCTGAGATCGGTCGATTCGAAGCCTTCGGGCCGCAGGGGGGCGGGGACATAGGCGGCATCGGGAATGCTGCGCGTCCGATTGCGGATATAGAGCGCCCGCGCCTGTTTCGGGATGTCGGAGGCGGGGAAATGGTGATGGAGGAAGGAGTGAAGGCCCGGCGCCCGGGCCTCCGCCACGACCCGTCCCGAATCGTCATCGAGAAAGCGGTAGAGCATGACCCGGTCGAACCCGGTCAGGGTGCGAAAGGTGGCGGCGGCGCGTTCGTACAGATTCTGCAGGTCGCCGGTCCGCTCGAAACTGGTCGCTGCGGCGTCCAGCCAGCTCAGTGGACTGCCGGAACCCCAGGGTGCATCGGTCAGCGCCGGCTCCAACTCGACGAGCAGCCGATCGCCTGCCAGCCGATGGGCGGTCACGGCGAACAGCTCGTCTATGCCCCGAATCGGCCGCGTGACCGTAACGGAACCTTGCCCTGCGGGCATCGTCGCCAGCGTCTCCGCCGCGTCGTCGCCCAGCAATGTGGCCAGCGGCATACGCAGCCAATCGGCGGCTAGTCGCTCCTCAAGCGCCCCAGCACCGGCGATGGCGATCAGCGGCTGACCCTCCGCCACCAGTAACAGCCCATGCGGCTGGATCGCGCCAGGTATATGGATGGGCTCCCGATCGCAGGCGGAAATATCCTCGCCCGGATCGGTCTCGACAAGGCGCGTGGCCATCAGGGTCGGACTTTCCTCACCGGCTTCACATGCCGGGTTTCCCCAGGACATGCAAATGATAGAGATCAAGTGATAAATCCAGAAACGGGAGCGAACGTCCCGTCCAGGAACAATGATTGCGCATTTGGGTAATATCCGGTTAAGGCGACGCAACGGACTCAAAGAGCCGTGTTGGAGAGGACATGATCGACGATTTCGATTTCGCGCTGGGTGAAAGCGCGGACATGATCCGTGACGCGACCCGCCGCTTTGCGGCCGACCGCATCGCCCCGCTTGCCGCACGGATGGACGCGGAGGACTGGTTTCCCCGCGATATCTGGCCCGAAATGGGCGCGCTGGGCCTGCATGGCATCACCGTGGACGAAGCCGATGGCGGCTTGGGTCTCGGCTATCTGGAGCATGTCGTCGCGATCGAGGAAGTGTCGAGGGCCTCGGCCTCGCTGGGCCTGTCCTATGGCGCGCACAGCAATTTGTGCGTCAACCAGATCCGCCGCTGGGGTTCGCCGGAGCAGAAGGCGAAATATCTCCCCGGCCTGATCTCGGGCGAGCATGTCGGTAGCTTGGCCATGTCCGAGGTGTCGGCGGGTTCGGACGTGGTGTCGATGAAGCTGCGTGCCACCCAGGTCGAGGGCGGTTGGCGGCTGAATGGCACCAAATTCTGGATCACCAACGCACCCTATGCCGATACCCTGGTCGTCTATGCCAAGACCGGCGAGGGCAGCCGTGGGATCACCGCCTTCCTGATCGACAAGGACATGGCCGGCTTTTCCATCGGCCAGAAGATCGACAAGATGGGCATGCGCGGCAGCCCGACCGCCGAGCTGGTCTTCAACGACTGCTTCGTCGCCGACGAACAGGTGATGGGGCCGGTCAACGGCGGCGTCGGCGTGCTGATGAGCGGCTTGGATTACGAACGTGCGGTGCTGGCGGGCATCCAGCTCGGCATCATGCAGGCGTGCCTCGACGTCGTGGTTCCTTACGTCCGCGAGCGGCGGCAGTTCGGCCGGGCGATCGGCGAGTTTCAGCTGATCCAGGCCAAGATCGCCGACATGTATGTCGCGCTCAATTCGGCGCGCGCCTATGTCTATGCCGTGGCGCGGAGTTGCGATGCGGGGCGGACCACTCGGTTCGACGCGGCGGGCGCGATCCTGCTGGCGAGCGAGAATGCGGTGAAGGTCTCGCTGGAGGCGATCCAGGCGCTGGGCGGGGCGGGCTATACCAAGGACTGGCCGGTCGAACGTTTCGCGCGCGATGCCAAGCTGCTCGACATCGGGGCGGGAACCAACGAAATCCGCCGGATGCTGATCGGCCGCGAGTTGATCGGCAAGCTTGATAAGGTGGCGCAATGAGCCTTGGGGTGAAGTGATGGGGGCGGTGATCTCCTCGCGCATCGCGCGCGACGATGCGGCCTTCCGCGCGAACGCCGATCACAATCGCGCTCTGGCCGAGCGGTTGCGTGCCGATGTGGCGAAGGCCGGGCTGGGCGGCGGCGACGCTTCGCGCGAGCGCCATGTCGCGCGTGGCAAGCTGCTCCCCCGCGACCGGGTGGAGCAGTTGCTCGATGCGGGCTCGCCCTTCCTCGAAATCGGCCAGCTTGCCGCCAACGGCCTGTATGACGATGCGGTGCCGGCCGCGGGGATGATCGCCGGGATCGGCCGTGTTCATGGCCGACAGGTGATGATCGTCGCCAACGACGCGACGGTGAAGGGCGGCACCTACTTCCCGCTGACTGTGAAGAAGCACCTTCGCGCGCAGGAGATCGCGCTCGAGAACCGGCTGCCCTGCATCTATCTCGTCGATAGCGGCGGCGCGAACCTGCCGCATCAGGCGGAGGTGTTTCCCGACCGCGATCATTTCGGCCGCATCTTCTTCAACCAGGCGCAGATGTCGGCGGCGGGCATTCCCCAGATCGCCTGCGTCATGGGAAGCTGCACGGCGGGTGGTGCTTACGTCCCCGCCATGTCGGACGAGACGGTGATCGTGCGCGGGCAGGGGACGATCTTCCTCGCCGGGCCGCCGCTGGTGAAGGCGGCGACGGGCGAGGTCATCTCGGCCGAGGAACTGGGCGGGGCGGACACCCATGGCCGCAAGTCGGGCGTGGTCGATCACGTCGCCGAGAATGACGACCACGCGCTGTCGATCGTCCGCGACATCGTCGAGACGCTGCCGCCGCAGACCCTGCCTGATGTCAATCTCGCGGAAGCCGATGCGCCGCTCTACCCGGCGGAAGAGCTGTACGGCCTGATCCCGCAGGACGTGCGTGCACCCTATGACGTGCATGAGGTCATCGCGCGGCTGGTCGACGGATCGCGCTTCCACGAATTCAAAGCACTGTATGGCGCGAGTCTGGTCTGCGGCTTCGCGCATATCCATGGCAAGCCGGTCGCGATCCTCGCCAATAACGGCGTGCTGTTTTCGGAGAGCGCGCAGAAGGGCGCGCATTTCATCGAACTGGCGTGCCAGCGGCGTATCCCCTTGCTGTTCCTCCAGAATATCTCCGGCTTCATGGTCGGTGGCCGCTATGAGGCCGAGGGGATCGCCAAGCATGGCGCCAAGCTGGTGACGGCGGTGGCGACCGCGCAGGTGCCCAAGATCACCGTGCTGATCGGCGGCAGTTTTGGTGCGGGCAATTACGGCATGTGCGGGCGCGCCTATTCTCCGCGCTTCCTGTTCACCTGGCCCAATGCGCGGATCAGCGTGATGGGCGGCGAACAGGCGGCGAGCGTGCTGGCGACCGTCCACCGCGACGCCGACAACTGGACGCCGGAGGAAGCCGAGGCGTTCAAGGCCCCGATCCGCCAGCGTTACGAGGATGAAGGCAATCCCTGGTACGCGACCGCGCGGATGTGGGATGACGGCATCGTCGATCCGGCGCAGACCCGCGACGTGCTCGGGCTGGCGCTCGATGCCTGCCTCAACGCCCCCATCGCGGAGGCGCCCCGCTTCGGGGTGTTCCGCATGTAATGGCGATGGACCTGACCATCGACGGCGCCACGGTTGCCGATGAAGCCGACTTCCACGCGCGTATCCGTGAGGTCTCGGGCGTCGAATGGTATGGCGGTAGTCTGGATGCGCTGTTCGACCTGCTGGTGGCGGTCGTCGAGCCGCCGATCGCTTTGCGCCTGACCAAAGCGGCCGCCGCGCGACGGGTCGTGGGGGAACGCTTCGACCGCATTTTGACCGTGATCTTCGATGCCATCGCCGAACGGCCGGGCGGTGCCATCACGCTGACGCTGGAGTCCTGATCCGATGATGAACAGCCTCCTCATAGCCAATCGCGGCGAGATCGCCTGCCGTATCATCCGCACGGCACGCGAGATGGGCCTGCGCACGATCGCCGTCTATTCCGAAGCCGATGCGCAGGCGCTGCATGTGCGCCTCGCCGACGAAGCGATTGCGATCGGCCCCGCCCCGGCGCGCGAAAGCTATCTCGACGCCGACCGCATCCTCGATGCTGCGCGCGAAAGCGGTGCGGAGGCGATCCATCCCGGCTATGGCTTCCTGTCCGAAAATGCCGAATTTGCCGAAGCGGTGATCGCCGCTGGCCTCATCTGGGTTGGCCCTGATCCGGCCAGCATTCGCGCCATGGGCCTGAAGGACGCCGCCAAGGCCCGGATGATCGCGGCGGGCGTCCCCGTCACCCCCGGCTATCTGGGCGAGGACCAGTCCCCCGAACGCCTCGCCGCCGAGGCCGACGCGGTCGGCTATCCCGTGCTCATCAAGGCTGTGGCGGGCGGTGGCGGCAAGGGGATGCGCCGCGTCGACGACCCCGCCGATTTCGCCGAGGCGCTGGCGTCCTGCCGTCGTGAGGCGGCGTCCTCGTTCGGCGACGACCGGGTGCTGATCGAGAAATATATCCTCTCGCCCCGCCATATCGAAGTGCAGGTCTTCGGCGACCGTCACGGCCAGGTCGTCCACCTGTTCGAGCGCGACTGTTCGCTGCAACGCCGCCACCAGAAGGTGATCGAGGAAGCCCCCGCGCCGGGCATGGACGCCGCTACCCGCGAAGCCGTCTGCGCCGCCGCCGTCCGCGCCGCACAGGCGGTGGACTATGTCGGGGCGGGCACGATCGAGTTCATCGCCGACGCCTCCGAAGGGCTGCGCGCCGACCGGGTCTGGTTCATGGAGATGAACACCCGCCTCCAGGTCGAGCATCCCGTCACCGAGGCGATCACCGGCGTCGATCTGGTCGAGTGGCAGCTTCGTGTGGCGGCGGGCGAGCCCTTGCCGATGGCGCAAACCGACCTCGCCATCCACGGCCATGCGATCGAGGCGCGGCTCTATGCCGAGGATCCGGCCAAGGGCTTCCTTCCCGCGATCGGCACGCTCGACGTGTTCGACCTTGGCGACGACCCGGCGATCCGCATCGACACCGGGGTCGAGGAAGGCGCGGAGATCACCCCCTGGTACGACCCGATGATCGCCAAGGTCATCGCCCATGGCGACACCCGCGACGAGGCGCGCGAGGCGCTGGCCGACGCGCTGGACGAAGCGGTGATCTGGCCGGTGCGCACCAATGCGGGCTTTCTGGTCGAGGCGCTCGATCATCCCGATTTCGCCAGCGGCCAAGTCGATACCGGGCTGATCGCGCGCGAGGGCGAGGCGCTGATGCCGCCGACCGAGCCGTCCGAAGAGGCTTTGGCCGAAGCGGCGGCGGCGCTGATCGGGCAGGACGAACTCACCGGTTTCCGCCTGAACGCCGCGCCGCGCCGGACGGCCCGCTTCCTGCTCGACGGTCGGCCGATCACGGTCGATTTCAGCGAGGCGGGGGAAGTGCCCCCGTCGCCGACCGACGAGGTGCTGATCTCCGAGGGCGGGCAAAGCTGGTCCTTCACCCGCTGGCGCGCCGATGGGCTGGCGGCGGGCGGGGCGGGGGACGGCGCGATCCTGTCGCCCATGCCCGGCCGGATCATCGCGGTCGCCGTGACCGAGGGCCAGGCGGTGAGCGCGGGGCAACCGCTCGTCACGCTGGAGGCGATGAAGATGGAGCATGTCCTGACCGCGCCGTTCGACGGTGTCGTCACCGACCTGAACGCGGACACCGGCGGCCAGGTGGCGGAGGGCATTGCGCTCGTCCGCATCGTCGCGGAGGATGCGGCATGAGCGGGCGCTTCTTCGACGACTGGACGATCGGCGACCGGATCGAGCATCCGATCCGCCGCACCGTGACCGAGACGGACAATCTCCTTTTCTCGACCATGACCCATAACCCGCAGCCGCTGCACATCGATGCCGAGGCGGCGAGGGCGAGTGAGTTCGGGCAGATCCTCGTCAACGGGACCTTCACCTTCTCGCTGATGGTTGGACTGTCGGTGGGGGAGACGACCTTGGGGACGCTGGTCGCCAATCTGGGCTATGACGAACTGGTCATGCCCGCGCCGGTGTTTCTCGGCGATACCCTGCGCGCGACGAGCGAGGTGACCGCGTTGCGCGAGAGCAAGTCACGCCCCGGCGCGGGGCTGGTGACGTTCCGGCATGAGGCGCTCAACCAGCGGGACGAGGTGGTGTGCCGGTGCCTACGAACGGCGCTGGTGAAGAAGCGGGGGTAGGGGCGTGCACTTCGACTTCGCTCAGTGCGAACGGGGTTCAGTACCCAGTTCCGTTCAGCCTGAGCGAAGTCTAAGGCCAAGGGAAACCCTCACAAGCGGGTCCGTACTCCGATCCACAAAGTCCGTGGCGTCGCCCGCTCGATGAGCCCGGCCCCGCTATAGGCCGCTTCCACCCGCGCATCGGCGAGATTCTCGGCCCGTGCCTCGATCAGCCAGCCGCGCACCACCGGCACCGCCGCATAGGCATCCAGCGTGGTGGCGGGAGCGAGGCTACGGCTATTTTGGTCATCCTCAAACTGGCGTCCGACATGCCGCACCGTCCCGCTGAGCGTCGCGCCGCGATGCTCGACCGCCAGCGTGGCGGATAGCTGGTCGCGCGGCGTCTGCGCCGGGCGCAGGCCGTCGAGCGGCATGGCGGTTCCTGAAGCCTCCACCCGCGCGTTGAGATGCGACCAGGACGCCCGCGCGCTGACCGGTCCGGCGACGGCGTTCGCCTCCAACTCGAAGCCTTCCGAGCGGATCGCATTGAGATTCTGCCGCATCCGATACACGCCGTTCGCCGCGACGAAGCCGACGCCGGGAAAGGTCCCTGGCCCCCGCGCGATGGTCACATTGGCGATGGCATCGGTCAGCCGGTTGACGAAATAGGTCGCCGATAGCCGCAGCCCCGGCGTCGGGGTCAGGTCGAAGCCTCCCTCCACGCCCTCGACCCGCTCGGGGTTGAGCGCGGCATTGGCAGCGGTGGCATCGGCGCCGGCGCGGAACGGGCGATAGAGCTCGTTGAGCGTCGGCAGTCGCCATCCGCGATAGGCGGCGGCGCGCAGCGACAGCGGCTCGACCGGGCGAACCGCCACCCCCAGCCGTCCGGTAAATTCCTGGCCCGAGCGATCGGGGAAATTCGCGTTGGTCAGCACCGCGCCGGTCGCCAGCACGCCCTCGTCCAGCCGCCCGTTCCGGATGCGCCAGTCATCCACCCGCGCGGCGGCGGTCACGGTCACCATGCCCGCCTCGACGCTGCCATCGGCGAACAGCCCCATGGTCCGCGTCGCACCGCCCGCCTCGCGCCGCCGGGTGGGGAGGCCGGCGACATAGGTGTAGAGTTCCTGCGTCCGCCCGCTGGTGTCGCGAATGTCGCCCCCGAGCCGCAGCGTGATCGCGTCGCCCAGCGGGGGCGACACCTCAACCCGCGCGCCGAGGCCGGTCGCGGGAACATTATATTGGTCGAGCGTCAGCGTGGCGGCGGTCCGCGCCGCGTTGACGCTGGCATAGCGCGAGGCGAATTGCCGCGTCTGGACATAGCCCAGCGCCGACCATCCCCAACGTCCGCGCCCGACCAGCCGCACGCTGGCATCCGCGCCGTCCGAGCGATTGTCGGTAAAGTCGGTCCCCCGGTCGCGCGCGTCGTGAAAGGCGGCCAGCGTCATCTGCAATTCGGTTGATGGCGCGATGCCGACGACCCCGCGCGCTGCGCCCGAATATTGTTCATAAGGGGCGGGGCGATCGACGGGGCCACGCTGCTCCGCAACGATGGGGGTGAAGCCGTCGCCGCGCGCATAGGCACCCGACAGCGTCAGGAATCCGCCGCCCCGCACCAACGAGGCCGATCCTTGCGCATCGACCGAATCCCGGCTGCCATAGGCGACGGCCACATCGAGCGGCGAAAGCTGATCGAGCGTTGCGCTGTCCATTTCGATCGTGCCCGCCAGCGCGCCGGGACCCCAAAAGCCCGATCCACCGCCTCGAGTCACGCGAATGCGGCCCAATCGCCCGGTCGCATAGGCCGGGAACACCACCCATCCGCCGAACGGATCGGCTTGCGGCACGCCGTCCACCACCAGCAATGCACGGCTCGACGCGTTGCCGCCCAGTCCGCGCAGGGTAATCCCCTGCGAGGTCGGATGGGCCGAACGGCTATCCGATCGGCGGAACTGCTGCAGCCCCGCAACATCGGCCAGTACATTTTCCAGCCTTTGCGAGGCGTTCTGGATGATCCGGTCGCGGTCGATTGTCACCACGTCGAACGCCCGGTCGCCCGGCTGGTCGGCGAGGCCGCGACCGGTAACGGTGATGGTCGCACCCGCATCCGGGGTCGTTTGCGCCGTGACAACGGAGGGGGCCAAGCCAAATGCCAGGCAGGCCAAGAGGCTTGATGGGCGAGCGGAAACGGTCATGACGGTCGAAATTCCCCCTGATCTGGCCGCCGCCCCGGCAAGGGCCGGGGCCTCTCATGGCTCTTTGGCCTGGTTCGAAAGAGATTCCCGCTTTTGACGGGACGGCGGCTGGGCATCCACGCCCTTATCGACGGGATAAACCAGCCGCCACGCGCTGGGTTGCGCGGGAACGAAATTGTTGCGCGACGATGGATGACGGGGGCGAAAAAGCCTCTTACAGTCCTTGCATTGTGCCGACCCTCCACGCCCTTGCGAATCCTGCGCGTTTTCTGAAGATCGCCCGTCCGTTGACCGGGATATGCCTGGGCCTGGGGCTGGCGTTGGTCGCGATCGGGGCGTGGGCGGGGCTGACCCAGACGCCGCCCGATTATCTGCAGGGCGAGACAGTGCGGATTCTCTATATCCATGTTCCCGCCGCGTGGTTGGGCATGGGCGGGTGGAGCGGGATCGCGGCGGCCAGCCTGTCGCTGATCGTCTGGCGGCATCCGCTGGCTCAGGTGGCGGCGCGCGCCATCGCCTGGCCGGGGGCTGTGTTCGCCGGGCTTTGCCTGGCGACCGGATCGATCTGGGGGCGGCCGACCTGGGGAACATGGTGGCAATGGGACGGGCGGCTGACCTCGATGCTGCTGCTGCTGTTCGTCTATCTCGGCTATATCGTGCTCGCCCGTGCCGACGCCGATCGTGGTGGGGATGGTCGCATCCCGGCGCTTTACGGGTTGGCGGGCACCGCGTTGCTGCCGATCATCCGTTACTCGGTGGTGTGGTGGAACACGCTGCATCAGGGCCAGTCGATCGGGCTGACCGGATCGAGCATTGACGGCGCACTGCTCTGGCCGCTGCCGATCACGCTGTCGGGCTTCACCCTGTTGTTCGCCGCCATCGTGTTGATGCGGATGCGCACCCTACTCGCCCAGGCCAAGGCCGAGGCGCGGATGCGGCGGATGGCGCGCGCATGAACCAATGGACGTTCGTGGCGGCCGCTTACGGCGTCATGCTGGGCGGCACGGGGCTGCTCCTCGTGCTCAGCTATCTGGCGATGAAGCGCGCCGAGAAATGACGCCGAAATCCCAACGCCTCACGCTGGCGCTGCTGGCGCTGGCCGCGATCGTCGCGGCGGCGCTGCTGGCCATGTCGGCGATGAAGGATCAGGCGGCGTTCTTCTACACGCCGTCCGATGCGCAGAGGCAGGGCCTGCCGCTGGGCCGCGCCGTCCGGCTGGGCGGGATGGTCGAGGCGGGGTCGGTACGGCGCGCGCCCGACGGCGTGACGGTGCGCTTCGTCGTGACCGATGGCAAGGCGACGACACCCGTCACCTTCGCCGGCATCACCCCCGACCTGTTCCGTGAGAAATCGGGCGTGGTGGCGGAGGGGCAGTTCCAGCCCGATGGTCACTTCGTCGCAACCAATCTGCTCGCCAAGCATGACGAGAAATATATGCCCCCCGAAATGGCGGGCAATATGCACGAGAGCCGGAGCCTGAAGCCGTGATCGCCGAAGCCGGGCTTGCCGCGCTCTGGTTTGCCGCGATGCTGGCGGCGTTGCAGCTTTTGCTAGGTGTCCTGGCGCTGCGCCGAAAAGACGCGGCCGGCGAGCAGGCCATGGCGGCGATCGGGCCCGTCGCGATCGTACAGGGCGCGCTGGTCGCCATCGCCATGGCGGCGCTGATCGCGGTGTTCTTGGCCACCGATCTGTCGGTCAAGCTGGTCGCGGAGAACAGCCATGCGGCCAAGCCCTGGATCTACAAATTCGCCGGCGCCTGGGGCAATCACGAAGGGTCGATGCTGCTCTGGGTGACGATCCTGGGGGCGGGCGGCGCGTTGGTCGCTTGGAAGGAACGCGCGCTCGACCGGGCGACCTATGTCGCCACCCTGGCGGCGCAGGGGGCGATCGCGCTGGGTTTCTATGCTTTCCTGCTCTTTGCTTCCAATCCGTTCGCGCGGCTGAACCCGGCACCGGCGGAGGGGCAGGGGCTGAACCCGCTGTTGCAGGACCCTGGTTTGGCCTTCCATCCGCCCACGCTCTACGCGGGCTATGTCGGGCTGTCGGTCGCCTTTTCCTTCGCGGTCGGCGCGTTGGTGACGGGACAGGTGGGGCCGGCCTTTGCCCGCGCGATGCGGCCCTGGGTGCTGGGGGCCTGGGTGTTGCTGACCATCGGCATCACGGCGGGGTCCTATTGGGCCTATTATGAGCTGGGCTGGGGCGGCTGGTGGTTCTGGGACCCGGTCGAGAATGCCTCGCTGATGCCGTGGCTGGCGGCGACGGCTTTGCTCCATTCGGTCAATGTGCTGGCGGCGCGTGACGGGTTGCGGGCGTGGACCGTCATGCTGGCGGTCGTCGCCTTTTCCATGTCGATGATCGGCACCTTTCTGGTCCGCTCAGGCATATTGACCAGCGTCCATGCCTTCGCCGTCGATCCCCGGCGGGGGGCGTTCATCCTCGCGCTACTGGGTCTCTATATCGGCGGGGCGCTCGTGCTGTTTGGCGCGCGGATCGGGCAGGTGCGTGCCGGACGCAGCTTCGCCTTTGTCAGCCGCGAGGGCGGGCTCGTCGTCAACAATCTGTTGCTCTCGGTCATCCTCGGCATCGTGCTGATCGGCACGCTGTATCCACTGGTCGCGGCCGGGTTCGGCGTGCGCCTGTCGGTCGGGCCGCCCTTCTTCCACGCCGCCGCCGGGCCGGTCGCGCTGGCGCTGGTGGCCGTCATGGCGGTCGGCCCGATGTTGCGCTGGCGGCAGGATCAGGCCGAGGCGGCGCTGATCCGCATGCTGTGGCCGATGGTCGCGGCGGCCGGGACATTTGCGTTGCTGCTGACGCTGACCGGCGGGATGGGCGTGTTGCCGCTGCTCGGCCTGTCCTTCGGCGTCGGGCTGATCGTCGCGAGCGTCCTGCCCATCACGCAGCGCAACTGGCGTCGCACGCCGCTGCCCATCTGGGGGATGGTCGTCGCGCATGCCGGCATCGGCGTCAGCCTGATCGGCATGGCGTGCGACAGCGCTTTCACCGCCGAGCGACTGGTTGCGCTCTATCCGGGGCAGGCGACGATCGTCGGCCCGTGGCGGGTCCAGTTGAATCGCATCTATCCCAATGTCGGCCCCAATTGGTCGGCGCTGGAAGCCCGACTGACCGCGACGCGCGATGGCGAGGCTACCACCTTGCGCCCGCAGCAGCGCTTCTTCACCGATCCGCCGACCACGACCAGCGAAAGCGCCATCGCCACCCGCTGGGACGGGCAACTCTATACCGTGCTGGGGCAGCAGGATGCCGCGACCGGCCGCTGGCAGTTGCGGCTGTGGTGGAAGCCGTTCGTGACGCTGATCTGGTTCGGCGGTATCCTCGTGGCCCTTGGCGGCGCGCTGGCGCTGGTCGGGCGCTGGTGGAAGACATGGCAGCAACGGCGGCGGGAGGCCCTTTGGGGATGAAGCGTGTGCTGATCTGGGCGCCGCTGGCCGCCTTCGGGGCGTTGTTCGCGGTGGTGGCGGCGGGGCTGATGCGCCCGGCCGACACCACCGTGCATTCGACCCTGGTCGACAAACCGCTGCCGACCTTCCAGCTCGCCCCGATGGTGCCGGGCAAGCCGGGTCTGGCCAGCAGCGATTTCGGACGGGGGACGCCGCGTCTGCTCAACGTCTTTGCCAGCTGGTGCATTCCCTGCATCGCCGAGGCGCCGCAGTTGATGCGCCTGAAGGCGCGCGGCATCCCGATCGATGCCATCGCGATCCATGACAAGGGCCCGGCGATCGCCGGCTTCCTGCGCCGCAACGGCGATCCCTATGCCGCGATCGGGGACGACAGCCGCAGCCGGGTGCAACTCTCGCTCGGCTCGTCGGGGGTGCCCGAGACGTTCCTGATCGACGGACGCGGGCGGATCGTGCGGCAATATATCGGCGATATCCGCCCCGATCAGGTCGAACAGATCGTCCGCGACGTGGCCGCCGCGCGATGAGCCTGATCCTGGCCTTCGCACTGGCGGCGGGATCGACTCCGCCTGATCTCGGCAACACCCAATTGCCCGATCCCCGCGCCGAGGCGCAGGCCCGCGCGCTGATGGGCGAGCTGCGCTGCGTCGTCTGCCAGGGCCAATCGATCGCCGACAGCGATGCCGATATGGCCGCCGACATGCGCGCGCTGGTTCGCCAGCGGATCGCGCGCGGTGAGAGCCCGTCGCAAATCCGCGACTGGCTGATCGAGCGCTATGGCGATTATGTCAGCTATGATCCGCGGCTATCGGGTGCGACCGCGCTGCTCTGGGCGACGCCGCTCCTGCTGCTGACGATCGGCGCCTGGATCGCGCGCTCCAGTTTCCGGAAGCGGCGCTGATGGGTTGGCTGATCCTGATCCTGCTGGCGGCGGCGGCGATGGGGCTGGCCCTATGGCGGGGTTTCCCCAAGCCCCTGTGGACGATGCTGGGCGCCGCGCTCGCGCTGGGTGGCGTCGGCTATGCGTGGCAGGGACGGCCGAGCCTGCCCGCCAGTCCGCCATCGACACGGCCCGATCCCCGGCTCGATAGCGAGGATTTGGTCGAATTGCGCGGCCAGTTGATGGGGCGGTTCGGGGGCGAGGCCGCGATGTTCACCGCCGCCGATGCGCTGGCGCGGTCGGGCAATAAGCGGACGGCGGTGCAGATCATGCTGGGCGCGGTCGGCGCCAATCCGCGGAGCGTCGCCTATTGGACCGAGTTGGGCAATGTCCTGTTCGCGCATGACGGCTATCAGATGTCGCCCGCCGCGCAATTCGCCTTTCGCCGGGCGCGAGCTTTGGGGCCCAATGACCCGGTGCCGTTCTTCTTCGAAGGGCTGGCGCAGATGCGCGCGGGCGATTTCGCCAAGGCGCGGATCCTGTGGCGGCTGGCGCTGCAACGCACACCCGCCGATGCGCCTTATCGCCCGGCCATTGCGCAGCGGGTGATGCTGCTCGACCGGGCGATGGCGTTGATGGAGCAATAGGGGCTTATTGGCCCCGGCCAGTCTTTGCCTGAAGCGCGTCAATCCGCTTGGAGGCTTCGGCCTTGGTCAGGCTGTCGTCGAACGGCTCGCCGGCCTCTTCGGACAGGGTCTTGAGATAGCTGGCCTGCGCGCCGGTCATCGCTTCGTCGCCGGTGGTCCAGTCATCGGGGTCCTTCTCGGCATTGGAGAAGGGTTCGGATTTGGGGTTGTCGGTCATCTCGGCATCCTTTCGCCGGGACCAACGCAGGCGTTCTATTTCTGTTCACGCGAGGGCGCGATGACGCGAAGATTTTGGTTCGCGTGGAAGCGCGGCGCTTATCGGGAAACCCAAACCTCCGTTCAGCCTGAGCGCAGTCGAAGGCCACGGGTTTACCTTCGTGGCGGAGGGCGGGACGTGCGCTTCGACTTCGCTCAGCGTGAACGGAGGTTGGGGATGAGCAGGCCTGATTGCGTATAGCTCGGGAACCACCGTTCGGCCTGGGCAAAGTCGAAGGCCACACGAAGCACCTTCGACGAAACCCAGACCGAACGGCGGCCAGGACAGGCTTAGCCCGCCCAGGCCTCGAACGGCAGGTCGAGCGCTTCGGCCACCGCGGCGTGGCGGATCTTGCCGCCCGACACGTTCAGGCCGTTGGCCAGATGGGCATCGGCCTTCATCGCGGCCTCGGCCCCCATGTTCGCCAGACGCAGCGCGAAGGGCAGGGTGGCGTTGTTGAGCGCGAAGGCCGAGGTGCGCGCGACCGCGCCCGGCATGTTGGCGACGCAATAATGGATCACGCCATCGATCTCGAACACCGGGTCTTCGTGCGTGGTGGCATGGCTCGTCTCGAAGCAGCCGCCCTGGTCGATCGCGATGTCGACCAGCACCGAGCCGCGCTTCATCGTCTTCAGCATGTCGCGGGTAACGAGCTTGGGCGCCGCCGCACCGGGGACCAGCACCGCGCCGATGACGAGGTGGGCGTTCTTCACCGCCGCCGCGATCGCCGCCTTGGAGGCATAGGCGGTCTTGATCTGGCTGGAGAAAAACATGTCCAGCTCGGCCAGACGGTCATTGTTGATGTCGTAGATGGTGACGTCGGCGCGCAGACCCACCGCCATCTGCGCCGCATTCACGCCCGAGACGCCGCCGCCCAGGATCGCCACCTTGGCCGGCGCCACGCCGGGCACGCCGCCCAGCAGCACGCCGCGACCGCCCTGTTCCTTTTCCAGATAATGCGCACCGACCTGCACCGCCATGCGGCCGGCGACTTCCGACATCGGCTTGAGCAGCGGCAGGCCGCCACGTGGGCTGGTCACCGTCTCATAGGCGATGCAGGTCGCGCCCGACGCCATAAGCCCTTCGGCCTGCGGCTTGTCAGCGGCGAGGTGGAGATAGGTGAAGAGCAGGTGATGCGGGCGCAGCATCGCCACTTCCTGCGGCTGCGGTTCCTTCACCTTCACGATCATCTCGGCCTGGTCGAACACTTCGGCAGCGGTCGCGACGATGCGCGCGCCGGCGTCGACATAGTCCTGATCCTCGAAATCGATGCCGCTGCCGGCCTTAGTCTCGACGATGACCTCATGGCCGGCGGCGACCAACTCGGCCACCGATGGCGGGGTCAGGCCGACGCGATATTCGTGATTCTTGATTTCCTTGGGCACACCGACGCGCATGGCGAACTCTCCTGAATGATGGGCCGATAATAGCGCCGATCGGGCGGGAGAGGTTTGCAAAACAATCCTTCCAGTGCGGCCATTTTGGGATTTTCTTGCGTAATCGATGCTAGTATCGGGATGAAATGTCCGACGCGATCGACCGCCGCATATTGGCCCAACTGGCCAGCGATTCCGACCTGACCAGCGCCGCGCTGGGCGAGAAGGTGGGGCTGTCGGCCAGTGCGGCGCATCGCCGTGTGGCGCAGTTGCGTGAGGCGGGGGTCATCGCCGGCTATCGCGCGATCCTGAGCCATGAGGCACGCGGCCGGCCCTCGATCGTGATGGTCAACGTCACCTTGAAGGACCAGCGGCAGGAGACGATGGCGGCATTCGAGCGCGAAATCCTGCGCTGTCCCGAGATCGTCGAATGTTTCCTGATGAGCGGCGAGGCGGACTATATGATCCAGGTCGAGGTGCGCCGCGACGATAGTTACGAGCGCATCCACCGCGAAACGCTGGCGAGATTGCCGGGGGTGACGCGGCTGGCCTCGCACTTCGTGATTCGCGAGGTGGTGCGGCGGTCGTGACGCTTTCCTCCCCTTGCAGGGGAGGACGATTCTGTGCGCTTCCCACTCGCTTCATCACCCGATAGGGAACGAACCATGCTCAAGTCGGCTTCCTCCTTCCGCCCCCTTCGCATCCTGCTCGCCGCGACGCTGGCGACCGCACTCACCCCCGTCGCTGCTTTCGCCGACGCGCTGATCGACAATGTCGCGGGGATGACGTTGGACAAGGATGGCAAGGTCGTCCGCTTCACCGGCCTGCTGCTGACCTCGGACGGCAAGGTCGTGCGGCTGCTCTCCGCCAAGGACAAGCGTCCCGAAAAGCTCGACTGGCGCGCCGATATGAAGGGGCGGGTGCTGATCCCCGGCTTCGTCGATTCGCATGGCCATGTGATGGGGCTGGGCTTCCGCCTGCTCGAACTCGATCTGGCACCGACCAAGTCGCTCGACGAGGCCAAGGCGCGGATCGCGGCCTATGCCTCGGCCAACCCCGAGCGCAAATGGGTGATGGGCGGCGGCTGGAACCAGGAGAGCTGGGCGCTCGGTCGCTTCCCCACCGCCGCCGATCTGGACGCGGTCGTCGCCGACCGGCCGGTGGTGATGGAGCGCGCCGACGGCCATGCGCTCTGGGCGAACAGCGCGGCGATGAAGGCGGCGGGCATTACGGCCAAGACCGTCTCGCCCGCCGGCGGCCGGATCGAGAAGATCGGCGGCCAGCCCTCGGGCGTGTTCGTCGACGCCGCGATGGCGCTGATCCAGAAGGCGGTGCCGCAACCGCTGGCCAAGGATCGCAATACCGCCTTCCTCAAGGCGCAGAATGAACTGCTCAGCCACGGTATCACCGCGACCGCCGATATGGGCACGACGCTGGACGAATGGATGACCTATCGCCGGATGGGCGATGCCGGAAATCTGCGCGTCCGCATAATGAGCTATGGCGGCGGCGTCGAGGACAGCGTGCGCATCGGCGGCACCGGGCCGACCCAGTGGCTGTACAACAACAAGCTGCGGCTGGTCGGCGTGAAGCTTTATGGCGATGGCGCACTGGGGTCGCGCGGCGCGTGGTTGAAGCAACCCTATGCCGATGCGCCAGGGCAGACCGGGCTGGGGTTCATGTCGGACGATGTGATCCGCAACCTGATGAGCCGCGCGGCGATGGACAAATATCAGGTCGCCGTCCACGCGATCGGCGACCGCGCCAATGCGCAGGTGCTCGACGCGATCGACGAACTGGCGGAGACCTATAAGGGCGATCGGCGCTGGCGGATCGAACATGCCCAGATCGTCGATCCGGCCGATCTGTCGCGCTTCGGCAGACATGGCATCATCGCCTCGATGCAGCCGGTGCACGAGACCAGCGACCGGACGATGGCGGAGGCGCGACTGGGCCCCGCACGGCTGACCGGCGCCTATGCCTGGAACACGATGTTGAAGAATGGGGCGACCCTGGTCTTCGGCTCAGACTATCCGGTCGAAACCCCCGATCCCTTTGCCGGCTGGGCCGCGGCGATCACCCGACAGGGGCCAGACGGCCAGCCCTATGGCGGGTGGCAGCCGCAGGAGATCGTTACCCGCGAACAGGCGTGGCGCGCCTTCACCATGGACGGCGCCTATGCCGGCTTCGCTGAGGATCTGTTCGGCCGGCTGGGCCATGGTCAGCAGGCGGACTTCATCATCGTCGACCGCAATCCGCTGGACGCCAACCCGACCGAACTGCGCGCGACCAAGGTCGAGGAGACCTGGATCGGCGGGCAGAAGGTATGGGAGCGGCGCTGATCCCGGATCGGGACGATGCCGGCTAAGGGAATGACAAGCCTTTTCAGTTAGAGCCCTGGCCATGAAATATCGTCTGTCGTTCGTCGGGCTAATCGCCGCCGCGCTGCCGTCCCTCGCCATGGCCACGCCCGTCGTGGGCATCGATGCCTTGAAGGAATGGAATCTGATCGTGCTGGGCGATCTGACGTCCAGTTCCGAGGTGGAGGGACGGACGTTTGTCGGGGGTAATCTGAGCGGCAATTCGTCCAATTATCAAATCCGTACGCCGGCCCCGTCGAGCTATGCCGTGCCCGGTCTTACCGTGGTCGGTGACGTGCTGGGCGGTACGAAGAATTTGAACAACGGCTCGGGCGCACTGGTCGGCGGCAGTGTCCAGGGCGGGTTCAACCTGAATGGCGGCGTGCAGACGGTGAAGGTGGGCGGCACGCTGTCCAACACCAACATCAACCAGAATATCGTCCAGTCCGGCTTGAGCGCGAGCGATCCCGGCTTCGTCGCAGGGTTGAACCAGCAGAAGACGCTGCTCGCCAGCAGCATGACCGATCTGTCGAACAGCTATGCCGGGCTGACCGCGACCAGCAGCGTCAGCATCGCGGGCAATCGTGCGACGTTCAACGCGGTCGCCAATGCGAATGGCGTGGCGGTGTTCAACCTGAATGCGGCCGACCTGTCGCGCTTTGGCGAGATCGCGTTCAACCGCAATGGCGCGGATACGGTCATCGTCAACGTGACCGGCAGCGCGGTTCGGCTGGACGATAATTTCCTGGGCGATGCCACCGGCCTGGGCGAGCATGTCATCTGGAATTTCCCGACCGCGACCAGTCTGGAGCTGACCGCCGCCTGGAAGGGATCGGTCCTCGCGCCCAAGGCAGCCGCCACGACGGCCAATTATATCGAGGGCTCGGCGGTGTTCGGCAGCCTGATCCAGAATGGGGAATTCCATCTAGGCACTTATATCGGCGCCTATGCACCGACTTCGCCGCAAGTGCCTGTCACACCGGGCGGCAGCAGCGGCGGCTCGCCAACGCCCGTGCCCGAGCCTGCCACGATGGCGTTGATGGCGGGGGGATTGGCGTTGCTGGTTCTGGCGCGGCGGCGGCGCGTCACTGCCTGATGGGGTAGGGCCACGGGACTCGCGCATGAAAAAAGGGCCGGTCCGCCCCCGCGAACCGGCCCTTTTTCTGCCCCCCGGCCGCCAATCAGGCGACGGCTTGTTCGGGCTGTCCGACCTCATCGGGTTCGCGCAGCACATAGCCACGGCCCCAGACCGTCTCGATATAATTCTCGCCATCACAGGCCAGGCTGAGCTTCTTGCGCAGCTTGCAGATGAAGACGTCGATGATCTTCAGTTCAGGCTCGTCCATGCCGCCATAGAGATGGTTCAGGAACATCTCCTTGGTCAGCGTGGTGCCCTTGCGGAGCGACAACAGCTCCAGCATCGCATATTCCTTGCCGGTCAGGTGGACGCGGGCATTCTCGACCTCGACGGTCTTGGCGTCCAGGTTCACCGCCAGCTTGCCGGTGCGGATGATCGATTGCGAATGGCCCTTGGACCGGCGCACGACCGCATGAATGCGCGCGATCAGCTCCTCGCGGTGGAACGGCTTCGTGACATAGTCGTCGGCGCCGAAGCCGAAGCTGCGTACCTTCGAATCCATCTCGTTGATCCCCGACAGGATCAGCACGGGGGTCGAAACCCGCGCGACGCGCAGCCGCTTCAGCACGTCATAGCCGTGCATGTCGGGCAGGTTCAGATCGAGCAGGATGATGTCGTAATCATACAGCTTGCCCAGATCCAGGCCCTCTTCGCCCAGGTCGGTAGTATAGACGTTGAAGCCTTCGCTGCCGAGCATCAGCTCGATCGCCTTGGCGGTCGTCGGTTCGTCCTCGATCAGCAATACGCGCATCGGCAGTCCCCATTCGCGATGATCGCCCTCCGTGAGGCCCCCGGCGATCTGAAATTCTATTCATTAACCAATGCGGATATGAACGCAAAAGGTTAATTCGCTCCTAACTGGGACTCTTGGTGTCGTTTTTCAGACGAGCACCGGGACCGAGCAAACTTTTATGCTCCGCGCGCGGAATATTTTCGCCTAAAACTTCACGTAGATAAAGACTCCGGATCAAGGTGAAGACGACCACCAGAATCGCGGCGGAAAAGAACAATCCGAACAGGCCGAAGATCGTCCCGATGGCGATGATCGCGAAAAGGGTGATCGCTGGCGGGATCGCGACGACTCGGCTCGTGACGAAAGGGGTGATGGCGTTGGTCTGGATCAGGCGAACGACCGCGAAGGTGACGAGTGTGCCGATGACCGCGCCATTGCCGCCCTGCGCCGCAAGGCCCAAGGCGGGCAGCATGGCGGCGATCGGCCCGACATAGGGGACGAACTCGCTGAGCCCGGTCAACAGGCCCAGCGCGGCGGCGGAGGGCACGCCGGCAATGCCCAGCCCGATACCGACCAGCACGCCCATCGTCGTCATCTGGATGAGCTGCGCGCGCAGCCACAGGCGAAGCGTCGATTCGGTGTCGAACAGCGCGTCTTCGATCGCGGGACGCATCGAGTGGGGGATGAGCAGCAGGAAGCCGCGCTCATAGACCTTGGGATCGGCGGCGAAGAACAGTGCGCCGACCAGCAGCAACAGGCAGTTCAGGACGAACTCCCCCGCGCCCGACACGATGCCGCTGATATCCTGCGCCACGCGGCTGCCGGCATAGGCGGCGCGCACCGCATCGACGATCTTCGCCCCGACCGGCGACTGCGACGCCCAGCCCGCGAGCTGGTCGAGCAGGATGGGCAGTTGCGTCACCAGCGTGTTCAATTGCTGGCGAAAGGCGACGCCGAACAGCCAGGCGAGGAAGCCCAGCACCGCCAGCACGGTCACGATCGACAGCGTCAGCGAGCGTTTGGGCCCGAGCGGCAGGTGATCGGCATAGAGATCGGCAATGGCATGGATGACGATCGCCCCCAGGACCGAGCCAAAGGCCAGGATCATCAGATTGCCCGCCCGGAACAGCGCGGCGGCGATGGCCAGGATCAGCAGGATCAGGACGATCCGGCGGACGAAGCGCGCATCGCTCTCGTCGGGGCGGAGCCGGTTCATGCCGCTGCTCCCGGGCCATGGGTGGCGCAGGGATCCCGCACCCGATCGGCCAGCCAGGCGATCAGCGCCTCGACCCGTGCCGGTCGCAAGGGGCTGGGCGGGGTGAGAAGGTGCAGGCCGATCGGCGGGGGCGTCCATTCGGTCAGGATCTCGGTGGCCGCCCCGCTCGTCAGATGCGGCCCGATGATGAAGCCGGGCAGCCGCGCGATGCCGAGCCCGGCCACCACCGCCGGCACCAGCGCATCACCGCTATTGGCGGTCAGCGGACCCTGCGGCCGCACTGACACTTCGGCGCCATTGGGGTGGCGAAACCGCCAAGGGCCGGTGATGTTGGAATAGCTGAGCAGGCGATGTTCGCCCAGTTCATTGGGATGGCGAGGATGGCCATGCTCGGCCAGATAGCCGGGCGACGCGACGACATGCGTCGAAATGCCGCACAGCCGCCGCGCGCGCAGCGAGCTGTCTGGCAGGTCGGCGATGCGCAGCGCGATGTCATAGCCCTCCGCGACGATATCGACCCGCGCATCGGACAGGCTGAGTTCGATCTCGATGCCGGGATGCTGGGCCAGGAAATCGGCAATGATCGGGGCGATATTGCTGACCCCGAACGACATGGGCGCGGCCAGGCGGATGCGGCCTGATGGCGCGCTGGCGGCATCGCGCGCGGCTTCCTCGGCGGCGCGGGCCTCGGCCAGGATGCGCGCGGCATGGTCGGCCAGCGGCTTGCCCGCTTCGGTCAGCGCCAGGCGGCGCGAGGTGCGGTGGAACAGCGACTGGTTGAGTTGCGCCTCCAACCGGGTGATCGCCTTGGACACGGTCGCCTTGGACAGGCCGATCGCGTCGGCGGCGGCGCTGAACGATCGATGTTCGACCACGGCGGCGAAGATGGCCCAGGCTTCCAGATCCGGCAGACGCATCGACACCCCCTTAGGTCCCCGCGCGCGACCCCTTGGCGGTCGGCTTCGCGCTACAATGCACATGGAAACGATCGGTTTCCAGCGTTTCCGTTTACGCGATCATAATCGACCCTATCTTGGCATCATCCAAGGGAGATACCCCATGAGCACGCAAGTCATCGAAAACGGAATCGACCGGCGCAGCTTCGAAAGCCTGGGCCAAGCCCATCATGGCTGGCTCGACGCCCGCCACCATTTCTCGTTCGCCAATTATTATGATCCCGCCCGCATGGGCTGGGGCGCGATCCGCGTCTGGAACGACGACGTCATCGCCCCCAATGCCGGCTTCCCGCCGCATCCCCATGCCGACATGGAGATCATCACCTATGTCCGCACCGGCGCGATCACCCATCAGGACTCGATGGGCAATGTCGGCCGCACGGCGGCGGGCGACGTGCAGGTGATGAGCGCAGGCTCGGGCGTGCGCCACGCCGAATATAATCTGGAGACCGAGCCGACCACGCTGTTCCAGATCTGGATCGAGCCGCGCACCCGGGGTGGCCAGCCGAGCTGGGGCGCCAAGCCCTTTCCCAAGGGCGAGCGTTCGGGCCGATTCGTGACGCTGGCCAGCGGGTTCGAGGAGGATGGCGACAGCCTGCGCATCCGTGCCGATGCCCGGGTGCTGGGCGCGACGCTGCGTGCCGGGGAAAGCCTGGAGCACAGTGTCGGCGAGGGGCGTCATGCCTATCTCGTCCCCGCGACGGGACGGATCGAAATCGACGGCGTGCCGTTCGCGGCACGCGACGGTGCGGCGCTGTCCGGTGGTCGCACCGTGACGATCACCGCCGTCGAGGATTCGGAGATCGTTCTGGTCGACGCCGAATAAGCAATTCTGGAAGGGAGTATATCACATGGCCAAAGTTCTGGTTCTCTATTATTCGTCCTATGGTCACATCGAGCAGATGGCCGACGCCATCGCCGAGGGCGCGCGTTCGGCCGGGGCCGAGGTGGATATCCGCCGCGTCGCCGAAACCGCACCGGACGCCGTGGTGAAGGCCGCCGGCTTCAAGACCGACACCGCGCACCCCGAGATCGAAGGTCCCGATGCGCTGACCAATTATGACGCGATCATCGTCGGCACGCCGACCCGCTATGGCCGGATGGCGAGCCAGATGGCGGCCTTCTGGGATACGACCGGTGGCGTGTGGATGCGCGGCGGCCTGGTCGGCAAGGTCGGCGGCGCCTTCACCTCGACCGCCAGCCAGCATGGCGGGCAGGAGACCACGCTGTTCTCGGTCCTGACCAACCTGATCCATCACGGCATGACCATCGTCGGCCTGGACTATGGTTTCCAGGGGCAGATGGGCGTGAAGGAAGTTCATGGCGGCACGCCTTACGGCGCGTCTACGCTGGCGGACGGCGACGGCAGCCGCCAGCCGAGCCAGGTCGATCTGGACGGCGCGCGCTATCAGGGCAAGCGCATCGCCGAGACGGCCGCCAAGCTGTTCGGGTAATGGAAGCGGGGGTGCCGGGAGGTGCCCCCGTTTTTTTGCGATTGGACGGGCATGCACTTCGACCTCGCTCCATGCGAACGGAGCGTCGGACAATGTCCTCATGGCCCGACCAGTCCTCAACCTCCGTTCAGCCTGAGCGCAGTCGAAGGCCACGGCTTTTCTTCGCCCAGAGGCGACGACTGAACAACCGGCTCGACGTCGTTCCGCATCAACGAAGCACGACGCCACAGCGCCGACGCTATCGCCGCTTCCCCTTCTTCTTCACCGTAACAGGTGCGACCGCCACCACCGGAACCGGCGGCTGGCTCGTCACCATGACCTTCAACGGATCGCGCACGCCTGGATCGGCCGGGAATTGCGCCCGCGCCTTGGCGAACACAGCCCGCGCTTGTGCCGCCCCCGGCGCGGTGGGGCTGGTGCCGACCCAGCGCCAATGCCAGGGCTCCCATTTCACGCGCTGTTTGTTGCCGGCGGGAAAGCTCATTTCGAACCCGAAGCGCGGGGCGTTGGCGAACAGCCAGCGCGCGGCGGGCGTCGCGGCCATACAGGCCTCGGCGTCCGGGCAGCCATGCGCGGGGCGGACCGCGAAGTCGATCGCATAGCCGGTGGCATGCTCGCTATGCCCCGCCGGCGCCACCGAAAAGGCGCGCTCGGCGGCCAATACGTTGCGGTCCCGACAGAAGACATTGCGCTGGCGAGCGACCTCGCGGTGGCAGGACAGACCGTGCAACACACCCCCGACCGACGGATCGCGGCGCGCCGCGTCGAGCAGCCGTTGCAGATCGGGGATCATGGCCCGGTGCAATCGGCAATAGGGCTTGAGCCCGAATCCGGCCGGTGCGGGGACGATGTCTTCGGGCGGCGCGTCGCCATAGGGGAAATGTCCCGCGACTCGGCCATCGGGGCCCGGCGGCGGCAGGGCGCCGTCGCAGGATTGGGCCGACGCCACCACAGGCATCACGACGAGCGACAACAGCGCCAGAAGGCGAAGGAATGCGGCGGCAAGGGTCGGCATGGCGCGCGGGGCTCTGGCATGTCGGCGCGCGTGGTGGCAAGGGAGCGCGATGCACGGAGATCGCGTTCTATTCATCGACGGCGAAGCGCTGGTGATCGACAAGCCGGCCGGCCTGCCCGTCGACCCACCCCGCGACGGCTCGCTCAGTCTGGAAAACCATCTGGAATCGCTGAGATTCGGATTCAAGCGCTGGCCGCAGGCGGTCCACCGGCTCGATCGCGATACCAGCGGCTGCCTGCTCCTCTCGCGCAATCCGAAAGCGCATGCCCGTTTCCAGCAAGCGTTCGAGGCCGGGCAGGTCGAGAAGCGCTATCTGGCGGTGCTCGACGGCGTGGTCGAGGGCGAGGGGATGATCGACCTGGCGCTGGCCAAGGTCTCGACGCGCGAGGCGGGCTGGCGGATGGTCGCCGATCCGGCGGGCAAGGCGGCGCGGACCGGCTGGCGCGCGCTGCGCCATGAGGGCGGGCGGACGCTGGTCGAATTCCGTCCCGAGACCGGCCGTACCCACCAGATCCGCGTCCATGCGGCGACCGGCCTGGGAGCGGCGGTGGTCGGCGATCCCGTCTATGGTGCGGGCGAGGCGGGGGGCATGCTGCTTCACGCCGCCAGCCTGACCGTGCCGCGCGGCGACGCCAAGGACCCGATCACCGCCGAGGCCCCGGTTCCCGAACGCTTCGGCCTATTCCGGCTCTAGGCGGCCGACGATGGCGCTGATCCCCGTCACCCGCGCCATCGCGATCGACGAGCGCGAGATCGGCGAGAGCTTCACCCGCGCGTCCGGGCCGGGCGGGCAGCATGTCAACACCACCGACAGCGCGGTGCTGTTGCGGTTCGACGTGATGGGCTCGCCCAGCCTGCCCGAGGCGGTGAAGATGCGGTTGGCGGTGCTGGCGGGCGCGCGGCTGAGCCGCGACGGCGTCCTCACCTTGCGAGCCGATGCCAGCCGGTCGCAGGAAATGAACCGGCGCGAAGTGCGCGAGCGGCTGATCGGCTTGATCCGGGAGGCGACGTTGGTGCCCAAGAAGCGGCGCCCGACCAAGCCGACCAAGGCTTCCCAGACCCGCCGCGTCGATGCCAAGAAGGGCCGCAGCGCCGTCAAGGCGGGGCGCGGCAAGGTTCGCTTCGACTGATATCGCGTTAGGTAGGCCCGATTCGGAATGAGGCGCCTTTCCGGGCCGATGTGGCGGTTTTCCTAAATGTTAGATGACATAAGTGTCATAAAAATCAGCACTGTCATGATGCTGTAAGATGTTCGACTGCTCAACGTCCTGCAAACATAGGTAAAATATTTCCAACGCGTAAATAACCTATCTTTAGCGGGTGGCGGTGCATCTCGCGGGCAACAGGGAGTTGTCCGTTGAGCATCAAGAGTAAGTGCCGCTCTGGCGGTATCGCTGCGCTGTCCATTCTGCTGCTCGGTGGGGTGGTGACGGGGTTCGAGATCAACACGATCCGGATCGGTGGCCCCGTGGCCCAGGCCAATCAGGCGATCAACGATCTCCAGGCCGACATATTGCCGCCGCCCGCTTATATCATCGAGCCCTATCTGGAGGCGACGTTGCTGGTGCAGGACCCGGCGTCGCTGGACGAGCGCCGTCCGGTGCTGGCGCGTCTGGAGAGGGATTTCCGGGCCAGCATCGCGCGGTGGCAGGTGTCGGATATCGATGACGGATTGAAGCGCGCGCTGATCGATCAGGCGGCGCGTCCGGCGGATGCCTTCTGGCAGGAACTGGACCAGATCATGCTGCCGGCAATCCGGCGCGGCGACCGGCCAGCGATGCAGGCCAGCTATGCCCGGTTGACGACGCTCTACGCCGCGCATCGCCGCGCGATCGATACGCTGGTCGCGGATGCCACGACCGCCCGGAAACAGGTGGCGGAATATAGCCTGTCGAAGCTGCACGGCACCTTGGCGATCCTGGCCCTTCTCGGCCTGATCCTGGCCGCGATGCTGGCGGGTGGCATATTCTATCTGCTTCGCCGCGTGCTGGGGCCGATCGGCGATACGGCGGAGGCGATGCGTCGCATGGCCGATGGGGACCTGACGTTGAAACTCGACGGGCGCGAGCGGGCGGACGAGATCGGCACCATGGTCTCGGCCGTCGAGGTGTTTCGCGGTGCTGCCCAGGCCCAGGTGGCCAATGTCGAGAAGCAGGAACTGGTGGTCCGCGAATTGGCGGGCGCGCTCGACGAGTTGGGGCATGGCAATATCGCCTACCGGGTCGGTGATACGCTGCCGGTCGAATATCAGGGGCTGGCGTGCTCCTTCAACGCCAGCATGGACCGGCTGTCGCAGACCCTGGCCCGGGTCGCCCAGTCGGCGGGTAATGTGAAGACGGGCGCGAACGAAGTCCGCTCCGCCTCCGACGACCTGTCGCAACGGACCGAGCAGCAGGCGGCCGGCCTGGAGGAAACCGCCGCCGCGATGGACGAGATCACGACCGGCGTCCGCGCCACCGCCGGTGGTGCCAACCGCGCCAATGCCATTGTGGCGGCGGCGCGCAAGGATACCGAGCAATCGGGCGAGGTGGTGCGCCGCGCGGTCGATGCGATGGGCGCGATCGAACGCTCGTCGAGCGAAATTTCGGAAATCATCGGCGTCATCGACGGCATCGCCTTCCAGACCAATCTTCTGGCGCTGAACGCGGGCGTGGAAGCGGCGCGCGCCGGTGATGCGGGCAAGGGCTTTGCCGTCGTCGCCAGCGAAGTCCGCGCGCTGGCGCAACGCTCGGCCGACGCCGCCAAGGATGTGAAGGACCGGATTCAGGCCTCCACCACCCAGGTCGGCATGGGCGTCGATCTGGTCAGCGAGACCGGGCGTTCGCTGGAGACGATCTGCCTGCGCATCGTCGAGATCAGCACGCTCGTCTCCGACATCGCCGCCTCCGCCGAGCAACAGGCGACGGGGTTGCAGCAGGTGAACACGGCCGTGGCCCATATGGACGGCACGACGCAGCAGAATGCGGCGATGGTAGAACAGGCGACGGCCGCCGCGCGCCATCTGGCCGCCGAAGCGGAGGTGCTGGCGCAGGAAGTCGCACAGTTCCGGTTGGAGCATGATGCCGGCCGGCACGGCGGAGGCCATGCCATCGCCGAAATCCGGCGTCCCGGTCCACGGCTGGCGCTGGCAAGCTGATCGCGGTTGGCTGCGCCGGGGTGCGACGGCCGGGGATGACGGAGCGTTCCCGGCCCGCTACATTCGGGTCATGTACCAGTTCGATATCGCCGCCGGATCGAAGGCGGAACTCTATCACGACCTCCAGGCCGCGCTCGACGCGCTGACGGCCGGGGAGGCGGATGCGATCGCCAACATGGCCAATGCCGCCGCGCTGATCGGGCAATATCTTCCCGATCTCAACTGGTCCGGCTTCTACCGCATGGTCGAGGGCGAGCTGGTGCTGGGCCCGTTTCAGGGCAAGGCGGCGTGTATCCGCATCCCGGTCGGCAAGGGCGTGTGCGGCGCCGCGGTCGCCACCGGCGAGACGCAGCGGGTGGACGATGTACATGCCTTTCCGGGCCATATCGCTTGCGACGCGGCCAGCCGGTCCGAACTGGTCGTGCCGATCGTCCATGACGGCCAGATCCTCGGCGTGCTGGACTTGGACAGCCCGATGCCCGGCCGTTTCGATGCCGAGGATCAGGCGGGGTGCGAAGCGCTGATGACCTTGCTCGCCCCCCGGCTGGCCGGCGCGGCGGGCTGACCCGCCTGACCCGATTCGGGACGGCGCGCGCCGCTATCGACAAAAGGGCCGCACTGGTATCAAACCTTGTTCCGGCAAGGGCGTTGAGGGGAGACGCCTTTGCCTTGAAACAGGGAAATTCACCACGCCATGCGGACCTTGCCGTACCTGATCACCCTATCCCTGACCATGGCGCTGGGCGCTCCGGCCCTGGCGCAGTCTCATGATCGCGCGCCGTCGCGCGCGGGGGCCAGCTATCCTCGGCCCGCCATCGATACGACCTCGCCGACCATGGTACGGCCCGAGGTGACGACGCGCACCGTCGGCACAGGTCCGGTGCGCCGCGATCGCTGGGGCAGCAAGATCGGTGGCCGCTGGTGGGGTGGGGCCAATGCCCCCGGCGGCTGGCCTGCCTATCGCCCGCCGGCGCGCGGTGTGGTCATGCCCGGCTATTGGAACAGCCCGCGCTTCGCGATCGACGACTGGGCGACCTACCACCTGCCGCAGCCGCCGGCCGGCTATCGCTGGTCGCGCTATTATGACGACGCGGTGCTGATCGATCCGCGCGGCACGGTGTATGACAGCGTGTACGGACTGGACTGGGACGGCCTGGGCGTGCCGGCCTATGCGGGGGGCGGCTATCCGCCACCGCCGCCCGTTCGACGCGATACCGGACTGGGTGGTGCCGTGATCGGCGCTGTCGCCGGCGGCGTGGCGGGCAATGTGATTGCGGGACGCGATGACCGGCTGGGTGGCACGCTGATCGGCGCGGGTGTTGGTGCGGCGGCGGGCTATGCCATCGATCGGGCCGAAGACCGGCGTGCCCGCATGGCGCCGGGCTATGATGATTATGGCGAGGCGGATTATGGCCGGCCCGATTACGGCTATCCGGGCCATTATCCGCCTCCTCCGCCGCCCCCGCCCGCGACAGGCGGCCGCTGGGTGACGCAGAACGGCACCACCGTCACCACCACGACGGCGGTGGGTACGCTTGCGCCCGGAAATCCAGGCTATTATGACGGGGGCTATTATTATCCGGCTCCCACGGTGACCACCATTGTGGTACAGGGGCCGCCGGTTACCACGACAACGACGACCACCACGACCGAGACCGTGCGGACAAGCCCGCGTCGCGCGCGGGTGCGGAGCAAGTCGGTCCGTCGCTAAGGCCTTCCCCAGGGGGGAGTTCGACCCGAGAGACGCCGGGTCGAAATATGGGATGCCGCTCCGTCCAACTCCCTCGGAGCGGCATCCTTTTCCTGATCCCGCTCAGCGCCCGCCAAAGGTGACGAGGCTCTCCGCGCCGTCCGCCGAGAGGGCGGACACGCCGACGAAGTGATCGTCGACCGGTACCTGAGTCAGCAGCGCCTTGGTCTCGGTCACGTCGCGCGACTGGGCCCAGGCGGGCTGGTCGTTGCGCCGCCAATGGACGCGGTAGCGCACCGCGCCGGGCACGGCGGCCCATTCCACCTGGGTGTCGCGGGACAAGGCGCCGCTGATCGTCACCTTGTTGGGCGCGGCGGGGGCGGCGGCCAGGCGCGCGAGCGTCGCGACGTTGATCGCCGTGACCTTCGCTAGATAGGGGAAATCCATCTTGTCGATGGTATCGCCGTAAGCGATCGCGCCTTCCTTGCGCAGGTCCTGATGCTGCGCGTCCCAATCCTCATTGGCGACCGAGAAGCGGATGGCGGGATAGCCGAGCTTCAGGAACGGTTCGTGATCGCCGCCCCGGCCGAAGCGATCGGGCCGCCGGTCGATGAAGACGTCCAGGCCGCCCAGCTTGTCGGCGACGCCGTCGATCGCCTTGGCCAGCGCGCGGCTAGGTCCGTCATCCTCGCCGCCATTGCCGCGCCGCTGCATCTGCTGGGGCAGGTCTTCCGAGGCGCGGATGCCTTCGGAAAAGACGCGGACCCAGCGCGCCTCGCGCACGCCGCCCTGGCCGATCGTGTTGCCGACGATATCGTTGTTGAGCATCGCCGACACCCGCCAGCCGCGCGCCTTGGCGGTATCGGCGAGCAGGGTCGCACCCCACAGACCCTGTTCTTCGCCTGAGAAGACGGCATAGATGATGGTCGCTTCGAACTGGTGGCGGGACAATTGCCGTGCGGCCTCCAGCACCAGTGCTACGCCCGAGGCATCGTCATTGGCGCCCGGCGCGTCGGAGGTGGCGTCCATCACGTCGGTGACGCGGCTGTCGATATGCGCGCCGACGATGACCACCCGATTCGGATCGCGCCCGCGCTGGATGCCCAGCACATCCTCGACCATCGCGCCGTTCGGCGCGCGCGGGCCGGTGAAGCGGCGATTGATCCGCTCGACGCTGATGCAGCCGTTACAGCTCTGTGCGATCGCCTCGAACTGCTTGGCGGTCCAGTCGCGCGCGGCGCCGATGCCGCGCTTGGGATCGGTGGTGGTGGACAGGGTGTGGCGGGTGCCAAACCCGACCAGGGCCTCGACATCGGCCTTCAACCGGGCGGGGGAGGGTGCGGCCATCGGCGTCGCGGCAGCGGCGAGAAGTAGGGGGAGGATCATGGGACCAAGACTGGCCGAGCGGGGAAGGCGAGGCAAGTGGTTGAGTCTTGCGGACACTGGTTGGGCGAGGCGGTCGGCGTGCGCTTCGACTTCGCTCAGCGCGAACGGCGGTCAGGGCCATTTTTAGAAAGGGAGACTTCCATCCCCGTCTCTAACCTCCGTTCCGCCTGAGTCCTTCGGCTGGCTGGCAAGCCAGCCGCTCAGGATAAACTTCGGCGCTTCGCGTCGAAGTCGAAGGCCACGGGCCCCTCAGCTCAGCCGATCGATCGCCTCCAGCGTCAGCGAGCCCGGCACGATCATGATCGGCACGGGCAAAGCGCCCGCATCGGTGCCCGAAAAATGGCTGACCAGCTTGCCTGGCGCACCGCTGGCGGCGGCGCCGAGCACCAGGGCGGCGATCTCTGGATTGGCGGCGATCAGTTCGCGGATCACCTTCGGCCCGTCGCCCTCGCGCACCGTGATCGCCGGGCGCAGACCCGATTCGTCGAGGATCGCACCCGCCGCGCTGGCGAGCAGCGCCTCGGCCTGCTGGCGCGCTTCGTCCTCGATCGTTGCCTGCACGCCGCCGAACGCGATAAATTCCTGGGGCGGCAAGAGGGTCAGGATTTCGACGCCGCCGCCGGTCTTCACCGCGCGTCTCGCGGCGAAGCGCAGGGCTATTCTGGATTCCGGACTGTCGTCGATCACGACCAGATAGATACGCATGGCGGCCCCCTCATTGTCTCCAACCGATGCCGTGTCATAATATTTCGTGCAAGGCCATGACTTGACCGAGCGCAATTCGGGCGCAAGAGACGGGCCGCTACGGAATTCGTTTTCCCCCGAGAGGACCTCCATGTCGATCGAGATTAAGATGCCCGCGCTGTCGCCGACCATGGAGGAAGGCACGCTGGCCAAATGGCTGGTGAAGGAAGGGGACACGGTAAAGTCCGGCGATATCATGGCCGAGATTGAAACCGACAAGGCCACCATGGAATTCGAGGCGGTGGATGAAGGCGTCATCGCCAAGATCCTCGTCTCTGAAGGCACCGACAATGTGAAGGTCGGCACCGTCATCGCGATTCTGGCCGAAGAGGGCGAGGATGCCTCGTCGGTCCAGGCCCCGACCAAGTCGGAAACCCCGGCACCGGCCAAGCCGATGCCGACCGATCCCACCGATCCCAATAAGACTGGCAGCGAGGCCAAGCCCGCCGAGCGCACGCTGACCCAGGCCGAGGATCACGGCAAGCCCGTCGATTCGGGCAAGCAGGGCGGCTCCAGCGCCGGTAACGGCCGCGCGATCGCCAGCCCGCTGGCGCGTCGTGTCGCCTCGCAGAAGGGCCTCGACCTGTCCGCGCTGACCGGCTCGGGTCCGAACGGCCGCATCGTGAAGGCCGACGTCGAGAATGCGCAGCCGGGCCAGGCCAAGGCGGTTCCCGCTGCCACCGCGTCGTCGTCGGAAACCGCCTCGGCTCCGGTGGCGGCTCCGAAGCCCGCGCAGGTGCCGGATATCCCGCACGAAGCGTCGAAGCTGTCGAACATGCGCAAGACGATCGCGCGCCGCCTGACCGAATCGAAGCAGCAGGTGCCGCACATCTATCTGACGGTGGACGTGCGCCTCGACGCGCTGCTCAAGCTGCGCGGCGAACTGAACGCCGGTCTCGAATCGCGCGGCGTGAAGCTGTCGGTCAACGACATGCTCATCAAGGCGCTGGGCGTCGCGCTGATGGCGGTGCCGAAGTGCAACGTCATGTTCACGCCGGATCAGCTCATCAGCTTCAAGCGCGCCGACATCTCGGTCGCGGTGTCGACCCCGGCGGGCCTGATCACCCCGATCGTGTCGGAGGCCGACACGCGCTCGCTGTCGTCCATCTCGACCACGATGAAGGACCTCGCCACCCGCGCGCGTGACAACAAGCTGCAGCCGCATGAATTCCAGGGCGGCACGGCGTCGATCTCGAACATGGGCATGTTCGGCATCAAGCAGTTCGAGGCGGTCATCAACCCGCCCCAGGGCATGATCCTGGCGATCGGCGCGGGCGAGAAGCGTCCGTACATCGTCGACGACCAGCTAGGCGTCGCGACCGTCATGTCGGCGACCGGCAGCTTCGACCACCGCGCGATCGACGGAGCCGACGGCGCCGAGCTGATGAAGGTGTTCAAGGAGCTGGTCGAGCGTCCGCTGGCGATGCTGGCCTGATCGACCGGGGCGGGGCCATGCGGGTATTGATCGAGCTGTTCTACATCGTCCTCGGGCTGGTGGCGGCAGTGGTCATGACGCTAGCTGCCGCCTGGGCCTATCCGCTGGCGAAGACCGAAATCTGGTGGTGCGGGGCGGCGGCGATGGTCGCGACACTGATGATGGGCATCGGCCCGCTCCACCGCGCACGTATCGCCGACCGCATGGCGCGCCGGCACGCCGAGCAATGAGCACGCTGCCCGATCTCGTGCCCGTCATCCGGGTCACCGCCATGCCGGGGGATGCCAATCCTTATGGCGATATCTTTGGCGGCTGGCTGATGGGGCAGATGGACTTGGCGGCTGGTTCGGTGGCCTCGCGCCATTCGGGCGGCCGCGCGGTCACGATCGCGGTCGAGGGGATGAAGTTCCACGCCCCCGTCCTCGTCGGTGACGAAGTCTCGGTCTATGCCCAGCTCGTCCGCGTCGGCACCACATCGATGACGATCGAGGTCGAGGCCTGGCGCCGGGCCCGTCACGTGGAGGACGCGACCAAGGTCACCCAGGCGCGCTTCGTGTTCGTCGCGACCGACAAGGACCGCAAGCCGCGTACCGTTCCGCCGATGGCCCCCCAGGCGGATCGCCCGCAAGACTGACATTCATTCGGGGACGAACCCCAACCGCCGCCCCGCGGGCGTGCGTTCAGAAGGAAGAGCAAAGTGGCTGACACTTACGACCTTATCGTCCTCGGCTCCGGCCCGGGCGGCTATGTCGCGGCGATCCGCGCGAGCCAGCTTGGCCTGAAGGTCGCGATCGTCGAGCGCGAGCGGCTGGGCGGCATCTGCCTCAACTGGGGCTGTATCCCGACCAAAGCGCTGCTCCGCTCGGCCGAGGTCTATCATTACATGACCCATGCCGCGCAGTACGGCCTGTCGGTCGAGAAGCCCTCGTTCAGCCTCGACAAGGTGGTCGACCGCAGCCGCAAGGTCGCGGGCCAGCTGAATGCGGGCGTCAAGGGCCTGATGAAGAAGAACAAGGTCGCCGTCCATGAGGGCGTTGGCACGATCACCGCAAAGGGCAAGCTGTCGGTCGTCCAAGGCGACAAGACCACCGAGCTGACCGCCAAGCACATCATCGTCGCCACTGGCGCGCGAGCCCGCGACCTGCCCTTCGCCAAGGCGGACGGCGAGCGGATCTGGACCTATCGTCACGCGATGGTGCCGCCCGCCATGCCGACCAAGCTGCTGGTCATCGGATCGGGCGCGATCGGCGTCGAGTTCGCCAGCTTCTACAACGACATGGGCGCGGAAGTGACCATCGTCGAGATGCTCGACCGGATCATGCCGGTCGAGGACGCCGAAGTCAGCGAGTTCATGACCAAGCAGCTGACCAAGTTCGGCATGACCATCAAGACCAAGACCGGGCTTGAAAAGCTGGAAGCCACCGCGTCGGGCGTGAAGGCCGCGATGAAGGGCCCGGACGGCAAGGTCGAGACCGCCGAGTTCAGCCACGCGATCGTCGCCATCGGCATCGTCCCCAACACCGAGAATATCGGTCTGGAGAAGCTGGGCATCGAAACCGACCGCGGTCACATCAAGACCGACGGCTATGGCCGCACGAACGTCGACGGCATCTGGGCGATCGGCGACGTGACGGGTGCCCCCTGGCTGGCGCACAAGGCGAGCCATGAGGGCGTGATCGCCGCCGAAGCCATCGCACAGGCGCTGGGCAACAAGGACGTTCATCCGCACGCGATGGACAAGGGCAACATCCCGGGCTGCACCTATTCGCGCCCGCAGGTGGCATCGGTCGGCCTGACCGAGGCCAAGGCCAAGGAAGCCGGCTATCAGGTGAAGGTCGGCAAGTTCCCCTTCATCGGCAACGGCAAGGCGATCGCGCTGGGCGAGGCCGAAGGCTTTGTGAAGACGGTGTTCGACGCCAAGACCGGCGAACTGCTGGGCGCGCACATGGTCGGCGCGGAAGTGACCGAGATGATCCAGGGCTATGTCGTCGCCCGTCAGCTCGAGACGACCGAGGCCGAGCTGATGGAAACGGTGTTCGCGCACCCGACGATCTCAGAATCGATGCACGAATCGGTGCTCGCGGCCTACGGGCGTGCGCTACACATCTGATCGGGCTCCCCGATTGGACGAAGGAAAGGGGCTCGCTTTGGCGGGCCCCTTTTTATTGGAAACGAGGGGAATGGCATGGAATTGGCGGACGGCTATAGCCTGCATCGCGGCACCCCCGACGTGGCCGATTATCGGCGGCTTCGCGACATTTGCGGCCTGACCCCGCGCAGCGCGGCGGCGGCGGAAGCGGGACTGCCGAACACGGTGTTCGGCGTGGTCATTCACCATGATGGCCGTGCGGTCGGCATGGGCCGGGTGGTCGGCGATGGTGCGCTGATGCTCCAGATCGTCGATATCGCGGTCGATCCCGATCACCAGGGGCGCGGATTGGGCAAGGCGGTGATGCGCGCCTTGATGGACCATATCGCCGCGACCATGCCGGCCGAGGCCTATGTCAGCCTGATCGCCGATGGGGAGGCGCACAAGCTCTATGCCGGCTTCGGTTTTGCCCCGGTCGGGCCCTATGCGATGGGCATGGCGTTATGGGTCAACAAGCCCTGACGCCGCGACCGGCAGTATCTGGAGCAAGGCGGCACTATCGCGCAGCGTCGCGAAATCGGCCTCCAGCAATCCCATCGTGACATCGAAGACGGTCTGCGCGTCCAGGGCCGCCGAGGGCAGATCGAAGCCGATCACCGCATCGCGCACCACCGTCACGACAAAACCGAGATCGGCGGCGGATCGCACCGTCGAGTTGACACAGAACCCGGCCACGGCGTCCACGACATAAAGGTGCGACAGACCCTGGTCGCGCAGATGCGCCGCCAGCGGTGTCGTGGCAAAGGCCGAGGAACTGCGCTTCACGAACAGCGCTTCGCCGGGCAACGCCTGCGCGCAAGCCATGGGCGGATAGCCCGAGGCATCGGGATACAGCGGTGAGGCAGGATCGGCCTCAGCATGGCGGATATGGATCACGGGGCGCCCGGCCTGTCGGAAGGCCTTGGCCAACGCCTCGACGGCCGCAGGAGCATTCGGATTGACGTGTGGCCGCCCGGCGTCGATCCGCTCTTGCATCACCATCTGCATGTCGATGATGACCAGTGCCGTATCGGCCTGCATACGCCCTCCCTCTTGTCGCCCGTGCTCCGCTTTAGACCTGTCTGGACGATGGGATACGTCTTGCTGGGTGCGTACCATCCTGCTCGATCCACCGTTCTTTTGACCGGATAGGGGGCGGCACGCCGCATTCCGCTTGCGAAACGACGCGATTTGGCCGCATCGGAGCTAACGCCATAGCTGATCGGCATGCCATGACCCGAGCCTATTCTCATCGCCTGCGCATTGTGATCGCCACCCTGATCCTGCTCGGTTGCAGCGTGCTCGTCTTCGCGCCGGGCTATGCCGAATATGACAGTGTCACCCAGTATCAGCAGGTGCTGAACGCGCGGTATGACGACTGGCACCCGCCGATCATGGCCTGGCTCTGGTCGTTGTTCGGGCGGCATGGCGCGGGGCCGATGCTGGTGCTGCAACTGGCTGGCTGGTGGCTGGGACTGGGTGCCATTGCGGCGGCGATCGTCGATCGACGGCCGCGCGGGGCGCTTGCCGTGCTGACGATCGGGCTGGTGCCGCCCTGGCTGGGGTGGCAGGTCGCCGTCCTGAAGGACGCGCAGATGACCGGCGCGCTGCTGGCGGCAGTGGGGCTGATCGGTTGGTGGCGACTTCGGGACCGGGCGGTGCCAGGCTGGGCCTGGGTGCCGATCGCGCTGCTCCTGGGCTATGCGGCGCTGGTGCGCGCGAACGCCATCTTCGCGATCGCGCCGCTCGTCGCCTTCCTGCTCGCCGAGCGCTGGGGGCGCCGGATCGCGATCACCATCGGGCTGACCTTGGTGACGCTCGCTCTGGCCCCGGTGATCAACCATCGGCTGCTCGGCGCGCAGGCGAGCGGAGTGGCGCGGATACAGGCGCTCTATGATCTGGCGGGTATCGCGGAGCGGGTGCCCTATGACCCACGATTGGGCTTTACGCCGGCGGAAGTCGACGGGCTTCGTACCAAGGCCTGCGTAAAGCCGTTCTTCTGGGACCCGCTGGGTGAACCGGCGCGGTGCGGTACGCTGCTCGCCCGGTTCCAGACCATGGCACCGGGCCCGTTATATGCGCGGCTTGCCCCCGCCATCCTGCGTCATCCGATCGCCTATGCCGCGCAGCGCCTGTCGCACGTCAATTCGACCTGGCGGCTGGGCGTGCCGCCGCGCTGGCCCAATGCCACGCCGCCGCAGTCGACCGAGCCCAACGACATTGGCCTGGACGCGCCCGGACGGGTGGCATTGGCGTGGCAGAAGATGGCGGACGCTTGGGTCGACCTGCCCATCATGTGGCCGGTGGTGTGGCTGCTGCTCGCGGCCGGAGGACTGGCGGTGACGCGCGGTGCAGGAATGGCGGGGGCGTTGTTCGCCTCGACATTGGGGCAGGAGGCGAGCTTTCTGGTGATCAGCGTCGCGTCGGATTTCCGCTATCACCTCTGGGCGATCATCGCCTGTGCGCTGGGCCTGGTGCTGGCGCGGCCATGGCGGGGGGATCGGCGGATCGTCGGGGTGACGGTGGCGGTGCTGGTCGTCGTGCTGATCGTCGGAATAGCCACGCGCGCCATGCTGCCCATTCCGCCGCAAAGCTATCAGGGCATGCTCGGCTGAGCCCGAATTTCGCCTGTCGGCGTTGATCCCGCCGAAAGGAGCCCATGATGGCCGAGGATCACGAGCAGATTTACGTCGATTTCAAGGAGGCCGTGAACATGGCCCCCGCCGAGCTGGAGAAGTTCCTCGACACCGACGAGTCGAAGGAGGTCGGACAGAAGAAGAGCGGCTCCGACGAGAGTGTCGGCCATGATTCAGGGCGAAAGATCGTGGCGATCAAGCACAAGAAGAAGGCCGACCTGACCGATGACGACTATGCGCATATGAAGAAGGTGGTCGGCTATGTGCACCGGCATCTGAAGCAGGGCGGGCCGGACAAGGATGTCGAGCATTCGCCATGGCGCTACTCGCTGATGAACTGGGGGCATGACCCGTTGAAGGATTGAGGAGGGCCACTCCCCCCACGCTCCGTTCAGCCTGAGCGAAGTCGAAGGCTACGGACGCAGGGCTGAATCAGATGCCTTGCCACCCCGGTGGAGGTCGGGGGCCAGTAGCCATCAGGCCTATGGCGCGCTCGATCGCTCACCCCCAACTGGACCCCGGCCTTCGCCGGGGTGGGGATTATGGAGAGAGCCGGGGCGTGGCCTTCGACTTCGCTCAGGCTGAATGGGGAGGTGGCGTGCTGGACACAAAAAGGGCCCGGCCTTTCGACCGAGCCCCTTTCTAAAACGTCAGTCCGAAATCAGGCCGCGACGTCGTACGGCTTGATCTCACCCGCCAGATACAGGTTGCGGGCCTTGGCGCGGCTCAGCTTGCCCGAGCTGGTGCGGGGCAGGGTGCGCGGCGGGATCAGTTCGATGACGCAGTTCATGCCCGTCACCGCGCGTACACGCTCGCGAATCTCGTCGCGCAAGCGGGCGCGTTCCTCATCGTCCGAGCTGCGGCACTGGACCAGCACGGCGGGGGTTTCCTCACCGCCCGGTGTGGTGATCGCGAAGGCGGCGATGTCGCCCGCCTTGAAGCCAGGAAGCTGCTCGACTGCCCATTCGATGTCCTGCGGCCAGTGGTTGCGGCCGTTGACGATGATCATGTCCTTGGCGCGGCCGACGATGTAGATATAGCCCTTCGACATATAGCCCATGTCGCCGGTGTCGAGCCAGCCATCGGCCATACAGGCCTCGGTCGCGGCATCGTCGCGGAAATAGCCGACCATGACCGACGGGCCCTTGCACCACACCTTGCCGATCGCCCCGTCGGGGAGCGGCGTGCCGTCTTCCTCGCGGATCTCGACGACCATGTCGCGCACCGGCTTGCCGCAATTGACGATGGCGCGGAAGCGCTGCGGCCGGTCGGTGCCTTGCGCACCACCCGACAGTTGCGTTTCCTCGACCAGTTCGACGCGGATGCCCTCGCCCGGCGGCATGATCGAGACCGCCAGCGTCGCCTCGGCCAGGCCATAGGAGGGCAGGAAGGCGGTGGCAGGGAAGCCCGCATCGGCAAAGGCGTCGACGAAGCTCTGCATCACGTCCGGGCGGATCATGTCCGCGCCATTGCCCGCGATCCGCCAGCGCGACAGGTCGAACCGGTCCGACGCCTTGGTCTGCGACGAGATGCGACGCGCGCAGATGTCATAGCCGAAGGTCGGCGAATAGCTGACGGAGGTGCCCGGATTGCGGCTGATCATGTCGAGCCAAGCGAGCGGACGACGCGCGAAATCCTCGGTCTTGAGGTAATCGGTCGAGACCTGGTTGGCGATCGGCGACAGGAAGCAGCCGACCAGACCCATGTCGTGATACCAGGGCAGCCACGAGATGCAGCGGTCGCTCTCCTGGATCTTCATCCCATGGCTGTGCGCGGCCAGATTGTTAAGCAGCGCATGATGGGTGATCGCCACGCCATGCGGGAAACGGGTCGAACCGCTGGAATATTGCAGATAGGCGATCGCGTCCGACTTAGCTTCGGGAAGCGGAGCCTCGGGCGCCGCACGCTGGGCGAAGCTGTCCCAGTCGATGCCCTCGACGCCTGCGGCCTCGGCGGCGGTCCCGGCCATCTGCGCCAGTTCGGGCGGGAAGATCAGCATCTTGGGATCGCAGCTAGCGAGCTGGACGCGAAGCTGTTCGATATAGGAATCGCGCCCGCCGAACGAGGTCGGCAGCGGCAGCGGAACCGGCCAGGCACCGGCATAGACCACGCCGAAGAACAGGGCGGCGAATTCGGGCCCGGTCTCGGCAACAAGTGCGATTCGCTCCTCGGGCTTCACGCCGCTGGCGATCAGGCGGCGGGCGCAGGCCAGCGCGTCCTCGCGCAGTTCGCGGAAGGGATATGGGCGGGTCAGGGTGCCGCGCGCGTCATGGAAGTTCAGTCCGCGCGAGCCCGAGGCGGCATAGTCCAACGCTTCGCCCAACGTCGCGAAGTCGGCGAAGCGGCGCGGCAGCGCATCTTCGGTCGGCGTCGCGATGATGGCGCGCGCGTCGTCCTGATGGTGCTCGATCGTCATGGCCTTGCCTTCGTTCCTTATGCTTTTGCGCCCCGTACCGCATGTCGGTGGAGGCGATTGATTCCATATGCGCCGACAATTGGCGGCTTCCCGCGTTCTAAATCCAAGGTCAGTGTGGCACAAAGAAGGCGTGTCTGCCGAACGTCGCCCGCCCAAGCCGCTTGATCCCGCCCTCCTGGAGCGCCTGGCGCTGCGCTATGTCGAGCGGTTTGCGACGACCGAGGGCAAGCTGATCGACTATCTGCGCCGAAAGTTGCGCGAACGCGGCTGGGCGGGGGAGGGGATGCCCGATCCCGAGGGGCTGGCCGCGAAGATGGTATCGCTCCGCTATATCGACGATCGCGCCTATGCCGAGGCGAAGGCGGCCTCGCTGGCCCGGCGGGGCATGGGCGCGCGGCGCGTGCGGCAGGCGCTGCACGCGGCCCGGATCGGCGCGGAGGATAGCGAGGCGGTGGCGCCGCAAGTCGCCGAGGCCGCGCGCGATGCCGCGCTCGCTTTTGCCCGGCGGCGGCGAATCGGGCCGTTCGGCGATGGTGAGGCCGACCATGGGGTCCGCGAAAGACAGTTCGCGGCAATGATGCGCGCCGGCCATGACATGGCGTTGGCCCGCCGCATCGTGTCGGCGCCGCCCGGCGAAATGCTGGACGATGGCGACTTCTGACGCGAAAACACGCGGATTTTGGGCATTGGTCCCAGTTCGGACCATGAAAAATGCGCCGCGTTACGTTGCGAGTGCGAGCAATGATGCTAGCAATAGCGTTCAAGGGTGCTTTGAATGCTGGAAGAAACGCCGAATGAAGGGGGCGGCTTCGATGGCGAGACGGCGGACAACGCCGTAAGGCTGGCGGGGGTCGTCAAATGGTTCGACGTGACGCGGGGCTTCGGCTTCGCCGTCGCGGACGACCTGACTTATGGGGATGTGCTGCTGCACTTCACCGTTCTCCAGTCGCATGGTCGGCGCAGCCTGCCCGAGGGCGCGCGGGTGGAGATGATCGCGGTCGAGCGCGGGCGCGGCTATCAGGCGCGCGAAGTGGTCTCGATCGATCTGACCCATGCCGTGCCCGAGCAGCCCAAGCGGCCGCGCTCGTCCGACCGAATCGATCCTGCCGCGCTGATCGGCCAGGCGGGTGAGGCCGAGGGGGTGGCGGTCAAATGGTTCAACCGGCTGAAGGGCTATGGCTTCCTGCTGCGGGACAGCGATGGGGCTGATATCTTCGTCCATATGGAAACGTTGCGGCGGGGCGGTATCGTCGAGGTCGAGCCTGGCCAGCCCTTGATGGCGCGCATCGTCGACGGGCCCAAGGGGCCGCTGGCGGTCGCCGTGACCCCGCGCGGGGCGGCATGATGCGGCGGCGTGCATGGATGGCGCCGGCTACTGCTTTGGTACTGGCGGGCGTCGCCCTGTCGGGGTGTTCCGGCGCGGCGACGAAGGATGCCGAGCGGGCGGAAACGCGCAAGGCGAAGACCATTCCCGTCACGGTCCGCACCGCGCAAGGATCGCATGTCTTCCAGGTCGAACAGGCCAGGACCGCGGCCGAGCAGGAGCAGGGGTTGATGTACCGCACCGACCTGAAGCCCGATGGCGGCATGTTGTTCGCGCCCTATCCCCCAGATGGCACGGGACCGCGCCCGGCCTCCTTCTGGATGAAGAACACACCGACCTCGCTCGACATCCTCTTCATCCGTGCCGACGGCACGATCGCGCGGATCGCGGAGAATACCGTGCCGTTCAGCGAGGCGCAGGTCCCCTCGGGCGAGCCGATCGCGGCGGTCCTGGAGCTGGTCGGTGGGCGTTCCGCCGAGCTTGGTATCTCGGAAGGCGACACCGTCTCCTGGCCGCGCGACGCGGAACGCGGTTGAAGGCTGGCGAGAGCCGGGCTACACGGCGCGTCATGGGCATCAACCTCAATCCCTTCACCTGGTGGAACGGCGCCACCATCGGCACCTGGTTCGGTCTGCGCGGCAAGGCGCAGGTGGGCGAGGACGCGCACGGCAACGTCTATTATGAGGGCGGTCGCGATACCGCCGGCCGTCCGCGCCGCTGGGTCATCTACAAGGGCTCCAACGATGCCAGCCGCGTGCCGTCGGAATGGTTCAGCTGGCTGCATCATCAGGTCGAGGACGTGCCTGACCGCTCGCTGCCGCCGCGTCGTGCGTGGCAGAAGCCGGCGCTGCCCAATTTGACGGGCACCGCGCTCGCCTATCGCCCGCCCGGCGCGTTGGAAAAGGGAGGCCAGCGGGCCGCCGCGACCGGCGACTATGAAGCCTGGACGCCCGAGGGGTGAACAAGACTCGCTGGCTGGCCGGCGCTGTGCTGGCGGCCGCGCTCGGTGTCGGGGGCTGGTTCGGCTATCAGGCGCTGACCGATGATCGCGCGGCGCGTGGCGACGAATCGGCGGTCAGCCAGATCCTGCCCGATCGCCTCGGCGGCGGATCGGGAATCGAATCGGTCGATGCGGGACAGGCGGGCCTGCCCACTGGCGGCACGCCGATGGCGGAGCGAGTCGCGGTGGTCGGCCTGCTCAACAAGCGCAATGGCGTTTCACGCGAACTGACGCTGAAACCCGGCCAGGCGGTGCGTGTCGGCGACGCGATCGTGCGCTTGCGGGCCTGTGAGAAGACGGCCTCGTGGGAGGCGGAGCAACTGACCGGCGCCTTTGTCCAGCTCGACGTTCGCGGCACCGATCAGCGGTGGCGGCGTGCCTTTTCGGGATGGGTGTTCAAGGAACGGCCGGCGCTGAACGTCGTCCAGCATCCGGTCTATGACGTTTGGGCCAAGAGCTGCACGATGTCCTGGCCCGAAACTGGGCCGGACACGGTGCCGGCGGCGACCCCGGGGGCTGCCCCCAAGCGGTCGAGCGCGCCGAAGTCGCCGGGCACTGAGGCACCGGAGACCGATGCGCCGGGTCCCACGACCCCGGCCAATGCGTCGGAGAGCAGCGCGACATAATCGTCGCGTCCGATCTCGACTGCGCCCATCGTGGCGAGGTGCGGCGTCTGGAACTGGCAATCGAGCAGGCTGTAGCCGCCGGCGCGTAGCCGCGCGACCAGCCAGACCAGCGCGACCTTGGACGCGTCGGTCCGCCGGCTGACCATGGATTCGCCGAAAAAGGCGCGGCCCAGGCTCAGGCCGTAAAGGCCCCCGACCAGTTCGTCGCCGTCCCAGCATTCGATCGAATGGGCAAAGCCCATGTCGAACAGGTCGATGAACGCCCGCTCGATGGCATAGTTGATCCAAGTCTCGGGCCGGTCGGGAACGCTCTCCGCACAAAGCCGGATGATGGACTCGAAAGCGGTGTCGGCGGTGACGCGGAACCGGTCGGCCGCCACCGTCTTGCGCAGCGAACGCGAGAGGTGGAACCCTTCGAGCGGCAGCACGGCGCGCTTGCGCGGCTCGACCCAATAGACATGGTCGGTATCGCGCGTATCGGCCATCGGAAACACGCCGACCGCATAGGCCCCTAGGACGAGATGCGGGGTCAGGCGTTCGATGGCACCCGTGCTCATCTGTCGGCCAGCCGCCGTTCGACGGTCCGCCACAGGGTGCCATAGGCCTGCGCCGCCGCGCTGCGCGGGGAAAAGGCGCCGACGGGCGCGCGATGCTGGCCCATCGCCTCGACCACGCTTGCCATCGGGATGACGGGCCAGTCGGGATGCGCGGCGACCGCCTCGGCATGGAGTTTGCGGCGGCGGTCGACCATGACATGGACGGGCAGCAGCGGCACCCGGCCGCGGACATGGGCGTCGACGACCTCCAGCGCGCGGGTCGCCAGCGCGGAGGGGATGACGGGCACCACGATCAAATCGGCGGCGCGCAGCACCTGCTCGGTCGTCTCGGTCAGCCCCGGCGGGCAGTCGAGGATGATCCGGTCATAATCGTCGAGCCCGTCGATCAGCTTGCCTAGCCGCTTCTTCTTGTCGAGCGCATGGAACAGGAAATCGAGACCGCGCAGCGAATCATCCGCGCCGATCAGCGACAGGCGGGGAATGTTGGTGGTGCGCACCAGCCGGTCGACCGCGATGTCGCGGGAGAAGATCGCCTGCGCCTGATCCCCGCGTGCCGAGCCGCCCAGCAACCAGGTCGAGGCGGCCTGGGGGTCGAGATCCCATAATAAAGTGCGGCGCGCACAAAGACTTGCCGCGCACCAGGCGAGGTTGACCGCCATGCTGGTCTTTCCCACGCCCCCCTTCAGACTGTAGATCGCGATCGCGGCCACGTGGTTCTTCGACCTCCCGGCTTCACCTCACAAGAAAAAGGCCAGCGGAGATATCCCCGCCGGCCGGTTTTCGATCAAGTCCCTATCGCCCGATATTCGGACGACGGGGCCGTCAGACGCTCAGATGTGGCAGGTCTGAGCGGCCTTCTTCGGGGTGGTCAGGGTGATGTTCTTCTCGTCACCCGTCATCTTCCAGCCGCCCTCGGCGGTCAGCGGCTCGCCGGCCGCAGGCGCGGTCAGCTTCACCGGGGTGTCGCCCTGCTTCAGGCGGACATTGACCTGCTTGTCGCCCTGGAAGAAGGTGACGAAGGCCAGGCTCTGGTCCTTGCAACGGAAGGTCTTATCCGACTTGATCGCCGGCGGCAGTTCGACCGGCGCACGGTTGGCGAGGATATTGGCCATGGGGTCGGGATTGGTGTCGACGACCTCGGGCTGGCTGGGCTGGGAATTGCACGCTGCCAGGGCGAGCAGCGGTGCGGCGACGATGAGGGGGAGGAGGCTCTTCATAGCGGGGCGGTGCTTCGCAAATGCGGCAACCACGCGTCAAGCCGATAGATGGGGTAGCGCTCACCGGAATGTCATGAAGTTGGTCAATGACCGGGCTTTGTAGCGGCCAAGCAAGGCTTTGCTTGCCGTGGCTCGGGGCAGGGGCCATCTAGCGATCATGGATGCGACCCCCAATACCCTGGCCCTGATCGGCAATACCCCGCTCGTCCGCTTGAAAGGGCCGAGCGAGGCCACCGGATGCGATATCTTCGGCAAGTGCGAATTCGCCAATCCGGGTGCCAGCGTGAAGGACCGTGCCGCGCTGTTCATCGTCGAGGATGCGGAGGCGCGCGGTGCGCTGCGCCCCGGCGGCACGATCGTCGAGGGGACGGCGGGCAATACCGGCATCGGTCTGGCGCTGGTCGCCAATGCCAAGGGCTATCGCACGATCATCGTGATGCCCGAGACGCAGAGTCGCGAGAAGATGGACACGCTACGCGCGCTGGGCGCTGAACTGGTGCTGGTGCCGGCCGCGCCCTATTCGAGCCCCTGTCACTTCGTCCATACCTCGCGCCGGATCGCCGAGGAGACGGAGAATGCGATCTGGGCCAACCAGTTCGACAATATCGCCAATCGCCGCGCGCATATCGTGGGGACGGCCGAGGAGATCTGGAACCAGATGCATGGCCGGATCGACGGCTTTACCTGTGCGGCGGGGACGGGTGGGACCTTTGCCGGCGTCGGCATGGGGCTAAAGGCGCATGACGAGAAGGTGGTGATCGCGCTCAGCGATCCGCACGGCGCGGCGCTCTATAATTATTATGCGCATGGCGAGCTGAAATCCGAAGGGTCGTCGGTCGCCGAGGGCATCGGGCAGGGGCGGATCACCGCCAATCTGGACGGTGCGCCGGTCGATGCGCAGTTCCGCATCTCCGACGCCGACGGATGGTACTGGGTTCAGCGGTTGCTGAGCGAGGAAGGGCTGTGTCTGGGCCTGTCCTCCGGCATCAATGTGGCGGGCGCGGTGGCGCTCGCTCGCTCGCTGGGGCCGGATAAGCGGATCGCAACCATTTTGTGCGATACCGGGTTTCGCTACCTCTCCACGCTCCATAACCCGGCGTGGCGGGCTGAGAAGGGACTGTAAGCGCCGGGCCTATTTGCGTCCGGCGGTCGACAGAAGCGCAGGCGCACGATAGTGATACAGAATTCCATGAAGTCACACGACCACCATCATATCATGCAGCGCGTGAAAGTCGGCATGATCGGCCTGGCCGCCGTGATATTGCTGATTGCCCTCGCCAGCACGATCCTCGGCTCGTTGAACCGCGACGAGCCACCCGCGACGGTCGCGGGTTCGGCCCAGTCCAATGTCGTCGCCGACATGGCCGCGACCAACACCACGGCCCCCAGCAACGAGCCGCTCGCCGAACTCGGTGTCGCGCCGGCGCCGGTCAACACCCAGGCGTCTGCGGAATCGGTCGAGCCTCGATAGGCGTCGCGCCGCCCGGCGAAGGCGGCGTGCTCCCTTCATACAGGACCGAATCGGGAACGATTACGGCGTTGGCGCGACGGCGGATGCTTGCGCATAAATTTTTTCGCGCGCGACGCGGGCTGATCTGCCGCGTCAATTCGTCGGGGAAAATCGGGGAAAGCGCACCGTAAGCCCGGATTTCCGGGCTTTTATGATCTTGGGCCTTTGCGACATTTCCCGTCTCCCGCCCCGTCGTTCGTCGCATATATGCCGCGATAGGGGCGGTTTCCCCGCTTATCCCCAAAAATCCCGTTGCTTCCCGCTGTCCCTATAGGTAAATCTTATTCCAACAGAGGGGCAGGCTCACTGTTGTCGTAAGATGGTCGGATCGCGGCGAGGGTCGTGGTTCGAGGCAGTGAGGCCGTGCGCGCCATGTGCGAGGTTGGCGTGTCCGAAAGGGGTTTGTATCAGGGAAGTGGCATTGGCCTTGTCGACGACAAGGGCCGCGTTGCCATCCCTAACGCCCTTCGCTCCACCCTGGCCCAGAACGCGCCGCGCCCCGACGGAAAGGATGGCGGAACCATCATCATCGCCGTCCATGAAACCGAACGTTGTCTGATCGCCTATGACCCGGGTTATGTCACGGTGCTGAAAAAGGAATTGGACGCGCGAACCGAAATGTCGCGCGGCCCCGATGGCCGGATCGATTACAATATCAAGCGCGATCTGGCGAATGGTGAAGCCGTGCCCTTTGACGGTTCGGGCCGTTTCATCATGCCGGGCTTTCCCCGCTTCCACGCCGGCATCACCGCGCACGCCTTTTTCTGGGGCACGTTCGACTATATCGAAATCTGGGATCCCAAGACGCTGGTCGAGACGCCGGGCCTGCCGGCCAAGATGATCTCGGCGGCGCGTTTCCATTGCCAGGAAAAGGGGATCGCGCTGTGAGCCCCGCCGTCAACGACGCCCCGCACATCCCCGTCCTGCTCGACGAAGTCCTCGACGCGCTCGCCATCCTGCCCGGCGAGACCCATGTCGACGGCACGTTCGGTGCGGGCGGCTATACCCGCGCGATGCTGGGCCGGGGCGCGAAGGTCATCGCCTTCGACCGCGATCCCGATGCGATCGCCAATGGCCAGGCGCTGATCCAGGCCGAGCCGGGGTTGGCGCTGGTCCACCGCGAATTTTCCGGGCTGGATCAGGCGCTGGAGGCGCAGGTGGACGGCGTCGTGCTCGACATCGGCGTGTCGTCGATGCAGCTCGACCAGGCCGAGCGCGGCTTTTCCTTCCAGGGCGACGGGCCGCTCGACATGCGCATGGCGCAGGCGGGCGAGTCGGCGGCCGATTTCCTCAACACGGCCGACGAAGCCGCGATCGCCGACGTGCTCTATCACTATGGCGAGGAACCACGCTCGCGCCGGGTGGCGCAGGCGATCGTCGCCGCGCGGCCATTGATGCGCACTGGCGAGCTCGCCGCCGTGGTCCGCCGGGCGCTGGGCTATCGCCCGCATGACAAGAAGGATCCGGCGACCCGCACCTTCCAGGCGATTCGCATTCATGTGAACCGCGAACTGGAGGAACTAGCCGAGGGGCTGGCGGCGGCCGAGCGTGCGTTGAAGCCGGGTGGCCGCTTGGCGATTGTGACCTTTCACAGCCTGGAAGACCGGATGGTGAAGCGCTTCTTTCGCGAGCGCGCCGGTCAGTTGCCGGGAGGCTCGCGCCATCTGCCGCAGCAGGTGGCGGCGCAGGCGCCCAGTTTCACCGCGGTCGGCAAGGCCGTGCGGGCAGGCGCGGCCGAACTGGCGCGCAATCCGCGCGCGCGCTCGGCCACGCTGCGTTTTGCGACGCGAACGGAATCCCCCGCCTGGTCGGCGGGGCAGGGGTGGGCGCCGGGGGGCGAGTTGACTCAGGAGTTGGGCGTATGACGGCGGCGTATCGGTTGAAGGGGATAGGGTGGTTCGGGAGCTGCGTGGCAGTGGTCCTGGGCTTTTACCTGGTCTCGCTCCAGGTCGCGGCGGAGCGCAAGAAGCTCGACGACGTCAACACGCGCATCCGAACCGCCGAGCGCGACATCCGCGCGCTGGAAACCGAGTTCGACACGCGCGCCAACTTGGCGCAGCTGGAGAAGTGGAACGGCGACACGCTGGCCCTGACCGCGCCGATCGCGGGCCAGTTCGTCGGCAACGAGGCGCAGCTCGCCTCGCTGGACGTGACGCGTGGCCCGGTGACCGGCGCCATCCAGACCGCCGCGCTGCTCGTCCCCTCGCAGCCCCAGCCGGTCGAACCGCTGCCCACCCCCGCCGCCCAGCCCAATGTGCAGACGATCGCCCCCGCGCCCGTCGTCCGGCTGGCCAAGGTCGACCTGCCCAAGCCGCAGGTGGTCAAGGCCGTGTCCGAGCGCGTCGTCACCACCAAGGTCGGCAAGCCCGCGCCGATCGCCACGGTGCGCACCGCCGCCGCCGTCGCCAAGGTCCGGCCGCAGGCGGTGGCGATGCTCGATCGCCAGCTGCTGTCGGACACCACGCTGGGTGACATTCTGAAGGGGGCCAAGACCGAATCGCGGCGGTCGCGTTGAGCGTTCTCGTCGCGCGTCCTTCCACCAGCCAGCGTACCGCCGGCCAGCGCCATGCGCTGGTCGCGACGACGCATATGCGGCTGATGATGCTGATGATGCTGTTCGGGGCGGCCGTGCTGGTCGTGATCGGGCGGCTGACCATGCTCGCCATCTTCGCCGGCCCCGCCGATGCGGCGGAGCGTACCGCGACGCTGGCCGCGCGCGGTGACATCGTCGATCGCAACGGATCGCCGCTGGCGCGCACCATCGACAGCTGGACGATCGCGGTCCATCCCAAGAAGCTGATCGGCGACCCGATGGAGATCGCCGCGCGCCTGGCCGCGCTGATGCCCGATCGCGGCGATCAGGCCTGGTTCTATAACCAACTGACCCGCAAGGCCAATTTCGTCTATCTGCAACGCCGCGCCAGCCCGACGCTGGTCGAGCAGGTCAATGCGATCGGTGAGCCGGGAATCGTCTTCGACCGCGAGACGCAGCGCCTCTATCCGCAATCGACGCTGGCCGCGCATGCGCTGGGCTTCCTGTCGACCGATGGCCACGGCATGAGCGGCATGGAGCGCGTGCTCGACGAGCGCCTGCTGAACCCTGCCCAGGCCGGCCAGCCCGTTGCGCTCTCGATCGACACCCGTGTCCAGGCAGCGATGGAGAGCGAGCTCGGCCGCGCGATGAACACCTTCCACGCCCGCGCGGGTGGCGGCATCGTGCTGGACGTGAACACCGGCGAGGTCGTCGCCATGGTCTCGATGCCGACCTTCAACCCCAACCGGGTCGGCATGGCGGGCACCGAGGAACTGCGCAACATCACGACGCAGAGCGTGTTCGAGCTGGGTTCGACCTTCAAGCCGATCACCATGGCGACCGCGATCGAGAATGGCGTTGTCACCTCGATGCAGCGGCGCTTCGATGCGACCCATCCGCTCAAGGTCGGCGGCTATACCATCCATGACGAGCGCGGCGATCCCAAGCGCTGGCTGAACATGGCCGAGACGCTGATCTATTCGTCCAACATCGCCACTGCCCGCATCGCCGACGAGATCGGCCCACAGCGGATGCAGGCGATGTTCAAGAAGCTGGGTTTCGACACCAAGCCCGATATCGAGTTGCGCGAAAAGGGCCGGCCGCTGCTGCCCACCTATTGGGCGCGGACGACGACGATGACGACCGCCTATGGCCATGGCATCGCGGTGACGCCGCTGCATCTGGCCTCGGCCTATGCGACCTTGGTCAATGGCGGCATCTGGCGCCCCGCCACGCTGCTGAAGGTCGCGCCGGGCCATGCGCCGCAGGGCCGCCGCGTGATCAGCGAGGCGACCAGCTACAAGATGCGTCAGATGTTGCGTCTGATCGTGATGCGCGGCACGGGCCGCAAGGGCGACGCGCCGGGCTACCGCGTCGGTGGCAAGACGGGCACGGCCGAGGCGGCGGTGGCGGGCGGCTATGACCGGTCGCGCAACGTCGCCACCTTTGCCGCGGCTTTCCCGATGGACCAGCCGCGCTATGTGGTGCTGGCGATGCTCGACTCGCCACAGGGTACGAAGGAGACGTTCGGGTGGAAGACCGCAGCCTGGAACGCCGCGCCGGTCGTCGGCCGGACGATCACGCGGGTGGGCGCGATGCTGGGCGTCGTGCCGGATGCCAACAAGGATATCGACGTTTCCGATATTCTGCCGACCCTGTGGCAGGACCCGACCGCGCCGCCGGTCGATGGCCGGTAAGGGTGGCGGCATGAAGCTGAACCAACTGGACCAGAGCATCACGGGCGAGGGCGGCGACGCCCTCGTCACCGGTTTCGCGATCGACCACCGCAAGGTAGCCCCCGGCACCATCTTCGGCGCGTTTCAGGGTGCGCGCGTCAATGGCGAGGATTTCATCGCCGATGCGGTGCGCAGCGGCGCGATCGCGGTGGTGACGCGGCCCGGCGTGACGGTCGAGGGCGCGGTGCATATCGCCTCGGACGAGCCCCGCGCCGCCTTTGCGCAATTAGCCGCCGCCTTCTTCGCGCCGTTCCCGGCCACGGCGGTGGCGGTGACCGGCACCAACGGCAAGACCTCGACCGTCGAGATGACGCGGCAGCTGTGGCGCATGGCCGGGCATCACGCCGCCTCGATCGGCACGCTGGGCGTCACCACGGCGGACGAGCGGACCTATACCGGGCTGACCACGCCCGATGTCGTGACCTTCCTGTCCAACGTCGCCGGACTGGCGCGCGAGGGCGTCACCCATTTGGCGTTCGAGGCATCGAGCCACGGCCTGACCCAGTATCGGACCGAGGGCCTGGAGGTGTCGGCGGCGGCCTTCACCAATTTGTCGCGCGATCATCTCGACTATCATGGCGACATGGGCGCCTATCTGGCCGCCAAGATGCGCCTGTTCTCCGAAGTGCTGTCGCCGACAGGCACGGCGGTGGTCTGGGCCGATGACGTTCAGAGCGGCCGGGTGATCGATCTGGCGCGCGCACGCGGCAACCGGCTGATGACCGTCGGCACGCGTGGATCGACCCTGAAACTGGTCGAGCGGCATCCGACCCTGCTCGGTCAAGGCTTGGTGATCGAGGACGAGCACGGCACGATCCATAAGGTCCAGTTGCCGCTGATCGGTGCCTATCAGGCGGCCAACGCGCTCGTCTCGGCCGGACTGGTGCTGGCGACGGGCGGCGATGTCACGACGACGCTGGCCAATCTCAGCCGGTTGCAGCCGGTGCGTGGCCGGCTGGAGCGGGCCGCCATCGCCCGTAGCGGTGCGCCCGTCTATGTCGACTATGCCCATACCCCGGATGCGCTGGAGGCCGCGATCGCAGCGCTCAAACCCCATGCGGGCGGGCGGCTGATCGTGGTGTTCGGGGCGGGGGGCGACCGCGATCCCGGCAAGCGCGAGGCGATGGGGCAGGTCGCTTCGATGCAGGCGGACCGGGTGATCGTCACTGACGACAACCCACGTACCGAGGACCCCGCCGCGATCCGTACGCAGGTGATGCGCGGCGCAACCGGCGCGATCGAGATCGGCGACCGCCGCGAGGCCATCGCTGCCGCCATTGCCGAGGCGGGGGGGCAGGATATCGTCCTGATCGCGGGCAAGGGGCATGAGCAGGGTCAGATCGTCGGCGATCTCGTCCTGCCCTTCGACGATGTCGCCGTGGCGCGCGAGTGCGCCGCATGACCGCCGCCAACGCGCCACGTCCCGAGGACGTCGAGCCCACGCCCACGGCGAGCAATGACGGCGCGGCCGCACCGCCACCGGCCTCAACCGAACCGACCGAGCGGCCCCGGCGCAAATTGTCGCTGCATTACGGTGCGCCACATGGAGAAAAGCCGTGACCCTGTGGACCGCCGACGAGATCGCCACCGCGACCGGGGGACAGGCGTCAGGCGCATTCGCAGTGTCGGGCGTCGCGTTCGACAGTCGCGAAGTCGGACCCGGCGACCTGTTCGTCGCGATGCTGGGCGAGGCGACCGATGGTCATCGCTTCCTCGACCAGGCCTTTGCGCAAGGGGCTGCGGGCGCTTTGGTCAGCGCCGATACGCCGCACCCTCATGTAAAGGTCGCCGACAGCTTCCGCGCGCTGGAAGATTTGGGCCGTGCGTCGCGGGCGCGGACGCAGGCGACGATCATCGGCGTCACCGGATCGGTCGGCAAGACCAGCGCCAAGGAGGCGCTCTACGCAGCGCTCGAACGCGGCTGGCACGGACGCGTGCACCGTTCGGTCAAGAGCTACAACAACCATACCGGCGTGCCCCTGAGCTTGGCGCGGATGCCGCGTGACGTTCGCGCGGGCGTGTTCGAGATGGGGATGAACCATGCGGGCGAACTGTCCGCACTGACCGCGATGGTGCGCCCGCACATCGCGATCGTCACCGCCATCGCGCCCGCCCATACCGAATTCTTCCCCGACGAATCCGCCATCGCCGACGCCAAGGGCGAAATCTTCCAGGGGCTAGAGCCCGGCGGCACCGCGATCATCCCCTATGACAGCCCGCATCGCGATAGGTTGATCGCGGCGGCCAAGCCCTATGCCGCGCGGATCGTGACCTTCGGCTTCGATCCCGCCGCCGATGTCCATGCGATGGAGGCGATGCGCGGCCCCAATGGCGGCAGCTTCGTGACCGCGCGGCTGGGCGATCGCGAGTTGAATTTCACCTTGTCGCAGCCGGGGCAGCATTGGGTGTCCAATGCGCTGGCCGTGTTGGCGGCGGTCGATGCGGCGGGTGGCGATCTAGGGCTGGCCGGTCTGGCGCTCGCCGAACTGGGCGGGTTGGCCGGGCGTGGCGCACGCTTTCGGGCCGCCAATGGCGCACTGATCATCGACGAAAGCTACAATGCCAACCCCGCTTCGATGCGCGCCACGCTGGCGGTGCTGGCCGAGGAGCCGGGGCGGCATGTCGCCGTGCTGGGCGAGATGCGCGAACTGGGCGACGACTCGGCCGACTATCACGCCGGTCTCGCCGAACCGATCCTTGCCGCCCACGTCGAAAAGGTGCTGCTGGTCGGCGAATCGATGGCGCCGCTGGCCGCCGCGCTTGAGGGGCGGGTCGATTTCGTTCATGTGACCGACGCAAAGGCCGCGCAAGCCGCGCTGGCCTCGATCATCGCGCCCAATGACGTGGTGCTGATCAAGGGGTCCAACGGGGTCGGGCTGGCGCGTGTCGTCGCCGGTCTGGGCCAGGAATCTCGACGGGGCGGGGCGCAAGGATAATGTTGTACTGGATCGCGGAGCATCTCGGATTTCCGGGCCTACTCAACCTCATCCGCTATCTGTCCTTCCGCTCGGGCGCGGCGATCGCGACCGCGCTGCTCATCGGCCTGATCATCGGGCCGCGCTTCATCGGCTGGCTGCGCGTCCGCCAGGGCAAGGGGCAGCCGATCCGCGCCGACGGGCCACAGACGCACCTCGCCAAGCGCGGCACGCCGACCATGGGCGGGCTGATGATCCTGACCAGCATGGCGCTGTCGATCCTGCTGTGGATGGACTTGAGCAATCCCTTCGTCTGGGCCTGTCTGTTCGTCACGCTGGGCTTCGGCGCTATCGGGTTCCTCGACGATTATGACAAGGTCCGCAAAGCCTCGACCGCCGGCGTATCGGGCCGGACGCGGTTGTTGCTGGAATTCCTGATCGCGGGGATCGCGGCGTGGATCATCATGGGGCAGAACGGCACGCCGCTCTATCTGCCCTTCACCACGCGCATGTATATCGATCTGGGCATCTTCTACCCCGTCTTCGCCGCCTTCACGATCGTGGCGTTCGGCAATGCGGTGAACCTGACCGACGGCCTCGACGGCCTCGCGACCATGCCGGTCATCATCGCCAGCGTGGCGTTCCTGGTCATCGTCTATCTGGTCGGCAACGTGAAGTTCGCCGACTATCTGGGCATCCCGCATGTCCCGCGTGCCGGTGAACTCGCCATCTTCTGCGGCGCGGTGATCGGCGCGGGGCTCGCCTTCCTTTGGTTCAACGCGCCCCCGGCGGCGGTGTTCATGGGCGATACGGGCAGCCTGGCATTGGGCGGCGCGCTCGGCACGATCGCGGTCGTCGCCCATCACGAGATCGTGCTGGGCATCATCGGCGGCCTGTTCGTGGTCGAGGCGCTGTCGGTGATCATCCAGGTCTTCTTCTACAAGCGGACCGGCAAGCGCGTGTTTCGCATGGCACCGATCCACCATCATTTCGAACAGCTCGGCTGGTCGGAGCCGACGGTGGTGATCCGCTTCTGGATCATCGCCTTGGTGCTGATGCTGGCGGGCCTGTCGACGTTGAAGCTGCGATGATCGTCGCAAGCGACTGGGCGGGCAAGACTTTCGCGGTGCTGGGGCTGGCGCGCTCCGGCGCCGCGACCGTTTCGGCGTTGTTCGCGGGCGGGGGGAGGGTGGTGGCTTGGGACTCGGAACCGGCCAAGCGGGAGGCCTTCGCCGCGCATGACGGGCTGAGCATCGCGCCGCTCGATGATATGTCGGGCTTCGACGCACTGGTCGTGTCGCCGGGCGTGCCGCTCAACACCCACCCGCTGGCCGCAGCCGCGCGCGCGGCGGGGGTGCCGGTGATCGGCGACATCGAACTCTTCGCTCAGGCGCGCAAAAACCTGCCGCCGCACAAGGTCGTCGGCATCACCGGCACCAACGGCAAGTCGACCACCACCGCGCTCGTCCACCACATTCTGAAGACGGCGGGCGTCCCGACGCTGATGGGCGGCAATATCGGCCTGCCGATCCTGGGGCAGGCGCCGCTGCCCGAGGGCGGGGTCTATGTGCTGGAACTGTCCAGCTATCAGATCGACCTGACGCAGAGCCTCGATTGCGACGTGGCGGTATTGCTCAACATCACGCCGGATCATCTCGATCGCTATGACGGCTTTGCGGGCTATGCCGCCTCCAAGGCACGGCTGTTCGCGATGCAGACGGCGGGCCATGTCGCGGTGGTTGGCACTGGCGACGAAGCGTCGGCGAATATCGCGCAAGGGCTGGCGGGACGCACCGACGACCTCGTGACGATCGCGCCGGACACGGTAATCGACCAGCGCCGCTGGCCAGCGCTGCATGGGCCGCACAACGCCCAGAACGCGCAAGCCGCGATTGCGGTGACGCGGGCGCTAGGGATCGACGAGGCCGCGATCGAGGCCGGCCTTGCCAGCTATGCCAGCCTGCCGCACAGGATGCAGCATGTCGCGACCCGGAACGGCGTGGCGTTCGTCAATGATTCCAAGGCGACCAATCCCGAATCCACCGCCCCCGCGCTGGCCGCCTTTCCGCGAGTCCACTGGATCGTCGGCGGCAAGCGCAAGGGCGACGACCTCGACGCCTGCGCCGCGCATCTGGATCATGTCGTCGCGGCCTATACGATCGGCGAGGCGGCGCCGCTGTTCTTCGATCTGTTGAAGGACAAGGTGCCGGTGGTCGAGCAATCGGGCACGCTGGAGGCGGCGGTCGTCCATGCGGCGGCGGCGGCGCGGCCGGGTGATACGGTGCTGCTGTCCCCAGCTTGCGCCAGCTTCGACCAGTTTCGCGATTATGAAGCGCGGGGTGATGCCTTTCGCGCGGCGGTGGAGGCCCTGGCATGAAGGATCGCGCGCCAAAGACGACCGCGCGCCCCGGCCTGATCGGATCGATCAAGGGACGCGGCGGGCGCGGTGACCGTTCCCCGCTGGGCACCTGGTTCTGGGATATCGACCGGGTGCTGCTGCTGCTCACCCTGTTCCTGATCGCGATCGGCCTGATCGCGGTCGCTGCCGCAAGCCCCGCGACCGCGATGCGCTATTCGGGCGAGCATCGGAAGTTCGCGCCGCTCTATTATTTCTGGCGACAGGTGATGTGGGTCGGCGTCTCGCTGCCCGTGCTGTTCGGCGTGTCGATGCTGCCGGTCGTCACTGCAAGGCGCATGGCGGTGCTGGGCACCGGCATCCTGATCGCGATCCTGGCGGTCACGCCCTTTATCGGCGTCGAGATCAACGGCGCGCGGCGCTGGATCGGCTTTGGCATCGCGCAGTTCCAGCCGTCCGAGTTCCTCAAGCCGATGTTCATCGTGACGACCGCCTGGCTGTTGTCGCTGAAGGCCAAGGAGCGCGATCTGCCCGCGACGCTGATCACCATGGGCATGACCGGACTGGTCGCCGGGCTGCTGATGCTGCAACCCGATTTCGGACAGACGATCGTTTTTTGCCTGGTCTGGATCGCGCTGCTGATGATTTCGGGCACGCCGATGCGCGTGATGCTGGCAATCGGATCGCTGGCGCCGATCGGGCTGGTCATGGCCTATATGTTCTATGGCGTGGCGCGCAATCGCATCAACGCGTTCCTGTTCCCCGATGTCGATGGCGAGGGCGCGGCCGACCATTTCCAGGTGAACGCCGCGCACAACACGCTGACCGCCGGGGGCTGGACCGGCACGGGCCCCGGCGGCGGTGCGGCCAAGTTCGGTCTGCCCGAGGCGCATACCGATTATATCTATTCGGTGATCGGCGAGGAGTTCGGACTGATCGCCTGCGCCATCATCGCGCTCGTCTTCCTGGCGATCGTGGTACGGGTCTTCGTGAAGCTGCTTGACGAACAGGATGAGTTCAAGCTCTACGCCGCCTCCGGGCTGGCGGTGCAGTTCGGCGCGCAGGCGCTGATCTCGATGGCGGTGAATACGGGGCTGGCCCCGTCCAAGGGGATGACCCTGCCGTTCATCAGCTATGGCGGCTCGTCGATGATCGCGCTGTCGATCGGGATGGGGTTGTTGCTGGCGTTCACGCGGCGCAATCCGTTCCTGACGCGCAGCCCCTATGTAGTCAGGTGGAGCGGGCAATGAGCCGTCACTTCGTCCTCGCCGCCGGGGGAACCGGTGGTCACATGGTTCCTGCTGCGGCTCTCGCGGCCGAGCTGACTCGGCGCGGTCATCGCGTGGCGCTGGTGTCGGACGCGCGCGGCGTGCGCTTTCCGGGGCTGTTCGAGGATATCCAGACGCATGTCCTGCCCGCCGGGCGCTTTGCGGGCGGGCCGGTCGGCTGGGCCAAGGCGCTGCGCGAGATGTGGCGTGGCCGGGCGATGGCGCGTGAGTTGTATAGCACCTTCCGCCCGGCGGCGGTGATCGGCTTTGGCGGCTATCCGGCGATGCCCGCGCTGCTGGCGGCCTTCGCGGAAGGCATTCCGACCGCGATCCACGAGCAGAATGCGGTGCTGGGTCGGGTCAACCGGCTGGTCGCGGGCAAGGTCGATGCGATCGCCTTGTCCTATGAGGACACCCAGCGGTTGAGCACCAAGCATGCGGCCAAGACGCGGCTGGTCGGCAACCCGGTGCGCGATCAGGTGCTGGCACTGCGGTCGCGTCCCTATCCGCTGCTGGAGGAGGACGGCATCTTCCGGGTCCTCGTAACCGGGGGCAGCCAGGGGGCGAGCATCCTTAGCCAAGTCGTGCCCGATGGGCTCGCCATGCTGCCGGTCACCTTCCGCCGGCGGTTGCAGGTTACGCATCAGGCGCGGATCGAGGATATCGATGCAGTGCGCGCCAAATACGCCGAGCATGAAATTCCGGCCGAGCTCGCCACCTATCTGCCCGACCTGCCCGAGCAACTCGCCTGGGCGCATCTGGTGATCGCGCGGGCCGGGGCCTCGACGCTGGCCGAGCTGACGGTCGCGGGGCGCCCCGCGATCCTGGTGCCGCTGCCGAGTGCGACCGACGATCACCAGACAGTCAACGCACGTGAGATGACCAAGGCGGGCGGTGCGCGCACCATAGCGCAGGGGGATTTCACGCCGGTCGAACTGGCCAAGCAGATGCAGAAGCTGGGCCTCGACCCGGCAGCGCTGGAGAATGCGGCGGGACGCGCACGCGCCTGCGGACGGCCGGAAGCGGCGAGCGACCTCGCCGATCTGGTCGAAAGCCTCGACGCACCGCGCATGGTCTTGCCGGTGGGCAAATCACAAGGAACACGGAATTTGGCGGGAGCAGGCGCATGAAGGGCGTCGCCACGGATATCGGCACGATCCACTTCGTCGGCATCGGCGGCATTGGCATGTCGGGCATTGCCGAGGTGATGAAGAATCTCGGCTACCGCGTGCAGGGTTCCGACGTGGCCGAGGGCTATGTCGTGCAGGGCCTGCGCGAGAAGGGCATCGCGGTCGCGATCGGCCACGGTGCCGACAATCTGGGCGATGCGGCCGTCGTCGTGACCTCGACCGCGATCACCCGCTCGAACCCCGAAGTCGAAGCCGCGCTCGAACGTCGCATCCCCGTGGTGCGCCGCGCCGAGATGCTGGCCGAGCTGATGCGGCTGAAGTCCACCGTCGCGGTGGCGGGCACGCATGGCAAGACCACGACGACCTCGATGGTCGCGGCGCTGCTCGATGCCGGGGGCGTGGACCCGACCGTCATCAATGGCGGCATTATCAATAGCTATGGCTCGAACGCGCGTCTGGGCGCCTCCGATTGGATGGTGGTCGAGGCGGACGAGAGCGACGGCAGCTTCCTGCGCCTGGACGGCACGATCGCGGTCGTCACCAATATCGACCCCGAGCATCTCGACCATTATGGCTCGTTCGACCGGGTGAAGGATGCGTTCGTCGAGTTCGTCGAGAACGTCCCCTTCTACGGCGCGGCGCTGCTCTGCCTCGATCACCCGGAGGTGCAGAACATCCTGCCGCGCGTCCGGGACCGCCGCGTCGTGACCTATGGCTTCTCGGCGCAGGCGGACGTGCGCGGCGTCAACGTCACGCCGATTCCCGGCGGCAATCGGTTCGAGGCGATCATCCGCCACCGTGACGGCTCCAGCCGTTCGATCGAGGGCATCGAGCTGCCCATGCCCGGCCGTCACAATGTCCAGAACGCGCTGGCCGCGATCGGCGTGGCGCTGGAGCTGGGCATCGACGACGCGACGATCCAGCAGGGCTTCGGCCAGTTCGGCGGCGTGAAGCGCCGCTTCACCAAGGTCGGCGAGATCGCGGTGGACGGCGGCGTCGCGACCGTCATCGACGATTACGGCCATCACCCGGTCGAGATCCGCGCGGTGCTGGCCGCCGCCCGCGAAGGCGCGCGCGGTCGTGTGATCGCGGTGGTGCAGCCGCACCGCTTCACCCGGCTCGGCAATCTGATGGAGGAGTTCCAGACCGCCTTCAACGATGCCGACCGCGTGCTGGTGACGCCGGTTTATGCGGCGGGCGAGCAGCCGATCGAGGGCGTGGACGCCTCCGCGCTGGTCGAGGGGCTGAAGCGGCGCGGGCATCGTTCGACTGCGACGGTGGCGGATGCTGATGCACTGGCCGAGGACTTGTCGGGCTCGATCCGCGCGGATGACATGATCGTCTGCCTGGGCGCGGGCGACATCACCAAATGGGCGGCGGGTCTGGCGGACGCCATCGAGGCGCGCCGATGAACCTACCCGACACCGCTGGCCGACTGACCCCGGCAGCGCCGCTGGCGCCGCTCGTGTGGTTCAAGGCGGGCGGACCGGCCGAATATCTGCTCGAGCCCAAGGACGTCGATGACCTGTCGGCGTTCCTGAAGGCGCTCGGGGGCGAGGTACCGGTCATGGCGCTGGGTCTCGGCTCCAACCTGATCGTGCGCGACGGCGGGGTGCCGGGCGTGGTGGTGCGGCTGGGCAAGCCGTTCAGCTATGCGCGAGCCGGGGAAGAGCACCTTATCACCTGCGGCGGTGGGACTTCGGGCATTCTCGTTTCGTCCAATGCGCGCGATGCGGGGATCGGCGGGCTGGAGTTCCTGCGCTCGATCCCCGGCACGGTCGGCGGCTTCGTGCGGATGAACGGCGGGGCCTATGGCCGTGAGGTGGCCGATGTGCTCGTCTCCGCCACGGTGGTGCGGCGCGACGGCACGGTCGAGACGCTGGGCGTCGCGGACCTCGAATACACCTATCGCCACTCCAACCTGACCGATGGTACCGTGGTGGTCGAGGCGACCTTCCAAGGCCAGGCTGCTGAACCCGAGATCATCCAGGCCGAGATGGACCGAATCGCCGCCGCCCGCGAAGCATCGCAGCCGCTGCGTTCCAAGACCGGCGGCTCGACCTTCAAGAACCCAGAGGGCCACAAGGCCTGGGCGCTGGTCGATGCGGCGGGGTGCCGGGGGCTGACGCTGGGCGATGCGCAGGTGTCGGAGAAGCATTGCAACTTCCTACTCAACCTCGGCAACGCCACGGCGGCGGAGATCGAGGCGCTGGGCGAGGAGGTCCGGGCCAAGGTGAAAGCCCAATCGGGCGTCACGCTCGAATGGGAAATACAACGAGTGGGAATCGCGAAGTGACCAATCCTATCCATATCGCGGTTCTGATGGGCGGTTGGTCGGCGGAGCGGCCAGTGTCGCTGATGTCCGGCGCGGGCGTCGCCGATGCGCTGGAGCGGGCCGGCCACCGCGTCACCCGGATCGACATGGGCCGCGACGTCGCGGCCAGGCTGGTCGAAGCCCAGCCCGATCTCGTCTTCAATGCGCTGCACGGCTCTCCCGGCGAAGACGGCACGGTGCAGGGCATGCTCGATCTGATGGGCATAGCATACACCCATTCGGGCCTCGCCACCTCGGTCATCGCGATCGACAAGGTGCTGACCAAGCAGGCGCTCGTGCCGCACGGTATCCCCATGCCGGGTGGCCGTATCGTCAAGTCGGAGGAGCTGTTCGCCGGTGATCCGCTGCCGCGCCCCTATGTGCTGAAGCCGGTCAATGAGGGGTCGTCGGTCGGCGTCGCGATCGTCACCGACACCAGCAACCACGGCAATCCGATCGCGCGGGATGTCGCGGGTCCTTGGGCCGAATTCGAGGAACTGCTCGCCGAACCCTATATCCGGGGTCGCGAGCTGACGACCGCCGTGCTCGGCAACCGCGCGCTGGGCGTGACCGAACTCAAGCCCAAGAACGGCTGGTATGATTTCGACGCCAAATATACCGACGGCCTGACCGAGCATGTCTGCCCGGCGCAGATTCCCGACGAGATCGCCGAGGCGTGCAAGTCGCTGGCGCTCGAGGCACACCGCATCCTGGGCTGTCGCGGTGCCTCGCGCTCCGACTTCCGCTGGGATGACGAGCGCGGTGTCGACGGCCTGTTCCTGCTGGAGGTCAACACCCAGCCGGGTATGACCCCGCTCAGCCTGGTTCCCGAACAGGGCCGCCATGTCGGCATGGATTACGACACGCTGGTCCAGGCGATCGTCGATGAGGCGATCGCCTGGTACAAGGATCAGGCGGGATGAGCCGGACGATCAAGCGCGGCCCCCCGCCGCGCCGCCCGGCGCCGCGCCGCCGCCAGCCGGTCAAGCGCGTCACGCTGACCGAGCGGCTGCTGGCCAAGGTTCCGGTCAGCGAAGAGACGGTCAAGAAAGCGGTCACCTGGACCATCTTGGGCGGCGCTGGCGCGGCGGCGCTGGCGGTCGCGACCTATGTCGGCGTACCCGGCATGATCGGCACAGCGATCGCCGAGCAGGCGGGCCATGCCGGTTTCAAGGTTCAGCAGATCGAGGTGACCGGCCTGAAGCGCATGGACCGGATGACCGTCTATGCCGTCGCGCTCGACCAGCAGAGCCGGGCGATGCCGCTGGTCAATCTGGAGGACGTCCGTGCCAAGCTGCTGCGTTACGGCTGGATCAAGGATGCGCATGTCTCCAGGCGGCTGCCCGATACTCTGCTCGTCGATATCGAGGAGCGGAACCCGGCGGCGGTGTGGCAGGACAATGGCCAGCTGACCCTGATCGATGCGGGCGGGGTACTCTTGGAACCGGTACGGGCGGAGGCGATGCCCGACCTGCCGCTGATCATCGGGCCTGGTGCCAATTTGCAGGAACCCGCCTATCAGGCGCTGCTGTCCGCCGCGCCGGCGCTGAAGCCGCGGGTAAAGGCGGCGACGTGGATCGGCAATCGCCGCTGGGACCTGACCTTCGACAGCGGCGAGACGCTGGCCTTGCCCGAGGACGGGGCGGGGGCGGCGTTGATGAAGTTTGCGGCGATGGACGGCTCGCGGCCGTTGCTCGGGCGCGGCTGGTTGCGCTTTGATATGCGCGACCCGACGAAGCTGGTTGCGCGCAAGCCCGGTTTGAATCAGAATCACGCACTGGCCGATCCGGCCAAGGCCGGGGGCACGGCCGGCGAAACCGCACCGGGTAATGGTGCGGACGAAACGACGGCCGAAGGGGCATCACAGGGGTAGCAAGGTCATGGCAAAGATTGCACCCGAGGGGCTGATCACCGCGCTGGACATCGGCTCGTCCAAGGTCTCCGCGCTGATCGCGCGCAAGGGCGATGGCGGCGAACTGATCGTGCTGGGCACCGGCCAGCGCGAAAGCCGGGGCGTCAAGCGCGGCTATATCGCCGATATGGGCGCGACCGAGGCGGCGGTGCGCGAGGCGGTCGAACAGGCCGAACGGATCGCCGGCATCAATATCGAGAATGTCTGGGTCGGCTTTTCGGCCGGTGGCCTGGTGTCCGACGTGGCCGAGGTCGAATTCGAACTGGGCGGGCACCGGGTGGAACAGGGCGATATCGACGCGCTGCTGGCGGCCGGGCGCAACTCGATCGATCCGCAGGGACGGATGGTGCTGCACGCGCAGCCCGCGCTTTACACGCTCGACGGGCTGACGGGGGTGAAGAAGCCGCTAGGGCTCCATGCCGACCGATTGGGCGTGCATATCCATGTCGTCGCCGCTGACGGATCGCCGGTGCGCAATCTCGACCTATGTGTCCGTTCGGCGCATCTGGAGGTGAAGTCGATCATCGCCGCGCCGGTGGCGACGGGTCTCGCCTGCCTATCCGACGAAGAGCGTGAGCTCGGCGTCGCGCTGGTCGAGATGGGGGCGGGGATCACCAATGTCTCGCTGTTTGCGGGCGGAATGCTGGTCGGGCTGTGCTCGCTGCCGATGGGCGCGGCCGATATTACCGATGACGTTGCCTCGGCCTTCGGCACGCGGCGGCAGATGGCCGAGCGGATGAAGTGCTTCCACGGCTCGGCCAATGCGAGCCCGCGCGACAATCACGACATGATCCAGGTGACGCCCATTTCCGCCGAGGATGGTGGCGACACGATGCAGATCACCAAGGCGCAGCTGATCGGCGTGATCCGTCAGCGGCTGGAGCATCAGATGGGCGAAATCCGCAAGGCGCTCCAGCAGTTGAAGTTCGAGGGGCCGGTCGGGCGTCAGGTCGTGCTGACCGGCGGCGGCGCGGAATTGAAGGGCATCGCCGATTATGCGCAGCAGGCGCTGGGTCGCTCGGTCCGGATCGGGCGACCGCGCGGGCTGACCGGTCTGCCCGATGCGCATGGCGGCCCGGCTTTCGCGACGCTCGCCGGTCTGGCTTTCTATGCCGCGACCGACCCGATCGACCTGCGCAGCATCGCGCCGACGAACCAGACGGTCCACCGGCCGAGCGGCATGGGGCTGTTCCGGCGGCTGATTCAGGCGGCGAAGGCGAATTATTAAGCAAATCTGCCCGAGACTAGGCAGTTTTGGGTTGGCACCGGGCCGGTCGCTGGTGCACTAACAGTTATTCAGGGGCCCGGTCTTAGCGTATCGATCGGGAACGGCGGAGTAAAATTGGGATGAGCATCGAATTCATCGCACCCGAGGTCGACGAACTGACGCCGCGCATTGCGGTGATCGGTGTCGGCGGTGCCGGCGGCAACGCGATCGCGAACATGATGCGCGCCGAGGTACAGGGCGTGGATTTCCTCGTCGCCAATACCGACGCGCAGGCATTGAAGCAGTCGATCGCGCCGCAGCGTATCCAACTGGGTGCCAAGATCACACAGGGTCTGGGTGCGGGCAGCCGCCCGGAAATCGGCCGTGCGGCGGCCGAGGAGACGATCGAGGATCTGTCGAAGCTGCTCGAGGGCAGCCATATGTGCTTCATCGCCGCCGGCATGGGCGGCGGTACCGGCACGGGTGCGGCGCCCGTCATCGCCAAGGCGGCGCGTGACATGGGCATCCTGACGGTCGGCGTCGTGACCAAGCCCTTCGCCTTCGAGGGCAATCGTCGCGCCAAGTCGGCCGATGGCGGCATCGAGGAACTGCAGAAGTACGTCGATACGCTGATCGTCATCCCCAATCAGAATCTGTTCCTGATCGCCAACGCCAACACCACCTTCAAGGAAGCGTTCGCGATGGCGGACGAGGTGCTGCAGCAGGGCGTGCGCGGCATCACCGACCTGATGGTCATGCCGGGCCTCATCAACCTCGACTTCGCCGACGTCCGTTCGGTGATGCAGGAGATGGGCAAGGCGATGATGGGCACCGGTGAAGCCACCGGCGACAATCGCGCGATCGAGGCGGCGCAGAAGGCCATCGCTAACCCGCTGCTCGACGGTGTGTCGATGCAGGGGGCCAAGGGCGTCATCATCTCGATCACGGGCGGCGACGATATGCGCCTGCTCGAGGTGGACGAGGCGGCGAATCACATTCGCGAGCTGGTCGATCCCGAAGCCAACATCATCTGGGGTTCGGCGTTCAATCCCGAACTCGAAGGCCGCATCCGCGTGTCGGTGGTCGCCACCGGCATCGACGCCGATGTGAAGCCGGGTGCCGCCGCGCCGGTCGAGGCGCAGCGCAGCAGCTTCAGCATGGGCGGCATGGCGCGCAAGACCGACGATACGCCGAGCTATCGCCCGAGCGAACCAGCGGCGCCCGCGACGCAGGCCGCTGCTCCGACGCCGGCCCCCGCATCGGCTCCGCAGCCGGCCGCGCCGTCGCCGAGCGTGACCCCGGCCGCTTCGGTCGTGACGCCGCCGGCCCCGGTGGCGGCCCCCGCCGCGCCGCAGCCGGCCCAGGAGGATGAGCTGGTTCTGGGTGCCGACACGATCGTCCCCAACGCGCCGCCCCAGCCCCAGGCTTCGGCACCTGCCGCTCCCGCCGAACCGGCCCCCGGTTCGGAAGAGGCGCGCCGCCGCTGGCTGGCCCCGGGCAGTGAAGCCGGCGATGTCCCGGCTCAGCCGGCCCCGCGCGTGAAGCTGGGCGGTACGTTGTTCGAGCGTATGTCGAATGCGGCGCGCGGTGCGCAGCGCGACGATAATGCGCAGGGTACCAGCGACTCGTCGCTCGACATCCCGCGTTTCCTGCACCGCCAGAACAACCAGTAATCCTGGTCCGTCAGCGCCGCTGGCGGGAATGTCACAAAAGGGCCTGCCCGAGCGATCGGGTGGGCCTTTTTGATTTTGGCGGTAAATCGAGATTCAACCTTTCCTTCCGGAAAGGGGGGCGCTGCTGGTCAAAATCGGCTTTTTTAGTGATCCTCCCCTGGCATCGCGCCTCGAGTGGTCCCTGCGGGGAATAAGCCTCCAAGGGCAATCCGACGAATATCGAGCGACCTTGGGAAAGCTTGGGCTGTCCCGCTTGCCTGCCGTCACTATCGACCGCTACTCTGCCTGATGGCTTCGCTCTGGCGGGAATTTGTCGATTTTGTCGACTCGCAGATCAGCGTGGACGATCATCGATTCTGGTCGACGGATTTGCGGTCCTTGGCTGCTTGGGCTCTGTTACCCTTTGTCACGCTCCTGTTTTTGGTCGATCGGCCATCGACGCTGGCGGACCTCGCTGGGCTGGCCGGGTTTCTGCTGGAAGCGGGGTGGATCTGGTTCGTCTTCAAACGTCGTGCGATCAAGAAGCGCCACTGGACCGAACCGACCCGCTATTCCGACCAGAATGAAGGCTATTGAAGACGAGTGGCCGGCAGTTTGTGACGACGGGCTGCCATCCCGCGCCGGCCATGATGCCACACCTGTTGGTCGACCGTTCAGAGCGACCGGGCGCGCCGGTGTGCGATGCCCATTGCCCGGTGGCGCGAAACGCGCTTTATGGGACATAGTCCCATGACGCCGACTTTCCTTTCCCGCGCTTCGCTGGCGCTCGCCCTGATGCTGGCGACCGCTCCGTCCCCGCTTCTGGCCCAGGAGGTGGTTCAGCCGCTTCCCGGCACAACCGATGCCGATCGCCTGGGGGATGTGATGCGGCGCGTGGCGCAGAACCCGCGCGACGTGAACGCCCTGATCGAAGCCGCGCAACTGTCGATCCATCTCGACGATCTGTCGGGTGCGGCCTCGCTGCTCGCCCGCGCCGAAAAGGTCGATGTCCGCGATCCGCGGATCAAGGCGGGGATGGCGTCGATCCTGGTCCGCTCCGAACGGCCCGGCGAGGCCCTGCGTTACTTCGCGCAGGCCGAGGCAGCGGGACTGCCAGCGGCACAGTTCGCGGCGGATCGGGGCCTGGCCTATGATCTGGTCGGCGACCAGCCCCGGGCGCAGCGCGATTACCGGCTGGCCTTGGCCAAGGATCCGAGCGACGAGCTCATCCGTCGCTATGCCCTGTCGCTCGGTATTTCGGGGCAGCGCGAACAGGCGCTCGAACAGCTAGACCCCCTGCTGCGCAAGGCCGATCGGGCGGCCTGGCGCGCGCGCGCCTTCATTCTGGCGATGGGCGGCGATCTGCCCGAAGCGACACGGATCGCCAGCACGATGATGCCGCCGCAACTGGCGCAGGGGCTGCAACCTTTCTTCCAGCGACTGCCGACCTTGCCCGCCGTCGATCGCGCCTTTGCGGTGCATTTCGGTGAGACGCGTGCCACGCCCGAGCGTCTGGCGGATGCGCGACTGGCACCGGTGTTGCCGGCCCTGGCCCCGACCGCGCCGGTCGCGCTGGCGTCGTCCACCCCGGTGGCGGCGCCTGTCGCGTCACGCGGTGACACCCGGCGCAACGGCCGCAACGCGAACCGCAACAATCGTGGCACGGCCCTCGCTGCGGCCGTTCCGGGCCCGGCCCGTACCGCACCCGTACGCACCGAAACCCCCGCGCCGGTGCAGATGGCCTCGGCCAATCCGGTCCGTCCGGCAACCGAACAACGGGCTACCCCGGCCGCCGCCCCGATGCAGATGGTGCAGCCACTGCCCGGCTTCACCTCGTCCCTGCCGACGGCCACCTCATCGGCGCCGGCGACCGCCGTCGCGTCCGCCGAGCCTGCCCGGCCGATGATCCAGCCACTTCCGGCCGCGAACCCGCCAGCGCAGGTGGCGCAAGTTCAGCCGCTGCCGTCCGCCACGCCGCCGGCCCAGGTTGCGCAGGCTGCGCCCGCTTCGCCGACCCTGGCCAACCCGCCCGTTCAAGTGGCGCCGGTCACGCCGACACCCGCTCCCGTCGCGACCGCAATGATCCAGCCGCTGCCCCCGCGAACCGAAGAACCAACACCGACGCCCAAGCCGCCGGTCTCGACGGCGCGTCGCCCTTCGTTGGCGGCCGCGCGCGCGGTGCGGGAGGATTCGGTGCTGGCCCGGATCGTCGCCAATCTGTCGATCCCCGCCTCCGAACTGGGCGTCGAGGGGCCCGAGCGCCCGACCGTGGTCGCCGCCGCCACGCCGGTGAGCACTACCTCGCAGCGTGTGCTGGCCGAGGCGCGGGCCAAGGCCGAGCGCGACGAGGCGGCACGTGAAAAGGCCGCCGAAGTGGTCGAGCCGCCGGCGCGCGATCCCAAGGAAATCGCCGCCGAACGCAAGGCGAAGCTCGCCAAGGCCGCCGCCGACAAGAAGGCCCTTGCTGCGAAGAAGGCGGAGGCCGAGAAAAAGGCTTTGGCCGACAAGGAAGCCGCCGAAGAGAAGCGCAAGGCCCGCGCCAATCCCGCGCGCATCTGGGTCCAGGTCGCGGGCGGCGCGAACGAGTCGGATCTGCCCAAGGCGTGGACCGCCGCCAAGGCCAAGGCGCCCGAGCTGTTCGCCGGTCATCAGGGGTACAAGACGCCGTTGCGCGCCACCCACCGCGTGCTGACCGGTCCCTTCAAGACCGATGAGGAAGCGCGCGCCTTTGTCAACAAGCTGGCCAAGAAGGGTGTTTCGGCCTTCCCGGTCAACAGCGAGGCGGGGCAGGCGGTCACGCGGCTCGACGCGAAATAAGCAGATGACCCTTTTTGCCCCCTGGGCATCCTTCCCCGACGAAAGCCGGGGCCGCCGCCATGACGAGACCAAGGGCCTCGAGCGGGGCCCGCGCGACGCGTTTCAGCGCGATCGCGACCGCATCATCCATTCGATCAGCTTTCGCCGGCTGCGCCACAAGACCCAGGTCTTCATGGCCCCCGATGGCGACCATTTCCGCGTCCGCCTGACCCATAGCCTGGAGGTCGCGCAGATCGGCCGCACGATCGCGCGGACGCTGGGGCTGAACGAGGACCTGACCGAGGCGCTGTGCCTGGCGCACGACATCGGCCATCCGCCTTTCGGCCATGCGGGCGAGGATGCGCTGAAGGCTGCGCTCGACGAGCAGGGCGGGTTCGACCATAACGGCCACACACTGCGTACGCTGACCGAGATCGAGCGGCCTTATCCGCGCTGGGATGGGCTGAACCTGACCTGGGAGACGCTGGAGGGGCTGGCCAAGCATAACGGGCCGGTCCGCCATCCCGGCTGGGCGCTACGTGAGGCCGATGCGGGTTTTCCGCTCGATCTGGATAGCCATGCCTCGTTGGAGGCGCAGGTGGCCGCGCTGGCCGACGACATCGCCTATGACAATCACGATATCGACGATGGCCTGCGCGCCGGGCTGTTGACGCTCGACCAGTTGCTTGCGGTGCCGCTGGTCGCGCGCGGCTGGGACACGGCGCGCGCCAAGTTTCCCGATGTCGCGCCCAAAAGGCTGGCGAGCGAGCTGATCCGCTCGCAGATCGGCGTGATGGTCAACGACCTCGTCGCCGAGACCCGCGCCCGGATCACTGAAAGCGGGGTGGGCGACGTCACTGATGTGCGTGCCGCCGGCCGCGCGCTGGTCGGCTTTTCGGAAGCCATGCGGGTCGAGGAGCGCGATCTGAAGCGCTTCATGTACGCCAATCTCTACCACCACCCGCGCCAGCTGGCGGCGGCGGATGCGGCGCATGGCATCGTGAAGGGCCTGTTCGCGGCATACCGCGCCGACCCTGCGCAACTGCCCGAGGAATGGCGCGAACGCCTGCCCGAGGCCGAGCCCGAGCGCAGCCGCCATATCGCGGACTTCATCGCCGGGATGACCGATCGCTATGCGGTGCGGTGTTACCAGGACGTAGTAGGAGCGATCGATCTGCCCGAAGGGTTTTGATGGCTGCAGTTGTAAAAAGCCTATTGACCTGTTGGGTCTTCTGAAGCGCCGGTGGCCGAATATGGCAAATCGTGGCAAGCCACGGATAAGGGCAATGAATTATGCCGTTCGAGCCGTTTGGCTATCGCGTCGATCTATTGGCACCCTATTCTATGGCGGAGACTCAAGGGCGTATCAGGGCCGGCCTGAAGCCGTTATTCGAACCCCGGAACGGCGCGCGGGGTTGGGTGGTGGGGCCTCTGTTTTGCCTTTGGTTCTCGATGGTCAATCGATCTGGGCCGATGGTGTTCGGCATCATCTCGCAGGAAGGCGATCAAACGCGGCTGCGCGGCCGGGCTGGTTCCGACCTTAATGGCATCGCCTTTATAACACTGTGGGCGTTTATGGGCATCTCCGCTCTGCTGGGGGCGATCCGCAAGGAAGATACGGGTTTTGGCGATCCGCTGCTGCTTGCTGCGATCGTGTTTGGCGGTGTGCCTTTTTTATGGTGGATGGCCCATCGTGACCGCCGTCAGGCGGACCCGCTCGTGCGCTATTTGAGCGATGCTGTAGGTGGATCGGGGCAATCGCTTCGAGCGAAATCACGTGCGGTGACGGTCATGCCGGGTCTCGTCTTGTCTGTAGGCGATGAAAAGCTAAACCGCGCCGTGACGTCCGATCTGCTTCACGATCTGTTGATCGGCGTTGCCCCCGGGAGCTCGCTCAAAGTTGAGACCAAGACCAGTGGCTATCTTTATATCGTCTTTCGGGATGGCGACTATGCTATCGGAAAAGCCGAAGCCCCTGAGCATGGTCGCTTATACGCCGTGCATAAGGACACCGAAACGATTCAACGGGCGCTAAAGCACGACGTATTCACGTTCGAAGAGGCGCGGGAAATCCTGATGGCCTATGTATCGTCAGCACCTGACCCGGCCTTCTTGGAATGGAGTGCGGTCAAACCACGCTGGTGAACCGGCTCGGCGAAAGCCCTTACGGATTGGCCCACCCCAAATTGGGATGGGCCAATCCTTTGCAAACAAGGGGGGGATCAGCGAGCGCTGGTCTCGATGCCCGCGCCCAGCGCGCCCTTGGCTTCGTCGGTGCTGAACGATACCGGTGTGGTGCCGGTATAGCCGGTCACACGGTGGCCGCGCACGATGAAGCGGAACGGCTCGCCGCCGGGATAGCGGTGGCCCTCGATTACCGGATGGCCGCTCTCGACCGAGCGAGTGTAGACATAGGTCTGGCCTTCGTGAACGAAACGCTGCTCGCCTTCGGCCGCCACGGCGCCGATGGTCGGAATGGCGGCAACGGCCGCGGCCAGGATCAGAATGGTCTTGCGCATGATCGACACTCCCGCATGTGCGTTGAGCCGGATCAGGTCCTCTCGCGCGTTTTCCGCGCTTTAACTTTCGTATACCGAATATTGCAGCGCAGCATGGGCGGCAACTTCAAAGGCATTCCGCGTGATTGCACTTGCTGCAATCGTTCCGGCGGGGCGTACGCCATGATTTGAAGCGGGCGTCCGATTTCGCTAGAGCGCAACGCTTTGCTACCCCGATCGGACGATGTGATGACGCTTTACACCCGCTTTGCCGCGCATATCGATGCGGCGCTGGACACGCTGGTTGCCGCCGGCACGTTGCCCGGCGGGCTGGATCGCCGCAACGTCACGGTCGAGCCGCCGCGTGATGCGAGCCACGGCGACCTCGCCACCAACGCCGCGATGGTGCTGGCCAAGCCTGCGGGCACCAATCCGCGCGCACTGGCGGAGGCGATCGCGGTCGAGCTGGGCAAGCTGGACGAGGTGGAGAGCGTCTCGGTCGCGGGGCCGGGCTTCCTGAACATGCGGCTGACCAAGGCGGCATGGCGCGACGAACTGGCCGCGATCCCGCAGGCGGGCGGTGATTACGGCCGTTCGGCGCGCGGGGAGGGCGTGACGGTCAATATCGAATATGTCTCGGCCAATCCGACGGGGCCGATGCATATGGGCCATTGCCGGGGCGCCGTGGTGGGCGACGCGCTCGCCACGCTCTTGGAGTTTGCGGGCCACAAGGTCATCCGCGAATATTATGTCAATGATGCCGGCGGCCAGGTGGATGTCCTCGCCCGCTCGGCACACCTCCGCTACCGCGAGGCGCTCGGCGAGACGATCGAGATTCCGGAAGGCCTGTATCCGGGCGAATATCTGAAGCCGGTGGGCGAGGCGCTCGCTGCCGAGTTCGGTAACGCTTATGTCGACGCGCCCGAGAGCGAATGGCTGGTCCTGTTCCGCACCCGTGCGGTCGCGGCGATGATGGCGATGATCCGCGAAGACCTCGCGCTGCTCGGCATTCATCACGACCTGTTTTCCTCGGAAGCCGAGTTGCAGGCGGCAGGCAAGCCCGAGGCGGCCGAGGCGGAACTCCGTTCGCGCGGTCTGGTCTATGACGGCGTGCTGGAAGCGCCCAAGGGCGAGACGCCCGAGGATTGGGAGCCGGTCGAGCTGCCGCTGTTCCGCTCCAGCCAGTTCGGCGACGATCAGGATCGCCCGATCAAGAAGTCGAATGGCGCCTGGACCTATTTCGGCGCCGACCTCGCCTATCACTATCAGAAGGCGCAGACCGCCGATCAGCTGATCGACATCTGGGGTGCCGACCATGCGGGCACCGTCAAGCGGATCGTCGCGGCGGTTGAGGCGCTGACCGGCGGCAAGACCAAGTTCGACGTGAAGCTCGTCCAGATGGTCCGCCTGCTGCGCGGCGGCGAGCCGGTGAAGATGTCCAAGCGCGCGGGCAATTTCGTGACGCTGGCCGATGTGGTACGCGAAGTCGGCAAGGACGTGGTGCGCTTCACCATGCTGACCCGGCGGTCGGACGCGCAGATGGATTTCGACTTCGCCAAGGTGGTCGAGGCATCGAAGGACAATCCGGTCTTCTACGTGCAATACGCCCATGCCCGCATCGCCTCGCTCAAGCGCCGCGCGGCCGAGGCGGGCATCGAAGGGGGCGATGCCGATCTGTCGCTGCTCGATGCCGAGGATATCGCGCTGGTGAAGCTGGCCGCGCAATTCCCGCGCATCGTCGAGACGGCGGCGGTCGCGCGGGAGCCGCATCGTATCGCATTCTATCTCTATGATCTGGCGGCGGCCTTCCACGCGGCCTGGAATGTCGGCAATGATCGCCCCGATCGCCGCTTCCTGATCGCGGAGGACGCCGCCGTGACGCGCGCGCGTCTTTTCCTCAGCGAGGGGATCGGGCAAGTCATTCGTAACGGTCTGGCGCTAATGGGCGTTGAGGCTGTGTCGGAGATGAAGTGATGGCGGAAGAGATGGATCTGCGCGGATATGACCGGCCGGAGGAGGATCGGCTCCCCTGGTTGGAGACGGTCGAGCCCGACGAGCCCGAGGGCGTCGGCATCGGCAAGGTCGTGGCGCTGGTCATCATCGGGCTCGCCATCCTGGCTGCGATCGGCTTCGGCTTCTACAAATGGCAGGCGCATCGGGCCGCCAGTGACGGCGACGGTGCGCTGATCGCCGCGCCCGAGGGGGATTATAAGGTTCGTCCGTCCGATCCCGGCGGCCTGAAGGTCAAGGGCGAGGGCGATACCGCGATCGCCACCAGCGCGGGCAAGGCCGGTGGCACCGGGGCGATCGACCTGCGCGCGGTCCCTGAGGCGCCGATGAATGGCACCCGCGTCGTGCAGAAGCCGAGCGAGCCCAATGGCGGTCGCAACGCCGTGGCGCAGGTACCCGAATCGGGCGGCAAGCTCGTCGCGCCGGCACCGGTCACCGCCGCGCGGCCGGCTCCGACCACGTCGTCGGGCAGCGGCTCGATGGTGCAGCTCGGCGCCTATCCCAGCGAGGCTTCGGCCAATGCCGCCTGGGACCGCTTCTCGAAGCGCTTCTCCTATGTCGCGGCGCTGGGCAAGGTCGTGCAGCCGGTCGCCGCGAACGGCAAGACGCTGTATCGTCTGCGCGTGAACGCTGGCGGCGCCAACCAGGCCGCCGATATCTGTGGCCGCCTGCGCGTCGCCGGCGAAAGCTGCTTCGTCGCCAGTTGATCGATCATGCCCCTGGCCCATTTAGGGTCGGGGGCTGGAGCCTGTCATGATCCCCGTGATTTTCGGCCTGTCGGGCCCGGTGCTGACCCCCGATGAGCGGGCGTTGTTCGCCTCGGTCGAGCCGGCGGGCTATATTCTGTTCAAGCGTAATATCGTCGATCGCGCGCAGGTCCGTGCGCTTACCGACGATCTGCGGGCGTTGGCGGGGCGGGACGATCTGGCGATCCTGATCGACCAGGAGGGCGGCCGCGTCGCGCGGATGGGTCCGCCCGAATGGCTGGCCTTTCCCGCTGGTCCGGCCTTCGCCAAACTCTATGACATCGCGCCGATGTCGGCGATTCAGGCGATGCGTGCCAATGGCCAGGCGCTGGGCCTGATGCTGCGCGAAGTGGGCATCACCGTCGACTGCGCACCGCTGCTCGACGTCGCGCAAGCCGACACCACCGAGGCGATCGCCAGCCGGGCCTATGGCGCCGAGCCGATGCAGGTCGCGGCGCTCGGCCGGGCGATGCTGGAGGGGCTGGCGGCGGCCGGCATCGTCGGCGTGGTCAAGCATATGCCGGGGCATGGGCGCGCGCTGGTCGACTCGCATCACCTGTTGCCCACCGTCACCGCGAGCGAGGCGGAGCTGGCGGTCGACCTCGAACCCTTCCGCACGCTGGCTGCCGCACCGATGGGCATGACCAGCCATATCGTGTTCGAGGCCTGGGATGCCGATCGCCCCGCGACGCTGTCTCCGATCGTCATCGACCGGATCATCCGCCAGCGTATCGGGTTCGACGGGCTGTTGATGACCGACGATATCGACATGAAGGCGCTGAGCGGCACCGCCGGCGAAAAGGCGGCGGGGGCGCTGGCGGCGGGGTGCGACCTAGTCCTCGATTGCTGGGCCCGGATGGACGAGATGGTCGAGATCGCCGGCCGGGTGCCGTCGATCACTGAGGCGGCGCGTACTCGGCTCGATCGGGCCATGGCGAGTGTGGGGCCGGGCGAGGGGGACTTTGCCGAGCTGATCGCGCGGCGGGATGCCCTATTGTCCTTGGCCGGTTAGGCCCAAGAGGCCACCTGTCGGGCAGCCCGGCCTGCTTGCCTGTGTGGGGGATCGTGGCGAAAGCCCATCTTCCCTCACGTTCCACCCCGGCGAAGGCCGGGGTCCAGTTACAGCACCATTGGAATGACGTACCGACGCTTCCCTAACTAGATCCCGGCCTTCGCCGGGATGGTGTGAAAAATTTTGGGACGATCTCCTTGCAGGTGGGGAATGATCACCCTGTCGATCAGCGAGCCGCCGACGCCAGCCGATACAGGAATTGCCGCCGTGCATCGCTACCTTTGGGATAGCGTTTGAGTTCGCGATCCTGCCTGTCGGTCAGCGTGAATTTGGCATAGCCCCGCTCGGTCAGGCAGCGTTCGACATCGCCGACTTGAACGGCCTGAACCTCCTTCAATCGCTGATCGGGATTCATCATCAGCACGGAATCGCGCGTGCTGGTCATCGCCATGGGCGGTCCTCCAGCACCGTTCCACACCGGCATGTTGAGGCCATTGTCATAAGTCTGGAAACCGCGAATGAATTTTTTGGCGGGTTCGTCCTGCGAGACGTCGCGGAAATAACCGATCGTCGCGCATTCGACGGCATCGCGTCGATATTGTTCGAACGACACTTGAGGCTTGCCCCATGTCTCCGTGCGGGAAGGCTTTGCTTGGGCTGGAAGACTTGCCGCCGCGATCAGCAACATTCCGTAACGAATGAACATCCATCCTCTCCCGAGTCTGATCTATGAATGATAACCGATTTTTATTTTGATGGCGACCCGATCATAGGGCCCTCGCCAACCGGGGCGCGGCGGGATAAGGTGACCGCACGATGACGGGGGAACAGCTGACGCTCGATCTGGACGGGTGGGAAGGTCCGCTCGACCTGTTGCTGTCGCTGGCCCGTTCGCAAAAGGTTGATCTGCGCCAGATTTCGATCCTCGCGCTGGTCGAGCAATATCTGCGCTTCGTCGACCGGGCGGGGCGGATGCAGTTGGAGCTGGCGGCCGATTATCTCGTCATGGCGGCGTGGCTGGCCTATCTTAAATCCGCGCTGCTGCTCCCCCGCCAGCCCGAGGAGGAGCCCGATCCGGAAGAATTGGCGCTGCGGTTGCAACTCCGGCTCGAACGACTGGCGGCAATGCGCGAGGCGGGCGCACGGCTGATGGCGCGCGACCGATTGGGGCGCGATGTCTTCGCGCGGGGCGCGCCGGAAGGGTTGGCGGTGCAGCGCAAAGCGCTATGGCAGGCCGAACTCTACGACCTGATCTCCGCCTATGGCCGGATCAATGCCCGAACCCGGCCGGTGATGCATGTCGTCGCCGATCGGCAGGTGATGACGCTGGAGGCCGCGCTGGAGCGCGTGTCGATGCTGGTGGGGGCTCGTGTCGACTGGTCGGCGATCGAAACCTTCCTGCCCGAGGGCAGCGAGCGGCTGCGCCGATCGGCGCTGGCCTCGAGCTTCCTGGCGGTCCTCGAACTCGCACGCCAGGGCAAGGTGGAGTTGCGCCAGGCCGAACCCTTTGCGCCGCTGTTGATCCGTCAGCCGGCATGAGCGACCTCGACCCGACGGTGCGCGCCGTGGAAGCGGTGTTGTTCGCCTCGACCGAACCGATGGGCATCGATTCGATCCGCGCCTATGTCGCCGGGACCGACAATGCGGCCATTCGCGTCGCGCTGGAGACGCTGGAGGCGCAATATCGCGGCCGGGGTATCGCGCTGGTTCGCCGCGGCGATCGCTGGCATTTCCAGACCGCTCCCGATCTCGCCCACCTGCTTCGCCGCGATCGCGAAGAGGCACGTCGCCTGTCGCGCGCAGGCATCGAGACGCTGGCGATCATCGCCTATCACGAGCCCGTCAGCCGCGCCGAGATCGAGGCGATCCGCGGCGTCGCCATCTCCAAGGGTACGCTCGACGTATTGATGGAGGCGGGATGGGTGCGCCCCGCCGGCCGGCGCGAGGTGCCGGGGCGGCCGCTCATCTATGCGACGACGCCGGCCTTTCTGCAGCATTTCGGGCTGACCAGCCGCCGCGACCTGCCGGGGATCGAGGATCTGCGCGCCGCCGGGCTGCTCGATCCCGTCGATCTCGCGCTCGAAAGGTTGGAGGACGAAGCCGAGGCGATGGCCCCGCCGGATGGCGAATGAGCTTTCTTTTGCGTCACCGCTACGTCACAATGCGCAGGCACGGCTCCGCATCCCTGATCGGGGCTTGTCCCGCATCCCTCGACCATTGCCGCTGGCGATGCCAAGACCTAGATAGACCATAGATTTCCAGGAGACGTGCCATGGGCAGCTTTAGCCCGATCCACCTTCTTGTCCTTGCCATCGTTGCCATTCTTCTGCTCGGCGGCGGTCGTTTCTCGAACCTGATGGGCGACGTCGCCAAGGGTGTGAAGAATTTCAAGAAGGGCATGGCGGAGGAAGACGAAAAGCCGGCCAAGCCCTCGGCACGGATCGAGGCGCAGAAGTCGGCCGAGCCCGCCTTCGATCGTGACGGCGAGCGCGTGCGCGACGATCGTTGATCCGGTCCACCAGATAATACCGGATCTCCATGTTCAACATCGACTCGAGCGAGTTCCTGCTCGTCGCCATCGTGGCGCTGGTCGTCATTGGTCCCAAGGACCTGCCCAAGGCGATGCGGGTCGTCGGCTATTGGGTGGGCAAGGCGCGTGGCGTGTCCCGCCAGTTCCGCCAGGGCTTCGACAACATGGTGCGCGAGGCCGAGCTGGAGGAGATGGAAAAGCGCTGGGCGGCGGAGAATGAGCGGATCATGCGCGAGCATGCCGCCGATACGCCCCCGGCGGTGAGCGACGCGGTTCCCGCTACGTCCGTCGACCATGCACATCCGGCCATCCCGGCGCTGCCTGATCCTCATGCGGCGGGTGAAGCCGGCACGGACCATGGCGATCATAGCGACCGCCCGGTGATGGTGGAAAAGCCCGTCGTCGGCCCCGCGCCTGTCGAACCCCATGCGCCGCGCGCCAATGAAGGGGCGTCGTCGTGAGTGAACATGACGAGATCGACGCCAGCCGCGCGCCGTTGCTCGAGCATCTGATCGAGCTACGCCGCCGTCTGCTCTACTGCATCGTCGCGATCGGCATCGCCTTTGGCGTGTCGATGTATTTCTCGGAAGCAATCTTCGGCTTCCTCGCCAGGCCGCTGCTCGCGGCCGGGCAGGGCACCGTCATCTATACCGAGATTTTCGAGGCGTTTTTCGTTCAGGTGAAGGTCGCCTTCTTCGCCGCGATGATGATTGCCTTTCCGGTGATCGCCAACCAGCTGTGGCAGTTCGTCGCGCCGGGCCTGTACCGCAAGGAAAAGAAGGCGCTGCTACCTTTCCTCCTGGCGACGCCGGTGCTGTTCCTGATGGGCGCGGCAATGGCCTATTACATCGCCATCCCGATGGCGCTGCACTTCCTGCTGGGCTTTGACGGCATGGTCGGCGGCGTGAAGCGCGAGGCGCTGCCGGCGATCGGCAATTACCTGTCTTTCGTGATGCAGTTCCTGTTCGCTTTCGGCCTGGCCTTCTTGCTGCCGGTCTTGCTGATGCTGCTGGAGCGGGCCGGGATCGTGACCCGCAAGCAGCTCATCGGTGCGCGGCGCTATGCCATTGTCGCGGCGACGGCCATTGCGGCGGTGCTGACTCCGCCCGATCTGATGTCGCAGATCCTGCTCGCAGTGCCGCTGATCATCCTCTACGAACTGGCGATCATCGGCATCTGGTTCACCGAGCGCAGCCGGGCCAGGCAGAGCGATGCCGAAGAGACGGATGCCGACGCGGTCGCCTGATGCGGTCGAGATGGCGGATGAGGGGCCCCGGCGAAAGTCGGGGCCTTTTTTTATGGTGAGGCGTGGCCCTCGACTTCGCTCAGGCTGAACGGAGGTCGGGGGGGGGGGGGGCGGACTCCAGACACTAGACGTACTTCCGTTGGGCTTGAGTAAGTCGAAGGCCAAGGGAAACGCTATCCCCAAAAGGAAAAGGGCCCCGGCGGATACCGCCGGAGCCCTTTCATGCGTTCAGCCGGGTGAGAGGCTTACTTGGCGTCGTCAGCCGTCTTGGCCACCGTATTGCCAGCCGAGCTGACATCGCGGCCGACGCCTTCAACCGTGTTGCAAGCGCTGACCAACAGCGCGCCGGCGACGATGGCCAGACCCATGAGCTTGCGCATTCCGTGTCTCCTTTTGACAAAACCCGTTCCGGCCCAATGCGCGGCAAACCTTTTCGTTCCGGCTCTGTCACGGACAAGTTCGGCGATGGGCGGAAAAATGATTAAGGCCTGGAAGCGTCACCGGGGGGGGGGAGGGTGGACGCTTCCAGGCCTATGTCTTGGACAGCGAGAGCGGGGGGGCATAAGTTCGCTATCCGAAGATCAAAACCCACTGCCGGGCCATGGGTTCCCCGAAATTTGCAGACCTGCGAATCTTTTTCGGGGAAGAAGTTAATCCCGGCCGACGATCGGAATGGCGATCTCATAGGCGCCGGTCAGCGGGTCGTGATGCAGCGGCGCGCGAAGCTGGCGCGCAAATCCCTCCATCACCCGGCCATAGCGTTTGCCGATCAGTTCGCGCAGGCGGTCGGTCTCCACCAGCGCCCGCGATACGACGCGAACCACCGCCCGGCCTTCATCCTCGGTTGGCTTGATCGCGACGCGGATCTGCGCGGCGGAATCGCAATTCATCGCCAGTTCCAGCATCTCGGTGACCAGGAAGGCGACCGCGACCGCGACATCCTGGTTCACGAGCAGCGGCGCGACGTCGAGCGAGATGCCGATGCCGGACGCGCCCTCGGGGGCCGTGGCGCGGATATTGGCGGCCAGCTCGCCGATCATCGTGCGCAGGTTCAGCCCGCGATTATCCTCAAGCTCGGCGAAATGATGGCGGTGGACGACCGCCAGCGCATCGACGCGTCGCTGGATCGAGGCATAGGCCGCCATCGCCTCCGGCCCGGTCGCGCCGCGCGCATGGAAGTTGATCAGGCTGGAAATGACCTGAAGATTGTTCTTCACCCGGTGATGGACTTCGCGCGTTAGCTTGGTCTGGCGGACCAGGCCCTCGGCCAGCCCGGCCTCATGGGTCGCCACGGTCTGGGTGATCGCCTCGAAGGTTTCGGCGAGATCGCGGATTTCCTGCGCCGGTGCGGCTTCGACCTGCGAGATGTCCAGCGTCTCTCCGGGGCGATAGGCGGCGACGATGCCGCGCAACTGGCGCAGCGGGCGGATCAGCAACCGGTCGACCACGACCCAGCCGATCAGCACCGCCGCCAGCCACATGAGCAGTGGCAGTGCGAGGGCGACGATCAGCGAGGAGGTGATCGGCGCGCTGGGTGCCGAGGTGCGCAGGACGAGCCCGGCAATGCCAAGTTCGGTGCGCATCGTCTTCATGCGCTCCAACGGGCCCTGGCTCGCGATCCGCTCGATCGCCAGCGACTCCCCGTCCAGTTCCAGAACGCTTTCGATCGGCGTGCTATGGCTGTTCTGATCGATCAGCGAGCGAAGAAAGGCGAGGGGGAAGAAAGCGCGTGCCTGAGCGCGGCCATCATGGCTGGCGACGGAAAGCACCAGACCCTGACCGGGCAGCAGGTCGGCCGCGATCGGCGAACCATCGGACGGAGTGGGCAGCGCGGCGGGAAGGGGATCGCCGCACAGTGTCCGCCCGGCACGATCGGTAATCAGAAAGCGTGCGCCGGTCAGCGATTGCTGGGCAAAGACGCCTTGCGCACGGGCGCAACTCGGCGCGTCGAGCGGGTCCTGGCCCAGTGCGCGCACCGCGACGCGCAGCGCGGTCATGTCGCCCATCAGCTCGACGGCGATCGCGCGGGCATCCTCGTTGGCGGCGATGCGCAACCGGCCGCTGGCCTCGCTATCGGCCAGCCGGGTCGTCTGCAGCGTGGCGAACACCGCGATGGCGGCAAGGACCAGCAGCGTGCTGCCCAGCACCAAAACCAGCCGCGCACCGGTGGTCAGGCGCGGGGAAGGCGGGCGGACGCGCTCGGTCGCTTCGAGTTCAGCGGCTTGGGGGGGAGTGCTGGCCATGCAGCCGGACGTCAGTCCAGCTTGCTGAGAAGGTCAAGCATCTCGTCTGGAATTTTTTCGTCGACGGTCTTCTGATAGGCTTGGCGAAGAGCCGAGCCGGCATCTTTCTCCACACCCTTGACCGGCGTCGAGGAAGGCGTCTTCTTCGTCTTGTTGCCCAAACTCAAAATATCCCCCTGCATGACCCACTAGCGGGGCAACCGACGCAATGGCAGGCTTGGATGCCGCCAGTCGGCGAAACGCCAAAGCCATAGTTGATGTGGCGATGAAACCAAATTCGATCTTGTTGGTTCCCGCTGCGATACGAAAATTCCATCGGGGGCGTTCGTCCGCGGCGCGCCCTGTGGGATTTCCGGAAACGGCATTGAAAACGGCCGCGGGGGCCAGCACATGAGTACCCGCGATTACCTCAGGGAGTGATTATTACCCATGTCGCTTGGACAGCAGCTTGCGCCCCATCTTCCCTTTTTGCGGCGCTATGGCCGGGCCCTGACCGGCAGCCAGGTGCACGGCGACAAATATGTTCGCGCGACGCTGGAGGCGATCGTGGCGGCTCCCGATCAGTTTCCGCGCGACGTCGATCCCCGTCTGGGCCTGTACCGCATGTTCCAGGGCATCTGGTCTTCGGCCAATTATGATGAATTGGACAATGACGGTGTCGATGCCGACGGCAATGAAGGTCTGGCTCGCGCTCGTCTTGCCCGGATGACCCCGCTGTCGCGCCAGGCACTGTTGCTGACCGCGATGGAAGGCTTTACGCCCGAGGACGCGGCCTATCTGATCGATGTCGAGCCGAGCGAGGTTGAGAATCTCGTGTCCGAGGCGCTGGCCGAGATCGAGAAGCAGACCCGGGCGCGTGTCCTGATCATCGAGGACGAGCCGATCATCGCAATGGATATCGAGACGATCGTGCGCGACCTGGGCCATGAAGTGACCGGCGTCGCCGTGACCCGTGACGAAGCCGTCGCGCTGGCGATGGAAGATCGGCCGGGTCTGGTCCTCGCCGATATCCAACTGGCCGATGACAGCTCGGGCATCGATGCGGTCAAGGACATCCTGGCCGAGTTCGAGGTGCCGGTGATCTTCATCACCGCCTTCCCCGAGCGGCTGCTGACCGGCGAACGGCCCGAGCCGACCTTCCTGATCACCAAGCCCTTCCAGCGTTCGACGGTGAAGGCGGCGATCAGTCAGGCGCTGTTCTTTGACCAGAGCACGGTTCCGGCGGAGTAACCGCGTCGGGAAAAGAATTTCGGTTACGGACCCAAAACGGTTTGGAGGCGTTAGGCTGACATGGTTGATCCCCAGAAACCCATCCATGTTAGCAAGGAAGACGCTCGGGCAGGATCGACGCCGCATATGACGCGTTACATCCTGCCCATATCGCTGGTGCTGGTGATCGTGATCTTTGCATTTCTGGTGTTGCGCTGAGCCAAGAAGCCTCGAATATTTCTTGGACTTGGCTGGCCAATGCCATGCAGCCGTCTTACATTTTGAGTCGACCGCTGGAACGGTCGGCTACGACGATCGGATTTTCATGACGCAGCCACTGACGCGGGACGAAACAGAGGCCGACGCACCCGTCGAGCACGTCGCCCTGCCTGATTCTGAATTCAAGTCCGAGCTGGCGCGTGTGATCCCCCATCTTCGCGCCTTTGGCCGGTCGCTGTCGGGCAGCCGCGATCTGGCCGACGATCTGGTGCAGGAAACGCTGCTCAAGGCTTGGGCCGCACGCAAGCGTTTCCAGGCCGGCACGAATATGCGCGCCTGGACCTTCATCATCCTGCGCAATCTCTATCTGTCGCAGATGCGGCGTGCGCGCTTCAAGGGCGAGTGGGACGATCTGGTGGCCGATCGCATCCTGGCGGCGCCCGCCAGCCAGGATCGCCATGTCGAACTGGGGGATATGCAGCGCGCGCTGATGCATCTGCCGCAGCCACAGAGGGAAGCGTTGATTCTCGTCGGCGCCGGCGGCTTTGCCTATGAGGAAGCGGCGGAAATCTGCAACGTCGCGGTCGGCACGATTAAGAGCCGCGTCGCGCGTGGCCGCGTGGCATTGGAAGCGATCCTGACCGACGGCTCACTGCCTTCGCGCCGGGAGCATGAGACCGACAGCAGCAAGACCGCGCTCGACAGCATCATGGGCGATGTCGATCAATTGAGCGGCGGGCGGTAAAACGCCGTTTCCTGGAAATTCGCGACCGTCTCGGCGCTGGCCGGGGCGGTCGTTTTATTATGGACTGTCTTCTGACCAAGCGCGGGCGCTGTTATGCTGGCGCATGATGCGTGTGGCGGACGATGATGTCGCATGACGGATGATCCATCAGCCGGCTGGGAGGCCGTCGCGGGACAATTTGCGGCGATCCGCTCCTCCGTCGGATCGGACATTGTGCGGCGCTGGTCCGTTCATTTGCCGGCCGGCGGAGCGATCCTGGATATAGGGTGCGGGACAGGGGTGCCGATCGCCAGGACTCTTACGGAGCAGGGGTTCGAGCTCTACGGCATTGATGCCTCGCCGACGCTTCTCGAAGCCTTCCGCCGAAACATTCCCGATGCCCGGGCCGCGTGCGAACCGGTCGAGAGCAGCCGCTTTTTCGACAGGCGATTTGACGGCGTGGTGGCGATCGGGCTGCTATTCCTCTTGGCAGGGGATCGTCAGCGTATGGTGATCAGACGCGTCGGTCATGCGTTGCGAGCGGGCGGCCGATTTCTGTTTACAGCGCCGACCCAGCGGTGCGCGTGGACGGACAGTCTGACAGGGCGATCATCCTTGTCGCTGGGAGAGGAGGAGTATGACCACCTTCTAATCGAGGCCGGTCTTCAAAGGGTTGGTGGTTATGAAGATGAGGGCGGCAATTACTATTATGATGCCGTAGCTCGGTAAGGCCCTTCATGCCTCATTTACGATTGGTTCGCCCATCCAGTCGCGATAGCAGCTTTACCCAAGCATCCGGCAGCCGCATCGGCTCCGAAAAAGCCGAGCGCAGCGTGCAGCCGATATCGTCGACACGCCGGGGCGCGGGGACGATGCGGATATCGCTGGTCCAGGGATCGCTGCTCATCATGTTGTTATAACTGATGAGGGCTTGACAAGTTTCTAATTTTCTGAAGCAGGAATATTAACCTTTCCTAAACCCTTTGTCGCCTGCGCAGGTGACCGTTAGGACTAGGCGATGATCGCTACCCATTCCCCCGATTTGATCGACGCGGTCGCCCGCGCCCGCGCTCATTCCCCCTTTCTGGCGATGCTGCTGGATCGCGAACCGGATATTGAGGCGGCGGCCTTGGACGGGCGGCTGGCCGACCTGCCGATGTTCGATCCTGACTTGCCGACCGGAGTGGCACTGCGGCGCGAGCGACGGGCGCTCGCGCTGACGGTGGCGCTGGGGGATTTGTCGGGGCTGTATGACCTGACGGGGGTGACGCGGCGTTTGACCGATTTCGCCGATGCGGCGCTGGAGCGAGCGATTCGGGCGGCCATTCTGGAGCGTACGCCCGATGCCGAACCGGTGGGCTTCGCTGCGATCGCACTCGGCAAACAGGGCAGTCGCGAACTCAATTATTCGTCGGATATCGACCCGATCCTGTTGTTCGATCCCCAGACTTTGCCCCGGCGTCCGCGCGAGGAGCCCGAAGAGGCGGCCGTGCGGATCGGCAAGCGGGTGGTCGAGCTGCTCCAGGCGCGTGATGGCGAAGGCTATGTGCTGCGCGTCGACCTGCGGCTACGCCCTTCGCCCGAGGCGACGCCGATCGCCATCCCGGTCGAGGGGGCGATCGCCTATTATGAAAGCCAGGCGCTGACCTGGGAACGGGCGGCCTTTATCCGGGCGCGCGCGGCGGCAGGCGATCTGGCGCTGGGGCAGCGTTTCCTCGACGCGATCCGCCCCTTTGTCTGGCGGCGCGCGCTGGATTTCGGTGCAGTGGGCGAGATCCGGGACTTGACGCGACGCATCCGCGATCACCATGCACAAGGCCAGGCCCTCGGCCCCGGCTATGACTTGAAACGCGGGCGCGGCGGGATTCGTGAGATCGAGTTCTTCGCACAAATCCACCAACTGATCCATGGCGGGCGCGACCCCGCCCTTCGCGCGCCCGCGACCCGCGATGCGCTGGCGCGGCTGGCCGAGGCGGGGCGGATCGATGTCCAGAACGCGACGGCGCTTTCCCAGGCCTATGAGACGCTGCGCACCATCGAACACCGCGTGCAGATGATCGACGATCGCCAGACCCATCAACTGCCCAAGGGTGAGGGACTGGATCGGGTCGCGCAGCTTCATGGTCTGTCCGACGGCGCAAATCTCGTGGCGATGCTGGCGCCGGTAACGGAGCAGGTCGGTCGGCTCTATGACGCGCTCGACGCCGATGAGCGTCCGCGCTTGCCGCATGACCCGGTGTTGCTGAACGAACGGCTCGCCGCGGCAGGGCTGCAGGATATCGAGGCTGCAGCGCGGCGAATCGCGGCGTGGCGCGGCGGCGATTATCCGGCACTGCGTAGCCCGGCAGCGCGCGAGGCGCTCGATGCGGTATTGCCGACCCTGGTCGAGGCGCTGGGCGAGGCGCCCGATCCCGACGCCGCGCTGCTGAAGCTCGATTCGCTGTTCGAGCGGATGACGAGCGCGATCAACATCTTCCGCCTGCTGGAGGCGCGGCCCGCGCTGGCGCATCTGACGGTCGCGATCCTCAGCCATGCCGCGCCGCTCGCCGCCGAACTGGCGCGGCGCCCGGCCCTGCTCGACGGGTTGATCGATGCCTCGGCCTTCGAGCCTTTGCCGGCGGTCCGCTTCCTCGAACGGGCGATGCGTGGTGGGGAGGCGGGGCAGGATTATCAGGATCGCCTCGATCATGTCCGCCGGGTGGTGGGTGAGCTCCGCTTCGCACTGGGAGCGCAGATCGTTGCCGGACGCGCCGATCCGCTGGAAGTGGCGGGCGGCTATGCGCGGGTGGCCGAGGCGGCGATCGGTGTGCTCGCACGCGCGACGGTCGAGGAATTTATGCTCGCCCATGGCCGCGTGCCGGACAGCGAGCTGGTTATCCTGGCGCTGGGCCGGATGGGCGGGGCGGCGCTGACCCACGCCTCCGACCTCGACCTCGTCTATCTGTTCACCGGTGATTTCGCCGCTGAGTCCGATGGGCCCAAGCCGCTGGGCGCGACGCTCTATTATAATCGCCTCGCGCAGCGAGTGAGCGCGGCCTTGTCGGTACCGACCCAGGCGGGGCCGCTCTATCCGGTTGATACACGGTTGCGCCCGTCGGGGACGCAGGGGCCACTGGTCGTCTCGGTCGAGAGTTTCGCGCGCTATCAGCGCGAGGACGCCTGGACCTGGGAGCATATGGCGCTCACCCGCGCACGCCCGGTCTTCGGATCGGAGGCGGCCCGGGCCTCGGTTGCCGCGATCATCACCGATGTGCTGAACGGCAATCGGCCGCCCCGCGACATCGCCACCGAAGCAGGCGAAATGCGCGCCGAGATGGCGCGACACAAGCCGCCGCAGGGGCCGCTCGACGTCAAGCTGCTGCCCGGCGGGCTCGTCGATCTGGAATTCGCCGTGCACCGGGCGCAGTTGATTGGGCGCACCGGTTTCGACCCCGATCTCGGTCGGGCCATCGCATTGCTGGCGGAGCAGGGGCTGATGCCCGCCGCTATGGCCACGGCGCATGACGTGCTGACCCGCGCGCTGGTCGCCTTTCGTCTGCTGGTCCCCGACGGGCAGGAGCCGGCGGCCGCGACCCGCCCGCTGATCGCACGCGCCATGGGGCTGGCCGATTGGGACGCGGTGGTTGCCACGCTGGAGGCGACGCGGCAGGAGGTGTCCCAGGTCTGGCAAGGAGGTTGAGGCGATGGAACAGGGGGATGCGATCCCGGCCGTGACGGTCACGACGCCCGAGGGCGGCGCGCTGGCGCTGGGGGAGTTGAAGGGGCCATTGGTAGTCTATTTCTATCCCAAGGACGACACCAGCGGCTGCACGCGCGAGGCGCAGGACTTCACCGCACTGGCGGCGGATTTCCGTGCGGCGGGCGTGCGCGTCATCGGCATTTCCAAGGATAGCCCCGCCAAGCATCAGAAATTCGCGGCGAAATATGATCTGACGGTCGAGCTCGCGAGCGACGAGGATGGTACGGCGTGCGAGGCGTTCGGCGTCTGGAGCGAGAAGAAGCTCTATGGCAAGACCTATATGGGCATCGAGCGCGCGACCTTCCTGTTCGACGGTGAGGGCCGGCTGGCGACGAGCTGGCGCAAGGTGAAGGTGCCGGGCCATGCGCAGGCGGTGCTGGAGGCGGCGCGCGCGCTTTGACGACGATCGCCCAAGCCTGCGCCGATGTTCTGCGCGAAAGCGATCCGCTGGCGAAGGTCCGGCGGGCGAGGGCGGTCGCGCGTGCCTGGCGGCGGGGTGGGTTGGCGCACGAGTTCGACGCCGCGATGCCCGACGCGCCGGGGCGACCGGACCGCCCCGAATTGCTGCCGCCCAACCGTATGCCCAAGCGCGGGCGCGGCGGATCGGAAAAGGGGCGGATCGCGCTGCTCCATGCGCTGGCGCATATCGAATTCGCGGCGATCGACCTGGCCTTCGATGCCGCCGGCCGGTTCGGGGCGCAGTTTCCGAGGTCCTATGTCGACGACTGGATTTCAGTCGGCGCGGACGAGGCGATGCATTTCGCCGTGCTCCATCGCCGGTTGCGCACGCTGGGCTCGGGCTATGGCGAGCTGCCCGCCCATGCCGGGCTGTGGGAGGCGGCGGAGGTGACCGCGCATGACGCCATGGCGCGGCTGGCCGTGGTGCCGATGGTGCTGGAGGCACGCGGGCTGGACGTAACGCCGGAGACGGTGGCCCGCTTTCGCGCAGGGGGTGACGAGGCGTCGGCCCGCATCCTCCACCGCATCTATACCGACGAGATTCGCCATGTCGGATTCGGCGCCAAATGGTTCGGCTATCTGGCGGCGGGGCAGGATATCGACCCCGCATCGCACTGGCGAATGCTGGTCCGGCGCCATTTTCGGGGGGTCGTTAAGCCACCGTTCAACGACTCGGCGCGCGCGACAGCCGGTTTGACGCGAGACTTCTATGCGCCTCTTGCCGACATGGAACCGGAACAGGCACAAGCTGACCGTCTGTAACGCGGTGGGGCTGCGAAACAGCATTGGATGGACGAAAGCCGGCAATCCCGACTGTGGGGTCGCTTGGCAACAAGGTGTCGGGGTTCGATGAAGCAGCTTGTGATTTCGGGTAAATCGATTGCCTCGCACGTCCGCACCCTTTGTCTCACTGCCGCGATCATCGGCCTGAGCGGGCAGGGTGCCCTCGCTGCCTCCGGTCCAGCGCCAGCGCCTGCGCCCAAGGCGCCGCATCACGGCCCGGCGGTCGGCGGTGAGTTCATCCCGGCCAGTAGCACCGAGGCTTCGGCCGATCTGCGCGCCGACCAGCAGTTTCGCACGCTGTTCCAAAGCTGGAAGAAGATGGATGGGGTGCAGAAGGGCGTGATCGCCATTCCCTCGGTCCAGCCGGTCGAGAAGCTTCAGTTCACCAGCAATTTCGGCATTCGCTCCGATCCGTTCCGCGGCACTGCGGCGATGCATGCCGGCGTCGATATTCCCGGCCCCGTCGGCACCCCCATTTACGCCACCGCCGATGGTATCGTCGATCATGCCGGTTGGCAGGGTGGCTATGGCAACTTGGTCGAGATCAACCATGGCAAGGGCATTGCGACCCGCTATGGCCACCTGTCCAAGGTTCTGGTCGCGGACGGCGCGCGCGTGACGCGCGGCCAGTTGATCGCGCTGATGGGCTCCACCGGCCGTTCGACCGGCTCGCACCTTCATTATGAAGTCCGTATGGACGGCCATGCCGTCAACCCGGTCCCGTTCCTGACCACCGGCGACTATCTGATGGCGTCGCAGGACCACAGCATCCACCAGATTCCGGTGTCCACCGACGGTCCTGCCGCGCAGGACTGATCGTCCGGCGCGATGAACGACAGGCGCGTGGGATTGCCGCCCGGGGCCACCGCGCTTATCTGAGCCTCATGGCCACGAGCATTTCCGAAATCGCGCTGACCCCGGCCGCTGCGGCCCGCGTCGCAGCGATCGCCGAGCGGCAGAACAAGCCCGCTATCCTGCGTCTCTCGGTGGAGGGCGGTGGCTGTTCGGGTTTCCAGTATAAATTCGGATTGGCCGATGGGCCCGCCGATGACGATGCGATCGCCGAGACCGATGGCGTCCGCCTAGTCGTTGACAGCATCAGCCTGGACTTGGTCCGGGGCGCGCAGGTCGATTATGTCGAGTCACTGGGCGGCGCTGCGTTCCGCGTGACCAATCCCAACGCGGCCTCGGGTTGCGGTTGCGGCACCAGCTTCGCGGTCTGACGTGAAGATTACCACGTACAACGTCAACGGGATCAAGGCCCGTCTGCCGCGCTTGCTCGAATATCTGGCAGAGGCCGATGCCGATATCGTCTGCCTCCAGGAATTGAAGGCGAGTGACGAGACCTTCCCCGTAGCCGATATCGAGGCGGCCGGTTACGGCGCGGTCTGGCATGGCCAGAAGAGCTGGAACGGCGTCGCGGTGCTGGCGCGTGGGGCTCAGCCGGTCGAGCGGCAGCGTGGGTTGGCCGGCGAGGATGAGGACGAGCATAGCCGCTATCTCGAATGCGAGGTGAACGGTCTGGTCGTGGCCTCGCTCTACCTTCCCAACGGCAATCCACAGCCGGGCCCGAAGTTCGATTACAAGCTGCGGTGGATGGAACGGCTGGCCGCGCGCGCGCGCGAATTGCTGGCGGAAGAAGTGCCGGCGGTGCTGGCGGGCGATTACAATGTAATCCCCAATGACGACGACACATTTTCCGTGCCCGCCATGGCCAGCGACGCGCTGATGCAGCCCGAGAGTCGGCAGGCCTATCGCCGCTTGCTGACACAGGGCTGGACGGACTCGGTGCGCACCCGAGCGCCCAAGGGTGGGGTGTGGACCTTCTGGGATTATCAGGCCGGGTCCTGGCAGCGCGATGCCGGGTTCCGGATTGATCATCTGCTGCTCAGCCCCCAGGCGGCGGACCGGCTGGTCGATGCCGGCGTCGACAAGAGCTATCGCGGCCGGGAAAAGGCCAGCGACCACGCCCCGACCTGGGTGCGGCTTCGCGACTGAGGTCCGATCCCCCCGGTAAGGGGATCGTTGCGGCAATGGACCTTGCGTTTTCCTTATACTCCACCCCGGCGAAGGCCGGGGTCCAGTTGCGAAATGGCTGGAGGAGCTTGCCCATGGCCCCCAACTGGATCCCGGCCTTCGCCGGAATGGCATGGCGGATTTTGCAACGATCCTTGTTGAGAAGATGTGGCAGGTCAGGATTTAGGGGCGGCGCGTTTTCCTAATATTGGCGCGATAACCCAGATTTTGGCGATGTAAGCCAAGTGGCAACATTAAAAAGCCATTGATTTTCAACAGCTTAACTGTATGGCATGACTAATGCAGTAACTCACTTGCCGGACGCGGTCCGGCTCAAAAAGGGAGTTACCACCATGCTGATTTCGCTGCTGATCGCCTCCACTCTGTCGATGACGGCGCCGGACCCTACGGCTGGCAAGCCGGCTGCCCCACAGCCCCAGGCCAATCAACTCACCGACTCCGCGAGTGTCATCGCGAGCCTGCCACCGACCACGCGGATCTGCGTCGTCGATCGGGTGACCGGCTCCAATATTCCGGTCAAGGTCTGCCACACCGCCGATGAGTGGATCGCGCGCGACGGCGCCGTCCCGACTGGTAAGATCAAGCGCCGCTAAGCCCCAGGACCGAGGAGACACGCCATGATGTTCTTCGCCATGCTCGCCGCCATCAGCCAGCCGGTTGCCTTGCCGCGTGACGAGGAGGCCACGCTCGCCGCGACGAACGCGGTCGCGGCGGCTGCACCGGCCAAGGCCAAGCCGGTCCGCTATTGCTTCAACGATGTCGAGGAGGACCGCATCCTGCGGGGCAAGGTCTGCCGCACGCGCGCCCAGTGGCTGTGGCGCAATATCGACCCGCTCGACTATATCAATCAGAAGAAGAAGTGAGGGCCGACAGGGCCGGGGCCGCGCCATGGCGGCCCCGGCCGTGCGAGGATGATCAGGTCAGATCACGCGCATAGACGTTGTAGGTCTTGTTGACCCGGCTGTTGATCGTCTCGGCGATCGAGCGCATCCCCTGATTATCGTCGAGGATCCAGCCGATCTCGCCGCGCGACGCGCCATATTTGGTGATCGAGGCGCGGCGGATATATTCGATCATCATGAAGGCCAACTGGCTGGCCATACGCGACGACTGCAATTCCTTTACCACGCCCATCAGCGGCACGCGCATCGTCCGCACCTTGGGCGCGCGCAGCCATAGCAGCAGCTTGGCCCAGCCAAAGGGGAGCAGGCTGCCCTTCAAAGGCTTCATCGCCTCGTTCAGGTCGGGGAGGGTGATCATGAAGGCGACGGGCTTGCCATCCAGTTCGGCGATGCGGATCAGGTCGTTGAACACGATCGGCTTCAGCTTGACGCCGACGTCTTTGATTTCCGGTGGGGTCAGCGGGATGAAGCCCCAGTTATCGGACCATGCATCGTTGAGAATGCTCAGGATGATCGCGGCCTCTTCCTCGAACTTGGCCTTGTTCACCTCGCGCACGCGGATGCGTTCGTTCTTCTCGCCCGACTTGATGATGCGCTGAACGATCGGCGGGAATTCCTGGGTGATGTCGAGCTCATAGGTGAAGAGCTGCTTGATCGTCGTATAGCCGACGGCCTCGATCCAGCCCTGATATTCGGGGCGGGCATGGCCCATCATGATCGTCGGGTCCTGATCGAACCCCTGGACCAGCAGGCCCGGTTCCTCCCAGATCGATTGCGAGACCGGGCCGACGGCGCGGGTCATCCCCTGTTCGCGTAGCCAGCCCTCCGCCTTAGCGAGTAACGCGCGGAACACATCCTCGCTCACGGCATCCATCAGGCCCCAGAAACCGGTGCCGGGCCCGAAACCCTTGGAAGCGTCCATCTCCAGCGCCAGCGTGTCGAGATGCGCGGAGATACGCCCGACCACCTTGCCATTTTCTTCGGCGAGGAAAAGCTGCGCCTTGGCATGGCTGTACCAGCCATTCTTCTCCGGCGTGATCAGCCCCAGCGCCTCGCCCTTTAGCGGCGGCACCCAATGGGGATCGTCCGCATAGAGGCCGAAGGGAAAGTCGACAAAGGTCTTGCGGTCGCGCTTGGTGGCGACGGGGCGGATGGAAATGGCCATGGCTCGATCGGGTCCGGACAGGAATATCGGGCCATGTCCTAACCGGCTTGGTCGATCATAGCGAGTGAGGATTCCGTCATCCCCGGGCGTGGGAATGCCACCGTGTCGCCACTATGTAGGGGCAAAGGATAGCCTTATGGAATCGACGCTTTCTTTCCGAACCAGCACGTCCGCCGGCGCCGCGGCCCCCGTGACGCGTGTCCCGATCGCGGACGACAAGGCGATGCTGCGTGCCGCCGCCGAGATGACCCGCGACCTGATCGCGCCGCGTCCGCGCCTCTATTGGGCGGATATGGTGAGCAGTGCGCTGGTCGGTTATGCCGCGCTGGCCGTCGCGGTCACGGCGGGATCGACCGGCGTGATCGTCGCGGCCTCGGTCGTGTCGGTGCTGGCGCTCTACCGCGCGCTGCTGTTCATTCATGAAGTCAGCCATATGAAGCATTCGGCGCTGCCGGGCTTTCGCACCGGCTGGAACGCGTTGGTCGGCGTGCCGTTGTTGACGCCGGCCTTCATGTATGAGGGCGTGCACAATCTGCACCATGCCAAGACGCGCTATGGCACGGTCGATGACCCCGAATATCTGCCGCTGGCCCTGATGAGGCCTTGGACGCTGCCGGTCTTCATCCTGGTGTCGGCGCTGGCGCCGCTCGGGCTGCTGATCCGCTTTGCGATCCTGTCGCCCTTGTCCTGGATCGTGCCGGGTCTGCGCAAGATCGTCGTCGAGCGCTACTCGGCGCTGGCGATCAACCCGCAGTTCCGCCGCCGCATGCCCGAGGGCGAGGCGCTAAAGCTCTTCAACCGCACCGATGCGGCCGCCTCTGTCTGGGCGTTGGCGCTGGTGGTGATGGTCGCCACCGGGGTGATTCCGGTTCGCGGCTTTGCGATCGGTTTCGCCATCGGTTCGGCCATCGCGGTGCTGAACCAGGTCCGCACGCTGGTCGCGCATCTGTGGGAGAATGACGGCGAGCCGATGACGGTGACCGCGCAGTATCTGGACTCGGTCAATGTGCCGCCGCCGGCGCTGCTGCCGGGCCTGTGGGCGCCGGTCGGCCTGCGCTATCACGCGCTGCACCATCTCCTGCCCTCGCTGCCTTATCATGCGCTGGGCGAAGCGCACCGCCGGATCAGCGCCGCCGTGACGCCGGAGTCGCCCTATCACAAGGCGAGCTACAAGGGGCTGCCGGGCCTAGTCGCCAAGATCGGCCTCAGCACGATCCGCCGGGGGAAGTGACCACTGCGGGGTGAGGGGCAAGAGCCGATCCCTCACCTCCGTTCAGCCTGAGCAAAGTCGAAGGCCACGGGACACAACCCGCCAAGCCGCAAACTCTGCAACGTGCACTTCGACTTCGCTCAGTGCGAACGGGTGTTGGGATTTAGGACAGATGAAGCGGGCCTCGACGGCCCGGCCTCACTCCTCGGTCCGGAACAGCACCGCTTCGCCGATCAGGAAGAACAGCAGGATCGGTGCCCAGGCCGCGAGAAACGGCGGATAGGCCCCGAGATCGCCCATCGCCATCGAGAAATTGTCCGCCACGAAAAAGGCGAAGCCCAGCGCCATGCCGATCACGGCGCGGACGAACAGCTTGCCCGATCGGGCGATACCGAATGCGGCCACGGCCCCCAGCAGCGGCATCAATATCGCCGACATGGGCGCGGACAATTTGTGCCAGAGCGATCCCTCCAGCGTTTTGGTCGGCCGCCCCGCCTCGCGCAGGTCGTCGATCGCGTTGGACAGCCCCTTGAAGGACAGGCCATCGGCATTGACGCTGGCCAGCGTTAGCTGTTCGGGCGTCACGCCGCGCCCGATGATCATGGAGGGGATGGAGGTGAGCTTACCCGAGGCGACCTCGAACCGGGTCGCCGGGCCGATCTGCCAGCCATCGCCCATGCGCCGGCCCCGCGGCGCGCGGACGATCGCCTGCAGGCTGCCGCCGCCCTTGCGATCATAAAGGGTCACGCCGCCGAGCTGGGTGTTGGCACCGCGCCCCTGGACCAGATCGACCGAGATCAGATCGTCACCGTCACGCACCCAGACATTGGAACGGTCGCCGCTGTCGATCGGGATGGGGCCGTAATCCACTTTCTGCCACGCGCTCAGTGTCGCCGTCGCGCGCGGCACGATCCGGTCGTTGAAGGCGAAGCTCAGCACCGCGACGCCTGCGCTCGCCACCAACAACGGCGCCAGCACTTGATGCGCCGAGAGCCCGGCGGCCTTCAGCGCGATGACCTCCGAATTCTGGTTCATCGTGAAGAAGGTCAGGATGGTGCCGAGCAGCACCGAGAAGGGCAGGATGAAGGCGATGATCTGCGGCGCACGCAACGAGACATAGCGCCACACCTGTGCCTCGCCATTGCCGGGCGTCGCCAGGATGGCCCCGGATTCACTGAGAATGTCCAGCGCCTGGAGCACGATGACCAGCGCGAACAGGATCGCGAAGGTGCGGAGCAGGAACATCTTGGCCATGTAGATGGCGATGGTCCGCGACGGGAAAATGCTCGACAGGCTCATGCGGAATAGGCCTTCTTGCGGCGGCGGCCGGGCAGCCAGCGGCCGATCAGCTTGCCCAGCTTGGCAAAGCCGCGCTCCAGCACGCCGATCGGCTGGCCACCCGGCACATAGGCGGTGACATAATACATCCAGCCGACCAGCCCGGCGAAGATCGCAAACGGCACCCATAGCGCGATCAAGGGATCGACCCGGCCCAGCGCCCCGATATCGGCGGCATATTGGTTCACCTTGTGATAGGTGACGAGCATCACGATCGACAGGAACACGCCCAGTGCCGAGGTCGATCGCTTGGGCGGTATGCCCAGCGATACCGCGAGCAACGGCAAAAGGAACATCGTCACCACCTCGACCAGGCGGAAGTGGAATTCGGCTCGACTGCCGGCCCGCGCCTCGGCACTGGGCGCCTCGTGGCCGAGCTTGGCCAACTCGGGCAAAGTGAACTCCAGGTCGCGGCCGCCGCGCTGGCGGAAATTGTCGAACTTGGGCAGATCGATCGGCAGGTCGTGGCTGGAGAAGGTCAGCACGCGCGGCGCGCGGAACTCCGGGCGATTGTGGATGAGGGTGCCGTTGGTCAGGCGGAAGATGATGACGTTGGGATCGTCGGTCGCCAGGAAACGGCCGCGCTCGGCCGTCACACCGATCCAGTCGCCCTTGGACGTGTTGGCATGGACGAAGATGCCCGACAGGTCGCGCCCGCTGTCCCGGCTTTCCTCGATGCGCAGCGTCATCCGGTTGCCCAGATGGGTGAACTCGCCAACCTTGATCGAGGCGCCCAGCGCGCCGGTGCGCAGCTCGTAGCGCAGCCCTTCATAATAATAACGTGCGATCGGCTGGACATAGCCGACGATCGCCAGGTTCAGCGCGGCGAGCACGATCGCATACATATAGGGCACGCGCAGCAGCCGGGTATAGCTCATGCCGACGCCGCGCATCACGTCCAGTTCGGATGAGGTGGCAAGCCGGCGGAAGGCGAGCAGAATGCCCAGCATCAGCCCGATCGGAATGCCCAGTCCCAGATATTCGGGCAACAGGTTGGCGAGCATCCGCCACACCACGCTGATCGGTCCGCCCTCGGTCGCGACGAATTCGAACAGACGGCGGATGCGGTCGAGCACCAGCAGCATGGCAGCGATGATCAGCGTCGCGAACAGCGGCAACGCGATCAGCCGGGCCATGTAGCGATCGATGGATTTCATGCCGGGGACATCACTCGCGCGATAAAACGGCCATGGCTATACGAGGCGGGGCAGGGCGCGTCACCCCCCGTTTGTGAGGCTTTCCCGTGGGCTTCGACGTGGGCGCTACGCGCCGAAGTCGAAGGCCTCGCCCCAAACTTCACTTCAAGCTGCCGCGCAGACCGGCCCCTCCGCGCGTTTCAACGCTGCCGCCACCGCGCGTTCCAGCCCCATCAACGTGAAGGGCTTGCGCAGCACCTCATGCCCCTCGAACCCTGTCGCCTGGGCGTCGCCGGCAAAACCGGTTACGAACAGCACCGCGACATCCGGATAGCGGGGACGCAGGCTGGCGATGAGTTCGGGGCCGGTCTGATGCGGCATCAGCACGTCGGACACGATCAAGCGAATGCCCGGATGGCGGGCAAGCAGTCCTTCGGCCTCCCGCGGATCGTTGCATGGCACCGGATCATGTCCCAGTTCCCGAAGCGCGGCCAAGGTCGCCGCCAGCACGCGTGGATCATCTTCGACCAGCAGGACGCGCAGTGCATCCGCTTCCTCGGGCGTCGCTTCCGGGGCCGCCGCCTCGATGGGGGGCAGGGTGGGGGCCAAGGCGACATGGCGCGGGAAATAGAGGTTCACCGTCGTGCCGGCCCCCGGCGCGGTGCGGATGGTAACGTCGCCACCCAGTTGCCCGACCAGTCCGAAAATCTGGCTGAGCCCCAGGCCGGTCCCCTTGCCGGCCGGCTTGGTGGTGAAAAAGGGTTCGAACACCCGTTCGGCGACCTCGGGTGTCATGCCCGCGCCGGTGTCGGTGACCGAGATCACGACATAGTCGCCGGGGACCGCGCGCGGCAGTTCGTCCTGTGCGACGCGCGTCTCGGCGGTGCGGATGGTCAGCTCACCACGCCCGTCCATCGCGTCGCGCGCGTTGACCGCCAGGTTCAGGATGGCGTTTTCCATCTGGGTGCGATCGCCGAAGATCGCCCAGTCGCTGGTCTTGTCCTCGACCGTCACCTTCACTCCATCGCCCAGCGTCCGGTCAAGCAGATCGCGCATTCCCGCGACCAGTTGGCGGGGATGCAGGGCTTCGGGGGTCAGCGCCTCTTCGCGGCTGAACATCAGCAGCCGGCGGGTCAGTGCGGCGGCGCGGTGCGCGCCCTCGGTCGCGCTGTCGAGGTGGCGATGCGTATCCTCGATCGCGTGCGCCCGCCTTGCGAGCTCCAATCCGCCCAGCACCACCGCCAGCATATTGTTGAAATCATGGGCGATGCCGCCGGTGAGCTGGCCGAGCGCATCCATCTTCTGCACCTGGCGCAGCTTGGCTTCCTGTACCTTCAGTTCCTCAGTCGCGGCCTCGACCGCGTTGGCCAGTTCCTCGGCACGGGCGCGTTCGGCATGGGCCTCGGCACGGGCTTCGGCGCGTTCGCCCTCCGCGCGGATGATCATCCACGCCAGGAAGACCCCGCCCAGCGCCAGCCCGACACCGAACAGCGCGAGCCCCCCGGCCAGCTTGTTCGAATGCTCCACCGTCTCGCGCGCATCGCTGCTGCGCTGTTCAAGGAGCGTGCGCTCGCCGTCGATCAACCCGTTGAGCGTGCGGTTGATCTGAAGGAGCGCATCCGCCTGTCGCGCCGCATAATAGAGCGCATAGGCCTGTCGATCGCGGTGATAGGTGGTCGACAGGGCGATGTTGGAAAGTTCGCCGCCGCGGGCGTCATAGGCGGTGCGCAGCCGATTGACCAAGGCCTGTTGGCGCGGGTCCTCGATCAACTGGTCCAGCCGCTCGAGTTGCGCGCCCGCCAGCAACCATTCCTCCGAATAGAGTTGGCCCAGCTTGCGGTCGCCCGAGATGACATAGCGGCCCAGCGAGGCTTCCGACCGGGCGATGGTGCCCGACAGCATCCGCGCCAGGATCATCACGTCATAGCTGCGGCTCTGCAGTTCCAGCGCGCGGTCGCGCTCGCGATTGGCATGGCCGAGCGTGACGATGAGCAAGACCAGCGTCGCCGCGCCGGCCACCGCCATCGCGATCAGTGCGAAGGTCCGCCAACGGCCGACCCCTTGCTGGTCTTCCTGCTCGATCACGCCCGCGACGCTATCGCAAGGATCGGATAATGCAAAGCCGCAGTGCTTGGCTCAGCCGATGACGCCGACCGCGCGGCCCGCGGCCTGGAACATGCCCAGCACGGTCTGGATCTGCGCCGGCGTGTGCTCGGCACAGATGGAGCAGCGCAGCAGGAAGGTGCCGGCCGGGGTCGCGGGCGGGCGCGCCATGTTGACGTAGAGCCCGCCGTCGAGCAGCGCCTGCCACATCATCGCGGCCTGTTCCTGATCCTCCAGCATGACCGCGACGATCGCGCTGTCGCAGGTCTCGGTGCCGAGCCTGAAGCCCATCGCCTTCAGCCCGCCATGCAACGCGCGGGCATTCGACCACAGCCGCTCACGCTTTTCATGCGCGGTCATCAGCTTGCGGATCGACGTCGTCGCGGTCGCTACCACCGAGGGCGGCAGCGAGGCGGTGAAGATGTACGGACGGCAGGCGAGGCGGACCGCCTCGAACTTCGGATGATTGGACACGACGAAGCCGCCGACTGTGCCGACCGATTTGGAGAAGGTGCCGACGACGAAATCGATCTGGCCTTCCAACCCTTGCGCCTCGTACACGCCGCGCCCGTTGGGGCCGAAAAAGCCCATCGAATGCGCTTCGTCGACCAAGACCATTGCGCCATGCTTCTTGGCGACCGCGACCATCTCCTTCAGCGGAGCGATGTCGCCGAGCATCGAATAGACGCCCTCCAGCACGACCAGCTTGGCAGGTTCCTTGGGCAGACGGCCCAGCCGCTTGTCGAGATCCTCGACCGAATTGTGGCGGAAGCGGACGATCTCGGCATTGCCCTGCTGGCAGCCGTCATAGATCGACGCATGGCTGTCGGCGTCGAGGATGACATACTCACCCTTGCCCGCCAGCGTTGAGATGATGCCGAGATTGGCCATGTAACCGGTCGAAAAGACGATCGCGCCGGTCGTGCCGTAGAAATCGCGCAGCGCCTGTTCGACTTCCATATGGTCGTGGAAGGTGCCGTTGAGCATCCGGCTGCCATTGGTGCCCGACCCGAACTTCTCCAGCGCTTCCTTGCCCGCTGCGATCACGTCCGGATCGAAGGTCATGCCCATATAGTTGTACGTGCCGAGCAGGATCGTGTCCTTGCCACGGATCACGGCCTCGGTCGGCGACTTCACCTGTTCCATCACGATCGCGAAGGGATCGGTGACGCCGGAGTCGAGCAGCTTCTGCCGCTCGGCGATCAGGCCGTCGAACTTGGAGAGCAGGTCGCGTTCCGGCGCGATGTCGGGCGCGTCGGCGGGGAGGGCGTGGGGCTGAGCGGCGGCTTCGGTCATGTCGGTGTCCGTGTAAGGGCGATCAGGCTTGCTTGAGCTTTTCGACCGCGTCGACCAGCTGGCCGACATTCTCGATCTCGGCCTGCATGTTCATCGTGATGATGATGTCGAACTCGTCCTCGATCGCGGCGACGAAATCCATCACGGTCAGGCTGTCCCACTCCAGATCGCCCTGGAAGGTCGTCGCCTCGGTCAGTTCCACGCCCTTTTTGTTGAAGGGCGCGATCTGGGCCGCGACGATGTCGAAAATGGCTTGGCGGTCGCTCATGATGATCCTTTCGAGGGGGCCAGTGGCACCCAAATGCGGCGGCTTTTCGACCGCGTGATGGCCGCTGCTATAGCAAGCCATTGGCGCGATACCACCGTGCCGTGTCCGCCAGCCCCTTGGACAGGGCGATTGCCGGCTCCCATAGCGCGGGGTCGGGGCGTTTGGCAGGGTCGGCGGTCCAGTCGGGGTGGCAGAGATAACCGACCCGGTCGGGGGTCAGCTTGGCACCGTTGCCACGCAATGCCCGGTCGATCTTCGCACCGAGTTGCAACAGACCCTTGGGCAGGTGGAGCGTCATCACCCGCTGTCCGACCGCTGCGCCGATGGCGTTGGCGAGTTCGGCATGGGTCAGCGCCTGCCCGTCATCCACCTCCAGTACGGCACGCGGGCCGTCGGTCGTCACCAGCGTGGTCAGCAGCCGCGCGAAATCCTCGACCGCGACCAGCGACACCTTGCCCGGTGGCGGCATCAGTGCGATTCTCATTTTGGCGGCGCGGAACATGTCGCGCATCTCCATGTCGCCGGGGCCATAGATGCCGCTCGGCCGGACGATGGTCCAGTCGAGCCCGCTGTCCGTCACGATGGCCTCGGCCTGCCGCTTGGACCAGCCATAGGTGGAAAGCGCGGGCTCGCGGGCCGACAGCGAGGAGACATGGACGAAGCGCTTGATGCCCGCCGCCTTCGCCGCCTCGACGATGGCACGGGTGCCGTCGATATTGCCCGCGACGAAGCCCGCGCGGTCGGGCGCGTTCACCACACCCGCGATATGCAGCACCGCGTCGGCCCCCTCGACCAGCGTCGCCAGGCTGTCGGGTTTGTCGAGCGCGCCCGCGATCCAGGTGATCCCGGCGCGCGACGGCTGGGCCCGGCGGGTCAGCGCGCGCAAGCTCAGGCCCGAACCGGCGGAACGGTCCACCACCGCGCGACCGACAAAGCCGGTCGCCCCCGTCACCGCGACGATCATAGCAAAGCGAGATGATTGCGGTGGATGAGCGCGGCGCGGGGGGCATGGCCCAGGATTGCCGCCTGCTCATCCGAACGCGTGCCGATCAGCGCGCGTGCTTCGGTCGAATCATATTCGCTGAGGCCGCGTGCGACGGTGCCGTTGGGGCCCTCGACGGTGACGAGGTCACCGCGCGCGAAATGGCCGTGGACGGCGATCGCCCCGGCAGCGAGGAGGCTGCCGCCCTCGGTCAGTGCCTTGGCCGCGCCCGCATCGACCTGGATCGCCCCACGTGCGGTCAAGCCACCTGCGAGCCAAGCCTTGCGGGCGGGCGCGCTCTTCTCGGCGACGAAGATGGTGTGGCGTGCGGGTATCGACAGCGGATTCTCGATCCGGCCCGACGCGATGGCGAGATGCGCGCCCGCGCTCACTGCGATGCGGGCGGCGGCGATCTTGGACACCATGCCGCCCGAACCCATGCCTGAAGCCGAGCCGCCATCGGCCATGCCGGTGACCGCCTCGATCCGCTCGACCCGTTCGATATGGCGCGCTTGCGGGTTGGTATGGGGGTTGGAGTCGTAGAGCCCATCCACGTCGGAGAGCAGCAACACCCCGTTCGCGCCCGCGGCTTGCCCCACCCGCGCGGCGAGGCGGTCATTGTCGCCGAAGCGGATTTCTTCGGTGGCGACGCTGTCATTCTCGTTGATGACCGGCACCACGCCCAATCCCAGCAACCGGCCCAGCGTCGCGGCGGCATTGAGGTAACGCCGCCGATCCTCCAGATCGTCGAGCGTCACCAGCATCTGCGCGGCGGTCAGTCTCTCGGCATGGAGCAATTCGGCCCAGGCCTGGCTGAGCGCGATCTGCCCCGTCGCGGCGGCGGCTTGCGCGTCCTCCAGGCTGGCGCGGCCGCCCTTGGGGAGCCCCAGCCGCCGCGCGCCCAGCGCGATCGCGCCCGAGGAGACGATGGCGATCTGCTGCCCCTGCCGCACCCGCATGGCGATGTCGGCGACAAGGCCGGTCAGCCAGTCGCGCCGGACTTCGCCCTCGGGCGTGACGAGGAGCGCGGAGCCGACCTTGACGATCAGCCGCTGGCAGGTGGCGGGGGGAAAGATCATGCTGCGATCAGAGCGGCGACCATGTGATCTCGTCCTCGCCCTCGTCATTCTCCGGGACGGCATCCGGCCCGGGCCCGATCGCCTCGAGCAGCTTGTCGAGCACCCAGTCGACGCCGGTGCCCGCCGCACCCGATAGCGGGATCACGTCGGCACCGCTCGCCTCGGCCAGTTCGGCCGACAGCGCCTCGATCAGCTCGTCGTCGAGCGTGTCGATCTTGTTGAGCGCGATGATGTGCGGCTTGTCGATCAGGCCAGCACCATAAGCCTCCAGCTCGTCGCGCACGATGCGATAGCTTTCGGCGACATCGGAATCGTTGGCATCGACCAGGTGGAGCAGCACGCGGCACCGCTCGATATGGCCGAGGAACCGGTCGCCGATCCCGGCCCCGTCCGCCGCCCCCTCGATCAGGCCAGGAATGTCGGCGACCACGAACTCGCGATTGTGATGGCGCACCACGCCCAACTGCGGCCGGGTGGTGGTGAAGGCATAGGCGCCGACCTTGGCCTGCGCGTTCGTGACCGCGTTGATGAAGGTCGACTTGCCGGCATTGGGCAGGCCGACAAGGCCTGCATCGGCCAGCAGTTTCAGGCGCAGCCAGACCCAGGCCTCTTCGCTGGGCCAGCCGGTGCCGTGCTGACGCGGTGCGCGGTTGGTCGAGGTCTTGTAGCTGGCATTGCCGCGCCCGCCGTCACCGCCGCGCAGGAACACCTCGCGCTGGCCGACCTTGGTGAAGTCGAGCAGCACCTCTTCCTTGTCCTCGGACAGGATTTGCGTGCCCACCGGCACCTTGATGACCAGATCGTCGCCCCCGCCGCCCGTGCGGTTGGAGCCCGACCCGCCATGGCCGCGCGGCGCCCGGAAATGCTGGGTGTAGCGGAAGTCGATCAGCGTGTTCAGGCCGGCGACCGCCTCGAAGATGATGTCGCCGCCCTTGCCGCCATTGCCGCCATCGGGGCCGCCATATTCGATATACTTCTCGCGCCGGAAGGAAACGGCGCCGGGGCCGCCCGCGCCGGAGCGGACGAAGATCTTGGCCTGGTCAAGGAAATGCATGGCCCGCCCTTACCGCGCAAGGGCGCAAGAGGCCAGCCCGGCCTTTCCTCCTGCCGGATCAGGCGACGAGCGACGCCGCGCCGCATCGCGCGCCATCGACCGTCAGATCGGCCTGCCCGATATGCATTCCCATCAGGTCGGATATCGTGCTCATCAGCATGTCGAGCGTCGGTGCCACGGGCATCAGCGCGGCGCCCACGACCTGAGGCAGTCGGCGGAATCCAACGCCGCGACCACCCGCTTCGACCTGGAGGTCCATTCGGTGAAGCAATGAACTGGCATAGCCTTGTGCTGCCGAATTGGCGGTGATGGTCTTGGTTGTGCCGTTCCGGATTTCCGCCGCGCTGAAGGCGACCCGTTGCCAGGCCGCATCGGTCGAAAGGTTGATTTGCGTCCAGCCGGTGACCTTGGCGGGCCAAACCTGCAGCAGCGTGGCCGGACCCATGATCGGCGATTGCCGCATGTCCTCCAAGCGGCTTCTGTCGATCTGCGCGATAGCGATGCTGCCGGGGGAGGGGATGGACTCGATCGTCACCGATGGCGTCGATTCCCAACAACTCATGCTGCTTCGGCGTGCCCGGGCGGAAGCGGCCTCCATATAAATCGGCAGCTCAATGTTCGCCATCCGGGGCACGCCGATTTGAACATCGACCAGCATCCGCATCTGTGACGTCTGAACCGTCGCCGATCCGTTTTGGGTCACCGCCAGCCAGGGCGTCTTTGCTGGCCGATCGCCGATCACCAGCATGATCTTGGTCGAGGTCAGGCCTGGAAGCGTTCCGCCCAGGTCCATATAGAATTGGCGTTGGCCATTGGAAATCGCCAGGACCTCGCGCAGCATCTGGTAGACGCCGACGTTGACCACCTCGCGAGACTGCGCCTTGGACATTTTTCCCAGCGGTCCCAGATCTATCAGCCGGTTGAGTGGCACCTTCGAATTCAGGGCGTGTGAGGCTATGACCCGGAGCGCGGCAGCGGCGCCGGGATGGGTGGTGGTATCCGCCATCGCGTTCAGCAATACGGGAAGCCTGATGTCTGCCGCCAATATGGTATCGAAGCTCGCTCCCGTCAGGCCGATGCGCGTGCCGAGCAACGGGATCATCTGCAACAGTTCTACCTCGGCACTGGCCAAGGCCTGATAATCAAACAGGGACAGCGACAAATTGGTGCCGGCCAAGGCGTTGAGGAACGCGCCTGGCAGGCCTCCACCGGCCCGGGCTGCCCGGCTGCCCACCGAAAAGGCGACATAATCCATCCGCTGAGCGACCGCGCTGGCCGACACTTGCTGCGTGGCTTTCCCGGTCAGGATACGGCCGAAGATCAGCGGCACGGGGCGCCGCAGGACCACGCGCATCGCGCCGCCGTCCGTGCCCGGAATGAAGCGAGCTTCGGGCAAGATGTCGGGGTTCGCGTCATAGCGGCCAAGGATCATGTCGCTCGATGCATCGGCGACGCCATTGGCGGTCAGCACCTGCCCGATGGCCTGGGACCGACGTTCGGGGCTCGATGCCATGGCGGCCAAGGCGGCCTCGTCGGCGGTTCCCTGCAGCTTGCGCTGAGAAAGGGTCAGCATTCCAATATCGATGCCGAAGGCCGCGCCGCCGACAATCATCACCCCGGACAGGGCGATCAATATGCCGACGCTGCCCCGTCGGTTGCGTCGAAGTCTGCGGATCATGACAGGCCCCCAAGCATCGCTGCGCCGCTCGCGCTGGGCGTCCGACCAAAAGCGGGGACGAAAGGCAGATTGAGCAACGGATCGCTCGATGCGTCATAGCGGACCGACACGGTGAGGATATTGTCCCGCTCAGTGGTATCGATCTGGCCGCGGTTGGCGTGAAGGACGCCAGTCGAATCAAGCATTTGGCGGGCTGTGGTGATCGCGATCCTCCGGCGTTCGGCGGCATCGATGCCCGCCAGCGCCGCCCGTGCGGCGCTGTTCGCCGATTGCTGGACGAGATGCGCGGTCATGAGATAGTCGCCGAAACTCACGATACCCAACAAGACCGACAGCAGCACCGGCATGACCAGCGCCGTCTCGACCGCCGCCACGCCACACCGGTCGGGCACGGAATATCTTTCCCAACACAACGATCTCATGGAATGCGCGTCGCTATGCGTTTTCGCTCTCGAGAATTCGTTCATCGCTTTTCCCCGTGGCGGTAAAACCGCCTCCCCACGGGCAATCAGACAGCAGTTTGTTAACAAATGTTTATAGCTTGAAGCAGCGGTCGGCGTAACGGTGCCAATTCAGCTTTTTTAATAGTAAAAATTATCTCAGAGCGTAGCGATGGCTAAGCGGAATTGGGTCGCGCATTGCCGTATACGACAGGGCGGCGTGAAGACAGGCGTCGGATCACGCCCCGAGTCGCGACGCGTTTTGTTCGTCACGATCTGGCAAAGTCTCGATCGATAGGGAACGGTGCGCCGAACCCGCGAGACGCGCCGATCTTCGGGGCGGGAATGCGGTGAATGCCCGCCCCGAGGCCTGCATGGATCATGCTGCCAGCGGCATCGACCCGCTTCGATGGTCTTCCAGATCGATCGCATAATGGATGCTGGGCGCGCTGCCGCCGCGTCCGATCGAGGCCCTGGCCATCCGCTCGCCCGTCGGGCGGAAACCTAGCTTGGTCAGCACACGACCCGAGGCAGGATTGTCGGCGAAATGCCATGCACCCAGCCGCCGAATCGGCAGGGCGTGGCGCGCCATGGCGACGACCGCGCGCCCGGCCTCGGTGGCATAGCCCCGCCCCCAGGCCGAGGGGGTCAGCCAATAGCCGAGCTCATGACCCGTATCGCCCGCGATGATCGCGATGCCGCCGATCAATTCGGGCGCGCCACCACGATCGAGCGCGGTGATCATGAAACGCGGTTCGGTCGCGCCGCACGGCTGTGCCAGCCAATTCCTGGCATCGTCGGGGGTATAGGGGTGGGGGACCCGTGCCGCCATGCGGGCGATCGACTCATGGCCGATGGCCTGGGCCAGGGCGGTGGCATCTTCCGGCCAGGCTGGCCGCAACAACAATCTTTCGGTCCGCGCGAACATCACTCGACAACTCCTCGTCGCGTCGGGCCTGCCCCTGCCACGTCTGGATGACGGGACGGCGACATGGCCCGAGGGCGGTGGAGGGAGCACGAAAAAAGGGAGCCGGGGTGACCCGTCTCCCTTTTTTGCTGGTTCCTGCGCGGAACCCGGGTCACCCTGGTGGGCAACCCGGCGCGGTTGCCCGATTATTCGGCCGCTGCGGCCAGTTCGACCGAACAGAATTTACGGCCAAGCTTGCCCTCGTGGAACGAGACGCGACCATCGACGAGCGCAAACAGGGTATGGTCCTTGCCCATGCCCACGTTGCGACCCGGATAGAACTTGGTCCCGCGCTGACGCACGAGGATGTTGCCGGCCACGGCTTCCTGGCCGCCGAACTTCTTCACACCAAGGCGACGGCCGGCCGAATCACGACCGTTGCGCGACGAACCGCCTGCTTTCTTATGTGCCATTGCGAACTACTCCTGGATTTCGTTGGGTGGCGCGGCTGAGGTTCAGGCGCCGACCGACACGATCTTCAGGATCGTGTGCTGCTGACGGTGGCCGTTGCGACGGCGATAGTTATGACGGCGACGCTTCTTGAAGACGATGACCTTGTCGGCCTTCGCCTGAGCTATGATTTCCGCGGCGACCGTGATGCCGTCGACGGCCTTCAGCTCCGAGCCTTCGCCCGCCAGCAGAACGTCACCCAGCGTCACCGACGCGCCGGCCTCGCCCTCGATCTTCTCGACGACGATCTTATCTCCGGCGGCGACGCGATACTGCTTGCCGCCCGTGCGCACGACTGCGAACATGGCTGTTATCACTTCCCAAATGCATGGCTCCCGCTCGGGAAGACCCGTCGGGAAAGAAAGGTCAGCTAGGCAAAGGTCGGTGGATTGTCAACCAAGGATTGCATGGCGGGACCGGAAATGCGGCCCTGTCGAACCATCAATGCCGATGTTCGCGCCGCAACAGGTAACGACCGTCCTCATAGCCCGTAAAGAGCCCGGCCAGCGCAGGATGGTCGACCGGCTCGTCGCTGTCGTCGGGCAGCAGATTTTGCTGGCTGACATAGGCGACATAGCTCGATTCGGCGTTTTCGGCGAGCAGATGGTAGAAGGGCTGATCCTTGGCGGGGCGAATCTGTTCGGGAATCGCGTCATACCATTCGTCGCTATTGGCGAAGACGGGGTCGACGTCGAAGATCACGCCGCGAATATCGAACATGCGATGCCGCACGACATCGCCGATCGCGAACCGCGCGCTCGCGACGATGGGCGCTTCCACGTCGAAGCGCGAGGTGAGGGGCGGCATGTCGATCAGGTCCATGGATCATGATTTAATGCGTTTGTCGCGCCGCACAAGTTTAGGCGCTTGCATTGCCCAAAAAGCTGATCTAGGAGCGCGCCTCCAATCGATCAGCCCCGAGGGTCCAGGCCCTTTCGGATCGTCCTCGCGGAGAGGTGGCAGAGTGGTCGAATGCACCGCACTCGAAATGCGGCGTGCCGGCAACGGTACCGAGGGTTCGAATCCCTCCCTCTCCGCCAGATCTCGTTGATTTTACAGGATAAAATCAAAAACGAAGATCTCGTGGCCACATTCATGCCCACTTTTGATTTGGTTCTCAGCGGCCGAACGTGAACGCTGGCGAAGCAGGCGTTGCGTGATTCTGAGATCTATTCGCTTTCCATATGCGGACGCCTTTCCACCTGGGCCTCACGCTGCAGCGTTCAATTCGAGCTGTCTCACAATTCCATTCAGCGCTGCCGTGCAGCCCTGGGCACGTCCGATGTCATGATCGGTCCCGGCCGAGTTCCAAAACATGTCGAGCGGCCGGCGCTCCGGGCAATGCGCGATCAGGCAGCGCAGCGCGAGCCGTACCTCGATCGCCGCTCACGCTTCATCCGACAACCACAACAGCGCCATGCCTCACTCCTCCTGATCCATCCTTCAGTGAATCTGGAAAACTACCATCCCTCAATACGCTGATCGGGTTTGGACCCCAGAAATCGAATGATCCGGCAGTCGCCGTCACGATGGACCTTGACGTCGATGTCGTACAATTCACTAAGCGGTCCATTTTGCAGCAATGCAGCCGCTGTGCCGTGCGAAAACGCACCTGGCGCCTTCATCATTACGATGTCGTCAGCAATCTGTGCGACGAGATCGAGATCGTGGAGCGCGACGATAACCGTACATCCGGCATCGGCGAGCGCACGAAGCCTGCGACCGGCGTCGAGGACATGGCGGGGATCGAGGCCGGCAGTTGGCTCATCGACGATGAGCACCTCCGGCGCGCCGATGGTGGCGCGGGCAAGCATGACCCGGGCAAGTTCACCGCCCGACAATTGCGTTGCGGGACGATCGCGCAAGTCGAGCAGATCGAAGCGGGAAAGTGCCGTGTCAATCTTTGGTTGCCACGCTTTCGGCAGGTCGCCGAATGCGGGTAAATGCGCGGTAAGACCCAAAGCGACGACCCGTTCGACGCTGATGGGCCAATCGACCCGAGGTGCTTGGGGCAAATAGGCGCGTCGAGCGGCAAGCGCCTTTCGTGGCAGGGTGGCGATCGGCGTATCGCCCAGCAGGACGGTTCCTGCCGTCGGTGCAAGCAACCCGGCCGCGACGTCGAGCAGTGTCGATTTGCCGGCGCCGTTGGGGCCGATCACGCCGGTCAACCGGCCTGCAGCAAAAGTAATGCTCACATCGACCAGAATCTCGCGACGGTTGCGCGATACCGCGATGCGATCAAGGACGAGCGCGCTCATGGGGCGGTCTTTCGGACATGCAAAACCAACCACAGGAAGAACGGAGCGCCAACCATCGAAATGCAGACGCCGAGCTTGATGTCGGGTCCGAAGCGCAGCGAGCGGGTGGCGATGTCGGCGGCCAAGACGATCGCTGCGCCGACGAGGGCAGCCGGGATCAGCGTCGCGCCGGGCCGGTGGCCTACAAGGGGGCGTACCAGGTGAGGTGCGATGAGCCCGACAAAACCGATCGAACCGGTAACGGCGGTCGCTGCGCCGACCCCCAATGCAGTACCAAAAAGTGCGAGCAACCGGGTGCGACGCACGTTGATGCCCAGGCTTTCCGCCTGCCGCTCGCCCAGGGAGAGTGCATCAAGGTCGCGCATCGTTGCGAGCAGAAGTGCCGCACCGAGAAGAACGAACGGTCCGGCGAGCCAAACATGATCCCAGTTGCGGTCGGTCAGCGATCCCATCAACCAGGTCATGATTTCATAGGCGGCGAAGGGGTTGGGCGCGAGGTTGAGCGCGAGGCTGATACCGGCGGCCGCGACGGTAGATACGGCGACCCCGGCCAGGATCAGCGAAAGATTGCCGCCGGAGCGTGACAGGGCCAACGCGATCAGGATCGTCGCAAATCCGCCGGCCATCGCAAACAGCGGCGTCATCAGCGCGAAGGTGGATGCGAAGCCATAGTAGAGCGAAATGACGGCACCGAGCGACGCACCGGCGCCGACGCCCAGCAGGCCGGGCTCGGCGAGGGGGTTTCGCAACAACCCCTGCAGGACCGCACCCGCCAAACCCAGGATGCCGCCGATCATCAGCGCGAGCAGTAGTCGTGGCAGCCGCACCTGAGTGACGACGATCTGTGCAAGATCAGGTGTAGGATCGACAAGGGCGTGCAATGTCTGATCGGGCGACAGCCAGATCGTCCCGGCCAGCAGCGAAGCGATGGCCAGCAGCGAGATTAGCGCGACAAGTCCAAGTACCAGCCAGCGCTTCACGGGATCATTTCCCCGGTCGGCACGGCGGGGCTGGCAGCGCCCGCCGCACCGCGCAAGTCCCGGCGTAGCTTCAATGCGGCATCGGCGACCATCGGCGTGCCGCAGATGTAATTGCCTTGTGCGATCGGCAGGATGCGATTTTTCCAGTAACGCCGCACCAGCGGATGTCGAACTACATCGTCGCTTAGGCTCGGCCCCCGCGGATCGATCGTTCCCTGCACCAGCAGGGCAGGATTGGCCTGCAGCAACACTTCGGTATCGGGCTTACGATAGCTGAGCACCATTGGTGCACGGACGAGATTGCGCGCGCCCGCCGCGGTCAGGATCGCATCGTAGAGCGTGCCTTTCCCGGCTCCGAAGCCGCTGCGGTCCCAGGCCACGACCCGGATCGGTAAGGGTCTGTCGTGCGCCAGCAATGCCAGCTTCGCGTCCATGTCGGCGATAAGCGCTTCACCCCGCGCTTGTTCGCCCACGGCCGCCGCCACCTGGCGCGTGATCCGACGGATGCCGTCGAAGTCATTCGCATTGTCGACCTCCAACATGGGATAGCCGAGCCGCTTTAGCATTCCGCGCAGGGCTGGTGTTGTGAACGAGCCGGCCACCACCAGATCGGGCTTTTGTGCCAGCACTTCCTCCGCCAGGCCATGGTTGACGCCGACCCGCATCGCCTCCTGCGCCATCAGCGAGCCACCGGGATCGCGTGACAGCCAGGTCACCGACGCGATCCGCTCGGCTGGCAGCAGCGCCAGGACCAGCTGATCGGTGCACTGGTTCATACTCATCACACGCAGCGGATAGGCTGTCCGTGTGGGGATCGCCGGCCCGGCCGGGCTGCAGCCGGCGGCTGCGAACGCCAGCAGGGCTGACAGGCTGCGCATTACAGGTGAACCCGGATACCGCCATAGGCGGCACGACCGGGCGCGGCGAAGCTGAAGAGTTCCTCATACTGCTCGTCGAGCAGATTTTCGATCCGCCCGAATAGCGAAACGCGATCGGACAGCTTGTAATTGGCGTTCAGGTTGACCAGCACGAATTCCTGCATCGACACGCGTACCGGCACATAGCTGGGGTCGGTATAGGCGAGATCGGTGTTGCGCCCATTGTAACGGACAGTCAACGTACCGGAGAAACGCTGGTCGGTGCTGAAAACTGTCGTGTTGAGACTGGCGACGTGCTTTGGCCGCCTTACCTCTTCCAGTCTGTTCTCACGTGAATGAAGGTAGGTATAGGCGAGATCGAGCTTGATCTGCGGGATTGGCCGCGCCGACAGGAATGCCTCGACGCCGTGCTGCATGGAATCGGTGGTGCGGTTGGACGGTGTGGCGACGAAGGTCGGTGCGGGGTAAGTCGTGTAGATCTCGTCCTTCAGGCGGCTGTCGAAATAGGTTGCGCCGATCGTTGCCTTGCCGCCGGCAAGGACCTGGTCGATGCCCGCTTCCCAGCCTTCGGAACGCTCGGGCTTGAGATTGGGGTTGCCGATGTAGCGGCCGTCCGAATAGCCATAGAGTTCGAAATAGCCAGGGTTTTTGACGCCTGTGCCATAGGCACCGCGTACCCGCAGGCCGAACGGCAGGCGATAACCCGCCTGCGCGCGCCACGTCGTCACGTCGGCGAAACGGTTGTTCTCGTCGCGGCGGATGCTGGCGCCTGCGGATAAGGCGTCGTCGATGGTCAATTCATACTGACCCACAAAGCCCCAATTGTCAGTGGATCGCCGTCCCTGGAAGGCAAATGACGACGGCGTGGTGTTCTGGAACATCTCGCGTTCGAAATCGACTGCGCCGGTCAATCGGTTGATAAAACGGTCGCTGCCGAAGCGATAACTCGTCTCGAACGTACCCTTGTACCTCTGGCCCCTGTCGCCGTAGCTGAAGCCACCCGCGTTGTAGCCGCGCCGGGTTGTGTCGGCGAACTGACCGGTCAGCGTATTCGTCCAGCGACCGTCGGCAAGCGAAAGTTCAGCGCGGGTCAAGCCGTAGAAGGCCTCGTTGACGTAACGGACGCCCGGGCTGTCGATCGTGTATCCGAAGGTGGGACTGCGGGGATTGATGTCGCTGTTGTTCGTGTCGGCGGAGGTGTTGCTATAGCGGGCGACGCCCGTGAGCTTGAAGAAGTCGGACGGCGTCCATGTTGCTTTTCCGCTCGCGCCGACGCTTGTCGATCCGATATCCCGCGTGCCGTTTCGCGCGGTTGGCGTACCGTCCGTTCGATAGACCGAACCAGAGACGGCATAATCAAAGGTGTCGGTGAAGCCGGCCATGCGAGCCCCGCCGCTGAACGTGCCGAACGATCCGCCTTCTGCGCGCGCAGAGATGCCCGGCGCCTCACGGCCAGTCAGCGTGATATACTGGATCACGCCGCCGATCGCATCCGATCCATAGAGCGAGGATTGCTGGCCACGCAAAACCTCGACCTTGGCCCCCTCATCGGCGATCAGCGTGCCGAAATCATACTCGCCATAATATGGATCGGAGGCCTTGATGCCGTCGATCAGAACCAGGACGTGGTTGCCCTCGGTCCCGCGAATCCGGATTTGCGTCAGACCACCGATCGCACCGGTGCGGCTGACCGCGACGCCAGGAACATCGCGTAGCACGTCGGAGACCACCCGCGTCTGACGTTCCTGCAGATCCTCACTGGTAATCAGGGTGATTGAAGCAGGCACATTTTTGACCGCGGTGCCGTCACCGGATCGGGATCCGGTGACGACGATGTCGTTGCCTGCCTCGTCCTGGGTCGGCACTGTCGGATTGCTCTGTGCCAGCGCGGGTGTCGCGGCGGCAAGTGCAAGCAGTGATACAAATGTCTTCATTGGTTCCCCCCTAAAGTTCTTTGGTCTGTCGGTCTTCTCGCTGGTTTCAGCAGTCACACCGGTGGAGCGGCTGCTTCGCTGTAGGTATGCTCACGTCGAGCGCGTGATGATCGCTGCCATCGGGCGGCAGGCATTCCACCGTGACATGGCTGAGCATGTGCAAGGCGCGCAGTTGCGCGCCGCAGCGGGCCGCATCAGCAACCGAAAGTCCACTGACCGATGCGATGACGGCATTGTGGCCGGGGCCGACGCGCCAGAGGTGCAGATCGACGATCTTGGCACCTGCCTTCTCCAATATTCCGCGTATGCGATCGAGCATCTGCTGGTCTGGAATCCGATCGAGCAAGACGGACGCGGTGACACGAGACAGACTGAGCGACCAGCGTGCGATCACGAACGCGCCGACGAGCCCCATCGCCGGATCGAGCCATGACCAGCCCCGCTGACGCCCTAGCAGCAGCGCAATGATCGCCAATATGCTGACGCCGGCATCGGCCAGGACATGCAGATAGGCGGCACGAAGGTTGTGGTCATGATGCGACGACGACTGGCCGTGGTCAGCATGCCGGTGATGAACCGCGTTATGACGATCCGTCGCGTGGTCGTCGTGACCGTGATCGTGCGCATGACCGGAATCGTGCAGCATCAGGACCGAAAGCAGGTTTACTGCCAGCCCGATCACCGCGACCACCAACGCCTCGTCGAAGGCGATCGGGACGGGAGAGAGCATCCGCTCCAGGCTCTCCACCGCAATGAAGCCCGCCGTCGAAGCGAGCGCGACCGCGCTGGCGAATGCAGCGAGGTCGCCGATCTTGCCCGTCCCAAACGAGAAGGACGGGTCGTTGAGCCGCCGGCGCGCAACGCGATAGGCGAGAGCGGCGACGAACATCACCCCGGCGTGGGTCGCCATGTGCAGGCCGTCAGCGATGAGCGCCATGGAGCCGAACAGCGCGCCGGTGAGCAGCTCGACGATCATGGTCAAGGCACAGACGATGAGCACCGCTGTGGTTCGCCGCGCATGATGATCGTGCCGCTCGCCCAGAAAATCATGCCGGACGAAAGTGGCGCGCGCGTCGTGACCGGCAGTGGAGCGTGACCCGGTCAGCAGGGCGGCGTGAGCGTCAGACATCGGCCGCGACCTCGACGGCATCGCCTGCGGGCAAACGGTCGTAGGTCCGTCGCCAGGCCTCGACTGCCGATCCCGGCGTACGTTGCGCAATGCGTCGCAACGTGATCCGCGCCTTGGCACGACCGCGTCGCGTCTGTGGCCAAGCAAATGTTTCGGGTGCAAGGCCCTCGTTCAGTGCCGCCGATATGGCGTTCACGACGTCCCTGTCTTCGCGTGAGCCGAAGCGGTCGAGCAGCGCGGCAAACATCTCGTCGAGACCGGAATCGAACGGCATTCGGCGGCCCAGCGCATCGCGCCACGGCGAGCCGGGATGGAGCATCAGGACTGGCTGATATCCGTCCGGGATTGGTGCGTTCGCGGCATGGGTGCGGCCGGCGCCGAGCATTTTTGGCAAAAGATGCGTATGCGGTCCCTCCGGGCTGTCGCCGCCGGTCGCCGGAATGGCCGAGAAGACCTCCACTCTGGCCAATGGGGAAAGGAGCACCCTGTGTGGCTGGGCGCGCAGCATCTCGGCCATCGCGTCACGACCCGCGTCCTCCAGCAGCGACCTGCCTTCAATCGCCCTCAGCGCCGCGTCGAGCGCGGGATCGGCGGTACGGACGCAAAAATGAACATGGCCGCGGCCGACACCCAAGTCGAACAAGGTGCTGGTGCGATCGGCTGGCCGGAGCGCGCCGTAGTCTGCGCCGAGCGCGCGGACGCGCCCATGCTCCATGTCATTCGGTGAGGGAAAACAGAAGGCGATCGCCTGGCCCCAAGTATCGCCGTCGCTCGACAGCGTGTCATAGGCGACGATCCTGGCGGCGATCCTGACGTCGATCCGGATGCCGCCGCGTGCCGTGATGACCTCTCGCGCGCTGCCCCGATTCCTGATGACGGCATCTTCCCCGTCATCATACGTGAATTCGCCGACGGCTCCAAAGACACCGATGCTCCAGCCGTGCCGGTGGTCGGCGATCATCGTGTCGACCAGTTCGATCATATCCTCCATCATGCCACCCTTTCCGTCGCACTGGCGTTTGCCCACGCGCGGTTGCGGATCAGCCGATCGGCGGGCGGAATGATCGGGCAACTTGCGCAGAACTGCGCCCGGGGTCCCTTGAAGTACAGGCAGCAAGCCGCGCGACGCTGGCAGATCGTGCTGCCGGCGACCCCGGTGACCTCGTACAGGGTGGGCGCTGCGCTGCGGGTTTCGCGATCAAGCGCGATAATGGCACGCGCTTCTTCCACCGCAGCATCGCGGCAATTCATTTTCTCGCCAATCGACACGAATTGTGCCGCCCAGGAAGAGGTTGCCATGGCCCATAGGGCGTGACGCGACATGCGGGACCATGCGTGCTGTGCCTCGACGACATCATCCGTGAAGCGCCGCAGATGGCGCGCGACCGCGATGCGACCGGCGGCTTTGCTCATCGGCTGCTCGATCCTGCCGGCTTTGATCCAGATGCCTTCGACAAGAGTCATCTTGGAGAATTTGAGCGCATAATCATCGATCCGCACGACCAGGCCGTACGCCAGCCAACTGGCGACGATATAGGCGGAGGCCCAGCCATGACGGAGGAGTAGCGACGCGGCGGCGGCGCGACGGTTGGGACCAAAGCCCGCAGATACGAAGCGTGCATGCAGATCAGCCATCGGACCGGTCGCGGGATCGCACAGCGCTGCGCGATCGACCCACGCCTCCCGATCGGCCGGCGCGGTTTCGACGCGCAGATGTTCTATGAGCGGCGCGACGATCACGCGCGCCTCATCCAACGACGGCGGGCTGTCAATCGCGCCGCGAGCCCACGCGTTCACGCCGCATCTGCCCATTGGAAACCGCGGGAAGTCGTATCGAAGGGATCTTCTGCCAAGCCGGCATAGCGGGCGGCGATATCGCGCCACATGTCGAGGCGACCCCAGTCGGGATCGTCCGCGATACGGTCCGGACCATCGAGAAACGGGTTGTCGAAATAGATCGACATCATCGCGCCACCGCTGCCGTCGCGCAGCTCGAAGCCCCAGCTGTTCGGTGCGCCCGCCGGGTCGAGCGAACGGAACAGGCTGGCGGCGGCGGGCATTCGTCGCTGCCCATCCGGCGTATCGGGCAAAGCGCCTGGTCCGACGCAAAGGTGAAAATGCGGGCCGTTGAAACCGATAGTCAGATAGCCTTCGGACAGGGCGATGCGATCGGGCGCCGCCGGGCAGGTCCATTCATAGGCGATCCCGTCCAGGATCGGGCCATAGATGAGGCGATCCCAATAGCGGGTGAAGACATCCTCCAGAAAGCCGCTCAGCCACGCCGTCGTAGTGGGCAGCATCCAGCGCTGGGTGACGACAGCGCCCGCTACGTTACGGTCCTCGATCATCGGAAGTGAGCGGTTTGTCATGGGAATGCCTCTGTTGAGGCGGCCGTCACGGTGGCGAGCGAATGCGGTGGCGGCAATGGCTGGATTGCCAGATCGGCCTTTGATCATCCACTCTAGCCCGTGGTCGTTCCGCGTGGCTGATTGGACGACCATGGAAGAATGCGCGCTTTTTGCTATAAATTTACCGTTTGAAACGTTCAGCCGAACGGAAACGGACCGGCCCCGAAGCGGTTACATCGTTTGGCCGTTCAATCTCTATTCCGACCGCGAGCGTTCGCCACGAGCAGACCGCTGTCACGACATGCGTTTGATCTTCAATCGACGCTGAGCGCCATTGTGACCAATCGTTATTTCCGCGAACCAGCCTCGACAGGGGTGGCAGGACCAGCAAGGTCGTGGCCGAGAGGCCGTCGGTCGCTGCGGTGACGAGGGCCCCTGCACCTGCGCGCGCCTGCCCGTTTCGGTCGCCATGGTCAGACCGAAGCGACCAGTCGCCGTGCAACTCGCCCATCCCTAAGACGTATCCGAAGATCCGCTTCAGTCCAAATTGATCTTCTGGGAGGGGGCAGCAACACATAGCCGGCGGCGACATTTGAAAGCGATACCGTCTGGCGATGCCTGAACCTCCAGACCGAGCGTCGCGAAATTAAGTTGTCACACGAACTGGTGCGGTGCTGCTTTCGACAATGGAATTGCTTCGCGGGGCGTGGATCAGAGACTGAATCCAATTTGTCTATATGGATGTCGAAAGGGCCCCGTGCACCCTCGGCATGTAACGGCTTCAAAACCGTAACTCGCTCGATCTCGTCCCGCCACAGTTCTAACACAATAGGAAGCAGTGGGGGAGCATTAGCGGCACGCTGATCTGATGTTCGCGGATTTCCGCCCCCACCGCCTTAGAGCCCGACTCATAATTCGAGTTTTGCGATACGGCGTGTCATGCGCCTGATGGAAGCGATGATGAGCCAGGCTTCGGCGGAGGCGACGGACGCCTCCCAATCTTTGGCGAGACGCCGACAT